>Ga0207906_1000010_pt1 | contig 431883 bp, 403 predicted proteins | sample LinPmetageLP37_FD_184050 | JGI IMG/M metagenome (GOLD analysis project Ga0207906, IMG submission 184050) | Marine viral communities from the Pacific Ocean - LP-37 (SPAdes) | ecosystem: Environmental > Aquatic > Marine > Oceanic | place: Pacific Ocean | collected 2010-06-16
CGGTACCTGACTCCGAAGACATGGTAACACTGGAACGGGAAATCTCACGCCGGGTCAGGATTATCCAGTCCAGCACCGATGAATCGGAACGCCGTGTGGTTGTGGAGTTGCAGTTCATGATTGGCAACCACCGGCAACAGGCTGAGTTTACACTGACCAACCGAGAGCACCTCTCACACACGGTGCTGGTTGGCCGCAACATTTTGAGGGACGTCATGCTGATTGATGTGGGCAAGGAGTTCGCCACCGAACTGCCCGACAAACTGCCAGCCGAAGAAAATGGGGACCAACCTTGAGTAGCCGCTCACGCATTCCGTTTTTCTTCGCTATCCTCCTTCTCATTGTGGCTGGACTTTCGATAGCCACTTGGCGGCACGTCGAGCTCGGCATTCCCTGGTTTACGGGGGAGCAAAAGCCGGTCTGGATGGTCGAGGCCCGAGTGGACTTCGATGGCACCGGAGAACCCGTACTCGCCAGCCTGAACATCCCTGATCAGCCACCCCAATTCCGTATTATTTCGGAGCAGGCTGCATCTCCCGGTTACGGTTTTTCCATCGTGGATGACTCCGGTGAACGCCGGGCTGAGTGGTCAAAGCGCAACGTTAGCGGCCCCCAGACGCTCTACTTCAAGGTTCAACTGATCCCTGATGACAGAGCCCTTGGCAGCCAGCCCAAACGACCGCCCAAACCTGAACCGGTCTTCTGGGAAGAACCTCAGGCAACAGCCGTGGAAGAGTTGTTGCAACAGGCCGCTGAACGCTCCAGCACGCCTGAGAGCATGACCCGGGAACTGATCAAGCTGCTCCAACCGGACCAGGGCGCCCAGAACACCACCCTGCTCGTGTCCGAAGCAAACTACATTGATCTGCTGACCCGGATGCTCAACCATGCAGGCATTCCCGCTCGAACGGCAGACGGCCTGGCCCTGGAAGATGCCAGGCGACGCCAGCAACTTCGTCCATTCCTGCAGATCTACGACGGTTCCCGATGGCTGACCTTCAATCCCCGCACAGCGGAACAGGGGCTTCCGGAACATGTCCTGCTGTGGCGACAGGCTGCAGCTTCCCTGCTGGATATTGTCGGCGGTGACAATTCAGACGTTAGCTTTTCCATGCTTCGGCAAACCATCCCGGCACTGCAATTGGCGCAGGCTCAGTCCAGCGAGAATGGCCTCGGCTTCCTGAGTCTTTACCAGCTCCCCATTGAAGAGCAAAGCATGTTCAGAATGCTTCTGCTGCTTCCCCTTGGGGCGCTCGTGGTGGCCTTTATGCGAATTGTCGTCGGCATACGAACGTCCGGCACGTTCATGCCGATACTGATCGCCGTGGCCTTTGTGCAGACGACACTGATTCCGGGGCTGATAGCCTTTATTTCCGTGGTGGCCATTGGCCTGCTCATGCGTGGCTACCTGTCGAGCCTTAACCTGCTGCTGGTCTCGCGAATATCCGCGCTGATCATTCTCGTGATCTTTATCACGGCCGGGCTGAGCATTGCGGGTTATCAAATGGGCTTCAACACGGGGATGACGGTTACCTTCTTCCCCATGGTGATTATCGCCTGGACGATAGAGCGCATGTCCATACTCTGGGAAGAGGAAGGCGCCCGAGAGGTGTTTGTTCAGGGAGCCGGCAGTTTGTTTGTCGCAGTCTGCGCATTTCTGATTATGAGCGCGCCCCTGGCGAGCCACCTGACGTTTAATTTCCCGGAGCTTCATTTCGTGGTTTTGGGGCTGATCCTGCTGATGGGACAGTACACGGGCTACAAGCTCACAGAGCTCCGTCGTTTTTATCCGATGAAGGCGTATAACTGATGGGCTGGATTTCGCCCTTCAAGCTGAACCAACTGGGCATGCTGAACATGAACCGGCGCAATGTGGACTACATTGCGCGGTACAATAGCCGTTCTTCATACCCCTTGGTGGACAACAAACTCAAAACCAAGCTGGTGGTTGCCGAATACGATGTTCGCACCCCCAGGCTGCTGCAGGTGGTGCGTCAGCAACACGAAATCTCCCATTTCCGGGAAATGGCAGAGGACCTGGACGGCTTTGCCATCAAACCGGCCAAGGGTTCCGGAGGTAAAGGGATTACCGTGATTACCGGCCGGGACGATAACGATTACGTCAAGGCCTCGGGCTCGCGGGTATCCTCGAGCCACCTTGAGCGCCACCTGTCCAACATTCTTGCCGGGCTCTACTCGCTGGCCGGCACGCCCGACGTCGCCATTGTCGAGAACCTGGTGGAATCGATTCCATCACTCGCCAAGTATTCCTTCCAGGGTGTACCGGATATCCGCATCGTCGTTTTTCAGGGCTACCCCGTGATGGCAATGCTTCGGCTGGCTACAACCGCTTCAGATGGCAAGGCTAATCTACACCAGGGTGCCGTAGGTGTTGGACTCAATATCGCCAATGGCCACAGCCTGAATGCGGTACAGTTCAATCGACCGATCACCCTGCATCCCGATACAGGCCTCGCCCTGGAGAACCTGGTGATTGATGACTGGCAGGAAATGCTGGTAATGGCATCACGATGCTACGAGGCAACCGGGCTGGGATATATGGGTGTCGATCTGGTCGTGGACGCAAACGAAGGGCCTTTGCTGCTTGAGCTGAACGCCCGCCCCGGCCTGGCCATCCAGATGGCCAATGGTCGCGGTCTGTTGCCGCGTCTGAGGCAGATCGAAGCCCTCCGAAGGACGCACTTCACCCCGGAAGAAAGAGCCGCATTCGCTATGGATACCTTCACGTCCAAAACCTGACCTTCAAATAGCAGGCACAAAAAAACCGGGGCGAACCCCGGTTTTTTTACTTTCTCACACTTCTCAGAGCTTACCTTCGGCAATCAGCAGCTTGCGCTCATGGGTGAGGCCTTTCAGCAACCCCCAGGTCATGACCAGCAATACCGCTGTAAACGGCAATCCTGCCGTAATGGCAGCCGCCTGGATCGCGCCCAGTGCGTCTTCACCGCCACCGAAAATCAGTGCTGCGGCAATGGCGCCTTCCATTACCACCCAGAACACACGCTGAGCTGTCGGCGCGTCGGTTTTACCGCCCGCGGTAATGCTGTCGACGACCAACGAACCGGAATCAGACGAGGTCACGAAGAACACCAGCACCAGTACGATACCGACGAACGATGAAATGGCAACCAACGGCAGGTTGGCGAACATCTGGAACATGGCCAGGGACACGTCCGTCAGACCATTTTCAGCCAGAGCACCAATGCCGTCCTGGATCTGCTCCAGAGCGGAACCGCCAAATGCGCTCATCCAAACCACGGTAATAACGGTCGGCACGATCAGTACCGCAGTCACGAATTCACGAACCGTGCGGCCCTTGGATACGCGAGCGATAAACATACCAACGAACGGCGACCAGGAAATCCACCACGCCCAGTAGAAGACCGTCCAGCCATGGAACCAGGCTTCATCTTCACGACCAAACGGATTGCTGAGTGCCAGCGCATTGCCGACGTAGCTGGATGAGGTCACCCAGATGGTTTCGAAAATGGTCATGGTCGGACCGGCAAAGATAATGAAGAACAACAGAATGCCGGCCAGTGACATGTTGACGTTACTCAGGATCTTAACGCCACCGTCGAGGCCTCGCAGCACTGAAATCAGGGCAAGAGCCGTCACGCCGGTAATAATCGCCATCTGCACGTTGATACCTGACGAAATCCCGAACAGGTAATCCAGGCCGGAAGCAGCCTGTTGCGCACCAAAACCAAGAGACGTGGCGAGACCAAAAATGGTTGCCACCACCGCCAGGATATCAATGATATGACCGGGCCAGCCCCAAACCCTATCACGGAGCAGTGGGAAGAACGCAGAGCGAATGGTCAGCGGCATGTTCTTGTTGTAGGCGAAAAACGCCAGAGACAGAGCCACAATCGCGTAGATTGCCCAGGGATGCAGACCCCAGTGATACATGGTCGCACCCATGGCCAACCGCGCGCCCTCGGCCGTATTGGCCTCAACGCCGAGCGGCGTTTCATACCAGCCCGTGTAGTAGGCGACTGGCTCGGCAACGGCCCAGAACATGAGACCGATACCCATACCTGCTGCAAAGAGCATGGCAAACCACGACATCGTCGAAAATTCTGGCTTGGCGTCCATCCCGCCGATGCGGATTTTGCCAACGGGCATGAATATAAGAGCAAGGGAGACAACGACAAAAATGTTGGCACTGATCAGGAAAAACCAGTCAAATTGTGCGATGGTCCACCATTTGGCGCCGTCGAGGAGCTCCTTCGCCTCTCCCGGGAAAATCAGCGTCCCGATTACAAACGCAACAACGATTATTGCCGTAATCGGAAAAACTGGCGCGTGTAGGTCCAGGCCAAACGGATTAATATTATCCTGGCCTGCGACGTAATCCGTTTGGTACTCGTCTTTTACAACGTCGCCCACGTTTTGAGCCTCCTGTTGGTGAAAATCTTTTCAATATTCGGATGCAAACGTTACAAGCTCGCCATCTTATTGCTTTGAGTTCAAAACATCAAAGAACGGACAACTTACGCCCTGAAAACAATCTTAGACCAATATTTCAGTGTTCGTACAAATTACTCCTTGATCCGTCTTGCCATACGGGAACGTATCTCCCGCACTTATACTGTTAATATTCTGCAAACATACTACACATCCACTCAGAGGAGTTTATGGCTAAAACCGAAACCTTCCCCTTCCGATATACGCTTTATGCGCTGAGCCTGACCGGCTTTATCGTTTCTCTACTGGCCAGTACCATCTGGGGGGGCTGGTTTTATGTCGTCCCCGTCCTGCTCGGGGGATTGGCGGCAACCGGCACATGGGATCTGCTTCAGCGTAAACGCACTGTTAGCCGAAATTACCCCATCCTCGCCCATTTTCGATATTTTCTTGAATCGATTGGCCCGGAAATACGCCAGTACTTCATCCAGTCCGACACCGACGAACGCCCCTTTTCACGTGAACAGCGCACCATCGTTTACCAGCGAGCCAAGAACGTACTCGACAAGCGCCCTTTCGGCTCACAGTTAGGTATGTATGACGAGGGTTTTGAGTGGATCAACCATTCCCTCCAGCCTTCTGCACTGAAAGACGCTGACTTCCGGATCGTGATTGGCAAACAGTGCGCCAAGCCCTATAACGCCAGCGTCTTCAACATCTCGGCGATGAGTTTTGGCTCGTTGTCGGCCAATGCCATCCTGAGCCTCAATGCTGGCGCAAAAATGGGGAACTTCTATCACGATACCGGCGAAGGCTCCATATCCCGCTATCACCGGGAACCGGGCGGAGATCTGGTCTGGGAAATTGGTTCCGGATACTTCGGATGTCGCAACGAAGACGGCACTTTCAACGAAGAGAGGTTCGCCCGCAATGCCACTCTCGACCAGGTAAAAATGATAGAGGTCAAACTATCCCAGGGTGCCAAACCTGGACATGGGGGCATTCTTCCCGGCGAGAAAGTGACACCGGAAATTGCCGAGGCCCGCGGCGTCGAAGCTGGCAAGGATGTCGTTTCCCCGGCAAGCCATTCAGCGTTCTCTACACCCAGGGAATTTCTCGAGTTTCTGGAGAAACTCCGTGAGCTATCGGGCGGCAAACCGGTGGGCTTCAAACTGGCTATAGGCCATCCCTGGGAGTGGTTCGCCATCGTCAAGGCCATGCTGGAGACAGGAAAAACACCCGATTTCATCGTTGTGGATGGCGGTGAAGGCGGCACCGGCGCGGCTCCTCTGGAGTTCATCAACCGTATTGGAACACCCATGACGGAGGCCCTGTTGCTGGTACACAACACACTCGTGGGCACCAACCTGCGCGAACACATTGCCATTGGCGCTGCGGGCAAGATCACCTCAGCATTCAACATAGCCCGGACCCTGGCCCTGGGGGCAGACTGGTGTAACGCGGCAAGGGGCTACATGTTCTCTCTCGGCTGCATACAGGCGCTCAGTTGCCATACAGGAAAATGCCCCAGCGGTGTTGCAACCCAAGACCCAAGGCGAAGCCAAAAGCTTGATGTTCAGGATAAGAGCCAGCGTGTTTACAACTATCACAAGAACACCCTGGAAGCCTTGATGAACCTGCTTGAGGCGTCAGGGCTCAAGCACCCCTCCGAACTTGGGCCGGAACACATCATCCGCCGCACCTCCAAGACGGAAACCCATTCCTATATGGACCTGTTTCCCTTTCTGGAGCCGGGTGCCCTTCTGGAAGGAGAGACCGGTGAAAGAGTGTTTGATACCTACTGGCCGAACGCTACCCCGGACAGCTTCGATCCGCCGGAGTTTATTCGTCAGCTTCGAGAAACCAAACTGCGATAGAAATGCCCGAAGAATTCGGCGATTGGATGTTTATTTTTATCCGAGGCTGGTGTAGACTTCGCTCCCGCTAAGCCACTGAGATATCTCTCAAGTTTCTCTCTGGCCACTGGCAATTTCGGGGCGTAGCGCAGCTTGGTAGCGCACTTGCATGGGGTGCAAGGGGTCGTAGGTTCAAATCCTACCGTCCCGACCAAATTCCCTACACAAAGCCCGGGCCGAAAGGCCCGGGCTTTGTTGTTTTCACAGACGACTGCTAGCCAAAGTGGAAGAAGGCCAGCTTGTTACCGTCCAGGTCTCTCACGTAGGCGCCATAGAACTGATCAGGGATCCGCTGGCCAGGCTCGCCGTCACAGCTCGCACCCAACTCCAACGCTCGCTTGTAGTGGGCATCTACCGCCTCCTTGGACCCTGGGTGAATGGCGACCATATTGCCATTGCCCGGCTGATTGGGTTCGCCATCGTAGGGAGTGCACACGGCCAGCATCGGCGCCTTCATACTCTCCCCAATAAACGCAATGCGGCCCATATCCAGAAGGACCCTAGCGCCGATATCTCCCAACAGTTCCGAGTAAAAGGCCTTGGCTCGGGACATATCACTGACGCCAATCGTTACGTATCCAATCATGCTGTTATTCTCCGGTGTGAGTGTCGGTCAACTATACGACCTATTTGTTCATTTCGGCGACTGCCACCAACAAAAAAGCCGAAGGCGAACCTTCGGCTTTCAGCTTCAAAAACGTCTCACTTCACCGGCGTATTGAGCACGTCGAGAACATCTTCCAGTTCGGTAATCATCTGCCGGATCAGCTGCTTGTACTGGGAGGTATCGTCTTTCACCTCGTGGCTGCTGAGCTTCTGCTTGGCCCCGCCAATGGTGTAGCCCTGATCATACAACAGGCTGCGGATCTGGCGGATGGTAATGACATCGGCACGCTGATAGTAGCGGCGGTTGCCACGGCGCTTGACCGGAGAAAGCTGAGGGAACTCTTGCTCCCAGTATCTGAGCACGTGCGCTTTTACAGCACAAAGTTCGGCAACTTCACCAATGGTGAAATAACGCTTCCCCGGTATCGTGGGTAATTCGTTGTTATGACTGGGTTCCAGCATACGCTTCTACTTTCTGTTTTAGTTTTTGTCCCGGGCGGAACGTAACAACACGCCGTGCACTGATCGGAATTTCCTCACCGGTCTTCGGGTTCCGTCCCGGCCGCTGTTTCTTGTCACGCAGATCAAAGTTACCAAATCCCGACAACTTCACCTGTTCGTTGTGGCTGAGAGCGCCTCTGATCTCGTCGAAAAAAGCTTCCACCATTTCCTTGGCTTCACGTTTGTTGAGACCCAACTCCTCGTACAACCGCTCTGCCATCTCCGCTTTCGTCAAAGCCGCCATCTGCTAACTCCTCAGTGTTGCCCCCAACTCTTCGCGCAGTGCGTCAATCACACCGTTGAAGAGCGAATGCACCTCTTCTTCATTTAGTGTGCGCTCGGGATGCTGCCAGAACAGGCTGAGAGCGAGGCTTCGGTTGCCTTCACCCAGGCTTTCACCTTCATAAACATCAAACGCACGCAAAGCCGTGAGGTGCTCCCCGGCGTGCTTTTTCGCTACACGCTCGACGTCTGCAAACCCCACGTCGCTTCCGATAATAATAGCCAAATCCCGCCGAACTTCTGGGAATTTTGAAATATCTTTGAAATTAGGCACATATCCAGAAACGACCGAATTCAAGAATAGCTCAAACATCAGAATCGTGCCATTAAGTTCCAGTTTTTTCTGCACTTGTGGGTGCAATGTGCCCAGCCAGCCTACATGTTCTCCGTCCCGCATCAACTCCGCCGTCTGGCCCGGGTGCAATGCGGGATGCTGACTGGCAAGGAACTGAACCTCGATACCAAGGAGCTGGAACAGACTCTCCAGCTCTCCTTTTACGTCAAAGAAATCGGCGTTTCTGCGACCGTTTGCCCAATTCTCTGGCAATTGCCCACCTGCGATCACCCCAGCGAGCATGGGCTGCTGATCAATCCGGTCGCCGTCTTTCACGAAACGGAGCCCGGTTTCGAACAGCCGAATTCGAGGTTGCTGACGGTTCTGATTGTAAGCCACGGTTTTCAGCAGTCCGCTCCAGAGGCTCGTGCGCATGACAGACAGATCCGACGAAATCGGGTTTGCCAGCGCAATGCCTTCCCGCTCTGGATCAATCAGGCCCTGAACCTTCGGGTCTACAAAGCTGTAGGTAATCGCTTCCTGGTATCCACACGTCACGAAATAGTTCTGGATAGCCGATACCGGGCGGACGGCCTCTTCCTGCGGGCGAAGGCCGAGTGATCCCGTGGGTTCCGTGACCGGCAGGTTGTTGTAACCGTATATCCGTCCAATTTCTTCGATCAGATCCTCTTCGATACTGATATCCGGGCGGAAACTCGGCACGTGTACCCGCCAGCCATCCTTCAGCAGCTTATCGATATGAAGGCCCAGACGGGTCAGAATTTCTTCCACCGTAGTGCGGTCGATCTCCAGCCCCAACACGTCGGCAACACGTGTCTCCCGAAGGTCCACCGTGCGGTCTTCAGGCAAGTCCTGCTTGCTGACAACCTCGACAATATCCCCAGGCTCGCCACCCACGATGGACATCAACAATGCCGTTGCACGCTCCATGGCATCGCGGGCAAGCTCGTAGTCCACGCCACGCTCGAACCTATGTGAAGCGTCCGTGTGAAGGCCATAGTGGCGCGCCTTACCCGCCAGAGTAATCGGATCAAAATAGGCAGCCTCAAGGATCAGGTCGCGGGTTCGCTCACTCACTCCGGAATGCTCGCCACCCATCACACCGGCAATCGCTATCGGCTTGGCGTGATCCGCGATAACCAGGGTATCCGGGGTCAGTTCCACTTCCTGTCCATCCAGCAATACCAACTTTTCACCCTGCATTGCCCGGCGCACAACAATGCCACCCTCTATTTCCTCACGGTCAAAGGCGTGTAGGGGCTGACCCAGTTCAAGCATCACATAGTTGGTAACATCCACCGCAGCGTCGATAGAGCGGATCCCGGAGCGGCGAAGCTTTTCCTGCATCCACAGTGGGGATTCAATGCTAAGGTCCACGTTGCGCAGGATTCTCCCCAGATACCGGGGGCAGCCTTCGGGGTCTTTCACGGCGATGTCAGGCACCTCTGAGTGCACTGCTTCCACGGGGAGAATTTCCGGCCCCTCAACCACAAGGCTGTTCAGTACCCCGACTTCCCGGGCGATCCCTTTGATCGACAGGCAATCACTGCGATTCGGCGTCAGATCCACATCGATGGTGACGTCGTTCAACTTGAGAAACTCACTCAGCTCCTGGCCTACCGGCGCATCGTCCGGCAACTCCATCAGGCCGTCATGGCTGTCCGAAAGGCCAAGCTCTGACTCTGAGCACAGCATTCCTTCCGAAGGTTGCCCACGCAGCTTGGCCTTCTTGATCTTGAAGTCGCCCGGCAACACCGCTCCGACGACGGCAAACGGCACCTTCAGGCCGTCGCGCACGTTGGGCGCACCGCAAACCACCTGTACCGTTTGAGCACCATCACTGACCTGACAAACCCGAAGCTTATCCGCATCGGGATGAGGCGATACCGACACAACCTCACCCACAACAATGCCACTGAACTTGCCGGCTACCGGCTCAAATCCGTCAACTTCCAGACCCGCCATGGTGATCTGATCCATCAATGCCTGGGTATCATTCGCCGGATTGACCCATTCGCGTAGCCACTGTTCACTGAATTTCATGGTATCTGCCTTGTCCTGATGCGGTGTTGCCTGTTAGTTCGTTTACCTTGATGGCGTGTTCAACGGAACTGCCGCAGAAAGCGGAGGTCGTTCTCAAAGAACATGCGCAGGTCATTCACGCCATAGCGAAGCATGGCAAGGCGCTCTACGCCCAGACCAAACGCAAAGCCACGATATTCCTCGGCATCGATACCGCAATGCTCGAATACTTTGGGGTGAACCATGCCGCAGCCCATCACTTCCAGCCATTTGATGCTGCCATCCTCTTCGCGCCCCCATTCGATATCCACCTCGGCGGACGGCTCCGTGAACGGGAAATAGGACGGGCGGAATCGCACTTCCAGGTCGCGCTCGAAGAATACCCGCAGGAATTCCTCAACGGTGCTCTTCAAGTCCGCAAAGCTCACGTCTTTCTCGACCAACAACCCTTCCACCTGGTGAAACATGGGAGTGTGGGTCATATCCGAGTCGCAGCGGTAGACGCGGCCGGGGCAAATCATCCGAAAAGGTGGCTTGCCATCTTCCATGGTGCGAATCTGAACCGGTGAGGTGTGGGTTCGCAGCAATGTGCCGGGATTGAAGTAAAACGTGTCATGCATGGCACGGGCCGGATGGTGGCCGGGAATGTTGAGAGCTTCGAAGTTGTGATAGTCGTCTTCGATTTCCGGCCCCTGCTCCACGGTATAGCCCGCGCGGGAGAAAAATTGCTCAATACGCTGAAGGGTGCGGGTAACCGGATGCAAACCACCCAGATCCTGGCCTCGCCCGGGAAGCGTCACATCAATGGATTCACTGGCGAGTTTTTGCTCGATGGCGGCGCGCTCAAGGTCTGTACGGCGGGCGTTGATAGCCTGCTCCACCTGCCCCTTGGCGTCGTTGATCTTCTGGCCGGCGGCGGGACGTTCTTCCGCAGACAGCTTACCCAGTGTCTTCGCCTGCTGGGTGATCACACCCTTCTTGCCAAGGTATTCAACACGAATCTGATCCAGTGCCTGCAAACTGTCGGCACTTTCAACCGCCGCCAGGCCGTCCTGAACGAGTTGATCCAGGTTTTCCATTGACCCTGCTCCAATCCAGAAATGGAATCACTCTAAACAAAAATAGGGGAAGAGCGCGCCCTTCCCCTATCAGAAGGCGTCTTCATGAACCCATGGAGACGCCTGAATCGATCGGTTAACCGATGAAAGAGCTAAGCGATCACAGAGACGCTTTGGCCTTCTCAACAACAGCGGTAAACGCCTGCTGCTCGTTCATGGCCAGGTCGGCCAGAACTTTACGGTCGATCTCAACATTGGCCTTCTTCAGGCCAGCAATCAGACGGCTGTAAGACAGGCCGTTGGCACGGGCGCCAGCATTGATACGGGCAATCCACAGTGCGCGGAACGAGCGCTTACGGTTACGACGGTCACGGTAAGCGTACTGACCGGCCTTGATAACCGCCTGTTTGGCTACGCGGAAGACGCGGCTACGCGCTCCGTAATAACCCTTGGCCTGACTGAGAATCTTTTTATGACGACGGCGTGCAACCACACCACGTTTTACGCGAGGCATACGTTAATCCTTCTACCTTTAAACCTAAAAAGAAATGGCTAGCGGCTGAATCAGCACGCCGTCATACGTTTGATTGAAGCCACATCGGACTTGGCAATCAACTTGGTACCACGGAGCTGACGCTTACGCTTCGGGCTCTTCTTGGTCAAGATATGACTGGTGAAGGACTGCTTATGCTTAAAGCCAGTAGCGGTCTTCTTGAACCGCTTGGTGGCCCCGCTTTTGGTTTTCATCTTGGGCATTTTTAAAACTCCGCATTCTGTTTTTAAGTGATATCAATGTGCCCCTGAACGACAAATCCCCCGCGACCGCGGGGGATCAGCACCGGATCAGGTTCACTTCTTTTTACGGGGGGCCACTACCATGGTCATCTGGCGGCCTTCCATTTTCGGCCGCTGTTCTACCTGGGCAAGCTCTTCAATATCCACTTCGATCCTGTTCATGAGCTTCATACCAATTTCCTGGTGTGCCATCTCACGCCCACGGAAGCGGATAGTGATTTTGCCGCGGTCCCCGTTTTCAAGGAAACGTACCAGGTTGCGTAGTTTGACCTGATAATCCCCTTCTTCAGTTCCTGGCCGGAACTTAAGCTCTTTGACCTGCGTCTGCTTCTGCTTTTTCTTGGCAGCCGCTTTGGCCTTCTTCTCATCGAAGATTTTCTTGCCGTAGTCCATTATCTTACAGACGATCGGATCGGAATCCGTAACCTGAACCAGGTCAAGAGACGCTTCTTCAGCCTGCTTGAGTGCATCTTCAATCGGTACGACACCGACCTGATTGCCTTCGGCATCGATCAGACGGACTTCAGTTGCGTCAATGTTCTCGTTGATCGGCGCTTTTGGAGTGCGCCCCCGATTCGCTCGCTGTTTAATAATCAGATCTCCGTTTTGGTTCTGCCTTTGCGATTGATTTCGTCAGCCATCAGCTGCTCAAACGCTTCCAGCGATAAAGTTCCCAGATCCTCACCCTTGCGGGTTCTCACCGCAACGGCGTTGTTTTCAACTTCTTTGTCGCCGATAACAACAAGGAAGGGAACTTTGTTAATAGTATGCTCGCGGATTTTAAAGCCGATCTTCTCGTTTCTCAAGTCAGCATTAACCCTATAGCCAAGGGAATCCCACTTTTTCGCAAGATTCTGGCAATAATCCCGCTGATTGTCGGTAATATTCAGCACCGCGATCTGCGTTGGCGCAAGCCATGTCGGGAAAGCGCCCTCGTATTCCTCGATGAGGATACCAATAAAGCGCTCGAACGAACCAAGAACCGCCCTGTGCAACATCACCGGCGTCTTGCGCTCGGAGTTATCTGCCACATATTGGGCACCCAGCCGTCCCGGCATGGAAAAATCGACCTGAATGGTACCACATTGCCACACCCGTCCGATGCAGTCTTTCAGCGAAAACTCGATTTTCGGGCCATAAAAGGCGCCCTCACCCGGCAAAAGCTCCCAATCAACGCCTTCCCGGTTCAATGCTTCTTCCAGCGCGGCTTCCGCTTTGTCCCAGACTTCGTCCGAGCCAACCCGCTTTTCAGGACGGGTTGAGAGCTTGTAAAGAATCTCCGTAAACCCGAAATCCGCATAAATCTCGTGGAGCATGCCGATAAAGTCAGACACTTCCTGCTGAATGGCATCCTCTTCGCAGAATATGTGGGCATCGTCCTGGGTAAATCCGCGAACCCGCATCAAACCATGCAAGGCACCAGACGCCTCGTTACGGTGACAGGAACCGAACTCGGCCAGACGCAGAGGCAGGTCCTTGTAGCTTTTCAGGCCCTGGTTGAAAACCTGCACATGGCAAGGACAGTTCATCGGCTTGATGGCGTAATCGTGCTTCTCGGACTCCGTGGTAAACATGTCGTCCTTGAACTTGTCCCAGTGCCCTGACTTTTCCCAAAGCGCCCTGGAAACCACCTGCGGCGTCTTGATCTCCTGGTAACCATGCTCATGCTGCTTGCGGCGCATGTACTGCTCGATCTCCTGATACAGGGACCAGCCATCCGGATGCCAGAACACCATGCCCGGGGCCTCTTCCTGCATGTGGAACAGGCTCAATTTCTTGCCGATCTTGCGGTGGTCGCGCTTCTCGGCCTCTTCCAGGCGATGCAGATAGGCCTTCAGGTCTTTCTTGTTGCCCCAGGCAGTGCCATACACCCTCTGCAACTGCTCGTTGCTGGTATCACCGCGCCAGTAGGCGCCGGCAACCTTGGTCAGCTTGAAGGCCTTGAGCTTGCCGGTGTTGGGCACGTGAGGGCCACGACACAGATCGATAAAGTCACCCTGGCGGTAGAAGGACAGATCTTCCTCACCGGGAATATCCTCAATGATTCGAACCTTGTATTCCTCGCCCATCTCATCAAACAGACGGACAGCTTCGTCACGGGACATGACCGATCGGGACACCGGAATATCCTGCTTGGCCAGCTCTTCCATGCGCTTTTCGATCCGGCTCAGATCTTCATTGGTGAACGGCCGATCGAATTTGAAATCGTAATAGAACCCGTTGTCCACAACCGGACCAATAGTCACCTGAGCGGAAGGAAACAGTTCCTTGACCGCCATGGCCAGGAGATGTGCGGTGGAGTGGCGGATAATGTCGACGCCGTCTTCATCACGCTCGGTGACAATGGCAAGCTCAGCGTCTTCTTCAATCGGGAAGCTGGTATCGACCAGTTGGCCATTTACACGGCCGGCAATGGCGGCCTTGGCAAGCCCGGCACCGATGTCTGCGGCGACATCGTGAACGGTAACAGATTCGGCAAAACTGCGGTGACTGCCATCCGGCAGGGTAACAACAGGCATAGTAGGCTCCTAGGGACTCAGAGGTGATCCGTACCAAAGACCACATGTTGACGGTTGGCCGCGATACAAACCGCGGACCGTTGCGCGCAGGAGTTTAACAGAAAAAAGCCCGGCAGGTTAATGCCGGGCTTTTAAGGGGAAAAGAGTCAGCCGTAGGCGCTGGCCTCTTCGGGTGTGCGTCGCCGCAATTGGCCGAACGCGACAAGACCAAGCAGTATAAGCGCGGGAATGAACATAAGTTCCTTCGGCGGGCGCTCATTCTCAACCTGCACGGCATCAATGGTCCAGCCGAAGCTGACGCCGGCGTTCTCTGCCTGGCTACCATAGCCAACGAAATCCACCACCATCGTGTCGTCCTGACGCGACAGCTCAAGGCCAGCGCTCGCCAGTCTCGCCTCCGGGGATTCCGCTGCGGGTAGCTCCAGACTGAGATAAGTGGAAACCTCGTCACCACTCAGGGACATGCCCGATGCCTGCACTACCAGGGACTCGCCTGCGGGCACATTTTCAATATGCTCAATCACTTCGGTACCCGGCCTGTCCTGCGTTGCCGGGTAGACCATGTCCCACCAATAACCTGGACGGAACAGGGTAAACGTGATCAGCAGCAGCAGAGCCGACTCCCACTTGTAGCTCTTGGTAAACCAGTAACCCTGAGTGGCCGCCGAGAAGACCAGCATGGCCGTCACCGCACTGGCAACCGTCACCAGCAAATCCACCCAACCCGTCAGGCCAATCAACAACAACTGGGTGTTGAAGATGAACATGAAGGGCAGAATCGCTGTCCGAATATCGTACGTGAAGCCCTGCACACCCGTTCGTATCGGGTCCGCCCCTGATATAGCCGCCGCCGCGTAGGCGGCCAGCCCCACGGGCGGCGTATCATCCGCCAGTATGCCGAAATAGAACACGAACAGGTGGACAGCAATCAAAGGTACCAACAAGCCGTTCTGGGCACCCAGTGTCACGATAACCGGGGCCATCAGGGTGGAAACCACGATGTAGTTGGCGGTCGTAGGAAGCCCCATACCCAGAATCAGACTGATAATCGCTGTGAAAACCAGCATCAGCAACAGGTTGCCGCCGGAGATGAACTCCACAAACTGGGTCATCACCAGGCCAATGCCTGTCAGCGTCACCGTGCCCACCACAATGCCGGCGGTGGCAGTCGCCACACCGATACCAACCATATTCCTCGCGCCAGTTACCAGCGAGAGGGTGAGGTCAACGAGGCCGGTTTTTGTTTCCGCAAGGAAGTGACCTTTTTTGCGGAAAAACGCTTTCAGTGGCTGCTGAGTGATCACGATGAAAATCATAAACACCGTGGCCCAGAATGCTGATAGCTGGGGCGAAAACCGCTCAACAGTCAGGCACCAGACCAGGACCACCACTGGCAACAGGAAGTACAGGCCGGTCTTAACCGTTGGCCCCACGTCAGGCAGTGTATCCATTGAGGATTCAGGATCGTCCTGAGCCAGTTCCGGAAAGCGGGTGGAGTACCAGACCAGCCCGATGTAAATGAACAGCAGAAGCGGCCCGAGAACCCACACAGCGGCTTCGCCCAGAACCACCTTCAACCATCCAATGCCGTAATACACGATGAACGTGAGAGCACTCAGGCCAATCAGGATCACAACCCAGTTCAGCATACGCTGCGCGAGAGTCGGGCGATTCGGACGTTCAATACCCTTCATCTTGAGCTTACAGGCCTCAAGGTGAACGATGTAAATCAACGCCACGTAGGAGATCAGCGCTGGCAGGATGGCGTGTTTGATCACTTCCAGGTAGGAAATGCCCACGTACTCAACCATCAGGAAGGCTGCCGCGCCCATAATGGGAGGCGTCAACTGACCGTTAGTGGATGCAGCTACCTCAACAGCACCCGCCTTGGTAGCGGGGAAACCAACCCGCTTCATCAGGGGGATGGTAAAGGTGCCGGTTGTCACCACGTTGGCGATGGACGAACCTGAAATCACACCGCTCAGACCACTGGATACCACCGCGGCCTTGGCGGGACCGCCGCGCATGTGCCCGAGCATGGCGTAGGCAACCTGGATAAAGTAGTTGCCCGCCCCTGCCCGTTCCAGCAGCGCACCGAATAACACAAACAGGAAGACAAAACTGGTGGACACGCCAAGGGCGACACCAAACACGCCTTCCGTACCCAGCCACATATGGGAAGACAGCTTGCTCAGACTGGCCCCCTTGTGGGAAATCACATCCGGCATATAGGGGCCGGCCAGCGCGTAAATAAGGAACACACCAGCAACGATGGTCAGCGGCAGCCCCAGTGCGCGGCGAGTTGCTTCCAGAAGCAGTACCAGACCACCAAGTGCAATGATCAGGTCCTGGGTAATCGGCGAGCCCGGACGCGTCGCAAGCTGGTCATAAAACAGGTACAGATAAGAGGCTGCAAAAGCGGCAGCCAGGGCAAGAATCCAGTCGTAAACCGGTACGTGGTCAACATTCCTGCCACGAATCATGGGATAAGCCGCAAACGCGAGGAACGCTGCAAAGGCGAGATGAATGGATCTTGCTTCCGTCGAGTTAAAAACACCGAACTCAACAATGTAGGGGAGCGGTGACGCTATCCATAGCTGAAAGAGGGACCAGAGCAGAGGGACAACAAAGAGAATCTTTGCAGCCGTACCGGTCGCAGCCCTTCCACCGGTCTCGGTTTGGAGAACCTCTGCAACCTTCTTGCTGTCGATGGTATCCCCGGCTCTCGGTTCGCTATTGGTCATAGCTGGGTCCTGTAAGAATATAGCGGGTCGGAGATCAGAACACCGCGGGCAGGCCTGCCCGCGGTGTCGTTTTACCGGTTACAGGATCAGTCGATCAGGCCGGCTTCTTTGTAGTACTTCGCCGCGCCCGGGTGCAGAGGTGCACTCAACGCGTCGGATACCATTTCTTCTTTCTTCAGGTTGGCAAACGCAGGGTGCAGGCGCTTGAAGCTGTCAAAGTTCTCGAATACAGCCTTGACCACTTCGTACACTACGTCCTCAGATACCTCGGTAGACGAGACAAACGTTGCCGCCACACCAAACGTGGTCACGTCATCGTCAGAACCACGATACATACCACCCGGGATCACCGCTTCACGGTAGTATGGGTTGTCTGCAACCAGCTTCTTGGTCGCTTCGTTATTGACGCTGACGATCACACTGTCACAGGACGTGGTCGCTTCCTTGATCGCACCGGAGGGGTGCCCAACGGTGTAGAAGAATGCATCAATATTGCCATCACACAGAGCCTGGGATTGCTCCGCAGCCTTCAGTTCCGCCGGAAGCGAGAACTTGTCCATGGTCCAGCCCATTTCGTCCATCAGCACTTCTGCTGTGGCGCGCTGGCCGGAACCGGGGTTACCGACGGACACGCGCTTGCCTGCAAGATCTTCAAACGTCTTGATACCAGACCCCTTGCTGGCAACCACCGTGAATGGCTCGGGGTGCAGCGAGAATACAGCACGCAGCTTCTCGTTCTTTCCGTCTTCCTCGAACTGGCTGGTGCCGTTGTAGGCGTGGTACTGCCAGTCAGACTGGGCTACCGCCAGGTCCAGCTCACCCTGGCGAATCGCGTTCAGGTTATAGACCGAACCACCGGTGCTCTCTACAGAGCAGCGAATACCATGTTCCTTACGATCCATGTTAACCAGGCGACAAATCGCACCACCAGCCGGATAGTACACACCGGTTACGCCCCCGGTACCGATGGTGACAAATTTCTGCTCCTGCGCGGTAACCGCTGTCGAGGCGGTTCCAAGGCTGACCGCTGCTGCAACTGCAAGTGCGGAAAATTTCTGTTTCAGTGCCATGACTTTTCCCTTATCTGTTCATTATTGCTTTTTTGGGCCCGCGTAACGAAACGGACACTCCTCACTTTCGCCTTAAAACATAGACCACTTTGCGATATAAATAAAGCAAGGGTTAGCTCGCTAACCACTTGAGCAAAAAAACAAAAAAGCCCGCAGAGCGGGCTTTTTTGATCAAGCGGTCGCGAATCTTATTTGTTCGCGCGGGCCTTGGCAACCATTCGATCCGGGCGCAGGAGGAAACGCGCCAGGGCCGGCAGCAGCCAGATAGAGCCCACCATGTTCCAGATGAACATGAAGAACAGCAACAGCCCCATATCCGCCTGGAACTTGATCGGCGAGAAGATCCAGGTAACCACACCGATACCCAGTGTGACACCGGTAAAGATAACCGCCTTACCAGTAGACCTCAGGGTCTCGAAGTATGCTTCCTGGAGTGTCTTGCCCTCCAACAGGAACTTCTCGAGCTTGCTGTAGATATAGATACCGTAGTCGACACCAATACCCACGCCCAGCGCAATAACCGGCAACGTCGCTACCTTGATACCAATGCCTGATACCGCCATGATCGCCTCGGCCAGGATCGACGTCAGGCCCAGTGGGATCAGAATACACAGAACCGCACGGATAGAACGGAACGTCAGCAGGCACAATGACGCGACCACACCGTAGACGAAGATCAACATCATGTTCTTCGCACTTGAGATGACATCGTTCGTGGCAGCTTCGACGCCCGCATTACCGGCGGCCAGCATGAACGTGTATTCGTCGTTGTTATTGTTGCTGGCGAACTCCTCAACGCGTTCGGTGACTGTTTCCAGCGTTTCTGCCTTGTGATCCTCAAGGAAAACAAGCACCGGTGTCAGATCACAATTGGTATTGATCAGGCCTGCCGGCGCCTCACGGATCGAGGCATTGATAATGGTCTGGTTGCGGGAAATCTCATACCACTTCCAGTTACCCTCGTTCAGTGCCTTGGTAACAATCTTGGACACATCGGCCAAAGACGCCGAGGACTGCACGCCAGGCGTGTTCTGAAGCTCCCACTGAAGGTTGTCCATCGCGCGGAGAACGTTGTACTGGGTACACTGCTCTTCCTCGGTTTTCACCATCACGACCAACACATCGGCACTCGTTGAGTAGTTGTCGATGATGTAGGCATTGTCCTTGTTGTAGCGGGAATCGGCCCGCAGCTCCGGCGCACCCTGATCAAGGTCACCGACTTTCAGGCCTTGCTTGTAATAAAGGCCAAGACCCAGGCCAATAACCGCTATCAACAGAGAAATCGGTGCCACACCGGGATGTGCGAAGTAAGACATGACGCGCCACTTGCGGTCCTGCTTTTCACCATGATTCTGCACATGACGAACACCGCCCTTGGAGATACCAAGGTACGACATGATCAATACGTGCAATACCAGGTTGGTCAGAATGACGAACGCCACACCGATGCCGGCGGCAACGGCCAGATCCCGGATAACATCGATCTCGATGAAGAACAGAGTCAGGAAGCCGAAGGCATCTGAAATCAGAGCCAGCATGCCCGGGATATAGAGCGCCCGGAACGCAAGGCGGGCCGCGGTAACGGAATCAAACCCTTTCGCCGCTTCCACCGCCATGGCATTCACAATCTGAACGCCGTGACTGATGCCGATGGCAAATACGAGGAACGGAACCAGAACCGAGTAAGGGTCCAGGCCATACCCCAACAGTCTCAATGTGCCCAGTTGCAGGAACACCGCGATGATGGAGGTGAACACCGGAACCAGTGTTCCGGTAATGCAACGTGAGTACCCGAACAGCAACAGGGTCGTCAGGATAATGGTGATGCCCGCAAACCAGGCGATGGAACCAATACCCTCAATGAGGTCGCCCACTTTCTTGGCGAAACCGACAATGTGAATTTCAATGTTCGGATTCTGCGCCTCGTACTTGTCCCGGATCTTTTCTTCCAACTGGCGCGAGAACTCACCGTAATCCAGCGGTTCGCCAGTTTCAGGGTTGTTCTCATAAAGCGGCGCGTACACGATGGTAGAGCGGAAATTGTCGGAAATCAGGCGCCCTACTTCGTTCGAACGGAGTACATTCTGACGCAGCTGTTCAAGGGTGGCCCGGGAGCCATCGTAACCGTCCGGGATCACGGTGCCGCCCTGGAACCCTTGCTCAGTCACCTCAACCCAGCGAACGTTGGAGGTCCAGAGTGATTTCAATCCGGAACGGTCCACCCCGTTGAGATAGAACACCTCATCGGTGATCTGCTTCAGGGTTTCCATATACTCGGCTGTGAAGATATCGCCCTCTTCCACTTCCACGGCGATACGCACAAAGTTACCCAGGTTCTCCAGATCGTCCCGGTGCTCAAGCATATTGACGATGTAGGGATGCTCCAACGGAATCATCCGCTCGAAACTGGCATCTGGCTCAATCTTGACCGCGTTGTAGCCAAGGAACAGCGTCAGGAAGAAAAAGGCAATCAGGATGATGGCCCGATTGTTGAAGATCAGCCGTTCCAGGAACGGTTCTGCCTTCGGTGTAGTCAGGTAATGCTCGCCCTTGTCGTGCTTCGGGTTCGACATTCAAAAGCCCCTCTAATTTTCTATCTGTTGGTGCCGCATCAGGGCGTTATTGAAGATTCTTGCCGCGGGCGTCGGTGTGCTTCACGCCACCCTCGCCCACAATCAGCAGATTGGTTCCCGATACGGGGACAACATCCATCACCCCTTCCCGATCATCCCGGAAGTAGGGACGGAAGGTATCTCCACCGTTGGTGCTCATTAGCACTGCGCCACCATTGCCAACCAACGTGATACGGCCGTCTTCGGACACCGTGCCATCATTGAGGGTTGCGTCCGACTCACTGGGCACCACTTTCCAGCTTCTGCCCAGGTCGGATGAAAAGAAGATGTTCCCACGCAAACCGAATGCGAGTATCTCATTCACATTACCGGTTCCGATTGCTCCGAACAGGGAGCCTTCATAGGGGCTCTCACGTCTCTCCCAGCTGTCACCGCCATCGACGGACACGAAAATCTGCCCAGCCTCACCGACGATCACCAGGCCACCGCCAGTGATCTGGCCAATACTGTTCAGGTGAAAACTGCTGGGGTTTTCAAGCTTCGGCGCCCAGTCTTTCCAGGTCTTTCCGCCGTCCGTCGTGCGCAAAAACATGCCATAGGCACCAACAACGAAACCGTGGTTCTCATTTTCGAACCAAACATCCAGGAATGGGTTCACCGGGCCGATTTCAAGATCCGCCTGCAGGTTTTCCAGCGAGAAATACAGATCGCCCAACGCCCAATCGAGGTCGTCTTTCTCGTCCTCCGGGGCTTCTTCCAGTTTCTGCTCCATTTCGTCGATCTGCTCCTGGCGACTTTCAATCGCCAATTCAGCAGCCCGGACACCGGTGAGCTGGAGCTCCCAGTTTTCGCCCGCATCGTCTGAATGGAGAACAACACCACTGTGCCCAACGGCCCAGCCATGCTGTTCAGTGCCAAAATCCACGCCGGTCAATGTGACGGATACCGGAACTTCACCCTGCACCCAACTTTCACCATCATCATCGGAAAAAATGATATGACCACGCACACCGGCTGCCACGATTCGTTCGCCCGCCGTGTCGACATCATTGAGCAGATGCTCTGGCGCAAGCGCAGTTGGCCGGGATGGGGTTTCGATGATATCTGCAAGCGCAAACACCGTGGGCGCGGACAATGCCATGGATAGTCCAAGACAGGCCGCTCCCAGAGTCTTGCACATCAACCTTGTAGCCATTCAGATTGCCTATATGTTGTGTTGAACTGTGTCACTCTGATTTTGCCGGTCGCACCGGCCAATACTATGAATATACCGGTGACCTTCCGACCACCGGTATATCCGTCGCCATCCGTCTCTGGCGAAAATCGTGTTCCAACAACGAGTCAAGACGTTAACGCACACTCCTGCGACGCAGGGAAGCCGGCGAGAAATACCGTCGGTTGGGCACGTCGTTGGTAAACTTACGGGTGGAACCCTCTTCGGTATCCAGGCCCAGCACGTGATAACGACGGGCCTGAAGGTCATGGTACACATCCAGCACTGTCCATACGCCAGGCAATTCATAATAGTTTTTCGCCAGGCCCATGGTTACGCGCCAGAGCTCACCGCGGCCATCGTACTGGTCCAGCAGCAAGGTGTTCCAGCTATCGGCATCCACATAGAAGCGACGCTTGCCGTAAATATGGCGCTCCCCTTCCTTCAGGGTCGCTTCCACAACATGCACCCGATGGAGCTCCCAACGGGTGAGGTCCGGATTCAGGTGGGAAATACCCAGGATTTCGGAGTAAGGCGTGCCCTGCTCACCGATGCGGTAATTGTTGTAGGGAACGTAGATCTCCCGCATACCCTCATATTCCCAATTGTAGCGGTCCAGGGCACCGTTAAAGATATCGGTGTCATCGGCTGTTCGCAGATTATCTGCGGCTGCAATCGGAGAGTCATAGCCCAGGTTGGGTGCACGGCGAACACGGCGCTGGCCGGCGTTGTAACCCCAACCATTACGCGGGTTGATAATCTGGTTCAGAGTTTCATGAATCAGGATGGCACCACCGGCGAGACGGGGTGGCGACTGGGTGAACGACAGATAATAGAAAATAACGTTATCGAGTTCTTCTTCACTACCCTCAGGGTTGTAGTAATTGAAGAAGGCTTCCTGCTGAGAGGTCACAAGGGAGTAATCGCCATCCGGCTGCACTGCCACTTCGCTTGAACGGCGGGTTACGGAAACGCCACGCCAGCGAGTCAGGTGATTCCAGATTACCTGCCAGGCTTTTTGCTCATTATTACCGTGCAGGATGGGGAAAGGATAACCGGCAAAGGCGCCATCGATCCCCTCGCCTTTACCCACTACCTCAGCATCTACGGCATTTTCCCTGGTGTTTTCAGCAACCCAATCCGGCACCGCGTGTGTGCGACGGCTTTTGTAGACCGGAATACGGAAGGTCGTCGGATAGGTGTCGAGCATGGCGCGGAGGCCGTCGGTCAGGTACTCGTCATACTGATCCATGTTGGACGCGCTGATGGTGAATAACACCTCATCGTCCGGGAAAGGGTTGATATGGTGCTGACCACTACCCTCATATCCGGTAGGGGCTTCGGTGAGGCCACCCGTCCACGCGGGAATGGTGCCTGCCTCGTTGCCGGCTTTCACGGAGCCAAACGGGGTAAGATCCTGACCCAGTCGAGCGGCTTCACTACTGGAAACGGCGGAACTGGCTGGCATGGCAAAAACCGAAAGAGCAAACAGACTGCCCAAAATCACATTGTTCTTGTATGTCATTTTTTAACCTTAAACCTGTCTGAAAGCCCTGTAGAAGGCTTTTCTTATTGTGTTGTCATGGAATATCGGCTCCTGACAGAGTAGCCGATTGGCCGATATTGTCTATCGACCGAAAGTGCGATTTTGTATCCGCCTGTGACAGGCCCCGCGTTGCGGCAGACGGATACCCCAGCGATCTCGCTTCCCTATTGGCCGGCAAGGCTCTTGTGAACCACCTCGTAGACATCCCGCGACAATCCAGACTTGTCACGAACGGTCTCCAGCGCCGATTTCATCTGCTCGCCGTGAACCGGCGCGAATTTGCGCCAGCGGGTCAGCGGAGACACCAGCCTGGCCGCAATCTGTGGGTTACTGTCATCCAGTTTTCGCACCTGCTCCGCCAGGAACTGATAACCGGCTCCATCCTCTGCGTGAAAGGCAGGGAGATTCTGGCCGGCAAACACCCCGATCACCGAGCGGATCTTGTTGGGGTTCTTCCAGTCGAACGCCGGGTGCTCCATCAGTTCATGGACTTTGCGCAAGCCTCCGGTGCGGGTACTGCCCGACTGCACCGCGAACCATTGCTCAACCACCTGGGGGTCGTCCTTCCACTGCTGGTAGAAGTCTGCGAGTGCCTGCTCCTGCTCTTTTTCGTAACCGGAGTTCACCAGGGCACGAAGGGCTCCCATACGATCCGTCATGTTATCGGCCTCGTTAAACTGGCTTGTCGCCAGCGTCCGGCCCTCTTCATCATCGATGTGCAGGAGCCAGGCCAGGGCGGTATTCCGCAAGCTTCGACGCGCCACGGCCTCCGGCGTCACCTCGTAGTGACCGCTCAGGGTGTTGCGGTGATAGCAGGCCAGAAGCTCGTCCCTCAGCGATCTCGCCAGATGCGCAAGCACGCGTTCACGGGCTCTGTGGATGGCAGGTACGTTGGGCTGATCAGCCAGTTCGATCAGATAGGCTTCGGATGGCAGTTGCAGCATTTTGGCAACCAGCGCCTGATCCAGAGACGAGTCCGCCAACAGGCTGCGATACGCCTCAACCAGGCCGGCGTCCACGTTCCCATCGGTGGACGACACCAGTGAGTTGATGACGTCCACCGCCAGGCGCTGTCCCGCGTCCCAGCGATTGAAACCGTCCGAGTCATGGCTCATCAGGAAGGTGAGCTGCTCCCGTGTCCACGGGTAGAATACCCGCACCGGCGCCGAGAACCCCCGCAACAATGAAGGCACTGGCCGCTCCGACAAGCCGTGGAATTCGAAGGTATGACTGGCGTCGGTCAACTCCAGGACCCGGTCCGTTGGCGCATCGGCATCATCTGCAGCCAGCTTCAGTGGCAACGACTCACCCTCGGCACCCAGAAGGCCGATGGCAAACGGGATGTGCTGCGGCTTCTTATCGGTCTGTCCCGGTGTATCCGGAATCGACTGTTTGATGGTCAGGCGATAGATGCCAGCAGCGTCATCAAACTCATCCCGCACTGTCAGCTCTGGCGTGCCAGACTGCTCGTACCAGAGACGGAACTGCGACAGGTCACGACCACTGGCATCCTCCATGGCGCGGACAAAGTCGTCTGTTGTCACCGCCTGACCGTCATGCCGCTCAAAGTACAGGTCACTGCCTTTGCGGAACAGATCGGGGCCCAGCAGCGTATGGATCATGCCCACCACTTCCGAACCTTTCTCGTAGATGGTCAGCGTGTAGAAGTTCGTGATCTCCATATAGGATTCCGGGCGAACCGGGTGTGCCATTGGCCCCGCATCCTCGGCGAACTGAGCGGTACGAAGCATGGTCGCATCCTCAATCCGCTTGACGGTGGGCGAACCCACATCGGCAGAAAAACAGGAATCCCGAAACACCGTGAAGCCTTCTTTCAGGCTAAGCTGGAACCAGTCGCGACAGGTCACGCGATTACCGGACCAGTTGTGGAAATACTCGTGGGCCACGATCGACTCGATGCGCTGGAACGCCATGTCCGTCGCGGTTTCCTGGCTGGCCAGTACGCACGAGGAGTTGAAAATGTTCAGCCCCTTGTTCTCCATGGCGCCCATGTTGAAGTCATCCACTGCGACGATCATGAAAATATCCAGATCGTACTCGCGGCCATACACCTCCTCGTCCCAGCGCATGGCGCGTTTCAGGGAGTCCATGGCGTGGTCGCACTTCTCGGCGTTGCGGGGCTCAACGTACATGCGCAGATCAATGTCACGACCTGACATTGTCTTAAAGGTGTCCCGCTTCTCCAGGAGGTCACCGGCCACCAGAGCAAACAGGTAGCAAGGCTTCGGGAATGGGTCTTCCCAGGTGACAAAATGCCTGCCGTCGGCCAGATCGCCCTTTTCAACATCGTTGCCGTTGGACAGCAGGATGGGATAGCGGGTTTTATCCGCCTCAACACGGGTGCGGAAACGGGCCATCACATCGGGCCGGTCAGGAAAGTACGTAATGCAGCGGAAGCCTTCGGCTTCACACTGGGTACAGAACATGCCCGACGATTTGTACAGGCCTTCCAGGCGCGTGTTGTTCTGGGGTTCGATCCAGGTCACGATCCCCAGATTAAACTGATCCGGCACTTCATGAAGGGTGAGTTTGTCGTCACGGTCCTCGTAGGCGCTGCCCTCCAGGGGTTTGCCATCCAGGCTCACCGATTCAAGTGTGGTCAGGCTGTCGCCGTCGAGTTCAAGGCTCTTGTCCGAGGAATCGCTGTCGGGATTCCGGCGCATGGCCAGGGTACAGTGAACCCTGGCCCCATCTTCAAACAGTTCAAAACGCAGATCCACATGGTCCACCAGAAAGGCGGGCACGCGGTAATCCTTGAGGAAAATGGTCTGTGGCTGACTGGTACGCATTCACTTTCTCCAGAATTCGTTGGGCCGGGCTCAGTGGTTTGGGAAGACCCGGAAGCGGACTTCATAACCGGTGTATTTACGGATATTGATAACACCGGTATCCAGAATCAGGTATTGGCCCTTGATCCCCTGGAGCACGCCGTCCGCCGAGGGCGACTTGTCCAGATTATGAGTTTTTACCGTCCGGGGCCATACCTCGACCGGATAGCTCAGAGCCAACCCGTCTTCATCGACAGCCCGGATACTGTTCTCACCGTGGGCGGCGCGCAATTCCGACAAATCGTCGGCGACCAGCTCCAGCATGCGGCGACGCTCTTCAACCAGATCCAGATCCGGCACGTCGCCTTTAAGCATGGCCCGCCAGTTGGTTCGGTCCGCGACGTACTTCTTGCACGCGACTTCCACAAAACCTGCTAACTGTCGGGTAGTCACCCGGACCATCGGGATGGCATCGACGGCACCCTGGTCTATCCAGCGAGTTGGCACCTGAGAACCACGGGTTATGCCCACCTTGAGACCGGACGAATTAGCCAGATACACCACATGCTCAATCATGCAGTGAGTCTCTCCCCACTCCGGCTCACGGCAGGTGCCCTCATGGTAATGGCATTTTTCCGGGCTCATGATGCAGCTGTCACAGGCGGCCAACTTGCGAAAACAGGGATAGCAGTAACCCTGGCTGAAACTCTTGTTGGTCTTACGATCACAGTTGATGCAGCGTATCACGCCATCGAAATCAAACTGCAACGGGTACCCGACCATCTCATTAAGGGGGATGAGGGTATCGCCCACCCGGATGGTATAGCTGACCGGATCACCGGCCTCTGCAGGCATCTTGCGCAGGCGACCGGTCACATCAACCAATGCGGTCAAGACTTCACCTCAAAGTACTGATCTGAGCCAGCGGTACCGTTTGACGATTTCCCTGCTGTGCGCGACACGCTGGGATCGCACGCAGTCCCCGCCTTTTCGCCGCGGTCAAGGTAACCAACCCGCTCTTCCATCGGTGTGTTGTGGTGGTCTTCGTAATAAATAACGGCCTCCATGCAGATCGACCGCTGCTCGTCACTCAGTTTACGACCATCCGGCCACTTGCCCAGCTCAAGGGCGCGCTTGAGGCTCTGATAAACAGCGGGGTCCAGCCGTTTGATCAGCTCTTCGTAGGTCATTTCGTTCTCCAATCATTTGCTAGCAAAAAATGTGAGGAAACCCGTTGACAACAATAAACGATAATGATTATCATTAACTCACCAAATGACGAAGGTCGTATTCATTTGGTCTCTCTCATCAGGAGCTATACGCTCTTTTCATGCCCCGCGGTTTCGCGGGGCTTTTTTTGGTACCGGCAAAATGGCCGCCAGGGCAAGGCCAGCCACAAAGCCTCCCAGGTGGGCTTCATTTGCCATCTGCCCCAACCCCACCATTTCGGTAAATGGCGTAAAGCCAATCACCATCCAGGCCACGGCAAACGTCACCAGTGCAGGCGGGAACTGGAAACGGGGCACGCGCCGCTGGCTCAACCAGCAATAACCCAGAATGCCGTACACAACGCCAGACAGACCGCCAAACAGAGGCCCACTCACGATGTACTGCAATCCGTTGGACAGCAGGCTGGTCACTACGAACAGGGCAAGTAACCGCGCACGGCCATCGAACCACTCAACCTGACTGCCCAGGAACCACAACATGACGGAATTAAAGATGATATGGGTCCAGCTGAAATGCAGGAAATCCGGCGTGATCAGGCGCCAGACCTGCCCACCAGCCAAGGTAGAAGACAGCGCCTGGATTCGATCCGCCATGGTACCAACATCATAGAAACGCGGATCGACGAACATCAACAGGGTGGATAGCTGATTCTGTCCCATGGCCGTCACCCAAGCCATCAATACGGCCAGGGCAATCATGGCGAGCACCATGGGTGCGTGGCGTGGCGACGGCTGCCAACGCCCCCCGACAAACACCGGCGATTGCGCTGTCGTATTGACAGCGTCCTGCACCTCGGGTTCCTTCAGGAAGCGCTCAAGGGCCTGTAACACCGGCTCCGTATGCTCAGGGTTCTCCAGCCACAGCACCTGTGACCCACCCTCCTCGGTGATCCGGTGCTCCACCCCCTGCTCTTTCAGCCAACGACTGAAACCAGCCAGGTTTATGTCGGTCTCAATCTGTTTCACGCGATACACAGGTTACCTCGCCACGCTGTCTTCGCTGGTGGGATAGTCCGGCTGCTCCGGCCTCTCCACATCCACCCAAACGAACTTGTCACGGGACAGGGTACGTTCGCCATCCAGGCGATAGGCCACTAGCTTGCCGTATTTGACCGCACTGAAGTCGATGCAGGCCACATTGTGTTTCAGTGGTGCCGGCTCGCCTTCCATCCAGTAATGGCCCACGAACACCGGTGGCGCTGAAGCGGGATAGCTGATCAGCTGGCCTCGCTCAGCGTCCGTCAGCTCACGACAGGCGACGTCCTCCGGCAAGGGGTCGGGCTGGAACACCACATCGGCGTAGGTTTTCGGGTTATCAGCCCAGAACTTGGTGCGGAAAAACTCCCTGACGTAGCCGTCTTTACCGGTAATCTTCACGCCCGGCGGCAAGCGAAGATCCGTGCCGCGCAGCAAGGTATCCATGACTTGGCCGGCGAAGGACTCAATCGCCGCCGATGCATGGAGGAACTCGTCATCGATACAGGCACCTCCCTGATTTTCCTTGAATTTGGTGATCAGGTCGCTGTCCCAACACGCATGTACTGCCCGGAAATCCGGCTCATCGATAAACAGGGGAATGGTGTAGAACCACTCCAGAAACTCGTTCCATTCGTGGGGGTAATGCTCGAACTGTTCGAGGGTTTCGCGGATCAACCGGTCGTGCCGGGCATTGTGCTCCCGCAGGAACGTCTTGCCACTGCCGGGGCGGGCACGGGTGCAGTAGCCCAGGGCGTTGTACTCGTGATTTCCCATTACGATGCGGGCGGAACCGTGCTCGACCATGTCCCTGACCAGATGCAGTGCCTCACGGATACGAGGTCCGCGATCAATAATGTCACCAATGAATATGGCCTGGCGCCGGGGGTGTTCATAGACACCGTTAACCTTGCGATAGCCCATCTGGTCCAGTAGCCGCACCAGGGTATGAGCGCATCCGTGAATATCGCCGATAATGTCGTAGCCGCGGCTCGCGGATCTTTCCTGTCCTGGCATGTTGTTAGCTCGCTGCAATCTCACTGGCCCAGCCCAGCTTGTCCCGGCATGTGGCGTAAAAATTATGATCCGCGGGGTGAATCAGGCGAATCTTGAAGGGTTTCTTGGTGATTCGGATGATGTCGCCGGGGGCACAGGCAATGTTCATCTGCCCGTCGAAACTGATCTGCGGATAGGTTTCGTTGGTTTCACCGATCACCAGCTTGATCTCGCTCTTGCCGTCCACCACGATCGGGCGACTGCTCAACGTGTGCGGGAACATGGGCACCAGCACGACGGCATCGAGTTTCGGATGCATGATCGGCCCGCCCGCCGATAACGAATAGGCGGTCGACCCGGTCGGCGTAGCCACGATAAGCCCATCCGAGCGTTGGCTGTATACGAAATGTCCGTCGATGTAGAGGTCGAACCCGATCATCCGGGTCGATTTGCCGGGATGCAGCACCACGTCATTCAGGGCGGTTCCAAAGCCCAGCGGCTGGCCATTGCGCTCCACGTGCCCATCCAGCAGGAAACGGGTCTCTTCGATGTATTTCCCCTGCAGGACCTTGCCCAGCCGTTCCTCCAGGTCAGACGGAGAAATATCGGTCAGGAAACCAAGACGACCACGGTTCACACCCAGCAGCGGAATCTTGGATTTGGCCAGTTCCCGGGCAGCGCCCAGCAGACTGCCATCACCACCCACCACAATAACCAGGTCACAAATTTCACCCAGCAGCTTCTTGCTGGCCACCTGAAGACCATGACCAGGCAGCATGCTGGCGGTGTCTTCCTCAATGATCACGTGATAGTTATTGCTCACCAGATACTGTTTGAGCTGACGCAGCGATTCGACCACCTTTACGCTGCCCATGCGGCCAATCACGCCAATGTTTCTGAATTGATCCATGTAGCTTCCTGTGGGTGTCTGGGTTGGGCCGGGGCGGAGCTGATTCATCACCCGGGGGCGTATCAGCACCCATAGTAACGAAATACGGCCCGATTCTGAAAAAAGATCCCGCAGGAAATCGCTAGAGGCAGGTTAGTTGGAGTCCTTCGGCCGGTGCTGTTCGCAGCGATCATCCACCTCTGCCCGAAACTCAGCCGGCTGACTGATGCGCATGACGGGCTCACCACAGGGTTTACCGTTGGTAAGCTTATGATGGCAGACCGGGTGTTCATAGTGATCAAGCCATTGCCGATAGGCCGGCTCATTGAGCCCGCAACGCTCAGCAGCGTAGGCCACAGGGTTGCGGAAATAGCTCTCGATATCATCGTAAGGCAGGGTAATATGACCTACCCCGGCGTGGTAGGCCACCAGGAAGACCGAATGGTTTTGCAGATGATCCATGACTGAATTTTCGGTTGGCGGCTGGTGTCGCAAGTCATAGTTTTCCTGCTCCAGCACCACGATCTTTTCGTCCCTCAATTCCAGTTCGCGCTGACGGCGCTCCAGTTGCTCTCGCAGCAACACCACCTCGGCATCCGCCGTAGCACCCTCGCGCTCATTACGGGCCTCACCACTGGCGATCTGCTCCTGCATCATCAGGTACTGCTCATTGCGCTCAGCAAGGCGTTTTTTCAGCTGTTCATTGCTGAGTTTCTGGCGCTCATACTTCTGCTGGAGTTCGGCGGTTTCATTACGCAGGGCCTGCATCTCATGGCGGTTTTCACGCTGCAGATCAGACAGCGCATCGCGATGAACACTTTGCAGGGTTTTGATGCGAAGCCGCTGTTCCCGGATAACACGGGCAAGCCGCACCCGGTCTGCGGAAACCTCAGGTTCTTCCTGGGAACGGGACTCGGCACCCAACACAGGAATATCCTCTTCCGGCGTGGGCTCCACCTTGCGGAACCTCAGTGTGTTCGCATCCACGGCGCGCCGAATGGCCTGGAAGTGGTTGCTTCCCGGGGTCATATCAGGATCCCAGAAATCCTCGGCACTGGCAGACTTCGGGCATTGACTGCGACACACCAATCGAATCGGACCAGCACCCATATCCGGGCCCTTGGCACCTTTGCGGGCCAGTTTTTCTACGGGCAAGTTCCAATGGCTGTCAGCCCTGCCTTCCTCATCAAAATAGATTCGGAAGAAAACCAGCGAACGCACCAGAAGGTCGCTGCCAAGCAATACGTAAACGGCCTTTACATCGGTATCTGCCAGGTCGGACAGGCCAACGTAGCCATCAAGAAAGGCTCCGAACTCAGACGCACGCATCTGGCGCGACACGTCGCTGCCGTCCATGAAAAACACCGCCGAATAACCATCGCTTGCCTGGTCGGCAGACCCCATTGCTAACTCCCCACTCTCCGAAAACCCGACCGCTACACGACAAACACACCAAAAGTGTTCCGTTTTTTCGTCAGACACCAGAAACCGGCCCTGCACAGTGCGCGGGGCCGGCTTCAAACTGACAGACTTCCGGATAATAGTCTAGCGGGTCAAACCTCTGAAGGTAGAGTAAAACTGCAACGTTTTGTGATCAGGGCCCGCACGCCCGTGGCACTCAGAGCTCCGCTGCCAGGCGGCTGCCCTGATTGATCGCGCGCTTGGCATCCAGTTCCGCGGCCACGTCGGCGCCACCGATCAAGTGCACCTTCATTCCAGCGACTTCAAGCCCACTCTGTAACTCACGCAAAGGCTCCTGGCCGGCACACACAACAATGGTATCCACCGGCAATACCCTATCCTCTCCCTGCTCGGCACCTTTCGGGGTCACCGTTATGTGCAGCCCGTCATCATCAATCTTGCGGTAGCTCACGCCCGGAACCATCTGCACCTGGCGATTCTTCAGTGAAGTGCGGTGAATCCAGCCTGTGGTCTTGCCCAGGTTTTTACCGACTTTCGATGCCTTGCGCTGCAACAGGTACACCTCGCGGGCCGGCTCCGGCACCTCCGGCTCCATGCCCTGAATACCGCCACGATGACCAACGCTCAGGTCCACCCCCCATTCACGCATGAAGTGCTCGGGATCCAGCGCCGCCGAGGTGCCCTTGTGGACGATGAATTCCGAGACGTCGAAACCGATGCCACCGGCACCAATCACCGCCACTTTCTGCCCTACGGGCTTGCGACCCAACAGCGCATCCAGGTAACCAATGACACTGGGGTGATCCACTCCCTCAATCTCCGGCGTGCGCGGGCTGACGCCGCTGGCCAGCACCACATGGTCGTATCCACCAGCCTTGAGGGCATCGACATCCACACGGGTATTCAGGCGTACGTCCACCCCGTGTTTGTCCAGCATGACCCGGAAATAACGCAGGGTTTCGTAGAACTCCTCCTTGCCCGGTATCCGCTTGGCCACGTTGAACTGACCACCCACTTCGCTACCGGCGTCAAACAGCGTTACTTTATGACCACGCTCCGCCGCTACCGTCGCAAACGCCAGGCCTGCGGGGCCGGCCCCAACCACCGCGATCGTTTTGGGCTCGGCGGTTTTGACGTAGGTCAGCTCAGTTTCGTGACAGGCACGGGGGTTGACCAGACAAGAGGTCAGCTTGCCGCTGAAGGTATGATCCAGGCAGGCCTGGTTGCAACCGATGCAGGTGTTGATTTCGTCCGCGCGGTCTTCGGCAGCCTTCAGAACAAGGTCCGCATCCGCCAGGAACGGACGGGCCATGGACACCATATCAGCATCGCCTTCCGCGAGGATCTTCTCGGCAACATCCGGCATGTTGATGCGGTTGGTGGTCACCAGGGGAATGCTGACCTCGTCTTTCAGGCGGGCCGTTACCTTGGTAAACGCGCCCCGAGGCACAGAGGTAGCAATGGTCGGTACACGGGCTTCATGCCAGCCGATGCCGGTGTTGATAATGGTTGCGCCGGCTTTCTCGATTTCTTTCGCCAATTGCACCACTTCATCCCAGGTACTGCCATCTTCGATAAGATCCAGCATCGACAAACGGTAAATAAGGATGAAATCGCTGCCCACGCGCTCGCGAACCCGGCGAACAATCTCGATCGGCAGTCGAATGCGGTTCTCGTAGCTGCCACCCCACTGATCAGTACGATGGTTTGTATGGGCCACGATGAACTGGTTGATGAAGTAACCTTCCGAACCCATGATCTCCACGCCGTCGTACCCGGCTTCCCGCGCGAGCGCCGCGCAGTTGACGTAATCCTCAATCTGCTTTTCGATACCCGCTTCGTCCAGCTCTCTAGGCTTCATCGGGTTGATGGGCGCCTGAATCGCGGACGGGGCCACCAGCTCCGGATGATAAGCGTAGCGACCGGCATGGAGAATCTGCATACAAATCTTGCCGTCGGCCTCATGCACCGCGCGGGTGATCACCTGATGCTTGTCCGCTTCTTCCTGGGTGTTCATCTTGGCCGCGTGCTGGAACACCGCACCTTCCACATTCGGGGAAATACCACCAGTCACAATCAAACCCGCACCGCCACGGGCACGTTCGGCGTAGAAAGCGGCAAGCCGATCAAAACCATTCTTCGCCTCTTCCAGGCCAGTATGCATGGACCCCATCAGTGTACGATTGCGAAGACGCGTGAACCCGAGATCCAACGGCTCCAGCAAATTGGGGTAACGTTTAACGCCCGGTGTCGATTCGGTCATGATCTCTCTCCTGTATTGGATCGGCAATGCCGTGATATGGGCTCTAAATTAGCCATCCGGCCCTTCCCAAACAATATCCCGAAACAACAGTTTGATATCCTGTAACGACTTGTCGGACAATACCTGCATCATGAAAACGAGCACCAGACACAAAAACCCCCTCGGCGATATCAGCGTGCTGTACGTCGCCGTCATGGCCCGCGCACTTCGGGCCGAAGGCCGGGACCCCACAGACCTGCTGAGCCGGTTTAGGCTGGACGAACAAGCACTGGGAGCGCCTGCGGCCCGGATCAGCATCCCCCGGTTCATGAGAATGGGTCAGGCGGCTATCGCCCTCACCGGCAACCCCGCGCTCGGCCTGACGATGGGCCAGCTGTCTCGCCCCGTGGACGCGGGTATCGCAGGGCTTGCCGCCCAATCTGCCGCCACAGCTGGCGAAGCCATCAGCACGCTGATTCATTATTCCCTACTCAACAGCCGCAACAGCAGGGGTGTTCCCTGGACAGCCGGCAAGGGCCGTGAAGCGCATTTTTACTCCATCAAACCCTACAACGTGTTTAATTACTTCGTGGTGGATTCGGTCCTTGCAGCCTGGACCCAATTCCTGAGGCTCATTACCGGCCACGACCGGGTCGTTGAACGGGTCTGCATTGAGTACCCTTCCCAGGGTTACGACGATGTGTTTGAACAGTGGTTCGGGTGCCCGGTGAAGTTCGGTGCCGAAGGCAACAGCCTCAGACTGGCCCCGGGAATAGCGGAAGCCGCTTCGCTACAGGCGCAGGCCGCCATGTTCGAGTCACTGTCAGGGCAGTGCGCACTGGAACTGTCACGTATCCGCGCCGGGTGGAGCACGGCTGACCGGGTGAAAGACCAGCTCCCACCCCTGCTACAGGGCGGCACTCCGACCCTGATGACCGTCGCCCATAAGCTCGGCGTCGCGCCCTGGACACTTCAAAGGCAATTGGCAGAGGAGAACACCGGATTTCGGGAACTGGTGGACGACACCCGCAAGGAGCTGGCTGTCGAGTACATACGGGAAACACGGGTATCGCTGTCAGAAATTGCGTGGCTATTGGGCTTTGCCAATCCGGCAGCATTTCATAAGGCGTGGCGTCGCTGGTTCAACACCAGCCCGGGGGAACATCGAAAACAGTACCTGGCGGAGCAGGCTGCCAAAGGCATTCTCTAAAAACCTGAAAGCACCACTACAACTCAGTGGCATCGTCCAGAGTATCGTCATCATCATAGTCTTCAAACTGACAATCCATCAGCTCTTCTTCGTAATCGGACATTATTCGTCTCCCAAGTTTCAAACAGAAGAACGATAGCATGGACAATATTACAGAGAGATGAATCGGGAATGACAACAAAAAGAGGTAATCAAAGAAGGGAAAATGGCGGAGCGGACGGGACTCGAACCCGCGACCCCCGGCGTGACAGGCCGGTATTCTAACCAGCTGAACTACCGCTCCGCGTGAGCCGCCACCTCGGGCGCAATCAAGGGTGTGACTGCTCGGTGACAACGAGGGCGCATTATAAAGAGGCCGCCCTGCATGTCAACGTTTTTCATGAAAAAAGTTCGGTTTTCGGAAGGCTCTTACATGGCATCAACCATGGCATCCTTTCCCTGTGCGGTCTTTCGGTATTCGATAGGCGTCATGCTCGACCAACGCTTGAACGCCCGGTAGAAAGTACTGGGTTCCGAGAAGCCGGTGAGATAAACGATTTCGTCAATGGATTCGTCGGTGGTTGCCAGCAGCTGCCGTGCCAGGCGATAACGGAAATCCGCCAGCACCTGGTTGAAGCTGGTTTCTGCTTCAGTCAGACGGGTACGCAGGGTTCGAGGTTTAATGCCAAGACGTTCGGCCACTGCATCCAGAGTAACCTCGCCGCTGTCCAGCAGTTCCGCAACAATCCGCTCGACCTGTCCGACGATGTCTTTCTTCTCAAGACGGGCCACCTGCTCACTGGCAAACCGCTCATGGAGGTCCAGCAACTCCGGTTCCGCATGGGGTGAAGCATGGGACAGCAGGGTGGCAGGGAAATACAGCCGGTTTTCCTTGGCGCCAAATATGACATCGCAGCCAAGCACGTCGATCACATGCTCCTGGCCATGCTCACGCTGATGCTCAAACTCGATGCGCGACGGGTAGAAGCGGTCATCGGTGATCGATTTGAAAAAGGTAATCAGGCCCTGCACGAAGCATTCGTTGAAGTGCCGCAGACGGCTGACTTCGCTGGAAGCGGCATCCAGAACCATGCAAGCCTCGTCGCCCTCGATGAAGAAGTCGGTATTGGCAGCATCGCTCAACAGGCGCTGATAGTTCTGAGCCCGCCGCAGGCCCTCGCCAAACGTGGGGCTACTCAGAAACAGATACTCCAGTACCTGCCCCTTGTAGGCCGGTAACAACTGACCCAGGTGGAGGCCGGCGTCGGAGTCACCCGACACATCCTCAACCACCTGCCAGAAATACAACTGGGCACTGTGAGGTGTTCTTAGCTGCTCGGTGTAGACATAGTCTTCATCCACTCCCAGCCGGGCAAAAATGGCATCTGTATCAATCCCTTTGCGTTTCATGGCCTGATAAATCAGGCGCAACATCACACCCGCATCGCGAAGTTCCTGCATAAAATCCCGCTTTATAGTTGTTTATTAATCGGCTTGGCCGGCCGGACAACCTTGCTGGCAAGCCAGGTCAATGCTCATACTGGCCGGGTTTGCCAGACTCTGAGACCTTAGTCTTATATTAGAGCATATCAGGCCACAGACGCACAGGTGTACCAGGAGAGATAGCAATATGACAGATACTTCAATCTACCACCGTCACCCGCCCGGCCTATGGTCGCTTTACAGCAAGGCCCTACTCCCGAAAACCAGGCCATCCGGCGACGAACTCAGGATCCCCGGCCTGTCCACCCGATTAATCGGTGTCAGTACGGCCAACGATAACCTGAAACGCTACCGAAGGGTATGTGGCTTCGATACACAGGCTAACGTGCCCATCACCTGGCCCCACATCCTGGCGTTTCCGTTGCATCTGAAACTGCTGACCGAGAAAGACTTCCCACTGCCCCTGCTTGGGCTCGTTCACCTTCGCAACTACATCACGCAGCACCGAGCCATCGGCACCGGGGAAACACTGGACATCACCGCACGGCTGGACGGTCAGAACAATACGTCGAGGGGCCTGGAGTTCGATCTGGTCACCGAAGCCTGGTCCGCAGGGCGGCTGGTGTGGGAAGAGACGAGCACCAACCTGTTCCGGCAGCCGGATAAAAGCAAAAAGGCCTCGGGCGATAAACCTCCCGAACTGCCCCACTACCCTGAGACCACCGACATCAGTGCCGCCGAATCCATTGGCCGGCAATACGCGGGGGTATCCGGTGACAGAAACCCGATACACCTTCACGCGCTGACCGCAAAGGCCTTCGGTTTCCCCCGGGCGATTGCCCACGGCATGTGGAGCAAGGCCCGAGTGCTGGCATTACTGGAACAACAAAGCGGCTGGCGCCCGGACGTGATATCCGTCTCCTGCCAGTTCAAGAAGCCGCTGTTCCTTCCCGGAACCGCACAACTCAACTGGCAGGCGGGGCAAGACGGCTGGGATTATCAGCTACTGAATGCGTCCGGAAACGCACCCCACCTGAGCGGCCAGATACATTGGGAAAGTTAAGTGGGGAGAGAGGTTACTCTGTCGGCTCTCCGGAGCCGTCAGTGGACGCCCAGGGCGAACCCACGGCACCGGCGACCGGCAGGGTAAAGAAGAAACACGCACCACCGTGCTCGGGCCGCTCAAACCCGATATCACCGCCCTGGGCCTGGATCAGGGATCGACACATGGGCAAGCCAATCCCCATGCCTTCTTCCTTGGTGGTATAAAACGGCAGGAACAGCTTTTCTTCCGCATCGTCCTGCAGGCCAACACCATGATCGGTGACCGCCACACGGACACAGCCCGTGCCTGACATCGCCACGGTTACCTCCACAGGCTTTTCCGATTGGGCGCTGCGAGTGGACTCCAAGGCATTACGAATCAGGTTCAACGCAACCTGCTGTACCTGAATCGGGTCCGCAAGGACATCCGGCACGTCATTGGCCACCGAAATCTCGACGCCGCCTTCGTTGTTGCGGATATCCACTTCTGCGAACTGGCGGGTATCTTCCAACAGCGCCGCAATCGACAACACATCCTTTCCGGCAGCCGGCTTCTTCATAAACCGCCGGATGCGTCGGATCACCTCACTGGCGCGGTGTGACTGGGCTTCGATCTTCTCCAGCGTTTCCTCAAGCAACTCGTGGTCCGGCGCTTCCTTGGCTAACACGCGCTTGGCAACGCGGGCATAGTTGGTGATAGCCGTCAGTGGCTGGTTAACCTCATGTGCCACACCGGCCGCCATCTCCCCCATGGTAGTCAGGCGGGAGAAGTGGGCCAACTGCTCACGCTGCTCCTGAACCATGTGCCGGGCGTCGTCCAGTGCCCGCTCACTTTCAAGCTCAGCAGTGATGTCACGGAAGACAACCACCGCGCCATGCAGTTCATCACCATCCAGTTTCGGTGTCGCACGATACTCCACCGGAAACGGTGAACCATCTGCGCGTAACATCTCGATATCGCGCTGGTTCTCCGCAACACCCTTGGTACAGGTGGCATAAATAGGGAGTGACTCACATCCGTGGCCGGCGGTGCGGAAATGGAGATCGAAAAAACCCTCACCAATCAACTCTTCAACAGGCTTGCGCATGATCAGCGCCGCCGCCGGATTGGCGAACACGATGGTACCCCTGGCGTCGAGACCGTAAATACCTTCGCTGATGGAATTGAGTATGCGGGCCTGATCGTTTTCAAGCTGGCGATTACGGGCCTGAAGCGCCCGCTCAAGGCGGATTACCCTGGCATGGGTTTTCACCCGGGCAATCACCTCCTGAGCCTGGAACGGCTTGGAGATATAGTCAGCGCCTCCCAGGGAGAATCCCCGGACTTTCGCCTGCAGATCATCCAGAGCGGAGAGAAACACCACGGCGCTGTCTGACGTAACCGGGTCTGCCTTGAGGCGTTCACACACCTGATAGCCGTCAAGTTCCGGCATCATGATGTCGAGAAGGATCACTTCCGGCTGATGGCGATGAGCAAGGTCCAGCGCCTTTTCACCATCGTTGGCAATGAGCAGGCGATAACCCTTGTCTTTCAGGGTCTCATAGAGAACCTTGAGGTTCTGCGGGTTGTCGTCAACGAGCAGAACCGTTACGTCTGTTGTCTCAAGGACAGCATCTGTCATAGAAGTACGGCCGGTTACGATGATGAATGCATGATGCCGGCCAAATCAGCGCGCGTCGATAAGGTCCTTTACGGACAGAACCATACGGACCAGGTGTGCCAGTGAATGAGTACCCATCTTATGCATCACCCGTGAGCGATGAATTTCCACGGTACGCTGGCTGATCTCCAGTTCGATGGCAATGACCTTGTTCGCCTGCCCGGCAATCATCCGGTCCATGATTTCATGTTCCCGGGGCGTCAGGCTTTTCACGCGGCGCAGGATTTCCTGCTTCTCACCGAGAGTTTTGCGCTGCTCCTTGTCCTGTTCCAGGGCGGCTTCAATTTTCTGGAGCAGGGCCTCTTCACGATACGGTTTCTGAATGAAATCGACCGCGCCCTCTTTCATGGCATCCACGGCCATGGGGACATCACCGTGCCCGGTGACGAAGATAATTGGCAGGATGGAGTGCTTTTCATTCAGTTTCTTCTGGAGTTCCATACCATCCATGCCCGGCATGCGGATATCCAGTACGATACAGCCGGCCATTTTTTCGGAGTAATCCTTGAGGAATGCGTTGGCATTGTCATAAGTCTTGACCGGCTTGCCATCGGATTTCAGCAGCAGTTCAAGAGAATCACGAACCGCCTCATCGTCCTCAACTACGTAGACCGTTTGCTGGGTATCAGTCATGTGCCTTGTCTCTCCTTTCAATGACCGCCGTGGCTCTTAATGAATCGACGGATCTTTGTGGTCGTCCCGGGCATGCTCCTGACGCTCATGCTCGCGCATTTTTTCCAGACGTTGCTGGATAATGCCAAAAACGCTCTGCTTAGGGTACCTGCCTTTGTCATCAGCCTTGCCTGCCGGTTTACCGAGCAACAGCGTAATCGCTTCCTCGGCACGGCTGACCGCATGCACGGCAAACTGTCCATTGCGAACAGCCTGGACAACCTCCTGCTCAAGCATCAGGTTCTGGACGTTGGTGGAGGGTACGATCACCCCCTGGGTGCCAGTGAGTTCCCCGGTCAGCCTGCAAGTGCTGAAAAAGCCTTCAACCTTCTCGTTCACGCCACCAATGGGCTGAACCTCTCCGAACTGGTTCACCGACCCGGTAATCGCCAGGTCCTGCCTGACAGGCAGGCCGGATAACGCAGACACCAGGGCGCACAGTTCCGCCAGCGAAGCACTGTCACCGTCCACTTCGCCGTAGTTCTGCTCGAAGGTCAGGCTGGCCGACAGATGCATGGGATCCGTAACGGCAAAATGGGCAGACAGCCAGGAGCTGAGGATCATCACCCCTTTCGAGTGAATATTACCTCCCAGCTTGACGTCCCGTTCGATATCCATCACACCGCCATCTCCATAATAGCAGGTAGCGGTGATACGGTTGGACAAACCAAACTCGAATCCGCCGGTAGAGAGCACTGACAACGCGTTCACCTGCCCAACACAGGTGCCCGCTGTGGACACCAGCGTGGTGCCATCGCGGATGGAGTCGTAAAACTGATCACGGATACGGCTGCTGCGATATTGGGCGCTCTCCAATGCCTGATCCACATGGGAGTTCTGGATCAGCTTTGCCCCCGCCTGTCTCGCCCAGTAATCAGACTCCCTCAGCAGATTGGCGATATCCGCTGCGTGCAGCGACAGCCGATCCTGATGTTCTGCCATGCGCGAACTGTGCTCAATCACACGTGCCACGGCTTTGTTGCTGCAATGCAGCAGCTTCTTTTCGTTCACCAGGCTGGCGATGAACTTGGCGTACAGGAGCTGGCTCTCGTCGGTACGCATCATCTCGTTTTCAAAGTCTGCGGTGACCCGAAACAACTCAGCGAACTCGGGGTCGTATTCCTGCAACAGCATCCAGGTTTCCCGATCGCCGAACAGTACGATCTTTACGTCCAGCGGAATGGCTTCGGGTTCCAATGAAATCGTGCCCGACAGGGTCAGCTCCCGTTCCAGCGAGTTGATCTGGATGGACTTGGATCGCAAGGCACGCTTCAACCCGTCCCAGACAAATGGCTGCTCAAGCACCTTGATCGCATCCATCAGCAGATACCCCCCGTTGGCACGGTGAATACTGCCAGGGCGTATGAGCGAGAAGTCGGTAAACACCGAACCCTTGAAGGTAACGCTTTCCACGTAGCCAAACAGGTTGTGGTAGGTGGGATTGTCCTCGACCACAACCGGCACTTCGTCGGTTTTCTGGTGAACCAGCACATTGACCAGATAGCGCCGGGGCATTTTTTTATCCAGCGACGCATAGGCGATGGCCGCCTGCTCTTCATTGTCTTCCAGAAAAATTTCCAGGCTCTCGGACAGATCCTTACGCACTTCCTCGAAGTACGAAACCACCTCCGGCATATCCCTGTATTTCTCGATCAACTCGTCGATCTGGTGTCCGGAGATGCTTTCCAGCGTTTCCTCGTTGAGTGCCTGCTGGCTTTCGGCGTATTCCTGCTCCCAATCCGCCAGTTTGCGTAGGGCCTGACGCAGCTTCTTCTCGAGCTTGTTGATATCATTCTCGAACTTGTCCCGCTGAGCTTCTGTCAACGCCTGGAAGGATTCAGCGGTATGGGGTTCCTCGCCATTCATCGCCACCAACCGATAGCCGCCGGGCGTCGTAATATTCAGGCTGACCTTCTTTCGCTTGGCCTGGGCTGCCACCTTCTCCAGTTCATCTTCCTGCTTCTTGCCATACCCGTTTTTCAGCTGCTCTGCACGCTCAAGGAAACTGTCGCTGTCGAACGTCTGGGGGATCATCTTCATCAGACGCCCCATCAACTTTTCCATATCCTGTTTGAGCTCGGTGCCCTTACCGGCGGGCAACTGAAGAACACGGGGAATTCGCGGTTCCTCGAAGTTGGCGACATAACACCAGTCGTGGCTCTGATTCTCAGTGTCCACGTGATGCTCCAGATAACGGAGCATCATCGTGCGCTTGCCTAAGCCGTTACGGCCCACGGCATAGACGTTGTAACCGCCATGGGGCATGGCAAGCGCAAAACGCACCGCTGCCTGGGCCCGATTCTGGCCAACAATTTCCGCCAGGGGCTCGAGCTGTCGCGTGGTCTTGAACGGTAGATCTTTTAAAACACAGGCTTTGTAGAGCTGGTTCAGTGACAGTGACTTCAAGGTTCGGTCCTGTAACGGTATGAAAGCATTTTGGTGTTGGCCGCTCATTGTAGAATCTGGGGCCGGCCCTGTCGCGCTCTCGCTAAAGATTTAGCCCAACTTGTCGATAAATTGATCAATCGGGCATAATAACAGAGGCCTCAACCTCAGGGCGGGACACTCATTCAATGGATATTTATCGAAATCAGTCACAACCGTTGACGGTGCTGGAGTCACTGCGAAAACGCAAACCCTTTACCGCACCGCAGCCGCAACAGGCGTCGCCGTCGCCGGAAAAACCGCAGGGTGACCGACGTGTACAGCCGGATCGGCGCCGGGCGCAGGTGGCCTTTGAAGGGCCAGACCGCCGCAAGAAGCGGTCCAGGCGCAGCCCGCGATTACTGAACCCGAAAACCGGCAAGGCCGCTCCCACCGAAGACCGCAGGGGGCGACTGGTCAGCACCCAGGCCTGAACACCATGTCATTAGGGGCATGATTTTGCTGTCGGCACACTGCAGCCCCATTTTGATAACCCGGTCACAGTTCTTCGCTTGGTCATTTTTCAGTCACCATCGTGGGCACTAGACTTCAACGTCCCGGTGGAAGAACGGGCCAATAATAATCACAAGATACGCAACGGATGCCAACGTATGATGAGTGATTCCGCAGACCGCAGAATCAAGGACCGCTACCCTGCCATGTGCCTGAAGGTACAGCTGCAGGAGCGTGGCTTCTTTGGTCGAGGGAAGAATTCAACCGCTGTCACCTGCCTGGACCTGAATCGCTATGGCATGGCGGTGCTTTGCCCTAGGCCAGTAGAGTCTGGCGCCCGTCTCTATATGGACTTTCATGGCAAGTACATCCGCGAATCCCGTGTCGCCGCCCGGGTGATCAGTTGCCAGCCCTATCAGACCGGTTACCGGGTAAGCATCCAGTTCAGCTACTGTTTCGACAAAAAGGGGTATTCACGAACCGTGGACAATGCCCTTTCCCGCATTGAAGGCCTGTACAACCGCTACGCCAGCTAAGCCTTCCTAGAACAGCCCGGCATCCAGGCTGGCGGCCATGTAGAGCCCCAGTTCCCGGCACTGATCCTCGAATTCGTCCCGATAGTCGCCATGACAGAGCAATGGCTCCTGCACCAGCCGCCAACGCAGGCCCGTGGTGATGGAATCGATAGCGCGATGGGTGCCGGTACCGTCGAGACCGGCGCGGATGTAGAAGGTGAAGGGCAAACCCTGGGTTTTCTCAAGGCAGGGGTAGTAACTGCGGTCAAAAAAATCCTTTAACGCACCACTCATGTAACCAAGGTTTTCAGTGGTACCGAGGATGATGGCATCGCAGGCCAGAACATCTTCCGGGCCTGCTTCCAGCGGAGGGAGCACGGTCACTTCCACGTTTTCTATGTCTTCGTGTTGTGCGCCCTGTTCTACCGCTTCCCGGAGCTTGAGGGTATTCCGGGAGGGAGCATGGGCGACAACCAGCAATTTCTTCTTCGCATCCATACCACCTCCCCGATAGTGCGGGAACTAACCACAGAGCTTAAAGAAGCTCACCGTTCGCGTCTGCTGTTGCCTCTTCCTTTGCCGCCTCTTCTTTCTTGGCCGGCTTGGGCATCAGCTTGTCACGCACCGCCGCTTCGATCTCATTGGCGATCTCAAGGTTCTCTTCCAAAAACTTGCAGGCATTGGCCTTGCCCTGGCCGATCTTGTCGCCCTTGTAGGCGTACCAGGCGCCGGACTTGTCCACGAAGCCTTCCTTCACACCCATATCGAGCACTTCGGCCATGTGGTAGATGCCCTTGCCGTACATGATCTGGAACTCGGCCTGCTTGAACGGCGGAGATACCTTGTTCTTGACCACTTTCACTCGGGTTTCGTTGCCCACCACTTCATCGCCGTCTTTAACGGCACCGATGCGGCGAATGTCCAGGCGAACGGATGAGTAGAATTTCAGGGCGTTGCCGCCGGTGGTGGTTTCTGGAGAGCCGAACATCACACCAATTTTCATACGGATCTGGTTGATGAAGATCAGCAGGCAGTTGGCATGCTTGACGTTACCCGTCAGCTTACGCAGCGCCTGGGACATCAGGCGGGCCTGGAGACCAACATGGCTGTCCCCCATCTCACCTTCAATCTCGGCCTTGGGCGTCAGCGCTGCCACGGAGTCCACGATGATGACGTCAACAGCGTTGGAGCGCACCAGCATGTCAGAGATTTCCAGCGCCTGCTCACCGGTGTCCGGCTGGGATACCAGGAGTTCATCCACGTTCACGCCCAGTTTTTCGGCATAGACCGGGTCCAGGGCATGCTCCGCATCCACAAACGCACAGGTTTTTCCAGCCTTCTGGGCCTCGGCAATCACCTGCAGGGTCAGCGTGGTTTTACCAGAGCTTTCCGGGCCGTAGATCTCACAGATACGACCATAAGGCAGACCGCCTATTCCCAGCGCCACATCCAGGCCCAGGGAACCGGTGGATACCGCAGGGATCGCTTCCCTGGGCTGGTCGCCCATCTTCATGACGGCGCCCTTGCCGAACTGGCGTTCGATCTGGCTCAGTGCTGCACCCAGTGCTTTCTTGCGGTTGTCTTCCATCGTTGCAAACCCTCTGTCGCCAATGCCGTTATCGGGACGGGAGCCCGGCGGCCAAAATCATGGACTGCGGAACCCGGAAAAACCGGACTCCTGTATATTTGAACAGTATTAAAACACAACACGAAGGCAAGACCAACCCCTCCGTTTCAGGGCTTTTCCAGAAAGCCCCTAACTCCCTGTAACACATAAAGAACCGCCTGGCGCCGAACCTGATCACGGTCGCCCTGGAACTGCTCAACCACCGCTTCGGTGTCAGCCGGAGAGCGCCCCCAGGCAAACCACACCGTGCCTACCGGCTTGTCGTCACTGCCGCCACCAGGGCCCGCCACGCCACTGATCGCAACAGCCACATCCGCACCCGTGGCCGCCAGGGCACCAGCAACCATTTCCCGTACCACCGGTTCGCTAACTGCGCCGTGCTCCCCCAGCGACGGTTCAGTCACACCCAGCAAGCCCCTTTTTGCATCGTTGCTGTAGGTCACCAGTCCCGCCAGAACGTAGGAAGAAGAGCCCGCGCGGTCGGTCAGCACCTTGGCAACCCAGCCGCCAGTGCAACTTTCGGCAGTGGCTATCGTAAGCTCGCGTTGCATTAATACGTCAGCCAATTGCGTGCCGGCTTCCGCCAATGCCTCGTCAGTCAGTGGCATAATGATCTCCTTCGTTTCATCATGGCGGTTATTTTCTTACAATCCCTGCCTTCACATAAAGCCAATGGATCCGGAACCGTTCATGTCAGCAGCCCAGACCGATCTGTCCCACCACACCCCGATGATGAGGCAATACCTCAAGATCAAGGGTGAACACCCCAATGAACTGGTGTTCTACCGCATGGGGGACTTTTACGAGCTGTTCTACGAGGATGCCAAGAAAGCTGCCGAGCTGATGGATATCACCCTGACAGCCCGGGGGCAGTCGGGGGGCAGCCCGATTCCCATGGCGGGCATTCCTTACCATTCCGCTGAAGGCTACATTGCACGTCTGGTTCGTGCTGGTCAATCCATCGCCATTTGCGAGCAGATTGGCGACCCGGCGACCAGCAAGGGGCCGGTAGAGCGCAAGGTGGTTCGCATTGTGACGCCGGGCACGCTGAGCGACGATGCGTTCCTTGAGGACCGTCGGGATAACCTTCTGGTCGCCATCTACAGCCACCGGGAGCAGTTTGGTTTTGCCTCCCTCGACATCTCCAGCGGACGGTTTACCGTGTCTGAACTGGACGATCTCGAGGGCCTGCAAGGGGAGCTCCAGCGCCTGCGCCCAGCGGAGATCCTGATCAGTGAGGACTTTCCTTATCAGGACGTACTGGACGGCTATACCGGTATCCGTCGCCAGGGCCCATGGCTGTTTGAGTCCGACACCGCCCGCCGCGTGATTACCCAGCAACTGCAGGTCCGCGACCTGACCGGTTTTGGCTGCGAAGACCTCACGCTGGCCATCTGTGCCGCCGGATGCCTGCTGCAGTACGCCAAAGAAACCCAGCGCACCGCCCTGCCCCACATTCGCAAACTCAGCCGTGAACGGCGCGAGGAAGCGGTAATCCTGGACGCCACCAGCCGCCGTAACCTGGAAATCGACACCAACCTGATGGGCGGCACCCAGCACACCCTGGCCTGGGTGATGGACCGGACTGCGACCGCCATGGGTGGGCGCCAGCTAAGACGGTGGCTTAACCGGCCTTTACGGGACATTACCGTGGTGGAACAACGCCAGCAGGCGGTTTCAGCACTTCTGGACGGCTTCCACTATGAGCCGGTTCATGATCTGTTGAAAAGCATCGGTGATATCGAGCGGATTTTGGCCCGTGTGGCGCTGCGTTCAGCGCGCCCAAGGGATCTGGCACGGCTGCGGGATGCCTTTCTAAGCCTGCCGGATTTACAGAGGGCACTGACACCGGTCAATTCCCACCACGTCGTCAGACTCGCCACAACGATCAGCGAGTACCCCGAACTATCGGACTTGCTGGAACGAGCCATCATCGACAACCCGCCGGTGGTCATCCGGGATGGTGGTGTTATCCGCGAAGGTTTTGACGAAGAGCTCGACGAGCTGCGTAACATCAGCGAGAACGCAGGCCAGTTCCTACTGGACGTTGAGACTCGTGAGCGCGAGCGTACCGGGATCAGCACGCTGAAAGTGGGTTATAACCGGGTACACGGCTACTACATCGAAATTACCCGCGCCCAGTCCGGGCAGGCGCCAGTGGATTACATCCGCCGCCAGACCCTGAAAAACGCAGAACGCTTTATCACCCCGGAACTGAAAGAATTCGAAGACAAGGCCCTGAGCGCCAAGAGCCGCTCGCTGGCACGGGAGAAAGCCCTGTACGACGAGGTACTCGAAACCGTAGCCGCAGAACTGGCACCCCTGCAGGACGCTGCCCAGGCCCTGGCGGAGCTGGATGTGCTCAGCAACTTTGCCGAGCGGGCCACCAGCCTGCGCTTCAATGCCCCGGAATTCAGTGACACGCCCGGCTTCGATATCGAAGAAGGCCGCCACCCGGTGGTGGAACAGCTGTTGAGCGATCCCTACGTGCCCAACGATCTGCTGATGGACCAGCAACGGCGCATGCTGGTGATCACCGGCCCCAACATGGGCGGTAAGTCCACCTACATGCGCCAGGCAGCACTGATTGCCCTGCTGGCTTACACCGGCAGCTATGTGCCCGCCAACCGCGTGGTCATCGGGCCACTGGATCGTATTTTCACCCGCATGGGGTCGTCAGACGACATCGCCGGCGGCCGCTCAACCTTTATGGTGGAAATGACTGAGACCGCCAATATCCTTCACAACGCCACGGAATACAGCCTGGTGCTGATGGACGAGGTTGGGCGCGGCACCAGCACCTTCGACGGCCTGTCCCTGGCGTGGGCGACAGCGGAACACCTGGCCAAACACATTCGCTGCTACACCCTGTTTGCCACTCACTATTTCGAGCTCACGCAACTGGCCGACGATCTTGAGCACGCCGTTAATGTTCACCTGACAGCCACCGAGCACGACGACACCATCGTGTTCCTGCACAACGTTCATGACGGCCCGGCGAGCCAGAGCTATGGTTTGCAGGTGGCGAAGCTGGCTGGCGTGCCCCAGGACGTGATTCGCAATGCCAAGGAGCAGTTGTCCCACCTTGAAGGCGGTGCCGCACCAGCCAGGCCGGCAGCCGATCATGCCGCCGTGGCGCCGGCTGAACCTGAAAAACAGCCACGCACCGCCCGCGTTAGCGAGCCGGTTATGCAGGCAGACATGTTCGCCAGCCTGGAGCCCAGCAAAGTGGAAGAATGCCTGGCCGACCTGGACGTGGACGGACTGACTCCGCGGGATGCCCTTAACCGACTGTACGAATTGAAAGAACTGCTGGGGAAATAGCGGAACTCAGCGGCAGAATTGATCTGTGTAATAACGATAGTGCGCCTCAGCGCTTGCGACAGGGCAGGCCGCTCAATACAATATCGCGCAATTATTATTACACTGATGAGATTGACTACTGGACCAGGAAACTGACTATGACGTTTGTCGTTACTGATAACTGCATCAAGTGCAAATACACGGACTGCGTGGAAGTATGCCCGGTTGACTGCTTCTACGAAGGCCCGAACTTTCTGGTAATCGATCCGGACGAATGCATCGATTGCGCCCTGTGTGAGCCGGAGTGCCCCGCTGAGGCCATTTTCTCGGAAGACGAGCTGCCGGCGGATCAGGTCCAGTTTGTGGAGCTCAACGCCGACCTGGCAGGCAAGTGGCCCAACATCACCGAAAAGAAAGACCCGCTGCCAGAAGCCGAAGAGTGGGACGGCAAGCCGGACAAGCTGCAGTACCTCGAAAAGTAATAGCTGCGTTCAGCGTATTACCATCAAAAAGGGGAGCCTCGGCTCCCCTTTTTCATACATCACCACTTCACTGCGTCGCCAGTTTTGCCCCGATAGCGACGAAGAAGCCACCAGTCAGCGCGTTCAGCATGCGCTTTACGCCCTGCCCCACGCCAAGCCTTCTTGATTTGACCACCACCAACGCCAGCCCACATTGCCAGGCCATCGCCAGCACAAAGTGAACCGCCGCAAGGAACAGCGATTGCTGGAATGCATTCCCGGCGGGATCGATAAACTGAGGAAGCAACGCCATATAGAACAGCGCCGTTTTCGGATTCAGCACGTTGGACAGCAGGCCTTCTCGAAACGCCACCCAGATTGATACCGGTTTCATCAATGGCGGTTCGGCGCTCGATATCGAGGATTCATCGGCGTTTGCGGGGCCCCGGGCCATGGCCTGACGCAACGAACTCAGCCCCAGCCAGATCAGGTAGCAGGCACCTGCCCATTTGACCGCGGTAAACGCCCAGGCCGTCTCTACCAGCAGCACCGAAATACCCAGAGCGGACAGGGTGGCGTGAATAAACAACCCACAGCAGATGCCCACGCTGGTGACACAGCCATCCCGCAAACCATGTTTCAATCCACCGCGCCCGGCGTTCCGCATCACCAGCAGGGTGTCCACCCCTGGCGTGACAGTCAGTAGCGAGATGGCCACCAGATAGGCCCAGAACAGCTCCGTTGGTACCAGCATTGCCAAACATCCCACGCGAACGCAGGAGTGCTCAGCTCTCCTGCTGCAGAAGTTTTTTCGCCGCGGCCGACTTATAGAATGGCGCAAGACGACGACGGATCAGGGCCTCAAGATACCCCTCCTCCCGCAGCACGTCTATCACAGGAAGTGCGTAGGCATCCACCTCCGCCATGACTACATCGCGATCGACCCCAACGGCAGCCAACAGCTCAATTACCGGCTTGTCGCCATACAGGGTAAACAGGTGCTCCACCACGGCCCTGGCACACCCCTCAAAATAGGCCGTCTGTCGGAACTGCAGCCAGAACTCATACCCCAGAACCACAAACTCCTGGAGCTGTATGTCTCCAAGCCCCTCGTGCAACTCTTCGATGGTGCGGTCTTCCAGTGACACCCATACGGCCATCACGCTGTCGCGCAGCTCCTCGTCGCTCAGCGCCTTGTTCAGGAACTGTTCACTCCGGCTGATCAACCCCGGCAGGCTGTCGGACAACCAGGCCTTGAAACGGCGCTCAAAGGTCTCGTCCAGGCCCGGAACCGCCCTGTTGGCCATGCGCTTGCCAAACTTCATCATCGAGCCGACACCGGGAACACTCTTGGTAATCAGGTTGTCCTCGTAGAGGTAGTTCACCACGCCCTGATACACCACGTTTGAAACCAGCTCCTGATAGACCGGGTGAGCCATGATCTCGCTGATCACCCGCTCACGCTGCTGACGTAGTTCAAGGGCCTCTTCGAGGAACCCGGTGGCCTGCTCTCGGGTGATAATATCCCGTAACCGGGACGTGCGCTGGACCGGCGCGTTCAATACCTCCGTAGCCATTTCGGCCGCCAGTTCCGGGATACCGGCATCCAGTTCCATGTTGATCACAATGCGCTGGATCACGCCCATAACCTGTTCCGCCGAGGTCAGCCGGTTCAGGGTGATGGCCCCGGCGTAGTCAAACAGTTCATCCACTTCGGTTTCGAGAAAGCGCCGCAACTTGGCCCCTTTCAGGGAAGCCAGTTCGTGTTTTACGTGTTGCTCGAGCAACGCATTGGCGAGATCCGTTTTACCTTTGGTCATAATCGGGGTCCGGTGCTGTCTGGAAGTGGGCTTCTGAATTGAGAACGACATGAGGCTAACACGAAGCCCGACCGGCTGCGTTTGCCGAAGATACAGCCTTTGGTGTGCGAGTGAGCCAAGAAACGGGAGGTGGTGCCTGGGCGCCCGATAGCCCCGGCTACTGGAAATCGCTGAATTCGTGGGGTTCTGCGGCAAGCGCCAGGCACAGGCTGCCGGGGCCGATGTAGATGCTGCTGGTAATGCCCATCTGGGAGAGCAACAGCTCAACACCGTTTTTCTCACAGGCGTCACGCAGGCGATTCAATCCTGGAAGGTCCTCGATTTCAGTCCAGGTCAGGCCGCAGGAAAGGCTGACATAGGGCGTCAACAGACCTGCCTCGACCCTCGCGGTGGCATAGTTCATCACTTTTTCCACTGCCACGTCGAAACTCCGGGTTTTGGCAACCGGTTGTCCTTCAGCGCCCTGACCAAAAATGACCGGGGTGATGTTCAGTGCCTTGCCGAGAAACGCCACCAGTGCCGACACGCTCTTGTCTCCACGCCGACGGGCCCGTTCGCGGATATAGTGCAAATCCCGGGGAATCACGCAGGTGTAGATTCTGTCGGTGAACGTGTCGACTTCATTGCGTAAGGCGTTTTTCGAAAGCTTCTGCTCAATCAGGCGAAGGGTGTGAGCCGCCAGCAGCCCCTGGCCGGCAAAGATCTGTTTGCTGTCGATCACCCGCATGGAGAATTTGCCCTCCCGCCCGGCGGCGTGGCGGGCCTCATGATAGTGCCCCATCACACTGTTCATGGCTTCCGTGGCATTCTGGAAAATCAGGCTGCGAGACCGGGTGACCGTTTCGCAGATGGCAACGTCAAATTCCGTGACAATTTTTTCCATGAACAGATCGTGGATCTGTTCGGCGGAGAAGGCGTGTGTTTCGGCGTGGTGGCCCTTCTGCAACAGGCCGCTCTGGTAGAATTCCTGGGTCCTGACCGGGTCGTGCTCGTCGATGTAGGTCTGGCCATCAATAACGGCCGTGACCGGCAGAACAAACAGATCGTGCTTGCGACTGAACTCATAGGGCAGATCGCAGGCGGAATCAACGATAAGACCAACGCGCATGGGGCCTCCAGCTATGGGAAGCTATTCCAGCCGGTTGCTTCCCTTTATTGTCATTGTTTTTGGCAGGCCCAGTCTTACACAAAGCGGTCAATATTTCAGCACCCTGCTAGCGAGCGGATGGCTTCAGTTCAAGTTCATTGAGGTTTTTCTCGATCAGTTCACGGTTATCCTGTTGCCACGGATGAAACCCCTTGCGGAAATAGGCCAGGAAGTCCGGCATGCACTTGCGCAACACCCCCGGTTTACCCCATAGAAAGTTAATACCACCGATCCACGTGCCGAGGCTCCACAACTTGCCGTCGGTTTTCAACAGACTGCAGGTGTTCAGGAAGGTGTACTTGAAGAAATTCCAGGTCACAAACAGGAATACAATCCGGCGAAGACGCTCATTGCCAACGCAGTGTCGATAGACGTCGAAAGCCACCGATTTGTGCTCAGTTTCCTCGATGGCGTGCCAGCGCCACAGCTTTTCCATGTCCGGTGTGGCCCCTTCCATCCATTCCGGGTGACGGAGAATGGCATTCGCCAGCACCGCGGTATAATGCTCGGCGCCGCAGGTTCCGGCCAGTTGGCGACTGGGCGGCAGGTTGCCTACCCACGCCATATGCCTGCGGAATCGCTCATCAATGGCATCGATGTTGTACCCACGAGCCTTCAACGCTTCGTTGTAGTGCTTGTGCTCCCGGCTATGCAGCGCCTCCTGGCCAATAAACCCGCGAATCTCTTCCTTAAGCTTGGGATCGTCCACCTTGTCCCGGTAGAGCCGAACCGCATTGATAAACTGCTGCTCGCCATCGGGGAACTGGAGCGAAAGCGCATTGAAGAACGCCGTGCGGAAGGTGTCATTGCCGTGCCACAGGGTTTTGAGGTCGTCGGCAATATCGAAGTGCATGTGTCGGGGTGCAACCGAAACGCCTTCGGGCGTGGAGCTGATGGTCATGACTGCCTCCGGGTTATTGTGATTATGAAGCGGCATTCACCGTACAGCGGCAACGTCGCGTACGAAAATTGATCAGAAACTTCAGTTTAAACCCGAATTCAACACGGAAGGAAGGCGACAACCACAAAAAAGCGACAAGTTGTCACTATATGACAACTTGTCAAACAAAAAAGGAGGCATGGCCAAGCCGATGCCTCCAAGGACACATAAGGGTAAAGTGCGTTCAAGCAGATCAGACGCTGCTGGCTTAATGTTCTTCAGTTGCCTTAACACCCGGCGCTTCCGGGTCGGCGGTAAATCCAAGCAGCTTGGTGCGCTCGATAAGAAAATACAGCACGGCACCGGTGGCCAGTCCCCAACCCGCTCCATAGACTGCCAGAACCACCCCCATGGTACCGGCGATACCACGTTCAGTGTTGTTCTCCAATTGCTCAAGCCCCACCATTAGGCAGATGTAGCCAGTCAGAAGCAGAGTCAACGACAAGGCAATCGGCAATACTGGCTGGAAGAAGCTCACCAACGGCAACACAAACAAGGCAATGAAACCAGTAACCCAGAACGTACCACCACCGCTGTAGATGGAATCCATGGCGTTACGGCCATATTTATAACGCTCAGCCATGGTAGCGGTAACCGCCGTCCAGATAGGGCCGGCAAGACCGGGGTATGGCGCAAAGAAAGCGTGCCCACCGTTGCGGATAGCCGTCACGAGATGTACACGATCAATGCTGTTATCAATCTCCTCATCCTTTCGCAGGTGATCCACCCGGTTCATCAACGACTGCCCAACTACGATGTCACCAAAGGCAATGACATAGGCGATCACCGCTGTCGGAATGGCGTACATGAACACTTCGGCATCGGGAAACCCGACAGCAAACGGCAGATAGTTCCACAGCTCGTCAAACGCCGGCTTGGTAATGCCCCACTCCACGTCTGGAACGGCATACTCACCAGTGGCAAAACCCACCAGGATGGCGACGACCATTCCCGGGACCATTCCGTAGTTCGCAATCTTGCGGGCAATGTTGCTGGTGTCGACGAACCCTTTGAAAGATACCGAAAACATCAGATACAGACAGACCAGACCGCCCACAATCAGGGAAATGGGGGTTTCAGCCAGTCGTCCACCTGCTTCGATTTCGCCCATCAATGCGGCAATACCGGCACCAATAATAATGCCGCCCTTCATGGAACGGGGAATCAGCTCCACCAGCTTGCTCCCCAAGCGGGTAACCCCCAGCACCAGGAAAATAATGAACACCAGGAACTGTAGCGCAAACAACGCTTTAATTGCCTCCGGACCCGGCTCGTAGTCACCCAGGAAGAGAAGCACCACAGGGATGCCCGGCGTGATCCAGCCCGGTATCAGTGGAACACCGAGTAACGCTGGCAACATGAAACCGATGCCGCAAATCACCACGTAGGCAAGCGCAACGTCGTAGGGCACACCGAGGTACTTCTCCAGAAGCGGAATCATCGCAAGGCTGACCACGAACATGATCAGCGCCTGCACCATTTCGGCAAACTCCCAACGGTAGTGAACAAACGGCAGTCGAATCTTGAAGGGACCAGCCGGCCAATATGGCTGCTCTTCCCCATTTTTACGGTGGTAAACTTGCATAAAAAGTCTCCTGGTGCGGAATCATCCGCACCTCATGTTGTTTTTGTGTTAACGGTTTCCAGACCCGGTCGCCGGGCTATAACAGCACCAGATCAATCCAGTTCTTTTGCCTGGTCTCGCAGCACGAATTTCTGGATCTTGCCGGTTGAGGTTTTTGGCAGGTCAGTAAATACGATCGTCTTGGGCACCTTGAAGCGAGCCAATCGTTCACGGCAGAAGTCGATCAGATCCTCCTCGCTCACTTCGCTGGCTTCCGGCTTCAGGGTGATAAACGCACAAGGAGTCTCGCCCCATTTGGCGTCTGGCCGCGCAACCACCGCTGCCTCCAATACCGACGGATGGCGATACAGAGTGTCTTCCACCTCAATGGTGGAAATATTCTCGCCCCCCGAAATGATGATGTCCTTCAGACGATCCTTGATCTCCATATAACCGTCCTCGTGCCACACAGCCAGATCACCGGTGTGGAACCAACCGCCGCGAAAGGCTTCCTCAGTGGCCTTGGGGTTCTTCAGATAACCCTTCATTACGGTGTTACCGCGCAGGAAGATCTCGCCAATGGTTTTACCGTCTTTGGGTACCGGCTCCATGGTGCTGGGCTCACCTACCATCGTGCCTGCCAGCGTGTGATAACGAACGCCCTGACGTGCTTTGATCGTGGCTCGCTCATCCAGCGTTTTCTCATCCCACTCGGATTTCCACGCACACACTGTCACCGGGCCGTATACCTCGGTGAGACCATATACATGGGTAATCGCAATCCCCATTTCCTCAATGGCACCGATAACTTGTGCAGGAGGGGCTGCACCGGCTGTCATCGCCTTCACCTCGTGATCAATCCCGGCTTTCGCAGACTCTGGCACATTCAACAGAGCGTTGAGCACAATTGGCGCACCGCACATGTGAGTAACCTGATGATCGCGAATCAGCTGGAGGATTTTCTCCGGGTCCACCCGCCGTAGACACACATGGGTGCCTGCCATCGCTGTGACGGTCCAGGGGAAACACCAGCCGTTGCAGTGGAACATGGGAAGCGTCCACAGGTAGACGGGGTGCTGGCCCATTGACCACACGGCCTGATTGCCAAGGCTGTTCAGATAAGCGCCACGATGGTGGTAAACCACACCTTTCGGATTGCCGGTGGTGCCTGATGTATAGTTCAGTGAAATTGCATCCCATTCGTTTTCGGGCAGGTTCCACTGGAACTCCGGGTCGCCTTCCTGAAGGAACGCTTCGTAATCCAGATCGCTCACCTGGATACCCTCACCGTATTCGGGATCGTCAATGTCAATGACCAATGGCTTTGAGTCCAGACGACTGATTGCATCGCGAACCACACTACCGAACTCCCGATCGGCCACCACCACTTTGGCTTCAGCGTGCTCAAGCATAAAAGCAATGGCCTCAGCATCCAGTCGCACGTTAAGAGTGTTGAGCACAGCCCCAATCATCGGAACGCCAAAGTGACATTCCACCATCGCCGGAATATTGGGCAGTATCGCCGCCACCGTGTCGCCACGACCGATGCCCCTGCTGGAAAGCGCAGAGGCCAGTCGGCGACACCGTTCATAGGTCTGTCCCCAGGTATAGCGAATGGCTCCGTGTATGACTGCCGGATAGTCCGGGTAGACACTGGCGGTACGCTCAATAAAGTCGATGGGGGAAAGGACAGAGTGATTGGCGCTGACTGGCTCGAGGCCCTGATCAAAAATTGATGTCATTGTATGGTCCTGTAAGCGTCATTATTCTTATGGTGCATTAAAGAAGTCTACCAAAAGGGCTACAATATCTGGTATAGAGATACTATTTTATAGCAACACTACTAGAAATTACACCAATGTATTATAGTGTATTTACTATATTAAAATGAAAAATAACCAAGGAAGCACTATCACAACCTTCCAGCTGCCAAGTTCCGACCCTGAAGCAGGGCTTATACTCGATTCCGACGGCCAGCTGCTAGGCTTGAATCAGGCAGCGAAAGATCTGTGTGCGGAGACCGGAACCGACAACCCGATCAGACTGCTACCAGTCAATTTCTCAGCTCTGATCAATGCCTGCCTTACCCAGGGGCGCGCTATTGAAGGCGTGGAGAGTCGTCTGCATTCGGCCACCCTGTCGTGGACGTTCATTCCCGACCAGGACTCTCGCCAGATTCTGGCACGGGGACGGGATGTCACAGACAACATTCGGAAACTGGACGAGGCAACCCGATCCAGCCGGCTTTACCGATTGATTACCGAAAACACTACAGACCTTATTTCCCGGCATGCACCGGATGGCAGGTTCATTGATGCCACGCCGGCATCCTGGAGGCTGCTGGGGTACTGGCCTGAGGAACTTAGGGGCAAACCTCTTGAAGAGGTATTCCGAAGCAATGCCTTCAGCGCCGAAATGGAGGAAGCCCGTAACCGGCTTCGGGACGAAGGCTACGCCACCATGACCATAGAGATCACCCACCGGGACGGCAGCAAGCGATGGTTTGAAATCGCCAGCCGGGCGATCAGGGAAACCTACACCGGAGCAGTGATCGAGGCCGTCAGCGTCTCACGAGACATTACCGCAAGGGTAAAGTCGGAAGAAAACAACCGCCGACTGGCCGAAGAACTCGCCCACACTGCCCGCCTGGCGACACTGGGCGAACTGGCATCCAGTATCGCCCACGAGATGAACCAGCCACTGGCGTCGATCGTTAACTTTGCCAGTGCAAGCCAGCGTTATCTGAAACTGGCCCTGGAGTACCCGGAGAACCTCGAGCGGGTGGACGATGGTCTGCAGCGAATCACTCATCACGCCAACCGCGCCTCGGAAGTCATCAAGCGACTCCGGGCCTTTCTACGTAAGGGGCAGCAACGCACAGCGCCGGTTAACATCAATGACGCGGTAACCAACGTCAAGCGACTATGCCAATGGGATGCAGACAAACATAATGTTGTCATCCAGGAGAACCTAACGCCGCTCAACCCCGTACTCACTGCCGACCCGGTCTTACTCGAGCAGGTGTTGATCAACCTGATTCGCAACGGTATCGACGCCAATACCGAAGCCCGGCAGGATAACAACGCCCCATCTCACATTAAGATTGAAACCTGCATAACACCGGCGCAGGAGACCCTGATCAAGGTGACTGACCACGGAACGGGCCTTGACGAGGAAGGCCTGCGACACATGTTCACGCCCTTCTATACCAGCAAACCTCAAGGACTTGGCCTTGGACTTTCCATGAGTCGCTCCATTATTGAGGGATATGGCGGCTTTCTGGACGCACAACCAGCCGACGGTGGCGGCCTGACACTGATATGCCGCTTCCCTCCTCCCCACTGCAAAAAGAATGAATCCGGCAACCCTAGGGAGACAGACCAGGATGAGTGATTCAGCCAATACCGTTTATGTTGTAGACGATGATGCCGGCATGCTGGAGTCCACCCAGTGGCTGCTGGAGTCCGTTGGCCTACACGTGCAGCCTTATGCAGATGGCCGGCAATTTCTGAACGCCGTTAATCCGGAGCATACCGGCTGCATGGTCCTCGACATACGGATGCCTGGACTCGGCGGCCTGAACGTTCAGGAAGAGCTTCAAAACCGGGGCTCGCAACTTCCCATCATCTTTCTCTCTGGACACGCGGATGTGCCCATCGTGGTCCGCGCCTTCAAATCCGGGGCTTTTGATTTCATCGAGAAGCCATTCAACGAACAACTTCTTCTGGATAGCGTCCAGCAGGCCCTTCAGGAACATCAGAAAACCAATAGTCAACAACGTGGAGACCAGCACACTGACACGCTTGTCGCTTCTCTCACACGGCGGGAACGGGATGTATTCATGCCATTGGCACAAGGATACACCAGCAGGGAAATAGCGGAGCAACTGGGCATCGGCGTGAAGACAATTGACTTGTACAGGGCGCGCGTAATGAAACGGCTAGGTGTGGAGCGCGTGCCGGATGTTACGGGCATTGCGGTTGCCATCGGCCTGCTGGATCCGATGAGCCTGCGGAAAAAATAGGCCCGAGTCAGGCCCGGGACTCAGCCGCCACAGCCGTTACGATGGCACCGAGGCGCGCAATGGCCTGCTCAACCCGCTCACTCCAGGGATTGGCACCATTCAATCGCAGGCAGTTTTCGTACTTGTCGGTGGTGGAGAACATCAGGCCCGGAGCCACGTTGATATTCTCCTCCCGCGCCCGGCGAAACACCTCTGTACCGGACACTGTGCCCGGAAGCTGAACCCACAGCACGAAACCGCCCTGGGGACGGCTGACAGCCGTACCTTCCGGGAAGGAGCGTCCTACTGCCGCACGCATACGGTCCGTTGCCTCGCGGTAACGCTGCCGGGCTGAACGCAGGTATCGGTCGTAACCGCCCTGCTCCAGGAAATGCGCTACGGCAATCTGGGGCACACTCGCCGTACCCAGATTACTGAAATACTTCTGCTGCCGTGCTTCGGCGAGGTATTTTCCCGGCATCATCCATCCCAGCCGTAAACCCGGAGAAATGGTCTTGGAGAAGGAGTTGCAATAGATAACATTGCCGGTGCGATCAAAGACCTTTGCCGGTCTGGGTCGATTCATGCCGTAATAGAGATCGCCGTAGATGTCGTCCTCAATCAAAGGAACGCCCACCGCTTCCAGCATCCTTACCATCTGCTGCTTGCGAAGATCAGACATCGTCGCGCCCATGGGATTGCTGTGATTGGGGACCACCACGCATGCCTTCACCGGCCACTGTTCCAGCGCCAGCTCCAATCCCTCCAGGCTCAGCCCTTCCGAAGGATGCGTCGGCACTTCAATGACCCGGAGCCCAACCACGTCCAGCGCCTGGAGGATGCCCGGGAACGATGGTGACTCGACAACCACGATATCCCCAGGCGAAGTGACCGCCTGCAGGGCAAGAATAATGGCTTCCTGGGCACCGTTGGTGGCAAGAATGTCGTCGGGCGTGGTAATAATCCCCAATGCGGCCATTCGCTGGGCCACCTGACGGCGATACTCGATCTTGCCGGGAAAGGCATAGTCTAATGTTTCCAGCCCTCGCCGTGCAGCCCAGAGGGTGGCATGCTGGATCTGCCGCACGGGCAGGAAATCGGGATGTGGCACAGCGGCCGCCAGAGGCACCATGCGTTTCTCTTCGTCAGCACAAAGATCAAGCGCCATGTCACGGGCACTCACCGGCACCGGCTTGGCTTTGTGCTTCTGCATCACCGGTTCTGGTGTATCCCGCCTGGGCAGATGCACAAAATAGCCGCTGCGCTCTCGCGCTTCGAGGTAGCCTCGGGCCTCCAGCGTCTGGTGTGCTTGAAGCACCGTTGACACGCTCACGCCAAACTGGCGACTGAGCGCCCGAACACCAGGCAACCGCTCACCTTCGCGATAAACCCCATCACGAATCAATGCGTGTAACTGGTCTGCTACCTGATTATAGAGAATGCCCATCGCTTCATCCTGCCAGATCAATCCAGAATGGCTGCAGTACAGATCAAACAGATTCTTACCAGCACAGATGTCGAACAAAAAAGCCTGTACCGGTCCAAAATCACAATATCTGAATCTGTTATGGTTGTCTGCATAAACGGAGAATGGTGACTCTGGCTATCACTCATCGAATCTCGCGAAAGGAAAGAGAATGAAAACACTACCGATATATCAGGTCGACGCCTTCGCCAGCCAGGTTTTCGGCGGAAACCCCGCTGCCGTCATGCCACTTGAAGAATGGCTGCCGGACGACACCATGCAAAAAATGGCGCTGGAAAATCATCTCTCGGAAACGGCCTTTCTGGTGCCCCTTCCTGATAACGCAGAAGAAGACTTTCACATACGCTGGTTCACGCCCGACATAGAAGTGCCTCTCTGCGGCCACGCCACCCTCGCCAGCGCCTGGGTCCTCTTCAACAAGCTGGGCTGGAAAAAGGAGCAAATCCGATTCCAGTCCAAAAGCGGCCCCCTGGGAGTGAAACAGACCGACGACGGCTGGCTGGAACTGGACTTCCCTAATCTGGGCTTTGAGGAACGCCCGACACCCGGCCTGATTCTGGAAGCCCTGGAAGGCTGCCCGAACACGTCGTTCTTTGTTCCCAAAGACACCAATTACCTCATCGTCCTCGGAAACGAAGCGGCGGTAAAAACCGCGCAGCCGGACATCCGCAAGCTCAAAGAACTTGGCAATCTAGGTGTCATCATTACGGCACCCGGCAATGACTGCGACTTCGTCAGCCGTTACTTCGCCCCCGGCGGCGGCATTGATGAAGACCCGGTCACCGGCTCAATCCACAGTATTCTGGTGCCCTACTGGGCCGAAAAACTCGGCAAGGATCACCTGTTGGCACACCAGGTGTCCGACAGAGGCGGCGTTCTGCGATGTGAACTGAAGGGCGACCGCGTCGCCATTGCGGGCCAGGCGGCATTCTATATGGAAGGTTCCGTGCAACTGCCCTAACGTCTCCGCAAAAATGTATACTGCGCCCAACTAATACATGCGGGGCGGTACAAGCACAGATGTTTGGCAAGGCGCAGGTTGAGAGCTGTCAGGGATCGTCAAAAACAGGGATGTTTTTGTCGAGCGTACAGGGACGCATTCACCGCGTATCCCTGACCGCCCTCAACCCGTGCCGGAACTCCGTAGCCCTGCAGCGGGACAACATCAGATGAACACGGCGAGCTACGACGTCATCATCATAGGCGCCGGCGCCGCAGGCCTGATGTGCGCTCTAACTGCAGGCTACCGCGGCCGTAGCGTGCTGGTGATCGACCACGCCAACAAACCCGGCAAGAAGATCCTTATGTCCGGCGGTGGCCGTTGCAACTTCACCAACCTCAACAGCACGCCGGCGAACTTCCTCTCGGACAATCCCCACTACTGCATCTCCGCCCTGAAACGCTACACCCCCCAGCACTTCCTGGACTTGGTGGAACGCCACGGCATCGAGCACGAGGAGAAGGCCGCCGGGCAGCTATTCTGCAAGGACAGCAGCAAGGAAATACTCGATATGCTGCTCACCGAATGCGAATGGGCTGGCGCGGAAGTGCGACTTAAGACAAGCGTTAAAACAATCAGCGGTGTCGATCACGGCTATCAGCTACAAACCAGCAGCGGTACCCTGACCTGCGAATCCCTGGTCATCGCCTGCGGTGGGCTGTCCATCCCCACCATGGGCGCAACCGGCTTTGGCTACGATATTGCGAAACAGTTCGGGCTTGCCGTACTGCCCACCCGGGCAGGGTTGGTGCCCTTCACCCTGCACCCGGAGCTGAAGGAACAGTTGGCGCCCCTGTCCGGCGTCAGTTGCCCTGTGGATGTGCATTGCAACAACGAACATTTCCGCGAACCGATGCTGGTCACCCACCGCGGGCTCAGCGGCCCTTCGATGCTGCAGATTTCCAGCTTCTGGCACCCCGGCGACAGCCTGAGCGTCAATATGCTGCCCGCCACCAACGTAGAACAGGACCTGCACGACCTGCGTAACTCAAAACCGCAATCCACGGTGGCCCAATACCTTGCGCAACACCTGCCCAAACGCTTCGCCCAGGCCCTGAACGACGTTCACGGCTGGGCCGGTCCATTGCAGGGCTACAAAAACAGCGACATAGAGCAGGTGGCTCGCGCCCTGGACCAATGGACCATCAAACCTGCCGGCACCGAAGGCTATCGAACGGCCGAAGTAACCCTGGGTGGCGTGGATACCCGCCAGCTGTCATCAAAAACCATGGCGGTTCTGGACAAGCCTGACCTGTACTTTATTGGTGAGGTGGTGGATGTTACCGGACACCTTGGCGGCCATAACTTTCAGTGGGCATGGGCGTCTGGCGTGGCAGCTGGACAGCACGTCTGAGCTGCTGTCCATTATATCAATAGCTGTTTTTCGTCAGATCCATAGAGGATGGAACTTCCAGTCAGAAGGCATTCCCATGGCGGTCCGATATCTTTCTTCGCTTGCAAAAGTGTCTAGCAAATCGTTACAGCTCTCCGCCCATTGGTTGCCGTTATGATTACTTCTGAGCAACACACGCAAAATCAGCAGGACGTAAAATAACCTGTCATGACGCGGGGTTATCGGCGAGTTCCACGCTGGGTCGCGCACCTTCTCCGGCTTGATCGCCAGCTCCCGATTCCAGAGACGGCTGTGGTGGGCACAGATATTTCGGACATAAGTAAGCGTGTGCAGCCAGTCTTTCAGGCGCTTATGGTGAATGCCAAGCTGCCTTGATATATGTTGCTTGTCCTGATTCTTCAGGCCCGTGTAGCAGAAGGACAATGACCCCAATGACATCACCTCCGTTGACATCCAAATCGGCAATGTCGGAAACCCGGTATACTTGCTCTTGAAGTGCTCCACGAAGGCATCTTTCGATTGTAGAGCTTCGCCCTCCAGTTTTGTCAGCCACTTGGCGTGATCGAAATTGGGATGGAAATTAACTGGTTGAATGTGTCCGAAGGGCCCGTATTGATGACCAAGATGATAGGTCACTAGGGTACGGATATGCACTTCAACCCGCTCAATGGCATCTATAACCAGGAGCCGCAGGTGGCGGTCGAATTCGTAAAGCTGCACCACCTGACTAAAGTTCGTACCCGTCTCGAACGAGCCGGTCACTTTTCCCTGCAAGTTGCGCTTCAGAAAGGGATACCAATAGGCGCTCAGCCGGTAGTAGCTTATAGAACTGAGCTGACGTAACGCCAACGTCCGGTCAGGAACAGTCAACCCTCGGGCTTCCAGAAGCCGCAACTGGTCAGCGAAGGAAAGGGCAACCTTGCGGTAGGGCTTCAGCACCGAGCGGCCCCGACATTGTTGACGCGCAAAAAGCGGACATAAAAAAGCCACCAAGGTTGCGCGATATCCCCCGAGAGGGTACTAAGCGTGGTGGCTGTGTTACCTGAACTATAACGAATCCCCGACACTAAACGCAAGCGGCTATCCCGGTTTTGCCGGAAAAGGCACGGTCGATGCGCGCTGGTGTTCGGGGTCAGCTTGTCGGACAAAAATACTCTCCAGCCCTTAGTCGTGTTGTGCCTCAGGAGGTGGCAGGGACATTTCAATGATTTTGACGCGGCGTTTTCCGGTAAGGGGCTCTGCTGCATCAGCCCCCTTCTTTCTGCTCTTTAAAAGGTCCAGAGTCTGCTCAATACAAATAACCTATTCATCTGCCAACCCTATCAAAACCTTCTTCTAGTCAGAATTGACGATATATTTAATTTCCGAAGACGACACAGAGACCATATCAATCTGATAGTTCCGGAACCGGATTTCATCAGTGTCCAGAGGATATACGAGTTCCTGAGTGTAAGCGGAGCGAGCCATATTCTCGAACGTATATTCGCGATAAAGCAAGTTGATACCGTTTGCACCCTGACCTGTAAAGACCAATTCGTGGTTCAAGTACCCCGCTTCAGAAACTGGGGTTGTCGACTCCACAGGTGAGAATGTCGTGTCCTCAGGTAACAGATCGTATCCTGAACCGCTGCCAACGGGGCTAGACCAAAAACTAGGAGACATTACAGTTTGATCCCATTGGCCGTTCTCATTTACTCCGAACATCAACGTTGAGTTAGGGATCGCGAGAGCTGGATTGCCTTTTTCATTCGTTCCAGCAATGCGGTAAGTATTTCCAGCAGAGCCGTCGAGATAGATCGCAACAGAGCCAATACCGCCCTCAAGCACGAAGTCATTGTTTGCCCGGTAAAGGTCTTTCTTCACAACAGCCTTATAAGATTTTCGAACTACAATAGGATCGCCGACATAGGCCGTTGCTGGCTCACCAAGAGAATAGTTCTTAACATCCACAATCTCGATTTTATTGGCCGGTCGATCACCCATTTTCACGGATGTTGTGCACCCAGCGAAAACAAACACCAAAAGCACAATCGTCGATAATTTCATCAAAGTCTCCAGCTTAGAGATTTTCAGCGCTCACTGCCCACAATCAAATACATCAATTCAAACAAGGGTACGCCAACTAATATTGGATTCCCCTCCCCCCCCGCGATGCCTGACATCCAAAAGGATAAAGATCACGACCAAGCCTAAAGGTACTTCTCGATAGGCAACCATGACAAGAACCCGGACTTCGCCCGGCGCCACCAATGGACGGTCGGCTCGCTGGTGAACACTGCCTCACCGCTGCGCCACTGGAGATCTCCGTCCTCGTCCAGAGCCACCTCCCAGCTATTGCCGGGCGCCATGGTCAGCCGTACATCCTCCGCCACACGCTCTGCCAGGTCGGCACTGTGGATAATCAATACGGTTTCACCGTTGAGGTAGATGGAGCGGAGGTTAACGTTGAAGGACCCCACCACCAGGGTGCTGCGATCAAAAACCACTGATTTGGAGTGCAGGCTGACCTCGCCCGTGGCGCAGAAGGCGTCGTCACTCAACCATTGCCGACAGGCCTCGGCATCAGGCTTGAGTTCGTAGATGTGTATGCCCTGCTCCAGCATGTAGGGACGCCAGCGGGCATAACCGGCATGGTTGGTGACCAGATCATTGGAAGCCAGAGAGTTGGTCAGCGCGGCAACCTCCAGTTGCGGGCGCTCATTGGCACCCAGGGCCTGCAACTGTTCCCTGGCAAGAATGAGGTAGGCGGACTCGATCAGGATTTCCCGGGTGGCTGTCTGCGCCAGGCGTTGCAACGCCAGTGCGCTCCGTTTGGGTGTCTCGGATGGCGCGTCCATATGTTCAGGGGGAGGGTCAAACACCAGTTCCCCCTGAGCAATCGTCATTCGGCTGAACACGCTGGTCAGTTCAGACCTGCCCTGTTCCGCCCCGGTGGGGGCAGAGATGGGAAGCCGGGGTTGTGCGATAGCCTGCTGCCGAAGCCCCTCCAGCGTCTCGGCCAACTCCGCGCCAGTAGGCATGGATGTGTATAGATCGGAAGCGGGGTAAGCCCAGGGGCTGCTCCAGTAAGCCTGGAAATTATCCGCCATACCCTCAACCACCGGCCCCAGGGCAAGGACATCGCGATCCCTGAAATAGCGGCTCTCATCGAAGCCGAAATATTCATCACCAATGTTGCGACCACCGACAATGCCCGCAGTCCCGTCAACCACAAATGTCTTGTTGTGCATTCGGCGGTTTATTCGCTGGAAATCCATCAGGAACGATACCCATCGGCCCCAGCCACTGCGGTTTCTGGCTGGGTTGAAGATGCGAATATGAATATTTGGGTGGGTATCCAGGGAAGCAAACAATTCGCCGATCCGCTCGGCGTTAAAGTCATCCAGCAGCAGCCGGACCTTAACACCACGGTCCGCTGCGAGTAACAGCCGGCCGGCCAGGTGCAGTCCGGAGTCATCACGGTTCCAGATGTAGTACTGAGCATCAATACGGTGTTCAGCCGCCTCAATCATAGCGGCTCGGTACAGGAAGGCGTCCTGACCAGAATCCAGCAGGTAATAACCGGATTGACCGTTCGCGTCAGCCAGCCGTTGCCGGGACTGGCTGGAAAGGAAACTGTCGTCAGTCAACACGGCGGTTTCGGCTCCGGAATGAGTGGCCGGCGGCAAACTGCCGGCACAGCCTGTCAGCAAGACCAGCAGCACTAGCAGCCCCGACAGAAAGTAGCGGGCCGACATCAGCCCGGCAACAGAGCGCCGCTGGTTCAGCATTAGCGCAGGATCACCAGCGGCTTTTTCGCGGTTTTCAGCATGGTGGTTGTGGTGCTTCCCACCAGGAACTGTCGAATTCGTGAATGGCCATAGGCACCCATTACCAGGATGTCGATGTCGTGTTCTTCCTGGTAGGCGTGGAGCGTTGGCTCTACATCCCCGGCGCGGATCGCGAGGGTGATGTCGGAGCCAAGGTCACCCAGCATCTTCTCTGCTTTCTTGAGCTGTTCCCAGCGGTCATTGGTGTCCGCTCCAATCATCACCAGATGAATCGGCATGCCTTTCAGTACCGGGCTACCCGCCAGAAGTTCCACGCCCTTGAACGCCGTGGCGCTGCCGTCAAAAGCCAGCATGGCGCTCTTTGGCTGCTCGTACTCGTCCGGAACCAGAAGAATCGGGCGGTGGACACTACGAATCACCGTTTCCAGTTGGCTGCCCACATGTACGTCACGGTCTGAACTGCTCTCACCGTGCAGCCCCATGACCAGCAGACGGGTCTGGTTTTCCAGGGCCAGCAAGGATTCCGTCAGATCCCCATGGCGCTGGCGCTTGATCACGTCGTCAATGCCCTGTTCCTTCACCCGGTGTTCTGCCTCATCGAGCATGTGATGGCCGTGTTCCAGGGCCAGCTTGGAACGCTTGCGGTCAAGCTCGGCAAGCTCATCCATCAGCTGTTCACGGCTTCCCAAGCCAATGCTACCAGCCAGGTCTGGCTCTGTTGGATAGCGTTCCTCGTCGAGAACGTGCAGCAGAGTCATCGGGGTTTCCATGTGCTTGCTGGCCCAGGCAGCGTAATCACACACCGCCGGTGCAGCCCGGGAGCCGTCGATACAGGCAACTACTCGTAGCATTTCAACCTCGCCTTGGTGATCCTTGTGGTTGTTATTCTGACCGGTTACGTCTTTGAATTCCTTGGCTTGTGTCATATCAGTGCGCCATCAACTGGTCAACGGCGTCGGGTTTATCGTGCACCCCAAAGCGGTCAACAATGGTGGCGCTGGCTTCATTCAGCCCGATAATCTCCACCTCCGCACCTTCGCGACGGAACTTGATAACGGCCTTGTCCAGAGCGCCCACTGCCGTAATGTCCCAGAAGTGAGCCCGGGTCAGGTCAATCACCACATTATCCACTGCTTCCTTGAAATCAAAGGATTCCGTGAATTTTTCCGAGGAACTGAAGAACACCTGCCCGACAACGTTGTAGGTGCGGGTGTCAGTCGCTTCGTCAAAGTCGGACGTCACCAGCATGTAATGGCCCACCTTGTTGGCGAAGAACAGGGCCGCCAGAAGCACGCCTGCCAGCACGCCGAAGGCCAGGTTGTGCGTGGCGACGACGACAATAACGGTCACCACCATCACAATATTGGTGGACAGGGGATGCTCTTTCAGGTTCTTGATCGACGCCCAACTGAAGGTACCGATGGACACCATGATCATCACGGCTACGAGGGCCGCCATTGGAATCTGTACCAGCCACTGGTCCAGCACCAGCACGAGAACCAGCAGGAATACACCCGCTGTCAGCGTGGAAAGCCGGGTTCGGCCGCCGGATTTGATGTTGATAATGGACTGGCCAATCATCGCGCAACCAGCCATGCCACCCAGCAGGCCAGAGCCAATATTGGCAACGCCCTGCCCTTTGCACTCCCGGTTACGGTCACTGGTTGTGTCCGTGAGGTCGTCCACAATGGTGGCGGTCATCATGGATTCCAGAAGGCCAACAATGGCCAGACCGACGGAGTAAGGCAGGATGATCATCAGGGTTTCAAGGTTCAACGGCACGTCTGGCCACAGGAAAATCGGAAGCGTATCCGGCAGTTGCCCCATATCACCGACCGTGCGGATATCGATGTTGTAGACCATCGCAACGATGGTCAGCGAGACAATACAGATCAACGGCGATGGCAGTATGCGGCCGACGACCGGCACCAGTGGAAACAGGTAAATGATACCCAGCCCGGCAGCGGTCATCGCATAAACGTGCCAGGTGACATTAGTCAGTTCTGGCAACTGCGCCATAAAGATCAGGATAGCCAGCGCGTTCACAAACCCGGTCACTACGGAACGGGACACAAAGCGCATCAGGCCACCGAGTTTCAGATAGCCAGCGCCGATCTGCAGCAACCCGGTCAGCAGCGTAGCTGCAAGCAGATACTCCAGGCCGTGCTCCTTTACAAGAGTCACCATCAACAGCGCCATAGCGCCTGTCGCGGCGGAGATCATACCGGGGCGGCCGCCGACGAAGGCAATCACCACCGCAATACAGAACGAGGCATACAGACCCACTTTCGGGTCCACACCGGCGATAATGGAAAAAGCGATGGCTTCGGGAATCAACGCCAGCGCCACCACAATGCCGGCAAGCAAATCGCCGCGTATATTGGAAAGCCAGTCGGCCTTAAGCTTGTTCACCATATCGTTGGTATCCAGTCAGAGAGGGCAAATTCGGGACGTAAAAACCGGTTGTAGTCCTCATGAAGTGACTACCGGAGTTCAATCAGGACGTAAACCTGGGAGCACAGGACGCTAGGGCGGAGTGATCGTCGTAACTGTCGTGGGGACGTTCATTAAGGTACGTTCATAAGCTGCGAATTAAAGGCGGCGAAGCATACCAGAACGGTGCCGGAAAAGTAACCGGCGGGCCCGGAGACCGGGCCCTGCTTACGCCACCGGCCCGGACAGGCCGTTGCTGGCGAGGTGAAAGGCAATGATCGCCATCATGGAACCAATGGCGCCATCAATGAACCGCCAGGACATGGGGCTCGACAACCAGGGAGAAAGCGCCGCCCCGCCGAACGCCAGCAGGCAGAACCACATGACAGACGCACTGCTGGCGCCGGCCACAAACACCAGCGGGCTGGCCTGTTGCGCGCCGATGGCAGGGATCAGCAACAAGGTATCCAGATACACCTGGGGATTCAGTAGCGTTACCGCCAGGGTGGTCAACACCACGGTCCGCAGGCTCGAAACATCCGCTTTCCTGGCATCCAGGGCATCACGTCCTTTCGCAGCACGAGCGAAGGCCAGCAACGCCAGCCAGCTGAGGAACGCCACACCCAACCAGCGCATCACGTCCAGCGCTTCAGGCACGGCCATCAACGCGGCGTTAACGCCGAACATGCCTGCCGTGAACAGCAAGATATCCGCCGTCATGCAAATGCCAGCGCAATACCAATGATGTTCCCGGCGAATCGCCTGCCCCAGGATGTAGGCGTTCTGAGCGCCAATCGCAATGATGATGCCGCCGCACACCAGCAGCCCTGTCAGATAACTTGTCAGCATATTTCCCTCCGAATTTGCTGGAAGCTTAAGGGGTAAGGGCTATACTTAAAAATCATAAACCTTATATCCCATGAATATTTCTTATGTTGGATTACAAGCTTCTGCAGGCACTTGCCGCGGTGATCGAGAACGGTGGGTTTGAGCGTGCCGGGGAGATACTCGGGCTCACGCAATCCGCCGTATCACAACGCATCAAGTCACTTGAAGTACGCCTGGGCCAGCCGGTTCTGGTCCGGCACCCGGAACTGCAGGCAACGCCGGCCGGGAACAAGCTGCTGAACCACTTCCAGCAGGTACAGCTTCTGGAAAGGGACCTGCGCAAAACCATACCCGCCCTGGCCGAGGACACCACGCGCCTGCGTATCGCTATCAATGCGGACAGCCTGGCCACCTGGTGGGCCGCTGTGGTTGGGGAGTTCTGCAGCCGGGAGGGTTTATTGCTCGATCTGGTAATTGAGGACCAGGACGTGGGCCTGAAGCGAATGCGCGATGGCGATGTGGCCGCTTGTCTGTGCAGCAGCAGCCAGCCCATTGCTGGCGGGCGTTGCGTGGCACTGGGGGAAATGACCTACATGCCGCTGGCGACCCCGCAGTATGTCCGCCAGTTTTTTCCGGATGGCATCACACCAGAAGCTTTCGCCACCTCTCCGGCTATTGTCTTTGGCCCCAACGACCAGCTACAGCACCGATTCATGGCTGGTTGTGGCTACCACGGCCGTTTCCCCTACCACCTGTGCCCCTCTTCTGAGGGGTTCGTCCAGCTTGCCAGGGCCGGCATGGGCTATGGCATGATTCCGCAAATCCAGGCCAGTCATTGGCTGGACAATGGGGGCCTGGTCAACCTTGCACCGGGGCATGAGCTGAAAGTGCCTCTCTATTGGCACTTCTGGCGACACAGCGGGGAGTTGCTACAGCGTTTGACCACCACGCTTGAGGGTGCCATCACCCACCATTACCGCGCATGGCGAAACGTCAGGTTGTAACGGCTGGCGCCCGTCAGCGAATGCTGTGCCTGCTTGAGCGTTAACACGCCATGGTAGCGGAGCCTCGCCGGGCCGCCCCAGACCACAACATCACCATGCTCAAGGGGCACTCGCTGCGGCCGGTCACTGCGCCGGGCGCCTCCGAACTGGAACATTGCCGGCGTGCCCAGGGACACAGAAACGATCGGCTGATCGAAGTCGTCCTCGTCTTTGTCCTGATGAAGCCCCATTTTGGCGCCAGGTGCATAGCGGTTCACCAGGCAGGCGTCCGGCTCAAACCCCGAGTAGCCCCCCGCGCTTGCTGCCTTTGCCGCCAGGGACCGAAACACGGCCGGCATCAACGGCCAGGGTTCTCCCGAAAGCGGGTCGGTTTGCTGATACCGATAACCGCCCGCATCCGTCACCCAACCCCAGTCTCCGCAACAAGTCATCGCCACCGACATGGTGTGGCCACCGGGTGTCTGCATTTGCCGAAACTGGGCCTGTTCCGCCACGACTGAAATCGCCTCCAGCAATCGGCTGGCGTCGGCCCGGGCAAAACGGCGAAGGACAACTGCCCCGTCGCAGAGCGGCTCGACCCAGGGCTCTGATGAAGATGACTCGAACAAATCCATGGTCATTACGCGTTCACCGTATGATCAGGAAAACCGGAAGTTTAACGTCTACCCTTAGGGCAGTGCAGTCCCCTGCGCTTCGCTACGCCAGACCACCGTTTAAGGATGAACTATGCGTCGAAATCGCCAGTCAGCGCAGGTGTCGCTTGCCTTTCTGATAGCCTCCGCGATCACCCTCGGCATGCTGGTACTCACCATTGTACTGGTCAGCCAAAGCTTTCGCGGCATGGAAAGCGCGAAAATTACCGCCGCCAGTGCCACGGCCCGTCAGCTTGCCGTCAGTGTGGATGACCGTATCCGTGCCATCACCGACCCGCCGTCAACCGCTCTCGCTGTCCTCAGCCACGACCCTCTTGCCATCGCCGATACATTGCAACAACGCCTAGTCAGACTACCGGTTGTCGCCGACATTCTCGACAGCAGCGACATCGTCAGTGCCGTTTACGCTGGCTATGCCAATGGCGATTTTTTCCTGCTACGAAAGATACGCAGCTCTGGCGCCATGCAGTTTCCAGACGCACCCACCAATGCGCAGTACCTGCTCCAGTCCATCACCAGGGCCGCGAATGGAAAGTCGCAATCCGTGTGGCACTTCTACGATGCCAGCCGCATCCTTCTGGAAAGCCGTACCCCATCTGACTACCACTTTGATCCTCGAGACCGTGGCTGGTACGAGCTCGCCGATGTCTCCGGCAATACGAAACTGACCGCACCCTATGTCTTCTTTACCACGGGTGAAACCGGCTTGACCCTTTCCCGACGACAAGCCGGTGCGAAGGGCATGGACGGCAATACCGTGTTTGGCATCGATGTAACTGTCACCGACCTGGGCACGCAGCTAGCCGAGCTGCGGCAGACGCCCGGCACCCGCATTGCCATCGTCAATACCGAGGGTTCCTCCCTGGCCTACACGGGGCCTGATGCCACCAACAGCGGGACAACATCCAACACAGCAAAGCCACAGGGGCTGAATGACGGAGCCATCAACGCCGTCCTGGAAAGCGATAGCAAGCAAGCCACGAGTGAATTGGTAAACCGCTTTACCACTGAAAACCGGGACTGGTACGGCATGACGGAACCCCTTGAGTCCCTGGACCGGGAGAACCTGAAAATCGCCGTGGCCATTCCCGCCGACGAACTATTGGCTGATGTCTGGGCCGCTTTGACCCGGCAGACCATCCTGGCGAGTGCTATCGCACTTCTGTTGCTGGTCATCGGCTGGTTCCTGGGCCGTCGTGTGGGTAGACCACTGGAATTGCTGACACGCCGGGTGGGGGCACTCTCCCGTTTTCGTTTCGACACGTCCGTTTCCGTTGATTCCCATATTCGCGAAGCGCGTCAACTCAGCGTCGCCCTGGACGATATGGCCAGTACGATCCGCAGCTTCCAAAGCATTGCGACCGCACTCAATCGGGGTCAGGATCTGGATAGCCTTTTGCAGGATATCCTCGAACAGATCGTTCACATCCTCGGGCAGACCCGGGGTGCTATCTACCTGATGAGCCGCCAAAGCAGCGAACTCAGGCTTTCCGTGGACCGCGACATACACCCGCCGGAGACCATCACCGGCGTCAACGCCAAGGACGACGACAACGACGTGATAAGGGCGCTCCGTAACGCCCTTTCCGGCCATCCGGTATTCGCCATTCTCAGAAACCGGCGCAAACAGTTGATTGGGGCCCTCGTTATCGAAATGGAGCATGGTGAGCACACCCACCTTAGCGACGACCTGATCGTATTCGTCGATGAGATCGCCGGCTCCGCCGCCGTTGCGATCGAAACCCGTGAACTGATTGAAAGCCAGCAGGCGTTGCTTGAGGGCATCATTCGCCTGGTTGCCAACGCCATTGATGCCAAGTCACCGTATACGGGTGGCCACTGCGACCGCGTACCAAAACTCGCCCAGATGATGGTCGATGAAGCCATCCAGAGCCCCGCAGAACCCTTTGCCAACTTCACCATGAACGACGACGAGCGCTACGAGTTCCACCTGGCAGCGTGGCTTCACGACTGTGGAAAGATCACCAGCCCCGAGCATGTGGTGGACAAGGCCGTCAAACTGGAAACGATCTACAACCGCATCCATGAGATTCGCACCCGCTTTGAAGTTCTGCATCGGGATGCGGAGATCCGGTGCCTGAAAAGGCAACTGGCTGGCGAGAGTTCTCAGCAGGCGGAAACCGACCGGGATCGGGAACAGGAAGAGCTGCAGGAAGCCTTTCGCGCAGTCGCCAACGCCAACACTGGTGGCGAATTCATGTCGGAGGACAACATAGAGCACATCCGGCAGATCGGCCAACGCACCTGGGTGCGTCATTTCAGTGACAGGCTGGGATTGTCCGGCGACGAAAAGCAGGTTTTGACTGGCACGCCGGAGCAGACGCCACCGGCTACCGAGTCCCTGCTGGCGGACAAGCCCGGCCACCTTCGTCCCTGGGGTGCGCACAAACCGCCCGTCACCAAAGACGACCCACGGAACCGGTGGGGATTCGACATGACACTTCCGGAACATGCCGTTAATCAGGGTGAGCTCCACAACCTGACCGTGGCAAAAGGAACCCTGACCCCCGAGGAACGCTTCCGGATCAACGACCACATCGTACAGACCATCTGCATGCTGGACGCCCTGCCCCTGCCTGACAGACTTGCGAACGTGCCCCACCTGGCAGGCACCCACCATGAACGCATGGATGGACAGGGTTACCCCTGCCGGCTGAACGCAGACGACATGGGCATTCCCGAGCGGATCATGGCGGTGGCGGATATTTTCGAGGCGCTGACCGCCGTGGACCGCCCCTACAAGGAGGGCAAGACGCTGACCGAATCCCTGACCATCATGCAGAGAATGGTGGATGAGGAGCACATTGACCGAGCAGTGTTCGAGTTGTTTGTTCGTTCCGGTGTATATCGTCGATACGCGGAGCAACACCTGCGCCCGGAGCAAATCGACGCCGTGAATGAAGAACGCTTTCTGACATGAACATTCCTCCATCGCGGCGGGTTATTTTCGAATTCTTCGCCGAAACCCGTATACTTTGCGCAGTTTTAAACACTTGAAAAGGACACTGACATGTTCGGCCTGTTTATCGGCGGTTTGATCGGCTACTTATTTGGCCGTTTTCCCGGCCTTCTGATTGGCGCTGTGGCAGGCGTACTGTTGACCCGATACATCAAGAGCCGTCTGTGGCAAAAACTGCGCAATGTGCAGACGGACTTCCTGGAATCCGTGTTTGCGGTGATGGGCGCCCTGTGCAAAGCCGATGGCGTTGTCACTCGCGATGAGATCCAGGTGGCGGAACGCCTGTTCGACCGGTTTCGTCTCTCCGGCGAACACCGGGAGCGCGCCAAGGCAGCCTTCAACCGGGGCAAAGCTAATGACTTCGACCTGGATGCGGAACTGCAACACTTCCTGCGGGTGAGTGGCCGCCAGCCCGCATTACTGCAGATGTTCCTTCAGGTACAGGTGTCTGCCGTTGCCGCCGATGGTGTGGTCCACCCGGCCGAACACGAGATGCTGGTGCGTATTGCCCGGGGGCTGGGACTGCCCGAGGCCCAGGTAGACCAGTTGGAAGCCATGTTGAGGGGCGCCCACGCCGGCCAGTCTGGCGCCGCAGGCCAGGCATCGTCCGCCAGCCAGATCGACGATGCCTATAAGGTTCTCGGGGTGTCGCCCTCCGCCAGCGACGCCGAGATCAAGAAAGCCTACCGCAAACTGATGAGCGAGAATCATCCGGACAAACTGGCTGGGCGCGGCCTGCCGGAAAGCATGCGGGAAATGGCAGAAGAGCGCACCCGTGAGATCAGCCACGCCTACGACGTAATAAAGGACGCCCGTAACTAACGAAAGGCCCGGCGAGGGCCTTTTCTTACTTCCCCTCTACCTGTTGTGCGCCGCGATGCAATTTCCCGATATGACATATCGTCACGTTTAGCTTTTATATACAGTGGATACAGTCCCGAAAACAACACGGAGTATCTGCTTTGACCGCCCAACATCCGTTGCAACCCCACCCGCAATCAATGCACACGTTCAGTGACGATCTGCTGGGCCGGCACGACGCCACCGGGCTGGCCGAACTGATTCACAACGGCGACGTATCAGCCGGCGAAGTCCTCCAGGCTACCCTGGCCCGGGCGCGAATAGCCGAACCCTTTATCCATGGCTTGGTTACCCCCATTCCGGACGACGGTGCCGGCATGATCGCAAATAAAACTCCGGCTGCAAAAACGGTGCCTGGCATCTTTGCGGGCGTTCCCACGGTGATCAAAGACAACACCGAGGTGAAGGGATTCCCCACCTCCCATGGCACTGCGGCCATCCATTCCCACCCGGCCGACGAAACCAGCCCTTTCGCCCGTCAGTTGCTGGCCCAGGGCCTGGTGTGTTTTGGCAAAAGCACCCTGCCTGAGTTCGGTTTCAATGCCACCACCGAACCCGCCCATGACACCCCAAGCCGCAACCCCTGGCACCTTCAATATTCCACCGGTGCTTCATCAGGAGGTTCCGCAGCGCTGGTTGCCGCAGGTGTCATCCCCATCGCACACGCCAACGATGGCGGTGGCTCCATCCGCATTCCAGCCGCCTGTTGTGGGCTGGTGGGGTTGAAACCAACCCGGGGACGGCTGATCGACAACGATGCGGCTAAAACACTCCCCATCAATATCGTCAGTGATGGTGTGGTAACGCGCACGGTCAGGGATACCGCCAACTTCTATCACGGAGCGGAACGCTTTTTCCGAAACCCGAAACTCCCGGCCATAGGAAAGGTGGAGCGCCCCGCCACACGCTCACTCCGTATTGGCCTGGTGACCGACTCCATCAACGGTCACGCCACCGACAGTCAAACCCGCGCAGCCGTTGAAAATACAGCACAACTACTCGAAAAGCTTGGCCACAAGGTGGAACCGGTAGGAGTTCCCGTTGCCTCATCTTTCCCTGATGATTTTGCGCTCTATTGGGGAATGCTGGCCTTTGGTGTGCGCGCAAATGGCAAGCGGTTGATTCACCCAAGTTTTGACAAGTCACAGCTGGACGGGCTAACCCTTGGGCTGGACAAAGCCTTCCGGAGGCAGTTCTACAAATTACCGGCGGCACTCTGGCGCCTGCACCGGTCGTATCAGGACTACGCTCGCACCATGGCCAGTTACGATGCCATTCTCACTCCGGTACTGGGTCACACCACGCCCGAAATCGGCTACCTGAGCCCCACGGTCGACTTTGATACCCTGTTCGACCGCCTGACCCAATACGTCAGCTTTACGCCACTGGCCAACGCCACCGGCGCACCCGCCATTTCGCTGCCAGCCAGCCTCACTGAGCAGGGTCTGCCGGTTTCCATTCAGCTGATGGGTAAGCACGGGGGTGAGCAGACACTGCTGGAACTGGCGTTTTTGCTGGAGGAGACGATGAACTGGCCCAGGATAGACAGCCAGCCCATCAGGTCATGACAGGTTCCGCTCCCTGAACGGAGGGGGGCTCGCAGACGACGACCTGATTCCGCCCACGCCCCTTGGCCTCGTAGAGGGCCCCATCGGCCCAACTGAAGATGTCTTTGGTGGCATCCGCCTGGCTGGGACAGACGGCACACAAACCAATACTCACCGTCAGGTGCAAAACTTCATCCGACACCCGGAACCCGGTTTCCTCAATCCGGCTCCGGATTTTCTCGGCCACTCTCAGCGCCCCCTCTTTCGGGGTATCCGGCAACAGAACCACAAACTCTTCGCCGCCGTAGCGGGCAGCCAAATCCTGCGGGCGCGTGACATAGTCGCGGATACAGTTGGCCACCATCTGCAGGCAATCGTCGCCGACCAGGTGACCATGTGTGTCGTTGAATTTCTTGAAATGATCGATATCCAGAAGCAGCAGTGACAATGGCTGACTGAATCGATACGCCTTCACCACCGCCGAGCTGAAGGTACGGTCAAAGTGGCCACGGTTCTTGAGCCCGGTGAGCGCGTCGGTAGCACTGAGTTCGCGCAACTGATCGTTGAGCGACTCGAGGTCCCGGGTGCGCTCCTGTACTCTCTGTTCAAGTAACGTATTGGCTTCCTGTTGAATACGAAGGGACTTTTCCTGAGCCATCCTGGCTTTGCGTTCTTCAAGCAACAGGCGCTGCTGGGCCTCGAAAGCACGCTTCTTTTCCCTGTTAAGCCGGTCTGCCAGCGCCATCGATAACAGAATGACGCCTATAGCGGAGCCCACCTGGGTTGCGTTCTCCGTCAGCAGGTTGCGTGGCAACACGGTGAACTTGCTCAGTGCCAGGACAATCCCTCCGAACAGCATAAACACCCAGGCCAACGTGTAATACCTCGCTGCGGGGTCCTTTTTCAGCCAGCGCACAATGCTGAGCACCAACATGGTTGTACAACCTATGAAGGCGATCAGGATTGTGGGCAGAATCATCAATCGGTAAGGAACCAGCAGTCCCGCAGTGGCCATAGCTCCAGCCATAACGATAACGCCCACTGTCAGCCTGTTGAGAACCGGGTGGTTGGCGGGCGTTACGTTGATAAAGCGAAGACTGAAAGTACCACCGAAAAGCACCACCAGATTAAGGAACACAATAATCGCCTGGTCGTTCCACCAGGTGGCCTCTGGCCAGAGATACTGGAAGGCAACGCCATGCAGGCTCGCCAGGAACAGGGGCATGGCCGAAATGTACCCCACATAATGCAGGAAGCTCCGCTCGCCAACCGCCATATACACAAACAGGTTATAGAGGATCATTACCAGCACAATGCCGTAGTAAATGCCCTCAAACAGGCTGCGGGCCTGCTCGGCCACGTAGAAGGCATCCTGATCCCAAAGAGTCAGGGGCACCTGCATGGAACTGGTGGTGTCCACTCGAAGATAGATGGAGAGCTCGTCGTCACGTGAAAGGGAGAGCGGGACGAGAAAATTGCGGTGGTATATTGGGCGCTGGTAAAACGGCTGCTTATCGCCCAACAACTGGCGTTTAACAAGCTCGCCATCTTGGAGCAGATAGACCTCAATATGGTCCAAAACCGGATACCCGATTTCCAGTAACAGGGGAGCCGTGGCGGCCCCTGGGTTGCGAACATTTACCCGGAACCAGTAAACCTCATCACCGTATCCCAGGCTAACGCTGTCTTTTCCGTTTGACTGCCACTCTCTTTCGGGAAGCTGTCTCACGGAATCCAGGGGAACGGCGCCGGCGGGTTCCTGCCAATACTCCACATACCTGAGAAGCTCCAACCGCTTGGCATAACCGTCCCAAACCGCCGGCTCCGCTGAAACCAGAGCAGGCAGAGCAAACAGCATCATCGCGAACAAAACCTGCGTCAGACCCTTTTGCAAAGATATTCCCAGTTCAATTCAAGAGAAACAGTAAATTTGTTGTTTTTTCGCTACCAGCATAAACCAGAAACCGGCATTTCACCGCAGGCGCCTTTAAAATGACTCAATCAGACAATAAAGCCTAACTAACTGCGGTACTTCCGAACGCTGGTGACGACCCATGTCCCACTCTTATGACTTCAAAGTGGACAGTATCGGGGCCGGGTGCCAGTATGAGAAAGTCGAAAAATGAAAAATGCTGGCGCAAAGCGACCAAACGCCGCTCCTTGCCGTACACCTACTATCGTCCTCGAAACTGACAGCCAGAGACTATGCACGATACGGACACCTTCGTGACCTTTCACAAGGCACTGACGGAACTCAGCCACAGTCCGGCGTTTATCGACAAGAAGCGCCCGCAAAAACTCGCAGACCTGACGGCGCTCTGCGCGAGGCTGCTCAACGTTGACCGGGTCAGTGTCTGGCAGTTTCCGGAGGAACGTGATCGCATTGAGTCCGAGTGGCTTCATACTACGGACGCTGCCACCGGTGACAAATCCAGCCTGTACCAGTCCGGCAACCCGGACTACTTCTCGGCCCTGGAAACCGAACGCGTGCTGTCTGTCCGCGACGCCCAGAACGATCCCCGCACCCGGGCATTCGCGCCGGGCTACCTTATACCCTTGAACATCCTATCGATGCTTGATGCACCGGTATTTGATGGTGCCCGGCTCAGTGGCGTCATTTGCCTGGAATCAACGCACCAACGTGACTGGACCTTGCCGGAAATATCCTTCGTCATCGCTATTGCCGATACCATCAGCCTGATCAATACCCACGAAGCCTGGCTCCACTCACAACGCGCACTTGAATACGTTACCCGTTACGACTCACTGACCGGGCTATCAAACATCGAATCCCTGCGAGACCGTATCGGCCACCTCGCCGACAAAATAGAACGACGAGGGCTTGGTAGCCTGGCGCTGATATGGATTGACGTGGACCGCCTGAAATCCATCAACGATGGGCTTGGGCCTCAAGTGGGTGACAACGTTATTGCCGAAGTCGGTCGCCGCCTGAAAAAGCTCTCTGTTCCAGGCAAGGATCTACTGGCCAGGATTGGAGGCGATGAGTACGCCCTGATGGTGCGCAACCACACCATGCGGGACTCTCTGGAACTGACCGCCTCGCGTATAAGGCAGGAAATCAACAGGCCCATCCGCCTCACTGGCCACTCCATCTCCGTTGGCGCGAGCCTGGGCATCTGCCACTTGCCCGGAGACTGTCAAACCACCGAAGAGCTGTTGCGTGGCGCCGAAGCTGCCATGTACAACGCCAAGCAGCGGGGCCGGGACCAGGCGTGCTTCTTTGATTCGAGCATTCAGGTAACGGCCCGTTCGCGATTCGTTCTGGAAAACGAGTTGCGGGCAGCCATCAGCAACCACACCCTGGAGGTGTTCTATCAACCCATCATGAGCGCCGCCGGGATGAAACTGGAGTCGCTGGAAGCCCTGGTGCGCTGGCAACACCCGCAACGGGGTTGGCTGTCACCCATTGAATTTCTGGGGATAGCCAGAAGCGGTGGCCTGATGTATGCGTTGGGGGAGTGCGTGCTTCGCCGCGTATGCGAACACTGGCAACAGGCCCACAACCAGGGCATTACGCTGCCAGAGATTTCCGTCAACCTGGCGGCAGAGCAGGTATCGATACCGGAACTGCCCAGCCTGATCAGAGAAACCTGCCATGAATATGGCGTGCCGGTCAGCGCGTTGCATTTCGAGGTAACCGAGGATTCCATTCAAGGGGATTTCAACTCACTGAACAGTATCCTGGAAGAGCTGGTCGCCGACGGTGCAAGCCTGTCCATAGACGACTTCGGAACCGGCTATTCTTCACTGTCCCGCCTCAAGAGTCTGCCCTTCTCGCGGATCAAGATTGACCGCTCCTTCATCAGCCAATTGCCAGACGACGAGGACGACTGCGCCATTACCCTCTCGATCATTGGCCTGGCGCGAGGGCTTGGGCTCTCAGTCGTCGCTGAGGGTGTCGAAACCGAAGCCCATGAACAATGGCTTTTCCAGCGGGGCTGTGATTACCTGCAGGGTTATCGATACAGCAGGCCTCTGCCCTTTGAAGCTCTGTTGGAACAGTATTTCACTCCCTTCTAAATCACCAGTTGCTGTTCCTGATCGATAATATGAAACTTTTGTGACACCCGCCGTATCCTAGTGCATATAACAAAAAATCACGCTTTACTACGCCTGAACGAAAGCTCAAGCTAGAAACAGGCCCCATACTATGAATTGGTATTCCCGAAGCATTCTCATTCGTGTGCTGAGCGTTGTCATTGCCGCAAACTTGGTCGTCATACTGGTTGCCGGCTACTACTTCAACTACTCGCTCCAGGCTAAGAACGACTATCACCGGCTGGCCAGCCAACAAATGGTCAGGGCACTGGAGGCGCAGGATATCCTCAGTGATTTCAAGACCCAGGTCCAGGAATGGAAAAACGTATTGATTCGCGGCTCGGATGCCGGTCAGCGTAAAAAGTACTGGACCCAGTTCCAGGAACAGGAAGCCCTCATCCAGCAGAAGTTGGATAGTCTTATCCCAAGGCTGGAAGATGATCAGGCCCGCGCACTGATGAGTCAGTTCCAGCGCTCCCACCAGAAGATGGGTGAAGCTTACCGGACCGGGTTCGCCGACTTTGTGGCATCAGGCTACCAGCACGGCGAAGGCGATCGGGCCGTCAGCGGCATCGATCGGGAACCATCAAGGCTGATTGAAGAAGCTTCCGCACTCATTCGTAAACAGGGTGTGGCCGAGGCCGCGGCCCTGAACGAATCCGTCACTACGAGCACCTGGCGCGTCGGTGGCCTGATGCTACTCGCAGTGTTTCTGGGAACGATCGCTTGCGTCATTGTCCTGGTTCGTTCCGTCGTCCGACCGACGCAAACACTGATTGGCCAAATGCACAAACTGGGGGAAGGTGACCTGTCTGATCCCGCAACTCTAATCCGTCAGGATGAATTGGGTCGACTCGCTGATAGCGCCCGCAAGCTACACGGCTTTCTCTCGGAAACCGGCGAATTGATGGAAGAAAATGCTCGCGAACTCGAACTCACGGGCTCAATGATCCGGGACAATGCCGGCAAAGTCTCATCCCAATCCGAACTTGCCCATCAACGGATTGACCAGATCGCAACGGCCATGAACGAGATGTCGGCAACCGCTCAGGATGTCGCACAACACGCCGCGGCAGTTGCGAACCAAGTGCAGGAAACATCCGGCCAGACGGGCGAAGCTGACAAGCAGATCCACGCCGCAGTGGACAGCATGAATCGACTCGCTGACCAGATTCAGACCTCGTCACGAACCGTCAATCAGCTCACTTCCGACGGCAAGAAGGTTGGCGACGTAATGAAAGTCATCCGCGAAATCGCGGACCAGACCAACCTGCTGGCACTAAACGCCGCCATAGAGGCAGCCCGCGCTGGAGAGGCGGGCCGAGGGTTCGCCGTAGTCGCGGACGAAGTCAGGAATCTGGCAGCCAAGACCCAGGAAGCCACCGTGGAGATCGACCGAATCATCGACACCATAGCCACCGGGTCCAGAGACGCCTCTGAATATATGCAGGCAAGCGAGATTGTCACTCAGGAGAGCGGGCAGTCGGTGGAGGCGGTCAGGCAGACATTGGGCGAGATCAATCGCCGCATGGGCAGCGTGAATGACGCAACCACTCAAGTGGCAACGGCGGCCGAAGAGCAAACCAGCGTCAGCGAGGAAATTAATCGTAACGTGACCGAAGTTGCAGAGATATCCGAAACGATGAACCGCGCTGCAGAGGAAAACCTCACCATGGTTCCAAAGCTTGAAAGCATGGCGAAGGCGGCACGGGACTTATCAAGCCGCATTCGACGCTAATCTCCCTCCACACGGCCCACCCGGCCAACGCGGTTTGTAAACCACACCACTATCGGTTTACAAACCCACGTACCCGTTGGCCGGTCTTGTCACCCAAAACCAGCAGCGCCGGGGTCAGCAACAGCGTGAGCACCGTTGCAAACGCCAACCCGCCGGCAATAGCACTGGATAGCTGGGTCCACCACTGCGTGGACGGAGCACCGATGCCCAAAGACGGGGTCAGGAGATCCACATTTACCCCGAGCACCATTGGCATCAGCCCGAGTATGGTGGTGATGGCCGTCAGCAATACCGGTCGCAGGCGCAGGCATCCGGTCTCCAATGCGGCCTCAAATGCCGCCATACCGCTTTTTCGCATCTGGTTGTAGGTGTCGATCAGAATGATGTTGTTGTTCACCACGATGCCCGCCAGGGCAATGATGCCCATGCCCACCATTACGATTCCGAACGACTGCCCGTTAAGCAGCAGGCCAAGCAATACGCCCGCTGTGGAAAGCACAATGGCCGATAGAATGAGCATGGTCTGGTAGAGCGAATTGAACTGGGTCACCAGGATCAACAGCATCAGGGCAATCGCGACCAGAAACGCCGATGCCAGGAAATTCGAGGCTTGTTCCTGGTCCTCATTCTCGCCTGCAAATCGGACGGATACACCCTCGGGCGTTTCAGGCATTTGCTGCTGCAGTTCCATCAGCAGTTCGTCCGCACGGCGACCTGGCTCTATCTCGGACTTGATCGTAATGGTGCGCTGTCCGTCCACGCGGGTAATGCTGCCAATCTTGTCACCAGGTGCCAACTCAACAAACTCCGAGAGCGGTACCTGCCCACGGCTGGTGTTAATCGTCTGGCGCTGGAACTGATCCAGCTCCCGCCAGTTATTAGGCACTCTCACGGCGATATCGACTTCGTCGCGCACGTCCTCAGGACGATAGGTGGCGAGCACCAGTCCGTTGGTAATCAGTCGCACCGCACTGCCAACGCTGAGCACGTCTGAACCAAATCGGGCGGCGGCTGAGCGGTCAACGTTCAGGCGCCATTCGATGCCCGGAAGGCTGCGGTCGTCTTCGACATCCACAAAGCCATCGATGCCAGACATCCGTTCCCGGACAAGAGCGACATACCGTTCCAGTTGGTCGCTGTCCATACTGCTGACCATAAGCTCAATGGGCTTGCCATCCGCAGGACCACCCTCTTGCTTGCGAAACTCCAGTTCAATGCCGGGAATGTCCGCAGTGAGTGAACGGAAATCTTCCAGTATCTGTGTCGCTGGCCGTCGCTCAAACCAGTCCGTGAACTGGAACTGCAGCACACCGATGACGTCTGGCGCCATCTGATTTCCGGGACTGACCATTGAGCGAGCATAGAGGGCTTTCACCTCAGGCATTCCCTGTAAACGCTGCTCGACCTGCCGAACGATGGCATCGCGCTCCTGCACCGACAGATCCCCTCTGGCCCTGACATGTACCTGCGCTGAATCCGGCTCCACGCTCGGGAAAAATTCAACACCATGGTTGAACTTGCCATAAGCCGCATAGATGACCACAACGACGCCAAGCACGCCAAGAAGTGTAAAACCGGGCTTTGCCAATAGTCGCCCGAGAACGCCACGGTAGACGTCCGTCATCCGACCACTGATCGCAGACTGGGGACGGCGTTTTCCGCCGCTGATGCTGCCAAGGACCGGCAAAAATACGAGAGCCATGGCCAACGAGGCGGTCAGACAGATGATGACGGTGGTGGGCAAAAAGCTCATGAACTCGCCGACCACGCCCGGCCAGAACAACAGCGGGATGAATACCGCCAGCGTGGTGGCGGTTGACGCGATGATGGGCCAGGCCATGCGGCTGGCCGCCTCGCCCCATGCAGACTTTACGTTCTGGCCCTCGGAGAGGTTCCTGTCGGCAAGCTCCGACACCACGATGGCCCCATCCACCAGCATGCCAGCCACCAGTATGAGGCTGAACAGAACCACAATATTAAGAGTAAAACCCATTCCCCAGATCACCAGGATACCGGTCAGGAACGCACCGGGAATGGTGAGCCCCACCAAAAGGGCGGAACGGGGACCCATGGCGGCAATGATCAGGACGATCACCAGCACGATGGCCGTCAGCACATTGTTGAGCAGATCACTAAGGATGTCCCGGACCTCGCCAGACTGGTCCATGATGTAGCGAACCTCGAGCTCGTCGGGCAGTTGCGGCCCGGCACGTTCAATCAGCGCCTTCACCTTTTCCACGGTTTCGATGATGTTGGAACCGGTCCTCTTGGAGATTTCCAGCACCAGCGCCGGCTCGCCGTTGATCCTGGCGAACCCTCGCGGGTCTTTGAAGGTTCGCTGAAGCATAGCCACGTCGCCAAAGGTCACAACGGTGTCGCCGCCCACCTTGACCGGCATGGCCATAACATCTTCCACGGATTCAATAACGCCCGGAACCTTCATGGTCATGCGACCGGCACCGGTATCCAGGCTTCCGGCGGCAACCAATTGATTGTTGCGAGTGACCAACGTCGCCAACTGATCAAAGTCGACGCCATAGCTTTCAAGCACCTGGGGATCGACAACGATCTCCAGGAGGTCTTCCCTGTCACCACCAATGTCCACTTCCAGCACTTCCGGGATGCCTTCGATGGCATCCTGCAAACGCCGGGCAATAGTGACCAGCTCGCGTTCGGAAAGAGGCCCGGAGAGGCCAACCGACATGACCGGAAACAGCGCCACGTTAATTTCATTGACTCTTGGTTCGTCAGCTTCCTGAGGCAGCTTGCTGCGGGCGGTATCAACCTTTTCCCTCACATCCTGAAGCGCGATGTCCGGATCAAACCCGGCGTCGAATTCCAGCATCACCGAGGCGTGGCCCTCGGAAGCCGTACCACGCATTTCCTTGACGCCCTCGAGGGAACGCAATTCCTGCTCCATTGGCCGGATAAGCAAGCGCTCACCGTCTTCCGGGCTGATTCCCTCCAGTGTCATTGACACATAGATCATGGGAATGGTGATGTCCGGGTTCGCTTCTTTGGGGATGGTCTGAAAAGCCGCAACACCACCCAGGATCAGGAAAGCCAGTGTCAGCAGTGTGGTCCGGCTGCGGTCGAGAGCGGCGAAAATCAAGGTTCGCATATCGGTTAGCCCCGGTCCGAATCACGATCAACCGGGCGTACCTGCTGCCCGATGGATACAAAACCCGCGCCCCGGGTAATCAACCGGATTTCATCCGGCAGGCCAGTGACCCAGGCGCCATCCGTGGTGACGTTCAGGAGTTTGACCGTGGTAAACACCACTTCGTTATTGTCGCCCACATAGCGAACACCGGGCCGGCCATCATCCCCAAGACTGAGATAGGCCGGCGAAATGAACATCGCCTCCACTTCCGGCAGCGCAATGCGCAGCGTGGCACTACCGCCGGCAACCCGCTTACGTTCCGGGTTGTCTATGGCCACCTCCACCGGGAAACTACGGGTGTCCGGGTCTGCGGCACTGGCCACGAAATTCACCACGCCTTCCAGGCTGTCACCATCCAACGTGCGAATGGTTACGGCCTGCCCTTCTTCGACGGCGCTCACTGACTGCTGCGGGATTTGCCCCGTCGCTTTCAGCCGATCAACGCGTACCAGCTCCAACAGTGGTGACCCGACCTGGACCAGATCACCAAGGTCGACATCCCGTCGATTCACCGTTCCATCAAAAGGCGCTCGTGGCTCCAGGTTGTCAACAGCAAGACGTGCCTGAGTGAGCTCAGCTCTCGCCGCAGACAGATCACTTTGCAGGGTCAACACTTCGGATTCGGAGGTGAGATTCCGGGATCGGAGCTTCTGGGCAGCCGATAAATCGGCTTCCAATTTGCGAATGCGGGACTGCCATTGTTCTACCGAGGTACGTCGCCCATCCTCGGAGAGTCGAAGCAGGACATCCCCCGCCTCAACCTGGTCACCCTGCTCCACCATCAGCTCTTCTACCGTGCCGGCTACCCGAGCGCCAACTGACACGGTTCGCCAGGGCTCCAACTGCCCCTGCAGCATTAACCCGGGCTCGTAAAGCCTTGTACGCAACACATCCACCTGGACGGAGGGCGCGCTGACCGACTCCTCAGGTGTGTCCTCTGGCGCCTCGTCCCGCGCTTCCTTGACGTCACCGGTTGCCATCCATACCACCAATAAAGCCAGTACCAGAAAGGACAATCCGATAGATCCCAGTTTTGCTTTGGTCATTGATCGCTCGCAGTTAAATTCGGGTGATGTCGGTTTACAGTCCAGGCAGTCGTTTTAGAAACTGTCAGAAAACGGTTGCATCCGGTTGTTTTCGTGGGGTAGATTCTACACATAAACTTCTCTCAGATTCAGAGCAGATACTGATTTTATGAATCTCAACGCAGTGGTTGTCCTTGTGAAGCTAGTCTTGGTGGTCGTGGTACCGTCCGGGGGCTTCTGCGTGGACAAGCGGGTGAGATAGAAACAGACTCGACAAACACACGAAAGCCCCCGGCACCGAAAGGTCCCGGGGGCTTTTTTTTGCATCAGGAAAAAGGAATAACAACCATGAACGGCGCACAGCACATTCTTGACGCGTTCCACCGCCACAGCATCAGCACGGTTTTCGGGTATCCGGGCGGCTGCATCATGCCGCTATACGATGCGCTGGTGGACGATGTCGGTGTGGAACACGTGCTGTGCCGCCACGAGCAGGCCTGCGCCCTGGCCGCCGACGGCTACGCCCGCGCAAGCGGTAAGCTCGGCGTATGTATTGCCACCTCAGGCCCCGGCGCCACCAACCTGATCACCGGCGTTGCCAACGCTCACCGGGACTCCATCCCCATGCTGGTCATCACCGGCCAGGTGCCCTCGGGATTGATCGGTACCGACGCCTTCCAGGAAACCGACGTATTGGGCATGACGCTGGGCATCGTTAAACACAGCTATCTGGTTGACGACGCAGACAGCCTGCCCGCGATCATGGAAGAGGCGATGGAACTGGCTCAAAGTGGGCGGCCGGGGCCGGTGTGGATTGATATACCCAAGGACCTGCTGCTGGCTGATGTCAGCGATGCTCCCTTCCCCCGGTCCGAGCCACGGGAGATCAGCTTCCCAGACCTGGCCGAAGCGCTCACGATGCTGCGGGCGGCCCGCAAACCCATACTCTACAGCGGTGGTGGCATCAGCCTGGCACACGCTGAAGATCGCTTTCGCACGTTTGCTGAATCCGCCGCTCTGCCAGCGGTGGTAACGCTCAAAGGTATCGGCAACCCGGGAAAACACAACCCTTACAACCTGGGCATGCTGGGCATGCACGGCTCCCGGGCGGCCAATAAAGCCGTGGATGAATGCGACCTGTTGCTGGTTATCGGTGCCCGCCTGGATGACCGCGCCACCGGCAGCCTGGATGGCTTCGCCCCCAATGCAAAGATGATTCACATTGACGCCGACGCCGCCGAGATCAACAAACTGCGCCCGACCGAGCTGGCTATTCGGGGGGACCTGAATGACATTCTCGAAACACTGACCAACGCCTTACAGGACAAGCCGCTGGACATTGGCGACTGGCAGAAACAGTGCCGAACCTGGTACACCACCGGCGGCTTCCATGCCGCCGACAATGAAGAACCCTTGGCGCCGATCACCGGCCCGGCCTTTGTTCGCCAGCTCTCCCGAATTGCCCCGGATGATACCGTTATCGCCTGTGACGTCGGCCAGCACCAGATGTGGGTAGCCCAGCACTACGACTTTGACCACCCTCGCCACCACCTCACCAGTGGCGGCCTGGGCACCATGGGCTTTGGCCTGCCCGCTGCCATCGGTGCCCAGTTTTCCGACCGCAATAGTACGGTGATCAACGTGACGGGCGATGGCTCGTTCATGATGAACGCCCAGGAACTGGCCACTATCCGCCGCTATAACCTGCCGGTAAAACTGATCGTCATGGACAACCAGTGCCTGGGCATGGTGCGCCAGCAACAGGAACTGTTCTACGGCAATCGTGAAAGCCAGATCAATCTGGACGACAACCCGGACTTCGTCGCCATGGCCCGCGCCTTCGACATCCCGGCGTTGCACATCAGCCGCACTGACCAGATCCGTCGTGGCATTGAGACCATCCTGGCCTACAACGGCCCGATGCTTTTGCACGTAGCCATCAGCCGTGAGGAGAACGTCTGGCCCATCGTCAAACCCGGCGCCAGCAACCGCGAAATGATCGACGAAACCCGACGCACCAACAAAAAGGAACACGTTGCATGAAACCGCAAAGCCAGTCCTCAACACCGAGCTATAAAATCAGCTGCCGCATGTCGCAGGAAGCGGCCGCCCTGGAGCGTCTTTGCCAGGTGGTCCGTATTCGCGGTTTCCGGATTGCAACAATGGCGGTGGAATCCGCCGGGGAGAATTTCGATATCACCCTGACCCTGGAGGGAACCCGGCCGATTGCCATGCTCCAGTCGCAATTGGAGAAGTTGCATACAGTGGCGGAGGTTGCCCTTGGTCAGGTTTCGGGGGTTCGGGTTCAGACTGCCTGACGCTTTGGGAGTTGCTTTCTCTTTCGTAGCCTGATGGTTTTGGGGGCGGGCTTGCGGGGTGGCATCTGTATTTTTCTTGAAAAAGAACTCGCTTTGCTCAGACATCTTTTTCTGGCGAAAAATCCAGATACCACCCCGCGCCGAGCTGACCACGGAGTGTTCGCGAAGAGAGACAAAGCGACTGGAAAGGTCCTGGATATTCCTGAGCTGCACGTCGATAGGGGGGTGGGGGTATTTTTTCTTCTGGAAAAAGATGTCTGAGCGAAGCGAGTTCTTTTTCCAGAAGAAAAAATACCCCCACCCCCCGTATCCGCCCGCAAAACCTCAGGCTACAAAAGAATGTGAGTAAGCCCCCCACAGTCAACCATCGGATCATCGCAGTTCACGATGATATCCGCCCGGTTAAGAACGTAGCTCTTGCCGGTGATGGTATTCTCGACCACCTGGTGCTTCCCTTCCTGGCGCACGCCTGTGAACTCACCGATAAACCCGGTTTCACGCAGGGAGACGGTTTCCAGGCGGTCGCCCGGGCTGATTTTGCCCTCGTAGTTCATTAACGCAAGCCGTGCTGAAGTACCCGTGCCGGTGGTGCTGCGGCAGATGACGCCAGGGTGCACATAAGTGGCCGAACGGGAGCGATACGAATGATCCGACAATTGTTCAACCGGCCCCATGAAATGGAGGAAGGGCAAGGGTCCGACATCACCCAGCGTGTAGTGGGAGAAGCCGCGTTCTGCCTGGATGGCCTCTACGATCTGATAGGCGCATTCGCTGAGTTTGCGTTCTTCATCCAGGGTCAGGGAAAACCCAAGGCTCGTCGCGTCCACCAGGGCGTAGAAACCACCACTGTAGGCCACGCTGTAGGATACGTCACCGATCGAGGGCACGTGGATGCTGGCCTGGTAGGTGTCGATGTAACTGGGCAGCCCGCCGCAGGTAATGGCTTCTACAACACCGTCCCGAACAAGGGCGTCAATGTGGACCAGGCCCGCTGGAGCTTCCAGAGCGAAACTCTGCCACCCTTCCCGCTTGGCGACAATGCCACTCTCCAGAACGGCCGTGGCGGTACAGATGGTGTTGGAACCGGAGTAAATCGGATATCCCATCACTTCCATGATGATATAACCGGCGACTGCCTCGGGGTCTGTGGGCGGCACCAGCAGGTCCACGGACATTTCCGGGATGCCGTAGGGCTCTTCCAGTAGTAGAGTGCGAAGGCCATCTGCCTTGTCCCGCAGGTATTCCATCTGGGCGCGCACGGTGTCCCCCGGAAGCGGGCAGATCCCGCCAGTTACTATCCGGCTCACATCCCCGCCGGCGTGGGTGTCCATCAGTTGCAGTTTGAGTTCGGGACGCATTAGGACTTCTCCAGGGCAAACGGGGCGCCATGCTCGGCCCATTGGGCATCCGGGACGATTACGATTTTGCCCAGGTAGTTGCTGTTGCGGTTGACGAAGTAGCGTTCGGCTTCGTGCAACTCTGACAGTCTGAAAGCGGCGTGCAGCACCGGCTTCAGTTGGCCGCTGCGAATCCAGGCCACCAGTTGTTCGGCTTCCTCCCGGGTGCCGTGTGACACGCCGAACACCTGCACCTGATACAGGTAAATCCGTGTCCACATGATTTCACTGACGTTTCCGGCGCTGGCGCCAGCGATGCTGAGCCTTGGGTAATCATCGCGGCTGTTCATGTCGAAGATCATGGTGTCGATAAACTGATCGGTCATCTCGCCACCGGCCAGGTCCATCACGGCATCAATCGGTCGCCCCCCAGTGACGGACCGCACCTGATCCGTGAAGTTGTCCATGTCGGAACGGTCCAGCACGGCTTCGGCGCCCAGCTTGAGCAGTGGGTCGGCCTTGTCACGCTGGCTCAGCGCATAGGGAATCGCCCCCATGATGCGGCAAAGCTGGATAAGGGCCGTACCAACGCCACCACTGGCACCGGTCACAAGGATGTGCTCGCCCGCTTTTACCCGTGCTGATGTGAGCATGTGCAAGGCGGTCTGGTAGGAGCACATGCCCATGGCGGCAAGTTCGGCATCGGCCAGATCGGCATTCTCGACATGGTGAAACTGGTCGGAAGGCACAGCAATATATTCCGCGAACCCACCATCGGCGCCGTGGCCGTAGTAGTCCGGGGTCAGGTTGATATCCCGGCGGTCGTCGGCGTAGAGGTTGAAGTCCAGCAGGCCTCGTTGGCCGATCCGCGTATCCTCAACACCCTGCCCCACGGCGACGATACGCCCAACAACGTCCGCGCCTTGAACTCTTGGGAACGTCAGCGTGGCTGAGCCTCCCATCTGAAAGGAGGTTACGTCGCCTTTATCCTTGGTGGGGTATAGACCCTCCCGGGCTTTGCGGTCGGTGTTGTTCTTCGCGGTGGCGGTGACCTGGACGAGCACCTCTCCCGCACCAGGGGTGGGGATGGGCACATTTTCGGTGTATTCCAGTTTCTCGACGCCACCGTGGCCGGTGAGCAGCATGGCTTTCATGGTCTTCTGGATCATGGGCGTTCTGCTCCTGCTTTGCTGGATATCAGGTCAGGATAGGCCAGATTCATACCAGTGTCAGGGCCCCCTGGCAGCTTTTACCGCGCAATAACCTTGTAGATCGGCCGCAGTTTCGGGATCTGCTTGAGGACCACCTGGATGATGGTCATCAGAGGCACCGCCAGCAGCACGCCCACCGGCCCCCACAACCAGCCCCAGAAGAAGATGGATACGAAGATGACCACGGGATTGATGGCCATGCGAAAACCGTGGATCCAGGGTTCGATGAAAAAACCGACGGTGGAGGTAAGTGCCAGGTAGCCGAGCGGGGCAATGGCCATTATCCAGAGTGTGTCGAGGCTGGTGGCAGACACAACCGCAAGCAGGATGATGGTCAGGATAACGCCCAGATAAGGGATGAATCTGGCCAAGCCGGCAACGAGCCCCCAAACGGCTGGGTCCGGAAGCCCCACTGCCCAGCAGATGAGCCCGGTGGTGATGCCAACCAGCAGGTTGCTGAGGCTGAGTACCGCCAGATACTGGGCGATCTGCTGCTGGGAGTCGCGGGCAATCTGGAGCACATTGCGACGTTGTCGTCTCGGGAGTTGCCGCACAAAGTTGAGGATGATGCGGTCACCGCCCACCAACAGGAAATAGGTCAGGGCCAGCGCAAGTGCGAGGCCGGCCGCACCGTTACGGGCCTTGGTCAATAGCTGGTTGCGCCACGAGTCGGTTTTAAGCACGACAGTGTTGGTTGTGGTCTTCTCGTCCTTGGACAGTTCGTCCATGGACTCCTCCACTTTCTTTGCCGATTCGTTGACCTTGTCAATCTGGCTTTTAATGCCACTCTCCCCCATGAGCAGTCGTGAGATCCCCTGTGGCGCCTGCTGCGCCCACTCCAGGGCAGGCGTTGCGACGGCGGCCCCAACACCCGCCAGACCAGCGATCACCACGATGATCAACACCAATGAGCTGAGCACCCTTGGGATCCCGGCTTTGTCATAGGCTTTTTTGACAAGGGGAAACAACAGCAGGCTGGTCAGGACCGCCAGGACAATTGGCAGGACAATCTGGTGGGCGACGTAGAGGGTATAGAGTATCCCGAGCGCAAAGAGGCCATTCAGTGGTGTCGCGAGTTCAGAGCGTGCGGGTTGTTCGTTATCGTTGTTCATGCGAGTCCATGCACCTTGTCGGGCTGTATTGGGGGTATGATACCTGAGGCACCACGGTGCTCAGTGTACCTGTCGCTCGGCTGCCATTCAGCCCTTTTGGGCCAACGCCCGGTCATTGCCAGCACGTCACTTTTGTTGTAACACATAACCGGATACCCTGTTGGAAACTGTCTCTGAAGAGTTCATACATGGCGAACTACAAGATTGAAATTGACGAAACCTTTGATGTGCCGCGCAACCGTGTGTTTGCACTGTTTGCGGACCATGAGCGCTTCGGGAAGCTGTTGGGAGCGCCGGTGAAGCGCATTCGCGACAGCGACCAGGCCGACCCCAACGGCCTTGGGTCCATCCGCAAGATCGGCATAGGCCCCATCGGCCTTGAAGAGACCGTCATTACCTTCGAGCCAGGCACGCTCATTGAGTACACGATTTCCAGTATGAGCCCCATCCGCAACCATCTCGGCCGCATCCGCTTCGACGATGCCGCCAACGGCAGAACTCGCGTCCAGTACACCATTTCCTTTGACGACATCGTGCCGTTTACCGGCAAGCTGGTCAGCTCCGCTCTCGACCAAGGCATCCGCAAGGGCATCCGCCGGGTCCCCAAACTGGCCTGAAAACACTTCAAACAAGGCATTTCGTGATCATGCCGTTGTCATCGGCAGCCTCGACAAATAAGGCTGTCGCCAGCCTGTCTAGTCGAGTAAAATCCGCACTTTTGAAAACGACATTGAGGCAGCGTAATGGGCAGAGCCTATCAGAATCGCAAAGACTCCATGGCCAAAACGGCCGCCGCCAAAACCAAGGTCTACAGCAAGTACGGCCGTGAAATCTATGTATGCGCCAAGTCCGGCGGCCCGGACCCGGAGGCCAACCTCAGCCTGCGTGGCCTGATCGACCGTGCCAAGAAAGACCAGGTGCCCGCGCACGTCATTGAAAAGGCCATCGAGAAAGCCCGTGGCGGAGCCGGTGAGGACTTCTCCCCTGCCCGCTATGAAGGTTTCGGCCCGGGTAACTGCATGGCCATCGTGGATTGTCTGACCGACAATCCCAACCGCACCTTCGGTGACGTGCGCCTGGCGTTTACCAAGACCAAATGCAAGATCGGCACCCAGGGCAGCGTCAGCCATATGTTCGATCATTGCGCCATTCTCGGTTTCAAGGGCGACGACGAGGAAGCGGCCCTGGAAGCACTGATGATGGCGGATGTGGATGTCACTGACATTGAGCACGAAGAGGGTATGATTACTGTGTTCGCGCCCCACACCGAATACGCCAAGGCGCGACAGGCATTGCAGGAAGCGTTTGAAGGCCTGGAGTTTGAAGTGGATGAGATCCAGTTCCTGCCCCAGACCACCACTACAGTCGAAGGCGACGACATTGAGCTGTTCGAGAAGTTTATGGACATGCTGAACGACCTCGATGACGTCCAGAATGTTTACCACAACGCAGTCATCGCAGACTGACGGGAGCAACACCTTGGCCAGGGTCGTCATACTCAAAACAGGTAATACCTACCCGTCCCTTCTGGAGTCATTCGGGGATTTTGATAGCTGGTTTTTGGCCGGGCTGGCTCCGGAACTCGACCTTCATGTGGTGGATGTCACGGTTGACGATCTGCCGGGCAAACCTGGGGATTGGGACGGTATCGTGGTGACGGGATCACCGGCCATGGTCAGCGACCGGGCGCCCTGGAGTGAGCGCACTGCCGCGTGGCTGGCTGAGGCAGTGACGGAAGAGGTGCCGGTTCTGGGGGTCTGCTATGGCCATCAGCTGCTGGCCCACGCTCTGGGTGGTGAAGCGGGTTATCATCCACGTGGCCGGGAAACCGGCACCCATCAGGTAGAGTTGCTGGACGCAGCGATGGATGACCCTTTATTTAAGGGGTTGCCCCAAACATTCCCGGCGCAATTAACACATCGGCAGTCCGTTCTCCGGCTGCCGGAGAACGCCGTTCTTCTGGGCCGAAACGAGTTCGAACCGCATCAGGCCTTCCGTGTGGGCCGCTGCGCCTGGGGTATCCAGTTCCACCCGGAATTCTCAGCAGAGGTGATGCGGGCCTACCTCAAGGTGCAGGCACCCGATCTGGAAAAGGAAGGGCTCGATGCCAAGGCACTGATTGAGAACGTGATCGATGCGCCCAACGCCACCTCCCTGCTCGGCCGGTTCTCCAGACTGGTGCTCAACGGCCTGCCAACGGACCACTAATCCAGTATGTAGGCGGTTTTCTCCAGCGCATTTTCATCTTCGTCAATGAAGCGGAATTCGTTCCAGCCAATGCGAACCAGGTCGTTACTGTTCAGGCGCTGGCGTCGGTCAATCCGCAGTTCATTCACAAACGTTCCGTTGGTGCTGTTCTGGTCGGTGATGTAATAGTCCACCGTGCCTTCCAGATAGGCATTGGGCACCGCCTCGATCAACGCATGATGGCCGCTGACTGAAATCTCGTCGATGCGGATATCGTTATCGCCACGCCTGCCGACATGAATCTCCGGCTGATCCAGCTCAAAAGTGGTCACCACAACGTTGTCCACCAGTTGGGAAAGTGACGCCATACAGGCCTCCTCCATTAATTAAGAATCAACAGTACAACGGACACATTGTCGGCCGCCTCGTTATCCAGGCTCGCATCCACCAGCGCCCGGACTTTATCGTCGGGTGTTTCGCACACAGACATCAGCGACAGCCATTGGTCCTCTGGCAAGGCCCCCGTCAGGCCATCGGAACAGAGCAACAGGGAGTCTCCAGCTGCCATCCGCACGCGGCGGAAGCTGGCAATGGCCGCTGAGGCGCCAAGCGCCCGTGTCAGCACATTACGGAAAGGCACATGGGGCACGTCATCAGGGCGGATGCTGCCGTCATCCAGCATGTTCTGTACCACGGTGTCATCCCGGGTCTGGCATGCCAGTTCGCGCCCTTGAACGAGATAGCAGCGGGAATCCCCCAGGTGGGCAATGTGAGCCTCACCGTCAATCACCCAGGCCATGACCAGCGTGGTCCCCATTTTGGCCAGGTCCGCATCGGCAGCCCTTCGATCAGCAATTCGCTCACTGGCCAGGTTGATCGCAAACTGTATGGCATCGTCCGGCTCCTCCGGCACCCCCTCATCCGGCGACAACCAGGGCACCAGCACTTCCATCACCGTGTCTACGGCAATGCGGCTGGCCACTTCTCCGCCGTGGTAACCGCCCATGCCATCGGCAACCACCAGCAGCACCTGCCGGTTATCCTCGCTGACCCGCCAGTCAATAGCGTCCTGGTTGGCTGTACGCAACGCCCCTACATCCGTTATGCCAGCCACCTGGGGATTCATCACGATGCTTCCTCCCTTGCCTCACGGCTCGCCTGTCTTCGCAACGCTTCCGCCATGGTGGCGGCACTCAGGAAGCGCTTGTCAGGCTCCCGTTGTATGGCTTTATTAATCAGACGGACAACACCGTTGGGGAGTTCCGGGTTGAACTCGCGGACACTCCGTGGGCGCTTGTTCAGAATCTGGTAGGTCAGGTTGGCCAGCGTGTCACCCTGATAGGGTGTTTCCCCGCACACCAGTTTGTACAGCGTGATTCCCAGGCTGTAGGTATCGGTGGCGCCAGTCACTTTCTGGCCCTTGAGCTGCTCAGGGGACATATACAGTGGGCTGCCCATGACACTGCCGGTGCGAGTCCGGGAGTCGTCGGAGATCTTGGCTATGCCAAAATCGGTAATCTTGATCTCACCGTTGTCCGGGTTGAAGATGATGTTACCCGGTTTAATATCGCGATGGATGATCTTCTGACGATGCGCGTAATCGAGGGCATCCGCCACCCGGGCGACGATATCCAGCACCTTCGCCAACGGCAGTAACCGCCCCGGCTTGCCAAATTCACTAAGCGGCCTGCCCTTGGCATAATCCATGGCGATAAACGCAAGGTCGGCCTCTTCCCCGACATCATACACGGTGACAATTGCCGGATGGCTGAGGCGGCCCGCCGCCTCGGCTTCCCGAAAGAAGCGTGATTTCAGGTCCCGCAGTTCGTTGTCCTCAAACGCCTGGTAACTGAGCGTCTTGATCGCCACGGTACGGGCAATCTTGGGGTCCTTGCCGAGATAGACCACGCCCATGGCGCCCCGCCCTATCTCGCGCTCGATCTCGTAGCGGCCCAGGGTGGGCCGGCTGACACTTTGCTCAGGCATGACCAGGGTTCGGGTATTGTCAAAGCCACCGGGAGAAACAACGGTTGCCTCGGTGGTCAGGCTCCCGAGTGCCGCCAGGCGTTTTTCCACGTCGCGATACTTTCGCTTCTGCTGAAGAATCTGCTGGTAGGTGGCTGACGCGCGGTCATACTGCCGCTTGCGCTCCTGCTGAATGGCGATGTCGTATTGCAATGCCAAGGTATCTTCGGTGGGCGGGCATTCAGCCAGCACCTCCAGCGCCTCTTCGGGCTGTCCCTGTTGCAGCAGCAGACGACCAAGCCGCGTGCGGGCTACGCGGACATTCTCCGACAAGGCGACGATATCCCGCCTCGGTTGCAGCCAGAACAGCATGATGACATAGCCGACCATCAGCAGGGTCACCACTTCACCCAATGGCAGCCAGGCGCTCTGATAGAACATGAACGCTGCTTGCAGAACCACCAGTGCCCCGGCAATCAGTAACAGCACCGGCAGCGCGACCGCTCCACCCATTCTGGGAACTGCAAGTACCAGGATGAGTGTCGACACCATCAACCCGGCACGAATCGCCAGCGCCGACCACTCTGGCTCGACGAGCCCCCGGGCCTGCAGCGCTATTGCGAAGGCGTCCGGTGTCATATCCACAACCCGAACAGCATCCCCAATACCCTCAGGGTTGCCAAGAGCGCTGAACAGCACCCGATCCAACCAGCCCAGCAGTGGCAGCGCGTCACCCACAAACACACAAGCCAACGCCAGCACAACAATGAGCAGGCGCAGACTGAACAGACGGGAACCAATAAAAGCCAGTGAATTCACAGGAACCGTTATCGTAAATGATTGATCCAGCAAGTTTAGAAAGTGAACGCCGGCAGCGATAGTTCCAGAAGAACGTTTTTTGTAAGTGTTTGTTTACCTGGGACCACGATCACGTCGCGACCATTATTAACCCAGGATGACAAGGGTGTAAGGACGGCACAGGTTCCGGTGCAGTATAGTTTCGTCTTTGGACCTTTTCCGTCAGGAAGTACGACGATGACAGTGAAGTTACTGATCGGCCTGGTTATTCTGACCATCACAACAACCGGTTTTTACCACACATTGAAGCCCCTGCCACCGGGGATAGGTTACGAGGGCACAGTCCATCCTCTGACGAATGCCAGGCTTCTCACCGACAGGACCCTGCATTTCGGCAACGAGGAACCGCGGCTGGACCAGGAAATTTTCGACGAGGCCCTCAACATGATTTCGGCGGCTCGCCGTTTTGTTCTGGTGGATATGTTCCTCTTCAACGGCACCCGCGAGGAAGGCAGCCGTCAGCGGCCATTGGCAAGGGAGTTGACTGACGCCCTGCTCAAGCAACGCAAGGCGAATCCGGATGTGCGTATTGTCGTTATTTCCGATCCCATAAACACCGTATACGGTGGTACGGTCTCGCCCTACTTCCAGCAACTAAGGCAAGCAGGCATTCCGGTAATAGAAACCAGGTTGGAGCGCCTTCGTGACAGCAACCCCACCTGGTCCGGCCTGTGGCGCTTCTGTTGTCAGTGGATGGGCAACTCCGCGACCGGGGGCTGGCTACCAAACGCACTCGGTGAGCAGCCGGTCACCCTGCGCAGTTACCTGGCACTCCCCAACTTCAAGGCCAACCACCGCAAGGTTCTGATCACCGACAACGCAGAGGGCTTTAGCGCCCTGGTGACCTCCGCCAACCCCCACGATGGCAGTAGCCGGCACAGCAACATCGGCCTGCGATTCGGAGGGCCAGCCGTGGCCGATTTGCTGCTCAGTGAGCGTGCCGTTCTGGCGATGTCCGGTGCAGACACCGAGGTGGTGGACGAAATGATCAGCAGCCTGCCTCAAGCCGCAGCCGGCATCGCTTCGCTCGATACCATCCAGGTCGTCACAGAATCGGCCATAAGGACAACCGCGAGAGACATCATTGGCACCGCAAAGGCAGGCGACAGGCTGGATCTGGCCATGTTCTACCTGTCACACCGAACATTACTGGAAGAATTGAAAGAAGCCCACGAACGCGGTGTCGAAGTGCGGATACTGTTAGACGCCAACAACGATGCTTTTGGCATGGAAAAAAGCGGCATACCCAACCGGCAGTCGGCCATGGAGCTTAATGGCAGCGGCATTACCGTACGTTGGTGCAACACCGAAGGTGAGCAGTGCCACAGTAAATTACTGATCAGGCGCGACAGCCACGGCAACGCTCAACTGCTGCTCGGCTCGGCCAACTTCACCCGCCGCAACCTTGACGACCTGAACCTTGAAACCAGCGTACTCGTGCGCTCCAACGTGCACTCAGAGATCGTGCGCAAAGCGGCCGGCTTCTTCGATGAGCAATGGAACCACGGCCCGGGCGAAACACCGGTAATGAGCCTGCCTTACAATGCCTGGGCCGATGAATCCCGGATACGGTATTGGCAATACAGGCTGATGGAGGCAACGGGACTGTCCACATTTTAAGTTTCCGTCACCATTAGGAACCTGGGACGCCGAAAACGCGTGCTACTATTAGGTCAGCTTGAATGTCGGATGTAGCCGTCGGCTACATCGCAGGCAGCAACCGGAAAGACCGCTTCTTGAACGAAAATAACAGGAGAGTGTAATGCAAACCCTGAGAAACCATCTGCGGTACGTATCGTTTGTCATGGCCATCATGATGGCTTTCGGCTCCGTTTGGGCATCGTCCGCCTCGGCGGGCATGGTTGGAACCGGTGAACTGCTGACCGAGCAACGCACGGATCTGGACCGCCAGTCACTGCTCAACATGCTTGAGCGGGATGAGGTTAAAGAGAAACTGGCGGAAATGGGCGTTAGTCAGGAGCAGGTTGAACAGCGCATCCAGAACCTGACGCCGGAGGAGTTGTCGTCGTTTGAGCAACAGTTGGCGGAGGCTCCCGTTGGCGAGGGCGTTGTCGGGATCATCGTTCTGTTCCTGCTGGTGTTCATCATCACCGACATGCTGTGCGCCACCAATATCTTCCCGTTCATCAACTGCATCCGGTAGCGCAATAGCTCCGTGATCCGTCCTACCCAGTTGCACCTGCTGCGAGTCGTTGTCAGTCTCTTACTGGCAACGATTCTGGCGGGCTGCGCCAGCCGCCCCCAATGGCCCGATACCCCTGCCCTGAACACGGCCGGTGTTGACCAGCGGAAAGTGCTGGACCATGTTCCCTTCCACGCTCAGGAACTGTACCAGTGCGGCCCGGCGTCCCTGGCCATGATGCTCAACAGCCAGGGCCTGAACACCAACCCCGCCGTACTGAAGGAGTTGGTGTACCTGCCTGCCCGCCAGGGCAGCCTGAAAGTTGAAATGGTGTCCGCCGCCCGATCCCATGGCTTACTGGTCTACCCGCTGGACGGTTCGCTCAAGAGCCTGTTGGAGGAGATAGCCTCTGGCCACCCGGTGCTGGTGATGCAGAATCTGCGATTCGATTGGTGGCCACAATGGCATTTTGCCGTGGCGATTGGTTACGACGCCAGCGACCGCTCCATCATCCTTCACACCGGCACCCAGGAGCGGCACGAGCAGGCACTGGAAGTGTTCATGGCCACATGGGACCGCGCAGACAACTGGGCCACGGTCATCCTGCCGCCCGACCGACTACCTGCAACGGCGCAGCCCCTGCGTTATCTGACATCCGCCAACGACCTGGAAACCACTGGCAGGACCATCGCTGCCACTGAGGCCTATCGAACAGCCGAGCAGGCCTGGCCAGACCAACCGGCTGCCATCATGGGGCAGGGAAACATTGCCTGGCAACAGGGCCAGGTGGACCTGGCCGCGCAACATTTCCTGAGACTGACCGCCAAATTCCCGAACCTGGCCGCAGGCTGGAACAACCTGGCCCACGCACTGGCCACCCAAGGCTGTGCCACGGCATCAAGAACCGCAGCGAGCTGTGCCAGCGCCATCGATCCAGAGCGTTTCGACGGCAATGTCCAGAACGACAGCGACAGACCCCGTCCCGTCGAGTGCCCTGCACTGGACTGCCCTACCCCGATTCACTGAATCTTCTGGAACAGCGCGACGTCCTTGGCCGGAACCTCCAGGCGCCACCCATACCTCCGGGCCAACCAGGCCATGGTGAACTCCCGATAAAACACAACGTGGGTTGGGTCCCGCCGGTAATGCCAGTTGGCAAATAGCTGGTCGTCTGTCTGGAAGCAGGTCATCACACCCAACCAGCCACCCGGTTTCAGCAGCCTGTCCAGCCGACGGAACGTATCCGCCGGGCGATGAAGGTGTTCCACCACCTCCGTGCAGGATACGAAATCATACTGGCGGTCCAGAACAGACGTTTCCGGATGAAAGACGGGATCATAGAGCGACATGTCCATGCCCGCTTCCCGCAGTATCCCGGCCAGCGCCGGGCCGGGGCCACAGCCAAAGTCCAGGCCGCGTGCACCCGCTTCCAGCCTTTCGAGTAACGGCCTGGTCATCTTCGAAAGAAAGCGGCGATAGCCCTCATCTTCCGGATGATTGTCGTGAAGGTTGTAGATATCCCTTTCCCGGCGCTCGTCCAGCCAGCAAGACGAGTCCATGACTGTGGCCTCACAGGTTTCACAACGATAATACGGTATGCCTTTGATGGTCTGGAACGGCACCAGTGAGCGTGTTTCACACACCGGACAGGGCACTTTCAATGGGAGATCTCCTGCAAAATCTAACGAATGTTTCATTGTCATTTCCGGCCATCACACCAGAACCGTGACCGGTGAGCAAAATCGACCCGAGCAACCCTGCCTATACTGGGCCAAGACAGAGTAAACAACTGTGCGCTGAACGCGACAGTTCCAGTTCAATAAGGCTACCTCTCATGGAACGAACGGTGGAAACGTCCAGCCCGATGGCGCTCGAAGTGCCGCTGATCTCGGCACGCTACGCCCGACAGTTTATTCGGTTTATGGAGCGCAAGGGCGTTCGGCGCCACGCCATCCTTGGAGATACCGACATTTCCAGCGACATGCTGGACGATCCCGATGCGAGTCTTTCCATGGGGCAGGTCCGGCAACTGCTGGGCAAGGCGGAGTGGCTGATGGGCGACGAGAGGGCGGCCTTCCAGTTCGGCCAGCAACTGGACCTCCCGGCCCACGGATTACTTGGCTTCGCCGTGCTCGGCCAGGAAAACCCCCGGCGACTGATCAGCATGATTGTACAGTACTTGCGCGTGGGCCTGCCGCTGATGGACATGGACCTCAGTTCAACCGGATCCACTTTCAGGATACAACTGATCGACAATTGGGGCCTTGGCGACTTACGCCCCTGCCTCACCAAAATCTATATGGGCAGCATCCATCGAATTTCATCCCAGGTGTGCAATCACTTCTGTTTTGAGTTCGATTTCGACTCGTCCCTGGAACCCGAGCAGTGGCGCAGCATTGCTGCCGACTGCGAATTTCGCTTCAACGCTCCGGCGAGCCAGGTCACCATGCCTTTGTCCGGCCGACCTGTTCGCAACGACGATACCGGCCTGGAATTCATCTTGGCCAACGCCCGCTCACGAGAGCGGGAACCATCAGAACAGGCCGATGAAACCGTCATGCAGGTGCGGGAGATGATCATGAGCCAACCGGGCCGCCCCTGCACCATGGACAATCTTGCACGTCGGCTCGACATGAGTCCCCGCACCCTGCGACAGCACCTGTCGACCGCAGGCACCTCATTCAGAGTGCTCAGAAACGAGATACGTCAGAACTTTGCCACTCTGTACCTCACCGATACAGTCATCCCACTCGATTCCATTGCTGAGAAGCTGGGGTTCAGCGACCAGGCCGGTTTTACCAAAGCCTACCGCTCCTGGACGGGCCAGACGCCCGGTGATGTCCGCCGGCAGGCCCGCGACCGTAGATAGCTCTCATCCTCAAAGTGCTCTCGCTCCTGATAGCCCGCACTGAATGATTTTCGGGATTTGAAGGGCGTCACGAAATTGGAATTTCCCCGGCTCTCTCTCCGCTTTGAACAAAAACCTTGCCGGCCTTAGCAATGACCCGAACCGCTCGGCGACGGCCTAATGGCACTGCGTGGAGATAGTAACCTCCGCGCAGTCATAAAGGGACACATTGCAAGACCGATACAGCAGTCCTCATCGGTGATTTCTGCATACCCACACAACAAAGATTGAAACCCTAGAGGACGAACTCATGAAACTCAGGAATCCCAACAAAAGCGTCCGCACGCTCGGTACTGCGATAGCAGCCGCGGCGCTTATGACCGGTGGTGGCAATGCCTTTGCCGAACCGGTGTCACTGGAACTGGAATTCACCTGCCCGTTCCCGTTGATTGGCGAACAGCCCATTCGAGCGCAAATCAGTGCCGATGTACCCACCCAGGCAACCGTGGGGCAACCCACACCAGAGTTCACGGTGGATGCCCTGACAACGGTGAATGAAGATTCCAGGCTGGGCCTCAAGCTGGTGGGTTCCGCCACCATTGAAGGCACCGCCACCAATGAAACCATTGTTGTCACGCCGAGCCGTGAGATTGACCTGACGGTACCGCTGACCATTCCCCAGTCGCCCATTCCCGATGAAACCGGCGAATTTACCGTTCCGGCTCAGGGCACTTCCCCGGCCATCACCTTCACCGAGGATGATGTTGGCGAGGCGGTCATTAGCATCGGTGGCCTTACACTCGACATGATCGCCCGTGTTGAGAACGGCGATATTGCGCCTGCGCCCATCGGCGAATTTACCTCCGAGTGTGTTCAGAACGCCGGCCAGGACAACATTCTGCAGACCGTGCAGGTGGTTCCCGACGAGCAGTTTGAACCCCGTATCGCGGTCAGCCCGGAAAACATCGACTTCGGCAACGTGCAGGCCGGCACCACCGCGGAAGAGGTGGTTACCATTTCCAACACCGGCCAGGCAGAACTTGGCATTAACAACATCAGCCTTGGTGGTGCGGACGCAGCAGCGTTCACCCAGACCAACAGCTGTACCACTGTTGCTGCCGGCGAAAGCTGCGACGTCAACGTCACCTATATCCCCGATGGCGAAGGTGACCAGAGCGCTACTCTGAGCATTGAATCCGGCGACGCCGAGAACCCTGTGGTGGACGTACCGCTGACAGGTACCAGCGTGCTCGCGCCCGTTCCGGAAATCAGCGCTACGCCTGCTGACGTCAGCTTTGGCTCGGTGATGCTCGGTGAAACTGCCACCGCACAGGTCACCATTGCCAACGAAGGCAACGCATCGCTGATGATCAACGCCATTGAGATCGCCGGTACCAACAGCAGCGATTTCACCCAAACCAACGACTGCACAACCGTGGCACAGGATGGAAGCTGTACCGTTGAAATCAGCTTCATGCCGTCTGCCGCCGGTGGACGCAGTGCGACGCTCAACATTGCCTCTGACGACCCTGAAACCCCGGACGTCTCCGTGGCCCTGAGTGGTCAGGGTAACGATGGCAGCGACGACGTGCTCGAGGTGCTTCTGGATCTGGAAGGACAGACCGACATCAACGCTTCCGGAAGCTCTCTGCCTCTCTCAGGCAGCATTGCAACGCAACTGGAGCTGGCAACCGGTATGTTCGAAGCAGATCTTGCGCTTGAACCCACCCAAGGACAATTCAAGATCCCGCTGCTGTTCAAGAGCTTGACGGCCAACGCGAAAGTGACGTTCGAACAGGCTGACATGACAACGGGCACGCTGATAGACGGCAACCTGACGGCCAACTCCTCGCTGTATGTGGAAGTACCGAAGGTAACCGTACGCCTGTTCGGCCTGAAAATTCCGGTAGGTGGTGGCAAGGATTGCCGCACGGCGGATCCGGTCAACATCGAGCTGGCTTCGGTAGAAGGCACCAACTTCTCGCTGTCCGAGGGCGGCGATGTGACTGGCAACTACACACTGCCTCCCCTGCAGAACTGCGGTCCGCTGACCGACGTTCTCAACCAGTTCCTCGCCGGTCCGGACAATGGCATTGATCTGACATTGACCCCGAACCTCTGAGGGAAGTAAGGGAGGCCCCCAGAGGCCTCCCGGTTTGCCGGTAGCCGCACTTTCGGGTGCCGGCAAACCACCATAACAACACCAGGAAGGATGATAACAATGAAAAGCCTGAAGCAATCAGCGTTAGTGTTAGCCATCGCGGGCCTACCCCTGAGCGGGTATGCCGAACTCAAACCACTGCACGACGCCGACATGGGCCAGATTACCGGCCAGGCCGGCGTTACCATTGAACTCGAAACCCAGGTCACCATGGACGAGTTCACCTACACCGATGAAGGCACGCTGGGCATCAGCGACATCTTCATTGGCGGTGCGGATCGCATCGACATGTTCGAGGAATTCACCTCCGGGCGCGATGCCATTTTCGGCACCAGCAGTACGGATCTGATCGACAACATCAAGATTGAACTGGATGTCGCCGACGATGGCGATGCCATTATCAACGTATTCCCCATCACCGCACGGCCCGTGGACTTCGCCGTACGTACCGGCGCCTGGGAACTGCGGGGCAACGGCGGCGAGAGCACGTTGTTGGCGGACAACTTCTCTGCGGAGGGTCTTATACTCCAGGCCCAGGCAACCGTGGATACCGACACGGACACCCTCAACCTGACCACCCGGTTCGCCATCGATGAGCTGGAACTGGATGTGCCCTTCATGGCAGTGGGGATTCGTGACATGCGGATTACCGGCGCTGGTTACGATCCGGACAACCCTTCACTTCTGCCACTGTTCACACTGGTGGACATGGACATCTACAAGGATGCAAATGCGGCGGGTACCGACAGCCTGGCTATCGACATCAACACCTTTGAAGCCGATATGTCCATCGGCCAGGTGCTGGTGGGAGGCACCTCCATTGGTTCGGTGGGATTGGATGATCTTGCTATCCGCAACACCTCCATGCGGGTGTACGGGCACTGACACCCGGCATCGCTCTCCGGGCGCAAGCCCGGGGAGCCCCCAATCTCCGACCGGTCGCTACAACGCGCCAAAGAGCACCACCATCACGACCGCCAGGAACAGCAGAAACCAGGTGGCGTAACGGTTGGCCCGATCCTCTCCATGGGCAGACGCACTCTCCGGGGCATTTGCCGATTCGTATTCAGCGACCAGGGTACGAGCCAGGACGTAATCTTCATCCTCGACATGAACATTGGTAAATCCCGCGGCACCTATCTCGCCCATGGCCCCTTGCAGGTAATGACCGCCAACATGACACTCGATGCCTCTGGACTGCAGGAGGCCGGCGACGATATGGGCTTCGGCCAGATCTCGGGCGCGATACGCTATTTGCATTGGCAGGCTCCGGTCACTTCCAAGAATGTCTTAATTGAACCCTAGCCTGCTTCACGACATTCGTCGATTCTCGCGGGTTATTTTGGCAGTCGACCGGTCCTCTCCAGCCGTTCACCCACCCAGCGGTGATAAAGCTTTGCGAATGCCGGGCGAATCACCGGTAAGCCAATCAGCCAAGCCAGTGGCTTCAGCAACCACACCCGCGACATCAGCAAAATGTAGGCATCCAGTTCCCGATGAATGTTGCCCCGGCCATCTTCAACATGCAGTTCCTGAAGTGCTGCAACCGGGTCAATACCCAGCTGTTTCAACTCTTCGTCACGACCGGTGATATCAACCCACTCGACAGCGTCACCGGTTCGGCCCGCCAGCCGTTCATAAAATTTGCGATCCCTCACACAGCTTGGACAGGCGCCATCATAAAATACCCGAAGCCGATCTTCTGATGCGGTCATAGCCCTCTCCATTTGTTGCATCGCATTCACTTGATTACACGATAAAACAATGATTACTGTTATCAAAACAATCAGAAAATCGCCGCAAGGGACCAGGTGTAGCGACTATGACCATAGCCAGCCGTATCAACGCGCTTTACCAAACCGAGTCACGCCGGGTGCAGGCCACGCTCATTCGCCTGCTTGGCGACTTTGACCTGGCCGAGGAGTCCATGCAGGAGGCCTTCGCCGCTGCGGTGAAACAGTGGCCTGAACAGGGCATTCCTGACAACCCTGCGGCCTGGCTGATCAAAACCGGCCATCGACGCGGCATTGACCACATTCGCCGGCGACAGACCGCCCGGGATAACCTTTCCCGCGTCGCCGAGGACGAGCCCTACACCCCAGAGCCGGACACCGACCACATTGACGACGACCTGCTGCGGCTGATTTTCACCTGTTGCCACCCGAGCCTTGCCATCGAGGCCCAACTGGCACTGACGTTGCGCGAGATATGCAGCCTTACCACCGAACAGGTCGCCAGCGCCTTGCTGCAGAAACCCACCACCACAGCGCAACGAATTGTCCGCGCCAAGCGCAAGATACGTGAAGCGAACATTCCCTACGAAGTTCCAGAACGAAAGGAGCTCCCTCAGCGCCTGCAGAGCGTCCTGAAGGTCGTCTACCTGATCTTCAACGAGGGTTATTCCTCCAGCGAAGGCAACACCATTGTAAACATCAGCCTCGCCGGCGAGGCCATCCGCCTGGCCACACTACTGGCCGAATTGCTGCCGGATGGGGAAGTCTTCGGCCTGCTGGCGCTGATGCTCCTGCACGATTCACGACGGCATGCTCGCCAGGATGCGAATGGCGAACTGATAACCCTGGAGGACCAGAACCGTGCTCTCTGGGACCAGGAGCAGATTCGCTCCGGACTGGCCTGGCTGGCCCGAGCCCTGGAACTGACACCAGCGGCACCCTATACCCTTCAGGCTTCCATCGCCGCCGCCCACGCCAAGGCCGCCACCGCTTCGGATACCGACTGGGCCCGTATCGCCAGGCTATATCAGGCTCTCTATCAACGTCAGCCATCCCCGGTCATTGCCCTGAACCACGCCGTGGCGGTGGCCATGCGAGACACACCGGAGGAAGGCCTGAAGCTGCTCGACCAGTTGGCCGGCCACAAAGCCATCCAGAGTTACTACCTCTATCACGCCGCACGCGCCGATCTCTTTCGCCGTTCGGGCGATCTCGCAGGCGCCCGCACTGCTTATCAGAGAGCATTGACCCTCACGCAACAGGGGCCGGAACAACGCTACCTGAGCCGACGGCTGACGGCTCTCGACAGCGCGTGATAAAAAATTTTCCCGGGCTGTCGATTCAGCCACCTTCCGTACGACATACAGATAACCACACGCAAAAAGGGAGATTCACATGAAGTACGTGGCTCTGGTGTACTACCAGGAAAGCATCATCAACAACATGACGGAACAGGAGTGGCACGACCTCAACCAGGAGTGTATTGCCGGCGTGGAGAAGCTCACCAGTCAGGGCAAGTTTGTAACCGGCCAACCTCTGCAGCCCATCGACACGGCTACAACGGTGAGAGTCAGGGACGACGAGGTGCTGATCTCAGACGGCCCGTTTGCCGAAACCAAGGAACAACTGGCGGGTTTCTACCTGCTGGATGCCAACGACCTGAACGAGGCTCTGCAACTCGCGAGCCGTATCCCCCCTGCGCGCTTTGGCAGCATTGAAGTCAGGCCCGCGCGCGAACTTCCTCCCAAGGACTGATACCAGGAGATTCAACATGACGTATGTCGACGGATTTGTAGCGGCGGTCCCTACCGCCAACAAAGAGCAATACATCAAACACGCCAGCGATGCGGCCGTGGTGTTCAAGGATCACGGCGCCCTCAAACTGGTGGAGTGCTGGGGTGACGATGTGCCCGACGGCGAGGTCACATCGTTCCCCATGGCGGTGAAGTGCAAGCCCGATGAGACGGTGGTGTTTTCCTGGATACTCTGGCCCTCACGCGAGGCCCGGAACAGGGGCATGCCAAAAGTGATGGAAGACCCCCGTATCCAGGCGGATGTAAATCCCATGCCCTTCGATGGGAAACGCCTCATTTATGGCGGATTTGAAACGGTTGTGGACGAGTAGTCTACCCCAGCCGTTTCAACGCGTTCTCGATGGCCCCCGCCCAGCCATCCGGAGTCTCTTCCCTGAACCCGGACGTGCCAGTATATGCACTGGAGATAACCACGTCCGGTGTCAGGGTACCCAGCAACCTCACGCTGCGAGCCAGCTCTTCCCTGTCGCTGACACCCTTGATGTAACCCGCCTGCCACTCACCGGACTCCGACAGGAACAGGGTATCGCCGGTGAAGAGATAACGTTTCCCACTCGGAGACAACACCTGAAAACAGGTGCTTCCGGGTGTGTGCCCTGGCGTCGGGATCACCTCAATGTTGTTCAGTATGGTTTCACGATGATCAAACAGAACGTCGGGATCGCGAATCTTGGCGAACACCTCCCGCTCTCGGACATGACCGCCAAGAGTGGCACCAAAGCGTTGATGGATCGTCACCAGCGTCTCCCCCAATTCGTCCTGATGACTAAGGAGTTGATGGGCGACACCACCAAGCTCTGCCATTCTATCAATCTCGTGATGATGGCCTGTGTTGTAGAACAATACGTTGCCGTCGTCCCGGGTCAGTAGATAGGCGTGGGTTGTCAGCCCCGGAAACGGACTTTCAACATCCGTTTCCCACAAATCAGTCTGGATCTGTCTCATCGCTTCCTCCTGTTGTTGTGTCAGGTTCGACAGCAGCTTAAAACCTGAAGTAAGCTTGAGGTCAACAAATCCAGCGATTGGAGTTGGCTATGGTGAGCATAGAAAACGGAGAAATTAAAACAGCCCTGAGCGTTGGCGAGGTTGCTGAGCGCAGTGGAGTCGCAGTCTCAGCCATACACTTCTATGAGAAGAAAGGACTGATCGACAGCTGGCGCAATGCCGGAAACCAGCGACGCTTCCATCGGGGCGTGTTGCGTCGGATCGCCGTTATCAAAGTAGCGCAACGGCTTGGCATTCCGTTGTCGGAGATCGGCGAAACCCTGGCAACCCTGCCGACCGACCGCACCGTGACATCCCACGACTGGCAGCGGCTCTCCGAGCAATGGAAGTCCGATCTGAATCACCGCATAGAGTTACTGGTCGGACTTCGGGATCAACTCACAAGCTGCATCGGCTGCGGCTGCCTGTCCATTGACGCCTGCCGGCTACGCAATCCCTGGGACGAGCTTGGCGATGAAGGCCCTGGCGCGAGATTGCTGGATAAAAACGAGTAGCCGATGGGCAGGGCTAGAGAGAAACCTTACCCCGCAGTGCCTTGGTTTTACCTTTCCGGGTCTTTTTGTCCACGCGCCGACGCTGTGATCCCTTGGTGGGGCGCGTGGGTCGGCGAGCTTTCTGCTGCTTTACCGCGTCCTGAATCAAGGCTTTCAGGCGTTCAAGGGCGTCTTCCTTGTTCAGCTCCAGGGTGCGAAATTTCTGCGCCTTGATGACAATCACACCTTCCTTGCTAATGCGCTGATCGGACAGTCGCATCAACCGCTCTTTATAGAACGGTGGCAAACTGGAGTTGAGGACGTCGAAGCGCAGGTGAACGGCGGAGGCTACCTTGTTGACGTTTTGGCCACCGGCGCCCTGGGCCCGGATCTGGGTAAGCTCGATCTCCCAGTCCCCCAGTTCCACCGCATTGGAAATTTTCAGCATGACAGGCCCGTTTTCTCGATAGATTCACGCAGGCTGGCATCCAGCTCATCAACGTCCAGGCTTTGCTCGCTAATGACTTCGAGACGGGACAGTTCTCGTGGTTCGCACTCAGATACCGACAGCGCGCCGTCCGCCATATTGATCGTCCGCCAGCCATCACTGGTTTGAGCCACAGCCTTGAACCGGACAAAACGGCTATCGAGCGATAATGCCAGCAGAGCGGTTTCTGAAAAGACCGTGTCTGGATGGACACGCCAGCCCACGCTGAAATGCCCCTGCCCACGGTTGCTGACCCGCTGCCACGGTTCGTCCTGGATATCGGGAACCGGCGAGGCTTCCGAAGAGGCATGGTGATGATGCGCGTGGGGCGTACTGACCTCGGAGAGCGCGGTCTCCCCGTCGAGCCAGGCGGATTCCAACCGGCCTTGCCGGGTGTGGAAAACAGCCGTCTTTTCCGGCTGCAGCTCGGCCACCCAATGATCAAACCGGTCAACCTGCTCCGGTGTGCAAAGGTCGGTTTTATTGGCGATCACAATATCAGCTGCCGCAACCTGATCCTGAAACTGTACGTTTTCCAGAACCTTTTGCTCCTCAAGCCTTCTCGGGTCGACCAGGCAAAGCACGGGGCCCAGTTGAAGCACATCCTGATAATGCTCTCCCGTCAGGGTTTCAATAATCTGGGAGGGATGCCCAAGGCCCGTGGGTTCAATCAGCAACCGGTCTGGGCGGGCTTTATGAATCAACTGGTTGAGTCCGATTTGCATCGGTAACCCGGCCACGCAACACATGCAGCCTCCTGGCACTTCCCGCACGAAAGCACCTTCGGTTTCCAGCAAGGCGCCATCAATGCCCACTTCGCCAAACTCATTCACCAGAACCGCCCACACCTCCCCTTCCGGCTTTTTTTTCAGCAGGTCCAGTATGGCGGTGGTCTTTCCCACGCCCAGAAAGCCGAGCACCAGATTGGTGGGTATTGGTGAAGTCATAGATCGCCCGTGTCGTTCATTGAAAAGGTCGGCAGAACATAGTGTTATAACATAACACTGTAGTATTCCCCTAATACCCGCTGCGATTCGCCCGCTGATACTGTATTCAGGCTACCACCAACAAGCACAAGGAGACGGGTATGAACGGTAAAAAAATACTGATGATCACAGGTGATTTCACCGAGGACTACGAAACCATGGTGCCCTTTCAGGCACTTCAGGCCGTTGGCCACACGGTGCATGCGGTCTGCCCTGACAAAAAGTCAGGAGACACCGTGGCCACGGCCATCCACGACTTCGAAGGCGACCAGACCTACACCGAAAAGCCGGGCCATCGTTTCGCCCTGAACGCCGATTTCGCCGGACTCAACCCCGCGGATTATGACGCGCTTGTCGTACCCGGTGGTCGCGCCCCGGAATACCTACGCCTGAACGACGACGTCAAGAAACTGGTCCGCCACTTCTTTGAAACCGAAAAACCGGTGGCGGCCATTTGTCACGGCGCACAACTGCTGGCCGCGGCCGGTGTGCTCGAAGGCCGCGAATGCTCTGCCTACCCGGCGTGCCAACCGGAAGTGGAGCTGGCGGGAGGCCGCTTCGCCGCCATCGACGTTGACGCCGCGGTCACCGATGGTAATCTGGTGACAGCACCGGCATGGCCAGCGCATCCGCAGTGGCTGGCACAGTTTTTCAAACTGCTGGACAAGTGACGGAAACGGGGCTGCCAATGCAGCCCCGGATTCACGAGGACCACACCATGTGTAAACTCTTCGTCCACGCGGATTCCGAACTCTGGATCAGCCGCACCCATTCCCTGCGCATCGACGGCATGGTCACCAGTATTCGCATGGAGAACGCGTTCTGGAACGCACTCACAGAAATCGCGGCCCGGGACGGCATGAACCTGCCCCAGATGATCACCAGGCTTTATCACGAATCCATCGATGCCGGGCATGACCTGGGCAACTTCACCTCCTTTTTGCGGGTCTGTGCCATGCGATACGTCGCCCTGCAACTCAGCGGCGATATTCCCCGCGACACCCAGATACCCATCGCCTCCCTGGATGCCGACAAGATCCTCGCCAGGAACATGGACCAGAAGCCTCCCAGCGAAGCCACGCACTAAATCCGCGAATATGAGGGGTCTTTTACCAATTTCAGGTAAGATGCCCCCATACACGCCGGTCGACATCCGATGACCCGCCAGGCCCAACCAGCCGACCGAAAGGATCTATGAAGATACCCAAACGATTGCAGCCCCTTGTCGATGACGGCATGGTGGACGAAGTGCTCTACCAGTTGATGAGCGGCAAGGAGGCCCAGGTGTTCGTAGTGCGCTGCGGTGACAGTGTTCGCTGCGCCAAGGTGTACAAGGAGGCTCAGAAACGTAGCTTCAAACAGGCCGTTCAATACCAGGAAGGCCGTAAGGTTCGTAACAGCCGTCGCGCCCGCGCCATGGGCAAGAAAACCCGCTACGGGCAAAAGGAACAGGAAGACGCCTGGCTGAACGCCGAGGTGGACGCCCTTTATCGTTTGGCAGGCGCGGGCGTGCGAGTACCAGAACCGTTTGGGTTCGTGGATGGCGTGCTGCTGATGGAGATGATTGCCGACGAAGACGGCAAAGCAGCGCCACGGCTGGACGATGTCACACTCACGCCGGAGCAGGCCCGGGATTTTCACAGCAAAGTCATTGCTGACGTGGTGCGCATGCTCAGCGCCGGCCTGATCCATGGCGACCTGTCAGAGTTCAATGTACTGGTCGATGCCACTGGCCCGGTCATCATCGACCTGCCGCAGGCGGTTAATGCTTCTGGCAACAACAGCGCGGAAAGAATGCTGGAACGGGACGTGGACAACATGCGCCGTTATTTTGGCCGCTTCGCCCCTGAACTGTTGAACACGGATTATGGCAAGGAAATCTGGGCGCTCTATGAGTCCGGCGACCTGCACCCCGACAGCCGGCTGACCGGGTGTTTCGAGCACGACACGGAAAGCGCGGATGTGGACGAGCTGATGGCGGTTATTGATGCCGCGAAAGAGGAAGAGCGCGAACGTCTGGAACGCCTGAGGGATGCCGAGGCCGGCGACGACTAACCGGCCTTCCCCACGAACCGGGCTGCCATACGGTCTGACAACATCAGGTGGGCCAGCGCCGGGTACGGCAGGTAATGACTAAGCAGGAACAGTACTCCCGAGGAATCCAGCCCGGCAGACAGGCCCACATAGGCACCCCAGGCCACGAACAGTGCGCCGAGAAAGCCGCCATAGGCCCACAGCACGCGCCCGCGCTCTTCACTGGTCGGCACCCGTTTCAATACCCGGGCCACCGACCAGCCGATGTAGGCCGCAATCAATGCTGCGATCACCACGGAAACCACCACCCCTGTCAGCCCGAACAGGAAGCGCGCCAGATAGTTGGTGAGAAAAAACAGAACAACGGCGCTGACGGCGACAATAGTTACCCGCGAACGCTTCAGATCTTCCATACACAGAATCCCGGTCGGTTACATCACAAGGTCTGCACTGTTTTAACATTCCGGGCGCGCAGAAGCGACTTTGCTTCCTGAATCTGTTGTGTGCTTTCTGCATGAATGGCCAATACGTAATGGCCCTTGCGCAATGCTGACTGTGCCTTCATCAGATAGGGTGTATGGTCCGGGCGGATTGTTATGCCCCCTGCGAGCAATAGCCCGAGCATCAAACCAAGCGCGGTGAGCGCAGACGCTGAAACCACCGTATTCTGCGAAATAAAGCCAATGCCAAGGGCATTCAGTATCACATAGACGACAAAACCCGACACGGCACCGCCGACACTCAGACCCACATGGGAACGCACAAGCGTCTGCCAGATACCCTGGTCTTCAGGTTCAAGTTCTTTTCCCTGGCGCCGGTCCGCGGGGCTCAGCACGGATACCTGATCATTGGTCAGGCTGGTCTCGTTGCACAATGCTTTTGCCGTTCCATTGGCATCTGACTCTGTCTCGAAAACGGCAGCCACTTTGTGGCTTTCGTGCTCACCGGTCAAACTCATTGAGGGTTTCATGACAATACCTCCTGAGTCTTTCAGCGAATGGATGGGGCTTTTGCTGTGGAGCATCGCCCCTCTATCCACAAACATACAACACACATACCTGTATTTCGAATGACCATCCAGCAATAAGGCCCTCGGAGGGCCCGCTCTACCAGGCCAGCCAGATCACGTGGCGTGCGCCCTTGCCCGGTCGCAAAGCCCTGACCGTAACCGGCTCTACGGAGAAGCCCGCGCGGCGCAGCCTTTCGGTGAATGCATGCTCCGGGCCGGCGGACCAATAGGCCAGTACGCCGTCGGGGCTAAGAGACTTCTGGGCAGCTGCAATACCGTCCGGGGAGTAAATCCAGTTATTCTCCTTGCGGGTGAGCCCTTCCGGGCCGTTGTCCACATCCAGCAGGATGGCATCCCAGTTGCCATCGCCTTCTCTCAGCAACTCCGCCACATCGCCCACATGAACACTGGCACGAGCATCGTTCAGTGGATACCCGGCGGCAGCGCCCAGCGGCCCCCGGTTCCAGTCCTCGACCTCGGGTACGAGCTCCGCCACGGTTACCCTGGCATCCTCTGCCAGAGCCGACAACGCCGCAGCCAACGTGAACCCCATGCCCAGCCCACCAATCAATACCCGGGGCCCAGCCACGCCGCCGATACGCTCGCAGGCGAGCGTGGCCAGCGCGTCCTCCGAGCCATGCAGGCGGCTGTTCATCAGCTCACCGGTGGTACCGGCAATCTTGATAGAGAACTCATCATTGCGTTGCAGCAGTCGCAACCGGGTCCCGTTACCGGGAATCGTCGCTGTACCGATTTCCTGGAAGCGGCCCATCTATTTTTTAACCCACTGGCCATCCTTCAGGATGTACTGCCCGGATGGTGTTCTTTCCAGTGCTTTCTGGCCGGCCACCGTTTCCACCTGGGTGACAGGAATATCGTGTTTCTCCGCAATGCGGGCGTATTCATCCCGACGTGCCTGGTTGATGGCGTCGACAATTCCCTGGGCGTTTCCGCTTGCCTTGACCACATCCAGATAACCCGTTGGGGTTTCCCCTACCAGCCCTTGCTGTTTGGCGGTATCCAGCTGGTTTTTGGCCTCTTGCAGCCCCATGGCCGCGGCCGGTAGTGCCAGGCAAAGCACGAGGAAAAACGCACCGAGTTTGGAAAACCGTTTCATGAGTGACTCCCTGGATTCAGAATTGACCATCAGAACAACCCCTTCTCGCCGAAGAGTTCATCCACCTCTTCATCCACCTTCACGTAGATTTCATGCTGGATCTTGACGTTCAGGTTCACGGTGATGGGCTCCTTGGGCGCCTCCATTCTGACCGTAGGCGTGCAGGCTGCCATACCCAGGGCCAGTGCCAGCAGCACCAGCGTGTAACCACCTTTTCCGGACAAACCGCCCGGCCCAAATGCGACCATATTCCTTACTCCTGATTGTTTCCCGCCCCGGTGGATTGACGTTGCGCGTCCCGCTCCCGTATCAGGTTGCGCACTTTTTCTGTCACGGCTTCATTGACCCGGCCACTCAGTTGCAGGCTGGTCAGCAACGCTGGAATGTCCTCTTCCAGATTGATATTCAGGACAATGGGATGACCATCTCGTACTTCAGGGCTGCTACCTTCCAACCGCAATCCCAGCATAAGGGTACCATCCTGAGCGTAGTCTATCGTGCTGTTGAGAACCGAGTAGTGAAAGTTTTCCATGGCCTGGACCACCAGTGCCATCGCCTGGTTACCCTGGGCCATCCCCTTCAATCGATCGGCTGGCAGTTTCAGCGTGCCGCCAGGGGCCACCGCCTGGACCTGCCCGGCATCAATGCTCACACCCTCCGGACCAACCCGGACCGGAATGGCGCCCTGAAGCAAACCACTGCCCGCCAACCCCTCGGCGGGGTATACCTGCATCAGTTTCGCCAGCTCAATGCCGCTGAGTTCAAGGGAAATCCGCAGCGGCATGTCAGCGAGTTGCCATTCTCCGGGTGTGACCCGAACCTCACCACCCAGAAGTTCGGAAGAGGCCTGGTCCAGAACGAGGGTACCGTTGGCGATCTGATCCCGGGGTGAGCGATAGAGGCCGGCGACCCGCACATCGCGCAAGGCGATGCCAGGATTGAGGGCATCCAATACCAGGTCGGAGGTCCGAACATTTACGTGGTCATTGTCCAGGTTCAGATTCACCCTGCCGTCGAGACCGGTCCAGGCCGTCCGGTCGTACAATCCATCAAGATTATCGAAAACAAGATCTCCCTGAACGCGGAAGCCCTGAGATGGGAAGCGCGCACTCAGGGCCGCCTCGACGCGGCCGTCACTCACCTCGAGCGCCGCTGGCCACGCGGTGAACGTATCCGCCAGCGCGCGACCGCCACTTGCTCCGGCAGCGTTCATGCTCACCTCAAGCGCCGGTATCCCTTCGAACGGATAGTTCATGTCCATGTCAGCATCGACGCCGGCGTCCGACGAAAGCCTGCCGTCGATCTTCAATTCGCTGAGGGTGCCGTCCAGCTGCCCATCGAATCGCCAGGGCTGGGGAAGCAACTGGGGGTGGTGAATGGTGGCGACGGTCGCCTCAAACGGCCCCTCGACCGCAAGACGCTCCAATGCCATGGGGGCAAGCTGATACTCCCCGACCAGAGTCACACCGGCCAGGTTGACCCACAGGCCATCCAACCGGGAATCCTTACCGGGCGCGGCAATGTCGTCGAACTCGACGCGGCTTTGTTCACCGAGGGTTAGTGTTGCAGACCGCTCGCTGGCTGTACCGCTGACCGTCAGGTTTATCCGGCCATCACCTATGGTCCAGCCAGCGAGGGCCCGTTCAGCCAAGCGACCTTCGATCTTCATGGCGCTGGTGGTGAGTTGCCGTTCACCGGGTTCCAGGGGCTTTGATATTGTCAGATCGCCTTCCGCATGGACACCTTGCGGCAGAGTCAGTGCCAGTTGTTCGATCACAATGGCCTCGGGCATGGGACCATACCAGTGCCAGCTCCAGGCCAGCGACAGTTGCTTCCCCACCATGTGATAGCGCTGCCCTTCCCGGCTCTGGGTCGCAGACAAACGGTCCAGTCGCAGGCCCGCCAGCGAGACGTCACCCCATCGCCATTCAAGGTTGCTGATGCCGTTGGCCTTCCGCCAGGTCTCCCACGCCACAAGGGCGTGCAGGCCTCCCGCCATCGACAACATGACAATCAGGCTCAGAAGCAGTAGCAGGCATCGGCGTAATGTCATGAAAGCAGCCATCAATGGGTCAGTGTCCGCGCCAGTTCACCGTGTACAGGTCGTGGCGGCGATCCTTGAGGTTCTTCACGGTACCGCTGTTGCGGGCGGTAAGCAGTGTTTCCGGCCGTAGATCGGCAAAGGCGACGGTCTCCACATTCGGCGTGGTATCCGCGGCGATGCCATCACGGGCAAAGGGAAAATCACAGGGTGTCAGGATGCAACTCTGGCCGTACTGCAACTCCATGTTGGGCACTTTGGGCAGGTTGCCGACATTGCCGGACATGACCACGAACAGCTGGTTCTCCACCGCACGGGCCTGACAACAGTACCGTACCCTCAGATAACTCTGGCGCTCATCGGTACAGAAAGGCACGAACAGGATCTGGATACCCTGGTCCACCAGATGACGCGTCAGCTCGGGAAACTCCGCATCGTAGCAAACCAGGACCCCAATGGGGCCGCAATCGGTTTCAATGGCAGTGACACGGCTGCCACCGGTGATATTCCACCAATAGGCTTCGTTCGGCGTGGGGTGAATCTTGGGCTGCGAGAACACCTGTCCGTCTCTCAGGAAGACATAGGCAACATTGCGAACCCGGCCGTCCTCTTCCTTGACCGGCGTGGAGCCACCGATAATGTTGATGTTGTGCCTCAGGGCCAGATCGCGCATCAGGTTGCGGAAAGGTTCGGCATATTCCGTCACCGCTTCGATGGCTTCCGCCGGGGTCCCTTCACGGCTTTCAATGGACAGCAATTGCAGCGTGAACAACTCCGGGAACACTACGAAATCACCTTTGTAGGTGGACACCACATCCACAAAGTACCGGACGATGTCGCTGAATTCTTCAAACGATGCCACCCGGCGCTGCTGGTACTGGACCGTGCCGATCCGAACGGTGTCGGGCATTCGCCGGCCGTATCGCTTGCGCTTGCCGTTGTCGCCGTTGCGGGCCACCTTGGGATTCCGCCAGGTCAGGTGGATACCGTAACCCAGGGAAGCGTGGTCAGCATCCAGGTAGTGCGGAATAATGCCGTGGATTTCAAAACCGTTGTGTAATTGGAACGACAGTACCGGGTCCCGCTGCTTTTTCGATTTCACCGCCTCCACGTACTCTTCCACCGATTCAAACTTCTTCAGGCGTTTGGCCAGTGTCGGTAACCTGCCCGCGAACACAACGCCCTGCAATTCCAGCGCCTGGCAGAGCGTTTTACGTTCGTTGTACAGGCGCTCACCAATCCGGTAGCCACGGCAGTCGGGGTCTACACACACCTCCATGCCGTACAGCCACTCCCCTTCCGGGTCGTGGCGCGATGCATAACCATTACCGGTAATTTCTGTCCAGTCATGGGGCGCCAATGCAACGTCTTCACCAATACGAAACGTGGCGCAATACCCCACCACGCGGTCACCCAGCATGGCGACAAACTGGCCCTCAGGAAAGGTGTTGATCTGCCCTGTCAGGGGGCCAGCGGTGTAGCCATACATCCCTGTGCCCGCGTACACCCGGCGGCTCAGGGCGATGATTCCCGGTATATCGCCAAGGGTGGCGTTTCTTACGTACAGGCGCTGTGTCTTGTCTGAAAAGGGAGGACTCATGGAAACCTCGGAAGCTGGAAGCCTAAAGGCATAGTTCGCGAAATGTCCTCGAGCCGTCAAGTGGCCTCTGCAGAAAACAAATCGAAGCAAACTTTAACCTGACAAACCGGCGCCAGGCCTTTTAGAGTAGGCCCATGTAAAACGATTAGAGGCTTTCCCATGAATCGGCGCCCAGTGCTTCCGATGCTCGCAATCCTGATGGCCGTCGGCCTCGCAGGCTGCGCCAGTAACCAGAACCTGCCTCCAACGAATGGCACCACCTGGCAGCCCCCTCACAACGCCACACCCGAGGATGCGGCGACAGCAGATCGGTTATGGCAGGTATTCGAGCGTTACGAAGGCACGCCCTATCGCTACGGTGGCGCCTCAGCCAATGGCTTCGATTGCTCTGGCTTCATCGCCACTGCCTTCGATGAAGCCCTCGGCCGTCAGTTACCCCGTACAACCTCACAGATGCTGGCATCCGGTGACGTGGTCGGGCGTGACCAGCTGCGTGCTGGCGACCTGGTGTTTTTCCGTATCAAAGGCAAGGACCAGCATGCTGGCATCTACATGGGTGGTGACAGCTTCATTCATTCCTCGACCTCCATCGGCGTTACCCGCTCGTCCCTCAACGGATACTACTGGCGGGATCGTTTCAGCCAGGCAAGACGGTTTGACTAGCCCGCCAATAGCAACACCACGCCCAGCAGATAGAGAACCATGATAACCACGCTTTCTGTGCCGATCTGACCGATACCGTGGCGCTCACGGCGGATTAATCCCATCATCAGCACGCCGGACATCAATAGGGTGAGCGCCGCCCAGAATACCGAATCCTCCGGCATGGCATGGTAGATCGACCCGTCCCGGTAGGCGATATCGGAGGCTGCAGTAAACAGCGTGTCGAACGCGTTGCCGCCAATAATACCGCTTACGGCCAAGGTCAGAGCGCCTCGGCGAACTGCGGCTATGGACGTCACCAGCTCGGGAATTGACGTACTGATCGCCGTCAACATCACGCCAACAATGGTCTGGCTCAGGTTAGCCCTGTCTGCAATCACCGTTGCCGCCGGCTCCAGCATCCAGCCTGCAATTCCCAGCACCAGCATCAGCGCCAGGAACTCTATCCAAAGCCGCAGCAGCGGCGGCATGGCTGTTACGTCGTCAGGCTCGTCTTGCCGCGTGTCCCTGGTTATTGAAGGCCGCCACATGGGCGATTCCGATGCGTCCCGCACCAGGTATATTCCGTAGATGTAGGCGCCCAGAAGAACCGGCGTGACCGGATGAACACCGAAGAACGTCACGTCCGGCAGGTGGGGCGCGAACAGGATCAACGCCAGAAGGCAAATCAGCAAGCCGTTCTGCATCATGTTCGGCACAGACGCAGCCGCATGCTCAAGATTGGCGCGACGATAAACCATATCCGCCACCGCAAGGAAAAACGTCTGGACAGCAATGCCACCCAAAGCGTTGCTCACGGCCAGTTCCGCGTTGCCGTGCCACGCTGCAGTCACCGACAGCACCGACCCACCCAGGGATGTCGATGCCCCCAGAAGCACCGCGCCCGCAGCAGCCTCTCCTATTCCAGTGCGGTCAGCGAGTTGGTCCACAACCCGTGTGATACGCGTGCCGGCCAGCGCGATAATGGCGGCACACACGAAAAACACGAGACTACCCTGAAGAAGGGTCCAGCTTCCGGGAGACGATAGCTCCACGTTAAAAATCTCCTTGGAAAAGAGAGAATGGCACCTATCTGCGCGAGCGAGGCGGAAACCACCACCAGGTAGCGACGACCACAAGCCCAAATACCGTATAGGCGGCAATGAATACCCAGGCAGGCGCATCGTAATAGAGAATCTGCTGCAGCCAATGCTCGATAAAGCTGCCGGTGTAGCCATCAATACCGGCCTTTGACCGCAGCCATATTTCCAGTGTGGTCAACGGGCAGACAATGCCAAGCCAGGCCTCTGCAACCACGATGGCAATCGCACCCAGGTGAGCCAGCCGGAACCACAAGTTGTTCACCCAGCGCCAACCCAGGCCGTTGCCCGCCAGCACCAGAACCAACCCGAACAGAACGAAGGCCACCACCAGCAGATGAATGGTCAGGACGGTATCGGCGAGAATCTGATAAACGTTGCCCATGACGACTGTCTACTCTATCAAATTGCCAGGTCCCCATGATCCCGCCAGACAACATCGGTTGGCAAACGTGGACTCGCGCACGGAATGCACGATAATATCTGTAGCAAATATCTACAATCTTCTGTGGTTATGTCGGCGCCCCAAGCGCGCCCGCGATAAACGGAATTACAAACGCTATGGACCCAGCACCCGGAAATCATCTCCAAGCCGTCAAAATAGAACTTAACCGCCTTGAGACCTACCGGCGGCGCACCTATCTTGGCGTTCTGGCCCTGACCGTGGCTATCATGATGCTCAGTTGGGCCTTCCGGGAACAGGGCGACCCGTTCATTACCATCGCCTACCCTGTTTTTTCTGTCATTCTCACCATTCTTGGCTTCGCATTCTGGCGCCGATCCTTGCAGCTCAGAACCATGGAAATCACCCTCGTTGCCGTGGTCGGTACGATGATACTCAGCCGCCTCGCATGGCATTTTGCGGTTGGCGACCCGCTCGGCGAACACCTTCTTTTGCTCACGGGCGGGCACTACTGGGCAGTGGGTATCATGATCGTTGGCGGTTTTATTGCGCTTGGTTTTCGGGGCGGCATGGTGACAGGTGTCGCGACCTTGCTGTTTTCGGGCGCGCTGACCACTCAGGAAGTCTCTCAATGCTTCCTGGCAGCAGGCGATCACTGTCAAAACTGGGTATACCTGCTGCGCATCCATCTGTTCCTCACCGTTCTGTTGGTGCTTACCAGCGCCGGAACGCTGCTGCGTGAACGCTCCTGGAGTGCCTTTGCGCGAGCTGAAACCCTGCACCATTGGGCGAACACAGATCCGCTATGCGGCCTGGCAAACCGCCGGGGTGCTGACCGTTTCCTGTCTGCCGAAGCCGCCCAGGCAGACCGATACCAGCGCCCTCTGACCATCATTCTGATTGATATTGACGAATTCAAGAGCATCAACGATGACTACGGCCACGAAGTTGGTGATGCGGTGATTCGCGAATTTGCCGCTATCCTTTCCAAAACCGTTCGTGAAGTGGACCTCGCCGCTCGCTGGGGCGGAGACGAATTCCTCGTCGCCACACCGGGCGTGGACCTTCGCAGCGCCCGCCACGCCGCACAACGCTGCCGCCGCGCCATTGAAAGGGCACCCATCGCGGGTGTCTCCGTGACTGCCACCGTCGGTATTGCCGAGTACCTGCCTGGACAGGGCATCGAGGATGCCATCAGCCGGGCCGACGCCATGCTATACCGCGCCAAGGCCGCTGGCCGAAACCGGGTGATTACGGAGGCCTGCGAACTGGCCTGAACGCTACGCGAGCATCCCTGCCGTTTTTGGACGACTTGATGTCGTATTGGATTTACCACCCGTGACCGATCCGGGCCACATTGAATCAAGGCCGCGCACGCGGCTGCCATTGTGGGTAAAGGGGGATCGAGATGGCACAACTACCGAAACGTGCAAAAGTCGTCATCATTGGCCAGGGCGGTATCGTTGGCTCATCGGTCGCCCACCACCTGATCGAACAGGGCTGGGATGACATCGTCGGGCTGGAAAAATCCGCCATTCCCTCGGACATCGGCTCTACCTCCCATGCCTCGGACTTCTGCTTCACCACCTCCCACGACAAGCTGAATATCTACACCACCAAGTACAGCCAGGCGTTCTATGAAAAGCGCGGCAACTATGTGAAATGCGGCGGCATGGAAGTGGCTCGCGCTGATGACGACGAGCGCATGGACGAACTCCGCCGCAAGGTCGGTTCCGGCAAGGCGTTCGGCACCAACGTCAGTATGATTTCACCGAAACAGGCGAAAGAACTGTTTCCCCTGCTGAACGAAGACTGTATCCAGGGCGCCATGTGGGACCCGGACGCGGGGCTGGTGGTGCCCCGCTCCCAGAGCGTTGCAGGCGATCTGGTTGAAGAGGCGGTCGCTACCGGAAAATTGCAGGCCTTTGCCTACACACCGGCCATCCGCATCGACGTACAGGACGGCCAGGTACGGGGCGTTGAAACCCACAAGGGCTATATCGAAACCGAGTACGTGGTGCTGTCCATGGGCATCTGGGGGCCCCTGATGGCCAACACCGCCAACTCGCCCCTGCCGCTGATGCCACTGGAACACCCGCTGCTGTTCTTCGGCCCTTACGAGGAACTGGCCGGCACCGGTAAGCAGATTGTCTATCCCTTGTTCCGCGACCAGGGCAACTCCGCCTACGTGCGGGATACTGGCGACCCTACCACCACCGAGGGTGGCCGCATTGAGTGGGGCTATTACGAAGCGGAAGATCCCCGACTGGTCTACCCCGCGGCCATTTCCGAGCCCGGCGAGGCGCGGATGTCGCCATCCATGCGAGATCTGACGTTGGATCAGGTTATGGACGCCTACGAAAAAGCCATCGAAATGACGCCGATCCTTGGCGAACTGGGCTGGGAGGAAAAGCACTCCTTTAACGGCCTGCTGTCGGTCACACCCGACGGCGGATCACTGATGGGGGAATCCCCGGAAGTGCGCAACCTCTGGTTCTGTGAAGCGGTCTGGGTCAAGGATGGCCCCGGTGCAGGCAAAATCCTGGCGGACTGGATGACCCATGGCTCTCCGGAGATGGACCCCCACAGCATCGACATCGCCCGCCACTATCCGCTGCAGAAAACCCCGGACTACGTTTACAACCGATGCTACGAAACCGCCAAAAAAATCTACACCCCGGCGGTGCATCCCCGCGAGCCCTACATGACCGGTCGTAAGATGCGAACCAGCCCCTTCTATCTGCGGGAAGTCGAGCTGGGTGCCTACTTCATGGAAGCCGCCGGCTGGGAGCGGGCTCACGGCTACGCCGCGAACGAGTCCACTTTGCTGGCGAAATACCGCGACCGCATTCCGGTACGGGAACATGAATGGGACGCCCGGCATTTCTGGGAAGTGTCCAACGCCGAGCAACTGGAAATGAGCGAATCGGTGGGCATGATCAACCTGTCCCACTTCGCTATTTTCGACATCTCCGGAGACGACGCCGAAACTCTGCTGGAGTATCTGTCCGTCGCCAAGGTGGGCGGTACCATCCCTCATGGCAAGGGTGTTTATACTCACTTTCTGGATGCCCGTGGCGGCATCCGCTCAGACCTGACCATCATCCGGCGGGGCGACAACGATTATCGGGTGGTCTGCGGCGGCGACACTGGCCATCGGGACCATTGCTGGATCAAACGCATCGCACGGGAAAAAGGCCTGAACAATATCCGCCTGCAGGACCGCACCGATGAGCTGGCCACCCTGGGGCTTTGGGGGCCGAAGGCGCGGGAAACGCTGGCACAGTTCGTCACCAACCCTGACGAGCTGTCGGCAGAGAATTTCCCATTTGCCACCGCCCGGGAACTGAATGTCCAGGGCGTTCCGGTGTGGGCATTCCGGATATCCTATGTGGGCGAACAGGGCTGGGAGCTCTACTTCCCGTTCAGCTATGGCCTGCGAATCTGGGATCTGCTGTACGACGCTGGCGTTACGCCGGTTGGCATCGAAACCTACGCCAACACGCGCCGTCTGGAGAAGAGCCTGCGGCTGCAGAACGTAGACCTCGAAACGGAGTACAACCTTTACGAAGCCGGACTCCAGCGACCCAAGGTCAAGGAGGCAGACTTCCATGGCAAGGCCGCCTACCTGGAACAACGAAGCTGGTCACAGCAGGCCGCGTACCTGTGCACCATGACCATGACGGAACATCGGGATGCCAACGGGGTATTGCGCTACCCGGTTGGCCAGTGGCCGATCCTCGACCCGCAAACCGGAGAAGTGCTGGTGGACAGTCACGGCCGCCGCTCCTACAACACCAGCGTGGTGTGGGGGCCGTCAGTGGGCAAGATCATCCTGCTGGGGTACATTCCCGTGGAGTATGCTCAGGAGGGCCGGGAACTGACTCTGGAATACTTCCAGGAGCACTACCCCATCCGTATCGAAGCCGTCGGCTACCGGGCGCTGTTTGATCCGGACAACGAGCGGGTCAAGTCCTGAACGCTGTCGTTCAGCCAACACTGGCGGTCAGCACTCGATGATGTTGACCGCCAGCCCGCCTCTTGAAGTTTCCTTGTACTTGTCCAGCATATCGCGACCGGTTTCCCGCATGGTGTGCAGCACCTTGTCGAGGGACACAAAATGCTTGCCGTCTCCTCGCAAAGCCATAATGGCTGCGTCGATGGCTTTCACCGATGCCATGGCATTACGCTCGATACAGGGAATTTGCACCAACCCACCAATGGGGTCACAGGTCATCCCCAAATGGTGCTCCATACCAATCTCGGCCGCGTTCTCAACCTGTTCTGGTGAGCCGCCTGTCGCTGCAGCCAGGCCGGCAGCAGCCATCGCACAGGCCGATCCCACTTCGCCCTGACAACCCACTTCCGCCCCTGAAATGGACGCGTTTTCTTTGAACAGAACGCCAATTGCCGCCGCTGTCAGCATAAAGCGGACAACGCCGTCTTCATCCGCCTGGGGGCAGAACTCCCAGTAGTAGTGCAGCACCGCAGGAATAATGCCGGCGGCGCCGTTGGTCGGTGCAGTCACAATCCGACCGCCGGCCGCGTTCTCTTCATTGACGGCGAGGGCATAGAGATTCACCCAGTCGAGCGCGCTCAACGACGGCGATATCAGGTCCACTCGCGTTTTATCCATCAGCGAGCGATACAGCGACGCAGCCCTGCGCCGAACCTTGAGGCCTCCGGGCAACTCCCCTTCATGGCGGATACCGTTTTGCACACACTCACGCATCACCCGCCAGAGCTCGAGAATGCCCGTTCGAATGTCATCGGCCGTACGCCAGGCCTGCTCATTGGCCAACATTATGTCGGCGATGGTGAGCTCGTGTTCCTGGCAAAGGGCCAACAGGGTTTTCCCGCTGTTGAAGGGATAAGGCAAGGGCGTGTCGTCTGCGCGGATTTCCAGGCTGCCATCGGCGTTCGCCGCCACCACAAAACCACCGCCGACCGAGTAATAGGTATGCTCACACAGGCACTGCCCGTGCTCGTCAAATGCCTGACAGACCATGCCGTTGGGGTGTTCTGGCAGGGATTTCCGTCGGTAATACACGATATCGGTACTCTCGCGGAAACGAATCTGATGTTGACCAGCGAGGCTGAGTGTTCCTGTGCTTCGAATACGCTCAAGCCGCCCCGGCATTTGCTCCGGATCAATCCGGGCCGGTTGCTCGCCTTCCAGCCCCATCATCACAGCCGGTCCAGTACCATGCCCCTTGCCGGTAGCACCTAAAGAGCCATACAGGGATACCTTTAGTCGATGCACGGAAGCCAGCAGACATTCATCGTCCAGGCCACCTGCAAACCGGCGCGCGGCCTCCATGGGCCCGACGGTATGGGAACTGGACGGGCCAATGCCTGCCTTGAACAGCTCAAACAGACTGACAGCCACTTTTCAGCCTCCTACCTTGGGGTGTGCTTCAAGGATAGCGCCTTCAACGATCCGCCGCCTGCTTGCTGACGACATTCGAACGATGGTTTACGACAGCTCTGATCAACCAGAATAGTGGCATAAACGTCGCTTCTGGATCATTCCGCAAACTCCCGTGTCGGTTGTGGACCATTCGCTACCGGGCCGCCAGCATAGAATGAGATCACATTGGAACTGATCACTTATTGCACTATCAAAAGGCAACAACTAGTGTTCAGGTTGAGGTAATACAATTGGTGTGACAGCCAGACATTGCCGCGACAGGCCCAGGCGGGGCAAGGGGGTTTACCATGACCGCTGACACAGGCTCACACACAGACAGGCCCGCCCAAGAGCCCTATCGGGTCGGCTTTCTGCTGATCGATAATTTCACCCTGATTGCCCTCGCCACGGCCGTTGAGCCACTGCGCATGGCCAACCAATTGGCCGGTACTGAACTCTATTCCTGGAAGCTTCTTACCGCCGAAGGCGAACCTGCCCGTGCCAGCGATGGCATTACCATGCTGCCCGACGGGTCGATCCAGGAAGAGCACCGGTTTGACCTGGTGATCGTGGTGGCCGGTATTGATGTTACCCGGAGTTTTTCCCGCAAAGAGGTCGTCTGGTTGAAGCAGATGGCGCGTCGCCACGTCCTCCTTGGGGCGGTCTGCACTGGCCCCTATGTCCTGGCCAGCGCAGGCCTTCTCGACGGTCATGCCTGTAGCGCCCATTGGGAATGCCTGGAGGCCATGCAGGAGGGTTTCCCACGGGTACAGACCAACAACCGCCTGTTCACCGTCGAGCGGGAACGCATGACCTGTACCGGTGGTACCGTCCCCATGCACATGATGCTCAGCTTTCTGGCAAGGCGTCACGGCCAGGAGCTCAGTAATGCAATATCCCACATGTTTGTGTGCGACCGGGTGCGCGAGGAAAGTGAACAGCAACCGATGCCCATGCACCCGCGACTGGCGTGCGCCCAACCCAAACTGGCGGAGGCGGCCCAGTTGATGGAGGCCAATATCGAAGAGCCCATCGAACTGAAGGAGCTGGCAACACTGGCCGGCATTTCGCGGCGGCAACTGGAACGGTTGTTCCTCAAGCACACGGGCTGCACGCCTTCGCGCTATTACCTGCGGGTGCGCCTTAACCGGGCACGCCGATTGCTCAAGCAGACATCCTGCTCGATTGTGGAAATCGCCTCCATGTGTGGGTTCGTGTCCGCCACCCACTTCAGCCGATGCTATCGCAAGACCATGGGGCGAGCGCCCAAACACGAGCGAATGGAAATTTATTCCCAGGGCTCTTCCAGCGCGGTTTTTACCGATTCCATGGCCAGCCTGCCGTCTTCCTCTCTGCAGGCATTGAGGCGCGCCCGGTCTGAGCCGACCTATGGCATTTTCGAGAACACCGGGTCAGGTTAACCCCACCACCAGGCCGTTTTCATCCAGAGCAATGTCCAGTGCCGCGGGATGGCGTGGCAAACCGGGCATGGTCATGATGTCACCACACACCGCCACCACAAAGCCGGCGCCGGCCGCCAGGCGCACTTCCCTTACCGGAAGCATATGGCCGGACGGCGCTCCCTTCACCGACGAGTCCGCCGAAAAGCTGTACTGAGTCTTGGCAATACATACTGGCAGGTGGCCAAACCCCAGGCTTTCGTATTCCTCCAGCTGCCGCTTCGCCACCGTGGTGAATTCCACGCTACCGGCGTGGTAAATGCGCGTGGCGATGGTGCGGATTTTATCCGCCAGCGGCAGGCCGTCTTCATAGAGAAAGTTCACCTCAGGTGTGCCTTCGTCCATCTGATCAAGCACCGCCTGGGCCAGTTCGGTGGCACCCTCACCACCCATAGCCCAGTGGTCGGCAGGCACAGCACGCACACCCAGCGACTCACTGATGGACTGCACCAGCGACATTTCCTCCTCGGTATCGTCTGGGAAACGGTTGATGCACACCACTGGCGTCAGTCCGAACTGCTGCAGATTACGAACGTGTCGCTCCAGGTTGGCGGCACCGGCCCTCAAAGCAGCAAGGTCGGGAACGGAGAGCTGGCTGCGAGGGACCCCACCCTGCATCTTGAGTGCTCTAATGGTACAGACAACCACGGCGGCGTCTGGCCGCAAGCCTGTTTGCCGGCACTTGATATCTATGAACTTTTCCGCCCCCAGGTCGGCGCCAAATCCCGCCTCGGTGACGACCACATCGTTCAGTGCCAGAGCCGCACGGGTGGCGGTCACGGAGTTGCAGCCATGGGCGATATTGGCAAACGGCCCACCGTGGATAAACACCGGGTTGTGCTCCAAACTCTGGACCAGATTAGGCTGCAGCGCTTCTTTCAGAAGCACGGTTAACGACCCTTCCACACCCAGGTCACGAACGGTCACCGGAGTCATATCAGAGCGCCTGCCGATAATGATATTGCCCAGCCGCTGCTTGAGGTCCGCCCGACCGTCCGCCAGGCACAGGATCGCCATGATCTCGGAGGACACCGTAATATCGAACCCGGTTTCCCGGGGCACGCCATGGGCCGCACCACCAAGTCCGCACACCATGTTGCGCAGGGATCGGTCGGTAAGATCCATCACCCTCCGCCAGCTCACATAACGAGGGTCCAGGCCAGTTTCATTACCCCAGTGAATGTGGTTGTCGATCAACGACGCCAGCAGATTATGGGCCGTGGTGATGGCGTGGAAGTCACCGTTGAAATGCAGATTGATGTCTTCCATCGGAATCACCTGCGCGCGGCCACCGCCGGCTGCGCCCCCTTTCATGCCGAAACAGGGGCCCAGGGAGGGCTCCCGCAGGCACACGGACGAACGCACGCCCAGGCGATTGAAACCGTCGTTCAATCCCACACTGGTGGTGGTCTTGCCCTCCCCCGCTGGCGTGGGCGTTATGGCGGTCACCAGTACCAGCTTGCCCCGGGGCGCACTATCAGAGGTATCCACATAGGCCATATCCAGTTTGGCCTTGTAGTGGCCGAACGGCACCAGACTCTCCCCTGGCAGACCGAAACGCTGCTGGGCCAGCAGCAGAATAGACTGAGGCTGGACCGAGCGAGCGATCTCAATGTCAGGAGTGCCCGGCGGCGGAAAGTCAGCTTCCGGTGGTGTTGCGGGTGTCAGCTTACTGTACTGAAGACTCATGGAACTGACCTCTCTGGTCCTCAATGGACCCACTGTGTTCTTGAATCCATTGCGCCGATTGGCGCAGGCCACCGAATGGGAAAAGATGAATGCCCCGTAGCAAAGTATCCGGGTTGTCCAGGCAATACTGGACAAGCGCGCGCACCATTCCGTCCGGCGACCACGCACGCAACAGTTTGGCGCTGCCAGGGCGTCGCAGCATCAGGCGGGCCGATGCTCCCACCCCGCATTGAGCCGCATAGGCAATGAGCGTTTTCACCCGCGTCGGGCCGGCCATGCCAATGTATACCGGCACCTCTTCCAGGATGCTGCCGAGGCTTTGCAGCCAGTCGATGACCACGTTGGCGTCAAAGGTGAACTGGGTGACCACCCAGAGCCGCGTGGACGTCGTGCGCGCGTATTCGCGTTTGATACCAAGGGCCTGGATGAGTGTTGCCCGGTCCGCCATGGGATGCCCGTCCGGATGGGCTGCCACACCGATACCATGGAATTGGAACTGGGCCAGCAAGCCAGATTCCAGAACGGCCAGGGTATCTGGAAAAGGGCCGGCGATCGCATCGCTGTCGCCGGCAATCAGCAATAGACGGTCAACGCCGCTTTCATTCAGTTGCGAAAGCCAGTCCCGAAGTTGCCTGCGGCTCTCGGCCATACGTGCGGGTACGTGGGGAATCGGCTGCATGCCAACGCTCAGCAGATGTCGGCATGCCCGCAGGGTATCGCTGAACTGGCCTTTTGGCAGAAAAGGCACGTAGACACAGGTGCCCCGCGGCAGCAAATCCGGCAAATGCTCCTGTGCCAGTATCTGGCGGGGTGTTGCCTCAATGGACGCCCAACGTACCAGAGCCTGCATCCGTGCGGTGGCTTCCGCGTCATGGGCACTGAACGGCTGTTTATCACTCACCAGTTTCATGAATCACGCACCCCATTGATACCTGCTTGCATCGGGCAGGCGACGGCCACCGCCGTCTGCCCCACTGCATTGCTAGTCCGCGAAGTCGATTCCCTTCGCCCGTGCCCTCTCGCGGGCGTTGGGGTTCACCGAAGGCCGGAACGGAACTTCCACCACTTCCGCCTCGACAGCCGTTGAGCCATCCGTAGCAGCGTATTCCACCGGCAGGTGGACCGTCAGGCGGGTGCCAACAGCACGCAGGTCAAACGGCACATAGGCCAAGCCAATATTGGTTTCCAGCTCAGGCGAATACCAAGGCGAGGTAACATAGCCCTCTGGCTCGCCGCCTTCTGGTCCGCTGACCAGCCAGAAGTCGTTGGCATAGTCGGTTACCTGGCCACCGCCAAAACGGATACCCACCATGATGTGGCTGAAAGGCGGTCGGCCAGCGTCCAGTTGCTCGCGGACTTTCTCGAGCTTCTGCTTACCGATGTAATCCGCGTCCTTGTTGCGAGGCACCTGATACGCCAGGTTGCACTGGAATGGCAGGGTTTCCTGATCCACATCCTGGCCCCAGGAAAGGATACCGGCAGCAATTCGGCGGTGATGCGCCGGCGCAATCACTCTCAGATTGTGGGCCTCACCGGCGGCAAGCACGGTGTACCAGAGGTCTTCGGCGTATTTGGTGGCTTCCTTGAGGTAAATCTCGTAACCCTTCTCACCGGTAAAACCGGTTTGGGAGATAATCACGTCATGACCGGCCACCTGGCCCTCCATCAAGCCATAGTACGGAATCTCCTTCACGCGCTCACCGAACAGGTCAGCCATGAGCGCCTCAGATTTGGGACCCTGGATCTGCACCGGTGCTACATCGATTTCCGCGATGGTGACGTTGAAGCCCATCCCGATGTTGACGCCCCGCAACCAGAATTCCAGGTCGCTATCGGAAAGGGAGAACCAGAACTCGTCCTCGGCAACACGAAGCAGAACCGGGTCATTGAGAATGCCGCCCTCTTCATTGCACAAGATGACGTACTTGCCACGCATAGGTTTTATCTTGGTGGCATCTCGAGTAATCACATAGTTCACGAAGCGTTCCGCGTCCGGCCCCTTTACCTGAATCTGGCGCTCTACGGCGACATTCCACATGGTGACGTCATGTATCAGCGACTCGTATTCCACCATGGCGCCGCCATCTTCCGGACGGACATAGCCCCGGGGGTGATACATACGGTTGTAAACGGTCGCCCGCCAGCATCCAGCTTCGTACGCCAGGTGCCAGTATGGCGACTTGCGTACACGGGTGGAGATCAACATCTCCACCGGCGTGGGGCCGGACTGGCGCAGGTTAATGGGAACCCGACGGTCGGACTGGTCAACACTGTCAGGCTGGCGGGCGGCGCCCGCCCGTTGCTGCGGATAATCCAGAAGTGCTTGCTCAAATTTAACGGCCATTGCTATCTCCCCCTACCGGGTTGTCGATAGCTCTAATGTGACCCTGTTTTCAGTTATCAGGTTGAACCAATACGACACTGGCACAACCAAAAACGTCAACACCACCGTGATGAATCCTGGAAGCCGCGCCAAAGTGCCAAGCATGAGATGGGGCTACAGCAACCGACAAAGCCTGCTATATTGGTCAAACCTGTCCGTGCAGATCAAGGAGTCGACGTTGACACTGACCACCCCCGCCCTTCTGTTTCCCGCCATTTCACTGTTGCTGCTGGCCTACACCAATCGCTTTCTTGTTCTGGCGCAATTGATACGCCAGCTTAAGCAAATGGATACGGAAGAAGACCATGCCCTTATCGCCCGCCAGATCAGCATGCTGCGAAAACGCATTTTGCTGACCAAACGGATGCAGGCTTACGGTGTGCTCAGCTTTTTTGTCTGCACCATGTCCATGTTTGTTCTGTTTGTGGGAGCTCAGCTTGCAGGGGCCATCGCGTTCGGCATCAGCCTGATATTACTGTCGGTCTCATTGTTGTATTCGCTGTACGAAATCGTGATTTCGACCAACGCCATCAACGTTGAGCTTGAAAACTTCGAAGCCAGGAAACGAGCCGGGGAGTAACACGCAAACGTTCAGGAAACCGGATCCGGTCTTCCTTTTTTCATCCGGTACATGGCGCTGTCTGCGTAGCGAATCAGTACTTCATGGTTGTCCCCGTGTTCGGGATAGACAGCCACACCAATACTTGGAATCAATGTCAGGGATGCCATCGGCAACTCGTAGGGTTCACTGAGAGTTGCCCGCAATTTTTCAGCAACACTGTCCGCGTCACTTGGCTGTTCAATTCCATCAAGCAGCACGATGAACTCATCGCCACCCAGCCGACCAACCGTATCTGCGGCCCGAACCCCCTGCACCAATCGGCGAGCCATTTCCTGCAAGACCTGATCTCCGACGGCGTGTCCGTAGGTATCGTTGACCTGCTTGAAATCATCCAGATCGAGGTACAGTATCGCCAGAAAGCCGACTTCCCTGGCTGCACGCGCAAGCGCTGTCTGAATCCGGTCCAGGACCAGGCTACGGTTCGGCAATTCCGTCAGCTGGTCGTACCTGGCCATATGCTCCAATTGCGCTTGCATTTGCTTACGCTCCACCGCGGCGGCAACCTGTATGCCGACAAACTCCAACAGCTCTCTGTCTTCGTCCGTGTAACACGCACTCTTTGATTGCCTTTGTACGGCAATCGCGCCGAACACACCCTGGGATGATTTCAGCGGCACACCCAGCCAGTGGTGACGTACCTCAACGTGCGAGGTATCGATCGCCTGAGGCGAGAAAGCCACGCTGCTTCCGGGCGTCAGCAACAGAGCCTTGGCGGAACGGATGACCTGTTCACAGAGAGAACCGATATCCTGAGAGAAACCGTGGGTCCCCGTCTCATGACGGTCGGCATTATAGGGAAAGTACAACTCACCGCCCTGCGTATCCACGAGCGCCACCATAAAAGCAGGCGCTGACATCAGGCCTTCCACAACCTGGTGAATTCGCCGGAACATGGCAGGCAGGCTATCCGAACTGTTCGCTGCGTCCGATATGGCATACATGGCGGCCTGCATAGCCTCGGCCCGCTTGCGCTGGGTCACGTCACGGGCGACCGCCACGCGGATCTGTTCCTTTTCAGACCAACGGGCAGACCACATGATATGGGCTGTTGAGCCATCCTTGCGGATGTAACGGTTCTCAAAGTGCGGCTTCAGCTCTCCCCGCAGGATTTCTTTGACAGCCTGACGCGTTTTCTCAAGGTCCTCCGGATGAACAAAATCCAGGATTCGCCGTCCAATCATTTCCTCCGGCAGATAACCAAATACCCGCTCACTGGCTGCGCTGACGTAGCGAACGTAGCCATCGCGATCTACAACGCAGAGTGCGTCCAGCAGCAGGTCGATAAAGCTTTCCGGCGGAATGGTGGGGCCCATGGCCTATCGGGCGCCCCAGATCCGGGCTACAGCACTATCGCTGCCCAGCAGTCCTACCACGAAACAGACGAGACTGATCACGAAAAACAGCACAATAGGTAACAAAGCGCTGAAGGTTTCCGCGAAGATTGAAAAGAAAAGCGACACCCCGGACAGAACCAGGAACAGAAAACCGACCACCAGCAGTATTTTACGATGCGACTGACGATAACCCTCGGCGCTTCCACCTTTCTCGAAAAAACAGAGAATGGGCCAGAACAGCTTTCGAAAAATGTCTTTCACTGCACGCCACCTCACCTGTTTTTGGGGCTGACAATGGCCAGTGTCACCGTTGCCTTGGAGACAAGCCTCATGTCGCCGGCCTTGCCACAGTACACCTCAGACTCTACCACGGTTAACGTGGAGCCTGCCTTGAGCACAGTGGCGACACACTCGATATGTGTCCCGCTGGCTGACCGCAGCAGCTTCAGCGAGAAATCCGATGTCAGGACCATCTGCCCGGATTTAACAGCGGAGGCACCGGCAGCACCGGCCGTATGATCCGCCACCGTAGCCTGCACCCCGAAGTGCACGAAACCGTCCTGCTGCAGATGCCGTTCCGCCAGTACCAGACGGGAGCGACATTCACCGGTTTTGATAGACACCAGTTCCAGACCAATATCTGCAACAAACGGTGCCGATGAAAAAATCCGTTCCACTTCGTTATTGTTAAGCGTGTCCACGTTGTCTCCGGAACTGTGGTTGGCAATCCAGCGGTTTATGCCTCAAAAGTATGCACTGCAAGCTCGCTACGAACCGCTTCAGGGATGGGGACCGACTTTTGAGTCTCGTAGTCGAAATGAATCAGCACGGTAACGCCACGCGCAACCAAAACACCATTTTGCCAAGCTTCCTGGATTACCTCGAAGGAAGAGTTGCCGACTTTGCCAATTCCGGACCGCACCTTAACAGGCGTGGCCCAGTAACACTGGGCTTTGAGATCAATTTCCATGCGGGCGAGAATCAGTGGCCAGCCTTTCGGCTCCAGGGAAGGATGGAATATACGGAACACCGGTGTTCTCGCCTGCTCAAACCAGACCGGGTAAACCGTGTTATTGATATGGCCAAGTGCGTCGGTGTCGCTGAATCTTGGTTCGGTTTCGTAGTGGAACATTTGACTCCCCTTACATCGTGTTAGCGGCAAAGTCTCTCGGGATTTCCGGCGAGGGGAAACCGTTCAATGATCTGATAGACAGACCCATGAGCCCCCTGTGTGCTTTCAAACAACGCGATCCCGCCCACCGAAAAGGTCCCTATAGGTTGTCGTTCCTGAGACTCAAGCAATTCGGCGACTGACCCACGCTGCCTCTTGAAACGAGCCAACGTGATATGTGGGCAGAACGGGCGTTTTTCCTGCTCAAACCCAGGCATGCACAGACTCTGGTTAAGCACCTCGTGAAGCTCAGCCAGTTTATCCGCTGGCTGAACTCCGGCCCACAGATTTTTTGGAAAGTCCGGTCGGCCGAAGCAGCCCAGGCCGCAAACGGTGAGATCAAATTGTCCAACTGGCAGGTTTCGGGCAGCATCACATACATCTGGCAACCGCTGCCTGGCCACACTACCGAGAAATACCAGCGTAAGATGCAGCTGATCCGGTCGCTGCCAGCGCGCCCCTGCAACCGGTTGCTGAATTGACACCAGACGCTGCTTCACCGAATCGGGGATTTCCAACCCGAAGAACAGACGATGTGTTTCTGGTTTATCCAACCCGCACCCCAAACCATTCCGGAAACCGACGCAGACAGTACAGCGCAATCATGTCGTAAACACCATGCCAGACCATTACCAGCAGCAGGCTGTCCGTCAGTGCATACGCTACTCCCAACACCACTCCCAACCCGGTCGCCAATAGAAAGTAGGTGAACGAAAGATAATGCACCATGCCAAACAGCACCGACGCAGCGACTATCGCAACCGCATCGTGGGTGTGTTGGGCCAGCCAACCCTGGATCGCCCCGCGGAACAGCAATTCTTCACCGACTCCTGCGAAGACTGCCAAGGCTACCAGCACCGACCAGGAATACTCGCAGGCGAAACGATGCAACTGCTCCAGTTGGGATTCCAGAGAGTCACGAAGCCGGCCCGGAAGCCAGGTCAGCATCATGATCACGACGTACGTTGCCACACTGCCGGCCACTCCCCATAGAACGACCGAGCCAAAGCTCAAACCATCGTACTGAACCGGTATACCGAACAGAAAAATCGCCAGCAGCCCCACCACACCAATGCCGGCCTGGAATCCCAATGCGGCCGTGGATGGGATCTGCGGGCGTTTTCGAGCCATGGCCACTCATCTACCTCGCTTACCAGGCGGCATAACTACCCACTCAGGGTCCTCGAATTCGCCAAGCGGCGTAATTTCGCAAAATGGCGCGGCGCTGCGGATGATTCGGGCCACTTCCGGGTTATGCTGCCCTTCCATGGCATCCCGCTGCTCTTTGCTGTCCCAACTGGCGATGGCAATCAGCACATTCGGGTCACCAATTTTCCGGTGCAGCTCTGTTCCGCGCGCGCCCGGCGCCTGCTGGATGATCTCGCTGGCACGAACCCAGGCATCGGCGTATTCCTCTGCCGTGTGCCCTTCTCGTATGCGGACCTCGAAGATGTATTTCATGAGTTCACCCTCGTTCCAAACGGCAATTTCCCAAATAACGGGCCTCTGACTCTCAGAGTAATTGTTTTGATTTTGGATCGCATCGGTAAATGCCTACAAATAAACTTGGCAATTCCGGGGACATAGGAGTAAAGTTCGTTTCGTAGGAAAGATTTAGCACAGCATTTCACGAATAAGACGCATCTCTGTTGTTTTGGTAGTTGTCCGTCCTGTTTTTGATTCCGCGCGTTTTTTGTTTCCGCACAACGCTGATCAGTCATCGTTCAAGATGGTCTGGCGGCACATTAAATTATCGATTTCAGGATTATGATTATGTCGACTACTACCGGTACTGTTAAGTTTTTCAACGAAGCAAAAGGCTTTGGTTTCATCACTCGTGAAAGCGGCCCTGACGTATTCGTTCACTACAGCGCTATTCAAGGCGGCGGATTCAAGACCCTGGCAGAAGGCCAGCAGGTTGAGTTCACCGTAACTGACGGCCAGAAAGGCCCTCAGGCAGAGAACGTTGTTGCTGTTTAAATAACAGTCAGCACGTTTGAAAAAGGCAGCTTCGGCTGCCTTTTTTTATTGCCCCTTCATAATTTCGTCATTGACCTGTCACCTACCTGACACTGCTTTGTCACCCTCAAGGATTACCGTTGCATTGTAACTCGCAATAAAGCGAGCTTATGTATTGCAAAAGGTGATTCCATGCCGTCTATGCATTCCCCCGATATGATGCTCCGCATCGAGGACATGGGAGTAACATACCCCGGCAACATCCTGGCGCTGCGGCCTACCACCGTCGAGTTCCACAAAGGTGAGTTTACGGTACTACTCGGCCTTTCGGGCGCGGGCAAATCGACCCTTCTGCGTTCACTCAATCATCTGGTGCAACCCACCACCGGCACGGTGATCTCGGCTGAGTTCGGCACCCTGAAGACCAGCAGGACGGTCCGCCGGCACCGATGTAGAACTGCCATGGTCTTCCAGCACCACCAACTCATCGAACGACATACCGCGCTCCAGAATGTACTCACAGGCCGGCTTGCCTACCACAGTACGTGGCGCAGCCTGTTTCCCCTACCGAGGGCGGAACTGGAGTACGCCTTGCGTTGCCTGGAGCGTGTTGGTCTTGGTGAAAAGGCCCTTGCGCGGGTGGATCAACTGTCTGGCGGCCAACAACAACGGGTGGGTATCGCCCGCGCCCTGGCGCAACAGCCGTCCATGATCCTCGCGGATGAGCCTGTCGCCAGTCTGGACCCCGCAACGTCCGAACGGGTACTCACACTCTTGCGCGATATCTGCCGGGAGGACGGTATCACCGCCGTAATGTCACTCCACCAGCTGGAGTACGCCCGGCGGTTTGCCGATCGCATCATCGGCCTGGCAAACGCCCGGATCGTATTCGATGCGGAACCGGCAAAGCTGGAGCAACACCATCTTGATGAGATCTACCACAGCGCGAGCGTTGCAGTTTCCGACCCCGGCAAGACCGCCGCGCAGACCTCCCACCCTCAACCATCGAACCATCCCACCAAGCAACTGGAGATCGCCCAATGAAACCGTTATTCAACCTCGTGTTAGTGCTCTGCCTGATGATGGGAATGAACATGCAGGCCTCCGCAGCAGACCCCAACCCGGATCTGCTGAAGGTCGCCCTGCTCCCCGATGAAAATGCCTCTGAACTGATCAAGCGCAACCAGCCTCTGAAAGACTACCTGGAAAGCACCCTCGGGAAAGAAGTGGAACTGATCGTCACAACGGACTATTCGTCCATGATCGAAGCCATGCGCTTCGGCCGTATCGACCTTGGCTATTTCGGCCCACTGTCCTACGTGATGGCGAAGAGTAAAAGCGACATCGAGCCTTTCGCCGCCATGATTGTAGACGGCAAACCCACGTACCGTTCCATCCTCATCGCCAATGCGGACTCGGGCGTGAAGTCCTATGACGATATCAAGGGCAAGAAAATGGCCTATGGCGATCGCGCCTCCACCTCAAGCCACCTCATCCCCAAAACGGTGCTGCTTGAATCTGCCGGACTGGAAGCAGACAGGGACTATGAAGCCCACTTCGTCGGCAGCCACGATTCCGTTGCGGTGAACGTGGCCAACGGCAACGCTGAGGCCGGCGGCCTGTCGGAAGTCATCTTCCAGCATGTCATGGACCGTGGCCTGATTGATCGCGATAACGTCCGGATTCTTGGCTACAGCGGCGAGTTCCCACAGTATCCGTGGGCCATGCGGTCAAACCTGAACCCGGACCTCAAGGCAAAGATACGCGACGCCTTCATCAGCATTAATGACAAAGAAATCCTGAACAACCTTAAGGCCGAGGGGTTTGCCGCTATCGAGGATTCCGACTACGACGTGATCCGCAAGATGGGCGGCCTGCTCAACCTTGATTTCGCGAAGATGTAAGAGGCTTTATGACTCACACGACGACGGAACCGGCGGCCCTGTCGCCGGCTCCGTCGGCTTCCGTGCTGGACGAACACGCACGGGGCTGGCGGAGCAAGCTTTGGCAGGCAGGCCTGGTACTGGCGGTGGTCTTTTTCGCCAGCTGGTACGTGGACCTGCTCGACTTCCGCACCCTTGCTAACGGCGTCCCCGCGATCGCCACCCTGTTACGAGAATCACTACCACCTGATTTCACCAATGTGATGGACTGGGTATCGCCCCTGCTGGACACACTGGCGATGAGCATCGCCGGCACCGCGATTGCGGTTTCAGCCTCCGTGCCCCTGGCCTTTCTGGCGGCCCGAAACACCACGCCCCATCCTGCTGTGTTTCGCCTGACCCGCACCCTGCTGAACGGCCTGCGTTCCGTACCGGAACTCATCATGGGCATTATTTTCGTCGCGGCCGTGGGTTTTGGCGCACTGCCAGGGGTGTTGGCCCTTGGCCTGCATTCCATCGGTATGGTCGGCAAGTTCTTCGCAGAAGCCATAGAGCATGTGGATGAAGCCCCCGTTGAGGCCGCTGATGCCTCCGGAGCCACGCGTTTGCAAGTGCTCTGGCACGCGGTTCTGCCACAGGTGCTGCCGCAGTTTGCCGATGTGTCGATCTATCGCTGGGAATACAACTTTCGCGCCTCCACCGTCATGGGCATGGTCGGTGCCGGCGGTATCGGCTTCGAGCTCATGGGGTCGTTGCGCATCATGCAGTATCAGGAAGTCAGTGCCATCCTCATTGTCATACTGCTGATGGTAACGATGGTGGACAGCCTGAGCGGTCACCTCCGTAAGACATTCAAATAAGGACAGCGAATGAAACCAAGAGTTGTCATCACCCACCGGGTCCACGACAGTATACTTGCCAGCCTGGAGCCCCACTGCGAGCTGATCACTAACCAGTCTGCCGTCACCCTGCCACCGGGTTCGGTGAGAGCTCGCGCGGCTACGGCCGATGCCATGATGGCGTTTATGCCAGATCGCGTTAGCGAGGAATTTCTGGTGGCCTGCCCCGACCTGAAAGTGATCGGCGCTGCCCTGAAGGGATTCGATAACTTTGACGTGGACGCCTGCACCCGTCACGGAGTCTGGCTGACCTTCGTGCCCGATTTGCTGACCGTGCCCACCGCCGAACTCACCGTTGGATTAACCATAGGCCTGATTCGCCAGATCCGGCCAGCAGACCAGTTCGTCCGTTCCGGAGAATTCCAGGGCTGGCAGCCTCAATTCTATGGCCTCGGCATTGAAGGCTCGACCATTGGTATTGTGGGCATGGGAGCCATCGGCAAAGCCGTGGCTACACGGCTCCAGGGCTGGGGCGCACGAGTACTGTACTCACAACCGGAAAGCCTACCGGCTGCCGAAGAAGACGCCCTGGACCTTTCCAGGTCAGAGCTTGATGACCTGCTGGCCGAATCCGACATCGTCATACTGGCCCTGGCGCTTAATGAACATACCCTGCACACGCTCAACGCTGACCGCCTGCGCCAGATGAAACGCGGTAGTTTTCTGATCAATCCCTGCCGGGGTTCCGTCGTGGACGAGGCAGCCGTTCTGCAATCGCTGACGTACGGACATCTGGGTGGCTACGCGGCGGACGTGTTTGAAATGGAAGACTGGGCCAGACCGGACCGCCCGCAGCGGATTGATCCGGCACTGCGGGCCCACCCGAACACCCTGTTCACCGCACACACGGGCTCGGCCGTCAGGGACGTGAGATTTGCCATCGAACAGCGGGCAGCCGACAACATCCTTCAGGCGCTCAGAGGCCATCAGCCCCAGGACGCGGTCAACTCACCGCTCGAACCCAAGGGAACAGTATGCTGAACCTGGTCTGGCTCAAGAGTTTTATCACCCTCGTTCAGCACCACAGTTTCCAGGCCGCCGCCAATCACCTCGGCATCGCCCAGCCCACCCTATCCCAGCACATTCAGAAACTGGAGGAGCAGCTGGACGTATTATTGATCCAACGCGGCAAGTCCGGTTGCGAACCCACCAGGGCGGCCCAGGCGCTGATGCCGCTCGCCCTAAGCATGTTACGCCTGGACCAACGCGCGCGGGAGGCGGTCACGGGAACAAGTCTGCGGGTAGGTGCCAGCTCCAACATCGGTATCTACATGCTGCAGCCTCACGTTCGCTCCTTCATGGACCGGATGACCTCTCCGCACGTGGATCTGGTGATCGACAATAACCCCGCCATCGCACGACAGCTCACCAGCGGCGAATTGGATATCGCAGTCATGGAGTGGTGGCACCCCAAGCCCGGCTTCCAGGCCCGTGACTGGAAACAGGAGCCAGTGGTGTTGATTGTGCCGCCTGGCCACCCCTGTGCCGATATGACGCAGATCAACCGGGAAGCCCTGGCAGGAATGACGCTGCTGGGCGGCGAGCCAGGGACCGGCACTGGCCGTTTATTGGCTAATTTCTTTGGCGACGACGGGCCTTTTCCGGAGGTATCGATGCAACTGGGCAGTACCGAAGCCGTAAAGCAGGCGGTCAAGGCGGGGGTGGGTATTTCGCTGGTGTTGGCGGCTTCGGTCACTGACGAAGTGCGAGCAGGCACCCTGCGAGCCATCCCCGTCAGCGATCCCGGGCTTGCCAAGGAACTGGTGGTCATCTGCCCCGAGACGATTGCCCGGCACCCACCGGTCTCCAGCTTTGTCAGCCACCTATGCCACTGAGCGAGGCCCCCTGGCAAGTTATTACCAGGGCAGTTCCTCACCATTGCTGTGCCAGAAGGAGCCCGTGTTTTCCAGGTTAAGGCCCTCGATTCTCGCCGCCAAGCCCTTTGCTGACTCCTCGGGCGTAATCAGTCCGCCGAAATTCACCATACGGGTTTGCACATAACCGGGATGGAGCTGGGCCACCGCAATGCCCTTTGGTTTAAGGTCCATCGCCAGGGACTTGCCAAAGGCGTTCAGCGCCGCCTTGGACGCACGATAGCCATAGCGGCCGCCGGAGTCGTTGTCCGCGATGGAGCCCATCCGGCTGGTGATGTTGGCAATTTTACCGCCGTACGGTATCTGGGACACCAGCGCTTCCGCCACCCTCAATGGCGCGTAAGCGTTGATTTCCATCTGGGTACGAATGGAATCGAAATCAATGCTGCCCAGTTTTTCATCCTGCAGCAGGCCGGCATTATTGATCAGCAGGTCGATCGACTGGCCCTTCACGCCGTCAATCAATGACTGAAGTCCACTTGCCGTGGTGACGTCAACAGATTCAACGACTCGAGTCGCCACCTCCTTGAGCTCGGGGGACGCTTCCCGACATACGCCAATCACGTCACAGCCTTCACCAGCAAAGTGACGGGCCAACTCAAGGCCGATGCCGCGATTGGCCCCGGTAATCACAACGGTTCTTTGTTCAGGCATGACAGCCTCCTGTTATTGGGATAAAGGTCCGTTATACGGACTCACCACTGCAGTGTTCAACCCTCAAATTGAGAGAAAAATCGCCGGGCACTGTCGTTGGCGGGAAAGACCATCTCACCCCGTAGCTCCGCCTGATAGTTGACTCTCGCGGGCAGCCCTTCCACTATTTGGGAAAACAATAAGGCAAAGCCCGTGACGCAGAGTTCTTTCAAGGTCGTTATATTTGGCGCTGGCAGTATCGGCTGTTACCTCGGAGGCAGGCTGCTTTCTTCCGGTGTGAACGTGGTCATGGTGGGCCGAAAGACCATGCAGGAGCGCCTTCGAACCTCCCCACTGACGGTCACTGACTATGAAGGGTTTCGCTTCCACAGCCAGCTGGCCGAGCATCAGTATGTGACCTCTGCCGAGGCGGCAGGCAACGCCGATCTTGTGCTGGTAACGGTCAAATCCGCCGCCACCTCCGAGGCCGGCAAACAGCTCGCGCCCTGGGTGAGCGAGGGCATACCGGTGGTCAGCCTGCAAAACGGAATCTCCAACGCAGAGCACCTCCAGGCCGCTATGCCCAACGCCAACGTATTGGCCGGGATGGTTCCATTCAACGTGCTGCAACAGGAGCCGGGGCATTTCCATCAAGGCACTCAGGGCCACCTGATGGCCGACCGGCACCCGTCACTGCAACCGGCCCTGCCCTGGTTTGAGCATGCCGGGCTCCCCCTGGAACTGCGGCGCGATATCGAATCGGTGATGTGGTCCAAGCTGTTACTCAATCTGAATAACCCGGTCAACGCCCTTTCTGGCGTTCCGCTGCTGGAAGAGCTCTCGCAAAGGGACTATCGCCGCTGCCTGGCAATGGCTCAGAGAGAGACGCTAGAGCTCCTTAAATCGGCAGGCATACCCACGGTAAAACTCACAGGCCTGCCTACCAAACTGATTCCTTCCGTGATGTCACTACCAGATTGGCTGTTTACCCGACTAGCCAAACGGATGCTCACCATCGATCCTGTTGCACGTTCCTCCATGTGGGAAGACCTCCAGGCCGGGCGCCCAACCGAAATTGACTGGATCAATGGCGAAGTGGTGAAACTGGCGGAAAAGCTGGGTACGGACGCACCGGTCAACCGCAAACTTGTGCGACTGATGCATCAACGGGAGGAAACGGAAAAAACCTGGGGTGCTTCTGAATTGCTGAATGAGCTCACCGATCACTCCAGACCATAACCTGCCGGTCAAAAGCGAACACATCGTTTCGAGAGGCCAGTCACACTCCAGCTCATCCCGCCGAAAAAGACAAAAAAACGGCCACTTCCGACCTGTTGCGCTGATCATAATTTGTGCAAGTTGCGAATGAATGGTGTCTCGCCAGGCACCATTCATCCCCAACAACGGAGACACAATAATGAACAAGATCCGACACTGTGACGAAAGAGACACCTCCTCCAAAGGCCATTCCCTGTTTCGACTCCTGGCGGTCACTGCGATGGCCATGGCTATGACAGGCTGCGGCCAGCTGGGACAACTGCTCAGCAATCCCCAGGTCTCTGATGCGGACAACGACCAGGTGATATTCCTGGGCGACTCAATCTTCGCCCTGTCCGGCAAGATCCAGGACGAACTGGAAGCCAAAGCCGGGGAAACCTTCCGCCGCTACACGGTCTCCGGCGCCGAACTCACCGGTGGGTTCCTCGCGCCCTCTGTTGTCGAGCAGTTCGCCACCGCACAGGAGGACAATCCCGACATCCGCACCATGGTTGGTAATGGCGGCGGTAACGACATCCTTATTCCGGCGATTGCCCTTGACCCATACAACTGCAAAACCCAGTGGTATCAGTTCGGCCGCCTCAGCAGCAAGTGCAAGGATCTGATCGATGATCTGTATGTGGACGGCGTGAACTATCTGAACGAATTGTCCGATGCGGGCGTGGAGAACGGCGTGCTGGTGGGTTACTACTACACCAAGAACGGCCTTTTCCGTCTTAAAAGCATGAAACAGGCGGTCGACTACGGCAACAAAATCCTCGCCAGGGCCTGCGAATATTCCACTCTCGACTGTACCTTCGTGGACCCAAGACAGGTGGTGACGGAGAGCGACATCATCTTCGATGGCATACACCCGGCCGATAGTGGCTCCCAAAAGATCGCAGAGTTGATCTGGCCGAAACTCCAGCCTTTGCTGTAACTCAACCAGGGGGCCGTCAACGACGTTGAAAGGCTCCCTGACAACCGGTGAACAGGAAAATACTTTGTGAAAACATCCCTTTGGCTTGCAGGGCTGGCCGTAGTGATTCTGGGCACGGCCGGCTTTATCCTTAGCCTGTCGACGACACCCGTACAGCCTTTGACGTCCGAGACCTCGTCCACTCCGGTGCTGCCCGGCCAACCAGCTACATCACCGCCGGCCCAATCCCAGGGGCCATCAGCCCTGAGCAATGAAGACCTTGCAAAGCTCTCCGCGTACGAGCAATGGCTGGAAGACAACCGGCTGCTGTTGCAGGGCATGCCCATGCTCGAACGCCAGACAGCGCTCTGGGAAAAACGGGAGGCACTGTTCGGTGACGAGGCCAGCCGTATATGGGGCGAGCGGGAGTCTCCCATGCATGCGAATCAGGACGCCTTTCAGGCGGAACTGCAGCGACTGGACCAAGCCCACGAAATCACCCCGGAAGAAACCGCGCACCAGCTTAAAACCTCCGTAGAACAGCTTTACAACAACGATATGGCCCGACGGCTTATTGGCCCGGACGTGATGGCTCGCACCTTGTTCAGCCTCGACGCTGTTCAGAGCCACCTCCACACCTTATCGGCAGACGCTCGCCAGGAACGCATCAACAGCCTGCGCCGCCAGATGGGCTATCCGGAAGAAGCCATCAGCCGCCTTTCAAAGCAGGACCAGCAACGCAACGAACGCTGGCAAAATGGCAAAGCCTACATGGCCGAACGAAACCAACTTGCCCGGCGCTATTCCGGAGATCAACTGGATAAAGCGCTGGACGATTTGCGTGCAGAACACTTCGGGCGCTCTGCCAAAACCATTGCCCTTGAGGAACGGGACGGATTCTTCCGGTTTGAGCGAGAGCGGCGATTTGGGGTTAACTGAAATCCGCAATCACAATCGGTGAACGTTTCGTGACGGATCATAACGAGTCGGCTTCTCAGCCACTTTTCCATTCAACGATGCTTTGAAGAAATCCAGAACTTTCGCGTTCTTTAACGGCGACTCCTCAAAGTAGGCGTGGGAATCCCCGACATGAGGCTGGCTGGTAACGTCGATATAGGTCGCCACCCTGGAATCCAGCCGGCGCAGGTAATGGCCAAGCCGGGCTTTCTGCTGTTCGCCCATTTTCAGGCGTGAGGCCTTTAGTGCTCCGTCGTTTTCGTTGATGGTGATATAGAGACGATTGCGGTAGGGAATTCGGTCCACCCACTCGGCGTGGTTTTCATTATTGGTGTCCGCGGCCACCATCACAACGTTATCGAACAACAGCCGATCTCCGCTGTACACCGAACTCCCCAGCAAATGCTTGTAGAGATAGTTCCCCATGCTGTGCAACATCAGATTCACAGTGAACGGGCAGTGCTTCTCGACTTCCTTCGCAAAGTAGCGGTCCCACGCGGCGGCGTTGTCTGCAAACCGGGCTTCCGCACGCGCCTCCAGATCCATCACGTACTGCGCATGAAAGTCGCTCACCAGGGCTTCCAGCTTCTCCAGCACGCGATTGAATGCCCCTACCGAGGCGAGGGCGTCCCGCTTGTCGCTCTTGTAGCTGAGCACGCCGTGCAACCCTCCACCATTGGCGGGCCAACTGAACACAATGACTTCAACGCCGAAGTTCTGCTCCAGCCTTTCGGCACGATCAAGCACATCAGTCATATCGTTGTTGTAACCATGAACAAACAACAGCAGGTTTCTTCCGTTCGGGCGCGCACCAGCGCCGTGGCCGGATCTCTCGATCAGTTTGCGGGCCACGTAGGCGCTCGCCGGATAGGTATTGTCGGGATTAAGATCGACACTCTTCGCCATTTGCGGTGTGATCTGGTCAGGCAGGATATCAATATGCCAGCGGTTTCGCCGGCGGGATGCCTCCGCCAGCCGCAACTCGTTGGGGCCTTCAATGGGTTTACTGCCAAAGGCCTCACTCTCTGTGTGTTTGCTTTCATCGACGGTTCTATTGGTTACGATATACATGGAGCAGATTCCTTTATGCTTCCATGCCACGGAACGACCTGGTGGCCACTACTGATAGGAAGTAACGAAAAGTTCCCTGACGGCCGCCCTACAACCCCCTATGATGAACGGCATCAGAATTCAATCGCACGGTGGGAATGTTGCTACCCAACACCTAATTAATTAGCAAACTGAACTAAAATGTCAAATCACCACACGGCCCCGGAATCTTGCCCATGCTGATCTACACTCTCTGCGCGATGTCCGTGATTGCCGCCTCGGTTTTCTATCTGTTTTTCTACCGCAACTGGCGTCGCGAGAGACAGCTTCAAACTCCCTTTCCGGAGAACTGGCGCGCGACGCTCGAGTCCCAGGTGCCCCTATTCCCCGGGTTGCCGGCCAAGCTGAAACGACAACTGGAACAGCATGTACAGTTGTTCCTGGCGGAGAAATCCTTTTACGGCTGCGATGGGTTCGAGGTGGACGACACCGTACGCCTGACCATCGCGGGACATGCCTGCCTGCTCATCATGAACCGCAGCTATTCCGACTTCGACGACATCCGCAGTATCCTGGTCTATCCGGATGCCTATCGTGTCAGGGATATTGAGCATGATGGCCTGGTGGTGAGCGAGAGTAACGAGATTCGCGCCGGCGAAGCCTCAAGTTATGGACAGGTGGTTCTGGCCTGGACACAGTGCGAGGAAGGTGCCGTCAATCCTGCTGGGCACCACAACGTCATTCTTCACGAATTCGCCCACCAGCTGGACTATCTGGACGGCACTGCGGACGGCGCTCCGCCACTTAGCGGCGAACAGGCAAGACATTGGCAGGAAACGATGACTCAGGCCTATGAACACTTGAGACAGTCGCTTCAACATCACCAGAAGCCCTGGCTGGACCCATACGGCGCCACCGAACCCGCCGAGTTTTTTGCAGTGCTGACGGAAGCCTTTTACCAACAACCGGAGCACCTGAAAGCGGAACAGCCGGAAGTCTACGAAGCGCTGCAACGGTTTTACCGATTAGACACGGAGGCAATATCCCATGGAGAACGGCGATAAGACAAAGCGTGAGGAGTCGGGAGCAGACAACAACTCCCAGAACAGTCAGGCGCTGATTGACGCCATCAACATGCGCAGCATGTCGCTTATCACACTCACAAGTATCGCAACCCTTTATTTTATTGACTGGGCCCAGGCGGTTCTTTTGCCACTGGTGGTGGCGGTGTTAATCAGCTACGCCCTTGAACCCCTTGTCGCCACAATCAATCGGTTGAGAGTACCCCGCCCCCTGGCGGCGGCTGTGGTGTTGATTCTGCTTATCGGTATCATTGCCGGAGCCAGTATTCCCCTGAAGCAGGAAGCCATGGCTATGCTGGACAAGATACCGGTGGCCATCGAACAGTTTCAGCAGAATGAAGCCAGCCGCCCCAAGGACGGGGAAAGCATGATGGAAAAAGCGCAATCCGCCGCAAAGAAAATTGAAGCCACCGCCAGCCCCGATCAGGGCAACGAAGACGCCTCCCGATCGGGTGCAACGCCCGTGCGCGTGGTGGACGAACCCCTCGAGATCAAAGATTACGTACTTCAGGGTTCCCCGGCAGCGCTGGTGCTGATTTCCCAGTGCTTCTCGGCGTTGTTGCTGGTGTATTTCGTGCTCGCCATTGGCTCGCTGTACAGACGCAAGATCGTCAAAATATCCGGGCCATCCTTCGCACGAATGCGTAAAGCCGCCCGAATCATGAACGAGTTCCATCGCAGCGTACGGCAGTTCCTGTTTGTGATGTTTGTAGGTGCCGTATTTGTGGGCGTGCTGACCTGGCTGGCGTTTTTGGCATTGGGCGTTGAACAGGCCGGCTTTTGGGGTGTTTTGGCAGGCGTCGCCAGTGCCGTGCCGTACCTGGGTCCGTTCCTGGTGCTTATGGGCACAGGTGTGGCCGCCTTTATCCAGTTTGGCGAATTGGAGATGTCGATCATTGTTGCCGGCACGTCGCTGGCCATCACCAGCGTTCAGGGCTATCTGCTGACGCCCTGGCTTACCAGCCATATCTCCAGCCTCAACGCGGTTGCCATCTTTATCGGCCTGCTGTTCTGGGGCTGGCTCTGGGGACCCGTAGGCCTCGTGGTTGCCACTCCAATCCTGATGATCGTCAAGTCATTATGCGACCATGTCGTTAACTTGCGTCCGGTCGGTGAACTGCTAGGAAAATAGACGCCCCATTCACTCATTCATCGCTTAATAACAACAAAGGAGACACACGATGTTCGACAGTGAAATCCCCCTGATGGATATGTTGTTCCGACTTTTGGCCGCGGCTGGGCTGGCCCTGTTACTGGGGCTGGAAAGGGAATTGAGAGGCAAAGCGGCAGGCCTGCGCTCCCACATGCTAGTGTCATTGGGGGCCTCGGCCTTCATTATGATGGGGATTCATATCCTGTTCGCCACGGCCGAGGGCGACCCCTCGGCACGAATCGATCCCACGCGGATCGTTGAAGGTGTCATCGGCGGCATCGGTTTTCTGGGTGCTGGCAGCATTATTCAGAGCCGTGGCAGTATTCAGGGTATTACCACTGGTGCATCCATCTGGACAGCGGGCGCAGTTGGCGTTGCGTGCGGCATCGGCAACCTCGCCCTGGCCGGCATGGTCACGGCGCTGGCGCTGATCATCATGGTGGTTCTTGGCCGGTTCGAGCACGAAGTCATTAACGATAATTAGGCCATTAACGATAATTAGGTCATTAACGATCACTGATCCGGCCAAAACCGGAGGTCAGAACGCAGCTGTCGACAGCCCGGCCACCCACTGGATCATTGGCGAGGGATAAACACCCAGCACCAGGATCAACACGGCCACGACCAGCAGCGTCAGCCCACCAATGCGGTTACCCCAGTCGTTGGTGGCGTCCATCCGGCGCATGCCGGGTTCCGGCAGGTACAGGGTCACCATCACCCTCAGATAGTAGAACAGGCCAATGGCACTGCCTGCGACGATACCGCCCACCAGCCACCAGCGGTTTTCAGCAACCCCCAGTGCCAATACATAGAACTTGCCGATAAACCCCGCCGTGAGCGGGATGCCAGCCAGGGACAGGAAGCTCACGGTCATCACGGCTGCCAGCCATGGACGGCGCCAGAACAGCCCACGGTAATAGTGCAGTCCGGCGGCATCTTCACCACTGAATGGGCTGGACAGCTGGGTAACCACGCCGAAGGCTGCCAGTGTGGTGACAAGGTAGGTCACCAGATAAACCCCCACGGTTTCTACTGCCAGTGCCCCACCTGCAACGATAGCCACCATCAGGTAGCCAAAATGGGCAATGGAGGAATAGCCAAGCAGTCGCTTCAGGTTGGATTGGAACAACGCCAACAGGTTGCCCCCCAACATGGTGATCAGGGCCAGCAGTGTTATCAGCGTGTTCAACCAGTCGCTGTTAAACACCGGCGCAACGGTCACCAGACGCAGTAACAGCACGAACACCGCCAACTTGCTGACCGTGGCGAGGAAAATGGTGGCCGGCGCAGGCCCACCCTGGTAAACGTCCGGCGTCCAGAGATGAAAGGGAACAATGGAGAGCTTGAAGCCAAGCCCCACCAGCATCAACACAGCCCCGGCCAGCGTCCATGCATCGGAGGTGTTTGCCAGCCCCGTCGCCAGGCCCGCCAGGTCGAGATGCCCGGTACGGGCATAGATCAACGCCATGCCAAACAACAGGAACGCCGTCGCGGCCGCAGACAAAACCAGGTACTTGATGCCGGCTTCCAGAGACCGTTCTGCCCGAAAGCTATAGGCCAACATGCCGTAGAGGGGCATCGACAACAGTTCCAGGCTGATGAACAGGGTCGCCAGATGGTCGCTGGCCACCAGCCCCAGTGCCCCGGTCACCGCACACAAGAGCAACAGGTAAAACTCTTCCTTGGGGCCGATGTAACCGGTGAGGTAATGATGACTCAGGGCGACCGTGACCAGCGCACACAGGAGCACCAGCACGCTGCCCATTAACGCCAGCCCATCCATAGTCATCAGTGGCGGCGATGACAATGCTGTGGAGGCCACAGGCACGCAGGCCAGAGCCAATACCAGCCCAACGGCCGAAACCAACGCCGTGGCACCATGGTGCCGCTGCCAGGCTACGCCAAGCATGACGATCACCGCGGTGGCACCAACGACGATCAGTGGTATGAGTGCAACCAGATTTGCCAGGGTCAGCATCAGTTCACCTCCCCTGCGCGGCTGGCCAGTTCTGCCCCGGCTTGCTCAAACAGCTCGGCAGCCGGGCCCGCTATCGGGGCGGTAATGTCGAGTATTGGCTGAGGATAGAGCCCCACCATCACCGTCAGCACAAGCAGCACCAACATCATGCCGTATTCTCTCCCGTCCGGCCCTCTCAGGGCGCCCTGGCGGTATTCCGGGCCATAATGCACCCGCTGCATCAGCAGCAGGGAGTATATCGCCGCCAGCACCAGCCCCAAGCTGGCAATCACCACCACGACCGGCGCGCTGGGGAAGGTGCCAAACAGCACCATGAATTCACCCACGAAATTGGCGGTGGCAGGCATACCCAGGGAGGCGGCAACGAAACACAGGGTAAAACCGGGCAGCACCGGGATTCGACCCCATAAGCCGCCCATGATCCGCATGTCACGGGTGTGAATGCGCTCATACAGTTGGCCGCTGAGAATAAACAGCCCGGCGCTGGAGAAGGCATGGGCCACCATGAGGATGATCGCACCCTGAATCGCCAGTTCCGAGCCTGAATACAAGGCAATCAGCACGAAGCCCATGTGGGAGATACTGGTATAGGCGATCAGGCGCTTGATGTCCTGCTGTCCACACGCCAGTACGGCACCATAGATAATGCCCACCAGCCCGAGTGTCATGGCGACAGGCGCAAACGCCTGGGACTCTTCCGGGAACAGCGGCAGCGCAAACCGCAGGATGCCGTAGGCGGCGGTTTTCAACAGGATACCGGCCAGATCGACACTGCCGGCGGTCGGCGCCTGGGCATGGGCATCCGGAAGCCAGCCATGGAATGGGACCACCGGCAGCTTCACGGCAAAGGCCACAAAGAAGCCCAGCATCAGCCACGGCGCCAGCGCCTCCGGGACCTCGGTATCCAGCAAGGTGTCGTAGCTGAAGGACAGTTCGCCGGTGTTGGCGTAATGCACGAACACCAGTGAGAGTATCGCCACCAGCATGAGCAGGCCACTGGCCTGGGTGTAGATGAAGAATCGGGTAGCGGCTCGAATCCGGGTCTGCCCCGCCGAGCCGCTGTGCCCCCAGAGCGCAATCAGGAAGTACATCGGCACCAGCATCATTTCCCAGAACAGGAAGAACAGGAACAGGTCCAGCGCCAGGAATACGCCCACCACACCACCGAGGATGAACAGCAGGTTCAGGTGGAAAAAGCCCACACGGTGGTCAATCTCGTGCCAGGAACAGAGCACGGCCAGTGCGCCGAGGAAGCCGGTCAACGCCACCAGGATCAGCGACAGGCCGTCCATCGCCAGATGAATCTCAATACCAAAACGCGGGATCCAGGACGTTCTCCATTCCAGCAGCCAATGCCTGGTGACCTCGCCCGGCAACGCAAAATCACCGGTTACCCAGAGCACCAGGCTGATGACCAGAACAAACAACATGGTGGCCAGCGCTATCCAGCGAGGCGCCCTGTCGCCCCAACGGTCCGCCTGCCAGCACAGCAGCCCACCCACAAACGGGATCAGGATCAGCCACACCAGGATCATGCTAGCCCTCCCGGCAACACCGCCAGAGCCAGCAGGATGATCGTGGCGCCCAGTACCATCACCAGGGCGTAGCTGCGCACGCGACCGTTCTGGCTTTTCACCAGCCCGGCGTTAAGCGCACGCGCCAATAGCGCTGGCAGATTCATCACCAGGTTCAGCAGATCCACCCTCAGAACCTTCACCATCCACTGCCAGGGCTGCATCAGCACCCGATCAAACAGGGCGTCAAAACCCCACGCATGGTGCCAGAGCCTCCACAGACGAGCGCCTATGCCCTGCCCGACCTGTTTTGCAAGCCAGTCACGCCGCCAAAGGAACAGCCATGCTGCCAACAGCAAACCCGCAATAGCGGCACCCATGGCAAGTACCTGCAGCAGGGTATGGCCGGTGTCCGCTGCTTCTCCGGGTGCGTCCGGGAAGAGTCCGCCAAGGCCCGGATAGAGCCAGGCGCCGATAAAGGTGGACAGCACCGCCAGCACCATCAACGGCAGGTGATGAGTCAGTGGGTTGGTGCCGGATTCCGGATGGCGGGCGTGGTCGCTTCCGGGCTCGCCATGGAAGGTGCCGAGGATCAGTCGAACCGTATAGATGCCGGTCAACACCGCGCCCAGCAATCCAACAATCAATAGGCCGGTCTGGTCAGCCGCCATTGCCTGCCACAGGATTTCGTCCTTGCTGAAAAAGCCAGCCGACACCAGTGGCAATGCCACCAGCGCCGCGCCGCCCACGAGGAAGCCACCATAAGCCACGGGCAGCTTGCGCCAAAGCCCGCCGAGCCGCCGCATGTCCTGTTCGTGGTGGCAACTGATGATCACTGCCCCGGCAGACAGGAACAGCAGGGCCTTGAAGAAGGCGTGGGTCACCAGATGGAAGATCGCAGCATCGAACGCGCCTACCCCCAACGCCACGAACATGTAGCCAATCTGGCTCATGGTGGAGTAGGCCAGCACGCGCTTGATATCGGTTTGGGCCAGAGCCGCAAAGGCCGCCAGCAGCAGAGACACCGCCCCGATCACGCCGACCAGCAGGAGCACATCCGGGGCCAGCAGGAACAGGCCATTGAGCCGGGCAATCAGGTACACGCCCGCCGTGACCATGGTCGCCGCGTGGATCAGCGCTGACACCGGCGTGGGGCCAGCCATGGCGTCGGGCAACCAGGTATGCAGTGGCACCTGAGCCGACTTGCCGAGAGCACCACCAAGTACCAGTAACGCCGCCAGGTTGGCGGTGGCACTGCCTTCTTGCCACTGCTGCGGAGCCAGGGCCAGCAACTCCTGGATATCGAGTGTGCCCAGCTCCATGAAGATCAGGAACAGCCCGAGCGCCAGGAACACGTCGCCAATGCGGGTTACCACGAACGCCTTGAAGGCCGCCCAGCCGTTGGCACTGCCCTGATAGTAATAGCCGATCAGACCATAGCTGCAGAGGCCGACACCCTCCCAGCCGAGGAATAGCAGCAGCAGGTTGTCTCCCAGCACCAGCAGCATCATGCTGAACACAAACAGGTTCATCCAGGCGTAGAAGCGGGTAATGCCTTCCTCACCGGTCATGTACCAGGCGGCGAATAGGTGAATCAGGAAACCCACACCGGTAATCACTGACATCATCACCAGCGCCAGGCCATCCACTGCCAGGCCGATGGTGGGCTGGAAATCCCCGACGGCAATCCAGGTCCAAAGGGTTATTCCTTCACTGCCGCCGGCATGAGCCATCGTCGCCCAGGCCGTGGCCAGCGCCGCCAGCCCCACACTACCGACGCCCACGACGGAACTGGCCAATGCGCCCAAGCGTCCGCCGCTGAACGCCAGGATCAATGTGCCCGCCAAAGGCAACAGAAACGAAAGAGTCACTGCCATCGCCATCATCCACGCATCCTGCTAACGGCATCCAGATTCAGGGAGCGGAAGCGCTGGTAAAGCTGAATCATCAGCGCCAGCCCAACACTGGCTTCCGCCGCCGCCAGGGTAATTACCAGCAGGAACATGGCCTGGCCGTCCGGCTGGTTCCAGGCCGTGGCCCCCACCACAAATGCCAGCGCCGCCGAGTTGAGCATGACTTCCAGGCTCATCAGCACAAACAACATACTGCGGCGCAGCATCAGCCCCAGCAGTCCCAGGCTGAACAGAATGGCGGCCAGGATCAGCCCATGCTCCATGGGAATTCCCGTCATGAGTTGCCTCCCTGGTTGCGGTTGTCCAATGTCGTCTGCTTTCGCAAAGGATTTGATCGCCGCCCCACATGGGACGCTGTCACCAGGGCCGCCAGCAGGAGAATGGCGGCCAGCTCCACCACTATCAACCAGGGCCCGAACAGGGTCAGGGCTACGGCCCGTGCGGTCAGCAGCTCACCATCGATCATCTGCCCGATGCCACCCTGACCGATCAGGGTCGCCAGGGCACCCAAAAGCAGCAACGTTAGTAACGACGGCCCTGCCCAATGGCGAGGATTCCGCCAGGACTGGTCCCGCTCTGCATCCGACCGCAGGTTCAGCATCATCACCACGAACACAAACAGCACCATGATCGCCCCGGCATACACGATGATTTCCAGGGCGCCGGCAAACGGTGCCCCCAGGGCAAAAAACACCAGTGCCACAGCGATCAGCGACACGATCAGATACACCACCGCATGAACCGGGCTGGTGCCAGTGATCACGCCAATGGTCGCCAGCACCGCCACCAGTCCACTGACATAGAAGGCTAGCTCCATCAGGTTGCCTCCTCCGGCTTACGGTCACTATTGCGGTGACTATCAGGGTAACAACGTGCGCACATCCTCCGGCGCCTCCTCGTTCTGGGCCTGGCCCTTGTCCTTACCACCGATGGCCATGCCCGCTACCTTGTAGAAGTGGTAGTCATGGTCCTTGCCGGGACCATTGATCAGCAGATCCTCTTTTTCGTACACCAGTTGCTGGCGATCATACTCGCCCATCTCGAAGTCCGGCGTCAGCTGGATGGCCGACGTCGGGCAGGCTTCCTCGCACATGCCACAAAAGATGCAGCGGGAGAAGTTGATGCGGAAGAACTCCGGGTACCAGCGGCCGTCTTCCTGCTCTCCCTTCTGCAGCGAGATGCAGTCCACCGGGCAGGCTACCGCACACAGGTTGCAGGCCACGCAACGCTCTTCGCCGTCCGGATCGCGGGTCAGCACAATGCGGCCGCGGTAGCGCGGTGGCAGATAGACCTGTTGTTCCGGGTAGTTCACTGTCTCCCGCTTGCGAAAACTGTGCATGAACACCATGCCCAGGGTGCGCAATTGCGACCAGGTGGCCGGCAACAGCCAGAGCATGTGTTTGATGATCGGGACCTTTTCTCTTTCCATAAGCCCTCCCTTATTCAGCCACCAGGAGCATCACCGCCCCCGTCGCCAGTAAGTTGATTAGTGTTAGCGGTAGGCACACCTTCCAGCCAAAACTCATCACCCGGTCATAGCGGGGCCGGGGCAACGATGCCCGCAGCAGGATAAACAGCATCAGGAAGAAGCCGGTCTTGAGCGCGAACCACAGGATTGGTGGCAGCCACGGGCCGTGCCAGCCGCCAAAGAACAGCGTGACGATCAGCGCCGACACCAGCACCATGCCGACGTATTCGCCGATGAAAAACAGGCCGAATTTCATGCCGGAGTATTCAATGTGGTACCCGTCGGCCAGTTCCTGTTCCGCTTCCGGCTGGTCGAACGGGTGGCGGTGCGTGACAGCAATACCGGCGATCAGGAAGGTGGCGAAACCGAAGAACTGGGGAATGATGAACCAGAAACCTTCCTGGGCGTTGACGATGTCTCGCAGGTTGAACGACCCGGCCAGGGCCACCACCCCCATCAGCGACAGCCCCATGAACACTTCGTAGGACAGCGTCTGGGCCGTGGCTCGCATGGCGCCCAGCAGCGCGTATTTGTTGCCGCTGGACCAGCCCCCGAGCAACACCGCGTAGACGTTGACCCCAGCCATGGCCAGGAAAAACAGCAGGCCAATGTGCATGTCCGCCACGCCCCAACCGGGGGTGATCGGGATAATGACAAACGACAGCAGCAATGAGGCAAAGGCAATCACCGGCGCCAGGACGAACAGCGGCCGGTCGGCGAATGGCGGTATCCAATCTTCCTTGAAGAAGATCTTGATCATGTCCGCCACCAGTTGCAGAGTGCCAAACGGCCCGACCCGATTGGGCCCGTAACGGTCCTGCCAGAGCCCCAGCAGGCGACGTTCCACCACTGTCATAACCGCACCCAGAAGCACGGCGCCCAGCAGGATCACCAGTGCCTGGAACATCCCCCAGGCAATGGCAGCCAGTTGCGGAGTCCACCAGCTCATGGCTCACCTCCGGCAGAGTTGTCCAGTGCGACCGGCTCTCCCGGAAGCAGTCCGGCAAACAGCCCGGCTGGAAGACCGATCCAGCCTTTGGGCCAGCCATCCTGCTGAACCACCAATAGCGCTTCCCCAAAAATGGTCACCGTGTCACCGCCCCGGATCGACAAGTGTTCAGCGTCATCCATGCTCAGGGTGACACTGGGCGTTTGCGTACGCTCCTGAATGGGCACGGCCAATGAGGACGTCTCTTCGCCACCAAACAGCCGCGGCAGAATCAGGGCCCGTAAAGCTGGCGAGCGTTCTCCACTTTCGACGCTTTCGACGCCCTCGGCACGTTGAGGCGGTCGGCTGTAATGGCCCTGCCCCGGAACCGGACACATCAAACGCACGCCGGGGTCACCGCCGCGCAAATGCCCGCCTACTTCGTCGGTAAACTTGTTCCAGGCCTGGGGCGAGTTCCAGCCGGGCGCCCAGGCAAAGGGCACCTGCTGCCGGGGTTCGTGATAACCGCTGTAGCCCTCCATGGAGTAGGCAAACGCGGAATCCGGGTCCTGCGGCACCCGTGGTTCGCTGACGTTCTGGTTCGCCCGCATGGAAGTACGGCCACTGTACCGGTGGGGCTCCCGCGCCAGCTGCAGGCCATCAATGCGGTAGTGTGAGGCGGGAGCGGCTTCCTCCATACCGCCCAGCTCTGGATGAGCCTCGACACACGCCGCAATGACGGTATCCAGGGTGATATCACCGGCTTTCTCGCCTCGCAGGTTCACCGCCAGTGCGTGCAACCAGCGCCAGCTTTCATGAATACGGCTTTCCGGCCGCATGTAACCGGGGTCATACACCTGGAAGAAGCGTTGCGCCCGGCCCTCCAGGTTAACCAGCGTACCGTCCGCCTCCGCGAAACTGGCCGCGGACAGCAGGAAGTTGGCGCGCTCGGCCGTTGCCGTGCGTTGATGATCAAGCACCACGCAGATCTCTGCCTGCGCCAGTGCTGCATCCACCGTTTGCCGGGGCAGCCGTTGGTACAGGTCGTTTTCCAGCACCACCACGGCATCCGTGTGGCCTTTAGCCAGTTCCTCCAGTGCCCAGTCCAGCGGTTGGCCGCCCATCAGGGACAACCCCGTGCTGTTGGCCTCGCGCCGGATCAGCGCCAGCCCGCCCCGTTTTGCGCGCCGGGACAGTGCTCGGGCCACATTCCCGGCCGCTTCCAATACCGATTCGGAGGCCAGCGATCCACCACTCACCACCAAAGGGCGCTCCGCCGCCATTAAAGCCGTGGCAATGGTTTCAGCAGCCTCAGCCATGGCCTCAGAAAGCCCTTCCACCGGCGGGGCTCCCGGGTCGATCCGATGGGCCACCGCAAAACCAAGGCGGGCAATCTCATCCGGATTCAAGGCATAGCGAGCCGCAGCCACATCATCGAGGTCTGTAACGGTGGGCCAGGCGATAAACAGCGGGTGGTAACGATCCTGCGCCAGGGTTTTGAGGGCTTCAGCATTCCAGGCGGGCACACCAATGGTCTCGCCCAATGCCTCACGACGCGACAGCGCGGCCTGACGAAGGCTCAGGCCCAGGCGACCGGCACTCTGGACCGGGTCCTCGCCCAGCACCAGCACGGCGTCGTGATTTTCCATCTCCCGGGGCGTGGGCGTTGGCAGGCCGGTATGGCGCTGCAGGTGATTCATCAGGTCAAGGCAGGCCTGTTCCCGCGTCTCAATGCCGGTGGAGAAATTTTCCACGCCGACCAATGCCTGCAACTGGTGATTACTCTCCAGGCTGGCCCGTGGCGAGCCGATGCCGATCACCCGGCGCGAATGGCGCAGAGCGTCGCTGATACGGGCCAGAGCGGTGTCCACTTCAAGGCTGACCGGGTCACTGTCTGGCGATTCCCGGCATTCCGGCAGTCGCGGCCGGTCTGCGCGGTTGACGTAACCATAGCCGAACCGGCCCCGGTCACAGAGGAAATACCCGTTCAACTCACCGTGGTAGCGATTTTCAATACGGCGCAACTCTCCGTACCGCTCCCCCGGGCTGATGTTGCAGCCCATTGAACACTGGTGGCAGATGCCGGGCGCAAACTGCAAATCCCACTTGCGGGTGTAACGTTCGGAATGGCTCTGATCCGTGAACACGCCTGTGGGGCATACTTCCGTAAGATTGCCGGCGAAGGGGCTTTCCAGAATGCCTTCTTCGTAGCGACCGAAATAGACATTATCCTTGGCGCCAAAGGCCCCCAGGTCGGTACCACCAGCGTAGTCGTTGTAAAAACGCACACAGCGGTAACAGGTAATGCACCGGTTCATCTCATGGGCAATGAACGGCCCCAGATACTGGTTCCGGCGCGTGCGCTTGCGGAACCGGTAACGGCGGCAATCATGGCCGGTCATCACCGTCATGTCCTGCAGGTGACAATGCCCGCCCTCCTCGCACACCGGGCAGTCATGGGGATGGTTGATCATCAGCCACTCCACCACACTGGCGCGGAAGGCTTTGGCTTCCTCATCGTCGATATCAATGCGGGTCTGGTCCGCGGCGGGCGTCATGCAGGACATAACTACCATGCCCTTGTCGTCGTCCTTGTCCTTATACTGTTTGACCGCGCACTGGCGACAGGCACCAACACTGCCCATGGCCGGGTGCCAGCAGAAATAGGGAATATCCAGGCCGAGGGACAGACACGCCTGGAGCAGGTTGTGGGCTCCATTGACCGTATAGCGTTGTCCATCCACGTGAATCGTCGCCATGTTGCCTGCCTATCCTTCGATGACTTTCGCTCAGATTTCTCCCACCGGAATCGGGTCCTGATGGGCCTTACCCCGGGGTTTGCTGACGCCCTGCTCAAACTCCTGCCGGAAGTGTTTCAGGGCCGTCTGTAACGGCATGGCGGCGCCGGGCGCATGGGCGCAGAAGGTCAGCCCTGGGCCGCAGTCCGCCGCCAGCTTGTCCAGTAGTTCGATATCGCCAGTTTCACCCTGCCCCAGTTCCAGTGCCCACAGCAGTTTGACCGTCCACGGCAGCCCGTCCCGACAGGGGGTGCACCAGCCACAGGATTCCCGCGCAAAAAACTCCTCCAGGTTGCGCATCAGCGCCACCATGCTCTGTTCCTGAGGCACCACCGTCAGCAATCCCGTCCCCAGACGACTGCCTTCCTTGCCCACGGTGTCGAAATCCAGCGGCAGGTCCAGATGCTCCGGCAGCAGAAACCCGGTGCTGGCGCCGCCTGGCAGCCAGGCCTTGAGTGATCGGTTGCCACGCATACCCCCAGCCCGCTCAAGGATTTCTGCGCCGGTTGTCCCCATGGGCAATTCCCACAGGCCGGGCTTCTCCACCGGGCCGGACACGCCATAGAGTTTGCTGCCGCCGTCTTCAGTGCGATCTCCGGAAAGTGCCTGATACCAGTCCGCACCCTTGAGGATCACCGCCGGCACGTTGCACAGGGTTTCCACATTGTTCACCACCGAGGGTTTGCCCCAGGCCCCCGACTGGCCCGGGAACGGCGGCTTGGCACGGGGGTTGGCCCGTTTGCCTTCCAGCGAATTGATCAGTGCGGTTTCCTCGCCACAGATGTACCGCCCTGCGCCGGTATGCACGGCAATGTCGAAATCAAAGCCGCTGCCATTAATGTTGGCGCCCAGCCAACCGGCCTCCCTGGCTTCGTCCAGAGCTCGGTTCAGAACTCGAGCTGCCTCCACGTATTCACCGCGTAGGAAGATGTAGCCGTAAAAGGAATTGTTGGCCAAAGCCCCCAGAATCATACCTTCGATCAGCAGGTGAGGCTGTTGCTCCATCAGCAGGCGGTCCTTGAAGGTGCCTGGTTCCATTTCGTCCGCATTGCAGATCAGGTAGCCCCGGGGCATGTCGCCGCCCTGCAGGGTCAGGCTCCACTTGAGCCCGGCGGAAAAGCCTGCACCGCCGCGACCTCGTACATTGGCGTCTTTCATGGTGGCGATGATGGCCTGAGGGTCGCCATTGTCCAGCGCATTGCGAATCGACTGGTAGCCTTCCTTGCGCAGGTATTCGTCAAGCCAGATCACTTCGCCGTCGTCCCGCAGCCGCCAGGTCAGCGGATGGGTATCCGGATGACGGTCCGCCTCCGGTTGCAACAGCCGGCTGCGATAACGCACGGATGTACGCTGGCTGGAAATGGACTCGCTCATGGGTAACCCTCCAGCAGGCCCGGCAGGTCGTCCGGCGACACCGGGCCATAGGTATCATCGTCAATCATCAGCGCCGGCGCGCCATCGCAGGCACCCAGGCAGCAGACCGGCAGCAGAGTGAACCGACCGTCTTCTGTGGTCTGGCCATAGTCGATTCCAAGATGGCTCGCCAACGCCTGTTTCAATTCGTCGAAACCACTCAGAAAACAGGAACTGCTGTCACAGACCAGCACCACATGCCGACCCACCGGCTGACGGAAGATCAGGCTATAAAAGGTCGCCACGCCCTCTACCGACGCGGGGCCGATACCAAGCACCTTTGCAATGGCGCCAATGGCACCATCCGGCACCCAGCCGTAACGGCGCTGGACGATTTTCAGGGCCTCAATGCACGCGGCCTGAGGCTGCTCGTAGTGCCCTACTTCTTCCAGCATCGCGGCCTCGTCCGCGGGATCAAGTTCGAATCCGTCGGTGCCGATAAGCCGATGTGTCTGCGGTGTTGTTGCCATCATCAGCGGTCCACGTCTGCCATCACGAAGTCGATACTGCCCAGGTGGGCGATCAGGTCCGGCACGAAGCCTCCGCGCATCACCGCCGGTATCTGCTGCAGGTGCGGGAAGCTCGGGGTGCGGATGCGGGTACGGTAGCTCATGGTGTTGCCGTCACTGGTCAGGTAATAACTGTTGATGCCCTTGGTGGCCTCAATCATCTGCAGGGATTCATTGGGTTCCAGCACCGGCCCCCAGGACACCTGCAGGAAGTGGGTAATGAGGGTTTCAATGTGCTGGAGCATGCGTTCCCGGGGTGGCGGCGTCGTCAGCGGATGATCTGCCTTGTAGTCACCCGTGGGCATATTGTTGACGCACTGCTGGATGATTCGAAGGCTCTGGCGCATTTCGTCGATACGCAACTGTCCCCGATCGAACACATCCCCGTTGTGGCCCAGCGGCACCTCAAAATCGAACTGTTCATAACCGGAGTAAGGCCGCTGCTTACGCAAATCAAAATCGCAGCCGGTGGCCCGCAGGTTAGGCCCGGTCACCCCCCACTCCAGTGCCTCGGCTGTATTGAAGGCCGCCACATGGCGGGTCCGCTCGCGCACGATGGCGTTTTCCATCATCGCCCGCTCGTATTCCTTCAGGCGTGCAGGCATCCAGTCCAGAAAGCCCTGCACCAATTTTTCCCAACCCTGTGGCAGGTCCTGCATCACACCGCCAATGCGGTACCAGGCCGGGTGCATGCGAAAACCGGTAATGCCTTCGATCACCTCGTAGCCCCGCTGCCGGTCGCTGAAGGTGTAGAACACCGGCGTCATGGCCCCCAGATCCTGCAGGTACGTCCCGAGGAATAGCAGATGGCTGGTGATGCGGAACATCTCGGCCATCATCACCCGAATCACCTTCACCCTGTCCGGCACCTCAATACCGGCCAGTTTTTCTGCGGCCAGCACATAAGGCAGGTTGTTCATCACGCCACCGGTGTAATCAATGCGATCGGTGTAGGGAATAAAGCTGTGCCACGACTGGCGCTCGGCCATTTTCTCGGCGCCCCGGTGGTGGTAGCCAATGTCCGGCACGCAATCGACGATTTCCTCACCGTCCAGTTGCAGCACGATGCGGAAAGCCCCATGGGCGGATGGGTGGTTGGGCCCCAGGTTGAGGAACATAAACTCCGCCCCGTCGCGTTCACGCTGCATGCCCCAGGCTTCCGGGTCGAACCGCATGGCTTCCTGTTCGGCATCCTGGCCTTCCACAGTCAGGGTATAGGGGTCAAACTCGGTGGCCCGGGCGGGGTAATCCTTCCGCAGCGGGTGGCCTGTCCAGGTCGGCGGCATCAGGATCCGCTCCGGATGCGGGTGTCCGGCGACGGCGATGCCAAACATGTCCAGAATTTCCCGCTCGTACCAGTTGGCATTGGCGAAGACGTTGCTAACGGTGGGCACCCGCAAATCGCTCTCTGGCAGCCCAACCTTCAGGATCAGGTCTTCATTACGCTCCACCGACAGCAAGTGGTAGAACACGGTGAAGTCAGCCTCTGGCAGACCGTTCCTGTGACCACGCAAGCGCTCATCCACGGCCGACAGGTCATAGAGCATGGAAAATGGCGCTGGCTGCCGCTTCAAGTGGGTCAGGATATCCACGATGCTCTCACGAGACACCCAGAATACGGGCATGCCCGTCAGCGTGGGCTGTACATGCAGTACATCCTCTCTAAAATCGCCCAGCAGGCTCTCTAAGTCAGCGGTGCCTGTCGTCATCGTTGCGTTTGTCACAGTTTGTCCGGCGTTCTCAGTTCGGTGGCCTGGATGCGCTGGTCCCGCCATTTTTCACGCTGGGACGGCATCTCCGCCCGATAGACACCCTGATCGCCCACCACCCAGGACAGCGGGCGGCGCTCCTCCTGAATGGAGTCCTGCAGCAACTGCAACCCCTGCAGAAAGGCCTCTGGCCGGGGCGGGCAACCGGGCACATACACATCCACTGGCAGGAACTTGTCGACGCCCTGCACTACCGAGTAGATATCGTACATACCGCCGGAGTTTGCGCAGGAGCCCATGGAGATTACCCACTTGGGTTCCAGCATCTGGTCGTACAGTTGCTGGATCACCGGTGCCATCTTGATAAAGCAGGTACCGGCAATCACCATGAAATCCGCCTGTCGGGGCGATGCGCGGATAACTTCGGAGCCGAAACGGGCAATGTCGTGGGGCGCGGTGAAGGCCGTGGTCATTTCCACGTAGCAGCAGGACAGCCCGAAGTTGTAGGGCCAGAGGGAATTCTTGCGGCCCCAGTTGACCGCGGAATTGAGAACGTCGCTCAGCTTGCCGGTGAACACATTGCGTTCAAGCTGGCGTTTCACCGGATCTTCCGACGGTTCCTGTTGCCGTACAGGGTATTGCGTGTCACCGTCCGGCGAAGGTTCCGCCCTGGTCAGTGTGTAGGACATGCTGCGCCTCCATGGGCGCTGGTCCCAACAGCGAAATCACCGTTGGCCCGCGCCGTAATCGGGTGCGTTGAATCAGCCTGCCGGACTACGAGGTCTACCGCTGGATGATTCCGGGGCCCAGTCCAGGGCACCGGTACGACTGTCATAGAGCAGACCGGCCAGCAGAATCAGGATAAAAACCGCCGCGCCCCAGAATCCTGTCCAGCCCACGTCGGGAATGACAATGGCCCAGGCAAACAGGAACACGGCTTCGATATCGAAGATCACGAACAGCATCGCGACCAGATAAAACTTGACGGAAAAGCGTTGTCTGGCATCACCGGTGCCGACGATGCCGGACTCAAAAGGGAGGGATTTGCTGACACCCCGGCTACGCCCTCCAAGCAAGCTGGAGGCACCCACCATAAAGGCACAAAGGCCCAATGTGGCAACGATGAAGAAGCCGGTGGCCCAGTAGCGGACCAGCAAGTCAGTGACGGTGTCTGCCATGCGCTCTCCCTATGAATTCAGGATGAAGCCCTGACTAGAAACCTAACAGTGGATTAGCGTTTGCGCAAATAATGAACGGCGAAAATCAATGACCTGGGGCAACTCAGCCGCCCCTCACACCCAACCTGTCCAGATAGACATGGAGCTCCGCTTCGCTGATGTTGACGTATTCCACCACCCGGCCATAGAGCATAACCGTTGGCACGTTACGACCTTTTAACTCATGCTGGGTTTCGTGTAACACATAGAGAATGATCCGCTCCGTGCGGGTGAGACCGTCACGGGCGTCGGGGATGGTTTCCAGCAGGGTATCGATTTGTTCCGGCGTCAATGAACTTTCTACCTCACCTCTGAAGCGCTGTTCTCGACAGCGCACGAATTCACACCACAGACGGATCGGATGGGCCCCTTTAATTCAAGCGAGACCATCACTACAGTATTTCCGCACAACCCCACAAACTTATACGGACATCCAGACTAGCGGACAAGCGGGGACCGACGATTGATGCGGCAAACCATCATCAGCCTGACGTCACTGATCCTGAGCATCATTCTGCTCATCGCGGGTAACGCTTTCCTCATGACCCTGCTGGGGCTCAGGCTCAGCATCGAAGACTTCAGCGCCAGTGTGATCGGGTGGATCCTGGCGTTCTACTCCATCGGCTTTGTGGCCGGCACGCTCTATGCCGGGCGCATCATTGAAAAGGTGGGACACATCCGCGCGTTCGCGGTTTTCGCCGCGGTGCTTTCTGCCTCGATTCTGATTTATCCAATGGCCGTCCAGGCCGGACTCTGGGGTGGCCTGCGGGCCGTGGGCGGCTTCGTAATGGCCGGCCTGATGATCGTGATGGAAAGCTGGTTCAGCAGCAAGGCCGACAACCGTAACCGGGCCAGCCTGTTTGCCATTTACCAGGTCATCTTCTTCCTATCCACTGCCGGGGGGCAGGTATTGATACGCGTCGCCGACCCGGCGGGCTTTATTCCCTTTTCCCTGGCCACCATCCTGGTGGTGCTCGCCCTCACCCCCCTGACAATGACCCGCCGGGAGTCACCGTCGGTTTCGCAGGGTGAACGCCTGTCATTACGTAAACTCTATAACAAGTCACCAACGGGCACGCTTGGTGCACTGATCGCCGGGCTGCTCATCAGTGCCTTCTATGCCATGGGACCAGTGTACGCTAATCAGATTGGTCTGAACCTGGGGCAGCTCTCCAACTTCATGGCCTCTGCCATCGTGGCTGCCATGCTGATGGCCTGGCCCATCGGGCAACTGTGCGACCGCTTCGACCGATACCGGGTCATGCTGGTGGCCGCCATCGTCGCTGCCGTGTGCAGTCTGGCTGCGGCCATTATTGGCAACATCAGCATGGTGGCCCTGGTGCTGTTTGTCGGGTTGTACATGGGCATCAGTGCTGCCATCTACCCAATCGCTGTGGCCATCACCAATGACCTGATGGAAACCCACCAGATCACCGCAGCGAGCACAGCGCTGTTACTGAGTTACGGCATTGGCAGCATCATCGGCCCGCTGGTCAGTTCCCTGTTCATGGACCTTCTGGGGCCGCGGGGCCTTTTCGTCAGCAATGCCCTGATGCTGGGAGGGCTGATCCTGTTCATGGTGGCGGGGCCGCAGCGCCAACACCCAACTGTGGAGCAGCAGGAGCAGTACTACACCGTCACTCCGGAAGCAGGATTGGGGGTTGAGGAACTTGATCCGCGCAATACGGAGTTTGAATCACGAGACATCTAGGATGCGTAGGATGCGCCTGCAACAACCCCACTGAGCCACCTGTCCATGGATGGTTTGGGCAGCTAATCCGGACGACGAACAACCCTCAACTTCCCACTCTGGCCGCCTCCGCAGAAGAAGCGACTACGACCATCGGCCCCAAGTCCCGATATGCCAACGCCGGACGGCATTGCAATGCTTTTCAGAACGTCCCCGGTCTGGGGGTCGATCTGCCTGATCTCATTGTCGTCACCGTCCCAGGTGGCGTGCCAAAGTTCGCTGTCGATCCAGGTAACACCGGTCACATCTCGGTTGGATTCGATGCTACGAAGAACCTTCCCTGTTTGCGGGTCCAGCTGATGAATCTTGCACGCCTGATACTGCCCCACCCAGAGAGAACCTTCCGCCCATGCCAGCCCCGAGCAGCCGTCTGGCGCAGGGATGGTTCCAAGTACCTCGCCGGTTTTTGGATCAACCTTTTGAATCTGGCTGTCCGCAATCTGGAAAATATGGTGTCCGTCAAAAGCGGTCCCGGCTTGTGCGGGCACACTAAGGGAATCGACCGGCTTGCCGCTATCCGGATCGATTGCATTCAGTTTGTCACCGGATGCAAACCAGACGCGCTGCCCATCGAATGTAACCCCATGGATCTGCTCAGCTCCGTGGAAGGGGCCGTACTCGTTGAGAATCTCTGCACTAAACTGTTTCATGGTCGTCTCCTGGTTGACTGAATCACGTCCCCATATTAGCCAAGGGCCAGTGAACCAGGGAGTAACAAGATTGTCGCGAATCCGGCAATGGGTGGCGTTGTCCAGCGGCGGTTTCGGCCCCGGCCAAACGAGTAAACCTTGCCTTCTGTCGCTAACGTATCGAGTGCCCGCTGCACGCTGCGCTGGCCGATATTCAACGCCAGAGCCAAGGCGGAACTCGACCAGGACTCACCATCGGAAAGCAGTGCCAGTATAGGCGCGTACTTTTCCTCCACTGGCTGTGCCAGGACGGCCACCTCGCACGCCTCGTGGGGTACCAGTGCAAAACCCCGTGACGTGGCATCCACGGTTGCCAACGGCTTCAATAACTCACGAAGGCGCCCGATCTCCACCCGCAGGCGTGCACGATGGGAATCATCAGCCTGTTTCATGCGAAATGCCCGTGCAATCAGCTCGTCTCTGGATGCTTCTTTGGGCCAGGCTTCAGCCATGATGCGAAGCAACACGAACAGCACTGGGCGCGTCGCGAGTAACACAACGGCTTCCTTGTGCTTCACGGTATAACGGCACCCGTCGACCACAAACGCCTGGGACGCCATTAACGCTTCTACTTCGTTCAGAAGCAGCAAACGCTCACTACCCATCCTGGTCAGGCGAGCGGCGGGCAAGCCCAGAAGTTCAACTTTACTGGCGACTTCAGCCACAAGAGCCGGAATACCGGCGTGCTGTGAGGCGCGTTCGGCCTGCAGGAGCGCATCGCGTGCCACCTGGGTTTCCAGGCGCCGCATAGCAATCCCGGCAACAATGAGTTCGTGGATGGTTCTCAACGCCGGCGGCAACGAGGCAACGTCCGTACCCCCTAGTTCGAACTCAGCTTCATTGAGTCGACCAATCAGCAGCCGGCGCCGGATATCGATATAGCGCGCATGCGTTGCATTCACCCGGTCGCCATGCTGTTCCAGCACCTCGCGCGCTGCGTCAAGCTTGCGGGATGGCCAGCCGAGATCACGGGAAGCAAGCGCAATTTCCGCCTCGGCCACAATGCACTTTGCGCGTGCCAACGGTTCCTGCGAACCAAAAGCACGGGTAGCGTTGCCTATCAACACCCTGGCCCGGTCCAGTTCTCCGAGCTGGGCCATGGCGATGCCACGCAGCGCAAGCGACGGCGCGTCGTCGCGCAAGGCAACGCAGTTCAGCGCGGCCAACGGGTCGCCCATTGCAAGCGCTCGGCCAGCGGCTGTGATCATCGGGTCCATCGCGAGCTCGTCACGGTGTTTTAGCTTTCTATGGCTTAGTTTGAGACATCTGGCTCAACCACTTCCGCAGGTTCTCACCGACGTGCGACTGGGGATAGGACCAATTCGATTCTTCCATACCAATCTCTTCTTCCCAGGTTCGGATCTGCTGGTTGATGTCCTCGAACATGGCATCAGGGTCGGCCAATGACAGCCCCACACTCTGATAAACCGCCTTGGTGAACCAGGTCATCTCCGAGTCATCACCACAGCCGAAAGAGGTACGGTCTGCCCGGGCGGAGGTCATGATCAGTGTGTCTTCGTCCTTGAGTGGCTCTATCCATTGGCCGGAGTAGCATGCCGAAATTACCAGCAATTTTCGGCGCACGTTCAGTGGTTCCAGCATTTCCGCAAAATCCTGCGGCGAGAGGTTCGGCAACTCGATACCGGGTTGCTGCAACAGCAACTGCCCGTTTTGCATGCCGTGGCTGACCAGGTGAACCACGAGCAGGTCTTCCTTCGGGTTCATCTGCGCATCCAATGCCGCCAGAGCTGAGGCAATGGATGGCCGGGTAGCCAGAGGAAACGTTTCATAGTCCCGGTGATTGAGCAGCATGATGGCGCGGTTTTCCACATCGAACTGCGCCTGAAGGCCAGTTTTGGCAACCTGGATATCGCGCATGAACACCGACTCGGTGCCGTCGCCACCAACTGCCAGGAAGTAAGCATCTGCTGCCTCCGCCTGTTCAGGGGCGAGGCTCTCGATCTGGTTGTTCAGGCGCCGACGGTCTTCGACGAGAATAGTCTCGGTGAAAAGCGCTGGTTCTTCCGGGACAGGTGCTTCCGCGACGTACTCTTCCTGGTCGACGAACTCACCAAACTCCCAGGTTCCTGTGAGGCTACCCAGATCCTCCGATTCGCCGGTAAAGGCGTAGCTGCCTTCCCCGTGGTAATACCAGTCACGGAACTCCCCTTCGTAGGTGCCGTAATCCGTAACGTGTTTTCCCTCCACGGGCTCGCCATCTTCAAACTCAGCGATATAGACACTGCCACCGGCTTCGTAACGCCCCTCACCGTGAAACTCACCGTTCCGGAATTCCCCCTCGTAGCGACTGCCGTCGTCTTCGATTACGCCCTGTCCCGACATCGTCCCTTTCTGGAACTCGCCCTCGTAATGCCAACCCGCCGGGGACTCGAGCTCACCATGGCCGTGCCAGTAGCCCTCCTGGAACTGACCGGTGTAAACCATGCCACTGGCAAATTCCTGAACGCCTTCACCGTGAAAGTAACCGTCCTGAATATCACCGGAATAGGTACTGCCGTCCGGAAGGCGGGCGTCAGGCGGAAGCAGTTGTGGCGCATCGCAGGCGGTGAGCAAAAGGATTGCGACCAGCGGGAAAGCTCGCCGCAGGGGGCTTGATACAACGGGCTTGCTCATCCAGTCTCCTGTGTGTCCGCCGCCTTGGGCGCACTGAGTGCTTTGCTGTAATACCCTGAAGGATCAAAGCAGCAAACGCGCCGCTTTCCCGAGGCCAGCATGTCGCACGCATCGCTAATCCGCTTCGTTCGGGTCTTCGCCTGCTTGGCTGAGACAACCCAATGAATCCAGTCCAGACGCGCGATGGTGGTTGTATCGTCCCAAACCGCCCGAGCCTCGGGGGCCGCTTCCAACGCCTCTTGCAGGTCCGAGGGAACTTCTGGTTCAGGTTCCTGGTCCACCGGCCTGATGCCCAAATCAACAACATCACCGACGCTCACACCTGCAGCTTCGAGATGTTCCTTGCTCACCTTTAGCCAATGGCTCAATTGACCATCGGGCTCGAGCGTTACCTGAAAATGATGACCGTTGAGGCTGGCCTCTACCGTTGTTCTTCCCCGCCTGGGAAGCTTTTTGCTTGCCTCCCGGGGCAGAACAATAAAGGCCCAGGGAGCGCCTTCGCCGGGCTTGGCCGGACAAAGTAATTCCGCGTTGAACTGAGAGTTTGTTTCACTTTGCTCCATGCTACTCCTCCCCTCGACATGCACTAGGCATTACCACTTTCTTTGACTTTATCGCCGACATGTTTGGGAAATCTAACCGATGGCTACACCACAGACAATGGAGCAGTTTCCAACGACGGAATCACCCATACAAGCGCTGGAAGTGATTCGCCGCTACCTGCTCGCCGTTGCCAGCCCCACACCAAAACCAACAAACGTCGCCCCACCCAGTTTATTGACCAAGTGCCCCCCTTTTTCAGATGAAAGCCAGCCACGGGCTGATCTGGCGAGGCGTGCATACAGCAAGTGGATGGCGACAACCAGGGCGCTGTAAGTGACGACCAAAAGGGCAAACTGGCCGACAAACTCTGTCGAGTAATCAATAAATTGAGGAAAAACAGACAGGAAGAAGAATACGGCTTTCGGGTTTGTGAGTTGCAATGTCAGCCCCTCAAGAAACTGGAGTTTCCTGCTCCGAGCTGCCGCCGTCGCTTCCTCCATTTCCGTAACAGGAGACCGCCACAGTTTTACCCCCAGATAAATCAGGTAGGCGGCACCAATAAACTTCATGATGCTAAATGCCGTCGCCGACGTCGCCAGTACAATGCCCAGGCTTGTGGCTGAAATACCCGCAACAATGAACGTACCAAAGGCAATCCCCAGAATTCCGCCGAAGGCACCGGACACACCGAACCGAATGGCGTTGGTCAGTGTCAACATAACGCCTGGCCCCGGGCTGAGGACAGTCGCTATAGCGATAACAACAAACAGCAGATAACTACCCATCTAGACTCCTACGGATTGCAATCGACGATCCCAGGATCGTTCAAGTGCTTCAAACAGGCTATCCGTTGTCAGCGCAAGCAACCCGATCAGAATCGCCCCTTGCAGCACATACGCGGTATTGCCGTTCACCAGCCCGGCGATCACCGGATCGCCCAGGGTGCGGGCTCCAATGGTTGAGCCGATAGCGGCGGTCGCGATATTGATAGTAACAGAGGTTCGAATACCCGCGAGAATGACCCTTCCGGCCAGGGGCAGTTCTACTCGCACAAGGACCTGCACTGGCGACATGCCCATACCCAGTGCTGCCTCCCGTACAGCCGGATTGATACCTTCCAGCCCCGCCAGGGTATTGCGCAGAATGGGCAGCAAGCCATAAAGGACCAACGCAAGAAGAATCGGAGCCTCGCCGAAACCAAGCACTGGTACCGCCAACGCAAGTACAGCCACCGGCGGAAAGGTCTGGCCAATGGAGGCCACTTGCCCAACCAAGGGCAGGAAATCGCGGCCAAAAGGACGGGTAACAAAGATGCCGCCAGCCACCGCAACGAACGTACCCACGGCCGCCGATACGACGACCAGCATCAGGTGATTCTGAAGCAGGAATAAAAAGCTCTCCCGTTCATAGATCACCTGCTGCTTGCCCGGCTGCACCCAGTTAAACAATGGCTCCAGCACCGGCATGCCGGCACTCAGCACGAGCAGCAGTGAGGCCAAAAGAGTGGCAGGTAACCAGACACGCATTACACGCCTTCCTGGATAATGCGTTCACGGGTAATCACACCTGTCTCCTGCCCCTGCGCATTGAACACCGCGACCTGCCGCAGGTCCTGCCAGAGCATCACGGACAGAGCCAGGCGAATACTGTCCTCCTCCCTGAGCACATGCTCCCCGGGTTCCGACTGCCGCGGCTCGGTGTGATTGGCCATCAGGTCCCGCACAGGCCGCAGGCTCATCAGTTTCAGACCGCGGTCCTGCTTGCCAATCAGGTTTTCAACAAAGTCCGATGCTGGATGGCGGAGGATATTCTCCGGCGTGTCATGCTGGATGATGCGCCCCTGATCCATCACGGCAATGCGGGTGGCCAGCTTCAGTGCTTCATCAATATCGTGGGTCACGAAAACAGTGGTTTTACGGACCTGCTTCTGGATCCGCAGCATTTCCAGTTGGAGGTTTTCCCGCGTTATCGCATCCAATGCACCAAAAGGTTCGTCCATCAGCAGAATGTTGGGGTCCGCCGCCAATGCCCGCGCAACACCGACCCGTTGCGCCTGGCCGCCAGACAATTGCTGGGGGTATTTGTTGGCGTGGGCGCTGGGGTCGAGATCCAACAAGGTCATCAACTCGTCGACGCGTGCGTCGATCCGCTCCCTCGGCCAGTTCAATAACCTGGGCACCATGGCGATGTTGCGCGCCACCGTCCAGTGAGGAAACAACCCCGTACCCTGGATCACATACCCCATGTTCAGCCGCAGCTGTTCCGGATTCATGGTGGTGATGTCCTCACCATCCACCAATATCTCGCCAGCGCTGTGGGGCAAAAGACGGTTGATCATGCGCAGCGTGGTCGATTTACCGCAGCCGGAACTGCCCACCAGCACGCAGACTTCACCGGTTTCGATGGTCAGGTTAACCCCGTCCACTGCGACGGTATCGCCGAAACGCCGAGAGACATTTTTCAGTTCAATCATCCGACCAGTTCCTTCCCCTATCAGGCCGTTGCCGGTGTCGGCTTGAGACTGGCCGCCAACATCGTGAGTAACGCGTCGGCAAGCAGCGCCAACGCAATCGTAGGCAAAGCACCGAGCAACACCAGGTCCATCGCCGCCTGCCCCAACCCCTGAAAGATAAAACCACCGAAACCACCCGCGCCGATGAGGGCGGCTACCGCCGTCAGGCCGATTGCCTGAATGGTTGTGATCCGTACACCCTCAATCATCACCGGCAGCGCCAACGGCAGCTTGAGCTGATAAAACACCTGGTGTTCATTCATACCCATACCCCGCGCCGCATCGGCCAGGCTTTCGGGAACTTCGGTAAGAGCCACAAAGGTGTTGCGCACCATCGGCAGCAAACTGTAAGCGATCAACGCCAGTAGCGCTGGCGCCCAGCCAATCCCCCGGATGCCAAGATCCTGCAGAAACGGGAGCGCTGACGAGAGCGCACTGAGTGGCGCAATCAGCAAACCAAATACCGCAAGGCTTGGAATGGTTTGCAGAAAACTCACGGCGCCCAGAAGAGGACGCTGCCAGGCGGGGCTTCGGATCATTTTAAGCGCCAGGGCGAACGCCAGGCCCGCACTGATGGCGACCGCACCCAATGCCAGGGCCAGGTGCGTCCAGAGCGCTTGCTGGAACTTGTCGGGGCGAGCGTTGAACTCCCGCACCAGCGACAGACTTTCCAGGCCCTCGCCACGCAGCAGGACAATCCAGCTCCCACCGATAAACACGAGCAGTATCAGTTGAAGCCAACGCCGGGCTTCGAGCCGGCCAAGGGTCTCAATCAACATCAGCGAAAGCAGGAACAGAAGAGACCAGAACCCTGCCCCGACCGACGAGCGGGCGTAGGGCGAACCCTCGGGCAGATGGAGGGCGGCAAACATATCCAGCAACAGCGGCATCGTTGCCAGTGAAAGCCCAATCAGACCGAGCAGGAGCTCATAGCGACGACGTAACGGCAATGTGGACAGCACAATGGTCGCCAACAGAATCCCCGTAACCAGCCCTGCCCCTGTCCATCCCACGGCCGAAAGTAGGCCATGGCCGGTGCCCGGAACAATACGGTTGGGTTGGATAGTACCAAGGTCCAGCAACCAGACCAGTGCCAGGGCCAACACCCCAAGCACCGGAATGACTCGGTTTGGGCGCAAAGTCTCGGTGATCGCCAAATCTTAGTCCTGAGCCAGGGAATCCAGATAGTCCCGCGCAACTGCTTCGGCAGGCACACCATTCACCGCAACCTGGCCATTCAGGCGCTGAAGAGTCTCCAGGTCCAGTGACTCAAAGACCGGCGCAAGAACTTCGCGGATGTTCGGATACGTTTCCAGCACCTCTGCGCGCACGATAGGCGCGGGCTGATAGACCGGTTGAACGCCCAGGGTGTCTTCCATCACCTTCAGGTCGAGTGCGTTCAGACCACCATCAGTGCCGTAGGTCATGGCGCCATTCACATCGTTGTCGGTCAGGGCCGCAGCCCGGAGCGTCGCAGCAGTGTTGCCGCCGGACAGGATCAGCAACTGGTCAGACCCCAGTTTGAAACCGTACGCTTCCTGGAACGCCGGCAACGCGCTGGCAGATTCGACAAACTCGGCACTGGCTGCAAACTTAAAGGCGCCGCCGCCATTGATATAGGAAGCCAGATCTTCAAGCGTGTTCAAGCCGTTCTCACGTGCCAGATCGCCCCGCACACTCATGGCCCAGGTATTGTTGGCTTTCGCCGGTGTTAGCCAGACAATGTTATGTGCCTTCTTATCAAGGCTGGCAGCCTGCTCGTAGGCCTTGGCGGCATCTTTCCAGATGTCCCGGTCTGCCTGATCATGGAAGAAAGCGGCATTGCCGGTGTACTCCGGGTACAGATCTATCTCGCCGGCCTTGATAGCATTGCGAACGATGCTGGTCGCGCCGAGCTGCAGGCGGTTCTCAACCGGAATGTCGGCCTCTTCGAGGGTTTGCAGGACCATCTGGCCTAACACGGCGCCTTCCGTATCGATCTTGGACGACACCACCACAGGGTCAGCGGCCAGAGCCGGCCCGGAGATCAGAACAAGGGTAAAAGCCGCTGCGCGGTAAAAAGGGGAGATAGCGGGCACGGTTATTCCTCTCATTGGTTGGCCTTTCTTTGATTATCAGATTATCAAGCCGCCACAACGCGCTAAAACGGGTTTCCGGCTGTTATCAGTCTATTGCAGGCAACTACGAAGACAAGGTTAATTTGGCTTCTCGCCGCATCATAGCGTCGACTAGCCCTTAAACATCACCGGCTCTGGCTTGCTGATTCGCGGAAATCTCAATCTTCCATGCAAACTTGCTCCTGAGCCTGTCACTCGGTTTTGAAGTTACTTACCCACCCAATCCTGCCAGTTCCCGCGTAAGAGCTGCCGCCGAAACCTCCTTGCAGCCACCAACATTCTGTCCCGCCCACAGAGGCGAAAAGTCACCGCTCCCCTCAGCTTCGGCTTTCGCACGTAATGGTGCAATGGCGGATGATGCCAGGGGGAAAGCAGGAGCTTTGGAACTCATCGGCCCCAATTCACGCATTATTCGGTTCACAATACCCCGGGCGGCGCCACCGCTAAACAGATTTGTCAGTGCGGTAACACGGCTGGTCTCTGATTTCAGGGCGGCGCGATGCACTGCTCTGGTTTGAGCTTCGGGGCACAACAAATACGCGGTGCCAATCTGCGCTCCGGCCGCCCCAAGCGCCATTGCAGCCTGTACGCCTTTGGAGTCTGCAATGCCGCCAGCGGCGATAACGGGGATTTTTACCGCGTTTACCATTTGTGGAATCAAGGCAAAAGTGCCGACCTGAGTACTGATGTCCCGCGACAGAAAAAACCCGCGATGGCCGCCCGCTTCAAGCCCTTGCGCGATAATGGCATCAACGCCCTGCGCCTCCAGCCAAAGCGCTTCGTCCACGGTTGTGGCGGTCGACAGTATCTTCCCGCCCCACCCTCTTATACGAGCCATCAACTCGGGTGCCGGCAAGCCAAAGTGGAAACTCACCACCGGCGGTTTGAAGTCCGCCAAGACATCCGCTGCCTCAGAGCTGAAAGGGGCCCTTCCCGCTTGCGCGGATACATCATTGGAATCGATACCCAACTCGTCGAAATATGGCGACAGCGCTTCGCGCCAATGATGCTCTGCATCGGCATCTGGCTCTGGGGGCGTGTGACAGAAGAAGTTGACGTTGTAGGGCTTGCTGGTCTGGTTTGTCAGTGCTTCCAACTCTTTTCGCAGTGCTTCAGAGCTAAGCATGGCGCAGGGCAACGAGCCCAGCCCTCCAGCATTGGACACCGCTACAGCCAGTTCATGCCCCTGCACACCGGCCATTGGCGCCTGGATGACGGGCAGATCAATTCCCAGCACATTCTGGATGGTCATTTTTTACCTCTAGATTCTTAATTGGTGGAGAGTCGCTCCCAAAGTTCATGGGCAACCACCCCCAGAGCGCCTTCCCGACGACGCACCAGATGAAGCTGTGAACGGCGGATCGGGTAACCTTTCAGATCAAGCGTTACCAGTTCGCCGGCCTCCAATTCACGGGCAATCAAGTGCTCCGGCAGACCGCCCCATCCCATCCTGGCCAGCACGATCTCTTTTTTAGCGGCAAAATCCGACACCGTCCAGCGTAGGCTCTCCGGAACCACGTCCCGGCTCTGGTCATATTGCCCCTGCCCGGTACCCGCCACCACAACCTGAACGTACGGGCGCATTTCAGCATTGCTCAGCCGCTTGCGACTGCTTGCCGGACCATAGCCGGGATGGGCTACCGGGATGATATTCACGGCGGTGTAGGGCGAAGCATGAACTGCCTCTGTGGAAAGACCATCCATTGTGGCGATGATAAAATCAACCTCGCCCGCCATGAGTCGTTCTGCACTGCCACCCATGGCATCCGACATCAGCCGGATATCCGTGGCTGGGTATGCCTCCTTGAGCTCACCAATCACTGACAGGAGATTACCCAACGGACAAGTGGCGGATACCGACAGCCGCACCTCCGCTTCCTGGCTGGCCGACAACTTGCCGGCCAACTCCTTCAGAGCCTGTACCTGGTCCAGCACACCCCGTGCCTGGCGGTAATAGGCCTTACCGGCTGGGGTAAGCACCGGGCGGTAACTCTCCCGGGACAGCAGGGTTAGCCCGGTTTCCTCTTCCAGGCTTTTGATGGCCTGGCTCAAAGCGGGCTGGGATTTGTAGAGCACCTCAGACGCTTTGCGAAAGCTGCCTTGCGTCACGATGGCATCCAGTACACGCAATTGCTCCAGCTTCATCGACGCCTCTTGTTTCTTCACCCAAAGATGATTCTATTAAATTATCATTATCATAATAACTCAATATTATTCTATTCTTATTGCAGGCAGTAATCTCCTCTGTGTCCAAGCCCAGTGCTTATCACACAGAGGAGATCCACCCATGAAACTGTATTTCAAGCCCGGCGCCTGCTCACTGGCGACACACATTGTACTTAGAGAACTGGGTATTGATTTCACCCTTGAGCCCGTTGATACCCAAACCCAGCGCACCGAGTCCGGTATCGACTATAAAACCGTCAACCCCAAAGGTTATGTGCCGGCGCTGGATACCGGCAGAGCGGTACTGACCGAAGGCGCTGCGATCCTTCAATACCTGGCGGAATCAACTACATTGATACCCGACGTAGGCACCCTTGAGCGAGCCCGTTTGCAGGAGCACCTGAACTACATTGCATCAGAGCTGCACAAGGCCTTTGGTCCCTTCTTCAAAGCCAGCGCAACGGACGAACAGCGTGCCCAGGCACTGGAGACCATCCCCCGCCATTTCGACTACCTGGAGTCTCTGCTCGACGATGGTCGAGTCTATCTGGTGGGCGACACCTTCACCGTTGCTGACGCCTACCTTTTTGTAGTGTGCAGTTGGGCCGCCGTGCCCGGGATCGATCTCAAGGATTGGCCGTTCCTGAACACCCTCTGGAATCGCATGGCGGCCCGGCCGAGCGTTAAAGCCGCAATGTTGTCGGAAGGACTGGTCGCACAATGAACTCACCCAAGCCTTACGAAACCATCCCGGTCCTGCTCGAAACCTATTTTGAAGGACTGCACAAGGCCGACAGCGCCATGCTCTCTGGCGTGTTCCATCCGCACGCCCAGTATGTGAGTGCAACACCAGAGGATTACCGGGTACTGTCGTTCGACGAATACCGGAAGGTGCTGGATCAACGGGTGCCACCAGCAAGCAACGGAGAAACCCGCAACGAGCGCATCATTTCGATCGAAACGGGAGGCCCGACTCTCGCGTTCGCGCGAGTGGAAATGACCATGATGGGGCGCGACTACACCGATTTCCTGACCCTGATCTACGATCAAGGCCGCTGGGCCATCATGGCCAAAATCTTTCACTATGAAATCACAAGCCAGGGAGACTGACCATGCCGTACGTCAATATCAAAATTACCCGCGAAGGCGGCCCGGAGGGCAAGGGACCTTCTGCGCAACAGAAAGCGGAACTCATCGTGGGTGTTACCGACTTGCTCGTCCGAATTCTGGACAAGAAACCGGCCTCAACCATGGTCGTGATTGATGAAGTGGCGCTTGAGGACTGGGGAATCGGGGGATTGCCGGTGCCAGAATATCGGGCGCAAGTGACAAAGCACAAGACAGCGGCAAGGGAATGAATCACTCCTTGCGATCATTCAGCAGTTGAGTCATGACACTCTGGTTGACCTGTATAAGACCGCGTTTTGGTCGATCCAGATCAATTATTATAAAGACGATCAAGGTAATCAGTATGGAAACCAACACTATCGGCGCGAACATACGTTTTCCACTCAACCCTGCGGAATACCCCATTATTCCCCCGGAGGAGACGAACACTATAAACAGTAAAACCAGTACAACTTCTGGAACTTGCATTTGAAGCAATGCATTTCTTTTACCTTGGCTATCAATAACGTCATTGAGTGATTTTACAAATGCGCCAGTTGTTACCGGGCGAGGGTCCACCTCGGTAGCTGATATTGCCAATGCCCATAACCGATTCTGCAAGTCGGCGATTTTATCATTGTAGGAAGTACGCTCTTCCGTTTTGGTAAGGTCCAACTGGCCAATTTCTACACGCAAACCAACATATTGCCGGAATAGATTGCCAGCTTCGTCTCTGTATTCCTCTGGCAGCAATTGAACCCTCAGTATTGCGGTTCCTATGGCATTCGCCTCATCTATTAAGGCCATACTTCGATTATCATATCGTTGCATGGACATGCTGAATGTAAACCCAAGCAACAATGCCAATAAACCCAGTACGCTGGCCTGAATGGAACTCGTGAGCGCTTTAACTTCATCGTCCGTATGGGACTGTACGAAACGCCCTACTCTAAATCCCACCTCATTAAGCGCCACTATGGCCATGAAGAGAATTGCAACGATAACAACACTGCTGAATCCGTAAAGCAGATCATGTTGGTTCATGGGTGATCCTTGGGGAGGCCAAAGCGTAGCGGTGCTTTATTTACCATGAACCCACGACATAACCAAGCTTTTCCGGTAACCACAACGCAATCCCCGGCACCAGCATCACCAACACCAGGCTAAGAGCCATCGCAGCCACAAACACCATGGCCCAACCGATGGTGTGTTCCAGGCGGATGTTGGCGATGCGGGTGGTGACCATCAGGTTCACGGCGACCGGTGGTGTGAACTGGCCAATGGCGATGTTCATGGCCAGCAATATGCCAAACCAGATCGGGTTCCAGCCAAAGTGATTCATCAGCGGCAGAACAATCGGAATCAGGATCAGGTAGATCGAGATGGCATCCAGCAGCATCCCGGCAATCAGCACCAGGACCATCACCAGACCCAACAGCACCCAGCCGTTTTCCGAGAGCGACAACAAGGCATCCGCAAGGTGCTGGAAAGTACCCAGCGTCGTCCCCGCCCAGGCGAAGATGCCCGCCAGCGCAATGATAAACATCACCACGCCGGAGGTAACGGCGGCGTCTGTCATCAGGCCCCAGAGGTTCCGCAGGCTGAGATTGCGATACAACACGCAACCGACCAGCACGCCGTATGCCACCGCCACCACGGCCGCCTCAGTGGGCGTAAACAGGCCTGAGCGCAGGCCGCCAAGAATGATCACCGGTGCAAACAGCGCGGGCAAGGCCGCCTTGAGGCTGGGCCAGAAAGGCGGGCGTTCTACCGCTTCGGGGTCTTCCCAACGGTACTTCTTCGCAAAATACAACGCTGGCGCCAGCAGGGACACGCCCGCCAGAATGCCCGGAAAAATACCGGCGGCGAACAGCGCCCGCAGATCAACACCAGGCACCACGATGGAATAAAGAATCAATGCAATGGACGGCGGAATCAGGATTGCTGTGGACGACGAAGCCGCAATCAATGACGCCGAAAACGGCTTCGGATAACCGGCCTTCTGCATGCTTGGCAGCATCACCATGGCAACAGCGGCCGCATCAGCTGGACCAGAACCGCTCATGCCACCCATGATCAGGCACACCAGCACCGCAACAACGGTCAGCCCACCATGGCGGGGGCCGATGATCGACTGGGCAAACCGCACCAGCGCGGCGGCAACGCCCGCACGCTCGAAGATCAGGCCGGTCAGGATAAACAGGGGAATCGCAATCAGCGGGTATTTGGCCACGCTGTTATACGTGTTGGTACCAAACGTGCCCAGCATCGCGGGCGGCAGTCCCGCGACGATACCCACCAGCCCGCCCAGGCCCAGGGCAATTGCGACCGGCATGCCCAACAGCAACGCCAGCAGGAAACTGCCAATCATCAGCAGATCAGGACTCATGGATCACCTCTGGGGCTTCCCGGCCGCGAAGGCGATCAACAAGGTTCTGGGTCAGGCGGATAATGATGGCTGCAGATAGTAGCGGCAGCCAGATCACGTAAATCCAGTTAGGTAATCCCAGGCCTGGTGACAATGACTCCCACTGGTATTCCTGCATGGCGAAGGTACTGCCATACCACGTCATGATCCCCAGGACTGTCACCCCGCCCAGCCATTGCAGGACAAACACCACCTTTCGTGCCCAGGGCGGCAGATAGTGCTCGATCAACTCAATGCGAATGTGCTGGTTGTGTCGCGCAGCCACCGCAGCGCCTGCGAAGGTAAGCACCACCAAAAGGAACACCGAGAATTCCTCGGTAAAGGCAAAGGAGGCATCTGTCGCGTAGCGCACGATCACATTGCCGAGGCTGATCAAGCAGATCGCAACCAGGGCAATGGTGGCCAGCCAGGCATCGAGCCGGAATTTGGGAGGACGGGACGGCATGGTAACTCCGGTTCGGAAAGAGCGCCCACCTGCAACGGTGGGCGCCTGAACAGATCGCGCTTACTGGTTACGGTTGGCGACCGCTTCCTGCGCTTGCTTGACCAGATCCTCGCCAATGCGCGGAGTCCAAGTTTCATAAACCGACTGGGTGGCCTTCATGAAGGCATCACGCTGCTCATCAGTCAGTTCGGTGACCTCTACGCCACGTTCCTTGATGGCGGCCAGGGTCGCATCGATTTCGCTACGGGATTTCTCGATTTCCCACTGGCCTGCATCAATCGCCGCCTGCTTCAGCAGCGCCTGGTCTTCCTCGCTGAACTGGTCCCAGATGCTGTTGCTGACTGCAAACACCAGCGGGTCTGCCATGTAGTGCCAGCGGGTCAGGTACTTCTGGCCAACCTGATCGATACGCGCCACGTCAAAGACCGATAGCGGGTTCTCCTGGCCGTCGACGGCACCGGTGGTCAGCGCCGGCTTGGCATCGGCCCAGCTCATCTGGGTGGGGTTAGCGCCCAGGGCCGTAAAGGTATCCTGGAACAGCGGCGAACCGACTACGCGTATTTTCAGGCCATCCAGGTCGGCCGGCTCATCGATGGTCAGCTTGGAGTTGGAGAGCTCGCGGAAGCCATTCTCGCCCCAGGCCAGCGGTGTAACACCACGCTTCTTGATCGCGGCAAAGACAGCTTCGCCAGCCTCGCCCTGGGTGATCGCATCGATGGCGGCATAATCCGGCATCAGGAAAGGCAGGGAAAACAGGTTCAGCTCGGGCACCTGAGGCGACCAGTTGATGGTGGACCCCACCGACATATCGATCAGCCCGGAGCGCATCGCCGAGAACTCTTTGGTCTGGTCACCGGAAACCAGTTGGGAGTTGCTGTAGATTTTCATGTTGATACGCCCATCGGAGCGCTCTTTCACCAGCTCCACCCATTTGTCGGCAGCCTGGCCCCAGGGAAACGCAGACGGCAGTACGGTGGAAACGGTGTATTCATCCTTGTAGTCGGCTTGAGCAACGGCACTGAACAGCAGGGTAGCCGCCGCGGCAGCAAGAAGAGAGCGACGTTTCAACATGTGGTTTTCCTTTTTATTGGGATTGTGAAGATCGCTGTGCCGCTATCAGGCAGCGGACCAACGATTGATTATAGAAATCGGGCTATCTGGGAGCAATAGACGAAGGTGGGAGTACCCCCTCCCCCAATGAATGAGTAATGCAATACGGCGAAAGGATAGTTGGTGCTACCCCAGGCTTTTAGTTTAGCTTGCCAGCAACAAAACAAGCTGAAAAAAATATTGGGGGACAATGTGTTAGACAGAGCAGCCAAACCTATGGTCAGTCTGGTAGACAAATACCTACCGGACCCCTACCTATTCGTCATCATACTGACACTGCTGTCATTCGTTGCCGCTATGGTGTTCCAGGGGCATAGCCCCATGGCGGTAGTAGAGATGTGGGGGGACGGTTTCTGGAACCTGCTGACCTTCTCAATGCAAATGCTGCTGGTACTGGTCACCGGCTTCATGATGGCGAGCACCCCACTGGTGCGTGGCATCCTGAACCGGATTGCAGGCCTTGCCAGAACACCGGGCCAGGCAATTGTACTGGTTACCTTCATCGCGCTGATCGCCAGTTGGATCAACTGGGGCTTTGGCCTGGTGGTCGGCGCGCTGTTTGCCAAAGCCCTCGCCCGGCAAAGCCGCGTACACTATCCGTTGCTGATTGCCAGTGCCTATTCAGGGTTCATTGTCTGGCACGGCGGGCTTGCAGGCTCCATCCCACTGACGATTGCCACAGAGAACCACTTCACTGCAGATGTGATCGGCGTTATCGGCACCAGTGAAACCATCTTCGCCTTCTTCAACCTGGCCATCGTCGCCGCACTTTTTATTATTGTGCCCCTGGTTAACCGCCTCATGCTGCCCAACGAAAGAGACAGCGTGTACGCGGACCCCAAAATCCTGAACGATGAGCCCGACACTTCGGTTGTTATCAATCGCCCGGCCGACTATCTGGAGAACAGCAGAACACTTGCCTGGCTGATCGGGTTCAGTGGTATCGCATTCATCTTCCAATACTTTATCGAGGGTGGCGGGCTGAACCTGAACATCGTGAACTTCATGTTCCTGTTCGTTGCCATCATCCTGCACCAGACCCCAAAGCGCCTGCTTGCCAGCCTGAATGAAGCCGTGAAAGGCGGCGCCGGCATCGTTATCCAGTTTCCGTTCTACGCCGGCATCATGAGCGTAATGACAGCTTCCGGACTGGCAGCAAGCATCTCAACAGGGTTTGTGTCCATTGCGAGCGCCGAGAGCTTGCCATTCTGGAGCTTTATCAGCGCCGGGGTGGTCAACATATTCGTGCCATCCGGCGGCGGCCAGTGGGCCGTTCAGGCGCCGGTTATGCTGCCTGCTGCACAGGAGCTTGGCGCTGACATATCCAGAGTGGCCATGGGGGTTGCGTGGGGCGACGCCTGGACCAATCTCTTACAACCTTTCTGGGCTCTGCCTGTGCTTGCCATCGCTGGGCTGAAAGCCAAGGACATCATGGGCTACTGCCTGATGCTGCTGATCGTCACCGGCATCATTATCAGCGCGGGCCTGACCTGGCTTTAACTGCCATCCAAATATAAAGGCCGGAGAGTAGCGCTACTCTCCGGCCTTTGACACGGATAAAAGCTATCTAGACACGCGTTCAGGATACGCCTCTAGCGCTTCCTCAGAATGGCGCGGTCTTGCTCAACAAAATCACATGCTTTTACCTTGGGCCATATGCCGCTCATGGAGCTCATTGTTATACTCACCAAGGCGCTCACGAGCGTTCTCAAGCTCTTTCCAGGCTTCCTGTAGCTCCGATAGATCTTCCTCGGCGGGCGCCTGGTCCTTGATGCCACTATCGAGGCTTTCGTATTTGGCATCTATCCGCTCAGCCACGTTCTGGTACTTGGCCCAGGCCGCCTGATACTGTTCCCGCTCGCGTTTCCAGTTTTGTGCGTTTGCCATTGCTTACCTCCCACTGGTGCAATTGAGTGATGGGGAATTTTCGCCTCACTCATCATGACGTTACGGCCGGAAGGGGCTTTTTCAACCAGAGACAAATTACGGAATAGACAGTTGGAAGCCGCCTGGGTTGAGCAGCCCCTCAAACATTTGTGCTGCTCATAACGACCCACGTTAGTTGCAGAATCATGACCGTCCTTCCCTACGGGCTCACCAGCACGTAGTCGATCGCCGCACACACGGCAGCAGCCTGCGCTGCATTGCATTGCTCGGGGGTCACTCGTGCGCTGTCGGGATAGACTTCGGTGGTGGTCCTGTATGGAGCACTGGTGATACTGGCGCACAGGCCCAGCTGTTTGAGCGGGTACTGAATGACGCCTCGAGCGGCGACCGGTGAGCCAAAGATCTCGCCGTTACCATCGGCCGGTGCGATGTGTGTGACCTGCTCCACCGCCTCAATCAACGCCTGTTGAAACTCGGGCTCTGGGCTTTCGCTGTCATCGACCAGATAGAAGCCGTCAGGAATTTCCCCCGGCTCGAACGGCTTGCCGTCTCGGGCCGCGAGCGCGGGACGAAACTCGGTTTCATCCGTATCAGTGGTCTCGTGCAGATCGATATGCATCAATGCATGATCGCGAACGGGGGCCACCAGTCGCATAAGCGCCGCCGCCTCATCCGCCAAACCGTCATCTCGGAACGAACGGTTCGGGTCGACCGCGTTCGGGTTCCAGCGATGAATGCGCTCGTATGCCCAAGGGCTGACGCACGGCGCAACCAACAAATTGACACGGCCCGCGTAATCCTCCGCATGCTGATCAACGAACTGCAGCGCACCGTGTACGCCGCTGGTTTCATAGCCATGAACCCCGCCTGTTATCAGCACGACCGGCAAATCCTCACGCCAGTCGCGGCTGCGAATCGCCATCAGCGGATAATGGTTGGCGCCATAATCCAGATGGCCATATTCTTTCACATCAAAACGTGGGCGCAGACGCTCGATCACGCTCAACACATCAGACTCGTAGCTCCGTTGACGGGTCTGCTGTGACAACCACTCAGCACGTTCCACCTCACCCCAGGGAGTGCCAGGCTTACCGATGGGATAGGGTGCGGGAGCCGTGTTCATATCATCTTTCCTCCATATGAGTTGTCAGACGTCGTACTCGTCGTGGCGGCGATTCCATACGTAGGGCTCCGTCTGCGGCCAGCCTTCCGGTGAGTCTTCCCACGTTTCCTGACGACCAAAGGGAGTCAGATCCAGGTATGTCCAGAGAGTGCCAAGATATTCGACGCCACGCGCACCCGTATAGTAGGTGCGGTAGATGTCATCTCCGTCGCGAATAAAAACACTGGCACCGTGCCGTTCACCGTTATCCGTGGTTGCGCCGAAATCGACGTTAAAGTCGCTCTCGTAAGAGGAATACCATGGAACAGGCGCCGTCCATCCCATCCGCGACCTGTACTGCACGAGCTTTTCCCTTGGTGCGCGTGACACCATAACCAACGACGTATCGCGAGCATGCAGGTGGGCCGGGTGTGTCATGGCATCTACCAACCAGGAGCAACCGTCGCAGCCAGCGTTCCAATCCGGGGCAAACATGAAGTGATAAACAATGAGCTGACGGCGCCCTTCGAACAAATCGAGCAGGGACACTGCGCCATTTTCCCCCTGGAGCGTATAGTGCTTGGCCACCTTGACCATCGGTAACTTCCTACGCTCTGCGTTCAGTGCATCCCGTGCCCGGGTTAACTCTTTCTCTTTTACAAGAAGCTGATCCAGCGCCGCTTTCCACTGTTCCGAAGAAACGACCTCCGGTAATGGCTGTTTATCTGTCGCCATTGTCTGAGTCTCCTATGCGTTCAATGTAGGGCCTCCGGCAACCGCGGAAACTGCATAACACTGCGCACGGTTTTGGGCTGGAGTTGTCGCCACACTAGTTCGACAGGTTTAGCTGCCAAGACACACCATACCTATCATTCAACCACCCGAATTTCTGGCTAAAACCATAATTATCCAGCGGCATTAGCTCTGAGCCACCTTCTGCCAGGGCTTTAAATACGTCCTCAATTTCGCTCGCCGATTCGCACTCAACATACAGCGACATGGAGGGCGTAAACGTAAATTGGTGATCAAGGTGGCTGTCGAGCGCCATAAACTCTCGACCGTTTATCTTAAACTTCGCCATTTTCACAGAACCTTCTGGTTCATGCTCGCCGGCCTGGTAACGTTGAATATCGTCGATCTCTGAACCAACGAATAGCGAGGTATAAAACCTGACGGCCTCCTCGGCTTTCCCAGCCTGCTCTCCAACAAACATGAGTGACGTTGCGATGGATTTCATCTGTGTCTCCGTTCCAATCAGATAACATTCCGCAGCGGACCACACACGCGCGCATCCGCCGGTGCTTAACGAGGTTGTAAAGAAACCGGTTCCAAGCGTTCCCACCACCAGTCTTGATTATGTTTTTTTACACGCCACGAACTCACCTTTGCCTACCGGCACAGTAGTGGTGGTAAACCCGCCAGTGCTGTCGACAAAATCAATGAATTCCCTCAGTTCCTCAGCGTGCGAAACCGCATTGTCACACACCAGAATGCCCCCGGGCCGAATGAGGGAAACGATTTGGTCAGCAACTTGAACGTAGCTCGCGCGGTCGGCGTCAAGAAAAACCAGATCAAACAAACGGCTAGCTTGCCCGAGATAATCGACGGCGCCCATTTGTACCACAGTGATCTTATGATCGAGATTGGCACGTTTGAAGTTGCTTTTGGCCTGACTAATCTTGAACGGAGACACTTCCAGAGTGGTCACATGTCCATCCTCTGGTAGCGCGGACGCTATCCACAAAGTGGAATAACCGTTAGACGTTCCGATCTCCAGAACCTGTCTCACTGCGCCAGCTTTTATCAGTACCGACAAGAACTCCCCGGTATCCCTGGTGATGTTGAGATACTTGCGATCTTTCTGCTCTACCGACGCATCGTTCTCTTTCCCTAGCGTCTCGAGTTCTTCTAAAAGTTCCTTGAGTTTCACGTCGCTACTCCAGAAGCAACATTCAGCTCAGCCAGCCGAATCTATCTTCAGTTCTACCAGATTGCAGTGCCCGCAGTGCGTCGCTCAGTTTTCGAGTGTTAGGGCCGGTGCTACCATCGCCTACCTTGTATGTAGCGCCTTTGTGCACAAACGACCCCACACCAGAAAGAACAGCCGCTGTTCCGGATAACGCGGCTTCTCCGGTCTGAATCCAATCCATGACCTCAGCAACGGTAAAATCTCGTTCGATGACGTCATAGTTCAAGTCTCGAGCAAGGGTTATTACCGAATCCCGGGTGACGCCATGCAGAAACGACGCATCCAAAGGCTTCGTGAGCAGCTGAGAATCATTGATCAGGAAGAAGTTCGACGCCCCTGTTTCCTGCACATCGCCGTTCGGGCAGAACAACACCTGATCTGCTCCATGTTCTTTCCTGGCTTTAACGACATGGCGAAGCGCTGAGGCATAATTACCTCCGGCTTTCGCCTGACCGAAGCCGGGAGTACTCCGCAACTCCTGATCTTCGATCAGGATAGTCAAACCATGACCACCTCTCGAGAAATAATCTCCGACGGGCGACGCCAACACATAGAGCATGGCCTGTGCAGAGGGCGCACCCGCCGCACCGATGTTCTCCTCCGTGCCAATCAGTGCCGGCCGTAGGTAGAGCGCACCAGGTGCTTCCGGTATATCGTCAAGACATAAATCAACGAGTTGGCGGATCATTGCTTCGACAATGTCGGCGGGCGGCAGAGGCAAGCAAAGCAACTCGGCGCTGCGCTGGAAGCGCTCAACATGGCGGTCGAGGCGAAAAATACGAACGCCGCCATTCTGCATCCGAAAAGCTTTCATGCCCTCGAAACACGAACTGCCATAATGCAACACATGAGATGCTGGGTGTAGCGGCAAAGGTCCTACCGGCAGTGTCTCCACCTCAGACCAACGCCCATCGGCAAAACGGACGAGTGTCATATGATCGCAAAACTGAGTGCCAAATGGCGAGGCGGTATGATTAGCTGACGATACAAGCTTTGCTGACGGGGTTTCTTTCACGATTGAATGCCTCCGCAGAGACAGCGACCCATTTGCTTCATCTGTACACCTCCTTGTCTGCTTGTTTGATCCCGTCAGAACCTGGACTGAATCGACTGTTCCATACCTAACATTCAGTTTGAATTTTGGCTCCCTTTTGAACCAAACCCATGAACCGGTGCAGGCCACCACTGCTGTGGCCTATTCGCTTTATATCTCAATGTACCACTTGGGTTTCATGCGCCCGAAATCCCGGCGGACATTTGCTTTCAGTGCCTTCCTGGAATCCAACACCTTTGCATCACCACGCTCTCTGACCAAAGCGCCGTATCGTCGGCGTAAATACCCAGCGCGTTTGCAGTCCGTTTAGCCTCGGCATAACTGATGCCTGCTAAAGCTGCACTTGCGGCTATACCACAACCAGTGGTTTCTTCCTGAACAACGGGTTCCATATTTTTACCATCTGACACGGAACGAACCGTTAGAGCATCCCCAACGATTACTCATGCTGCAATACATTGATGAGCTTTCCGAACGGATCACGAACATAGAACCGGCGGACACCCCAGGGCTCACTTACCGGGCCGTACTCAATCTCAATATTTCCATTCTTCACTCTCTCCAAAGCGATCTCCAGGTTATCAACCTCGATAGACAGATCAGGAACTGCCGTTCCGGAGCCACCTTCCGATGCCACGCTTACCTGAGTAGTCATTTCCTCGCCCGAGCTATAGGTTCTTATCCATCCATGATCCATCACAACCTTAAGCCCAAAAATAGCCGAGTAGAATTTCTCTGCTTCGGAGGGGGTTGCCGCCGCTATGTTGGTAACGATTCGTTTTACCTTCATTTTGTCTCCCGCAGATTGAGGTTCATTTAGCTCTAACCAGGCAGTATAGTCGCCACTGGCTCGGCACACTCTTCTGCCTGACCCCATCAAAACCCGGGGATTTCAGGTTTTATCTACAGTCTCAAAACATTGTCATCAGGCACTTGTCGCGTGGATGGCCTTGTGAGCATCTGCTATTTCATACTGGCTAAACACTTGAATGTTATGACGACGTAGCAACGCAGCCGTAACCCCCATTCCTGAAGTTCGGTTACCTGAAAAGCTACCGTCATAGATGAATGAACTTCCGCAAGAGGGACTAGACTCGGCCAGTATCGCTATTTCAATGTTGAATTTCTTGCACAGTTCCAAGGCAATCGAGGCACCTGCAATAAAATCGTCGGTAACAATATTTCCGTCTTTCTCAACAACATTGGTTTCGCCATCTAATACACTGTTTCCGCTTCCTCCGTAGATCTCCGCAGGCATCCTTGGGATATTCATTCCGGCTTCAACTTCGGGACACACTGAAACAACCCGACCTTCTGTTATCCAGGTCTCTACAAGCTGATCATTCATCGAAAGGCTCCCACCATCGTATCGAACCCGTTTCCCTAGAAGGCAGGCGCTCATTAATACTCTTCTCAACTTACTAGACCTCAATATTGCTGTGTTTATGCAGCATTCTCAAAATGCCATTGCCGCTGATATCGACACGATCAGCAGCCCAACCCATCCCGGGTGCATTCCTTTGGTTGCGAAAAGTACCAATGCGCTGGACACGCCCATTGAAATTGCCACCGCTCGGAGAAACAAGCCTCGGACATCGGTGACCGGATAAAGAGACATGAAAATGAGTACCCCCGCAATGGCCAGACCAAATACAGAAACGATGTGCCATGTGGCCCACAAAATTCTAACGTAACGCTCTCTGAGGACTGGCTGCCCCTGCGTTGGGACAATTGTCTCTTTACGCATTCGCTGGAAAATCAGAACTTCGCCAAGCGCTGAATGGACAACCGCTACAACGATGGCGACCAGTCCACCAACTAACAACCAGCTTTCACTCGCCATCCGATTCATTCCTTTGATGCAGGGTCAGGGTGCTGTGGCTTAATTTAGCGCGTCCACCGACACGTATAGAGAATTACCATCGCAGCTTGCTATTTGCTACTGGCAGCAAGGTGAGATGGCCTTTATTTGAGGCTTGGGGGTCGAAACCATAGTCTCTGGTGATGTGCTTGACCTATGAGGCACACGGTTGGAGTGAAAAAATGAAAAGCCCAAACCACACATTACCAAGAAGTATCAGTAACTTGATGCCGCCCCGCGCAAAGGCCGGAATATTTTGATATCGGAATAAATACCCGATCACCACCCATTGCACAACCAGCCACACGACTGAGAAATACAGAAAACCTTTGTGGCACTCTACGTCAGTTGCTGTGTAATACGCATACCACCAAGCCGAAACTGCCCCTGTAGCGAGTAGCACAAGAATCACGCAAGATAGAATATTGCGCCAACGCGGGTAACCCGTGCTTAAAAGCTTTTCTTTCGCTTGGCTAAATTTTGCTGTCATTCAAGTCTCTTTTCCAATTGCCACAAAACGAATGCCAACCTCCGACTCGATTTTGCTGAATAACTCCTTAACTAGAACCTTCCGAATCACTGAGGTGCGGCCCTGCATCATATTAATCTCAATGACCGTGTAAGCGGATGATCTTACATCTGGATAGTAAAAGTCCTCAGCATCCGTGGGGATGAAACGATGAGCCCGCTTGTCTTCTGGCATGCCCAAGACTGACTTCATACATCCGTGAATGGCATCAGAAAGCTGAGCCCTGACCGGATCAAGGTGTTTCTTGATTGCAAAGATCAAATGCGTAGAACTTGGTGTCAGGTATCGGGTTGTGGAAATAGGGCTCAATTTCAGTAAACCCCATTCTCTCGTACAAGGCTTGGGCTTTTTTCGTGGGAGGTACTGCGTCCAGAACGAGCCGGGCATAGCCTAAAACTCTGAGTTTTTGGAGGAGGTTTTCCATAAGCGACCATCCGATATCCTTCCCCTGATGTTTCGGACGGACGTACAAACGCTTTACCTCTGCTGTTTGATTGTCGATTCTCCTGAAGCCCACGCCCCCAGCAACAACAGAGTCCACTATTGCAAACGTATATTGTCCACTTGGCAAAGAAAAGAGTGCTTCTATGTTAGCCATCTCTCCCGCAAAATCCTGATAAGAGAGATCAATGCCGAGCCAATCAACGTACTCATGAATTAGCCGTCGGAGTTCCCTGCTATCCGAGGGAAAGCGCACATCCCTGATTACCATCGACTACTCCCTGTTTTTGACTATTGCTTAACACTGAACGAAGCAGCGACTGAAGGCCCTCCGCCTTCCGTCGCTGGTTAGCAAGCCCATAGGGCTGCACCATAGATTACTACACCAGTTCCAAAGACAAACTGGCACAAGATCAGTCCGCGAAACGCGGTACTGTATCGGACGATTATTCCGTGGCGACTCGAATCATTTGCGAAGAGCCTGCTGTGCGGAGGGAAGCTCTTCTCAAGCTCCTGAAGACCCGGGATGGTGAGACGCAGAAGGTGTTGGCTTCTCAAATCCACCAGCCAGAACACCAATGCCAAAATAATGATGAATGCGCCTAGCAACACTAGAAGTACAGGATTGAACTGCCTGTCGATGGCAGTGAAAACACCGCCATCTGCGAAGATCGAGAGAAGCACAAAGAAGTTGAAGCCCTTTAGTCTCTGCTCCGCATTAAATTTGAAATGGTCCCAAAGGTATTGCCACTCATCCATGTGATGTCCTTATTTGCTAACAGCGTGCTATACGAACCCGTGCGCATATCAGGCGTTCGCATACCCCCAGCCAACATCGATCAATGCCCGGAATGGTCCATCCCGTGCTCTTCCATCTTCATGTCGCCGTCCAGCGGCTCAACATGCAGCATCACGTCCATCGTGTCTGCTCCGTCAAAGCTCACCGTCAGCGGCACGCGCTCCCCTTCTTTCAACGGCCCATCCAGTTTTTCCAGCATCATGTGGTAGCTGTGGGGTTTGAGCTCCACGGTTTCACCGGCGGGGATGGTCAGGCCACCTTTCAGAGGGCGCATGCTCATGGTGCCGTCGGTCATGGTGCTTTCGTGAATGGAGACGCTCTTCGCCCTGGGCGTGGTAGCGCTGGTCAGGGTGATGTCGCTGTCGCTGTGGTTGGTGATCACCATGTAGCCAACGCCCATGGGTACACCGGGAGGCGTCGGGCGGCTCCAGGGGTGATTGATGGTTATGGAGTCTGAGGAATGATCGTGGGCGGCGGCCGGGGTGACAATCAGGGTGCTGCAGGCGATCAGGGCGCTGGCGGCCAGTTTTTGGAGTGGGTTCATGTTCCTTGTTACCTCATCAATGGTTGTTTCAATGGAAGTCGTCGTCAGGGCCGTGGCGTTCCGGTTTCAGGAAACGTGTGCCGCCAGAGCGTGAATTCAGTTGCTGGATATTGGTTGGCGCACCGGTTCCATCCAGCTCTACCAGGCCGATACCGGCGTTGTTCCATAACCGTTCGCCAGCATCACGCCCTTCGGGCAGCCTGGGGCTCACTCGCATGCGCCGGCGCTTGGTAAACCAGTTTAGCGGGGACCAAGGCGCGTACAACCAGCGATTGATCCTATCCAGCCACTCCATAAGGGTGTGGGGGAATTCGTTCTTGAGGCCGCTGCTGGTAATTTGCCAGATTCTAGGCCGTTCCGGCCTGTGCCGCAGTCGAACATCGTAGACGAATGAGTAATGTACGTCACCCGAGAGAATCACGAAGGTTTCCGGTGTGCGGGAGTGGCCGAAGATATTGAGCAGAACATTGGCAGCACCCCGGTGGGCCATCCAGTTTTCAGCGTCCACCACCAGGGGTTTGCCGAAGAAGGTGAACACACTCTGGATGGCTTCAATCAGTTTTACACCGAACATGGGCGCAGGCGACACCACAATGACAGCGTCTTCGCCCATCACATCCTGCTGGAATTCGGTCAGCGCTTCCCAGTCCAGCAGGCCGGAAGGCCGCGCCCGATTAAGCTCGCTTCGCCACCGGCGGGTGCGGGTATCCAGCACCACCACTTTAGGTGACGTCTGCAGGGTGTAGTGCCATCGCTGGAACTGCAGCAGATCATCAATCAGTTGGTCCTGCCCGGCGTGATTAAACACGCCATCCTGCTCTGGGGAGGCGGCCAGTTCCTTGATGGCGGGCATGATGTCATCGAAGGCGTCGGGGTTGTTGCCCCAGCCCTGGCACAACAGGTATGCCACCAGGGCATTGCCAACGATGCGCCGGGAAAACGGGTGTTCATAGGTGGTGGTTTCCCAAAGGGCAGACAGGTTCCAGTCGTCGGTCACGTCGTGATCGTCAAAGATCATGTAGGTAGGCAAGTGTGCCAGCGCCCGGGAAGCTTGTGGCAGGCCAGCGACGAAGTCATCGATGGCGGCCTGCTGGTCCTGAAAAACGGCGGCATCCTTGGAAGCCAGCGCAGGCTGGTCCCGTTCGACCAGTTCCCAGCACACAGGCGACCACACCAAGAGGTACATGGCCATCACTTCGCTGAGGGAAATCAGGTGGTTGTGGGCGCTGGCAGTGGTGAACACCGGTTTTCGCACACCGCCGAAGAATCGCTCGATCAGCGCTTCATTGCTACGCACATCCGGGAGCAGCTTTTCCCTATGAAAGTAGGTGTCTGCGTTTTCCCGCAAGGTTTTGCTGTCGCCGACCGAACCGCCGGAGAGCGTTTCCTCATACAAACCCAAACGGTCGATCAGGTGATGTATGGCCCGCAGCATGGGGCCGGCCACGTCGTCCGCGTATATCTGGTCGCCGGTCATCAACAACAATGCTGGCCGCTCTGTGATATCGCCTTCGGCTTCCAGTAACGATTGATCCACTCTCACCAAACCGTCGGCAGCGGCGGAATGGGGCCGCCGGCAGGAACCATGGGCGATCCGGTCCAATCGCTCCCGGATCACGAAGTCAGGCCGCTCGGCGCCCGGCAGGCACAGGTGTGGCGCCCATTCCCGTATCCATCGCTCGTCGCTCCCGACCGAATCCACGGTGTCGTCCGAAACGCCCAGGTCGTAACCGATGCGCGTGTTGGCTGGCAACGGGTCGTTCAATCCAACGTCGATCAGATAGAGGTAGGCGGAGGCGCCGAATCGCACCCTGGTGACGTCCTTCTCTGTCAGTACCCGGTCCATCCATGGCTCATCCGCATCTTGCAGATACAGGCGCAATCTCAGGGCGAGCGCACAGGAGCCGACCAGCCAGAGCGTAAGCCGGTTGAGAGAGGTATGCCGGAGAACAGGCCCGGCCAACACCGGCGACAGGGGCTTTGAAGATCGCTCATTCATTTAATCCTCCTGACACACTTTGCTGTTTTAGTGGTGTCTACCTGACCTATTTCGGGCCCTTGCGTGCTGCGGAAGGCGCGCCTCAACCAACGTCTGGTGACAACAATGCGAGTCGGTGACAATTTTTCCAAGAACCTGCAAAAACTGGGTTACTACTCCGGAAACGCGGTGCGCTCCCTGGTTCCTCGAGCCTACTGGCAATGGCAGTGCGACCTGCTGATGTCGGAATACGAGGCGATGACGGGCGAACGCAGAGCGGCGATTGACGCAAGGGTTGCGTACTACAATCGCCTTTCAAACCCGTTCACGCTACCAGCAACCGCCGAACCCGCCGGCGACTTTACCTTCGCCGGCAAAAGCAGCGCCTACTGCTTCGATTTTCGCAATCTGATCCAGTGTTTCCCCCGGAACCGAAAAGTGGACTACCAGTTCGGTGATGTAACCGAAATCCCGAACGAACCCCGTTTCGTGAAAAGCCGCCCGGTACGTCGTGATGCCTCCAACCGTAACTCAGTATTGCTCAAACTCAACTCGGTTCGGCATTACCAGTTTGTAGAGGACCCGACACCTTTCCGCCAAAAGAAGCCCCTGGCGGTGTGGCGCGGCAAGTCCAACCGCCAGCACCGCATCGAATTTGCTACCCGCTTTAATGACCACCCCCTCTGCGATATTGGCTGCACCCAACATAAGGAACCCGCACCCCAGCCCTACCACAAGGACTTCATGAGCATTGAGGAACAGCTGCAGCACCAGTTTGTGGTGAGCGTGGAAGGCATTGATGTGGCGACGAACCTGAAGTGGATCATGGCCTCCAATTCCCTGTGCCTGATGCGCCGGCCCCGCTTTGAAACCTGGTTCATGGAAGGCTCACTGGTGCCCGGTTATCACTATGTAGAACTGGCCGATGACCACTCTGACCTGCCGGAAAAAGTACGCTATTACCAGAATCACCCTGAACAGGCAGAGGCCATCATTGCCAACGCCAACCGGTATGTAGAGAAGTTTTTCGACCAGCAGATGGAACAGACCATTGCACTGCTGGTGATCCAGAAATACCTTCACCTGAGCGGGCAGGAGGTGTACGACCTCCCACGCCTGAAGGCCGGTTGACCGATAGATAGGGAACATCGAGCCCTGGATTTGAGCGCCTAACTCCCCGGCGACACACGCGCCAGTATCGTCGGGTTTTCTGACAACGGCAGTGCCATAACCACTCCCTCGTTCGACGATGGGTATATGCCGGTCAGTGCCGTAATATTTACCTGATGGGATACCAGCACCACTGGCAGGCCTGGCTCCATTTCATTCACAATGGCGATGGTCTGCTGGGTATGCATGTCTGAGTTGCTACGGTTCTGGAAAAACGAGTTCAGCGACATCATCTCCTTCACCGGCCCCACATCCATTCCCCGCGCGGTATCGAGGCAGCGGCACCACTGACTGCTGAAGACCCTGGCCTCCTCAACGCCATGCTCCGCCAAATAGACCTTCCAAGCCAGCGCCTGCTCGCGCCCTTCGGCATTCAGGTTTCGCTGCGTGCTGCAATCGTCGACATCAAAGTTCGCGGGGTCGCCTGTTCCCGGTGCCAGGGCGTGTCGCAACATCAAAACCGCCCGGCCTTCCCGGAGAGCCTCCCAGGCCTCTGATTCATCGGCGTACGCAGTTCCTGCAAAAAGGGAAATCAGCCCCAGCGAAAACACAAGAAGTGCAGTAAGAACACTGTGAGTTTTCATAAGTTTGTCGATCCTCCACCCGCAAAGCATGCAACCACGTAATTAATACGCACCCCAAACCTACCAGGCTCACATCATCAAAAGGTAAACTTCACCAAGCACCGAACCAACAAAGGAACCAAACATGCCAATCTGGGTCGACGCCGACGCCTGCCCCGTGCCCATTCGGGAAATCCTCTGCCGCGCCGCCACCCGCTGGCAGGTCGATACCACCTTCATCGCCAACCACGCCATTAACCTGCCCCCGAGCCCTTACATCAAACGCCGGCAGGTACCCCAGGGTTTCGACGTGGCCGACAACGACATCATTGACCAGATGGAGACAGGCGATCTGGTGATCACCCAGGACATCCCCCTGGCTGCCGAAGCCATCGAAAAAGGCGCGGACGTGTTCAACCCGCGCGGCCAGGCTTTCACCAAAGAGAATATTCGTCAGCGCCTGGCCATGCGCAACTTCATGGAAGAAATGCGCAATGCTGGCCAGGTCACCGGTGGCCCGGCGCCCTTCAGCCAGACCGACCGCAAGGAATTCGCCGACAAGCTTGACCGCTGGCTGCAACAGAACGCCAGTAGGTGATAATGATTCCATTTTAAATTCTCGACAAATCCGCTACGCTTGCCGCTTTCTGGCGCAAGCGGAGCGAACCATGACAGAGTCTTCCCCCCACACCACCAGCAGCTTTGCCGCCCTGGGCCGACTGCTGAAATACGCTCGCGGCTATCGTCGCCAGATCATTACCGCCACCACTTGCTCCATCATCAACAAGTTGTTCGATATCGCACCGGAGATCCTGATTGGTATCGCCATCGACGTGGTGGTAAACAAGGAAGAAAGCTTTGTGGCGGGCCTGGGCTTTGAGACCGCTCAGGAGCAGATCACCATCCTGGCTGTGCTGACCTTCTTTATCTGGGCCGGCGAATCGATATTCGAGTACCTGTTCCAGATCCTCTGGCGCAACCTGGCTCAACGCCTGCAGTCCGACCTGCGGCAAGACGCCTACGAGCATGCCCAGAAGCTGGACATGAGCTTCTTTGAAGCCCGCAGCTCAGGGCAACTGGTCGCCACCATGAACGACGACGTCAACCAGTTGGAGCGTTTCCTGGATGGCGGCGCCAACGCCATGATTCAGGTGGTGGTGACGGTCGTTGCCGTAGGCGCTGTGTTTTTCGTATTGTCACCGCTCATTGCCCTGCTGGCGTTTACTCCCATTCCGCTGATTATCTGGGGCGCGTTCTACTTCCAGCGCAAGGCTGGCCCGCTGTACGCCGACGTGCGCGAGAAGGTCGGTGACCTGTCGAGCCGGTTGGCCAACAACCTGGGCGGCATTGCCACCATCAAGAGTTTCACAGCCGAAAACCGGGAAGCGGAGCGGCTGAAAGCCAGCAGTGAAGCCTATGTGGACGCAAACCGCCGGGCTATTCGCATCAGCTCCGCGTTTATTCCGGTGATCCGCATGGCGATCCTGGCGGGTTTCCTGGCCACCTTTACTGTTGGCGGCATGATGGCCCTGGAAGGCTCTCTGAACGTCGGTGCTTACGGCGTGCTGGTGTTCCTGACCCAACGTTTGCTGTGGCCTCTGACCGGCCTTGCGGAAGTAATCGACCTGTTTGAACGGGCCATGGCCAGCACCCGCCGCATCCTGGACCTGCTGGCTGAGCCGGTTCACGTTCGGGATGAATCCGGCAAAACGCTGGAACAGCCGGTGAAGGGCGAAGTCACCTTCGAGGGCGTGAGCTTCCACTACCCGTCCAGCGGTGCCGGTATCGACGACATTTCGGTAGCGGTACCAGCCGGCAATACCCTGGCGCTGGTCGGGGCGACCGGTTCCGGTAAGTCCACACTGATCAAGCTGTTGTTGCGTTTCTACGACCCCACGGGCGGCCAGATCCGCATCGACGGCCAGCCCATCCAGTCCGTCAGCCTGAAGTCCCTGCGGGAGGCCATCGGCCTGGTCAGCCAGGACGTATACCTGTTTGAGGGCAGCATTCGTGACAATCTCGCCTACGGCTCCCCCGGCGCGAGTGACGAACAGATTATCGAAGCGGCCAGGACGGCGGAGGCCTGGTCATTCATCGAGGCACTGCCCGAAGGGCTTGCCACCGCCGTGGGTGAACGAGGAGTTCGGCTTTCCGGTGGCCAGCGCCAGCGCCTTTCACTGGCCCGCGCACTGCTGAAAGACCCGCCCATTCTGGTGCTCGACGAAGCCACGAGTGCCGTGGACAACGAAACCGAGGCGGCCATCCAGCGCTCCCTGAAGCGGATTGGGCACAATCGCACCGTGATCATGATCGCGCATCGGCTGTCCACCATTGTGGATGCCGATACCATTGCCGTGGTAGCCGGCGGGCGCATTCTGGAATCCGGCCGCCATGAGGAACTGCTGGAGAACAACGGCCCCTATTCCGCACAATGGCGCGTACAGACCGGTCAGGCCTGACAGCACGCCATACATTGCCAGGCATACATTGATAGTAATTCGCATTTAGATTATTCTGCAGGCCCTCAGATCCATGGGAGCCTGCATGTCTGCGTTCTTTGAAGTATCCAGCCTGGGCGTGCACATTGGTGACGCTGCCATCCTTGACAACATCAACATCGAGTTTCGTGAAGGCGAGGTCACTGCCCTGCTCGGTCACAATGGCTCCGGCAAGTCCACGTTATTGAAAGTGCTGGCCCGCCAGATGTCGCCTTCTTCGGGCAATGCAAGCCTTCTTGGCAGCTCATTCCGGACCACCGGCGCGCGGGAATTCGCCCGTACGGTCGGTTACCTCCCCCAACATCCACCGGGCACAGACGGCCTCACCGTACGGGAACTGGTTGCCCTGGGGCGTTATCCCTGGCGCGGGCCTTTAGGCCGCTATACCGGCGAAGACCACCAGTTCATCGACCAGGCCATACACGATACCGGGCTCGACCACTTCCAGCACCGCTCTGTGGACACGCTCTCCGGCGGCGAACGCCAGCGCGCCTGGATTGCCATGCTGCTGGCGCAACAAACTCGCTGCCTGCTGCTGGACGAGCCGATTTCCGCCCTGGACGTCAAACACCAGGTGGAAACCCTGCGCCTGGTGCACCGCCTGGCCGAAGAACGGGAACTGACGGTGATTGTGGTACTGCACGATGTCGACCTGGCCGCCCGCTTCTGCGACCGCTTGGTGGCCCTCAAAGGCGGCCGGTTGATTGCAGATGGCAGCCCACGCGACATCATGGACTCGGGAATCCTGGAATCCATTTACGGCGTACCAATGGGGGTGATGGAGCGGGCGCCGGGCCAGTGGGTCTCGTATGTGCACTGAGCGTGTGGCTAAAACCCTGATTGCCATGGTGTTCATTGGTGCTCTGTCGCTGCCCGCCAGCGCCGGCACCTGGCAGCATGAAGGCGGCACCCTCACCCTGGACGAGCAACCTGAGCGGATTGTTGCCCTCAACTGGGCCGCCACAGAAGCCTTGCTGTTGCTGGGCGTGACGCCCGTGGGCGTCGCTGACCGCGATGGCTATGACGTGTGGGTGAATGAGCCGCAGCTTCCAGAGGAGGTTGCCAACATCGGCACCCGCGTCGCCCCCAGCCTCGAAGCCATTGCCGAACTCAAACCGGATCTGATTGTTACCAGTGCCGAAATGGCGCCCGCCGCAAAACTGCTGGAGCGTATCGCCCCCACTTACGTTATCAGTGTGTACAAAGAGGGCAGTCAACCCTTCGAGAAAGCCAGTGACATGCTGACCACCCTCGGCGAGATGCTGGGCCGCGAGGCTCGCGCCGAATCGATTCTGGCGGATATTGACACCACTCTGGAAACGCAACGCCGCCGGCTGGAAGCGGCGGGACTGACAGACCGGCCGGTTGCACTGGTTAATTTCATGGACGCCCGCCACGTGCGTATTTATGCCCCCAACGGCCTTTACCAGAGTGCCCTGAATGCCCTCGGGCTGGAAAACGCCTGGCCCCGGCAAGGCAACTTCTGGGGCTTCTCGGTGGTGGGCCTGGAATCCATAGCCCCTTATGAAGACAGCCGTATTGTGGTGATTGCGCCCACCGCCCCCGGGCTTGCAGACACCCTGGCCGCCAGCCCGTTCTGGACGTACCTGCCAGCGGTCAACCGCCATCAGGTTTACGAGATCGACGCCATCTGGCCGTTTGGCGGGGTTTTTCCGGTGAAACGGCTGGCCACCATGCTGACAGACAGCCTGCTGGCCGGGGGCTCTGACAATGTACGCTAGCACCTCCGGCATGCCTGCTTCCCGGCCTGATATGCCCGCCAGGCTGCCCATCGCCGCCACACTCCTCTTGCTGGGCGCGTTACTTGCCAGCGCCGCTCCCTGGCTCAACCAGTTGGATGCCGGCGCTGTGGTGTCAGCGTTCTGGGCCTTCAATCCGGACGACTATTCATCGGTTCTGGCTCACTTCAGCTGGGCGCCACGTGTATCCATCGCCATTCTGATTGGCTGCGGCCTGGGTCTGGCCGGGGCGGTTACCCAACAGGTGCTGGGCAACCCACTGGCTTCGCCTACCACCCTCGGTGTGGAAGCGGGTGGCCAATTCGGGGTGACCGTTGCCACGCTGTTCGCGCCCGGGTTACTGGCCTTCAGCCCGGATCTGGTGGCCATTGCAGGTGGCCTCATCGCCATCGGCATGGTCATCGCCCTGACGTGGCGGCTTGGTTTTTCACCCGTGACGGTGATCCTTGCCGGCCTTGTCATCACCTTCTTCCTGGGCGCCCTCAACATGGCATTTCTGCTGCTCAAGGGTGAGTGGCTGGGCAATCTTTTCATCTGGGGCGCCGGCTCCCTGGTACAGAACAATTGGGGGCCGTTCATGGAGCTGTGGCCCCGCGTGCTGATCATCTCGGTGCTGATATTGCTGCTGATGCGCCCGTTGCAGGTGCTGCAACTGGGGCAGTCGTCCGCCAGTTCACTGGGTGCCAGGGTCGGGCTTATTCGGGCACTGGCTCTGTTCCTGGTGGTACTGATGACGGCAACGGTTGTCAGCCGGGTGGGCGTCGTGGCCTTTGTGGGGCTGGCAGCGCCGGTACTGGCACGCCTGCTGGGCGCGCGTACATTAGCCAGTCGCATCCTGTGGAGCACGCTCATGGGCGGCGGGCTATTGCTGCTGGCGGATACTCTGGCGCATTGGGCATCTACCTGGGGTGATGGCTCCCTGGTGCCGACGGGAACCACCACGGCCCTCATTGGCGGCCCCATCATCCTGCTGGCGTTACAGGGTTTCAGAAACACCCATCACATGCCCGGGCAGGAATCCAACCTTGCGGGCTTCCAGCCCAGGCGGCGCGCGCCGTTGCTGGTCAGTGGTATCGTGACCGGGCTGATCGCACTGACCGTTGTCGTTTCCATGGGTTGGTCCCCGGGCCTGGATGGCTGGAACTGGACACCTGTCACCCAATGGGACAATGCCTGGGTGTGGCGCGGCCCGCGCCTGTTGGCCGCCATGCTGGCAGGGGTCGCATTGGGTCTCGCCGGCACGCTGATTCAGCGGATGACAGGTAATCCAATGGGGAGCCCGGAGATGTTGGGTATCAGCGGCGGCGCCGCGCTGGCCATGGTTCTTATCGTGCTCACCGGCGCGGATGTAGGCCGGGCCGGGCAGCTTGGCGCTGCGACGCTCGGCGCGGCCGGCGCACTCGGGTTATTGATTCTCCTGGCCCGAAAACATCGATTCGCCGGTAACCAACTGCTGCTGGGCGGCCTGGCCCTGTATGTATTCATGGATGCGGGGCTGAGATTGGTCATGGCCTCCGGCGGCACCGTCGCGTCACAACTGCTGAACTGGATGTACGGTTCCACCTGGCTGGTTTCCGAAACCGAAGCGTTTGGGCTGCTGGGATTCATCCTTCTTATCTGCGGCGTTTTGGCGCTGATCGTAAGGCCCCTGACGCTCTTGCCTCTGGGAGATACTTCGGCATCGTCCCTCGGGCTTCCGGTCACTAAAGCCCGCCTGCTACTGCTGCTGCTTGCCGCGGTAATGACTGCATCGGCTACGGTGGTGATTGGCCCTCTGAGTTTCGTAGGGCTCATTGCACCGCACCTGGCACGGGTACTGGGGCAGCAAACCGTTGGCAGGCAATTGATCGTGGCCGGGTTGGTGGGTGGCCTTCTGTTGGCCCTGGCGGACTACCTGTCGCGCATTGTGGTCTTCCCCAACCAGTTACCGGCGGGCTTGCTGGCTGCGCTGGTTGGTGGCGTCTACTTCTTGTGGGGGCTAAGCCGGCACGGTAAAGCGTGACCGACGGGACGTGTCACCAGAGCACCAGGAGGCTGGCTATGATCAGAACAAACACACCGGCGCCGGCGGCCAGTTTCAGCCCTTCAATCGCTTCCTCTTCCGGGGTCATTGTACGTCTCCTTGTGTCCATGGGTATGGATGGTTCCCGTTGATATTGAAGTAACAGTACATGATACTCGCCCAAATGTTAATAGTTCTCATTAACGTTTTTGGTGACGTCAGGGTCGTAATGCCTAGTCGTAATGTTATCACCTGATACTGCCGGCCATTCCGTTCGTATCAAATGCTAGACTTTATCGATGCAGGAATAACCTGGCACGGAGATCATTCTATGAATCGACTCGGCAACATCGCGACTCTACTGGCGTTGGCTGGGCTGGCAGCGGCCGGGCCAGCCTTCGGGCAAACGTTCAGCTCAGACAAAGCCGACTTTCGTCTGGATACGGTCGCGGAAGGCCTGGAACATCCCTGGAGCCTCGCCTTTCTCCCCGATGGTTCACAGTTGGTGACCGAGCGCGAAGGCCGGCTACGCCGAATCGAGAATGGTGAATTGCAGGACAAGCCAATTGCCGGTGTTCCCGAGCTGGTGGTCTCCGGCCAGGGCGGCCTGCTGGATGTAATCCTGCATCCGGACTTCGAAAACAATCGCACTCTGTTCCTGAGTTACGCCCATAAGATCAGCCGCGACGGGCTGACGACCAGAGTGGCTCGTGCAACGTTGGACGGCGACCGGCTGTCAGAGGTTGAAGTGATTTTCGAGGCCCTCCCCCGAGGCAACACCAGCCGTCATTTCGCGGGCCGCATGGAATTTGATCGCGATGGCAATCTGTACGTCGCGGTGGGCGACCGGGGTGAAATGGATCGTGCCCAGGCCACCGATGACGATGCCGGCGGCGTTCACCGCCTGACCGTTGACGGCGCCCCCGCGCCGGGCAATCCGTTTGTCGACGACCCGTCAGTGAATGACACCTTCTTCACCTACGGCAACCGCAACATTCAGGGCATGACCGTTCACCCGCAAACAGGCGACATCTGGAGCCATGAGCACGGCCCCAGGGGTGGCGACGAGATCAATATCATCCGTGCGGGTAACAACTACGGCTGGCCAGACGTCACCTATGGCATCGACTACTCCGGGGTGCCCATTACCAGCAAAACCACCATGAAGGGCGTGACCGACCCGCTGCACTATTGGGACCCGTCCATTGCCCCCTCGGGCATGGCATTCTATACCGGTGACGAATTCCCGGAGTGGCGGGGAGATCTGTTTGTGGGCGCCCTGAAAATGCAGAAGCTGGTGCGCCTGAGCATTGAGAACGGCACGGTCAGGGAAGAAGAAGATCTTCTCGAAGACCTGGGTGAACGCATCCGTGATGTGCGAATGGGGCCCGACGGTGCATTGTGGCTGTTGACGGACGCGGACAACGGCAAGGTCTACCGGATAGTTCCAGCAGAATAGTTCGACGAAGAAAGCAACGACGCGTCAGTGAGGATCGTTGGTTCTCTCGGTTTTCTCAAACTGCGGGGTATCGTCGGTGATGGTGAACCAGTCCGACTTGGAGCCCACATAAACGTGTGATGCCGGCCCCTTTTCCAGGGGCTCATTGATCACGCCCACCCGCAGGCGCAGTATACCGGGGATGGCATCCACGCGGCTGTATAACTGGCTACCGCACCTGGGGCAGAACCCACGGTACTTTCCCGGCCGGGATTCGTATTCACGGATCAGATCCTCACCCGCCGTAAAACGGGCATGGATTTTCTGGATCGGCGCACTGGCGGAAAATGCGCTGCCGTGAGCCCGGCGGCACTGGCTACAGTGGCACAGGGCAATCGGCCCCAACGGGCCGTCGTATTCAAGTTTTATATCGCCGCACAGGCATTGCCCTGTCAGCATAACGTGACCTCAACCATGGTTTCGCTTGCGGGTTCCGAAGGCCGGTATGATAACCACCCGCCACTTGAAGAACCAGCGGGCGGGCACCACATATAAGTCACAGCGTTCACGAAGGAGGACACTATGGCATTCAGCACACTTCCGAACATCGGTATGGGTACATTCCGCCTGAAGGGCAACGATGCACGAGACGCCGTGAAGAGTGCCCTTTCCCTTGGCTACCGGCATATCGATACCGCCCAGATGTACGGGAATGAGGCTGAAGTAGGCGATGGCATTACCTCAAGCGGTATTCCACGACGGGAGATTTTCCTGACGACAAAGGTGTGGCACGACCAGCTCCAGCACAGCGACCTGATCAACAGCCTGCACGACAGCCTGTCGCGACTGAAGACCGACCATGTCGACCTCACACTGATTCATTGGCCATCGCCGGGCGACGCCATCCCCATGGAGGAATACCTGGGTGCACTGCGCGACGCGCAACGCGAAGGGCTAACCACCCACATTGGGCTGTCCAACTTCACCTGCGCGCAAATGGACAAGGCCAAGGAAATACTGGGTGACACGGCGATTTTCACCAACCAGGTGGAAGTGCATCCGTTTCTCGCCAACCGCAAGGTGGTGGAGCATGCCCAGAAGCTGGGCATTACCGTAACCGGTTACATGCCGCTGGCGGTGGGCAAGGTAATGGACGATGAAACCCTGGCTCGCATTGGCCGCGAACACAATGCGTCTGCTGCGCAGATTGCCATTGCCTGGGTGGCCTCCCGAGGCGTGGTACCGATTCCGTCGTCAACCCGGCCCAAGCACCAGAAGTCCAACCTCGACGCGCTGAACATCACGCTCAGCGAGGATGAAATTGCGGAAATTGACGGCCTGGACCGTGGTGATCGGATCGCTAATCCGGATTTCGCGCCTGCCTGGGACTGACGAAGCAGGCCATCGCCGCCAACACCAGCGTGGTACCCGGAATGACCGCCAGCACCCAGGTGCCTAATGTCCAAAGGGTCGCCATGCTGAACAGTGACCATATCAGTGGTAATAGTAGAAACAACCACCGCACCCGGCGGGGAAACAGCAGCATGCAGGGCACCGCGCCCAACGCGGTGACGTCCGGCGTAACGGCGAACAGCGCTGCTGCCTGACCATTGCCGGTTTGAGCGACTGCGAGGAGAGGCGACAGCCCCATCAATGCGATCCAGCCGATGCCCATCAGCCAGCGAGACCATATCGGCCGGTTCGTTGCCGCATTCCAGGGCCAGAACAGCCCCGCCACCGTCAGTAAGGCACCCTGCAGGACAAAGGCCCAGCCGAACCAGATTGCCGGCAGATTGATCGGCCCGTAGTAATGCATCAGGAAGCCGGCCCCGCTCCATAGCCACGCCGCGGCCACCAGCAGCAGTGCACTGCGCCTCGCCATCGCGTCCCCACGTACCAGTAAGGCGCCAATCGCGATCACCATCACCACCGCAACACCCTGCCATGGCCAGAGATCCTGGTTGATGCGAACAAAGAGCCGAAGAAACACCTCCGGCCCGAACATCAGGAAATCCGACAGGGAATAGCTGAGCCAGGTGGTCCCCATCACAGCCCTGCGACATAGGCCGCCATTCGGCGCCGTTGTTTCTCATCCGGCAAAGCACCGTATAGGGCGCCCATGTTCTCTTTCATATGCTCAACGCTGGTGGTGGCCGGAATGGCACAGGTAACCGCCGGGTGGGAAAGGATGTACTTCAGGAAAAACTCCGCCCAGTTGCGGCAGCCCACCTCATCGGCCCAGGGCGGCAGTGCTTCGGACTGGAAGCGCCGGAACAGTCGCCCGCCCTGGAAAGGCCGGTTCGCAATCACGGCGATCCCGCGTTCCCTCGCCAAAGGCAGCAGTCGGTCTTCCGCCTCCCTGTCCAGCACATTGTAGGTCAGCTGCACAAAGTCCAGCGGTTCCGTCTCCATGATGCGTGCAAAGTCTCCGTGCCTGCGGCCATGGGAGGTGGTGATGCCGATATAGCGCACGTCACCATCGGCTTTCATTTGCTGTAAGGTTGCCAGGTGTTGCTGCCAGGCCACCAGGTTGTGTACCTGCTGCAGGTCAAAACGCTCTATACCCCACTTCCTGCGGGATTCCCGGTCCTGTTGCCGGGTTGCATCGCCGTCTCCGGTCCAGATCTTGGTGGCGGAAAACAGTTTTTCACGGGCATTGAGGGTGTCCAACGCCTCGCCCATCACCTCTGCCGCCGAGCCGTACATGGGTGAGCAGTCCACCAGGGTGCCACCGAGATCGAAAAAGGTTTTCAGTACCTCGGTACGCTGATCAATCAGGTACTGGTCACCGCCGACATTGAAGGTACGCCAGGTACCCATGCCCACGGCAGGCACCCGTTCGCCGGAGGAAGGAATGGGATTCGTCATCACATCCCCCTTCGGAGCAGCCATCAGCGCAGGCATCCGACATGAAAGACCTGCCGCGGCCATGGCAGCCAGAAATCGCCGCCGAGTCAGTTCGTGCGCCATACTCACTCCATTTTCTGTTTCCATCATACTAATCAAGAGGTTGTACAAATGCTAACCAGTTGATTAGCATAGGCGCTTACATCCGTTAACAAAAACGCAATATAAACAACGCCCCTACTGGCATTTTTTAACGTCATGTAGAGCCTTTCCACATAGTACACGCTTAGAATATGAGCTATTGTTAATGCACCTGGAATCAATGAGCGCCACACCATGTTGCTGAAGGCACGACGCCACCCGAACACGTCCCGTAATGGAACTATCCGCCAGCATGGTCGGGTGGCCCGTGGCATGGTGGTCTCCACCATGACTGCAGTGCTGGCAGTCGGGTCCGCCTGTGTTTTTGCCTCGGAGTCAGCCGAAGCTGGTGGCACCAATAAGACCTGGAGCAATCAGGTGCGGGATTACGCCACCGAATCCCTGAACGACGAACAGGCGCTGAGCCTCGCGGCCATCCCCATGAACGGGCCGGGCATCGAGCAGTACATCAATGCAGATGCCTTGATGAGCCCCGGCTCTATCATGAAGCTGGTCACCACCTATGCGGCGCTGGAAATCCTGGGGCCCACCTATCATTGGGACACCAGCTTCTACACCGATGGCGAGCTTGTGGGCGACACTCTCAACGGCAATTTCTACGTTGACATGGGGGGTGATCCCAAGCTGACCATTGAACGGCTCTGGAGCACCCTGAACGAGCTTCGCGGGATGGGTATCAGTGCCATCAATGGCAATCTGGTGCTGGACGGTGATGTGTTCCGCATCGCAGACGAGCAACCCGTTTTCGACGACAACGGTGACAACCCCCACGCTCCGTTTCTGGTAAAGCCGTCGCCGTACCTGAGCAATCTCAACCTGATTCACTTTCAGGTTCGCGCGGATGAACGCGGAACACAGGCCTGGAGCGCGCCTTCGCTGAACGACGTGGTGATCGACAATCGGGTGATCGCTACTGCGGAAGCCCCCTGCCCCGCTCGCCGTCATTTTACCTGGGAGCCATTTTTCCACGAGGACCACCGGGTCACCGTTCGGGTGTCAGGCGAATTACCGCAGGGCTGCCGCACCACGGCCTATCTGTCGCTTCTGCCTCACGAACAGTACACCGCATCCATGATACGTTCACTGCTTTCAGACATGGGCATCGACATCAACGGCAAGAGCCTGCTGGCCAAAACGCCGGATGATGCCCGCCTGTTGCTGAGGACCACGTCTCCGGATCTGGTAACGATGGTTAGGGACATCAACAAGTGGAGCAGCAACGTGATGGCTCGCCAGTTGCTCCTTACCATTGGTGCCGAGAATCGCCTGGAAGATGAAGAAGACGATCGTGTGGCCGGTATTCGCGTCGTTAACGAGTGGCTACAGGAAAAAGGCGTCAATACCGCTGGCCTGGTGATCGAAAACGGTGCGGGTCTGACACGCGAGGGCCGTATTACAGCGCGCCAGGGTGCGCAGATTCTACAGCACGCCTGGAACAGCCCTTTCGCTTCGGACCTGATGGCCTCCATGCCGTTGATCGCGATGGATGGCACCATGGCCAGACGGCTGCGGAATTCCGGCCTGGACGGCAAAGGGCGCATCAAGACAGGTTACCTTGAGAACGTGCGCTCCATTGCAGGCTTCACCCGCGACGACACCGACACCACCTGGGCCATTGTCGGCATGGTCAACAACGACCCTGCCTGGAATGGTCAGGCCGTGCTGGACCGGATTATCTACTCCCTTCACTACCGTCCGCCCACCGGAACCACCCTCTCCAGGGCCCAATCCAGCGGCACAAAAATACGCTGAACCAAACCAATAAGCGGTAGCTGCCGGGTTTCGGTGGTTACCGTTCTGTCATTTACCGGCCCAAAGCCCACCCCCCGCACCCGCAACCTTTTGTGGCGCATTCGGCAACAGATCCGTTGTAGCGACGCCTCTCCCTACCAAGTTTATTTCCATACCTTCATGCCGTAATCAGATCCCGCTGCTAATCTTAAGCGTAGCAGTAGCACTAGGTGCTTAAATGGCGGAGCCTTCAGGGGTGTCGCCAAAGACAAGTACCAACAAGAGTCTGGACGGGGCTATATCGCCCCGTTCCTCACTGGAAGGAGATTGTGCATGAGCAAGCATACTTCGATGTTAGGTGCTGCAGGTGTAATCAGCATCGCTGTCATTGCCGGAGGCTGCGCCAGTTCGGTTGAGCGGCCGGATGGTGAACTCCGGTCCGCCGAGTCTGCCATTCAGCAGGCGGTGTCGTCCGATGCCAGGGATTTTGAACCCGTACTCTTGAATCAGGCTCAGAACCGGGTTGCGGATGCCGAGGAATTGATCAATCGCGAACAATACCTTGAGGCAAGCCGCTTACTCGAAAAGGCAGCCGTGGATGCGCAACTGGCCGGCGCTCGCTCGGAAACCGCGAAAGCAAGACAAGCGGTTGATGAGGTCAATCGCAATATTGAGTCTCTTCGCAAGCGAATCGACGAACGCCAGTAAAGGCCTCATCGGAAACGGGAGATGGTTATGAATAAGCGCAACATGACTTTGGGTATGGCAGTAAGCGTTTCTGTCCTCGTGGCAGGCTGCGCCAGCACGCCCCAGGATAACGCAAAGGTCGATGAAGCACGGGCCGCCTATGAGGAAATCCGCAACGACCCGAACGTAGCCCGCAGTGGTGATCGCCAGTTGAGGAACGCAAGGGAGCAATTGTCCCGTGCTGAAACTCTGCTCGCGGACGGTGCGGACGTTACCGAGATTGAACACGCGGCTTATCTTGCCAACCGGCATGCACAAATAGCCGGTGAGCAGGGAGAGCGCGCAGAGCTGCAGGAGCAGATTGATTCCGCGGAAGCGCGTCGCAAGGAGCTGGAACTGCAGATGCGCGCTGACGAAGCGGCACAGGCCAGGCGGGAAGCCAAAGAGCTTCGCCTGCAAATGGAAGCCATGCAGGCAGAGCAAACCGACCGGGGAATGGTGTTGACCCTCGGAGATGTGCTGTTCGATCTCAACAAGGCCGAACTGAAGTCTTCCGGTGAAGCCACTGTCAGGCGACTGGCCGAGTTCATGGCCGAGTATGAAAACCGGCGTGTGCGGGTGGAAGGCTACACCGATAGCACCGGTGAGGCCTCCTACAATCAGGGGCTGTCCGAGCGTCGTGCGGAAGCCGTTCGCGATACCCTTGTCGATATGGGCATCAGCAGAAGCCGCGTTGAGACAAAAGGGTTTGGTGAGCAGTTCCCCGTTGCCAGCAATGACACCTCTGGCGGAAGGCAGCAAAATCGCCGGGTAGAGATTGTCATCTCCGACGAAGAGGGCAATATCAAAGCGCGGGAGAATTGATCACCCCGTTGCCACTTACCCATAAAAAAGCCCCGGTTTAACCGGGGCAAGTTTTTTCAAAAGATGCAAAGAATCAACGCTTCAACCTGATTCTGAGGTGTTATACGTCACTCATCGTTTTTGGATCAGGTTACCCGCTTTTCCCGAGGACCGATCATGATTCGGATTATTTCCATTGCGCTGCTGGGCCTCGTACTCCTCGCCGGCTGCAGCTCCACCAAGATGGCATATCGCTATGCGGACTGGGGCATCGTATGGTGGGTGGACGACTACATACCCATGACCGCCGAACAGGAATCCCGGCTTGAACAGGACATCCGTGGCCTCCGCCAATGGCATTGCGCCACTGAATTGCCACGCTATTCCGAGTGGCTTGCCCAGTTAAAAAGCGATGTTCGCTCTGGCAACCTGAGTCAACCCACCGTTACCCACCACCAGGAACAGCTGCTTTCCTTTTTCCCCCCACTCATGGAGCGCGCAAGGCCGGCAGCCACACGCCTGTTATCAAGCCTCAGCGATGAACAGGTTCAACAGTTGGCCAGCAATATGGAAGAGAGCCAAAAAGAGCTGGAAGACGAGTTCCTGGCGGACAACCCGGAACAAACCCGGGAAGCCCGGGCCGAGCGCACGATGGAACGGGTTGAACGCTGGCTGGGGTCCCTCAACGAGCGACAGCGTGACACGGTCAACGCCTGGTCGGAAGGCCGGGGCAAGCAGACTGAAATCTGGCTGGAGGGGCGTCGGAATTGGCAACAGGCGTTAATCGATGCCCTGGCAACGCGAGACAGCGACGATTTTTCAGATCGAGTCCATTATCTAATGAGCAACTACGAGGAAGTTCGGGGGGAACGATACCAGCGGATGATGTCGGAAAGCCGGGCAGCCATGGCGGGCCTGATGACCGATTTACTGCAGCAGGCCGACCAGCGCCACCTTGACCACTTGCTGGAACAGGCGGCAACCATGCAGGGCGATTTCGATACCCTCGCCTGCACCAGCGAGGGTACCGGAAGCCTTAACGGCTAACGTCAGGACGCCCGGCTCAGATCGTCAGGTAACCGCCGTCCACGTTAATGCAGGTGCCTGTGGTATAGCTGGAAGCACCCGACGCCAGGTAAAGGACCGTGCCGGCCATTTCGTCCGGGTCTGCCACCCGCTTCATGGGGATGTGGGCCATCGCCTGCTTCTTGATGGCTTCGTTGCTGGTCAGCGCACTGGCGAACTTGGTGTCGGTCAGCCCCGGCAGCAGGGCGTTTACCCGAACCTTCTGCTGCCCCAGTTCCATGGCGAAGGACTTTGTCATGGATATCACCGCTGCTTTGGTGACGGAATAGATACCCTGGAAATGGCCAGGGTTAACACCATTGACCGAGGCCACGTTGATAATGGACCCACCGCCATTCTTCTTCATGATCTGTGCGCCGCGGGCACACATGAAGAAATAGCCGCGAATGTTCACGTCCACCGTCTTGTGGTAGGCGCCCAGATCCGTGTCTTCGATGGGACCGAAATAGGGGTTGGCTGCAGCGTTGTTCACCAGAACATCCAGCTTGCCGTGTTTCGATTCGATGTGCTGCCAGATGTCTTCAATCTGATCCATTTCGCCAATGTGGCAGGCATAGGCTTCGGCGCTGCCCCCGGCTTCGCGGATGCTACTGGCAACCGCCTCGCAACCGTCAATCTTGCGGCTGCTGACAATCACATGGGCGCCGTAGTTTGCCAGGGTGCGGGCGATGCTCTCGCCGATGCCACGGCTGGCGCCGGTGATCAGGGCCACTTTCCCACTCAGATCAAACAGGTCTTGCTTACTCATTCTTCACCTCAGTTCGTTATCGGAAGGTCACCAGGGAGGGATCTTCGGCTTCCAGGTGACTGTAATTGTTGAACACCGCCAGGCTGCGCCGGGCCCCGGAATGCAGAACCCGGGTAACACTGGTATTGGCAATCACGGAATTCATATCCAGGGCCTTGCGATCACTCAGTTCCAGCAGGTGCTGGGCGATCACGGCAATCGGGCCGCCGGATGTGGATACCAGGGTCTCGCCACCGTCGGCATACTCAATCAGTTGCTCCAGCGACGTAATCACCCGTTGACGGAACGCTTGCCAACTTTCGGTGTATTCGTGATCGTGTCCGCCACTGACCCAGCGCTGCATGGCTTCCTCGAACACCTGCTGGAACGCCCTTGCCGGCTTGGGGAAGGCGGCCAGATCACGCGCCATGCGTTCGCGGTCTTGCCACTCGGGGCGCAAACGCTCCACCACCTGGGTATGATCAAACTCGTTGAAGCCATCCACCGCCTGCATGTCTGGCAGTGCATCACCGTAACCACTGGCGATCGCCTCTACCGTTTCCCTATGGCGCTCCATGTTGCCGCCGAAGACCGCGTTGGGCGTCACCTTGCCCGCAAGCCACCGGCCGAGGACACGCCCCTGCTCCCAACCACGAGGAGAAAGCTGGTCATAGTTTTCCTTGCCGAAACTGGCCTGCCCGTGGCGAATCAGATAGATCGTTGCCATTACAGGTCACTCGCCTCGATCAGTCGCTGACAGCGTTTTTCCAGGTAGTTCGCGGCATGGCCAAAGGCGGCGAATCGCTTGTCTTTGGTCTGGCCGTGGTAAAAACGGTAATAGATCTGCTGGACAATCACCGCCAGCCGGAACAGACCATAGATCTCGTAGAAATCGAAGTTGTCGATCTTGCGGCCGGATTTCTCCGCATAGTAAGCGACCACTTCCTTGCGGGTCAGCATGCCCGGCTGGTGGGTCGGCTGTCGACGCAACATCTGGAACGGGCCTTCGTCATCGGCCTCAATCCAGTAAGCCAGGCTGTTGCCGAGATCCATCAGCGGGTCGCCGATGGTCGCCATTTCCCAATCAAGAACACCAATCACCTCGAACGGGTTGTCCTGATTGAGCACCACATTGTCAAAGCGGTAGTCGTTGTGAATGACCACCTGGGCAACGTCGTCCGGCATCTTGTCGTTCAGCCAGCCCATCACTGCTTCAAAGTCACCCACGTCATCCGTCTTCGCCTTGCGGAAACGGTCACTCCAGCCGCCAATCTGGCGCTGCACATAACCGGCGCCCTTACCCAACTTATCAAGGCCGGTGGCCTTGGCATCGACATTGTGCAGGTCCACCAGCTTGTCGATCACATTCAGGCACAGCTTGCGCGTATCCGCCTCACTGAGCTCAAAGTCCTTGGGGAAATCCTGGCGCAGGATGATGCCTTTCAGGCGCTCCATGATGTAAAAATCGCAGCCCAGAACGTCGTGGTCGTCGCAGATGGCGACAATGTTCGGAACATACGGGAATTCAGGCTTGAGAGCCCGCATCACCTTGGCTTCCCGCAACATGTCGTGGGCAGACTTAGCAATATGGCCAAACGGCGGGCGGCGCAACACGTAAGAACGATCGCCATAGTCCACCTGGTACGTCAGATTGGATGCGCCACCGGGATACTGTTTGATCGCAGGCGCGCCTTCCAGGTCCGGGATGGCCTGCTTCATGAAGCGGTCAACGGCCGCAATATCCAGCTCTTCACCTTCGCGGATATCAACAGCCTGGTCGATCTGGGTCATACGGCTCTCCCTTACTTCCTGATTCTGTGTTAATTGATGACTTAAGCCTTGCCGCCCATTTTCTTCATCCAGCGCTTGCTTTCCTGGTACATCAACCAGTCAAACGCCTTGGGCGCGTGGCGTTTGAGTATCCACATGCGGCGCTCTTTGGCATGGGGCAGCACCCAGAAATCGCCTTTCTCTACCGAGCGGACAATATCCTCGGCCACGTTTTCAGCAGTGATGGTGGAGCGTTTCATCAGTTTGTTGACGTTCTGCTGAATGCCCGGAATATCCGACCGCATGCTGCTGGTCAGATTGGTCTGGAAAAACGCCGGGCATACGCAGCTAACGTGTATACCGGAGTCTCGCAGCTCCTGGCTGAGGGTTTCCGAGAGCGCAATCACACCGGCCTTGGACACATTGTAGCTGTCCATCAACGGCGCGAGCATAAGCCCGGCCATGGAGGCGATGTTCACGAACGCGCCGGAGCCCTGCTTCTTGAACTGCGGGGTAAAGGCCTTGCAGCCACGAACGACACCCAACACGTTGATGTCCATGATCCATTCCCAATCGGCCATGGTGGTGTCTTCAATCGAGCCCGCGGAAGCGACACCAGCGTTGTTCACCACCACGTCTACCCCGCCCCATTTGCCGGTGAGGTCCTCGCAGATCTTCTCAAGGTCGGTCAGCCGGCGCACATCGCACTCAACAAAGTAACCTTCGCCACCCGCGTTGTTGATCTCCTGCTCTACGGCAATGCCCTGCTCGGGATTAATATCGCCAATACAGACCTTGGCGCCTTCTTTGGCATACCGCAATGCAATAGCCCGGCCCAGGCCGCTGGCCCCGCCGGTAATAAATACTCGCTGTGTCATCGTTGTCTTCCGCTGTTTTCTATCGTTTTTAGTTTCGGTGCAAGAGCCCGCGATGGCCCCACATGCCGACTCCCTGAGTTAGCAGGGGACGGAGGGGGGCTGTTTCAGAAACTGTACGGAGCCATGGATGGCGGAGTCCAAGCGCCACATGGATGTGCCGAAGGAGCGTGTTTCTGAAACAGCCTCCCTCCGTCCCCAGGCACCCAAGCTTCAGTTCCGGTATTTAGCCAACTCCAGCCGGGCAACCATCGCCCGGTGAACCTCATCAGGGCCATCAGCCAGGCGCAAAACCCGAGCATAGGCGAACAACTGAGTCAGCGGGAAATCATCGTCGCTGACACCAGCACCACCGTGAATCTGAATCGTATCGTCCACAATCTGCTGAAGCATCTTCGGAATCACCGCCTTAATCATGGACACTTCCTGCAAGGCTCCAGAGATACCCTTGGTATCCAATGCCCAGGCGCATTTCAGCGTCAGCAAACGCGCCTGCTCAATCGCCATACGGGCATTGGCAATCACATCCGGATTACCGCCCAGTTTAGCGATCGGCCGACCAAACGCCTCACGACTGGTCGCCCTTTTGATCATCAGTTCCAGAGTACGCTCCGCCGCACCGATGGCACGCATACAGTGGTGAACACGCCCCGGCCCAAGACGGCCCTGGGCAATCTCGAAGCCACGGCCGGGGCCCGCAATAAATGCAGTCTTGGGCAAGCGCACGTTGTCGAAGGACACAACACCGTGACCGTATGGCTCATCGTAGGCGCCGAACACCGGCAGCATTCGCTCAATTTTGACCCCAGGGGTATCCAGCGGCACCAACACCATGGAATGACGGCGGTGCTTGTGGGCATCGGGATCGGTCAGGCCCATGAATATGGCAACCTTGCAATCCGGGTGGCCAACGCCAGTGCTCCACCATTTGCGACCGTTGAGAACAACCTCGTCGCCATCCACGGTGGCCGTGGCTTCCATGTTGGTGGCGTCTGAAGATGCCACAGCTGGCTCTGTCATGCAGAAAGCGGAGCGTACTTCACCGCTTTGCAGACGGGGCAGCCACTCGGCTTTCTGCTCTTCGGAGCCGTAGTGGATCAGCACTTCCATGTTGCCGGTGTCCGGCGCGTTGCAGTTGAAGATTTCCGGGGCAATGAAGCTGCGGCCAGTTTCTTCGGCAATCAGGGCATAGTCGGAGTTGAGAAGCCCACACCCGTATTTCTCATCCGGGAAGAACATGTTCCACAGGCCCTGTGCTTTGGCCTTTGCTTTCAGTTCCTTGATGATGGGCAACACCACCCAGCGGTTTTCCTGCGCCATCAGTTCCTTATGGTACTGCTCTTCAAACGGGAAGATTTCTTCCTCCATGAAAGTTTTGACGCGCTTGAGATAGTCCTGGCCCTTCTCGGAAATACTGAAATCCATTGCCATGTCCTCTTGGTTTGACCGATATCGGGCCAGTCTAGTTTTCTATCCACTATTACGCGACTGAATAATTCTTATCATTTATCATAAGGCTGACTTATTCGCGAAGGGGAGATGCTTATGGCACTGAATCGACTGGACCTGAACCTGCTGCATGTATTCGACACCATCTACCGGGAGGGCAGTCTGACCCGCGCCGCCCGGGCCCTCCACCTCACCCAGCCGGCGGTCAGCCATTCCCTGTCACGTCTGCGGGAGCATTTTGATGACCCATTGTTCAGCCGTCAGGGCAACCAGATGGTGCCCACTCCCCTGGCCCGTCGTTTCCTGGAGTCCATGCGCCCGGGGCTGACCCAGATACAGAGTGCGGTCAACCAGTTCCACGCCTTCGACCCGGCCAATCAGCGCAAAACCTACTCGCTGGCCTTGCGGGATATCCTCGAGTCGACGTTCCTGCCCAAACTGATGGGCCGGCTGGAAAGCTACCCTGAGTTGGAGATTGTCAGCCAGCGGGTGCCCCGGCGGGATATGGAAACCCAGCTAGCAGCGGGCAAATTGGATTTTGCGGTGGATGTGCTGTTGCCGGTCAGCAATCAGACGGGCCATGAACTATTGCGACACGACAGGTTGGTGGTGCTGGCGAGAAAGGGCCACCCGCTCACCGGCGGCGGCCTGACCTTGGACAAGTATCTCGAAGCCAAGCATGTACTGGTTTCGTCCCGGTCGGAGGGCCCCGGCATTGAGGACTTTGAGCTGTCGCGGTTCGGAGTGCAGCGAAACATTCGTCTGCGATGCCAGCACTACTACGCCGCCTGCCGGGTCGCTGAGGGAACCGACCTGTTGCTGACCATGCCGGAAAACTACGCGCGGATCATCGCGGAACGGGCTGACATCGATATTCTGACCACACCCGCGGATCTGCCGGGTATCGATGTACACCTATACTGGCACAAGGCCTACGAACGAGAACCCGCGCTTATCTGGTTCCGGGAGCAGTTGGCCAGCATCGTGTGAGCGCCACCTTCAGTAGGCCCCCACCAGTTTCAGGAAACCAAGAAATCCGGCGGCGGTAATACCCAGTGACGCTACAACAATGCCGAAGCCCCACCAGATCGCGGCCCCATCAGACACCTCAGTGTCGTGCCCTCGCAAGGTGCGGTAGAACGCCCAGGGGCCAAGAATAAAGGCACCCAACACCGCAAACACGAGCCCCACACTGACGCCCGCAAATGTCCAGGTGGCCAGCACCGTGGCGCGATCAGATACCTGCTCCTTGACGCCATGGCGAAGCAGGAACTGTTTGCAGAAGAACCAGATCAGCGCGAACAGGATGATGACAAACAACAGTCCGCCAACGACGGTAATCAGGCGATAGAACAAGGCAAATCCTCAGTTAAATTAGTCAACCACAGCACTATAACCAGCAATCCATAACTGGTAAAACAAACGAGGGATTAAATGGTGTGGAATCCCCATGGCACATGACTACACTGAATCACACAACTGACTCTACGATCACAGCAACAGGAAGGAGTATCCGGAATGGCCCAGAAAACCCGAATTGCGGTGACCCCCGGTGATGGCATCGGTCCTGAAGTGGTTGCCGAGGCGGTACACTGCCTGGAGACCCTGCGCAAACGACACGATTTGCCGATGGAGTGGACACGCTTTCCCTGGCCATCCCATGCCTGGCACGAAGAGAATGGCGAATCCATGCCGGCTGATGCTCTGGACCAATTAAAATCCTATGATGCGATTCTGTTGGGTGCCCTGGGCGACCCCGGCCCGGTCGACGACCCTGACCGTTACCTGCTGCCAGACAGCATCTCCCTGGCCCCCCTGCTGGACATGCGCAAGGGATTTGATCAGTGGGTTTGCGAACGGCCCGCCAGACTGCTTCCCGGTGCCCGTCAGTATCTGGCGGATGAGCGCGCCAAAGACATCGACATGCTGGTGATTCGAGAAAACAGCGAGGGCGAGTACGTTAGCCAGGGCGGGCGGCTCCGTAAGGGCGCACCGGATGAAGTGGCTACCCAGATGGAAGTATTCACCCGCCGGGCGACCGACCGGATTATCCGCTATGGCTTCGAGCAGGCCCGCCTGCGAGCCGCCGCACGCGCCGAAGAAGGCCGCACCCGACACTTCCGTACTCTGGACGGTAAAACCTGCGAAAGCCAGGTGTGCATCGTGACCAAACGCAATGCCCTGCGCTATTGGGGCGACATGTACACCGAAGCCTTCGAGGAAATGGCGAAACAGTACCCCGACGTAGCAACGCACCACGAACTGGTGGATGCGGCCTGCATGAAGTTCGTTCAGGCGCCCTGGGCGTTCGATGTGGTGGTGGCCAGCAACCTGCAGGGTGACATCCTGACCGACCTGGCAGCCGTATTGTCCGGCGGCATGGGCGTGGCGCCCTCCTGCAACCTGAACCCCGACGAAAACGGCATGCCCTCAATGTTCGAGCCGACCCATGGCAGCGCACCGGATATTGCCGGCCAGGGCCTGGCCGACCCCACAGCAATGCTGTTCACCACGGCACGCATGCTGGAGTGGCTGGGGCGGAAAGACCCGGCTGTGGCAGCGGCCGGGCGGGAATTGTTTGACGCAGTAGCCGCTGATCTGGCGGAGAACGCCGGCAAATCCAGGGGTACACAGGAAATCGGCGCCGCCGTGCGCGAGCGCCTGGAGTCACTTACTCGGCCATAACGAATTCCAGCCGCCCGGGCGCAACCCTCACGTCCATGGGCACCATACCGAACATTCGCTGGGTGAAGTCCGCTTCATCCAGCCGATACACCGGCATGGTTTCCAGCATCTGGGCAACTACCCGCATGACGTTATCCGTAACCGGTTTGAGATCCCCTTTGAAAAACGACGAATCGATACTGCTTTCCAACAGTTGCAGCCGCCGAATGTAGATCGCTTTCTCCTTACTGTCGTAAACAGGCGCTCCTTCCACTTTCAGGGCAATATCGACTGGTAGCTTTGCCATCAGCGCATTCAGGGCGACCTGTCCTCTCAGGTCAATGACCGCCACGTCACGGCCATCCGGGCCAAGGGTAATGTCCGCATTGCTCAGGCTCAGGCTAAGTGGCGACCCGCTCTGCAGCTGCCGGCGATCAAAGTCACTGACGGTATCCTGAAAGTGGCGCTCCAACGTCGCTTCGGAAATGGAATAGGGTGACAGGCTGGCACAGCCGCCTAGAACAAACATGGATAACAGAATAACGGCCGAAAACAGGCGGGTTGATGCGTTGACCATCGAAAGACTCTCCTTTGCAGTTCCTCCTATCCTGAGCCAAGGTGGCTGCCCGGGCAAGCCGGGCAGGTTAATCATCGTTCAGGAATGAATAGACACCGCCGAAGGTTGGCGGGCGGTTATTCGTTCTCGGCCCGGACGGTCACGGAGGGGGTCAGGTTCTCGTCGAGGACCACGTGGACCAGGATGGGCTGACAGCACACCTGGCAGTCCTCCACGTACTCCTGATCTTCCACCGAAGGGTCGACGCTGAGATCCAGCGTCTCCCAACAGTAGGGGCATTGCACAAGCACTGAGTCCAGAGCCGACATGACGGTCAGAACTGCTGCTTGGCCATCCAGGGGATGATCCGGTCGAAGGCTTCATCCAGTTTCTCGCACGTGGTCGAGAAACTGATCCGAACGGCGTTCGTGCACCCTTCCCCGAAGGCATCTCCCGGCACCAGGCAAACACCCGTTTCCTTGAGCATTCGCAATGCCAGGTCAGAACCGTCTACATGGGGCGGCAAATCCGGAAACGCAAAGAAGGCGCCACCGGGTTTGTACCCTGTCAGATACGGTGTCTGGTCGACCAATTCCACCACCTTGTCGCGGCGTTCACGGTAGATATCCACCATGTTCTTGACGCATTGCTGGTCTCCGGTGAGTGCCGCGACGCCCGCGAACTGGGACGGCGTGTTGGCGACAGAGGTGGTGAACATGTGAAAACGCCGCAGCGACTTGATCGCCGCCTGGCTTGCGATCACCCAACCTACCCGCAACCCGGCCATGCTATAGGTCTTCGAGAAACTGCTGATGCACATGATGTTGTCCAGGTCCATCGAGCAGTTCAGCACGCTGGCGAAGTCGTCATCGTCAAAGATGAGGTGGTCATAGACCTCGTCGGCGTATACCTGGATTCCCCGGTAGGCGCACTCTTCCAGAATGGTCTCGACGGTAGTGCGGGGGTATACGGCCCCGGTGGGGTTATTGGGGTTGTTCAGGATCAGTGCAAACGTGCGCGGCCCCATGGCCCGGATTACTTCGTCCGGATCCAACTGGTGGTCGTTATCCGCCCGGGTGGGCACAAACTTGACCTCACCACCGTTCATGCGAATCAGCGGTGCGTAAAGCAGGAACGACGGGTCAGTCACGATGAACTGCCGGCCTGGAGCAGACGTCGCCGAAATCGCCAGGTACATCGCCTCGGTCGCCCCGCTGGTGATCAGGATGTTGTCCCGGGTCAGCTTGCGATCGTAGCGTGCGCCGTAGTAATCCCGCAGGGCAACCAATAACTCGGGCAGGCCCGCGTCCATGGTGTACCCCGTCTGCCCGGCATTGAGCGCGTCAATATAAGCGTCAATGACATGCTTGGGGGTTGGCAAATCCGGCTGACCGATGGAAAGATGAATGACATCCTTCATGGTGGCCGCCATATTCACCATGCGACGAATGCCCGGCACCGGAACCGCCTGCATCGCCGGGTTCCAACTGGCCTTGTTCTTCCGGTATTTCACTTTACGCGGTTTGGTCTGGCCGGTTTCTCGATTGGCGGCTTCTGCCATAAACACCTCCTGGACGCGGGGCAAAATAGTAGCTACTCCTGCAGGTTAGTCAGTAAACAGGGGCCGTACAAGACATAAAACAGAAAGATTGGATTACCGGAACGAAACGCCGTAGTACCCGCTATAACAAGGGCTACGACCTTTATCTTATATGGGGTCAGGTTGACCAGTTCAGGCTCAGATACCAGACTGTAGACTCGACATCCGGACTGTCGATTCCCGCGGCCGGACGCGGACAAACTGCATTGGCGGAGGACAGATGACCCAACACAGCAAACCGGTTGTAACCGTTCTGACAGCACCCGGTGAAAACGAGCCTCCTGGCATGGATGCCCTGCGGGCACGAGCAGAGGTTCGCTTTGCCTCTGACGAGCCCACTCTGCGGGACACCTTGCCGGGCACCGACGTAATGATGGTGACGGACTTTCGTACCGAGGCCCTGGCCGCCGCCTGGCCGTCAGCGGACAAACTGCAGTGGATCCACGCCACCAGTGCCGGCGTGGATGCCTTGATGTTCCCGGACCTTATTGAAGGCGACGTTACCGTAACCAACGCCCGAGGTATCTTCGACCGCACCATTGCCGAGTACGTGCTGTGCACGATTCTGATGTTCGCCAAGGATTTTCCCCGCTCCCTGCGCCTGCAGGCAGAGCACAAATGGCAGCACCGGGACACCGAAAGAGCTGAAGGCAAACAGGTACTGATCGTTGGCGCCGGTTCCATCGGCGGGCAGATTGCCCGGCTATGCAAGGCCGCCGGCCTGAAACCCCACGGTATTGCCCGCAAACCCCGCCACGACGATCCGGATTTTGTCGCGGTTCACGGCAATGACGACCTCACCGAGCAACTGGGCCTGGCGGATTTCGTAGTCATCGCCGCCCCACTGACCCCCCAGACCGAAGGCCTATTCAACGAAAAAGCCTTCAAGGCCATGCGCAAGTCCGCCCGCCTGATCAACATTGGTCGCGGGCCCGTGGTGAAAACCGACGACCTGATTGCCGCCCTGAATAACGGCGACATCGCTGGCGCGGCGCTAGACGTGTTCGAGGAAGAACCCCTACCGGCGGATCATCCGCTTTGGGATATGGAAAATGTCATCATGACCGCCCACATGTCTGGCGATTTTATCGGCTGGAAACGGGCGCTGACCGACCAGTTCCTGGAGAACCTGGACCGCTGGCATCAGGGTGAGGAGCTGTTCAATCTGGTGGATAAGAAATTGGGGTATGCCAGTAAAAAGTGAGCACGCCCGCTCAAACAAAAAAAAGCGGAAATCCCATTCGCAGGGATTTCCGCTTTTTCAATTCAATAGAACCTCTGGGCCAATCAGCTACCAGACAACGACGTATCCGAAGGATCTATCTCCATTTGCTGGATCGCAATTACCGCCTGGGTCCGGTTGCGAACCCCCAGCTTCCGGAACACCGCCGTGATATGGGCCTTGATGGTAGCCTCTGAGACGTCCAGATCATAAGCGATCTGTTTGTTCAAAAGCCCCTCAGCCAGCATACCCAGCACCCGGAACTGCTGCGGCGTCAGTGACGCCAGTTTTTCGGAGAAGTCCGTCATGTCCGAATGCATCCGCTCGATCTTGTCCGCCACACCCTCCGGCAACCAGACGTCCCCTTCCAGGACTGCCTGAATCGCCTCGGTGATGGTTGGCAGAGGCGCCGACTTCGGAATAAAGCCCGACGCCCCGTAGTCGATCGAACGGCGCATCACCTGCATTTCTTCCGATCCTGACACCACCACCACTGGCAGGCCGGGGTACTGCCCGCGCATGAACACGAGCCCCGAAAAGCCGTGGGCGCCCGGCATGTTCAGATCCAGCAACACCAGATCCGCATCCGGATGCGACTCTACCGCCGCCTGCAGCGCCTTGATGCTGTCCACCTCCACTGTCTTGGCATCAGGTACCGCCTGACTGACCGCCTGTTTCAGAGCTGCCCGAAACAGCGGGTGATCATCGGCGACGATAATAGTTTGTGTCATTCAACAGATTCCTCACAGGGTCACAGCCTGATAGCAAGCAGGCCTTACTTGTTCGCACGACCGCTTATCAGGTCATCCACCACGCCCGGGTCCGCCAGAGTGGAGGTGTCGCCCAGCTGATCGTGCTCATTGGATGCGATTTTACGCAAAATACGACGCATAATCTTGCCAGAACGAGTCTTGGGCAGTCCAGGCGCCCACTGAATTACGTCCGGAGACGCAATCGGCCCGATTTCCTTGCGCACCCACTGGACCAGTTCCTTCTTCAACTCGTCGCTGGGTTCCTCGCCATGAACCAGGGTTACATAGACATAAATGCCCTGCCCCTTGATTTCGTGGGGGTAACCAACCACAGCTGCTTCGGCAACCTTGTTGTGGGCTACCAGGGCGCTCTCAACCTCAGCGGTCCCCAGGCGGTGGCCGGACACGTTCAGAACATCGTCCACCCGGCCGGTGATCCAGTAGTAGCCGTCTTCATCACGACGGGCACCGTCGCCCGTAAAGTACATTCCCTTGTAGGTACTGAAGTAGGTTTGCTTGAAGCGCTCATGATCACCGTAGATGGTGCGCATCTGGCCAGGCCAGCTGTCCAGGATCACCAGGTTGCCCTCAGTCTTGCCTTCCAGGATATTGCCGTCATTATCCACCAGTGCCGGCTTGACGCCGAAAAACGGCACAGTCGCGGAACCCGGTTTCAGATCGATGGCGCCCGGCAGCGGCGAAATCAGGATGCCGCCAGTTTCCGTCTGCCACCAGGTGTCCACAATCGGGCACTTGCTGTTACCGATTACGCGATGGTACCACTCCCAGGCTTCCGGGTTGATCGGCTCACCCACCGAACCCAGCAGGCGCAAACTGTCGCGGGTGGTGCCGTTCATGCAGGACTCACCTTCGGCCATCAAGGCACGGATGGCGGTAGGTGCGGTGTACAGGATATTGACCTTGTGCTTGTCCACCACCTGACCCATACGGGAGGTATCCGGGTAGTTGGGTACACCTTCAAACAGCACGGTGACAGCACCATTGGCGAGCGGGCCGTACAGAATGTAGCTGTGACCGGTGACCCAGCCAAAGTCCGCCGTACACCAGTAGACGTCGCCATCGTGGTAATCGAAGACGTATTCGTGGGTCATGGAGGTAAAGACCATGTAGCCACCGGTGGTATGCAATACGCCTTTCGGGGCGCCAGTGGAGCCGGAGGTGTACAGCATGAACAGCGGATCTTCGGCGTTCATGGATTCTGCAGGGCAATCCGTGGACGCGCCCTTCATCAGCTCCTCGTAACTCTCGTCACGACCGTCTTTCCAGGGCACATCACCGCCGGTACGCTTGACCACGATAACCTTGTCCACCTCTGCGCCGGCTTCCTTGCTCAACGCAGCGTCGACGTTTTTCTTGAGAGGAATCTTGCGGCCGCCGCGGACACCTTCATCAGCCGTTACCACGAATCGGGATTTACCATTAGCAATCCGGGCACCCAGTGCTTCCGGAGAAAACCCGCCGAAGACAACAGAATGGATAGCGCCGATGCGGGCACAGGCCAGCATGGCAACACCCGTTTCAACAATCATGGGCATGTAGATAGTGACAACATCGCCCTTCTTGACGCCCTGATCTTTCAGAACGTTCGCGAACTTACAGGTTTCTTCGTACAGTTCGCGGTAGGTCACGTTGCGGGAATCGGCCGGGTCGTCGCCCTCGAAAATGATGGCCGTCTGATCACCGCGCTTTTCCAGGTGACGGTCCAGGCAGTTAGCGGCGGCGTTCAGTTGGCCGTCTTCAAACCATTTGATGGATAGGTTGTCGTAATCGTAGGTGGTATTTTTCACCTTCGAGAAGGGCTTGATCCAGTCCAGTCGCTTGCCGTGTTCAGCCCAGAAGGTCTCCGGGTCATTCACCGACTGTTGGTACATCTTCTCGTACTGATCCCGGTTTAGCAGGGCCCGTTTGGCCACGTCCGGACTTACCGGATAAACCTGTTTATCAGTCATTGTGCTCCCCCTTATTAGTCAGAGTCTGTTGTCATTATCGGTTATTTAATAAAGAGCGTGACGGGCAAAAAAGCCCTGAAGACGGATACCCATAGTTCAACACGCGTGCCAGTGAACAATGAATTAGACTAACGTCCCAATCCGCCAGCACTTTTAGCTAGAATGACGGTCTCACGAGGGGTGACCCTATGTTCTGGAGCCTGCCCTAAAGGATAGACCCGCCAGCGGAAACAACAAGTGAGGTTCCGCCCCCCGGGAACCGGGGGGACGGGTAGAAAGGACAGCCGACTGACCGGGTGTCAGGCGGCTTTCTTGCGTGTCTGGGCAGCCCGCAGGCTGTACAGTTTCCTCTCCTTGAGAGCGTAACGGTTAAGACCTCCGAGGTGGATCTTGCACAGGTACAGCTGCCAGTCGATCTGGCGTGCATCCACCGGGAACAGGACACGATCCAGTTCACCCATGCGGGAAGCCAGGGCCATCAGCGAATCGTTACGGAAGATGTAATCCGGTGCCGTGTAGAAACCAAAGATGGTGGCGAGTGAACGCGTGGTATCGAGGTTTTTGAGAACCTTTAGCTCACGGTTCTGGCCAGCCAGCCTCAGTGCCTTGCCAGCGATGGACAACGGCACGCGCATCCCGCCAACCACAACATCAAACAGCTTGCGATTGACCGCCACAAACGGTTTCGTGGGCCGTCGATAGAACAACTGGTCATACGCTGCATAGTTGGACTTGGCTTCGGCCATCAGGTAGTCAATGAACGTGCCCAGCGAAATTGGGTTTGAACCGCCACTGCAGCATTGATAGATGCGGCGATGCCCAGGCTCGGAAATGGCTTCAGCCAGGGACAGGATAATGCTGTTGGCCACCAGGTCCACCGGAATCACGTCGATAATACCGCTGCGTTTGCCGGGAAACAGGGAGACCTTCTCACGGGCGTAGGCAAGTATGATCGCATCCGCCACCTTCACACCTTCAATCCATCCCGGCGAGGGTTCTTCCAGTGCACTTTCAATGATGGAAGGGCGAACAATTGTGAGTGAGCGCCCGGAAAGGGCTTTCATCAGGAGTTGCTCACCCAGCCATTTGGTAAACGTGTAGGTGTCGCTCCAGCCGTAGTTGTTGGCCTCGCGAATACCCAGGTCCACGAGCTTTTTCTCAAGCACTTTGCCGGAGTATCGGGCCTTCACGTCGGAGATCTTGTCCTGCAGAAGGTGTACAAGCTCTTCCGTTTCATAGTATCCGTCGGTGCTGCGGGGGATAGACTCTCCCGCCGGCTTGATAACGGACTCCGTGATCTGACCGGAATTTTTTCCGTTGACGTAGCAGGTGGATACCTGGATGACCGCCATAGTGCTGTTGAGCTCCGCCAGAGCGGCAACGTTCTCGAGGCAAAGGGTATTGATCTTCAGCGCCTTATCGAGCTCCTCCCGGAAATTTACGCTGGCTGCGGAATTGATAAACGCATCGACCTGCCCGGCAAGAGCACGGAACCGCTCCTGCGTAAGCCCAAAACGGGGTTCAGTCACTTCGCCGGTGATGCAATGAACGCGTTCCTCAAGAAAGCTTTCGAACGCCTCGTTGTCATCGTGCCTAAGGCGCTCGAACACGGAAGAACTCGCGATCTCATTGAGGAATCGTTCCCGCGCTGCCGGATGCCTTTTGTTACCGCGGATAAGCAGATGGATCCCGCCAATATCCGGCACCGTGCGAATCAGTTTTTCCAGTACCACCTTACCAAGAAACCCGGTGGTGCCGGTGATCAACACGTGTTTACCACGTAGTTGCTCAAGAACACCGGACGCTGACGCTCCATTCTGTTGCTGCTGTGTTGCCATGGCGAGAACTCCTTCTCAAATTCACTGTGTAGCCATCAAATGCAGTGGGTTTTACTGCATTTTGCGGGCCACGATTCCGGGAATAAGGCTGATTTTTGCACAGACCGAATGACAGTGCGGTGACATAGAGCAAAGTTACGCTACAAATTGCATCAATAAAATGACCATAAAATAAGGTGACTAAATGCGAAAAAAAGGAATGGAGAGAAACCGGATAAAAGGCGCTCAGGAACCGTTCTTGTCGGTGTCCGCCAGCGAGCGTAGAAGCTGATCCAGGGAGATATTGGACGGCTGCTCCTTAAGCGCCCGAATCAACCGGCTTTGTTCACCAAAACTGATACGGTCGTAGTACGGCTCCCGCTCTGGCTTATTTACTATTGCTTCCGCCTTACGGGGAACTGCCGCAGGGTCAACTTCTGCAGCGAGATGGCGAAGATGAGTCGCCATATGTTCTCGTTGTTCCTTTTCCAGTTTGTCCCAATTGAGAGAGGCTAAACCGGTCTGGATAATCTCGATGGCATCTGCATCCATTTTGCGCCCTAACAGTGCAAAAAGCTCCTGAAACGCTTCATAACGCAGCAGCGGCTTGTCATTGCTGTCAGCCAGTATTTCGCCGAGTTCTGCAGTCAGCCGCTTGCATTCCTGGGCCGGGTCTTTTGGCGTTTTTGCCTGGCCACCGCCGGACGCAGGCGCCGTATCCGCTGAACCGGACGACACCCGGTGCCAATACGCCGCAATCCCCGCCTTTCGCGGCGGCAGCTGGCGCAGCCGCACGTTCAGCATGTCAGCCAATGTTCGGAATTGACGGCTGGACGGATCAGAAGCCGGCAACAGTGCCACAGGGCGTTGATTCATCACTGACTGGCGCAAGGTTTCGTCACGCCAGATCGCACCCAGGTAATGCAACTGCAACCCCAGGTGCCGAACTGCAGCAGCATCAAGGCGCTGAAACACGGATCGAGCCTGACTTGCACCCTGGGCCATGTTCACCAACACGCTCGGCGTCCTTCGGTAGCCACGGCGAATCAGAAGTTTTATCAGGGAGAAGGCATCGGTCAGCGATGCAGGGTCTGGCGTGACCACGACGCAGGCCAGTTCCGCCGCCGCAATCATGTGCATGCCGGTCTTCTGCAAACCGGAGGCCGTGTCTGTGATCACGTAGTCGTAGTTTTTCTCCAGCCTCGACAACGCCTTGAGAACACGCAAGCTTTCTTCAGCGGCCATATCCACACATTGTTCAACTCCCGAGGCGCCGGGAATGATGTGCAAACCCCACTCCGCTTCCATAATCACGTCGCGGAGAGAGCACTCACCGGCCATTACGTTGGCCAGGGTGCGCTCCGGATACCGGCCCAGCATGATACTGACATTAGCCAGATCCGTGTCACCATCCAGCAACAATACTCTGTAACCCTCTCGCGCAAGGGTCAGGGAAAGGTTCAGTGCCACCGATGTTTTTCCGACGCCACCTTTGCCACCGGTTATGGCCAGTGTTCTGGGTTGCTTCGGAATGTGCCTGGAAGTGCGGGAATCGGTCATGAATGCTTAATAGGCGCTGTCTTGTCCGTCGACTGACACGTGATCCGGGTAAAATTTGAGTACTGTGTCAAAGTGTAACCCGGACGGAGTTCTAACTGTAGACAAAAAGAGACGGGTTGAATGCCCGATCATGGACGGTTTTGCGACATTTAACCTGTAAAAAGTTTACACACATCACAACACGGGTAATACTCTGCTTAAAAAAGGACCAATAACTGTTTAATAAATGCAGGTTATTGACTAAGCTCCATCGGGTTAATGTTTATGAACAAGTCGTCAGATACTAACGAAATATCTGGCGCGTTACACAGGCAGGCCTATGCAGATTGCCCCTGACATACAGCTACCGAGTCTCCCGGAGGTTACCCTTCGGGCGCTTGAGGCCTGCCATCAGGATGAAAACTATCGCCGAATAAGTGACATTGTGTCTGCCGACACCGCTCTGGTCACTCGCGTTCTCGCCCTCGCCAACTCGGCACTGTACGGCCCCACCTCGCAAATACGTTCCATTGACCAGGCCCTGCTCCGGCTGGGAACCCGACGTTTTCACACCCTGGTTCTGACTGCTGCACTGCGCCAGATTCTTTACGAACTCGGGGCAGACCAGTGGCAACAGCTGCGGGACTTCTGGCGCCATTCCCTGACCACCGCCCTGACGGCCAGGGCTCTGGCAACACTGACCCGCTACCCCGAACCCGACCAGGCGTTCATGCTGGGTATGTTGCACAACGTAGGCGAGCTGATCGCACTGAAAACACCGCCTGGAGAAACCCAGCAATACTACTTTGACCACCAGTCCGATATTGCTGCCGAACTGGTCAATTCATGGGGGCTGGGCCCCATGGCGGTTGACGCTATGCGCTATCAGCAGGCCATGCCAACGGAAATACAGGATGCCGGGCACCTGGTCAAACTGATCAGTCTGGCAACGCGCCTGGCACTCTCGGACGCGGCGGGCATTGCGGCGGCGGGGACCATTTTTGGGCTCAATGAAGAGCTCACGCGAGAGATCAACCGCAGGATCGACCAGGAAGTGAGCGGCGTGGCCGAGTCACTGGGCATTCCGCTATCGGAAGACTACGACGCCCACCATTCCAACCACAAACTCAAACAGACCATACTGAAACAGGCCATGGCCAGCCAGGCGTTGGAACTGTCGCCGATTCGCGGCAGTGCCCAGGAGAGTCTGGCCGCAACCGTCACCAGCCTGACACTGATCACCGGCCTGCCGGCACTGTATTTTGGCCAGGCCGGAGACGGGCTGACACTGCTATCCGCCAGCAACGGCGATACTCCCGACCTTACAGTTGCCAGCGGGCCGGCCACCAGCGTGTTGACCGAGGCCTACAGCAGCGGCACCGCCCTGTGTCTTGGTGGCCGCACAACGACTGTGCTGGACCGCCAGCTGCTTTCTCTCTTGAGAACCCCTTCTCTGGTGGCTATTCCCGTTCGGGGGGAAGATCAATGTGCTGGCGTCTTTGTCGTCGGTACCGACCATGACAGTTCCGGTCAGACAGAAGAAATCGGTCGCCTGTTCAGCGCCAAACTGTCTGACGCCGTCACTGCCACGCTAGCCAATAGTGGTACCCAGGACAGTATGGAGTCGGAACTGGCCCGACAGGCCATTCGTCGCCAGGTCCATGAGGTGAGCAACCCGCTGACCATCATCCGGCAATATATCTATCAGCTACGGAACCGGCTGGATGATGACGAAGTACAGGAAGAGCTGGACGTCATACGTGACGAACTCGATCGCGCGGGGGATCTCCTGTTGCAGATCAGCCGGGGTCCGGGCCATGATGCAGCAAACCCGACCGGCGTCTGCAATCTTAATGACGAACTGAGAATTCTGCAGGACTTGCTGGAAGACAGTCTGTTCAGCGGCGACGACATGGCGCTGGAGCTTGACCTTTGCGCGGACCCCACCGATGTTACCGTGCCCGGTGCTGTCATCCGGCAGGTGGTTATCAACCTGGTCCGTAATGCGGCAGAATGCCTTGTTGACGGTGGCGAAGTGGCTATTCACACACAGGCACCAGTCTGGCAGAGCGGAAAAACCTGGGTGGAACTGGAAGTGGCGGACACCGGTAATGGAATTCCCGACGAGGTCCGAAAACACTTGTTTTCACCGGTTCAATCCACCAAGGGCAAGGGCCATAGCGGCCTGGGTCTGAGCGTGGTCAAACAGTTGATTGATGACATGGAGGGCATCATTAGTTGCCGCACGGGGCGCGGAGGGACAGCATTCCGAATTCTGTTTCCCGCGGCGGCAAATAAAAAAAACGATGAAAAATGACGAAGAAACGACGGGCTACTGACATGAAACCTGCGAGCACCGAGTGGACTTACGGCGACGACGGAAAGGCGCGCATCCTGGTCGTCGACGATGATCCGAGACTGCTTTCCGGCCTTGCTTCACTGCTCAGAAGCAAGGGGTACGAGGTCACCGAAGCGGAAGGTGGGCGCATGGCCTGTCGCATCCTTGAGACCGAATCGTTCGACCTGGCAATGCTGGATCTTCGCATGCCCGATGTGGACGGATTCGGTGTGATGGAACGCCTGTCATCGGAACAACCAGAATGTGGCGTGATTGTCGTGAGCGGTGAAAGCTCGTTCAGCGCCGTCAGCCGTGCCCTGCGCCGGGGGGCACTGGACTATATCCGCAAACCGTTCGACCCGGAAGAACTGCTGGCAACGGTCGACGGCGTGCTCGGCAAGCGTTCTCTGCTTCGCGCCCACGAGCACATACGAATGCGCCTGGAAAAGTCCGAGGAACTGCATCGCTACATCGTCAACAGCTCACCCGATATCGTTTTCATGCTCGATGGCGACGGGCATTTCTGTTTTGTGAACAGCAAGATTGAGAGCCTGCTTGGCTACCAACCCGCTGAGCTGTGCGGGCGTCACTTTCGCCACATCCTGGATGACCGGGACATCGCCCGGGGAACCTATGCTCTGAAAGGCCCGAATATCAGCGCCGACAATCCCCGGACACTGGAAGTTCGGCTCAAGACCCGAGGCAGCCGCAAAGCCACCCGACACTTTGAAATTACCGCGTTTCCGATTGACCCGGAAACCTGGCCCCACACCAATCACGATGACGGCAAATACAATGGTCGCGAGGCCCGCTACTACGGCACTGCTCGCGATGTGACCGAGCGTAAGGAAGCGGAAGCCTTTATCAACTTCCAGGCCTACCACGACTTGTTGACCCGACTGCCAAACCGCGCCCTGTTCAAGGACCGGCTCGACCTGGCCATCACCCACGCGCGCCGCAGTGAGCAGAAGCTGGCGGTGATGTTCCTGGACCTTGATCGCTTCAAGGTTATCAACGACACGCTGGGACATGCCATGGGCGATCGCCTGTTGCAGGCTGTCACACAGCGACTGGAACGGTGTCTGCGCAAAGGGGATACCCTGTCACGCTTCGGTGGCGATGAATTCACTCTGCTGTTGCCGTCGATCCACGGTTACGAGGACGCAAGACAGATTTCAAAGAAGTTGATCAAGGCCTTGCGCGCGCCTTTCCAACTGGGCGAACACGAAGTTTTCGTAGGTGTGAGCATTGGCATTGCCACCTACCCGGAAGCCGGCGAATCCATGGATCAACTGATCCAGAACGCCGACATTGCCATGTATCACGTCAAAGCGCGGGGCAAGGATGGCTATCGCTTCTACTCGGAGAGCATGAGCATTGACACGGCCAACCGCCTGAGCCTGGAAAGAGACCTTAGGATGGCACTGGAGCGCGATGAGTTGCGGGTGTTCTATCAGCCGCAAGTCTGTTCCTCGAGCAATCGCGTGGTGGGTTTGGAAGCGCTGGTGCGCTGGCAACATCCGGAAAGGGGATTGCTCTATCCACGGGACTTCCTGCCGCTGGCGGAAGAAACCAAACTCATTGCCAAACTCAGTGAATGCGTACTCGACCAGGCCTGCCATGATGTCGGCCAGTGGATTCGAGAAGGACACAGCGACCTGCGACTGGCCGTAAACCTGTCCCCGGTCCAGGTGGAGCACCCAAGGTTTGTAGAGACCCTGATGGCTCAACTCCAGGCCCACGGCTTCCCGCCCCAAAACCTGGAAATCGAGATCACTGAAAACGTGATCATGAACGATCTTGAGCAGATCAGTCAGAAACTCCGGGAATTAGCGTCATTGGGCGTCAGAATTGCCATTGATGATTTCGGCACCGGCTACTCCTCCCTGAATTACATTCACCGGCTGCCCATTCACACCCTGAAAGTGGATCAGTCCTTCGTCAAAGCCATTCGCAGAGGCGAAGATGGTGCCTGTATTGTAAACGCCATTGTCGCCATGGCCCATGGACTGAAACTTCAGATCGTGGCGGAGGGTGTGGAAACGGACGAACAGCTCACCTACCTCAAAAGCCTGGGATGCCACCAGGTTCAGGGATTCTTCTACGGCCCGGCGCGGCCTGCAGACGTCATCGGCAAAACCCTCGGACATACCCCGGCGCGCGCCGTCGCTTTCTAACCTACCGCATTATCGATACTCCATTGTCGGACAGTCAGATCTAAAATGTTGATCTGGTTTGCAAAGTGTTGCTGTTCGTTACGTTATGTATCTGGAAATGCGCGGTACTGCACATAATTCCCCCACCGGCTTCTCTAAGCTCAAATCCATCAGGCGCTTCCTTCAATTCACCTGACGGTGAATCAACAATCACAAGAAGAATGGAAGCATCCCCAGGATATGGACAGGCAGAAGTCACCATGCGCGATAAATACAAATACATTGGCCCGGTATACGATTTTCTGAGCAACCTCTACAGCGGCAAGAACATCCATCGCTGCAAGACCGCCATGCTCGATGTGGAAACCGTCAAGCCCGGCGCCCGCATCCTGTTTGCAGGCGTGGGTCATGGCCGTGACGCGATCCGTGCCGCAGAACTGGGCGCGGACGTGACCGTGGTGGACCTCTCCGAGACCATGCTGCGCAAGTTTGCCGAAGCCCAGGAAAAAGAGGCGCCGCACCTGAACATCCGCCGCATTCACAGCGACATCATGAAGGTCGATGAGTTCGAACAGTACGACATGGTGGTCGCCAACTTTTTCCTCAACGTGTTTGACGAAGACATGATGGTGCGGGTGCTGGAGCATCTGATCCGTCTGGGCAAGGCCGACGCCAGGGTGGTTGTGGGTGACTTCTGCTACCCCACCGGCAACATTGTGGCCCGCCTGTTCAAGAAGATGTACTGGTACATGGCCGTCTTCATCTTCTGGCTGTTCGCCAACAATGCCTTCCACAAGATTTACAACTACCCCGAACACATGCAGCGCCTTGGCCTGCACGTTACCGAGAAAAAGCATTTCAAGCTGCTGAACATGAACTGTTACTGGTCGATCCTGGGACGGAAACAGGTGTAGACACGAGGCCTCACGCCGGATTTAAAACAATAAACGGGGGAGTTTCACAATGTCAGACCAGATCCTTTCACTCGATGGCGTACGCTCTCTGGACGAAGGTGTATTTACCTTTCCGGAGCGCATCAGTTACCTCAAGAAGTACGGCACCCATTCCCAGTCGTTCTCGACGTTGCAACCTGAGATGCAGTATTTCGATGTGCCCGGCGTTGGCTACCTGGCGTATATGCGCAAATGGGGCGGCACGTTCGTGCTCTCCGATCCTGTCACCGCACCGGAACACTTTGAGGTGATCCTGGAACAGTTTCACCAACGCTTCCCTTCCGCCTGCTACATCCAGGTATCCAAACCTGTCGTGGACTACCTCTACCGCCGCTTTGGCCTGTTTGGCACCCAGTTTGGCAGCGAATCCCGTATCAACCTGAAAAACTGGTCGCTCAGCGGGAAGAAGAAACAGATCCTGCGCACGGCCCTCAACCAGGCGGAAAAAAACGGCATTACCGTGAAGGAGCGCTTCAGCGATGACCACACCCGCGAAATTTCCGATGCCTGGATTCGCACCCGTAAATGCAAGAGCAAGGAGATCCGTTTCCTGATACGTCCCATGGAGATGGAGTACCGGGAGAACGAACGCCATTTCTACGCGTACCAGGATGGCAAGGCCGTGGGCTTTATCTACTTCGACCCCATCTACCGCAATAACGAGATCATCAGTTACGTGCCTAACATCTCAAGGGCCAACGCGGATTTCCGCCAGGGTATTTTCTACACCCTGATGGCCCATGCCATGGATGTGTTCAAGGCCGAAGGCGTGCCCTATCTGGACCTGGGTTTAATTCCGCTATCCCTGGACCCGGCTACCGAGCATCAGGAAAGCCGACTGCTCAAGCGCATCATGCACGGCCTGTATGAGAAGGGGAACTTCCTTTACAACTTCAAGGGCCTGGAATTTACCAAGTCACGATTCCGTGGCGACAACTTTAAAACCTACTGTTGCCACCGCCGATCCTTACCGGCACTGGAGTTCCTGGCCATGTTCAAGCTGACCCGCTTGCTATAGCACCGACTACCGACGAGGACCAGTTACCACGGATGTCGTTGGTGGCCAGGCCAAGCCCATCCAGGAACTCCCCGATACCTCGTGGGATGTCCCCGGAAAACAGGGCGGCATCAACCACATCGCCATCGCTGTTGAGGGCCATAAGACTTTTCACTTCCAGCCCCTGCTGTTCGAATAACCAGGCCGCTCGGCGGGCGATGGCCTCTCCGGAATCCACCCAGTGTTTTACGGTCGGCAACTGGCTCTGCAGCAGATCCTTTATCAGCGGGTAATGAGTGCAGCCCAGAACCACAGTGTCCACACCCACGTCCCGGAATGGTTGCAATGCCACGGACAAGGCCTGTTCGGGGACTGGCGAACCGGACACCAGATTTTCGATCCATTGCACCAAGTCCGGATGCCCCAGCCGTTCCACCGTGCAATCACTGGCAAACTCGTCAATCAGGTCTGCAAGGTAGGGCCGACGAACAGTGGCGGGGGTGGCCAGCAGACCAATACGGCGGTTTTCAGACACCGCCGCCGCAGGCTTTACCGCCGGCACCACGCCGATCACCGGTATCGGTGTCATGGTCCGAAGATGCGGCAACACCACAGTGCTCGCAGTGTTGCACGCCACCACAATGACATCACAGGGAAATTCCGACAGCGCCAGCCGGATCAGTGTCTGGCTGCGTTCAATGACCACCGTTTCCGGCTGGGCGCCGTAAGGAAAGCCAGCGTTATCAGCCAGGTACACCAACTTCACCCCCGGCAATTGTTGATGGATACAAGCAGCAACGCTCAATCCGCCAACGCCTGAATCAAAGACCAGCACTCTTGGCGCAGTCACGACGATGCCCCCTGCCCTTTAATTTCCCGCACCATGGCCTGGATCAGGCCGCCGGAGATGGTGGTCACCGGCGGCACAGGTGGCATATCGCCCGGCAGAAACCAGTCCGCTTCCGCAATTTCGTCTTCCTGCAGCACCAGCTCGCCCCCGGCGTAGTCTGCAAAAAAGCCCAGCATTAACTGATGGGGAAACGGCCATGGCTGAGAGGAGTGGTAGCGAACCCCACTAACCTCAAGGCCGGTTTCCTCTTTCACTTCCCGGGCAACCGCCGCTTCAATGGTTTCACCCGGCTCCACAAAGCCCGCAATCAGGCTGAAATAATGACGCTTTGTCCGCGATGACCGGGCCAGCAACATTCGTTCACCACGGCGGATAACCACAATTACGCAGGGCGCCAGCCTGGGATACCAGGGAATGCCGCAGGGCTTGCACCACTTGGCCCTTTCCAACGGGTGCAGCTCTGTCAATTCACCACAGCGGCCGCAGAAGCGGTGATCCCGCCACCACTGATGCACCTGGAACGCGGTGCCCAGCATTTCCGCGGGAGCATCCTCCATCAGCAGCAGCGCTTCCCGAAGCGTCACCCGTTCTGTAGACCCGGCCAGTCTGGCCGCGTCGGCTTCGGCCACGTAGACAGGCTTGCCGTCCATCTGGCCAACATACACCGGCCCGATATCACCGTGCGTACTAGGGGCAATCATCCGCCAAGGCTTCAGCCAGCCAACGTCGGGCTTCAGCACCGCATCACCGTCGATGGCCAACACAAGATCGTCATCGTCGGGCCCTTTCGAAGACCAGCCGGGAGTCCATAACGCCATAATCCGTGTCCAGAAGCTATTATGTGGGTAGAGCTGGAAATGTATCACAGCGGCACAACACAACAGAACGACCGCATGGCTTTCCGCACTGCACGCAACCAAGTAAACTTACCGCCTGTTTTGTGAACCGGAGCGACCGTTTATGCGTTTTTTCCTGGGCCTTCGCAGCCTGATCCTGACCCTTTTCCGCAAAATCCTGTTTTTGTGGGTCCGGACGGATGTGAGCGGCAACAGCGTGGAAGCCCTGGGAGTAGACCCGGAAAAACCGGTTTGCTACGTACTGCAGTACAGCTCGCTGTCCAGCCGATTGGTCCTGGAACAGGAGGTGCTGCGAGCTGGCCTGCCTGGTGCCGAGTCGTCCCTGCCGGTCAAGAACGGTCCGAACCACTCCTTCTTTTTTCTCTACCGTCGGATTGGTGGTCTTTTCCGTCGTCGCCAGACGCCCGTTCCCACCGGTGAGTTCCGGGCGCTGGTTCGCCATGGCCTGGAACACCCTGAGCAGGATGTTCAGATCGTCCCTGTGTCGCTGTTCTGGGGGCGCTCCCCGGACAAGGAAAAATCGCTGGTCAAACTGCTGCTGTCCGACACCTGGTCCGTGGCTGGACGTTTGCAGAAATTCCTGATCATCATGGTGCATGGGCGTAGCACTTACGTGCAGTTCAATCAGCCCCTGTCCCTGAAGCAGGTGATTGACGAATACCGCCATAGCGAGGAACGCGCCAACCGTAAGCTCGCCCGCATTCTCCGTACCCATTTCCGCAGGGTGCGCCAAGCCGTGCTCGGCCCGGACCTGTCTCACCGCCGCACCTTGGTGGGTGGACTGGTGCGGACCCAGGCGGTCAAGGAAGCCATCCGGGAAGCTGCCCGAAAGGATGACATCCCCCCGGAAAAGGTGCGCGCCAAGGCGTACAAATATGCGGACGAGATCGCTGCCAGCATGTCCATCGTGACCATACGCTTCCTGGAAGTGGTGCTGTCTTGGCTGTGGAATCGTATCTACAACGGCATCGCTATCAACAACATCCGCGTTGCCAAGGAAGAAGCCCAGGACAATGCCGTGGTGTATGTTCCCTGCCATCGCTCCCATATTGATTACCTGCTGCTGTCCTACGTGCTCTATAAGAACGGGCTGATGCCCCCGCACATTGCCGCCGGCATCAACCTGAACATGCCTATTGTTGGCCCCATCCTGCGACGCGGCGGCGCGTTCTTCATGCGTCGGAGCTTCCGTGACAACCCGCTCTACGCCACCGTGTTCAACGAATACATGCACGTGATGTTCTCCCGAGGCTATTCCGTTGAGTACTTCGTGGAGGGCGGGCGCAGCCGCACCGGCCGCATGCTCCAGCCTCGGCCCGGCATGCTGTCCATGACCGTCCGCAGCTTTCTGCGAGACCATCGCAAGCCCATCGTGTTCGTCCCGGTATACATTGGTTACGAGAAGGTGATGGAAGGCCGTTCTTACCTCGGTGAGCTACGGGGCAAGAAAAAACAGAAAGAGAGCGTGTTCGCGATTGCCAAGACCGTTCGCAAGTTGAGCAACTCGTTTGGCCAGGTCGCTGTAAACTTCGGTGAAGCCATTCCCCTTGCTGAGGTATTGAACGAAGTCGAACCAAGCTGGCGGGAAGAAGCCTACGATTCCGAATACCGGCCAAAATGGCTCAATCAGGCGGTGTCTGAACTGTCCAATCGTGTTGCGTCCAGCATTAACGCATCTGTCGCCGTCAATCCCATTGGCATGACTGCAACGGTTTTGCTGGGCACCGATCGCCTGGCTATGGATGAAGGCCAGTTGATTCGCCTGATGGACCAGTATGCCGACCTGCTGAAAGCCTTTCCCTACGCCGACACCATCACGCTGCCGGAAGGCAGTGGCAAAGATTGGGTCGACTACTGCGAAAACATGGGCCTGATCACGCGCCAGCCCCAGAAACTGGGTGACATCATCGCGCTGGAAGGCAGCAACGCGATCCTGATGACCTATTACCGCAACAACATCCAGCATCTGTTTGCCCTGCCGTCTCTGATCGCGAGCCTGTTTGAGAACAAGAACTCCCTGCGCCGGGACAAAATTGAGTTCCTGGCCAGCGTGGCGTACCCCTATCTGAAATCCGAACTGTTCCTCAAATACGACGCCGAGGAGATTGACGGGGTCATCAACCAATGGATCGACGTCCTATTGGAGAAAGGGTTGCTGTTCGAAGAAGAGGAAGACAGGATCAGCCGCCCTGAGGAAGGCACCGATGCCATGCTGCGCCTGCGGGTGCTGTCACGGTTCATCATCCAGACCCTAGAACGCTATCACATTGCCATCGGCATCCTGCGCAAATACGGGTCGGGTAAGATTACCGCCGGCGAACTGGAAGAGCAGAGCACGCTTCTGGCCGAACGTATGTCCATCCTGTTCGGCCTCAATGCGCCGGAGTTCTTCGACAAGACCCTGTTCCGTAACTTCATCGCCAACATGCAGCACAATGGCGTTATCACCACCGATGACGACGGGCTGTTGTGCTACACCGACGGCCTGGATGAAGTAGCGGAAGACGCACGGTTGGTGCTAAGTGTGGAAAAACGCCAGGCCATTCAGCAGGTGACCATGCTTGGGGCCTGAGCGAGACCGGTGACCACCTATCCGGCGGGAAACGCCTTGATGGAGTAGATATCGTACCGGCTGCTCTTCCCTTCAATACGGGTGGTGGGTTCGGGGCCACTCACTGGCTCCGCCTTGCGCGGGCGTTTGACGACAACCCGATAGGTTGCCACTGCCAACGCGGCCTTCAACAACGCCGGTGAGTCATCGTCGTCTCCCACCACCGTGCGGAACACCTGCATTTCCTTCTTGACCAGGGCCGACTTGTCGCGATGGGGAAACATCGGGTCAAGGTAGATCACATCCGCGGCGCCCGCGCCCGCCTGCGATAACCAGTCGATACTGCTACCCGACTGCAATACCATCCGGGCGACAATGGGCGCGCTCTGCTCGTTCAGGGCCGCACGGGAAAGTCCGTCACTAAGCAACGCATGGATAACCGGCGAGCGTTCGAAAAGGGTTAACCTGCAGCCCAGGGAGGCCAGTACGAACGCGTCCTGGCCAAGACCGGCCGTTGCATCCAGAACATGAAGGGGCTGGCGGGCTTTCTTCAGGCCAACAGCCTTGGCAATCAGTTGTCCGGTGCCACCGCCGTGTTCTCTCCGGTATCCCGCCTTTCCGGTCACGAACTCGGCTCTGACAGGCCCTGGAGCCCCCTTGCCGGTCACCTGCAGGCCAAGACCATTTTCATCCAGAAACAGCAGCACTGGGTAATCCCGCACGTCTCGCGGACGAAGCGTACCCAGCAGAGGCAACGATAATGCTTCAGACAGGGAACGTGCAGCGTGGAGATCGCCAAGGGGGCTGCAGCCAACTGCGAGTTCAGACAGGGTGTTTCCTGGCGACATCAAACCAGGATATCGATGCCTGAGAGCCCTGCATCCGCAATATCGCCTCCGGCGGCGACATCGGCAAACGTGGACAGGGCTCTGGAGGTGCTCAGGGAAACTTCATCGGCACGGAAACGCTCCAGGCGCACGTCCTCCGCGGCTTGACGTGCCTCGACACGGCGTTCTAGCGACTCAGCAGAAGGAACCGGCCGTTGTTCGGCGTTGGGGGGCCGTGCATCGGTGAGATCACGGCGAACGGCCTGGCTATCGTTATCGGGGGCGGACGCAGGCGCACGAGCGATGTCACTGCGCTCACGAACCGGGCTGCTGTTGCCGGACTGGAAAGGAAGACTGCTGTTTGGGTTAACACCACCGATCATTCTGGTACACCGGTTAAAAAGACCACAGGTAGTGGATTATGGAAGATCCTGGACCAATTTTAAAGCAGGCTGTTCAATGTTTGCACTACCAGAGCACGACAAGCAACAGCAGACCGAGTACCAGGCGGTATATAACGAACGGCATCAGGCCAAGTCTCTCAAGGAACTTGAGAAACAGGTGGATACAGACCACGGCACTGACAAATGACAGCGCAGCACCCAGGGCAATAGCCGCCCAGTCGGTTGCCCCGCCCTGCTCCACCAGCTCCAGGGTTTTCAGCAGACCGGCGGCGAGAATCAGCGGGATCGACAACAGGAACGAGAATCGGGCGGCTGCCTCCCGTCCAAACCCGAGAAACAGAGCCGCCGTGATGGTAATACCGGATCGGGAGGTGCCCGGAATGAGAGCCAGCGCCTGGGCCACGCCAATGATCACCGCATCTTTCATGGTCAATGCCGGCAGGTCCCGGTTGCGACGTCCCACCGCGTCCGACCACCACAGCACCAAACCAAAACCGATGGTCGAAACTGCAATCACCAACCCGGAACGCAGGGAGGTTTCAATGAAATCATTAAGCAACAGACCAGCCAGTCCGGCTGGAATGGTGCCGGCGATGACCGCCCACGCAAGGCCACTATCCTGCCCGACACGGCCCCGAACCGTATCTCCAACCCAGGCAACCGTGAGACGGCCCACTTCCGCGCGAAAGTACCAGATCACCGCTGCCAACGTCCCTACATGCACAGCGACATCGAACGCAAGGCCTTGATCCGGCCAGCCAAATACCTGTGAGGGAAGGATCAGATGGGCCGAACTGCTGATCGGCAGAAATTCCGTCAGCCCCTGTATAACGGCCAATACAATAATGTGCCACAGTTCCATCGGCAGTGATTCCGGGTGGTAGCAGTGAGGTTGTTGTTAGCGGCCGGGCAGTTTTTTCCAGGCCACTTCATCACGAATGTAAACCGGTTGTGCCTGTTCGGCCGGTACCCCGGCTCCCGCATGAAAGGCACGGGCGGCGATCTCCGCCACTCTGGAAGCCCTGGGCACTAGAGTCTCGTCGATGCGGTCCATGGTTGCGGCAACATCGGCCGGGAAATTTTCTTTCAGGCTCCACCCCTGACCGGCACCAAACCACCGGGATGCGCCATCGGCCAGAGTCACAGACACCGGAGCGCAGACCTGCTCGTGCCCCATCAACTCCGGTTGCCCATCTCGGCACATATAACAGGCCCAATAGGCTTCACCCATGCGGGCATCGAAGGCCACTGCAACGGCGTCGCCGTCCAGCATTTGCCAATGCTGTATCGCATCCTCGGCAACGGCTGCCAGGGATGACACTGGAATAACGGGGACTCCAAGACCATAGGCCAGGCCCTGGACAACCCCCGTAGCAATGCGAAGGCCCGTGAACGAGCCCGGACCACAGGCAAATGCGAGCGCATCGAGGTCCGCCGGCACCAGTTCCTTCTCGGCGAGAAGCTCGCGGATCATCGGCATCAACAGGCGGGTGTGTCCGCGGGGAGCCAGCTCGAACCGCTCCACCAAGCTGTTATCCACCAGCAGGGCTGCTGAGCAGCCCTCTGATGAGGTATCCAGTGCCAGTAGTTTCACAGGGTTACTTCAGTTGGGTAAGAATCTGGTCGCGAATGTCATCCAGGCTGCCCACGCCTTTTACGCGCACATATTTCGGCGCAGCGGCAGGGGCTTCTTTCGCCCAGTCCTGATAGTAACCGACCAGTGGCGCGGTTTGCTCGTGGTAGATCTTCAGGCGTTTACGGACGGTTTCTTCCTTGTCGTCCTCGCGCTGGATGAGGGCATCGCCAGTCTCATCGTCTTTACCTTCGGTCTTGGGCGGATCGTACTTCACATGATAGATGCGACCACTGCCCTCGTGCACCCGACGACCTGACAGACGGCTTACGATTTCCTCGTCATCAACGGCGATTTCCACCACATAGTCAATAACAATACCCTGGTCTTTCAGGGCCTCGGCCTGGGGAATAGTGCGGGGGAAACCGTCGAGCAGGAAGCCGTTCTTGCAGTCAGGCTGCTTAACCCGTTCTTCGATGAGCGCAATGATGATGTCATCAGACACCAGACCGCCAGAAGCCATCACTTCCTTGACCTGCTTGCCAAGATCGGACTCGGCTTTCACCGCCGCGCGAAGCATGTCGCCGGTCGAAATCTGCGGGATTTCAAACCGTTCGGTGATGAACTGGGCCTGCGTACCCTTGCCTGCGCCTGGCGCGCCTAACATGATGATTCTCATAACGCTGTGCTCCCGTTGTAGTCATTATCATTTGAAAAGCTGTTGCAAAACCCGGCGGCTTTGCGACAGCTTCTCGGCAGCAACGAGCCCGCAGCCCCTGCCAAGGAAGGCGCATTATACGAACTCAGCCCCCTCATAGAAAGTGGACCTCCGTAGCATGCACCAAAAGGTTACATCGGGCTGTGAGTTGCGGCTGTAGCTGATAGTGCTCGACGGTCAGGATGACAGGGATAACGCCAGCGCGTCCAGCTCCCCGGAAACGCTGTCAATCTCCTCGTTCAAACGAGCAACATCCCCTTCGGAAAGCCCGAGGGACGACGCAAGGGAGGCGACATCATCCGGGTTGAACTCATCCCCAATCCCCCTTTCCTTCAGCAGCCCATTGGCCAGCTGGACCATGAGCACATACTGTTCATGCTCGCCATGGTAGCCCTCCTGCTGATGCATACCCGCGGCCTTGACCACCGGGTCAGGCAGTTCCCAAAGTCGGTGAAGGATGCCGCCAATGGCGCCGTGGCCAACCGCCAGCATCTGTTGATCGTTGCTGGCCCCGAACACCTGTTGCTCCAGCGAATGCATGCTGGCGTCGGGATTGGCTTCCCGCAGCGAATTCAGCTCGTCAAACTCCTGGGGAAACAGGTGGCCGATCAGCAGTAGGCCGAAGTTGTGCAGCAAGCCACACAGATACGCCAGGCCTTTATCGGAATGGCACTTTGGCGCCATACGCTGGCAAACAAACGCGTTATACAGAGAGTGGCGCCAGAACTGGTCCATCCCCAGCATGCCCTGACGGGGCACTTCGAAAGCGCGCACGGACGCGATACCCAGCGCGATATGGGCCACACGATCAAACCCAAGAACCCGGGTCACCGCTTCCTGTACCGAGTTGATCTGACCGGGATAGTTAAACAGGGCAGAACGGGCATAGCGCATGATCTGCGCGGTAAGGCTGGGATCAAACTCTATCAGCTCGCCCAGTTCGCGGGCGGTCGCCTCGGAATTGGCCGTCAAACGGAGAATGCGCAGCGCCAGCGCTGGCATGGGCGGCAGACGGTAAAGCTTCTGCAGCTTGTCGGCCACTTCTTCCAGCGTCAGGGCATCACGCTCATCGTTGTTTTGCCCGCGAATCGCCAGGTGGCCCTGAGTGGCATCCGCCAGGGCCCTTGCCAGAGAGGTGCGGTCCAACTCGAGAAGAGCGTTGTCGGTCCCGCAGCACATGAGGGTGCGGGGGTATCCCAGGATATCCTCATCAACGAGCACCGGCAGATCGTAGGCAGCCCCGACCGGCGGCTGGAAGCCCGGGTCACAGTCGGCAAACAGCCGGGCGGACTGGCGAGCCGTTAACGGCTGCAGGCGTCGGCCAGTTTGCTTGTGCACCAGGTCCATATCCAGACTGGTGTTGTAACCGTGAACGGCCATGACGACGCCATTGATGTCGATCAGGGGCGTTGCCCGGATAAACTCATCCTGAGGACGCCCGGACGCCATGACCGCGGCGTCAAAGCTAAGTACCTGATCAATCTCAAGTTCCCGATAGGCAATTCCTTTGCCGGTTAAAAAGCGTTCCAGTCTTGCCGCTAACGCCACGGCGTTACTCCTGTTTTTTATGATCCGCTGAACCTGCTTTAGCCGGTGTTCCGCATGCCGGCCGCAATACCAGCCATGGTTACCTTGAGTGCGCGCTCAACCATCTCGGGCACTTCGCCCTTGCCCTCGCCCTCACGGTCACGCTTGAGCAGTTCCGCCTGTAAATAGTGTAGCGGATCAGTATACGGATTACGTACACGCATGGAATGGGCAAATACAGGTTCCTGTTCCAGCAAGGTGTCCTGCTGCTTCAATTCCAGCAAATGGCGGATGCAGCCCTGCAGGCGCTCCCGCAGGTTCTTGCCGAGTTCAAGCAGTTTTGGATCATCGACCAACGTCTTTTCGTAGTAGCTGGCAATTCTCAGGTCAGATTTTGCCAGCACCATTTCCAGCATATCCACGTAGGTTTTGAAGAACGGCCATTGCTGCATCATCTCCCGCAGCACCGGCACGCGGTCGTTGTGAAATGCCTCCTCCAGGGCAACGTCGCTACCCAGCCAGCTGGGTAGCATCATCCGCATCTGGGTCCACGCGAAAATCCAGGGAATGGCCCGCAGGCTTTCCACGCCACCGCCGGGTTTGCGTCGTGCCGGGCGGCTACCCAGGGCCAGCTTGCCCAGCGCCTGTTCCGGAGTGACCTGGCGGAAATAGGGAACAAAGTCCGGATTCTCCCGAACCACGTCACGGTAAGCTTTGAGGGAGCGTTCGGTGAGCCAGTCCATAGCCTCCCGCCATTCCGGCTCTGGCCCTCGCGGTGGCGCCAGGGTGGCTTCAATCACCGCCGTGGTGTACAGCGTAAGGCTCTGTTCCGCCAGCCGGGGAAGGCCAAACTTGAAGCGGATCATCTCGCCCTGCTCGGTGATCCGGAAACTGCCGTTCACCGAACCCGGCGGTTGAGACAGGATTGCACGGTTGGCCGGGCCACCACCACGGCCGACGGTGCCACCGCGGCCATGAAACAGCGTGAGGTGGACGCCATACTGATTGGCGACCTCGGTGAGCTTTTCCTGAGCCTGGTATTGAGCCCACGCGGCCATCATCTGACCAGCGTCTTTGGAGGAATCGGAATAGCCGATCATGACTTCCTGCCGGCCTTCGCAATAGTCCCGATACCAGTCCACGCTGTAGAGCGCCGCCATACTGTCAGGGGCACCGCGCAGGTCATCCAGGGTCTCAAAGAGGGGCACTACCCGCATCGGGTTTTTCATACCCGCTTCACGTAGCAGCAAAATCACGTTCAGCACATCCGACGGTTTGCTGGCCATGGAGATGACATAGGAACCCAGCGCTTCCGGCGTCTGCTCTGCCACCACTTCGCAGGTAGCCAGCACCTCGGCGACTTCGTCGGAGGGTTTCCAGTGCCTGGGAATCAGTGGCCGGCGCCCCTTGAGTTCGCGCACCAGGAAATCCTGACGTTCCTGTTCGGACCAGGACAGATAATCGCCCAGCCCCAGGTAATCCACCATTTCCGCAACCGCCTCGGCATGACGGGTCGACTCCTGGCGGATGTCCAGGCGAATCAGAGGCAAGCCAAAGGTGTGGGCGCGGCGAATGGTGTCCAGCAGCGGACCATTGGCAATGGATTCCAGCCCGCAGTCCACCAGGGACCGATAACAAAGCTCCAGCGGCCCGATGAAGTCCTCGTTGGCAAACAGAATGCCGGTGGCGTCGGAGGGCTCGCCGGCAACCCTGGCTTCCGCCCAGTCCCGGGTTTTGATCAGTTTTTCCCTCAGCCCGGCCAGCACCTGGCGATAGGGCTCCCGGGTATCACCAACGACGTCCCGCAGCTCATCACTGGCCTGCCACATGGACAATTCCGCACGCAGGGACTGGATGTCCCGCAGGTAGAGATCGGCTGCCATCCAGCGGCCCAGCAGGAACACCTTGCGGGTTACTTTATGGGTCACATTGGGGTTGCCATCGCGATCACCGCCCATCCAGGAGGCGATCCGGATGGGCGACGCATCCAGCGGTAACCCCTTCCCCGTGGCGTCTGAAAGCGATAGATCCAGGCTTCTCAGAAAACGCGGCAATGCCTGCCACAGACTGTTCTCAATAACGGCAAATCCCCACTTGGCTTCGTCAACCGCCGTCGGGCGCTCATGCCGAATCTCATCCGTGTGCCAGGCTTCGGTGACCAGTTGCGACAGGCGTCCGACGATTTCATCACGCTCCGCGGGCAACAGGTCCTCATGATCCAGTCGGGCCAGGCAATCGGACATTTCGTCGTACTTCATGATCAGCGTACGGCGGGCCACTTCGGTGGGATGTGCTGTCAGAACGTACTCGATACGAAGGTCAGCCACTCGCCTGTGCAGTTCATCGGCACTGACGCCACCGTCTTTGAGGCGGCCAAACACCTCTTCGAGGGATTCCACCATCAGGTCCGATTGATGACCCCGCTTGCGGCGGATGCCGTGGTATTGTTCCGCCAGATTGGCCAGGTTCAGGAACTGGTTAAAGGCGCGGGTTACCGGCAGCAACTCGTCATCACGAAGCTTGCCCAGCAGGTTGACCAGGCGCTGGCCGGAACCGCTTTCCTGGCGACGGTCGGCCTTGGCAGCCGCCCGCACTTCTTCTATCAACTCGTAGCAATCTTGCCCGGGGTGACGCTGGATACTCTGCCCCAGCAACTCGCCCAGCATGCGAACGTTTTCTCGAAGGTCAGGGTGTAGCTCAGTCACATTGACGTCCTTTTAAATTGACGGAGGCGAAGTAAACTAACGATACTGTTTACTCTTATAAAGCCTTTCTAACGATTAAAGCCTGTCGCCGCAAGGAGTATCCATGAAAGTAACCGATTTGCCCAAACACTGGGAAAGCAAGAAAGAGTCTGTTGAGCGCAGCCACGATTACAATCTCCGCTTGCCGCTGGAAGATGCCGCGCGCATAGCAGCACTGGCCGAGCTTTACCCGGACCGTTCAGAGAGCGACATACTGAATGACATGATTGGCGCCGCGTTGGACGACCTGGTCAGGCTGAGCCCGTTGAAGGACAAGCTGGAAGGCAAGGATAAATAAAGCGGGGGCACTTCTCTGCGGGGTGGCGAAGCCACCCCGTCGGGTATCACAGGGCCGTCGCGATCAATCAGGCGTTGGCCTGATCAGGCAACCGATTCGAGCTGGCGCGCCTTCAGCCGCTGGATATGCTTCTGGCTGAGACTGATGAAGCGCGGGGTCATCCCCTGATCTTCATAGATTTCGAAGCCGTCTTCATCGAACGCAACAACCTTAGACCCCTGAACGTACGGAAAGCTGGTTTCCAGCTCATCAAGGGCAGCGGAAATCAGGTCTCGCATCAGGTCCTGGGAAGACTTCATCGGATACAACGCGGCCAGTTTTTCCAGTCGCTTGTGATGCTGGTCAGAGAGGTCGGCAAAATACGCATCACGGGTCAGCCGACCACGTGCGTGCTTGTCCCAGTAGTTGACCAGATCTTTGATTTTCATGGTGCCTTCACTCCTGCATCTTCTTGGTGGCCCACAGGGTGCACAAAGTGTGTGCATCCTTAACCGGAAGTGTAGACGAAGCGGCCGCACCAGGGGCGGAAAACTTGGTAACGGATTGTACTTATCCGTTACCTTTTACGAGTCTTTTCAACCCCTTTGACGGCTTGCCAGACGGCGTCCAATGCCTCCAGCGATTCGCCATCAAGATCACGGCCTTCGCGTTCGAGGTGCTCCTCAATAGCACGGAATCGCATCTCAAACTTGTGATTCGTGCTGTTGAGGGCCTGCTCAGGATTAACCTTCATGAAACGTGCCAGGTTGACGCACACAAACAACAGGTCACCCAGCTCGTCCTCCACCGCCTCCGCCGGACCATCGCCGGAACTCGCGTCATACCAGGCTTTCTTTAGCTCATCGATCTCTTCGTGAAGCTTGTCGAAGACCGGCTCAACCTCTGGCCAGTCAAAGCCATGGTTGGCGGCCCTGCGCTGAAGTTTCTCAGCGCGCACCATTGCGGGGAGCGTCCGGGCAATGCCGTCGAGCCGGCTTGATGACTCTGCCTTCGCAGACGCCTCCGGCTTCGCCGCCCGCTCCTCTGCCTTGATACGTTCCCAGCTTGCCTTGATGTCAGCCTCACTGGGCCGGTTGTGCGGATCGATCCTGCTTTCCAGGGTGCCTTCCGGGAACACGTGGGGATGACGCCGGACCAGCTTGCGCACGAGGTTATCAACCACCGAGTCGAAGTCGAAGTGGTTATCTTCCTTCCCCATCTGGCTGTAGAAGATCACCTGAAACAGCAGATCACCCAGTTCATCTTCCAGGTGCGGGTAGTCTTCTCGGTCGATGGCATCGGCAACCTCGTAGGCCTCTTCAATGGTGTGGGGCACGATGGTCTTATAGCTCTGGCGGGTATCCCACGGGCACCCGGACTCCGGGTCCCGAAGCCGGATCATCAAGGTTTTAAGATCGTCAATGGAATAGCTCATGATCGCTTTCGCCTGACATTAATGATGTTGGGGAGATTGCGAATCTGGGCGAGCAACTTGGCCAACTGATCAAGGCTGGAAATTTCCAGGGTAACGGTCATGGTGGCTGTGTTCTCATCCTTGTTGGACAGGGTATTGAGTGCCAGAACGTCACTTTTGGAAGACGACAGCACCTGGGTGATATCCCGCAACAACCCGGAGCGGTCGTAAGCTTCAATTTCTACATCAACGGGATACACGGCCACAGGCTGACCGCCCCAACTCACCTCGATAATCCGATTGGGCTCGAACTCCTTCAGATTCAGGAAGGTGATGCAATCCTGCCGATGCACGGTGACACCACGGCCGACGGTGATGTAGCCACCGATCGGATCACCCGGCAGGGGCTTGCAGCATTTCGCCACCTGGGTCTTGAGTTTGCCAACACCCAGAATCTGGATATCCGATTCGGTGTCGTAGGGCTTGCGCCTCTGTGTGCTGAGCTTCAGATCCAGTTGCTCGGATTTCGGCTCCAGCATCTGCTGGGCGACGTTAGCCACGTGGGTGGGTCGAAGATCCCCGGCCCCCACTGCCGCATACATGTCCTCGGCAGCCTGGTAATTCACTTTGCGAGCCAGGTCGTTGAGGTCCACCTCGTACAGCGACAGGCGTTTGAACTCGTCTTCCAAAATGGCCCGACCATCGACAATGTTGCGATCGCGGTCCTGTTGCTTGAACCAGTGGGTAACCTTGGCCCGGGCACGGGAAGTCTGGATATAGCCCAGGCTCGGGTTAAGCCAGTCACGGCTGGGCGCCTGGTTATTGGACGTGAGAATGGATATCTGGTCGCCGGTCTTCAGCGGATAAGTCAGCGGCACGATACGGCTATTAACCTTGGCCCCGCGACAGGCATGACCGATTTCCGTGTGCACACGATAGGCGAAGTCCACCGGCGTCGCGCCTTGTGGCAGGTCCACCACATGGCCTTCGGGCGTGAACACATAGACCCGATCGGAGGCGACATCGGATTTGAGATGATCCGCCAGCCCGGACAGGTCGCCGAGTTCCTCCTGCCACTCCAGCACTTGCCGCAGCCAGTTGATCTTGGCGTCATAGCCCACGGACCGGTTGCCCTTATCCATGCCTTTGTAGAGCCAGTGAGCACAAACGCCAAGCTCAGCTTCCTCATGCATGGCCTGGGTACGGATCTGCACTTCCATCACCTTGCCTTCAGGGCCGATGACAGCCGTGTGCAGGGACTGATACCCGTTTTCCTTGGGATTGGCAACGTAGTCGTCGAATTCGTTGGGAATATGGCGCCAGAGTGTGTGCACGATACCAAGCGCGGCGTAACAGTCACGGACCTCAGGCACCAGGATACGGACGGCCCGAACATCGTACACCTGGGAAAAGTCGATGCCCTTGCGCCGCATCTTCCGCCAGATACTGTAGATGTGCTTCGCACGCCCTGAAAGCTCACCGTCTATTCCAGACGCAACCAGTTCGTCCTTGATGGTGGTGATGACACGCTTGATGTAGCTTTCGCGGTCAAGCCGTTTTTCATCGAGCAGCTTGGCGATCTTTTTGTAAGCGGTTTCGTGCAGGTAGCGGAACGAAAGATCTTCCAGTTCCCACTTGATGTGACCGATTCCCAGTCGATGCGCCAGCGGCGCATAGATATCAAACACCTCGCGGGCCACACGCATGCGCTTCTCTTCAGACGCGTTTTTCACCGCACGAATGGCACAGGTCCGCTCTGCAAGCTTGATCAGCGCCACCCGGACGTCGTCGATCATGGTGACCAGCATCTTGCGAACGTTATCGAGCTGGCCCTCGGTCTGGCCCAGCACATTACCCTTAAGAGGGTGATGGATGGACGATATTGCCGCCATCTGCTGAACACCATCAATCAGCCCGGCCACCTCATCGCCGAACCCCTTGCGGATGTCCTCCAGGGGAATCCGTTCCTCCCGCACTGCCCGGTAGAGAATTGCTGCCACCAGGCTGGTCTGGTCGAGGTGCAGTTCCACCAGTACCTGAGCCATTTCGATGCCGGTTCGGAAGCTGCTGGCACCCGGGGCCCAGACCCTGTCCTCGCGTACCGCCTGGACATCAATCGCGGCGGCCATTTCACAGGCCCGCCGGAACTGTTCAGCATCCTCAAGATGCGTCTGTGACTCGATCTGACGGACCCAACGCTCGATATCAACCTGACCGTCACCCGTCACTGCATAGTCTTCGCGAACTTTTACCATATCGCTCTTGTTCTTCCTGGTCGCTTATCCGGCCATCCCTGACCGGTCCCGAGAGGCATCAATTATCCACGCGCTCGAACATCGCCATGGATTCAACATGAGTGGTGTGGGGAAACATGTCCATAACGCCCGCCCTCACCAGTCGATAACCATTACGTACCATCACCCCTGCGTCCCTGGCCAGCGTGGCCGGGTTACAGGAGACATAAACAATTCGCTTCGCACCAAAGGCTGTCAGGTATTCACACACCTCCTGGGCTCCGGAACGCGGCGGATCAATCAGGATTTTGTCAAACCCCTCCGCTGCCCACGGTTGTGCTGTGAAATCCGCCTGCAAGTCAGCGCCGTGGAATGCGACATTCGATAGCCCGTTGAGTTCCGCATTTTCCCGCCCGCGGACGACCATGGCATCGTCACCTTCCACTCCAACCACCTGCCCGGCACTGCGAGCCAGCGGCAGGGTGAAATTACCCAGTCCGCAAAACAGGTCCAACACCCGCTCGCCGGGTTGGATGTCCAGCCACTCGACGGCCCGATGTACCATGTTGCGATTGATGTCCACATTGACCTGGGTAAAGTCCATGGGATGGAACTTCATGGTCAGGTCGAATTCCTCCATGCCGTAGGACAGTCGCTCTTCGCCGGTCTCGGGCCAGATTCTGTGAACCGTATCCGGCCCTTTCGGTTGCAGATAAATATGCAAGTCATGGGCCTGGCCGAAATCGATCAACGACTGCCTGTCGGAATCGCTCAACGGGTCCATGTTGCGGAATATCATCGCCGCCGAATCGTCGCCGCAGGCGACTTCCACCTGCGGTATGCGACGATAGGCGTCCATGCCATGAAGAAGTTCACGTAGCGGCGTGATGCGATCGCCGATACGCGGATCCAACACCACGCAACGATCAATATCGGTCAGGAAACTGTTGCGCTTTTCCCGGAACCCGACCAGCACCGATTCCCGTGCTGGCACGTATTTCACGCCCAGCCGTGCCTTGCGACGATAGCCCAGAGCCGGGGAACGCATGGGCGCCACCCACTCGTCCGGTTCAATGCCCCCAAAATGGGCAAAATGCTCCCGCAGGGTATCTTCCTTGAACCGGATCTGGGCATCGCCACTCATGTGCTGAAGACTACACCCACCACACAGGTCGGCAAAGTCGCAGGGCGGAGTCATACGCGCGTCGTCGGCTTCAAGCACTTCCACAGCACGTAATTCATCGAACTTGCTGCGTGTACTGGTAAATTTGGCCATGACCGTCTCGCCAGGCAGGGCGCCGTCGACGAACTGTGCCTTACCGTTGTCCCGGGCGATGCCCCGGCCATCGTGACTGAGGGTTTCAATCACACAGCGCACCGGTTCGCTTGGCAGGGCCTTCCTGCGTCTTCTACTCATAGAAAGTCTCTTAACTGGATTCAGGTCTTGATGGGTTCAGGCACCGGGAAACACACCGGTGGAAAGGTAACGATCACCCCGGTCACAGATAATGGCCACGATCACCGCGTTTTCAACCTGTGCCGACAGCTTGAGGGCTGCAGCGATGGAGCCACCTGATGAAACACCACAGAAAATGCCTTCCTCACTGGCCAGGGCACGCATGGTGTCCTCAGCTTCCTGCTGGCCGATGTCCATGACCGTGTCCACACGGGTGGCATCAAAAATTTTCGGCAGGTATGGCTCCGGCCAGCGCCGGATACCGGGGATAGACGCCCCTTCCTGGGGCTGCAGGCCAACAATCTGGATATCGGGATTCCGTTCCTTGAAATACCTGGACACGCCCATGATGGTTCCGGTGGTACCCATGGAGCTGACAAAATGCGTAACCCGCCCTGCCGTCTGCTCCCAGATTTCCGGGCCGGTGGTGCGGTAATGCGCCAGCGGGTTGTCCTGGTTGGCAAACTGATCCAGCACTTTACCCTTGCCTTCCGCTTCCATTTGTTGGGCCAGGTCGCGGGCGGTTTCCATGCCTTCCTCTTTGGTGACGGTGACAATCTCCGCCCCATAGGCGCGCATCGACGCCCGACGCTCCTCGCTCATGTTCGCTGGCATGATCAGCACCATACGGTAGCCCTTGATGGCAGCCGCCATCGCCAGGGCAATTCCGGTATTTCCACTGGTGGCTTCGATCAGGGTATCGCCCGGTTTGATTTCACCCCGTCGCTCTGCTTCCTGGATCATGCTGATAGCAGGACGATCTTTCACCGAACCGGCGGGGTTATTACCCTCAAGCTTGGCCAGAATCACATTGCTGGTCTCGCCCGGAAGTCGCTGCAGACGCACAAGAGGCGTATGCCCTACATAATCTTCGATGGTCGGGAAATGCATGTTGTAACCTTCCTCAATTCTTCCGGAACCCCGCCGCCAGCGGGTAACGCCGACGACACAAGCCTGTGATACACTCCGGGTTCGCATGATACGCGGAATATCCGCAGTCTCCCAATACAGCTTCTCGCTATATCCATGACTGTGGGCTATATCCGGGGACGCCATCACGGCCAGACTGCGTGGAATCAACTATTCTGACAGGGAAGAATGCCGGATATCAGGCCGGCGACGTCAATCGGGAACTCACTATGCGGCGCTGGGGCATACGCAAAAAAGTACTGGTGGTGACACTCGTCCCCACCCTTCTGACCACGTTGATGCTGGGGCTTTTCTTCACCTACAGCTGGGTCAACAACATTGAAAGCCTCCTGCAGGATCGTGGCGAGTCGCTTTCGCGGCAGCTGTCAGCCGGCTCGGAATACGGCCTGTTCACTGCCAACAGAAGCCTGCTCAGCAGCCTCTCCAACGCCCTTCTGGAAGAGCAGGATGTGCGCTCGATTACCTTCTTCGACAGCGAGCATAACCGGCTGCTGCACACAGGCCCCGGCAGCTCCGACGATATTGGCAAGGACACGTTGACCGGCGAAGAAGCGGTACGGGTTACCCGCACCGACAGTACTGTTTTCGTGACACCGGTCTATCTCCAGGACCTGATGATCGAAAGCATGCTGGACCCGGATTCCCGCCAGAACGTGGGGGCGGGCAAGAAACCGATCGGCTGGGTAACCGTGGAGATGTCCCACATACGCACCGAAAAGGAAACCTATAAAGCACTGCTGATTTCCCTGTTGCTCGTCTTAGGCGGCGTACTCCTCAGCCTGATGATTGCGCTACGCATGAGCCGCTCGTTTACCGATCCTGTCTTTGAACTCAATGAGGCGGTGGCCAAACTCAAGGAAGGCAAACTGGACACTCGGGTCTATACCCGCGCCGGCCCTGAATTCGAGCAATTGGAATCCGGCCTGAACGCCATGGCCGGGGAACTGAGCAAAGCCCAGGCGGAAATGCAGCAGAACATTGACCAGGCCACGGAAGACCTGAGAGAAACCCTGGAAACCATCGAAATCCAGAACATCGAACTCGATTTCGCCCGCAAGGAAGCCCTGGAAGCCAGCCGCATCAAATCGGAATTCCTGGCCAACATGTCCCATGAAATCCGCACCCCGCTGAATGGCATCATCGGCTTCACCGAGTTACTGCTTAAAAGCCCGCTACCGCGCCAGCAGCGGGATCACCTGAGCACCATCCGCAAGTCATCGGAAATACTGCTGACCATCATCAACGACATTCTCGATTTCTCCAAGATCGAGGCCGGCAAACTCATCCTCGACCGCATTCCCTTCCAGCTCCGGGACATCGTAGAAGAGGTCATGGTCATGCTGGCTCCGGCGGCTCACAGCAAGAACCTGGACCTGGTACCACTGGTCTACAATGATGTACCCGACAACATCATGGGCGATCCCCTACGGGTAAAGCAGGTGATCACCAACCTGGTCAACAATGCCATCAAGTTCACCCAGACCGGTGAAGTGGTCCTGCGCGCCAGCCTTGAAGAAGAAGATAAAGAGAGTAACCGGATCACCCTGAGACTCAGCATTACCGATTCCGGTGTCGGGCTCTCGCGAGCTCAGCAGCAGTCCCTGTTCAACGCCTTCAGCCAAGCCGACGCGTCTACTGCCCGGCAATACGGTGGCACCGGACTGGGGCTTGCGATCTCCAAGCGCCTGGTTGAGGAAATGGGCGGCAAGATCGGGCTTGAGAGTGAGCTGGGCAAGGGCTCCACGTTCTGGTTTACCCTGACCTCGGAACTGTCTTCTAACGGCGAAGCCATCGCGCCCAAAGACTCTTTGCGCGGCGAAAGGGCCATCTACCTTGACCAACAGAAAACCACCGGCCTGGCGGTAGAACATATGCTCCGGGAATGGGGCATGACGGTCGACCGGGTTTCATCACCGGGTGCCATGCAGGAGCAGATAGAGGAAGCTCAAAAAGAGCAGTCCGGTTACGCCGTTGCGGTTGTCGGCATCACCCGTCACCTGCTGAATTCAAGCCAATACTGCTCGTTAGTACGGTCCCTGGAGCTGGAGCGGGATTGCCGCACACTGCTGTTGACCCCTACCCTTGAAACTCACGATACACCGCTATCGGGGCTGGCCAGTGGCCACCTGACCAAGCCAGTATGCCGCGACTCCCTGTACGACGAACTGTTGCTGCTGGTGCACGGTATCAGCAACCGGCAACGCCAGTTGCCGGATCATTCCCATGCCATTAGCCGTGAGTTGCCAACCCAATCAACACGCGTACCCAGAGTGCTGGCGGTGGACGACAACGATGCCAACCTGAAGCTGGTAATGACCCTGCTCAACGACTGCGGCGTTGTAGCTGAGGGAGCAACCAGCGGCTTTGAAGCGCTGAGCAAGGCGCGCCAACACTCGTTCGACCTGGTTTTCATGGATCTTCAGATGCCCGGAATGGACGGGGTGGAAACCACTGAGAGATTGAGAAGCCTTGATGGCGCCAGCCATCGTACTCCGATCATTGCGCTCACGGCCCATGCCCTTGCAGAGGAGCAGGACCGCCTGATCCAGCAGGGATTCGATGGCTACCTGGCCAAACCCATTAGCAACAGCCAACTGATCGACATTATTCATGACTACACTGGCTATACCTGCCACCCCGACCCGGATGATGGACACCTGCCGGTACCCGAGGTGCGCGATACACGCCGCTCGGTTCGCCCGTCAACCAGAAAGAAACAGCCTGACTGTGTCAGCGTGGCCGAAAGCGTACAGTTGGCCGCCGGAAAAGCAGATCTGGCCGAGGAACTGTTCAGCATGCTGATCGAACAGATCCATACCGACATTAACCAGGTGCCGGCACTCTGGAGCAAAGGCGACATGGACGAGCTACTGGAGTGCGTCCACAAACTGCATGGCGCCACGCGTTACTGTGGCGTGCCGGAGTTACGCGCTGCTGCAAACCAACTGGAAACCGCCTTGAAGTGCGCAGCGCCGGATATGGAGTACCAGAAGAATCAATTGCTTGCAGCCATGGAGCGCTTGCAGACCTGGAGCGAACAAACTGACTGGCAGCAGTTGTTCCGGCAGCAAAACCCTCGGCAGGCAACCGTGGACTGAGGGACGATCAGCGCCTTAGGTTCGGGCGCTTTCGAGGATTGCTTTCATATCCTTTACCGCCTCTTTGAGCCCGGTAAACACCGCCCTGGCAATGATGGCATGGCCAATGTTGAGTTCGTTGATACCCGCGATGGCGGCAACGCGTTCAGTGTTGTGGTAGTGCAGACCGTGGCCGGCGTTGACCACCAACCCTTTCTTGCGAGCGTAAGTCACCGCGTCCTGCAAGGTGTTAAAAGCCGCCTCAACAATCTGAGGGTCTGTCGCTTCCGCGTATTCCCCCGTGTGCAGTTCCACCACCGGCGCACCGCAACGGACTGCCGCATCAATCTGCGTTACATCCGGATCGATAAACAGGGAGACCTCGGCACCAACCTTTGCCAACCTGTCACAGGCTTTGGCCACCCGCGCCTCCTGGCCGTCTACATCCAGGCCGCCTTCAGTTGTCAGCTCTTCACGCTTTTCGGGCACCAGACACACACATTCCGGCCGCACCTGCTCGGCGAATGCCAGCATCGCATCAGTGACCGCCATTTCCAGGTTCATCTTGGTGGTGAGGATTTCCTTCAGCAGGAGCACATCACGGTCCTGGATGTGCCTGCGATCTTCGCGGGGATGGATGGTGATACCATCGGCACCCGCCTCTTCCGCCAGAATCGCAGCCTGTACCGGATCCGGATATCGGGTTCCCCTGGCCTGACGCAAGGTAGCAACATGATCAATATTCACACCCAGCAAAACTCTGGGCTTCATTGAGCTAGAGGTCATTACGGTCTCCTCGATGATGACTGAACAGGCTTCTGCTATGGAGCACCTTGCCCTGCAACAGGTAGTCCACAAGTACCCTTGTTACCCGCTTGGCGATGCGCCGGCACTCCGCAGATTCGAGGTCGCCATCAGCCAGCGCCAACAGTGTATCCCCGGGCAGGTTCCGGAGCCTGGAGCCCGGCGAGGGCTCGGCCAGAATCCCCTGCTCCGGATCATAGCAATAAAGCCCACCGGCCTCGACCGGCTGCCCACTATCCATCGCCTGATCCCAGACGAAGTCATACCCGAGTTCCGCAGCCAGGGATTGCTCGAAACGTCGAAGAACCGGCTCCACGTCACTGGCTTCCGACAACTCAGCAATCACATCAATGTAGGCAGCAAAGAGTTGGTGGTGAGGGTCGGCCATTGGCAGCAGACGCTGCAATAACTCATTCACGTAAAGACCGCTGTACAGGGAGAGAGTGCGCTTCAGGGTGGGGCCGCTGCGAACGTCCGCCTGAGTCAGCGTCTTCAGGTCGCTGCGTCCGGTCCAGTCCAGCAACAGAGGCTGGAACGGTTGCAACTGCGCCTTGAGCGGGCTCTTTGCGCTGTTGCCACCACGGGCAATCACGGTTACCCGGCCCGCGTTGAGGGAAAACACATCCACCATCAGACTGGTTTCGCGCCAGGGCCGGCGGTGGAGGACATACGCGGGCTCCTGTTGCATTGGCCCCGTCATAGCTGCCTCAGAAGTCGTTCATACCCAGGCTTTTCAATGCCCGGTCGCTGTCCGCCCAACCTCGCTTGACCTTGACCCAGAGCCTCAGCATGACTTTACTGTCGAACAGGCGCTCCATATCCGTTCTGGCTTCCTGACCGATGCGCCGCAGGCGTTCGCCCTTGTCGCCAATAATGATCTTCTTCTGGCCCTCACGCTCTACCAGTATCAGCGCAGAAATGTGAAGAGTCTTACCGTCCTTGCGAAATTCTTCGATCTCGACCGCCACGGAGTAAGGCAGTTCTGCTCCCAGTTGCCGGGTAATTTTCTCCCGCACCATTTCGGAGGCCATAAACCGTTCGCTGCGATCCGTGATCTGGTCATCCGGGTAAAAATGCACACTTTCCGGCAGGAACCGACTGACCGCAGCCTCCAGCGGCTCCAGGTTCATCCCCTTGAGAGCTGATAACGGAATGATTTCGGCAAACTCGCGCTTCCGGGATAGCATATCGAGGTGCGGCAACAGGGCCTCTCGATTTTCAATGCGGTCGACCTTGTTCACTGCCAGAATCACCGGGCACTTCAGGCTACTGAGCTTCTCCAGAACCATTTCGTCCGCCGTCGTCCACGCCATCTGGTCGACAACAAACACAGCGACATCGACATCCTTGAGGGCCGATGTCGCTGCCTTGTTCATATACCGGTTAATAGCGCGAGGTTCTTCTTCGTGCATCCCCGGCGTATCCACGTAAATTGCCTGAACCGGGCCTTCGGTCTTGATTCCCAGTACCTGATGACGGGTTGTCTGGGGTTTACGGGACGTAATACTGAGTTTCTGGCCAAGAATGTGGTTCAGCAATGTGGACTTGCCCACATTGGGCCGACCGACGATCGCCACAAAACCACAACGGCTGTCCGGGTTTTCCGGACGAGTCACATCATTCATCAGTCATTCTCCACACCCAGTTGCTTAAGGGCATTGCGGGCGGCCTGCTGCTCGGCGATTCGACGGCTATTGCCCGTGCCGGTTGTTTTTCGGTCAAGTGATGGCAGGGCACAGGAAACATGGAACGTCTGGGCGTGGGCTTCACCATCCACGGAAATGACGTCATAGCGAGGCAGCGGAAACTGCCGTGACTGCAGGTACTCCTGGAGCCGGGTTTTGGGGTCTTTCTGGGTATCCTGCAGATCCAGCTTCTGAAGGCGTACCTCAAACCAGCGCAAAACCTGTTCCCGACAGGTGTGAAAATCACTGTCCAGGTATATGGCACCGATGATGGATTCAACAGCGTCGGCAAGAATGGATTCACGACGGAAACCACCGCTCTTCATTTCACCGGAACCCAGCCTGAGGTACTTGCCCAATTCGAATTCACGGCCAATTTCCGCGAGGGTTACACCCTTGACCATACGGGCTCTCAGACGGCTCAACTGACCTTCCCGGGCTTTTTCAAAATGCAGGTACAGGTATTCAGCAATGACCATGTTAACGATGGAATCACCCAGGAACTCCAGGCGCTCATTGTTCTGGTTGCCAAAACTCCTGTGGGTCAGCGCCAGCAACAGCCGCTCAGGCGTCTTGAACTGGTAGCCGATACGTCGCTGTAACTGCTCGAGATCCGGTTGCGAACTCACTTGCCCTTCATCTCATACTCATGTTGAAAATGGATAACGGTATCCACATTACGGAACAGGTTATTACGGACTTCGTAATCCACATTGATGATGACCAGATCCCCGTCCTTCTCAACGGTGATGTTCTTTTCATCAAAACCGCGAACATTGTTCACGCTAAGTCGCTTGTTTATCAGACTTCTCACCTGAGCAGGCCCCATGGTGGAAAGGTCCTCTGTTCCTTCCAGGCTCTCAAGCGCTTCCTGAATGGTAATGTCATCAAGATACGCTGGCCCCAGCTTGATGGCCAGTGTCAGCAAGCCGCCGAAAAAGAGCACCATAATCATGATAACGAGCGCCGATGCACCCGACTGCCGATGCATGGAGGAAAGACTGTTCTTCTTCATGTTAGATACACCCCTGAATAACAACGTACTTATTCCAAACCGCCCACTCGGTCAAAGGATGGCAGACTGGTGAGCGATTGCCAGTGCATCCAGATCGCGAACGCCTTGCCAACGACCATTTCATCCGGAACAAAGCCCCAATAGCGACTGTCATTACTGTTGTCCCGATTATCACCCATCACGAAATACTCGCCTTCGGGCACCACCCACTCGCCTTCACCAGAGCGCCCCGTGCGCCCCAGGGTCAGGAAGATGTCGTGCTCAACGTCGCCCAAGTATTCACGTCTCAGCTCCACTGGTGGCAGCCGGGCAACAAAGCGCGTCTCCACTTTATCGCCGTTGATAAACAGCTCCCGATCCTCGTATCGAATACGGTCTCCCGGAAGCCCGACCACCCGCTTGATGTAATTGGTGCTACCGTCATCCGGATAGCGGAACACCATGATGTCACCGCGCTGGGGATCATCCACTGCCAGGATTTTGTTGCCCGCAACCGGCAGGCGAAGCCCGTAGGCGTATTTGTTAACGAGGATGAAGTCTCCGACTTCAAGGGTAGGCAACATGGAGCCGGACGGAATCTGGAAAGGCTCCACCAGAAACGAGCGCAGAACCAGCACCACCGCCAGCACCGGGAAGAACGAACGGCTAAGATCAACGAGGTAAGGCTCCTTAGGTTCTTCCTCAGCCTCAACCTCCCCGCTGGCGCCTTCTGCGACCGCGAGCCTGCGCTTACGCAGAAATACAACATCCAACAGCCAGATCAGCCCCGTTGCAAACGTCAGAACAACCAGAACCAGGGGGAAATCAATATCCATTCAGGTGCCTTTTAGTTATCCACTTTCAATACGGCAAGGAATGCTTCCTGAGGCACCTCAACATTGCCCAGTTGCTTCATGCGCTTCTTACCTTCTTTCTGCTTCTGCAGCAGTTTCTTCTTCCGGCTGACGTCGCCACCGTAACACTTGGCGGTGACGTTCTTGCGAAGCGCCTTGACGGTCACTCGCGCTACCACCTGATTCCCGATAGCCGCCTGAATGGCGATGTCGAACATCTGGCGCGGAATCAGCTCTTTCATCTTGTCGATCAGAGCGCGACCCCGGTAGTGGGACTGGTCCTTATGGACAATCAGCGCCAGGGCGTCCACGCGCTCGCCGTTGATCAGCACATCGAGGCGCACCAGGTTGGCCGCCTGGAACCGCACAAACTGATAGTCCAGCGATGCGAACCCGCGACTGGCGGACTTGATCCGGTCGAAAAAGTCCAGCACCACCTCGGCCATCGGCAACTCGTAAGTCACCTGAACCTGGGTGGACATAAAGTGCATGTTCTTCTGGATGCCGCGCTTTTCCTCACAGAGGGCAATCACGTTGCCCAAGTGTTCCTGGGGCACCAGAATGCTGGCCTCCACGATTGGCTCGCGCATTTCCTCAATGGAACCAATATCCGGAAGACTTGAGGGGTTGTCCACCGACAGCGTCTCACCCTGCTTGGTAACGACTTCATAGATAACCGTCGGGGCCGTGGTAATCAGGTCAATGTCGTATTCCCGCTCCAGCCGCTCCTGGACGATCTCCATGTGGAGCATGCCCAGGAAGCCGCAACGGAAACCGAATCCGAGGGCATCCGAGCTCTCCGGTTCGAAGAACAGCGAGGCGTCGTTCAGGGTCAGCTTTTCAAGAGCATCCCGGAAATCATTGTAGTCATCGGAACTGACTGGAAACAGGCCCGCATAGACCTGAGGCTTGACCTTCTTGAAGCCGGGCAGCATCGGAATGTCGTCCGAGCCTTTCTGCTGAACGATGGTGTCACCCACCGGCGCCCCATGAATGTCCTTGATGCCGGCCACCACAAAGCCGACATCCCCGGATTCCAGAATATCCGTGTCTTTGGGTTTGGGATTGAAAATACCGACCTTGTCCGCATTCCAGGCCTTGCCCGTCGACTTCATGACGATCTTGTCGCCCTTCTTGAGGGTGCCCTCAGTCACCCTGACCAACGACACAACCCCCAGGTAGTTGTCGAACCAGGAGTCAATAATCAGTGCCTGCAAGGGTGCTTTTCGATCACCCTTGGGTGGCGGGATTTTCCTGATCAGATCTTCCAGAACATCCTCGACGCCCAAACCACTCTTGGCGCTGCAGCGCACGGCGTCGGTTGCCTCTATACCAATGATGTCCTCAATTTCCTGGGCTACGCGATCCGGCTCAGCCTGCGGCAGGTCCATCTTGTTGAGCACCGGAACCACTTCCAGCCCCTGTTCAATCGCGGTGTAACAGTTGGCGACAGACTGGGCCTCAACGCCCTGGCCTGCATCCACCACCAGCAACGCACCTTCACAGGCGTACAGTGAACGCGATACCTCGTAGGAGAAGTCAACGTGGCCGGGTGTATCGATGAAATTCAGTTTGTATTCAATGCCGTCCCGAGCCTTGTAGTTCAGAGTCACACTCTGGGCCTTGATGGTAATACCACGCTCACGCTCAAGATCCATGGAATCAAGGACCTGCTCAGCCATCTCGCGTTCTGTCAGGCCACCGCAGATCTGGATAAAGCGGTCTGCCAGAGTGGATTTACCATGGTCAATATGGGCGATTATCGAAAAATTTCGGATTCGGCTCAGTTCAGTCACAGACAATGAATACTCGCAAAAGACGAAGGATTGAGCCCGGAAGGGCCGTTGCCGGAGTCCGGCGACGGCGTGATTTTACCGGTTACCGGCCGCTATTGCCATGATCAGGAGATCAGCGGCCGTTCATATTGCCGAATAAGGAAGCCGATAAGCGCATCCTCGTCCAGCGGGTAACTGAACAAGTTGCCCTGACACTGGGCGCAACCGGCGCTTTTGAGGAAGCTCAACTGCTGAGGCGTTTCCACACCCTCGGCAACAACGGTCAAGTGTAACTTTCTGGCCAGTGCGATCACCGCCGAGGCAACATCGGTTGCACTGACGTTGTACGGGATGTCGCGAATAAAACGATGGTCAATCTTGATAACGTCCAATGGCAACTGCTGGAGCGCCACCAGAGAACAGGAACCGGTGCCAAAATCATCCAGGATCAGGCAGACACCCATGTCGTGCAGGGACACAAGGAGCTCTCTCAGCATGCGCGGGTCTTCATTCAGAAGCTCCGCTGGCATTTCAAGTTCAAGCCGCTCTGGCGACACCCCCGTTTCGGTAATGACCTGGCGCATCATATCCAGAAACCCGGAATCCGTCAGTTGGCGAACGGACAGGTTGACCGCCATTTTCAACGATTCAAACCCAGCCCGTTCGAGGGCCTGAACCTGGATACAGGCCTGCCTCAGCGCCAGCTCGCCAAGGCGTATGATCAGGCCCGTTTCCTCGGCCAGGGTAATGAATTGCTGGGCACTGACCAGCCCCTTCTCGGGGTGGTGCCAGCGCAGGAAAGCCTCGACGCCAATCACCCGCTCACTCTCGAGATCCACCTTGGGCTGGTAATGCAGCACAAACCGATCGCCTTCCAGTGCCGTCGCCAGTTCTTCCTGCTGAAGCAGCCGCCTGGCTGCCTTGATGTTCATGGCCGGGGTAAAGAACTGGTAGGTGTTGCGCCCTAACTCCTTGGCCCGGTACATGGCCAGGTCGGCGTATTTCATCAGCGTGCCAGGGTCCTCACTGTCATGGGGGATCATGGTAATACCGATACTGACGGTAACGCCCACTTCGTGATCGTTGAGACGAATTCGCTGGCACAGCCTCCGCAGTATGGCTTCGGCAACCTTGCCAGCGTCATCGGGACCGCTGATTCGTGACAACAGCACCACGAACTCGTCGCCACCCAGCCGGGCCACCGAATCTTCCTCCCGCACGCAGCCGGATAACCACTGGGAAACCTGCTTCAGCAGTTCGTCGCCACTATCGTGGCCGAGGGTATCGTTGATACGTTTGAAGCCGTCAAGATCCAGGAACATCAGGGCGGCCGGCTCTTCCGTGCGACGACTTCTGCGCACCACATGGTTAAGCCTGTCACGGAACAACTGCCGATTGGCAAGCCCGGTCAGCGGATCGTAGAACGCCAGGCGATGCAGTTCCGTCTGCGCCGCTTTCAGCTGGGTCAGGTCACGGAGGCTCAACACCACCCCATTCACGCCGGGCACCGTCAACATGGCTGTGAACGTGCCTTCCATATCCCGCCACTGGCCTTGCGCATCGCGTATACGACCACGGATCACCGGCATCTGCTTCCCAGGTGATTTGACCGCTTCATCAAACCCGGACTTTAACTGCGGCCAATCCTCGGCATGCACCAGGGAGGCCAACTCCAGACCATAAACCTTGTCGGGATCGAAGCCCAAAATGTCGTGACTGGACGGACTGGCGTAACGCGGTGTGCCATCGCGATCCAGCACAAGAGTCACGTTCGCGGCACCTTCGGTAATAGCCCGGTAGCGCCCCGCGCCAATCTGCGCCATGATCCGGCCACGAATCATGGTCAACACGAACAGGAACATCAGCAGACTGATAACAATACCAGAACCGAGAACGATGGGCGGCCGCGGATCAGACGCCAGGTAGTCAAACGCCGGTGTGGAACGGGTTTGCAGCAACCAGTCGCGCCCACCATGGGTAATGGTCTGACTCATCTCAAAACTGAAATCCTCATCCAGGGAGCCCAGGTTTGACCCATACATCTGCGTATCCCGTGACACCTCCCCGCTATCGTAGATCTTCACGTCCAGGAATGGAGAGATCAGGCCGACGATGCCATCGAGCAGGGTGTTCATCCGAAAGGCGCTGAACACATAACCGGCGAGCATCATCTGCCGCTCAACACGACTTTCAGGTATTTCCCCACCCTGGTAAACCGGGTAATACATCAGGAAGCCAGCCTGATCCTCCGCCACTTCCTCCTGAACCAGCACGACTTTACCCGTCACTTTTGGCTCGGCATGGTCCCGTGCCCTCGCCATGGCATGCCGGTGCACCGGATCACTGAAGGCGTCGTAACCAAGTGCCTTGCGATTCCGCTCCGTTCCGGGCTCCAGATACACCATGGGGTAGTAATCCGGCCCGGTACCAAGAGGCGTCACGAGGTAATTGAGGACACCATCTTTCCTGACCGACGCGATGTGGTCCGCCATCTGGCGGACACCTATTCTTTTCACGTAGCCAATGCCCTGGATGCCCGGGTAATACCGGTTGATATCCACATTGTCGACGTATTCACGCCAATCGTCCCTATCCACTTCACCGGCAACGGCAAACAGGCCCGCACTGCCGGCCAATACCTGCTCATAATTCAGCAGGCGCTCTTCAATAGCAGTTCGCAGCTGTAGTGACTGTGTTTTGAAACGGGCTTCGGTACGGTCTTCGACCAGGCGAATGGAAACTTGCCATAACAGGACGGTGACAGCGAGAGATGCAATCAGCACTAGCCATGCTGCCCACGAGTAGCGCAGCTGGAGCAGTTTCCGGAGGGGAAGTTCCTTTCTGTTCATCATTCTCGTGCAGGTCCGATCCGTGGCCAGTAATCTGATTATTTTGGGAAGTATAACAAAAGCCCCACTGGCTGTCGTTTAAACGACCCCCAGCAGGGCTCTCAGTTTTGTACCATTTTGTGTCCGCCGATCCGGCGGATCAACCGTCAGGGCTTCATCACCAGATAAGTGGCCCGCCCCTGGCGAACAACGCGCACCGAGACGGCGCTGTCGTCTGGCAAGGAGGACACCGCTTCGCGGAAATCCTCCACAGAGGTGACTTTGCGGCGGTTCAGCTCGGTGATCACATCCCGTGGACGGATACCCGCATCAAGCGCTGGCCCGCGGGCAACATCTGCCACAAGCACGCCCCCAGATATCCCCAGCGACTCCTGAAGCTCAGTTGGCAGAGGCTCAACCGTCATCCCCAATGGCGCCGATGATGGGCCGTTGTTGCTGGACGCTGGAGCGGAGGCCTGCTCCGAACCCTCTTCCGGCAGTTTGCCGATTTCAACGTCCAGTGTAATCTGCCGGCCTTCCCTCATTACTTCCATGGTGGCCGTTTCACCGACCGGCGTACGCCCTACCATCGGAGGCAGATCCGAAGACAACGTCACGTCCTCGCCCTCGTACTCAAGCACAATATCACCCGCCTGCAATCCCGCTTTCTCGGCAGGCGAGCCCGCCATCACTTCTGCAACCAGGGCGCCTCGAGGACGCTTAAGGCCAAATGACTCCGCCAGATCTCGATTAACCTCCTGTATCAGCACACCCAGCCAGCCACGGGAAACCGATCCATCGTCCCGAAGCTGCCGGAACACATTCATGGCATCATCAATGGGGATTGCAAAGGACACCCCCATGAATCCACCCGAGCGGGTGTAGATCTGGGAGTTAATACCCACAACCTCGCCGTCCAGGTTAAACAGTGGCCCGCCGGAGTTACCCGGGTTGATAGCAACGTCAGTCTGGATAAACGGAACGTAGTTTTCCGATGGCAGTGAACGGCCCAGGGCGCTGACAATGCCCGCTGTTACGGTGTAATCAAAACCAAAGGGCGAGCCGATAGCCAGGACCCACTCACCCACTTTCAGGTCATTGGAGCGCCCGATCCGCACCACAGGCAAGTCGTCGCCGCCCTCAATCTTCAGAACCGCCATGTCCGAACGTGGGTCAGTGCCAATCAGTTTGGCAGGCAATTCTCGACGGTCATTCAGGCGCACAATGATCTCGTCGGCCCCTTCCACCACATGGTTATTGGTCAACACATAGCCATCACTGGAAACGATAAACCCGGACCCCATGGACTGACGCGGGGCTGAACCACCAGGGCTGCCGCCAAACGGTGACTGGGGACCGCGGAAGAAATCCTGGAAAAACTCCGGTAACTGCTCAAGCTGTCGATCGTTAAAAGGGAGACCGTTTGAGCGGCCACGATTCGCTGACTTGGGCTCGGTCGTTGTACTGATGTTGACCACAGCATTCGAGTTCTCTTCGACCAACTCGGTAAAGTCAGGGAGACTGCGAGCTGAGACAGACTGAGCCAGAGACAAGGGAACAAGAAGACACAAAAGATACCAGACGAACACAATGGAACCCTGGCGCTGAGGCCGGCGCAGCATGTCTTGATCGTTCTTTACTTCAGGCATTAAAGACCCCCTGTTCAGCGGACGTTATAAACTCAATGTGCGGTCAAAGCCGATAATTTCAACAGAGCCTGTTGGAACATCATTCCGGGGAAGCGACCACCCCCTGCCTGACCTCCACCAGTGTCGGCTCCCAGGTTCCCGCTTTACGTGACTGCCCCCTGCGAGCGGCCAGGAAGCCCAGGGCAAGTCCCGCCGCAGCCCCCATCATGGCGACGGCCTCACTGGCCGCGTGGCCTGCCGACAACTGGTGCCCCAAAACAGCCCCGGCCACCATCGACACCAATGGCAGGGCGTAAACAAGCAGGGAAGCACCAAGCAGCGCGGACTCATCAATGGCCACCGTCACCTCATCACCCACCTCGGCACCAAGGCTGTTGGCCACCAGAACCTGATTGGCCCTGCCTCCTGAAACACCGGCCAGTGCACGCTGGCCACAGCCATGACGAGCCGAGCAACTTTCACAGGCGCTGGTGCGAATCGTCTGCACCCATACCCGGTCGCCGGCAACACCGACAACCCTCCCGGTTTCCGTAATCATTTCCGGCCTCCGCCGAACGCCAGGGTATCGTCAATCGTCACTGATTCGGCCACCTTACGGGCCGTCGTCGGTGGAACTTCCCCAACCACAGTCACGAAAAACGCGATGTCATCCACACTGAGCTGTTTCATGTACACCGTGGTGGCGCCAATTCGCGAAGCGCCGGTGGGCATCACCATCTTCCGTGCTGGTTCGACAAACACAGAAAAGGCTGCCAGCCCATCCGAGAACGCCACTGCCTGCCCTTTGCCTGATCGCGGGGCAGCGGCGGGAACAAAACCATCCGGGCGCCACTCAAGCGTCCAACCATCCATCCGTGCCGCGGGAGACGACGTCTGTTTCGGTTTCAATTCCCGTTTGATGGCCTCTCCCTCCGTTTGCACGATAAATTCGCTATCCGGGAGAGAGTCCGTTATTTCAAGGCTGGTGAACTGAAAATGCTCAAGCACCTCACCGCCGACGGAACGCACATGGCTCTTCACCAACAGACCGGTGGATTTTTCCAGCCATAGCTGGTGACTGTATCGAAGATCATCCCTCGCCCTGAGCCCGAGCTTGACCACATCGTAACCAGCAATACGATCATCGCCCACCAGCTCTGGCTGATACCATTGACTGACCGGCATCAACTGATGGGAAAATGCCTCGGCAAAAGGACCCGACGGAATAACCTGATCCAACTGGATGCGCCCATGGTCAGGAAGCACACAGACAACCCGCATCCCCTTTCGCACGATCTCACCGCTGGCTCCGTCCTGCAGAACCAGCCGCTCTTCCACCATGCCATCCCGATACCGGTGCGCAATCTGCATCGAACTGACCTGATCACCCCGGGCATACACAAAGACGCCGCGATAGGACGTCATGTTGAGGGCAGGACCAAGACGGTTGAGCCAATATTCGGCGCTCTGTTCATTCTTCCCGGCGCTCTCCGCCGTCTCGGCAGACACTTGCCCTGTCAGAACGGTGAGCAACGTCAACATGACCAGCCCGTGCCTGATTGCACCAGGGAATCGACTCTGGATTGCCATTGCGATTCTGCCCATCAGCCGTTTAACTCCAGCCAGTGTCCTGCAAACATGAAACGTCAATACCCTGGTCCGGACGCGCTAACGACACGCGCATAGCCAACGGAGCCTCGACCGGCTCCTACGCTGTTGTGTTGGGCGTGCTCAAGAAGATAGCGGCTAAGATGTTCCCATTGCTCCTCATCAAGTCCTTGCAATGCCACCTCCGGCACCGGCTCGACCGCCGACTCCTGCCGATCCTGTTCTTCTGAAACGCCCGCGGCTGCAATCGCTCCACCATCTTCGGCGGACTCCCAACCAGCACCGGCGCCAAAACCAATCACCGCTGCCAGTGTGACCATCGCAACCGCTGGCCAATGCCAGCTTTTGTCCCGGCGGGGCATCGAGCCGACTGTCGCAGCAGGCGATACCGCACCGCTGCCATCCAGAACATCCCTGACCCCAGCACTGACATCCACAGCCTCCGGTGCCACGCTGCCCTGATGCATGAGATCCCGCACCTGCTGCCAACGCTGCCACTGCGACCGAACCTGATCCTGCTCAGCGTGTGACAGCAGTCTGCGAACTGACAATTCATCTGCCTCGTCATCCATCATTGCCGACAGCGTTTCTTTGAGACGATCATCCATAGGATGCAACCTCATTACGTCCGGGAATCATTTAACAAAGGGCCCAGGTGGCGATCCACTGCATCCCGTGCCCTGAATATTCGTGACCTTACCGTGCCGATGGGGCACTCGAGAATACCGGCGATGTCTTCGTAACTCAGCCCGTCGTACTCCCTGAGCAAAAACGCAGATCGAAGCTCCTCCGGCAAGTTTGATATCGCCACCCTGAGCGCGCTCTGCAACTGATCCCGCTGCAACAGTTTCTCCGGTGACGCATTGTCCCTGAGTCTTGAACCGTCGTCGTAATTCTCGGCTTCCCCCGCGTCGGCACTGCCTTGCGGACGACGCCCGCGGGACTCAAGAAAATTCTTGGCCGTATTCACGGCTATACGGTACAGCCAGGTGTAGAACGCGCTGTCTCCCCGAAAACGGTCAATCGCCCGGTACGCCTTGACGAAGGTTTCCTGGGTAAGGTCCATCACCTCCTGGCTGTCGTAGACATAACGACTGATAATCGACGCAACCCTGGACTGATATTTGACAACCAGAAGATCAAAGGCGGGCCGATCACCATGACGGACCTTTCTTACCAGCTGAAGGTCTGTCTGGCTTTCGCTGCCGTCTTCCTTGTGTCTTTCTGTATCCGCATTCATAGACGGAGTGCCGGAGTTGCCATAGCGTTCGACCGTCTGGCCCACTTGCCTGCTATTCAATGGAATCATGCTGCTGTCCGGCATCCGATGAGTCTACAATGCCCCCTTTTATCCGGGAGCACCCCGTCAGGCCAAATAGACAGCGAGCGCAAAGTTTAGTTCAATACACATCCACATTATGGCCCGCGATTACGACCCGATGCCACAGTCCTACGAATTCGATGTCCTGATTGTCGGCAGCGGTGCTGCCGGCCTCACTGTTGCCCTGAATTTGCCCGAGCACCTGCAGATCGCCGTCATCAGCAAGGCCGATATCAGCAGCGGCGCAACACTCTGGGCCCAGGGCGGCATTGCCGCCGTGCTGGATGACGACGACTCTCTTGAGAATCACGTCAGCGACACCCTCAACGCCGGGGGCGGCCTCTGCCACGAGGATGCTGTCCGGTTTACGGTTGAGCATGGCCGCGAGAGCATCAACTGGCTGATCGACAGCGGCGTCACCTTTACCCGCGATGACCAGTCCCAGTACCACCTGACACGGGAGGGCGGGCATAGCCACCGCCGCATTATCCACGCGGCCGATGCCACCGGCCACGCTGTTTCCACCACCCTGACGTCCCAGGCCCAGGCGCGCCCCAACATTACCCTGATGTCCCGCCGGGTTGCCGTAGACCTGATCACCAATCGCAAGCTGGCATTGCCTGGAAACGCGTGCGTAGGCGCCTACATACTGAACCTGGAAGACAACCATGTCGAACTGTTCCGGGCCCGGTTCACTATCCTCGCCACGGGCGGCGCCAGCAAGGCGTATCGCTATACCACCAACCCGGACGGAGCTTCGGGAGACGGTATAGCCATGGCCTGGCGCGCCGGCTGCCGGGTCGGCAATATGGAATTCAACCAGTTCCACCCCACGTGCCTGTACCACCCACATGCCAAGTCGTTCCTGATTACCGAGGCAGTGAGGGGTGAAGGCGGTGTGCTGAAGCTTCCGGACGGCTCCCGCTTTATGGATCGCTTCGATGATCGAGGCGAGCTGGCGCCCCGGGATATCGTGGCCCGCGCCATCGACCACGAAATGAAACGGCTGGGTGCTGATCATCTATACCTGGACATCAGCCATAAACCGGCCGAGTTCATCAAACAGCATTTCCCAACCATTCGCGAAAAATGCCTGACGTTCGGGATTGATATCACCAAAGAACCGATCCCGGTGGTACCCGCCGCGCACTACACCTGTGGCGGCATACTCAGTGACGAACGCGCCCGCACCGACATCAACCAGCTCTATGTTGTCGGCGAGGCTGCGTTTACCGGTCTGCATGGCGCCAATCGCATGGCCAGTAACTCCCTGCTTGAATGCCTGGTCTACGGCCGTGCCGCCGCTGCGGATATAGCGCGACGGGAATCGGACATTCCTGCACCACCCCAAGCACCGGACTGGGACGAAAGCCAGGTAAGGGATTCCGACGAAGACGTGGTAATCTCCCACAACTGGGACGAACTGCGGCATTTCATGTGGGACTATGTTGGCATCGTTCGTACGACCAAACGCCTGCAGAGAGCCAAGCACCGGATTGATCTGCTGGAACGGGAAATTGGCGAGTTCTACAGCAACTACCGCGTCTCGAACGACCTGCTTGAGCTGCGCAACCTGGTGACCGTGGCGGACCTGATTATCTGTTCCGCGTTGCAGCGCCGGGAAAGTCGCGGCCTGCACTACACACTGGATTTCCCCGGACTACTCCACGAGGCAAGGGATACTGTACTGGTTCCCACCACTTACCGACGGTCGTCTCCCTGAAGGAAATGGCTCGGTCCACTCCAATGCCCACTGGTTAACTGAGAGAATCAATGTCTGACAATACTGAATTCAACCGCCTCTACTGGCACAGCCGCCGCGGCATGCTTGAACTGGACGTTTTGCTGATCCCATTCCTTGAGAACGCCTATCGAGATCTTCCCGCTGAGGACCAGGCACGGTACCAAAAGCTGATCAACTGCGAGGACACCGATATGTTCGAGTGGTTCATGCAGCGCAGCCGCCCGGAAGATCCCGACCTGCAACGCATCGTTGACCTCATACTGAACCGTGTCCAGCCGAATTGAACTGGCACTGATTCCATCCCACGCTGTCGGGTTACTGTGCGCCCTGCCCTGGCTGGCGCTGACCCTGTTCGTAGCCGCCGTAGCCAGTGAGTTCAGCCCCCTCCTTCTGGTGCTGGCTATCCCCTCACTCGTGGGTGCGGTTTTCCAGTATCGCCGAACCGGCTTGCTGGTCGGTCCGGAAGCCGTAACCGAACTACGGGTTGAGGGCGAGCAATTATACGTGCGCCTTCGCTCAGGGCAGGACCGCGCTGTTCAGGTTGCGGACGAAAGTCGTCTGGGTGCCCACTTTGCGATCTTGAAACTGCAGCATTCCGGCACCATATCGTGTACATATCCTGTTGTCCTGGTTGCAGTTACGCCGCGGTTTCGCAACATCCCTTCCGATGCATTCCGCCGTTTGCGGGTCTGGCTTCGCCTGGGCCCGACCTCTGGCAGCAAGGCATCTGGTCGCCAAACGCAGGAAATCCACTGATTCTGGAGTGCTTCATGTCAGACATCGAAAGTCCGTTGGCTAACCATCCGCTTCCCCAGCCCCGCTGCGTTTTCATCTCTGACCGTGTCATGGTTCGAATATCCGGGCCAGGCACTGACAAGTTCCTGCAGGGGCAGTTCAGCCAGCAGATCGACGATGTCACCCAGGGTCATTCGCCAAGAGCGGCAGCCTGTACACCCAAGGGGCGCGCCTATTGCCTGACCCGGTTGGTGAGGGATGGTGATGACATATTGATGGAGCTGCCAGCGGATCTCTCCGACGGCACGGTGACTCATTTGCGCAAGTACCTGATGCTGTTCCGTGGTACGTCAATGGAGGTAGAGTCGGACGCTCGGATCATCGGACTTCTGGGCGATGCCGCAGTAGAAAAACTGCTGCCAGAAGGCACCGGTGCACTGGCAGTCGCAGGCGATTCCGTGAAAATCAACGGAGGCCACGTGATACGTACGATGGACACCGCCGAGGGCATGGCTCGCTATGAACTCTGGCAAACGGGTGATCTGGACACATCGCTACAACAGGCTCTGGCGGACATTCCTGCAGCCCCCCTCGCCGATTGGCAGGCTTCCGAAATTGCTGCCGGCGTAGCATTGCTCACGGCCGCCACCACGGAGAGCTTCGTGCCGCAAATGCTGAACTGGCAGCATGTTGGAGGCATCCACTTCAAGAAAGGCTGCTACACCGGGCAGGAAGTGATCGCGCGCATGCACTTCCTGGGGCAACTCAAAAAAAGCCTTTTCCGGTATACCTGCAGCGATGCCGGTACCCTGCCTGCCCCCGGTGAGTCGCTGCTGGACGGAGATCGGTCAGTGGGAAATGTCGTGAATTCTGTTGGTTTCTCTGACGGACACTCGGAGATTCTGGCCGTTGTGCGCCACGATGCGGCGGAGAAATCATTGGTACCCGAGAGCGCCTCCGACGCGGTTCTGTCACTGCGCCCCTTGCCGTATTCTGTTCCGGAGCGTGAAAAAACCGACACGCCTGATACATAAGTTGACAGGAAGAATCCCGATAATTTGCTATAAAGTACGTCATATACATGAACATATTAGCCTTTCCGGACGTTCCTGCCGGCCAGGTGACACTTAACAGGCGGATTCAAACTGACTATGTCCAACATTGTAGAAACCATAAAAACCGACCTGACCGACGCTATTGAAAACGACAAACTGGTACTTCCGACACTTCCGGAAGTTGCGCTTCAGGTACGCGACATCGCAGAAAACGAGGACTCGGCCATTATTGACCTGGTGAAGGTCATCAGCAACGACACGGCCCTGTCAGCCCGTATCATTCGAGTCTGCAACAGCCCGCTATTTCGCGGCAGCCGGGCGATTGAGAACTTGAATATGGCGGTTGGTCGCCTGGGCATGGCTTATACCAGCAACCTGGCGATGGGTCTTGCCATGGAGCAGATGTTCCAGGCCACTTCGGACATGATCGACAAGCGCCTTCGTGCCACCTGGCAAAAGAGCACTGAGGTGGCCGGGGTGTGCCATGTGCTGGCACAGCATTACACCAATCTCAAGGCAGATCAGGCCACCCTGGCCGGGTTGGTTCACCTCATCGGGGTGTTGCCGATTCTGCGCTATGTGGAAGACCGGGATATTCAGATCAGTAGCATCATGCTGGACAATGTGATTGATGAGATTCATCCGCGTATCGGGGCGACGATTCTGCAGAAATGGGATTTCCCGAAAGAACTTCAGAATGTGCCTCTGGAATACGCGAACCTGCATCGTGAGGTGCCGGCAGCGGATTATGCGGATCTGGTGATGATTGCCAATCTGCAGTTGATTGCCGGGACAGATCATCCCTGGACGGAGGTGGACTGGAAGACGATTTCGGCGTTTGATCGTCTTGGGTTGGATCCTGAGGTGGATATGAGCGAGGAAGAGGACCTGAATGCGCAGATGGAAGCTGCTATGGCGCTTCTTCAGTAGGTTTGGGGGCTGGCCGAAGGTGGGGGTATTTTCTTCGGGAAAAGAACTCGCTTCGCTCGGACACCTTTTCCTGTCAGAGAAAATACCCCCACCTCCGGCCGATCAATACAGTTGCGGGCCGCTCTTTCGGGCCGCTTCATTTTTTCAGGATTGGCTCTTACCGTATTGTTCCAGTAGCTGCGATTTGTTTGGCAAAGACCAATCAACGGTCGGCAGGCCCTTCTGCTGTAACCACTCGTTGGCCCGGGAAAAATGCTTGCAGCCGAAGAAGCCGCGGTAGGCGCTTAACGGCGATGGATGTGGCCCGTCCAGTACCAGATGCTTGCTTCGGTCGATGTGCTGGCCTTTTTTCTTGGCGTAGCTTCCCCAGAGTAGAAACACCACCCCTTCACGCTCGCGGTTAATGGTTTCGATGACGCGGTCGGTGAAGGTTTCCCAGCCTTTGCCCTGGTGGGCGCCAGCCTCGCTCTGGACGACGGTGAGGACGCTGTTGAGAAGGAGCACGCCCTGCTCCGCCCAGGGTTGCAGGCAGCCGTGGTCTGGGGGCTGAATGCCGAGGTCGGCGTGGATTTCCTTGAAGATGTTGACCAACGACGGCGGCGTGGCCACGTGCGGGCGCACGGAGAAGCACAGGCCGTGGGCCTGGCCGGGACCGTGGTAGGGGTCCTGGCCGAGAATAACCACGCGCACCTTATCCAGCGGTGTGCTGTTCAGGGCGTTGAAGCAATGCTGGCTGGCGGGGAACAAGGTCTTTCCCGCCTGCTCTTCCGCCGCGAGGAATTCAGCCAGCTGCTGCATGTAGGGCTGACGGAATTCGTCACCAAGGTACTCCGTCCAACCTCGCCCTGATTTTAGCTGGCTTGCCAGTATCTCCACCGGCTGCATGTTCAGCCCTCGTCTTTCTTCGTTTCAGCCTTGTGCTCCGGGCGCATGGCGGGGAACAGGATGACGTCGCGAATCGAGGCGGAATCCGTCAGAAGCATGGCCAGACGGTCGATGCCAATGCCTTCACCTGCGGTTGGTGGCAGGCCATATTCCAGCGCCATGACGTAGTCTTCGTCGAAGAACATGGCTTCGTCGTCGCCGGCGTCTTTCTCGGCCACCTGATCCTGGAAGCGCTCAGCCTGGTCTTCCGCGTCGTTCAGCTCGGAGAATCCGTTGGCGATCTCGCGGCCGCCCACGAAGAATTCGAAACGCTCAGTGACGAACGTATCGTTGTCCTTGCAGCGGGCCAGCGGTGACACTTCTTTCGGGTAATCGGTAATGAATGTGGGCTGCATCAGGCGATGCTCAGCAGTCGCTTCAAAGATTTCGATCTGCACCTTGCCCAGTCCCCAGCCTTCTTTAAGGTGAATGCCCAGATCCTTCGCTACCTGTCGAGCACTGGTTTCATCGGCCAGTTGTTCGGCTTTGATATCGGGGTTGTATCGCAGGATGGCGTCCACCACGGTCAGGCGCTCGAAAGGCTTGCCGAAGTCGTACTCAATGGTTTCTTCTTCGCCATCGGACAGGGTACGGGTGTTCACCACCGTGGTGGTACCGAGTACTTTCTGGGCAATGGTGCGCAGCATGTCTTCGGTAAGGTCCATCAGGTCGTTGTAATCGGCATAGGCCTGATAGAACTCCACCATGGTGAATTCCGGGTTATGACGGGTGGAAAGCCCTTCATTACGGAAGTTGCGGTTGATTTCGAATACCCGCTCGAAACCACCGACCACCAGGCGCTTGAGGAACAGCTCCGGAGCAATACGCAGGTACATGTCGATACCCAGGGCGTTGTGGTGAGTCACGAACGGACGCGCCGTGGCACCACCAGGAATCACCTGCAACATCGGGGTTTCGACTTCCATGAAGTCCCGGTCGGTGAAGTACTGACGCATGACGCTGATAATCTTCGAACGTGCATAGAACACGCGGCGACTGTCTTCGTTCACCATCAGGTCAACGTAGCGGTGACGATACCGGGCTTCCGTGTCGGTCAGCCCCTTGTGTTTCTCCGGCAATGGACGCAGCGACTTGGTCAACAGCGTGTACTCGTCCATGCTTACATAGAGGTCACCCTTGCCTGACTTACACAGAATACCCCGCACACCCACGATATCGCCCAGATCCCAGTGCTTGGTGTCTTTCTGGACATCTTTTGAGGCGTAGATCTGAATGCGGCCCGTCATATCCTGAACCACTTTGAATGCTTTACGATCAAGCATCATGCGGCCGGCAACAGCCACCTGAATGCCCATCTCAGCCAGCTCTTCCTTGCTCTTGTCGCCATATTTGGCCAAAAGCTCGGCCGCGGTGGCGTCGCGACGGAAGTTGTTGGGAAAGGCATTGCCCTGATCACGCATCTCCGCCAACTTGGCGCGACGCTCGGCAATCAGCTTGTTGTCCTCTGGCTGTGCATTCGGGGTGTGTTCAGTCATGTTGGCTCGCAAAATCGGGAATTGTCCGGGTTAGCATGGCAAAGGCGCTGTTTACAGCGCCATCTTCAGGCTGGCTTCGATGAACTTGTCGATGTCACCGTCCAGCACCGACTGGGTATTGCTGGTTTCCACCTTGGTGCGTAAGTCCTTGATACGGCTGTCGTCCAGCACGTAGGAGCGGATCTGGCTGCCCCAGCCGATATCCGCCTTGGCATCCTCAGCCTTCTGTTTCTCGGCGTTACGCTCCTGCATCTCACGCTCAAACAGCTTCGCTTTCAGCTGTTTCATGGCCTGGTCTTTGTTCTGATGCTGGCTTCGGCCAGCCTGACAGGCCACGACAATACCAGTGGGATTGTGAGTCAGACGCACAGCAGATTCAGTCCGGTTTACGTGCTGACCACCCGCACCCGAGGCGCGATAGACGTCGACACGAAGGTCTGCCGGATTGATTTCAATCTCGAAGCTGTCGTCCACTTCCGGTGAGACAAAGACGGATGAAAACGACGTGTGACGGCGGTTGCCGGAATCAAACGGCGATTTTCGCACCAGACGATGCACACCGGTTTCCGTGCGCAACCAACCAAACGCATAGTCGCCCTGGATGTGGATGGTCGCACTCTTGATGCCAGCCACATCGCCTTCCTGCAATTCGACGATCTCGGCCTTGAAGCCACGGCGCTCAGCCCAACGCAGGTACATGCGCAACAGCATATTGCCCCAGTCCTGGGCCTCAGTACCGCCGGAGCCGGCCTGAATGTCCAGGTAGGCGTTGTTGGCGTCCATCTCGCCGGAGAACATGCGGCGGAATTCGAGCTTCTCGAGCTCTTTGTCAAGCCCGGCCAGATCGGCTTCGATCTCCGCGGCCGTGCCCTCGTCCTCTTCCTCGTCCGCAATTTCGAGCAGACCTTCGGCGTCTTCAAGGCCGGAGGTGAGGTTGTCGATGGTACGAACAATCAATTCAAGATCGGAACGTTCCTTGCCCAGCGCCTGAGCCCGTTCGGGGTCTTCCCATACGGAAGGCACTTCCAGCTCACGCTCAACTTCGGTCAGTCTTTCACTACGCTGATCGTAGTCAAAGATACCCCCTGAGCGCTTCAGTGCGCTCACGAAGGTCTTTTATCTTCGTAACAATGGGATTGATTTCCATGAAATCCTTACTCTCGCTCGGAAAATGAATGCGATCAAAATCAGACGCGAGATTCTACCGGAAATCTGTTCTTAAATCAGCCGGTGGGTTTTTGACTGGGTGCATGCATTGGTCGGCGACGCCCTTCCAGGATACGCGGTAAATACATCCATGTACGCTCGACAAAAACATCCATGTTTTTGACGATCCTGAAAGGGCGTCACCGACCAATGCCTCAACCACGAGTTATCGCCACAAACGTATGAATACGGAGCGATCTCTCAGGTTTGATCGGCATGGGGGTGGGGGCTTTTTCTGTCGGGAAAAGGTGTCTGAGCGAAGCGAGTTCTTTTCCCAGAAGAAAAAGACCCCCACCCCTGTGCCAGACGCCTAAGTCAGCCCAGCGGCTCCAGATAATCCACCAAAAGCTGCAGATTCGTCCGCCCACGAAAGGTATTTGCATCAGGTTTGTAAACCACTCGAGCGCCAGTCCTGGTGTAGTCAGGCACTTCCGGCCCGGTGTTGAAGGCGATGCCATCGATGATGGCGCCGCCCTCTTCCGGCTGGAGCACCAGCTTCAGGTGGTTCTCGCCAACGATGCGCTGGCTGACCACACGGAAGTTGCCGTCAAACAGGGGCTCCGGGAAATGCTGCCCCCAGGGACCGGCACGCTTTAACAGGGTGGCGGTTTCCAGGTGAAGCTCGTCCGGGCTCAGGGGGCCATCGGTGGTAATGGCCGCCTCAAGGTCTTCCGCCCGCAGGGTATCGCGGACCGCCCGGTCGAACGCGTCACTGAACGCATCCAGGTCACCGCGGGACAGGGTCATGCCTGCCGCCATGGCATGGCCGCCGAATTTTTTCATCATCCCCGGGTGCCTGGCATCAACCACGGCGAGCACGTCGCGGATATGCAGGCCCGGGATGGAACGGGCCGAACCCTTGATGTCCTCGCCGTTGTCGTCCGGCGCAAACGCAATCGTCGGGCGGTGGGTCTGCTCGCGGATACGGGCCGCCAGTATGCCGATCACACCCTGGTGCCAGTCGGTGTCAAACAGGGCCAGGCCCCACGGCAGGCCCTCGATGTCCAGCGACATGGACGCCAGCAGATCCTGGGCCTGGGTTTTCATATCTTTTTCGATGGTGCGACGTTCACGATTGAAGGTATCCAGTTCTCGAGCCAGGCGCTGGGCTTCGTCACGGCTGTCCGCCAGCAGGCAGGCAATGCCCACGCTCATATCGTCCAGGCGACCGGCAGCATTCAGCCTTGGGCCAACCACAAACCCGAGATCCGTGGAGCTGATTTCGCTGTGATCGCGGCCTGCCACTTCCAGCAGCGCCAGAATACCGGGGCGGGCCTCCCCCTGGCGGATGCGGCGCAGGCCCTGTTCCACGAAGATGCGGTTGTTATGATCCAAGGGAACAACGTCCGCTACTGTGCCAAGCGCCACAAGATCCAACAGATTGCCGAGATTAGGTTGCGGCTCTGGCAACAGGCCCTGCTCACGCAGATGCTTTCGAAGAGCCGTCAGCACATAGAACATCACACCCACGCCCGCCGCGTTCTTGCTCAAGAAGGGGCAGCCGGGCTGGTTGGGGTTCACGATGGCGTCCGCCTCAGGCAGGGTTTCACCGGCCAGGTGATGATCGGTCACAACCACCCGGATGCCCAGTTCCCGGGCTGCGCGAACACCTTCCACGGCGGAAATACCGTTGTCCACGGTCACCAGCAGGTCCGGCAGCGCACCCTCATCTCTCAACCGGTGGATAATGCCCGGCGTCAATCCATAACCGTCGGAAAACCGGCTGGGCACACGGAAGTCAATATCGTTCAGCCCCAGCATCCCCAATCCCAGCATGGCAACTGCCGTGCTGGTGGCGCCGTCGGCGTCGAAGTCCCCAAGCACCAGCACTCGCTGCTGACTGGTGATGGCTTCCGCCAGGAGCGCAACGGCACGGTCGACACCTCTTAGATCCATGGGCGATGCCAGGTGTTTCAGTGTGTAGGTGAGTTGGTCATCGGAAGTCACGCCACGGGCGGCGTATAGACGGCGAAGCAGTGGGGGCAGATTCTGGCCCCAGTCCGGAGTGGTGTCCGGGCTGGGGCGACGAAGGATTTTTTTGGGCGTCATACCACTCAGGTATTTTTCCAGTGTTTGGCGATAAAGTCCTGCACGGCGGACAGGTCATTATCCAAAACGGTGTATCGCTCCTCCCGTTCGAACAGATCCGACATATGCACCGGCAGGGACGGCTCGGCTTTAACACCTGAGCGCAACACGGCATCCGGGAACTTGGCCGGATGCGCAGTACCCAGGGTAATCATCGGTACCGCCGGGTCGCGACGACAGTTTCGGGCCGCACGCACGCCGATGGCGGTATGGGGGTCGAGCAAGTACTCGTTCTGGTCAAACACCTCACGGATGGTGTCTGTGGTGCCCTCATCACCCACCGCGTCACTGTCAAACAGTTTGCGAGCGTGCTTCCAGCGGTAATCTTCAATGCTGACTGGGCCCTTGGTGGCATTCTCCAACAGGTCCTTTACCGCAGCCCCGTCGCGGCCGTGCAGGTCGAACAACAGGCGCTCGAAATTGCTGGACACCATGATATCCATGCTTGGTGACAAGGTATGCTCAAGCTGGAGCTGCTCGTAGCGATTGCCACTCATAAAGCGATGCAGGATGTCGTTACGGTTGGTGGCGATCACCAACTGGGAGATCGGCAAACCCATTTTCCTGGCCAGATAACCCGCGAAGATATCGCCGAAGTTACCCGTGGGCACCGAGAAAGCCATACTCCGATCCGGACCGCCGAGCGCCAGGGAAGCATGAAAGTAGTAGACGATCTGAGCCATGATACGGGCCCAGTTAATGGAATTCACCGCCGCAAGCTGGGTTTGACCACCGAGGAACGACTGGTCACCAAAGCTCGCCTTCACCATGCGCTGGCAGTCATCAAAGTTGCCGCGCACCGCGATGTTATGGATATTGTCACCCTTCACGGTGGTCATCTGGCGACGCTGCACCTCGGACACCCGTTCATGGGGATGCAGGATGAAAATGTCGACGTGTTCGCACCGGCGGCACCCCTCAATGGCGGCGGAGCCGGTATCACCGGACGTTGCCCCCATGATCACCACGTGCTGCTTGCGTTTCTCCAACACGTAGTCCAACAGGCGCCCCAGCAGTTGCAGGGCAAAATCCTTGAACGCCAGGGTTGGGCCACGGAAAAGCTCCATGACCCACTCATTGGTGTCCAACTGAACCAGTGGGGCCACCGCTTTATGGGCAAATACATCACCGTAGGTCTCGTCCAGCATCCTGCGGAAATCCTCCGCAGGAATCGCATCGTCGACAAACGGGTGCATTACCTTGAAAGCGAGCTCGCTGTAGGAAAGCCCACGCCAGCTGCGAATTTCTTCCAGGCTGAAATGAGGCAATGATTCCGGGACATACAGGCCACCGTCGGTGGCCAGGCCTGTCAGCAGGACGTCTTCAAAGCCCAGGGCGGGAGCTTCGCCCCGTGTACTGATGTATCTCACCTTGCGTTCCTGTCAGTTAAAGTTTTCGGCGCGGATACGGACGACTTTTTCGTCGATATCGCTCAGGGCTTCCAGCTCTTCAATAGCGCGGTTGATCTGTCGCTCCTGGACCGTGTGGGTCAGGATAATTACCGGGATGCGGCCATCTTTCAGCTCCGATTCCTTCTGCATAATGGACTCGATGTTGATGCCGTGCTCACTGAGAATGGAAGCGACTTTCGCCAGCACGCCGGGACGGTCCAGCGCCTGTATGCGCAGGTAATAGGCGGACTGAACATCCTCCATCGGCAGCACCGGCAGATCTTCCATTGCCGCAGGCTCGAAGCCAAGGTAGGGAACCCGCTGGTTGCTCTTGGCAGCCACGGAACGGGCCGCGTCGATGATATCGGCGATAACCGCTGATGCCGTGGCCTCATCGCCGGCGCCGGGGCCGTAATACATGGTCTGACCAACGGCATCACCGTCCACCAGAACTGCGTTCAACACACCATCCACCTGTGCAATGAGATGGCTGCGCGGAACCAGCGTGGGATGCACCCGCAACTCGATGCCCTCATCGCGGCGACGTGCGATCCCCAGGTGCTTGATGCGATAACCAAGAATTTCCGCGTGAGCGATGTCGTAAGGGGTGATTTCCGAAATCCCCTCGGTGTAGGCTTTTTCAAATTGCAGCGGCACACCAAAGCCTGCAGAGGCCAGGATCGTCAATTTGTGTGCAGCGTCAATGCCTTCCACATCGAAGGTCGGGTCCGCCTCGGCATACCCCAGGTCCTGAGCTTCTTTCAGCACTTCAGCGAACTCGCGACCGGCGCGCATCTCGGTGAGAATATAGTTACCGGTGCCGTTGATGATGCCGGCGATCCAGTCAACGCGGTTGGCGGCCATGCCTTCGCGAACAGCCTTGATGACGGGGATACCGCCAGCAACGCCAGCCTCGTAGGAAACGATCACATTCTGCTTCGCCGCTGCCTCGAAAATCTCGTTGCCATGGACCGCAATCAACGCCTTGTTGGCGGTGACTACGTGCTTGCCATTTCGGATGGCAGCCAGCACCAGCTCCCGAGCAGTTTCGTAACCACCAATCAATTCGACCACAACATCCACAGACGGGTCGTTCACCACGTCAAAAATGTCGGTACTGAACGGGATATCCCCCAGATCAATATCATTGCGCGGGGTGCGTGTCGCCACCCGGGCAATACGGAGATTGAAACCTGTCCGGCCTGTGATCAGGCTGGCATTACGGGTCAGTACGTTGAACGTACCACCACCGACTGTTCCCAGTCCGCAGATTCCGACATTGACGTCTTTCAAGCTTTCACCTCTGTTCCCGATGGGTTGCTGTGGGGAGCGATAGTATAACGGTTAACGGGCGCCCGAATAAGCCCCGCCTGATGAACAGGCAAACAAGGCATTCCGTAGCCTATCAGAGCAGCCCCAGGCCTTCAGCCAGTTTTTCAGACGGCACATAACCACGCACCATATTACCGTCTTCCAATACGATCGCTGGGGTACCCGTCACACCGACGCGACTACCCAGCTCGAATTGCTCCCTGACCGGGTTCTCGCAGCTCTGATCATCCACGGATCGACCCTGCTTGGCGGCATTCATGGCAGCCTGCGGATCATCGGAACACCAGACGGAAATATACTTGCGAAAAGAGGGCGTATTGGGGCCGGAACGGGGAAAGCCATAGTAATTGACAGTAATACCCAATTCGTTCAGTCGCGGAACCTCGTCATGCAGCTTGCGGCAGTATGGGCAATCGATATCGGTGAACACAGCAATAGAAGCCTTTTCGGTGCCCTTGGCCGGAAAACTGATCAGCCCCTCATCACCGAACTCGTCCATGGTTTGAGCGCGCTGGGACGCCCTGCCCTGTTCAGAGATATTGGCAATACCGTTCGCGGTCACTTTCAGCAGGTCGCCGGTCAGGAGATACTGACCATCGGCCGTTGTGAAAATGGTATCGCCGTTATTACTGTACACCTCGTACAAACCCTCAGCCTCCGACTTGCGGACATCGGATATCTTCAGCCCCGGAATCGCTGCGGTGAGTTTGTCGGCAATCGCATCCTCGACCTCGCCCGCATGAGCAGTGTGAGCGCCAGCCGCCAGAGCCGCGAGCACCAGTGGCAGCAAGGGTTTAAACAAGTTCTTGATCAGCATATTGGTTTCCAGTTTTCCAGAATCACGAAGGTATATAGCCTGTCAGACGGCGAATTCCGCCGAGTTTGTGCGACACCGCTGCCCGCAAAAAGTTCAGTGTACCAAGCGCCATGCCCGCCGACTAACCCGGGATGTTACGACACCCTAACTAACCGCGCGGATGGTGAGCCTGATGCAGCGATTGTAATCGCTGACGTGCCACATGGGTGTATATCTGGGTTGTCGACAAGTCCGAATGCCCAAGTAACATCTGAACCACCCGTAAGTCGGCACCATGATTCAACAGATGCGTCGCAAAGGCATGGCGAAGGGTATGGGGTGACAGATGCTTGTGAATTCCAGAACGGAGTGCGTAATGTTTGATCCGATGCCAGAAGGTCTGCCGCGTCATCGCAGCGGGACGGTTACCCGGAAACAGTGCGTTGCTGGCCCGCCCCTTGAGAAGCTCACCTCGCCCCTCCCTCATGTAACGTACCAGCCAATCAACTGCCTCTTCACCAAGCGGAACCAGGCGCTCCTTGTTTCCCTTGCCAACAATCCTGATCACCCCCTGGCGCAGGTTCACCTCATCCACCGTTAAAGCCACAAGCTCCGAAACCCGCAAACCGCAGCCGTACAGGATTTCCATCATCGCCTTGTCGCGAAGCTCAATGGGCACTTCAGGATCGGGTTCCGACAACAGGTTTTCCACGTCGTCTTCCGACAAAGAATCCGGCAACCGTCGAGGAAGGCGGGGGCTATCTATTCGCAGTGTAGGGTCTTCAGCGATCACGCCTTCTCGCAAAAGGTAGCGGAAAAAACGACGAAGACCGGAGAGGCGACGGGCAGCCGTGGAGGTTTTGAAACCATCAGACAACCCACGGGATATCCAGCCCAGCAAGTCGGTCCGGCGCACCTCGGTCAGCAGGGGCGTTCCCGGCTGCTCCTGCAGCCAGGCCGCCAACCGCTCAAGATCACTCCGGTACGCCTGACGGGTTTTTTCCCCCAAGCCATCTTCAAGCCAGATGGCATCGGTGAAGCGCACAATGACCGCTTCATCCTGCGATCTAAGCTCAACTCTGGAGGTGGGTTTCCGGGGCATGGCGGCCTACTCGAAACGGAACCGAAAAGTTCCGGCAACCGGATACGAAAAAGGCAGCCTTGGGCTGCCTTTTCCTGACGAACTGTACCAGCAACTTCTGCTGATCAGCCCAGCTTTTCCTTGATACGAGCTGCCTTGCCAGACAGGTCGCGCAGGTAGTAAAGCTTAGCCTGGCGAACGTCACCACGACGCTTCACACTGATGCTGTCGATCAGCTTGGAGAAGGTCTGGAAGGTACGCTCAACACCCACACCGTAGGACACTTTCCGTACAGTGAAGGAAGAGTTCATGCCACGGTTGCGCTTGCCGATCACAACGCCTTCGAACGCCTGCAGACGCTCACGGTTGCCCTCGGTAACGCGAACCTGGATCACCACGGTATCACCCGGCGCAAAGGCAGGGATTTCCTTGGTCATCTGCTCTGATTCAATTTGACTGATGATGTTGTTCTTGCCGCTCATCGTATGTGCTCCTGATACCCAATCTTTTAATGCCCTGATGATTCAGAGGCACCCGGTTCGTTCAAAATCTCTTCCAGCAGCTCACGCTCTTCGTCCGTAAACACCCGCTTATCCAGCAGGTCGGGGCGTCGCTCCCGGGTTCGCCTCAACGACTGTTTCAGCCGCCAACGCCGGATCTGATCATGGTGACCGCCTAACAAAACATCCGGCACAGCCTGACCTTCGTAAACCTCCGGCCGGGTGTAGTGCGGACAATCCAGCAAACCGTCAGCAAAGGAATCCTGCTCTGCCGACTGCGCATGACCCAGCGCTCCGGGGATGAGGCGTGTAACCGCATCAATGACAGCCATGGCCGCCAACTCGCCACCGGAAAGCACGAAATCTCCCAGTGACACCTCCCGATCGACTTCCGCCGATATCAGGCGCTCATCAACACCCTCATATCGCCCAGCGACGAGAATAAGACTCTCTTCCGCTGCCAGCGATTCAACCACGCCCTGATTCATCGCCTCCCCCTGGGGAGACAGATAAACCACGCAGGCGCGTCCGGGTGCAGACTCCCTTGCCGCATGGATGGCATCCCGCAGTGGCTGAATTTTCATCAGCATACCGGGGCCTCCACCGTAAGGCCGGTCGTCTACCGTTCGGTGACGATCATGAGTGAATTCCCGAGGATTCCAGGCCGTGAACGTCAACAGACCATCACGAACGGCCCTTCCGGTAATCCCGTAATCCGTCACCGCAGCGTACATCTCCGGGAACAGACTGACTGCGCCAATCCACACCCGTCAGAACTCCGGATCCCAGTCGGCCACCAAACGCGAGCCGGCCAGATCCACACTCCGGACCACTTGGTCCGGAAGATAGGGAATCAGCCGCTCACGCTGGTCAATGGAGGCGTCGGTTGCCCGCACCACCAGGACGTCGTTGGAGCCTGTTTCTATCAGATGATGCACCTTACCCAGGTACTCATCCTCTGTCGTGAAAACGTCAAGGCCTTCCAGTTGATGCCAGTAGTATTCCCCTTCGGGGAGCTGCGGCAATTCCTCGGTAGACACAACAACGTCGGCACCACAGTAACTGCGGGCCACTTCACGATCATCGATACCTTTCAGCCTGACGACGATCCCCTGGCCTTGCCGGCGACCTTCCTCAAGCCTGGCCGGGATACGCTTGCCGTTGTGAACCAAGGTCCAGTCCCGGTAGTTCAGTATTCCGTCCTTGGGGTCAGTATAGGAGTAGACCTTGAGCCACCCCTTAACCCCAAACACCGAGGTAATCTGACCAATCACAGTTTCCTGCGAATGTTGAGCCATACCCTAACCCCGGTGGTGAAACGTTCTTTCAATTACTCTGCAGCAGCGCCTTTCAGCAGCTGTGCAACGCGCTCGCTGGTCTGGGCGCCTTGACCCAGCCAATGATCGATGCGATCACGATCAATACGCAGACGCTCTTCCTGGCCACGGGCAACCGGGTTGAAGAAACCAACACGCTCGATAAAACGACCGTCGCGGGATTTGCGGCTATCTGTCACTGTCAGATGGTAGAACGGGCGCTTCTTGGAGCCGCCACGAGCCAAACGGATTATTACCATTTCGACCAATATCCTGTTCTGTTGTACGAACTTTGTACGATTCACACCCGCCAAGCTTCAGAAATCACTGGCTGACGCGAAGACCCATACTCGAAAGGGGCGCTATTCTATGCTAAATGAACGCCAAAGAAAACAGGGAAAACATCCCGGTTTCTACATACGCCCACGCGGAGGCATACCACCGCCTGCGCCACCCGGCGGCATCATACCGCCAAGACCGCGCATCATGTTAGCCATTCCGCCCTTCTTGCCGAATTTCTTCATCATTTTCTGCATTTGCTTGTGCTGCTTTAGCAGACGATTCACATCCTGGATTTGCGTACCGGACCCCGTCGCAATGCGGCGCTTGCGAGAGTTATTGATCACATCCGGGTAGCGGCGCTCCTTTGCCGTCATCGAGCAGATAATGGCCTCCATCTGCCCCATGGACTTGTCATTGACCTGTTGCTGGGCCATCTGTGCCATCTGGCCCATACCGGGCAGCTTATCCATCAGACCGCCGATGCCGCCCATGCTTTTCATCTGCTGAAGCTGGTCACGGAAGTCTTCAAGATCAAAGCTTTTACCCTTCTTGATCTTCTTTGTCAGTTTCTGGGCTTTCTTCTGATCAATCTTGCGCTCGGCTTCCTCTATAAGGGAGAGCACATCCCCCATACCCAGAATCCGGGACGCCACCCTGTCAGGGTGGAATGGCTCCAGGGCATCGGACTTCTCGCCCACACCCAGGAACTTGATCGGCTTGCCAGTAATGTGACGCACCGACAGCGCGGCACCGCCACGGGCATCGCCATCGGTCTTGGTCAGGACAACGCCCGTCAGTGGCAGCGCATCATTAAAGGCCTTGGCCGTGTTGGCAGCATCCTGGCCCGTCATGGCGTCGACCACAAACAGGGTTTCAACCGGGTTGACGGCTTTATGAAGACGACCAATCTCGCCCATCATCTGCTCATCGACGTGCAGGCGGCCGGCGGTATCCAGAATCACAACATCAACATGTTTCTTGCGGGCTGCATCCATGGCGCCATTGGCGATATCAACAGGGTCCTGGTCCTCAGAACTGGGAAAGAACTCCACACCCACTTCACCGGCCAGCGTTTCCAGCTGACGAATGGCCGCCGGGCGATACACGTCGGCGCTCACCACCAGAACGGACTTTTTCTGCCTTTCCTTAAGGAAGCGGGCAAGCTTGGCCACCGTGGTGGTCTTACCGGCACCCTGCAAGCCGGCCATCATAATCACTGCCGGTGGCTGTACTGCCAGGTTGAGGGATTCGTTGCCATCCCCCATCACGCGTTCCAGCTCCTGCTGGACAACCTTCACGAATACCTGGCCCGGACTCAGGCTACGCTGAACTTCCTGCCCGATTGCCCGCTGACGCACGCCCTCAATGAATGCCTTGACCACAGGCAGGGCAACGTCCGCCTCCAACAGCGCCATGCGCACTTCACGCAGCGTTTCCTTTATATTGTCGTCGGTCAGCCGCGCCTGCCCAGATATCTTGCGCAGACTGCCGGAAAGTCGGTCCTGGAGGTTTTCAAACATGTTGCTCTTCCGTACCCGGATAAATTGGTTGCATGAAACACCGGAACCCGATCAGGTTCCTTGATTCCTGTTGCATAATCGCGACATTATAACCAGACTATCGCCCTGAAACGACCAGCCCGGTCAAATCGGCGTGGAACCCCGCCGATCTCGAGTCAGAAAGTGGTTATAAAAAGGACGTCATGGGAACGTTGATCCTCGCGGTCACTTCGTTATTGCTTTACAGCGTAGGTACCGCCCTGCAGGCTCTCAGCTTCCGGGGACGGGTACACACCAGCATTGCCATCACCACCCTTATCGGCCTGCTGGCCCTGACAGCACATGGACTGTTGATTGCCCAGACCGTTCATCGTGAAGGCGGTTTCGATTTCGGCTTCTTCCAGAGCTCTGTCCTTATTTCCTGGCTGATCGCTTTTTTGCTGCTAGCCCTCAACCTTCGCAAACCGGTACAAAGCCTTTTCCTTGGCGTTTACCCGCTGGCAGCGCTGACCATCATTATGGGTCTGATTACTCACTCCCCTTCCCGATTGGTGCCGGAAGACCACTACGGCATGCTCTCCCATATCGCACTGTCGGTGACAGCCTACAGCCTGTTTACGCTGGCCGCCATACAGGCGGTGCTGCTTTACCTGCAGAATCGCCAGCTCAAACAGAACTATAACAGCGTCCTGATACGCAACCTGCCGCCGCTGCAGACCATGGAGTCATTGCTGTTCGAGCTGGTGTGGGCAGGCGTGGTCATGCTGATTCTGGCCATCGTGACCGGCGCCCTGTTCATTGACGACCTGTTCGCTCAGGATCTGGCCCACAAAACGCTGTTCTCGCTGTTGTCACTCATCGTCTTCATCGCATTGCTGATCGGACGCTACACGAAGGGCTGGCGCGGCATTACCGCCAGCCGCTGGACACTGGCAGGGTGCGCCCTGTTAATGCTCGCCTTCTATGGAAGCAAGTTCGTGCTGGAACTGATCTTTCACCGGGGCGGCTGACGCTACCATGAATTTCCCCGGACAGACACCAACTTGACACCCCGACTTTCAACCACCTATTTTCCCAACTTGTCGGCAACATAAGGACACTCAGTCTTGAACGAAACATCGCTTACTGCGCTGTTCATCATCCTGGCAGGACTCATCCTGCTTTCCGCCTTCTTCTCCAGCTCTGAAACCGGGATGATGTCACTGAACCGGTACCGGCTGAAGCACATGGCCAAGACCGGCCATAGAGGCGCCCGCAGAGCCCAGTCTCTCCTCAATCGCACCGACCAGCTGATCGGCGTCATCCTGATCGGCAACAACTTCGTCAACATCTTTGCCTCAGCCATCGCCACGGTGATCGCCATCCGCATTTGGGGCGACGCCGGGATTGCCATTGCCACCGTTCTGCTGACCATCGTTATCCTGATTTTTGCGGAAGTCACCCCCAAAACCCTTGCTGCACTGTTTCCCGAAAAGATTGCCTTTCCAGCCAGCCACGTACTGGGGCCGCTGCTCAAATTACTCTATCCCGTGGTTTGGGCGGTTAATCTGTTTACAGGCGCCATCCTGAAGATCATCGGCGTGTCCGCCGACGATGCCGCCAACGAGCACCTCAGCCGCGAAGAACTGAGAACCCTTGTAAATGAGGCGGGCGCACTGATCCCAGCCAAACACAAGGACATGCTGGTTAGCATCCTCGACCTTGAGAAAGTGACCGTGAACGACATCATGGTGCCACGCAACGAGGTGGTCGGCATCGATCTGGATGATGACCTGGACACCATCCTGCGCCAACTAAGAAGCAGTCAGCACACTCGCTTGCCGGTGTTCAAGGGGGACATCAACAACATTCAGGGCGTGCTTCACCTGCGCAACGCCTCAAAACTCCTGCTTCACGATGAAATCAACAAGGCCATGCTGATGCAGCTGTGCCGTGAGCCCTATTTCATTCCGGAAAGCACACCCCTCAACACCCAACTGATCAACTTTCAGAAGGAGAAACGACGCTTCGGCATCGTTGTTGACGAGTACGGAGAAGTACTCGGCCTGGCGACACTGGAAGACATTCTTGAGGAGATCGTTGGCGAATTCACCACCGATTACGCCGCCACCAGCCCCGACATCATTCCCCAGGACGACGGCACATACATCATCGATGGTACGTCCGCTGTGCGAACCATCAACAAAACCCTTGGCTGGAAGCTACCTATTGATGGCCCCAAAACACTCAACGGCCTCATCACCGAAACCCTGGAAAACATCCCGGACACCAACGTGTGCCTGAAGGTGGGCGGGCACCGCGTTGAGGTGCTCCAAATCAAGGACAATGTGGTCAAGGCTGCGATCGTTCACCCCAAAAAGAAGAAAAAGCGCGCTATGGGCTAGATCATCTGGCTATAACACCTGACTATTTAGAAAGATCAAATTTTAATATTTTTCTTGACCGAAATGCGGTTCCACCCAAGACTGGAGTCACGCAAAAAATAATAACAACATGCCGTAAGGCATATGATCCGCCGTTCCTTAGGGTGCTTTGGAACATTAGTGGGTTTTGTTAGCGTTTGGTCATGTTACCGTGTGTTAAAATGCGGTAGATTTAACGTATAAAGAAAAAATACAGCTGTAAGCTCGGTCATGTATCCGGTTGAGGCGTACACAGGAGTCGGCCATGAATAAGCAGTCCGGCATACATTATCTCCGCGAGCACCGGGAGGCAGGGAGCTCAAATCCCGTACCTGCGCAGGTGGTTCGCATCCGCGACACTGTCGTTGCTGGACTGGGGGATTTGTTGCAGGGTGCATTTGATGCAGTTGATGACTCGCTGTTCGAGCTGGCAAACAACGCCAGAAGCAACAACGAGCAAAACCGCTATTTCGAGGCCATGCGCGAAATCCGTATCAAGCGGAAGGGTGTAGAGCGTCACTTCCAGAATGCGGTAGCACAACTGTTCGCCAATCCGCCTCAAAGCGGCAGCGTGGCAGCCGACGAAAGTCTAGCCAGCCAGACCAGCTCAGACAGCCTGTCGCTGGTAGGCGACGACGACCTGGAAGAACAGGTTGCCCTCAATGCCATGATCACCAAGTCCAAGGTCCACTTTCAGGGTCCCCTGTTACAACTGCAGACACGCTTCAGCGTGGTTTATCCGGGCGCCAGTGACGAAGCGCCGGTTAACCCCATGGCGCCAGAACATCTCTGCAGCGCCTTTGTGGAAGCCATCCAGGCGCTGGAAATCCAGATACGCGAACGCCTGATTCTGCTCAAGCAATTTGATCGTTACGTTGTTTCCAACCTTGGCATGTTGCTGGACGAAGCCAACCGAATCCTCATCCAGGCCGGCGTGATTCCGAATTTCCGCTACCACGGCAAGGCTGGTAAACAGCAGAGCAAGACAGCATCCGGCACTCACGCTGACGAAACAGGTGGGAACGCCAGCGCGATGACGGAACCCGCTGCTGCGGAAAGTCAGCAAGGGCACCATGAAGGCGCCATGTTCGACCAGATCCGGCAGATGCTGGCGCTCCAGCGCGCCAACGCAGGCATTCCGCCGCGGGCATCCGACCCCAATATTCATGTCGTTGGGGGAGCGGAACTGGCAAGTCTGCTCGGCTCACTTCCCCAACACCCCCCTGGCGAACAGATTAGCGGCAACCTGAGTGCCGGCGAGCCGGTGATGGTTGACCTCCACCAGGTTGTCCAACAGTTGCTGGCACAGGCCGGAACGACCAGCGATGGCAAAAAGCCGGCGTTGGCGGAAATGGACGAGGACCTGATCAACCTCGTGTCCATGTTGTTTGAATTCATTCTCGACGATTACAACCTCTCGGCCCCCGTGCAGGTCCTGATCAGCCGATTGCAGATCCCCATCCTCAAGGTGGTGATCAAGGACAAGTCATTCTTCAGTAAAGCAACTCACCCAGCCCGCCGCCTGCTGAACTCCCTGGCACGGGCCGGCATTGGCTGGAGCGAGAGTGACGAGAAAACCCGCGACAAGCTGTACGAGCAGATCCACGCCATTGTCGTTCGCATACTGAACGAATTCGATGGTGACGTAACACTCTTTGAAACCCTGGGCGAGGAGTTCGAACAGTTCCTGGCAAGGGAAAACCGCAAGTCCTCCCTGGTGGAGCAGCGCACCCGGGAATCCGAGCGCGGACGTATCAAATCGCAGAAAGCTCAGGAAACCGTCGATCAGTTGCTGCAGAAAAAACTGGCGCGATACAAGCTTCAGGAGCCAGTGCGGAACATCCTGATCAACGGCTGGAGCCGGGTGATGTTCCTGGCTTACCTGAGGGACGACGTGGAACACCGCTGGCTACAGACTGTCCGCGTGGTGGATGACCTCATTTGGTGCCTGCATCCGCATCAGGAAGATGAAGAGCGGGATCAGTGGGTTCGCGTGGTTCCCGGCTTGCTGAAGTCACTCCGGGCCGGGCTTGAAGAGGTTTCCTACAACTCATCCAAGCTGGATGAGATGATGGCGGACCTCAAGCACGAGTTAACGGAAGCTTTCCGAGCCAACGCGCTGGCCGAGGCCATGGAGGACTCTCCCGAGCCGGAGCCCGAAGAAGACATCCCCACGGCTCATCAGACTGCCATCGAGCGCCAACAGGAGCTTGAGGACGCCGCCATCGCCGAATATGTGGCACAGATCGATGCTATTGAAATCGGCAATTGGGTGGAGTTCAACCTGGTCAACGGGGCCAGCTTCCGCTGCAAACTGTCCGCCATCATTGAGGAAGCAGACTGCTTTGTTTTCGTAAATCGCATGGGGCTCAAGGTGATCGAGAAAACCCGCACCGACCTGGCGCATGAGATGCGGCGCGGCCGTCTGACCGTCCTTGAGCAGGGAGCGCTGATTGACCGGGCGCTGGACGCAGTCGTGGGCAGCTTGCGGAGCAAGGCAGGTTAAAAGTACTGGGAGCGTCTGAGCAACAATGCTGGAGTATGGCAGTGTTACCGGCCTCCCGGACAAATACCGGATCACCCTGGCGATATCGGTTGCCTTACTGCTTCATACCCTGATAATGGCCACCCTTCCCTATACGGCTCCAAGCGCGGAAAGCCATCGCCAGACGGTGAAAGTGGAACTGGTCAGTCCTGGCAGTATTCCCTTGCCGGAATCCGCCGCCAGCGCGACATCGCCGACTCGCACGACAGCTCCGGACCGCAACACGATCACAACTGAACCAACGCCCACCAGCGACCAGCGTGACCCCGTTGCTGTGGAATCGCCGCAAGTCGACACCAGTCATCCGCGGCACAAAGAACCAACTGCGCGTTCGGCGCCATCACCACAAACACCCGTGATGGAGCCCCAATCTCCAGCACGGACAACGCCCTCGCAGGACTCGGCCGCTACTGCCGCAGGCAACCCGGAGCAACCGGTGGAGGACACGCCGGAAAAGGTCACTCAGATAACATCGTCTCCACGAGATGTGGATCCCTATACGGCAAGCCTGGCCGTACACATTGGTAAGGAACTCGGCAAACGACCGGTTCCTTCCAGCCGCAGTGTCACCGAGCCGGTGAGCAGTCAGCTTGAGCTGAAACTACTCCCAAGCGGAGCACTTACTGGTGCCAAAGTCACCAAATCGACGGGGTTCAACGACATAGACCGAGCGATTTATCAGGCTGCCCTGCTAGCCAGTCCTTATCCAAAACCACCGGAAGAATACTCAGGAAGGAAGCAATTCCGGGTCGAACTCATTTTCGCCCCGGAACGCCTTTAAACGCGGTTAACTCAGGCTTCTGCCTGTTTCGCAGCGGCTTTGACCTGCTCGGCCAGCTCACCACTTTCCGACATTTCGAGAATAATGTCGCAGCCGCCTACCAGCTCACCATTGATATAGAGCTGCGGGTAGGTGGGCCAGCTTGAATAGACCTTGAGGCCTTCACGCAATTCCTGGTTATCAAGAATATTTACAAAGGCGAACCGCTCGCCGCATGCCATCAGCGCCTGGACGGTCTTCGCTGAGAAACCGCACTGCGGAGCCTGTGGAGTGCCTTTCATATAGAGGATAATGGCGTTTTCCTCAAGCTGGCTCTTGATGGTTTCGTTGATGTCCATGAACTCTCACCTCTCATTGGAAACGGGGTCGCCCGGTTGCGACATGCCTGACACTATTGTACACGTCCCGTGACGCTCACCAAACACCGCCTGACACCTGCATATGCCCTGGCGTTGTCTTCAGCCCCCTGACGGGCTAGACTTGAGCCCCTGCCTTTCAGGCAACCTCCGTTTCCGTATTTCCCGCCAGTGCGGCTCTCACCGCGTGCTGGCGTATTGCCGTTTCAGGACAATGACCACCGCGGGCCGGTTGTAACCACGAATAGATCCGGATTTCTTGGATAGGGTTATCGATTAATTAAGGGCCACTCCATGGCAGCAAGACATTTTCTCACACTCAATGACTTAAGCTCCGACGAGCTTGAAAGTCTGGTCGACCACGGCACTAAACTCCGCAACGATTGGCGCCAGGGCGTCGTGCGCGAAACCCTGAAGAATCGTGTCCTGGCAATGATCTTCGAGAAGTCGTCAACCCGTACGCGGGTATCCTTCGAGGCGGGCATGACCCAGCTCGGTGGCGCTGCTCTGTTCCTCTCTCCCCGTGATACCCAGCTCGGACGAGGAGAACCCATTGAAGACTCCGCCATCGTGATTTCCAGCATGGTGGACGCTGTCATGATCCGGACGTTTTCCCACGATACCGTCGACGCATTCGCGGCGGCCTCCAGAGTGCCCGTCATCAACGCTCTGACAGATGATTTCCATCCTTGCCAGCTGCTGGCCGACATGCAGACGTACCGGGAACATCGCGGCAGCATTCGTGGCGGTACGGTTGCCTGGGTTGGCGATGGCAACAACATGTGCCAGTCCTACATCAATGCAGCAACGCAGTTCGGCTTTAACCTGCGCGTTGCCTGCCCGGAGGGTTACGAACCTGACAGTGAATTGCTGAAAACCCATCAGGATCGGGTGTCTGTAGTTCATGATCCGGCTGAAGCCGCCAGAGGTGCTGATCTCCTGGTCACGGATGTCTGGGCCTCCATGGGGCAGGAAGATGAACAGAAAGCCCGTCAGAGAGTCTTCCAGAACTACCAGATCAATCCCTCGCTGATGAAATTGGCGGACAAGGACGCCCTGTTCATGCACTGCCTGCCGGCGCACCGTGGCGAGGAGATATCCGCGGACATGATGGAACACCCGCGTTCGGTGGTCTGGGACGAAGCCGAAAACCGCTTGCACGCCCAGAAAGCGCTGCTGGAATTCCTGATCCTCAATCGACTGGACTGACCGAATGACCGATAGCCTGGCTCAGCCTGCTGACTGGCTGCTGGAAGTAAACAACCTGTCCTGCGGGTATGGCGATGGCTCAGTGGTCAGGAACGTCAACTTTGCCCTCAGTCACGGCGATATCGGCTGCCTGCTGGGCCCCAGCGGTTGCGGAAAAAGCACCATCCTCAGGGCATTGGCAGGATTTCTTCCCATCAATACCGGTGAGATTTGCCTGCAGTCCAGTTCCATCAGCCTGCCCGGTCGCACTCTCGCCCCTGAGAAGCGCCGAATCGGCATGGTGTTTCAGGACTACGCCCTGTTCCCACACCTGACAATTGCCGAAAACGTCGGCTTCGGCTTGCGCAGAGAGGATCGCGAGGAAAAACATCAGAAAGTCACCGAGTTGCTTAAGGTGGTTCATCTGCAGGATCTTGCCGACAACTACCCCCATGAACTGTCGGGTGGGCAGCAACAAAGGGTGGCGCTTGCCCGTGCCCTGGCACCGGAACCCACGTTGATACTGCTGGACGAGCCGTTCTCTAACCTCGACGCAGATCTGCGCCGCCGACTCAGCCTGGATGTGCGGGAAATCCTCAAGACACTGGGCATCAGTGCCATCCTGGTCACTCACGATCAACAGGAAGCCTTCGCCATGTGTGATCAGGTGGCGGTTCTGAAAGACGGCGGAATACAGCAATGGGACGTGCCCTACAACCTATACCACGAACCCGCCAACCGTTTTGTTGCAGGTTTCGTGGGCCAAGGAGGCTTCGTTCCAGGAAAAGCGTTGGGGCCGGACACGATTGAGTCCGAGCTGGGGGTCATCCGCGGCAACCGCGCCTACACCTGGCAACCCGGCACGCTGGTCGACGTGCTGATCCGGCCAGACGACATCGTCTACGATGCCAGCTCCGAACTTAAGCCAAAGGTGGTGGAAAAGACCTTTGCCGGGACGTCGACGCTCTATCGCTTTCGCTGCTCGGAAGACACCGAGTTCGAGGCCCTGTTCCGGAGCCATCTGGACTTTCACCTGGGCGAACACGTGCCAGTCCGGGTGGAGGCAGACCATCTGATCGCCTTCGAGAAAACCTGAGAGCCCGAGCCTCAGTTATTACAAACCCGCTCCACGGAATCCAGCCAGCCGGCGTACAGGGTCTCCCGCAGTGCCGGCTTCATAGCCGTCTCGAAGCGATGTTCCCGCTCCCAGAGTTGTGCTATCTCGTCCAGCCCCTGGTATACACCGGCCTGCAGCCCGGCCAGATAGGCCGCCCCCAGAGCCGTGGTCTCTGTCACGCGGGGGCGGTCCACTGGCACGTTGAGGATATCCGCCAGAAATTGCATCACCCAGTCGTTGACCACCATGCCACCATCCACCCGCAATGCCTGTAGGGACGCACCATCGTTCTGGATGGCGCGGATCAGGTCCTTGGTCTGATAGCAGACGGATTGCAGGCCGGCGGTGACGATCTCGCCGATTCCGGTGTCCCGGGTAAGGCCAAGAATCGCCCCGCGGGCGTGAGGATCCCAGTGTGGCGCACCCAGACCGGTAAAGGCCGGAACCAGATAAACAGGGTTTTCCGCCCCCACTTTCGAGGCGTAATCAGAGGATTCGCTGGCGTGACTGATAAGCTTCAACCCGTCCCTGAGCCATTGCATGGCGGCGCCGGCAACAAAGATGCTGCCTTCCATGGCGTAGCACGGTTTGCCATTCAAACGATAAGCCATGGTTGTCAGCAACCGGTTTTCGGAGCGTAGCGCCTTTTCGCCGGTATTCAGCATCAGGAAACAACCGGTGCCATAGGTGCTTTTCGCCATACCGGGCTCGAAACAGGCCTGCCCAATCAATGCTGCGTGCTGGTCGCCTGCGATGCCTGCGACCTGCACCGATGCCCCCAGCCACTGCCTGTCAGTGGTGCCAAAATCCGCGGCAGAATCGAGCACTTCCGGCAACAGCGCCCGGGGAACCCGGAAGAGGGTCAACAACTCGTCGTCCCATTGCTGACTATGGATATTGAACAACGCCGTGCGCGAGGCGTTGGTGGCATCGGTCTTGTGGGAGCGCCCACCAGTCAGATTCCAGAGCAGCCAGCAGTCCACAGTACCGAAGGCAAGCTCGCCAGCTTCCGCCCTCTGACGGGCACCGTCCACATGGTCGAGTATCCAGGCAATCTTGGTGGCGGAGAAATACGGGTCAATCAAGAGGCCGGTGCGTTCCACCACCCTACCTTCATGGCCATCGGATTTGAGTTTGGTGCAAACAGACGCTGTGCGTCGATCCTGCCAGACAATCGCGCGGTGAATTGGCTCTCCGGTTTTCCGATCCCAGATCACCGTGGTTTCCCGCTGATTGGTGATGCCGATACCTGCCAGGGTTGAGGCATCCAGCCCTGACGACTCGAGAACCTCCCTGCACACCGCCAATGTACTGTGCCAGATTTCGCCGGCCTCATGTTCCACCTGGCCATCTTTCGGAAAGTACTGGTGAAATTCCTGTTGCGCCGTGGCGATGGCTTGGCCGGAGGCATTGAAAATGATCGCGCGGGAACTGGTGGTCCCCTGATCGATGGCGAGCAGGTGCTGGGTCATGGGGCGTCCTTTCAGGTGCTTCAGCATTGTTCTGGTCAATGCTGCAATCTTCTCAAAGGATTGATAAGAACGCTACGGTAAAGTCGGGCATAAAAAAAGGGCCGGAAAACCGGCCCTCAAATGACGAATGAAACAAGGAAAGTTCGTAAGAACTACAACCTCAAAAGTCATCCCTTACACATTTAGTATCGGCTCGGATTGCCCAGCCTTCAGTTGAGGTTGTGTTGCGCCTTTGTTACATCAGGTTAGGGGCTGAGAGGCGCATCACAAAACGGCTTAGAGGGTGTGCTCCACCGGCTTCTTGCGAGGCCAGACCAGACTGAAGCGGGCTCCGCCCAACTCGTCGCTGCGACTGACAAACGCCTGCCCGCCATGCCAGTAGAGGATTCTCCTGACAATGGAGAGGCCAAGGCCATAACCGCCCGAGGTTCGGGTACGGCTGTCATCGAGGCGAGCAAATGCAGTAAACACTTTTTCCCAATCCTCTTCGGGAATACCAGGGCCGTCATCCTCCACATCAATGCGGCAATTATCCTCATCAAACTGGCAGTGGACTTTCACGCGGCCGGCCGCGTAGCGTGCAGCGTTTCCTACCAGATTCTGAACCGCCCGGTGCAAATACCGAGGCTCCACATCAGACAGTGACCAACGCTCGGATTCATCGTCAATGTCTGCCTCGATGGTGTGGTCCGGGCGGACCATCTGCTGCTCGCTCACCACCTGGCGAACGATATCACTGACCGACCGCTCCTGAAGCGCAAATACGGGACCACCCTGCTCCAACCGGGCGTAGGTCAGGATTTCATCGATCAGCTCATCAAGCTCCTGGATGTCGCCGTCAATGCCATCAAGCTGCTTCTGGAGCGCCTCCGGAGAATTGGCGCTTTCGATCATCTGGACACCGAATCGAATACGGGCAACCGGTGTTCTCAGCTCATGGGAAACCGCGTGGATCATTTCCCGCTGAACCCCTACCAGCCGCTGGATATGCTCCGCCATACCGTTGAAGGCTGCGGCCAACCGGGACACAAGGCGACTGTCGCCTGCATCCACCCGCGCCCCCATCTCGCCGCGGGCTATGCGGATTGCCACCGACTCCACGGCCCGGAGATTGCTGTCTACATCCCTTAACGCCAGATAGAGAGCCAGTGCGAGAACGCTTCCCGCCACTACGAGCAATAGCAGCATTACCGGCCATGCCCAGGGACTGAAGGGCGCGGGCATGGCCATGTCCACGAGAGTGCCATCTTCCAGACGGATCAACACCTGGGCACGATCCCGGGAGGGATGATGGTATAGCGAGATACCCCGCTCGGAGACGCGTTCGAGAACCTCGGAATCCGGAAGTGCAGCCTGATCTCGAACCGGCAGCAGCTCTACCCCGAGCGTATCGGATAGCTGCGACATGGCACCTTCCCGGCCATCCGAAGACATGTCATCAAGATGCAGGCGAGCGATGAGAGCGGTTGCCTCGGCAACATCGCTGTAGATATCCCGAAATCGCAGGTCGATGATCCCACCGCTATCGTTCCGGACCATCACCTGCTGGCCGATACTGGTGTCCATCGCCACTACCTGGCCATAGGAAAGGCGCTCCATGATGACATCGGACACCGACAGGTTACCCGGCGGCGTCACCCGGAAATCGTAGAAAGACTTGAGCCAGGGATACTGTTGCTGAGGATGAGGAGTCGCGACAAGCCAACGCAACAGGGGCTCTGAAAAACGCTCCTGCCAGTACTGCTCCCTGACGGAATTCACACCCAGGAACAATGCGACACAAAACAGGAGAATCAGAAAGGTAAGACCAATCAGCCGGGCGTAAAGCTTGAGAAAAAACTTGAGGGGCATTGCGATAACCCTGGCAATGAACGCCGGCCCCGCCGGGCCAGCGCCAGAGACTGAACAGTCAGGCTTCCTTTACGAACAGGTAGCCTTTGCTGCGTACGGTTTTAATGCGCCTCGGGTGGATGGGATCGTCGCCAATCTTGGGACGTATCCTCGAAACCCGGACATCGATCGAACGGTCCTGGCCATCGTATTCGATCCCTCTCAGGGCGGTGAAGATTTCCTCCCGACTGAGCACTCGGCCAGCATTGCTTGCCAATAGCCAGAGCAGGTCGAATTCCGCGCTGGTGAGGTCGATACTGTCGTCGCTCAACCATGCTTCACGCATTGACCTGTCCACCACCAGGTTGTTGAACTGCAGTCTGACCGGTTCTTCACCGCTACCCTCTTCCGCAGCCACCGAACCATTCTCGGTAACCCGCCTCAGCAAGGCGCGGATTCTCGCCAGCAGCACCCTTGGCTGAACCGGTTTGCCGATGTAATCGTCGGCACCCATTTCCAGGCCGAGCACCTGGTCCAGATCGTCCGTGCGGGCAGTAAGCATGATAATCGGGCCTGGATAAAAAGGCCGCGCACGCCTGCAGATAGACAGTCCATCCTCACCCGGTAACATCAGGTCAAGCACGACCAGGTCCGGCTGTTCCTTGCGAATGCGCTCCACCGCGTTCCCACCGTGAGTTTCGAGGGTGACAGTCAACCCGTTACTCTCCAGGTACTCCCTGGTCAGCTCTGCCAGCCTCTCATCATCTTCGACTATAAGAATCCGCCAACTTTCGTTCGTCTGTTCCACGCCATCCATCTCTGATTTTGTTTTTCCGGTTTCTGAAACGTCCGGCCAACGTCACCCCACATGGCCGGAACAGAGCTGCCTGTCAGAAGATCAGCTACCCAACTGACAATACAGGCTACCTCCTGTAACAGCAATTATACATGCTATTCAGAAATATACATGGAACCGCCTGTTCGTTACAGCCCGTGACAAAGGTCACACCTCCACACCGATAACGGGACTTGTCACAAAGTCGTCATCCCCCGTTCATTCCGATGTCACACGGGATTCATAGCCTTGTCGAAAAGTGGAAACAAAGAGGCATTGCCATGAACGCCCAGACCGCCCGCCTGTCACGCTCGGCCCGACAGCTCAAAACCGTCATTACCCAACAGCCGGATCTCGTTGAATCCGCTCAGAAATTGCGCTATCAGGTTTTCTCGGAAGAGTATGGTTCTGACCTGGGGGCTACCGTCCCTGGCATTGATGCGGACGAGTTTGACCGATTCTGCGATCATCTGATTGTCACCGATGAGACCACCGGTGAACTGGTCGCTACAACACGAGTGCTTCACCACAGCCAGGCCATGGAAGCCGGAGGCTTCTATTCCGAGGGTGAGTTCGAACTCTCTTCCCTTTACCAACTCCCCGGGACTGTCGCCGAGCTTGGGAGAACCTGCGTGCACCCGGACTATCGTAATGGTGCGACCATCAGCCTGTTGTGGGCATCCGTTGCGGAATACCTGGTATCGCGAAACGTGGATTACCTGATTGGCTGCGCCAGTATCGGTATGTCAGATGGCGGCCTGAAAGCCTGGCGCATAGCCCGATACCTGCAGCGGGAATTCCTGGCCGGCGAGGAGTACCGGGTAACCCCGTTACGGGCAATGCCGCACCTGACCCACACTGTCAGCGAGGATCGCCCGGTGGACGTTCCCGCGCTGATCAAGGCCTACATGCGCCTCGGCGCCCGCGTCTGCGGCGAGCCCTGCTGGGACCCGGACTTCCGTTGCGCAGACCTGTTGGTGGTGCTGGACGTCAACAACCTGGCCAGTCGCTACAGCCGCCATTTCATGCGTAAACAGGCCCAGTAGACAACCGGGACTACCCTGGCAACCCGAGGATTGGTTATGGAACTGATACGCCTGACCGCAAGACTGGTACTCTTTACCGGCTTCATGGGCCTGACGGCAACGCTTGCCGGCACTCTGTTACTGGTTGAGACCCTGTTCCGCTGCCAAATCGACCGCGCGCCCTTCGCCCGCATCTGCTTTAACGGAGCCAGTCGCTGCCTTGGCTTTCGCATGTCCACGCAGGGCACCTTCAGCAACAGGCCCGTGCTCTATGTCAGCAACCACATCTCCTGGTCGGACATTCCTGTACTTGGCGGACTGGTGCCCCTGCGCTTCCTGTCCAAAGCGGAAGTTGGCCGCTGGCCGGTGATCGGTTGGCTGGCCACGCAGGCGGGCACGCTGTTCATTCAGCGCGGCAGTGGCAAAGCCGGCCAGGCCCGCGACGAAATTGCCCGCACCCTTCTGAACGGGCAGTCGGTGCTGGTGTTTCCCGAAGGCACCACCACAGCCGGAGTGACCGTCCTGCCCTTCCATAGCCGGCTGCTTCACGCCGCGGCGGATGCAGGCGTGGACATACAACCTCTGAGCATCGGTTATTTGAGAAATGGCCATCCCGACCATTTGGCGCCGTTCATTGGTGACGATGAGTTTCAGCATCATCTAATGCGCATGCTGCGCCAGCCGGCGGTCGAGGTCGGCGTTATCGCCCATCCGGTGGTGACGATCGACGACAGCACGGACTTGACAGATGTAACGCGGGATTTGCGGCAGACAGTACACGAAGGGTTGCGGCAGATTCAGGCGGGACGCCTTTCAGACCAGGCATCAGACGGGCCGACAGCGGTTGCCGGCCCGGAGCTGTAATTCAGCTCAGCGGATGGCCGGCGTTGATTTCCTCTTCCGTGGCTTCACGCTTACCGATGATCTCCAGATCAAAGTACAGGGTAAAACCCGCCAGCGGATGATTGGCATCCACGCGCACCAGATTGCCATCAATGCTTACCACCTGTACCACCTGGGCCGTGTCGCCGGTGTTGGTTTGAAACTTCATCCCTACCTGCAGGTTCTCCACGTTCTCGAACATGGAACGGGGTACTTTGCGGATCAGCTCCGGATTATGTTCTCCATACGCCATGGCCGGAGGTACGGTCACTTCCAGGCAATCACCGACATTACGGTCTTTCACCGCTTTCTGGATGCCTTCGATGATTTCCGGGCTGCCTTCCAGGAAATGAAGCGGCTCGCTGCCCTCGGAGGTGTCAACCAGCTCACCGAGCTTGTTCTTGAGGACATAGTGGACGGTTAATACAGCAGGTTTTTGCATCAGGCGTTTGTGTTTCCTGTATTCGGGGGTGTATCAGTCAGATTCAGGCCATGGATAACCAGGCGCCGGTCCAGTCTCGCCTTCAGGCTCCGGGGTTTATCCAGGCTCATGCGCTCCAGCAACGGCTGGTAGCGATTGTCGTCGTCGTTTGCCTTAACGGCGCGCCACAAAGTCAACAGTTTACCACGACGAGTCGCCGTTGCGGCCTTCAGAGTTTGTAAAGCCTTGCCCAGCCGGAGTTCTTCATCGGTAAAGTCCCGCCCGAACGGGAATGCTGGAAACATATCCGTGTCTCCGGCGATCTTTACAGCCTCTCCAACCGCCTCCGGCGTGTTATTGCACCAGTGCTCAGGCAGACGAAACGAAGCATCCACTTTTCCCGCTTTCTGGGCCTGCTTGAGCAAATCGGCCTGGAAACGGGAATCTGCAATGCGGATCAGTTGCAGGTATACCTGCTCGTCGGACTGCCCCCTCAGATCCGCAATACCGTACTCGGTGATGACTATGTCGCGAAGATGACGGGGAATGGTGCAGTGCCCGTAACTGAAGACAATGTTGGACAGTGTTTCCTCACCGGACTTACGGGTGCTGCGCAGGGTCAGGATAGACCGCGCGCCCGGCAGCTCGTGGGCCATGGCGACAAAATTGTACTGGCCGCCAACACCGCTGACCACACGGCCGTCTTCCAGCCCGTCGGACACGGCCGCACCGCTTAGCGTATGCATCATCGCCGAGTTGATAAACCGGCCATGCACCCTCTGTGCAGCTTTCAGACGCTGGTTGCCGAATGCGTGGTCATATAAGTGGTTGATGTAGTTGACGCTGGTCATGCAGATGCGTTGGCGGTCGTGCGGTGACAGGTCCCGCAACCGCTGGTAGAAGGCTTCGGGGCCGACGAAGAAGCCACCATGCACCACAATCCCTCCGGTCAGTGACTTTCCCAGGGCCAACGACTCAATGGCGCTTCTCGCCTCCTCACTGTCGAGATCCGGATCCAGGGATTGCTCGCCCACACGCAACCGCCCGCCTTTGAACTCGACCTCCGGATTAAGGATGCCGTAACGACACAGCCACTGCACGTCCCTGGCCCGTAACGGCGAGTCGATCAACTGTTCCCGCCGCAGGACATCCAGGGTGTCGAGAGAAACACTGTGAGTAAGTTCGCCCCGGTTTATCAATGTTTGCAGTCCGGCATGATCAAACACCTCGCGGGTCAGGACACCCGCCTCCATGAGGTAAATAAAACCATCCACCATCATTTCACTGCAGCCGTAGAGTCCCTCCTCGAAGACATCCGTGCCACCGCACTCGGAAACCACCGGGAAGCGGTCTGCCACCTTCAGGTGATCAAACACCTGCGTCCAATGCTCGTTGTGACGATGCCGCAGAATCGCGCTGTGAACCAACGCCGCGCCCAGCGAGCCAATCCCCACCTGCAAGGTCCCTCCATCCCGGAGCAACGCACTGGCGTAGAACCCGATAAGGTGATCCTCCGGGCTGACCGACATTTGTGGTGCCGAAAACAGGGGGTAGTCGGAGGCGGCATGCTCCAGGACGATATCAAACTGGCCCGTCTCGACGGCGGCGTCATTGCCGAGAAAGGGCAAATGGCTGTTGGTCTCTGCCACCAACGCCACGGGGGTTCCGGCCGCTTCCCGCGCCCGTAACAGGGGCAGCAGGTCCAGACTCAGATCCGGGTTGCAGCTCAGGCTAACGTAGCCTTCCTGATCCGGCTCGGTCGCCGGAGCCACCATCTGGCCGACGACATTGACACCGAGCGCCATAAGGTCACGCACTGCATGGGTGTAGTTGGTACAGACATAGTTGCGCTGTTGGTCCTTGTTATTCAGGAAGGACCCGGCCTTGAAGAAGAACTCGGATACCCGCACGTTCTCGGGCAAACGCTGACCAATCACGTCCCGTGCGTAATCAAGTTCCGGAATCCGCCCGTACAGGCGCTCGGCGAACGGGCCCATGAAACGCTTTTCCAGCGATGAACTGCCACCGGGCGCGGTCAGGGATAGCGCCGTGACAATGTGAAGCTCTATGGACGGATCGTCCTTGGCACGCTGGTAGAGAGCATTGGCAAAACGTATGGGTTTACCAAGCCCCAGTGGCAGGCCGAGTGTGATGCGCTTACCCACCCGGCGAATCAGCTCGTCTACACAGGCGCTGCTGTCTGCGAGCGTTACCGGTTGTTCCTCCACCATCGCGGCCATAGTGTTACTCCCTTAGTTGCCGTCAGAATGCTTACCGATATGGATAATCACATGTGCCATTGCGACAGGCAATGCACTGAGACAGATAAGCGGTGGCGAGGATTCGTGGGAGGTCAGTCAGGGTTCAGGAGGAGAAAACGTCGGCGGGAGTTCAAAAATTCCAGCGAAGGTTGAGGCAGGCGCCCTCTTCAAGCAATGCAATACCGTGGTCCGGCTTGGCACGATCAGACGCGTAGGACTTCTTTCCCGAATCTGAGCCGCTGAGACTGAGGCTCAGCAGGCGAGAACCAATGGTCGCATACATGTCGGATTCTTCACGCTCGAAGTCACCCGACATCTCTTCCTGAAGCTGATACACGTTCTCGGCCGGAACTTCGTCTGCAAACACACGTTCGCTCGCTTCGGCGCGAACGACGAAGGCGATCATGTTGAGTGCAAGTAGTGCGACGAAGATACGGATAATCATAATAATTCTGGCGACCTGTAATCGAAGCGGAATTCTACTGTCATGTAATGCTTAAGTCTAATGATTAAAGGTCAGAAAGATGTGATTTTGCACACAAAAGCGCCGCTTTTTTGTCACGGGATCACCGCATTTTTGTCAAGAAAACAGCAATCTTTGTTGCAAACTGTAAGCACCCCACTCTGCCGCCTGTAACGGTCAGAGTGGCTGCTTCACGATGGGAGTTGTTAAAAAACCGTAACGCTTGCAGGATTAAGGGCAGGGGTAGGTGTACACCTGGTTAAGGTTTTCTATCTCCCCAAGCACCTCTTCGCTCAGGGACACCGACGCTGACCCCAGGTTTTCACGAAGCTGCTCAAGCGTCGTGGCCCCAATAATGTTGCTGGTAACGAAATCACGGCTGGTCACGTACGCCAGCGCCATCTGTACCGGTGACAGCCCGTGGCTGGCCGCCAGGTCTACGTAGGCTCTGGTCGCCTCGGCACCACGACCGCTGGTGTAACGGGTGAAGCGCTCAAACAAGGTCATCCTGGCGCCTTCCGGGCGCTTGCCATCAAGATACTTGCCAGAGAGCATGCCGAAGGCCAGCGGGGAGTACGCGAGCAGACCAACCTGTTCACGGCAGGCAATTTCCGCCATTCCCACCTCAAACGTGCGGTTGAGCAGGTTATAGGGGTTCTGGACGCTGACCACCCTGGGCCAGTCATGCTCCCGGGCCAGCCTGAGGTATTCGTTCGTTCCCCATGGGGTTTCGTTGGAGATTCCTACGTGGCGGACTTTGCCTTCTTTGACCAGCTCCGCCAGTGTGCCCAGTGTCTCTTCAATGGGGGTCGCCTGCTCGTCCACACTGTGCCGGTACCCCAGCTTGCCAAAGAAATTGGCGTTACGATCCGGCCAGTGCACCTGATAGAGGTCGATATAATCGGTCTTGAGCCGGCGCAGACTGTCTTCACAGGCCTGACGAATATGGTCCCGGGTCAGGCGCGGGCCATCCCGGAGGTAACCCAGTCCATTACCCGGCCCCGCCACTTTGGAAGCAATCACCAGATCGTCGCGACGGCGCCGCTTCGCCAGCCAGTTGCCCAGATAGCTTTCCGTGAGGCCCTGGGTTTCAGCCCGCGGGGGCACCGGGTACATCTCCGCGGCATCGATGAAATTAATGCCCTCGGAGGTGGCCAGGTCCAGCTGCTCAAACGCTTGCTGTTCGGTATTTTGCTCGCCCCAGGTCATGGTGCCCAGGCAAATCTCGCTTACATCAATGTCGGTCCTGCCGAGCTTGCGGGTTTTCATGCGTACTCCCGAATCTGATTGGTGAAAAAGGTAAAGGGATTGTCACGGGATTGTCCCGGAACTGTCATGCCAGGTTTCCATAGTGGAGGCATGAAAGAGGAAACCACAGGTAACACCGCGATGAGAGTCACCCAGGCTTCAGGGCGCAAGCACCACATTACCATTGTTTCGGAGACCTTTCCTCCGGAAATCAATGGCGTGGCGAACACCCTCAGGCACCTATGCCTGGGCCTGATGCAACGTGGCCACAAGGTAACGGTCATCCGTCCACGCCAGCGCCATGAATCAAAAGGGCGATTCGAAGGTGCCGGGGAATGCCTGTTTTCCGACGAGCAAGTTGTGACCGGCCTGCCGCTACCGGGTTACAGTGACCTGAGGTTCGGAATGACCCGGCCGGGCTTCCTGGCCTCACTCTGGAAGCATCAACGCCCGGATGCCATTTACGTTGCCACTCAAGGCCCCCTCGGCGTAGCGGCCGTTGCGGCCGCCAGACGGGCCGGCATCCCGGTCAGTTCCGGCTTTCACACCAACTTCCATGCCTACAGTCGCTACTATGGTGCCGGGTTCCTGGAAAAACTGTTGTGCAGCTACGGCCGTTGGTTTCATAACAGGACGGCCATAACACTGGTCCCCACCCGGAAAATCGCACAGACCACCCATGACATGGGCATTCAACCGACATCGGTCTGGAGTCGCGGCGTTGACTGCACCCGTTTTTCGCCCCACAAACGGGACGCGGTGCTCCGGCAACAATGGGGGCTGCAAGCCAACGACCGCGCGGTACTCTATGTTGGTCGCCTCGCTCCGGAAAAAAACCTTCAGATGGCGGTGTCATGCTTTGAGCGTATCCGCGGGCTGCACCCCTGCGCGAAATTCATACTCGTAGGTGATGGGCCGATGCGCAAGCGCCTTGCCGAACGCCATCCGGATTACGTTTTTGCAGGAACCCGCCGTGGCGAAGATCTGGCCCGGCACTATGCCTCCGGTGACATCTTCCTGTTCCCCAGCAAAACCGACACCTTCGGCAACGTGGTTACTGAAGCCATGGCCAGCGGCCTGGCGGTGGTTGCTTTTGACGATGCCGCCGCCAGCGAACATATCCGCCATGAAGACAACGGCATGAAGGCTCAGCTCAGCAACGACGAAGGCTTTGTCGATCATGCCCTGCGCCTGGCTGACCAGCCAACCCTGATGAACAGGGTACGGGCACAGGCACGCCTGGACGCACTGGACCTGAATTGGGCCGCACAGGTTGAGCAGTTCGAACACCTGATACTGAACCAGCCACTGAGGAACAGCTACAATGCCCTCCACAAGCAAGGCATCTCGCTTCTTTAACGTGGTGGATCAGAGGGAATTTGCCCTCTGCCAGTCCATCAATCGCTCTCTGCGGTTTCGACCGGTTCAGGGGTACTTTAAGGTTGTCAGCCGGCTGGGTGATGGTTGGCTATGGTATCTGGTCATCCTGTCGATGCCAGTGCTTATGCCTCAGGCCGGGCTCGCCATCGCGCTGCTGATGGTGGCTACCGGCCTGACCTGTACCATTACCTACAAGCTGCTGAAGCGCTGGCTGATCCGCGAGCGCCCGTTTATATCGTTTCCTTCGATAAACTGCGGCACACCGCCCCTGGACCGTTACAGCTTTCCGTCCGGCCACACCCTACATGCCGTCTGCTTCAATACGGTGCTGGCCATGACAGCGCCTGAGGTGGCCTGGCTGTTGTTGCCGTTCACCCTGAGTGTTGCCGCCTCCCGGGTCGTGCTCGGCCTTCATTACCCCAGCGATGTAGCGGCAGGCGCCTTGATCGGCGGTTGCCTGGGCCTGGCTTCGGTTAACGGCCTGTACGACCGGTTTATTCAAATAGCCGCAGTTGCATAACCGGCGACTCATCACTCCGAAAGCGCACGCCCAGCCCCAACAGGCGCACCGGGCGGCCCGTATCAGTCACCAGTTCATCCAGCAGCGGCTGATAGTCTTCCAGCTCGGGCTCCTGAATCCGGTCGCGCACACGCTCCAGGGTATGGGTGGAAAAGTCGCTGTAACGAATCTTGATAAACAGCTTGTGAATGGGTTTTCGGCCGGCCTTGCGGCTGAGCCGGAGGTTCAGATCGGCCACCAGCGAGGCCATCACCGACTCGCAGGCGCGCTTGTCCGGCAGGTCCTGGGAAAAGGTCCGTTCCACGCTGACGGACTTGGCAATGCGCGACACCACCACATCCCGATCATCACGGCCGAACGCCATTTCCCGCAGCCGGTACCCCTGCTTGCCAAACTTCTCCGGCAGGGCTTCAGCGGGTAGCGCCTGAATGTCGCCACAGGTGGCAACGCCCATCGTGTGAAGTTTGCCAGCGGTCACTTGCCCCACGCCAAAAAGCTTTTCGACCTTCAGGTCCTGAACGAAACCCTTGACGTCCTCAGGGCGGATCACGAACAGGCCGTCAGGTTTTTTCCAGTCACTGGCAATCTTCGCCAGGAACTTGTTGGGGGCCACACCGGCGGAAATAGTGATACCCACCTCATCTTTCACTCGTTTGCGCAAGTACTGCGCCATCAACGTGGCACTGCCCTTATGCTCGGTTACCTCGCTGACATCCAGGAAGGCTTCGTCCAGCGACAGCGGCTCCACCAGATCGGTCAATTCCCTCAGAATGGCCATCACCTGTTTCGACACCGCCCGGTAGCGGGCCATATCCGGCGGCACGGTCACCAGGCCGGGGCACAAGCGCCGGGCTTCGCCGCCAGGCATGGCGGACCGCACGCCAAAAGCCCTCGCTTTATAGTTGCAGGTGGTAACCACTCCGCGGCCACCTTCGCCACCCACGGCCAGCGGAACTTCCCTTAATGAGGGATCGTCCCGCATTTCCACGGCGGCGTAGAAGCAGTCGCAATCTACATGGATAATCTTGCGCTGGGCCATGACTCTTCAATCAAGTAAATTATCTGTACATATGTACAGCCTTGTATCTTACGGTAACATGCTGAGAATGTCAGGAGCTCCGAGTAGCAACTCCCAACGACGACAGAGACAGGTGTGAGCAATCATGACAAACCCGATCCCAGAACAATCGCAGACGGAAATCGAAGCCGCCGCGTTTCGAAAGCTGGTCAACCATCTGCGCGAGCACACCGAGGTCCAGAATATTGACCTTATGAACCTGGCAGGGTTCTGTCGCAATTGCCTCTCCAAATGGTATCGCGCCGAAGCCGCCGAGAGAGGCTTCGAGCTGTCTGACCCGGACGCCCGGGAGATCATCTATGGCATGCCTTATGAAGAGTGGAAAGCCCGCTATCAGCAAGGGCCCAAACAGGACCACAAGGCATGAACGTCAATGACGCGGTTCGTATCCACCTGGCATCGGTTGAGGCCGGTCATGGCGATTTTGACGATACCCTGGCGCTGATTGACCGATTCTTCGACTATCAGCCCACCGGGTTTCACAACGGACCGCTGTACAATGGCACCGGCGAGAACGCCGGTTCATGCCGGGTATTTTCCCTGGCCCAATACTGCAACCTGACCGAATCCGACACGCTGCGTCTGTTTGCCCAGCACTACCAGCAAGTGCTGGACGAACCGGCAGGTGAAAGCCATGGCAATATCCGCCAGTTCATGGGCACCGGCTGGTCCGGTATCCGCTTTGACGGCCCGGCGCTTCGCAAACGCCCGGGCACCACTCAGGACGACACCACGGAAGAGACCCATCCATGAGCGAGACCGCCGTATCCGGGGTAAAGCAGTGCTTCCAACTGAAGAGTGCGAACGTTTCCATGACCGCACTGGAGCTGTATTTCTTTGACAATGACGACTTCGAAAGCACGCTCAGAGACAAAATCAGCCAGGCCCCCGGATTCTTCAAGGACATCCCCCTGATCATCAGCCTGGAAAAGTATGAGGGGCTGAGCAGCGAACTGGATTTTTTCAAGATCATCGGCGCCTGCCGCCGCCACAACATCCATGTCATCGGCGTACGCGGTGGCAACGATGATCAGCGCCGCCTCGCCCGCGGTGCGTCATTGGCGCTGCTTCCCGGTGGCAACCAGCGCGACCGGGACATCGATACCGCGCCGGCCACGGAATCGGCCGCCACTGAACCGACCGAAAACCCGACTCCCGCCAGGGTCGAGAATCCGGGTGAGCCAGCGCCCGCGAAAATCATCAACCAGCCAGTCCGTTCGGGCCAGCAGGTTTACGCACCCGAGGGCGACCTGATCATCCTTGCACCAGTTCAAGCCGGCGCCGAAGTGCTTGCGGCCGGCAACGTTCATGTGTACGGACCATTGCGCGGGCGGGCCCTCGCGGGTATTCACGGCGCGGAACATGCACGGGTATTCTGCCAGTCTCTTGAAGCAGAGCTTGTGTCCATCGCCGGACACTATAAAATCTCCGAAGATCTTCAGGACAACGGCTGGAAAACCGCCGTACAGATCCAGCTCAGGGATGACCTGCTGGTGGTAACGCCACTGGAGAAGGCCTGAAAAGAACGTAACTACCCGCACAGGCGGGAAAAACGACGAATCCACCGCAAAACAGGAATGCAACCTTGGCTAGAATCATTGTCGTTACCTCAGGAAAAGGTGGCGTAGGTAAAACCACAACCAGCGCCTCTATCAGCACCGGCCTGGCGAAGCGAGGCCACAAAACCGTGGTGATCGATTTCGACGTGGGCCTGCGCAACCTGGATCTCATCATGAACTGCGAACGCAGGGTGGTGTACGACTTCGTGAATGTGATCCAGGGCGAAGCCACTCTCAACCAGGCTCTGATCCGGGACAAACGGGTCGACACCCTGTATATCCTGCCGGCCTCCCAGACCCGGGAAAAGGAAGCCCTGACCAAAGATGGCGTTGAGAAGGTGATCAACGAGCTGTCCGAGCGGTTTGACTACATTGTCTGTGATTCTCCCGCCGGCATTGAGCATGGCGCCCTGATGGCGCTCTACTATGCCGATGAGGCGGTGGTTGTTACCAACCCGGAAGTGTCCTCGGTGCGGGATTCAGACCGTATTCTCGGCATCCTGCAGAGCAAATCGCGGAGAGCCGAGATGGGGCAGGACCCCGTAAAGGAACACCTGCTGCTATCCCGCTACAACCCGGATCGGGTGGAGAAGGGCGAAATGCTTTCCGTGGCCGATGTGGAGGAAATTCTCGCCATCCCCCTGCTGGGCGTGATTCCGGAGTCCCAGGTGGTACTGAATGCCTCCAACCAGGGCGTTCCAGTCATTCTTGAGGAAGACAGCGATGCCGGACAGGCCTATGATGATGCCGTGGCCCGCCTTCTGGGTGAGGAGCGAGAACATCGCTTCATGACGTCCCAGAAAAAAGGTTTCTTCTCACGGATGTTCAAGGGGGGCTGACGGATGAGTTTCCTGGATTATTTCAAGAGCAAGAAAAACAACCGGTCCGCCAGCGTTGCCAAGGAACGCCTACAGATCATTGTTGCCCACGAACGGGGCCAGCGCGACCAACCTGACTACCTGCCAGAATTGCAGAAAGAACTGCTTGCGGTCATCCGCAAGTACGTTCAGATCAGCGATGACCAGGTCCAGGTGGAAGTTGACCGCAACGATAGCTGTTCGGTACTGGAACTGAACGTTACCCTGCCGGAACACTGACCGCGCCACTACCAGCGTGCGAAGTGATCCTCCATCAGTCCCCGTAGCCCGTCTACGGGGACTGAGTTGCCCGCCTCATCGCGCACTGTGCCGGAAAAGGTACCAATGTACTGGCGGAAATTGGAGGCAATCAGCCATGCATTGAGTCGCTCCCGCCGAACCCCCGATGGCTCAAACCAGAGATCGATCCTGCCATCGTCCGTGGTGACCTGCCAGGGTGCGGTTTCATCGTAGCGATCAAACACGAAACGGGCCTGCCCGAGCTTGATACAGCGCCCTTCCAGCCAGAGCGCATTTTCCGTCATACCGGTTTCATTCACGCCCGCCGCCAGATTGAGACCAACGGCACGACCATCTGCCAGCACCCCTGCCACACTCGCCCAGTTCCAGGCGGTTTCGCGCCTCATAAAGCCGCAACTCCAATCAACGGCTGCGCGTGACAGCGAGTCGCATTGCCAGCTCTGTCCCTGCCACCGAATGTCTCCGGCCACCGGCAGACCCGCTGATTTACGGGTAAACACCCAACCGCTGTAACCGGCTGGGCACACCAGTCGCAGAGGGCGGGTGTCCCCTTCTATATTCAGGGCTATCCGGAGGTCACTGGGGCCGGAAACCAACACACCACGCGAGTGGCCGTCCGACGTAATACGAACGCATGTTTTCCCTTTACGAAACTCCGTCACGCCGGTTTCAGGCCTGGGCTCAATGTGAGTTCCCTTCGCCAATGGCTGCGTCAGGGACTGCTCCAGCATCTGCCCGGTCTTGAAATCATAAAGATAGAAAAACGCCGTACTGACCAGTTTCAGATCCACTACCGCCAGCCCGAACACCCAACCCGGCGCCATCGCACTGACGAACTGGAACTGGTTAAAACGGGCTTTACGGGCCAGGGCCGAGCGCGGTTTATCCATCACCGTACGGAGGTCAAAGTCCCGGTAGTTGATGACATCCACCGGTGTGTCCAATACGCCGTAGGGAATCCGCCCCCGGTCATCGATCAGTCGCTTGTTCGGTTTTTTCATCGTCAATTCGGGCCAAATGTTAACGTCAGGAATTCAGTCAGTTACCCAGTTCACAAACCCCCGATCGTAGCAGGTTGGCACCAGATCAGTCGTGCTAGACTCGCCCGACCATGTTCAAGGAAGTGTACCTCATGCAAAACCTGAGAGCCCGTGGCAACCAACGCCCGGCCAATCGACGCGTCATCTGTCTTGCAGCCACCACGGTTTTCCTGCAGGCCTCAGGTTTGACCTTCGCCGGGCTGCCAGCCGAAGACTCAGAAAACTGGAGCCTTCGCAAGGAAACCGATCGTATCCGGGTCTATACCACTGATCAGCCGGACTCCAGCTTCCAGGCCTTCAAGGCTGTGGCTGTGCTGGATGTGCCGATCGAGAATCTGATGGCGGTTATGATCAATCCCAAATCCTGTGTTCAGTGGGTTCATAACTGCTCGGAATCCTATGCCTTCGGCTCGGGTGACTTTGATGAGCGCTACGCCTACTCAGTCAACGATATGCCCTGGCCGGTCACCGACCGGGATTACGTACTACGAATTCGCACCCGGGGCCAACAGGTCGACGGCGAAATCGTGATGGACCTCAGCGCCATTCCCGATCAACGGGCCGAGGAAGATGACTACATCCGTGTCGACAAGTCCGACACCCTTTACCGCTTTATTCCCGAAGACGGCCAGACCCGGATGATCTGGGTTCAACACACCGAGCCAAACGGTTCGATACCCGGCTGGCTGGTCAACACCCTGCTGGTGGACATTCCTATCCGTTCCATGGAGCAGTTGGAACGGGTTGCCCAGTGGGACCGTTACCAGAACTACGAACTGATCTATGACTCGCAGGGCCAACTGAAAGATGTAGCCCCCAAAGCTGAATCAGGGGATGACTAGAACATCAGTAACAGCTAAGCTCTTTTACAAAGGACCTGCTAACGGAGCCGATTCGTCAATGACCGTTCTCGCTTACGAGATCATGACCCCGAGCATCAAGGCCGTACCCCAATCCTGGACGATGGACCGTCTGGCCAGGTTCCTCACCGACAACGAAATCACCGGCAGCCCGGTTACCGACGAAACGGGCGAGATTGTCGGCATTGCCACCCTGAAGGACATCACCGAATTCCGCTGGAACGCCAGCCGTTCCGAGTCCGATGCGCGCATGACCCCGGAAGAAGAACACGAAGCCCGGCGCCTGCGCATGGCCATTTTTGAGGAGATGGGCAAGGTGCCGGTGGAAGTGCGTGACATCATGACCCCTATCGTTTTATCGGTTGACGAGCAAACGCCTGTGCGCGACATTGCCGATATTATGATGCGTGAACACCTGCACCGGATTTTCATCACCAAAGACGAAAAGATCACCGGTATTGTGACCACGTATGACATGCTCAAACTGATCTCCGACCAGGAGCTCACCAACCGCTGTGCCGGGAACGGCTGACCAGAGAGGTATCACACCCTATGCCAAGAGCATCGCAGGCTCGCAGAAAGATGTATGTCCTCGACACCAACGTCCTCATCCACGACCCGAACGCCCTCCTGAACTTTGAAGAACACGACGTCATCATTCCGATGACGGTCCTCGAAGAACTCGACAGTCTCAAATCCGGCAAACAGGCCGTTGCTGCCGATTGCCGACAGGCCATCCGCAACATCGACAAGTTGCTGGGTGACGCCAGCCCAGGAGAAATCGAGAAAGGCGTACCCATAGTGCGCGGCAAGAAAGCAGAACCGCTCGGCGCGTTATCGATACTGATGAGCACGGATTACCAGGGCAACCATGGCCTGCCCGAGCACCTGAACGACAACAAGATCATCAATACCCTGGCGGCCCTGCAAACCCGCCACACATCGCGCGACATCATCCTTGTCAGCAAGGACATCAACATGCGATTGAAAGCCCGGGGCTTCGGCGTGGAGGCCCAGGACTATCACAACGACATGCTGCTGGACGATATTGATCTGCTGCCGAAAGGGTACAAAGAATTCCCGAACTCGTTCTGGGACACCATCGAGAAGGTCGAAACCATCCAGCGGGAGGGTATTACCGAACACATCCTTCGTCGTGAGGGCGACTTGGCCAGGCTGACCATCAACGAGTTCGTTATTGATGAACAGGGATTCGTTGGCAAGGTGTCTGATGTGGGCGAAGACCAGATTGTCATTCGGGATCTGCACCAGCACGATCTGATGCACGAGGAAGTCTGGGGCCTCGTACCGCGGGATATATACCAGGCCATTGCCCTGAACCTGCTGCTGGACCCCGATATCCACCTGGTAAACCTGACCGGTTCCGCCGGCTCCGGTAAAACCATCCTCGCCCTCGCGGCCTGTATCGAAATGACGGTTGCCAGCAAGCTGTACAAACGCATCATCGCCACCCGTAGCACCCAGGGTCTGGACGAGGACATTGGCTTCCTCCCCGGCACCGAGGCGGAGAAAATGGAGCCCTGGCTGGGGGCCATCGTGGACAACCTCGAAGCTCTCCACGAAGACGATGAAAATATGACCGCCAGCGTGGACTACATCCTCAGCAAGGTGCCACTGCACTTCAAGTCGATGAACTACATTCGTGGCCGCAGCTTCCAACACAGCCTGATCATCATCGACGAATCCCAGAACCTGACGCCGCATCAGATCAAGACCATCATCACCCGTGCCGGCAACGGCTCCAAAGTGATCTGCCTGGGTAACCTGGCTCAGATCGACACCCCTTATCTGAGCGCCCTGAGCTCGGGACTCACCTACATGACCGAGCGCTTCAAGAGTTTCCGCCATGGCGGGCACATCCACCTGCAGGGCGTCCCGCGCTCTGTTCTGGCGGAGTACGCCGAAGCGAATCTCTAACCAGCGCGCACAAAAAAGCCGCACCGGTCATCCGGTGCGGCAAAGCGGAGGTTAGCGACCAGGAACCGAATCAATCGCTGGCCGGGCTTTCCTTCATCGCTGCGTTCATGCGGCGACGCAGCACCGGACCCACCACATAAGGCAACACCAGGCTCAGAGCGGCAACCAGCCAGAAGCTCTTGGCCAGGGTGCTTTCCCACAGAATGCTCCAGTCACCGTCTGACAACACCAGCGCATGCCCCAGGTTCTTCTCCATCTCCGGTCCGAGCAATAGCCCGAGAATAATCGGCACCACCGGAATTTCCAGTTTGCGCAGGAAATAACCCGCCACGCCAAACGCCACCATGAAATACAGGTCGAAGGCGCTGTTGCTGATGGAATAGATGCCCACGAAGGCAACCATGGTCACAATCGGCAGCAAGTACATGGGCGGCACCGACAGCAGGCGCACAAAGAAGCCAACCAACGGGATGTTAAGCACCAGCAGCAGAACATTGCCAATCAGCAGGGCGGCAATGACGCCCCAGACAATATCGGCGTTCTGGGTAAACATCAGCGGGCCCGGAGTGATGTTCAATGAAATCAGCATCGCCAACAGCACCGCGGTGGTACCGCTACCTGGCACGCCCAGGGTCAACATGGGTACGAGCGCGCCTGATGAGGCACCGTTGTTGCCCGCCTCAGGCGCCACCACACCCCGGATATCGCCCTCGCCGAACGTGCCCTTCTTGCCTATCACGCTCTTTTCGAGGGTGTAGCTGATAAAACTGCCCAGGGACGCACCGGCACCCGGCAGCACGCCGGAAATGAATCCAAGCACGCCGCCACGAAGCTGGGTGGGAACCGTGGAGACCAACTCCTTGAAGGTAAGGGTCAGCTTGCCCACGTTCATTTTCTTACGCCCACCGCCCATGCGCGACTCGACGAAGAACAACAACTCCGAAATGGCGAAAAGGCCAACAATCGCCAGGATGAAATCAATACCCTCGTACAGTTCCAGCACACCGAAGGTGTAGCGCCGGGTGCCGGTGGAGATATCGATGCCCACGGTGGAGATCATGATCCCCAGGGTCGCGGCAATCACCGTCTTCATCGGGTTCTTGCCGGTAATACCACCCAGGGTGGCGAAGGCCAGCAGGAACAGCGCGAAATACTCCGCCGGGCCGAAACTCAAGGCAAACCTCGCCAGCACCGGGGCAAGCATGATCAACCCTATAGTGCCGATCAGCCCACCGGCAAAGGACGCAATAGCAGAGATCGCCAGCGCATCGGCCGCCCGCCCCTTTTGGGCCATGGGGTAGCCATCCAGGCAGGTCATCATCGCCGGTTCGTCACCGGGAATGTTGAGCAGGATGGAGGAAATACGGCCGCCATACATCGCGCCGGCGTAAACCGATGTCAGCAGGATCATGGCAGTTTCCGGCGGCAAGCCAAGGGTAAACGCCAACGGGATGAGGATCGCCACACCGTTTGCCGGCCCCAGGCCAGGCAAACAACCAATCAGGGTGCCCACGAAAGCGCCGAAGAGCGCAAACATCAGGTTGTACGGTGTCAGGGCAACCGCAAACCCCTCCATCAGAAAACCGAGCGTTTCCATCAGTTCACCTCCAGGATGCCAGCAGGCAAGCTCAACGCCAGGCCATAGTTGAACAGGACGAACACCACCACGGCGCTGATCAGGCCCGTTAAAAAGGCATTCCTGGCGGGCGCGCCCATGCGCCAGCTAAGGGTGCCAACCGCCAGGGTTGTCGAGATGACAAACCCCAGGGGTTCAAGCAGCATCGCGTAGACCACCAGCACAACCAGCGACACCACCAGCTCAACTGCGGACCGGCCCAGCGGCCACTGGGCGTCGGGGTCCGGCTTGACCATCAGATAGATGCTGCCGGCAACCAGAACCACCGCAAGGATGGTTGGAAAGGTTTCCGGCCCAACGGTTTCGGCGCCGCCAAACGGCTCGGGCCACTGCTGTGCAACCCAGCCGTAAGCCACCGCCAGAACCATCAGGCCCAGGCCAAGAAGCCGATCACCCAGGCCTGTCATTTCAGCAGTCCTATTTCGCGGGACAGGTTCTCGATGTCCTGTACCTGTTGCTCGACAAAGCTGTCGAACTCATCTGCAGGCGGATGGAACGGGATGAGACCATTGGCCTTCATCACCTTTTTCCACTCCTCACTGGCATACAGGGTATCGACGGTCTCGACCCAAAACGCCTTGGACTCACTGGAAGCACCCTTGGGCATGTAAAAACCGCGCCAGTTCGGGCCAACGGCGTCAACGCCCTGCTCTTTTGCGGTCGGAATATCGGAAAATTCACCCGGCAGGCGCTCGTCGGCCAGCACGGCCAGAACACGAAGGTCGCCCGACGACAGGAAACCGGTGACTTCGGAGATATCACCGGTGAAGGCGTCGACCTGGCCACCGACCACCTGGGTCATGGCCTCACCACCGTTATTGTAGGAAAGGTACGGAATGGCGGGCAGTCGATCGGCGCCGGCGGCCTTCGCGGTGATCAGCACCTTCAGATGATCCCAGCCACCCCGGGCACTGCCGCCCGCGAACTTGACGGATTTCGGATTCTGCTTGATGGCATCGAGCAGTTGATTCAGGTTCTCATACTGTGAGTCCTTGCCTACGGCAATGACGCCGTAATCCGCGCCCAGCGCGCCAATCCAGGTCACCATATCGGCATCCAGCCCGGGGAACTGTTTCTGGGCGAGACGGGTGGTGGTTGCCGTTGATGCGGCGACGATCAGCTTGTCATCTTCCGCTCGTTTGCTGACCGTGTGAGCATAGGCAACACCGCCGCCAGCACCGGCCATATTGATGGTCTGTACGGTGCCATCAACCAGGCCAAGGTCCCTCATTACATTACCAGCGCTGCGACAGGTAAAGTCCCAGCCGCCACCCGGGTCGGACGGGGCGATGCATTCCACTTTTCCGGAGGGTTGCCATGCCATGGCATTAAGGCTGAAAGCCGCTGCCGCGATAAACGACAAGCTTCGTTTGAGAGTCATGATTGTCACCTCTGTCTTGTTTTTGTGATCGCTTCCAGGGTACGGGCCCGCGTTCAGGGCCAACGTGAAGCGCTACCTGACTGAGGTTAAAGATTCACCACTGAGGCCAGAAGTTTGTGCGCGTAATGCCTTTAAAGAAACTAAAGGGCGTTTCGTTCATAAAATTTACGGGCAATCGTAAAGCGGGTGTTTTAACCTGACCCCATAACGACAACAAACCAATCACTGCTGACAACGTGTTCCGAAAAACCAAACTGAAAACCCGAATGATCCTCACGCTCGGATTCGTCAGCGCAGCGCAGACGATCCTCATAGGCGTGTTCGCCGGCTATTACCTCAGCGACTCCCTGTTTGATGAAATCGGACAACGGGCTCTCATGGTGTCGAAGACCGTCGCGGCAGCCCCCTCGGTGATCGAGGGTGTACGCGAGCGTGATATTGAAGGGCTGAACCGGCTGGCAAATCGACTAACCCGCACCAACGAAGCTTTGTTCATCGTCATTGGTGACCACCAGGGCATACGCCTGGCACACCCCTCCCCTGATCGCATTGGCCACTCCATGGCCGACGACGACGGTGACCTGGGCCGGCGTGCCCTGGTTGATGGCAAGGCCTATGTGGCAAGGGCCACGGGCAGCCTCGGCGAATCCATGCGTGGCAAGGCCCCGGTGATCGAGCCAGAAACTGGCGAGATCATCGGCATTGTCTCCGTGGGATACGGAGTTGACCAGGTGGATGCCACCATCAAACGCTACAGCTTCGTACTGTATACCGTGGTTGGCCTTACCCTGCTGGTCAGCATACTCATCGCGATGGTGATCGCCGGGCGCTTCAAGCGCGCCATTTTCGGCCTGGAACCTGAAGAAATCGCACGCCTGTTCCAGGAGCGGGACGCCACCTTGCAGTCCGTTCGGGAGGGCATCATCGCCATCAACCGCGACGGTGTGATCACGACCTTCAACCGCACCGCCCTGGAAACCCTGGGTATCGACCCCGACACGCCGCTGTCAGGCCGTCCCATTCTCGATGTTCTGCCCGAAAGTGACCTGCTGTCGGTACTAGAATCCGGCACGCCGGACTTCGACCGCGAGGTCTGGCTGAGAAACCGACAGATGATCGTCAACCGGTTACCTGTTCGCCAGGGCGCTGAGATTACCGGTGTTGTGGCCAGTTTCAGGCTGAAGGACGAGGTGGATCAGGTCAGCCGGCAACTGACTCGCATACAACAATACGCAGATACCTTGCGAAGCCAGACTCACGAATACTCGAATAAGCTCCACACCATCGCGGGCCTGATCCAGATTGAAGCCTATGACGACGCGTTGAATCTGATCGGCAGCGAAGTCAGCGACCATCAGGCACTGATTCACCTGCTTCTGGAAGCCGTCCCCGATCCGGTTATCGCCGGTTGCCTTATGGGCAAGTACAATCGCGCCCGGGAGATGGGGCTGGGCTTACAGATCGATGCCGAAAGCCGCATGGTGGACATACCCGCCGACATGCCGCGGGATCAGTTGGTGAGTGTCCTCGGCAACCTCATCGACAACGCCCTCGAGGCCACCCTTCATCAAACGGGCGAAGGAGGACGGGTTCAGCTATCCATGACAGACTTGGGGCATGAACTGATCTTTGAAGTGGAAGATCAGGGGCCCGGTATCCCGGAAGAATCTCAACAGAAGATCTTCGAGAAAGGCGTAACCACCAAGCCGGGCGCTGAAGAACACGGTTATGGCCTGCATCTGGTGCGTCAGTTCCTGAATCGTTGGGGCGGGTCCATCACGGTGGAGAACCTACCGGGCGTGGGCTCGCGATTTACCCTTTACCTTCCGAAAACCAGTCAGGGGAGTGACAGTCATTGAATACCCTTCGGATCCTGATTGTTGAGGACGACCGGCAGATCGCCGAAATCCAGCGCCGGTTTGTTGAACGACTCGAGGATGTGGAGCTTTGCGGCATTGCCCACAGCCTGGGGGATGCACGCGACCTTATCGACGTTATGGCCCCACACCTGATCCTGCTGGATATCTATTTTCCCGACGGCAATGGTCTGGATCTGCTGCGGGAACTCCGGGCGCGGGATAGCAGCAGTGACGTTATTCTTATTACCGCCGCCAAGGAAGTGGAACCGCTCAAGAGCGCCCTGCGCGGCGGCGTCTTCGACTACATCCTCAAGCCCCTGGTTTTCGAACGCCTTGAGGAAGCCGTCAACCGTTACCGCGACCACTTGCGGCAACTGTCTGGCCTGGTGCAAATCGCCCAGAAAGAAGTCGATGCCCTGCTGCCCAGAGGGTCAAGCGAAGCCAGTCAGCCCGCACCCACAGACAGACTGCCCAAGGGCATCGATAGCATCACATTGGATAAAATTCGCGAGGTGGTTTCATCCGGCCAGTGGAGTGCCGAGGAAGTCGGCCAAGCCATGGGCGCGTCACGAACGACGGCGCGACGCTATCTGGAATTCCTTGTTGGCCGGGGGGAGTTAACCGCGGAAGTTACCTACGGCAGCGTCGGTCGACCGGAACGGCGGTATCGCGTCTGAAACCCTGCCTTTAGGGTCAATCCCGGAACTGAGACTTGTCCAGCCCGTACTTCTTCATTTTGTCGTACAGCGTCTTACGGGCAATGCCTAGCTGGACCATGGTGTCCTTAATGCTGCCATGGCAGGCATTGAGCGCACTGACGACGGCGGAACGTTCAAAGTCGTCCATCATCTCGGACAGAGTCTGGCGCCCGGACACATTGGCGGTGACGGAGGAATCGTTTTCGTCCAACGCCGCTGGCCCCAGCAGAACGTAGCGCTCGGCCAGGTTCCTTAACTCCCGCACATTCCCCGGCCAGCTATGCTGCATCAGACGCGCGGCCTGGCTGGCATCCAGCGGGATGCTTTCCCGGTCGTAACGGGCTGCCGCAATCAGCACAAAATGGTGAAACAGAACGGGGATGTCGTCCTTGCGTTCGCGCAGTGGCGGAATATCCAGCTTCACCACGTTCAGCCGGTAGTACAGGTCAGCACGGAACTCGCCTTCGTCGCTGAGCTGCTTCAAGTCAGCCTTGGTGGCGGCGATAATGCGAACATCCACATTCTGCACCTGATTGCTGCCCAGGCGCTCCACACGCTGTTCTTCGAGCACCCTCAGCAGCTTTACCTGCAGGGCCATGGGCATGCTTTCCAGCTCATCCAGGAACAGAGTGCCCTTGTGCGCATACTCGATTTTTCCGATGCGGCGCTTTTCCGCACCGGTAAAGGCACCGGCTTCGTGACCGAAAAGCTCGCTCTCGATCAGATTCTCGGGCACAGCACCACAGTTGATAGCAACGAAGTTGTGAGCGCTTCGGGGGCTGTTCTCGTGGATATAGCGGGCCAAGGCATCCTTCCCCGAACCGGTCTCACCGTGCAACAGGATATTGGCGGAAATATCCAGTACCGGGTCGATGGTCGCCATCACTTTCTGCATACCGGCTGAATCCCCCAGGATTCGGGGGCCTGGCCGGGCCAGATGCTTCAGCTGAGCCTTCAGCCGCCGGTTTTCCAGCGCGAGGTGGCGCTTTTCCAATGCATGGCGAAGCAGCTCCAGGAGCTCGTCGTGATCAAAGGGTTTTTCGATGAAATCATAGGCGCCCTGCTGCATCGCGGTGACGGCCGTGCTGATATCGCCCTGCCCGGTCAGGATGATCACCGGGATGGTTTCATCCATGGCGCGAATCCTGTCGAGCATTTCCAGGCCATCCATTCCCGGCATGTTGTAGTCACATAGCACGACGCCCTCATAGTCCTGTGAGATGCTCTCAAGACCAGACCGCGCATCCTCGAAACACGCAATGGAAAGGTCTTCCAGGGTAAGGGTTTGCGCGATGGCCTGGCGGATGTGCGGGTCATCGTCCACAAAAATTACCGATGCGTCTGTCATTCGGTGGCCTCCCGCTTTCTGAGTGTCAATACGAACTCCGCGCCCGGTCCGTCGCTCCGGTTACGCCCCGTCAGGCTGCCGCCCAGCGCGTCCACGATCTGCCGGGATATCGAAAGGCCCAGCCCGAGCCCCTGCTTCACCGATTTGGTGGTGAAAAAAGGCTCGAAGATCCGCTCCGTACTGCCCGGCAGGCCGGAACCATTATCCCGCACAAGGCAATACCAATGCCCGTCATCTTCTTCCACATCAATGGTGATCTCCGGCCGTTCGCTGCTTTCGACTGCCTGAATGGCGTTCGCCACCAGGTTCACCATAACCTGTTCGATCCGGATCAGATCTCCATGGCACTGTACCGGTTGTTCCGGGCGGTGCCATTGAATGGAGATATCGGATCGGCTCTCCTGCGCCGCCATTATCTTTAGGGCACCGTCGACCGATTGCCGCAAATCAACCAGTGCCGGTGGCCCTTCTGATTTGCGGGCAAACACCTTGAACTGGCGGGTAAGCTCCGCCATTTTGTCACACAGGGTGATGATCTCTGAAAGGTTGGCATCCACCGTCTCCGTCGCCCCTTTCTCAAGGAACCGACGACTGTTGCGGGCATAGGTCTGAATCGCCGTGAGCGGCTGGTTAATTTCATGGTTCAGGCCCGCAGACATCTGACCAAGCACGGCAAGCTTGGCTGCCTGGATCAACTCATGCTGGGTTTCCCGGAGCTCATCGCGGGTTTTCTCCCGCTCGCGGATTTCATCCAGAAGTTGCTGGTTGGAACGCTCAAGCTCCGCCGTTCTGCTGGCGACGCTGCGCTCAAGCTGCTCTCCCCTGTGTGCCAGTTCAGCCTCCCGCCGATAGCGTTCCCGCAAATACAGTGAGGCGAGCAAGCCGACCACGAAGATCGCCACGCCCACCGCCGCAAACCCGAGCCGACTCCACAGCACGGTGCGGGTACTGACCATCACCTGAAGCGTCCAGTCCAGACGTGGCAGAGGTGTAAGCACCCTGAGGTATTCGCGGCTTTCTCCATCGTTGTGGATACGCATGGTCCCTGCCCTGTCGGAAAGCCCCCAGGGTGATCCCAGGCTGTCGAAATCAATCGGCGAAAGCTCACGGTCAGGGTAACGCTGTCGAGACTGCTCACTGGGAGCGCCGCCGCTGTCACCGGTAAAGTTCCGGTACAGCCACTCGCTCTTGCTGGACAGGAAACTGATGCCAGCGTCGTCCAACACGACCATTTCCGAATCCCTCAATGAGGCGGGGCGACGCCACTGTGATTCCAGTTCATGCACCAGCACTTTCATGGCGATAACACCCAGAATCTCGCCGCTGTCGTCACGGACAGGATGGGAGAAATACAGCCCGCGGACATCGGAGGTGACGCCCAGGGCAAAATAGATGGCGGAATCCCCGCTCGCCATGGCGTCCTGAAAATAGGGCCTGAAATCAAAGTTGCGGCCCACAAAGCTGTCCCTGCGCAGATAGTTGTTAGCCGCAATAGTGGTTCCGGAGGCATCCATAAGATAGACATCCGAACTGCCGACGATGGTCGCCATTCGCTGCATCTGGTCGTTAGCCCGCAGAAGTGTACCTGGGTCACCCGGTGATGCCAGGGCTTCTGCCAACAACGGATGCTCGGCCATCAACTCGGGGATGGGCACATACCGGTTAAGCTCATTGGCCACAAGCTGGCGATAACGAAACGACTCTTCCACGCTCTCCTGTTCAACCTGCCGGTAGCCATACCAGCCACCCAACATCCATGAGAAGGCCAGAGTCACCAGAAAAACAAGAAACGCGATAATCCGGTAGGACATACACTCCGGTTCCTGAAAAACCGTTGAAAGCCGCTAGAGTATAGCCCTGTCCGGGCCAGGGCAATCGAGTTTCAACTCGGCCGCCCTGGCCCGGACACTCCAGCCGCTGCTGTTCAGGTGCTCGCCGGACGCAGTTTGCTCTGACGCTGCGCCAGGAACGCAACCACCGCCAGAGCAATACCGCTGAGGTCTGTCCATAAACCGCCTTCGATCATCAGCAACGCCGCACCGATCAGCAGAAGACGGGTGATCACACCGGCGGAGGCCCGTGCAAACCAGCCCAGCACACCACCGGACAGCATATACACTCCGAACAGAGCTGTGATCAGTGCGCGGGCGATATCAAACCAGCCGGCATCCATCAGCAAGGCGCCGTTGTAGAAAAACATGAATGGCACGATGAACGCTGCAATACCAATTCGGAACGAGGCCACGGAGGTCTCCATCGCATTGGCGCCCGAAATCCCGGCAGCCGCATAGGAGGCCAGTGCAACCGGCGGGGTAATGGCTGACACCACCGCAAAATAGAACACGAAGAAGTGTGCTGTAAGCGGCTCGATGCCCAACTGAACCAGGCCCGGGGCGACCACCGACGCGGCAACTGCGTATGCGGCTGTGGTTGGCATGCCCATACCCAACAGGATCGAGATGAACATGGCGAAGATCAGCGCCAGCAATTGGCTGGCCTCGGCCACGTCCAGCAGCAACACGGAAAACCGCGCTCCAACACCGGTCAGGGAAATGACGCCCACAATCACACCGGCCGCCGCACATACCACAATGATCTGGATGGCCATGTACGACGCAATTTCCAGCGCCTCAAGGATCTTCCGTATGCCCATTTTGTTGGGCGAGAACCAACTGACAACTGCGGCAGACACGGTGGCAAGCGTACCGGCCCGGATCACTGAGTAGCCCATGAAGAGCGCCACAATCAGAATAATAATGGGCACAAACAGGTAGCACTGCTTCACCATGGTCTTGAGCTTGGGCAACTCATCCTCGCGCATGCCACGCATGCCGGTCTTCGCCGCCTCAAAGTCCACCATGAAATAGACCGAGGCGAAGTAAAGGATGGCCGGGATGATCGCTGCGATGGCAATTTCTGTATAAGGAATACCAGTGATCTCAGCCATGATGAAGGCGCCCGCCCCCATAATCGGTGGCATGATCTGCCCACCGGTTGAGGCCGCCGCTTCCACGGCACCGGCCGACCGTTTGCTATAACCCACCTTTTTCATCAGCGGAATGGTCAGGGAGCCGGTGGAGACTACGTTACCGGCGCTGGTTCCGTTGATCATACCCATCAGGCCGGAGGCAAAAATCGACACCTTGGCCGGGCCACCCCGAGTGCGGCCTGCCGCGGCGAAGGCGAAATTCACGAAATAATCGCCCACCTTTGACGCCTGCAGAAAGGCGGCAAAGACGATAAACAGGATGATATAGGTCGACGACACGGCGGTGGTCGGGCCGAGGATACCAGCGTCGGTATACACCTGACTGAAGAAGCGCTGAACCGATAAACCAGGATAACCCAGGAAGCCAGGCAGGTAGGGCCCAAGGAAGACATATACCAGGAAGACCAGCCCGATAATGACCAGAGCCAGACCTGCCACCCGGCGAGTCAGCTCCATGATCAGGGCTGTGCCGGCAATGGCCGCGAATGAAATGCCGACCGGCGCAAACGAGGTGCCCGTGGACATGCGCATGGAGGTGTTATAAACCACCAGAAAATAGGCAGCGACCGCCACCGAACACACAATCAGCACCAGATCCGGCACACTGAAGCGGGAGCGCTCGCGCTGGTGAAACCAGCTCATCACGATACCGATCGCACTGGCGGCCAACAGCGGCCAGCCGAAATGCCAGGTTTCGAGGTCAACTGGAACTCTCTGGGTGCCATCCAGGATCATCTGGTGGAATGAAAATGTCTGGTACAGCGCGTATAGGGCCGGCACCAGAGCCACGGCACCGATCCAGGTTGTCCAGCGATGACGTGCGGGACCGTCTTCGGCGGAGACAAAACGGGCACCGGCAAACAGGATGAAGCCCAACACCAGGGCCCCCGCAATGTGGACAATCCGGAAAGACCAGGTTTCCAGCGGCGCAATGTTCAAGCTGTAAAGATGAAACGACGAGTAGGCGATGGCCAGTAACGTCACGAATTTCAGCATACCGCCTTCAAACAGGCGGCGATTGGCCTCAACCGGCTCTTCATCAACATCGTGGGCCAGGACGTGGTCATCGCCAATGTCGTTCACCGGGTGTTCTTCGGGGTGTTGCTTGTCAGTCATGATAGACCCTGCTCACGGGGAAACGGGGCCGGCGGTTCGCCGGCTTTGCTCAGGAGGGCCACCACCGCGACCCTCCTGAGCACACGATGGTTACTGATTGATCTTGCTGTCTTCGATCGTGTAGCCGTTTTCGTTGAACCAACGAGCTGCGCCAGGATGCCAGGGCAAGACGTTGTTCTTCGTGTAGTTTTCCGGAATGGAGTTTTTGGCGGCCTTGTGGATGGACACCATCTTGTCGTTGTTCTCCATGGTCAGCTTGGTAATTTCATACACAAAGCTCTCCGGCATGTCGCAGTTGACCATGGCGAAGTTCCACATGGAGACCACGCGGGACGGCTCATTCAGGGACTGGTAGGTGCTGGCTGGAATGGTGAATTCCGATACCGGGAAATTCGCAGTCACCTTCTTGGCCTCTTCATCCGTCATGCCGATGATGGTCACATCGGTCTGCACTTCCAGTTGGCTGACGGCCGGGATAGGAATACCGGCGGCAAAGGCCACCACGTCAATCAGGCCATCCTGCAACTGCCCGCCCAAGTCAGACCAGCTACCGTTGCGGCGTTCAAAATTGACGCCCAGGGTTTCCATGATGCGGGGGAAATAGGTGTCGGATGTGGAGCCGGCCGGCCCGAATCCGATGGTGGCGCCATCGGGAATATCAGAGATAGACGTAATGCCGGAACTGGAAAGTGCGGTGACGGAAAACGGCGTTTCATACATGGGAAACATCGCGCACACATTGTCCATTTTCATGCCCGGTGCCAGTGGGCTGTTACCGTCGATGGACTCCTGCGCCGGCCCCATGGTGGTCAGCCCGAACTTCAGATCGCCAGTATGAACCAGCGCCATATTCTGCATCGGACCACCGGTAATTTCAGCACCACCGGATACGCCCAGGTTCTCGGCGACAAAGTTTGCCCATCCGGACCCATACGCAAAGTAGGTTCCCCCCTGACTTGCGGTACCGACCGTGAAGTTATCCGGCCAATCAGACCGGTCCTGAGCAATGGCGGGACTGGTGGCGGCAAACGTTGAGACAAATGCCATGGCAAATACGGATTGGGTTTTCATAGAGAATGCTCCCGTTTCGTTGTGTTTGTTGGGTGCTAGAACGGAGCCCAGCAGGTTCCGGTTGGACACTTACAGCAACGAACAACAGCAACTAGCAGGCCAGATACGGCAACTAATTGATCTTACGGATATTTCATAAATAAAGCCGGGGCAGATCAAGCAGTAGCGGGTAACATTCCACCCATTTCCAGGAAGGTAATGGGTGGATATCCACCCATATTGCACGACAAAAAACGTGTGATCAGGCTTTACCCTGTTTACTGGAACTCGAGTAGTTCTCCCAAACCAGGATCGCCGCAGCCAGATCTTCCAGCGAAACACCCACGGATTTGAACAGGGTAATGGCATCATCACCGTTGCGGCCAGCATGGGTACCACTTGCCAGTTCAGACAACTCCGCCTGAATCTTGTCCATGGCAAAAACGCCATCGTTCACAGCAAAGTGCAGATCTCCCGCTTCCCCTTTAGCGCCGGCATAGGAGTCAACAAAGACATCAGAACGAGCAACGCATTCGCTGTCGGTCTCACGCATATTCTTTCGGAATGCCCCAACCAGGTCCAGATGCGTTCCGGGTTTCAACCATTCACCCTGAATCATGGGCTGGGTTGAGAGCGTCGCCGCACTGACGATGTCCGCCTCTGGAACCACCGAGGCCAGGTTGTCGGCAGCGGTAACGGACTCAAATGCCGCCTGCCCTTTACGGTAACCCGAGTACGACCGGGCCAGATCCTCAGCTTTCCTCAGGTTGCGACCATACACCACAACCCGGCGAATCGGCCGCACCGACGCATGGGCTTCAATCAACATTGGCGCCAGCTTGCCGGTGCCCACGACGACCAATGTCTCGGCATCTTCACGGGCCAGATAGCGGGCGGCCAGGGCGGAGGCCGCGGCAGTGCGCCGGCGGGTCAGCTCACTACCATCAATACAGGCCAGGGGCTGGCCCGTGGCGCCATCGCTCAGCAGGTAAACGCCGCTGATCGCGGGCATGCCGCGATTCGCATTCTGGGGGAAAACGTTCACCATCTTCACCCCAAGATAGCCCGGCTGTTTACCCTGATCTTCCCACGCCGGCATCAGCAGCATCGTAGCCTCCCCGTCCTGACGCTCAACGGCATGATGGTGGCGAGGTGGTGTTACGATGCCGCCAGCGAAAGCACGTTCCAACTGGTCGACGAGCGCATTCCAGGGCAGGTTTTCGGCGACGATTTCAGGGTCGAGTATTTGCATACTTTGAGTTCCCGTTCAGGGTGCCTACAGAGAAAGACGCCCGTGATGCATGGTTTACAAGGGCGAACACCCAGCCACTTTCTTATGTGACAGCAAGCGGTTACCACCGTCCCTGCAAAGTTGCTACGACCCGCCTACCGCCGGCCCGGTCCCGGTGTTCGCACAGATAGATCCCCTGCCAGGTGCCCAGGGCAAGGTGTCCGTCGTTCACGGGAATGGTCAGTGAGGGGCCGACCAGAACGCTTTTTATATGAGCCGGCATATCGTCCGGGCCTTCCATGGTGTGCTCATAGTGGGGCGCATTCTCGGGCACCATCACATTGAAATGGCGCTCCAGATCGCCGCGCACGTCCGGGTCGGCGTTCTCGTTAATGGCCAGGGAGGCGGACGTGTGTTGGATAAACAGGTGTAAAAGCCCCACCTGGCAGTTCTGCAGGGCCGGCGCCTGGGCCAGGATTTCATTGGTTACCAGGTGAAAGCCCCTGGATTGGGGCTTCAGTTCGATAAAGGTCTGATCCCAGATCATGTCCAACCTCGTTTCTATTTCTGCCGGTCGTCCCAGGGATGGACGGGCACCACGTCGTCGCCCACATCTCCTTCATAGCTGCTGCGGAAATAGTCCATCGCCTTCTCCGCCTCGCTGAGTTCGTCAAATCGGGCAATGTGGTAGATCGCCTCGCCCTCGTTTACCAGCGGCAGGTTATTCACACAAATAACAATGCCGGAACAGGGTGATGTCACTGCGGTTTCCGACTCGCCGAACGGATCGGCTACCATGGCCAGTCTCTGACCTTTACGGACTTTCTGGCCAAGACTGGCAACCGGGCGCATGATGCCATCGGTGTCCGTTCGCACCCACTGCGAGTTTGCCGCCGTTTCCGAGCGTTTCCTGGGGGCCTTGGGGCCTTTCTTGGCGGGAATCATCTCCAGTTCCCGCATCACCCGGATGACCCCTTTCACGCCGCTGGAAATCACCACATCGTCAAATCGCAGGGCCTCCCCGCCCTCGAAGGTGACTACCGGAATATCCTGGGAATCAGCGTAGGCGCGAAGGCTGCCCTCCCGCAGGCTGGCGTTGATGATAATGGGCGCACCAAAGGCCTCAGCCATACGGATGGTTTCCGGGTTTTTGAGCTCCGCGCGAATCTGCGGCAAATTGAACCGGTGTATGGCGCCCGTATGCAGGTCAATAATGTGGGAGACATTCTCCATGATCTGCGTGCGCAACAGGTAGGCAATGCGACCACCGAGGGAGCCGGTTTCGCTGCCCGGGAAGCAACGGTTCAAATCCCGGCGGTCCGGAAGGTAACGTGTGCGCTGGACAAACCCGAAAATATTCACGATGGGAACCGCCACTAACGTCCCCCGCAAATGCCGCAGGGCGGAGTTGGTCAGCACCCTGCGCACAATCTCGACACCGTTGATTTCATCCCCGTGTATCGCTCCGCAAACCATCAGTACCGGCCCGCTTCGACGCCCATGAACCACTTCAACGGGAATATGCAGTGGCGTGTGGGTATAAAGTTTGGCAACCGGAATTTCAACAGTCTGTCGAGTGCCGGCCTTGACCTCGTGACCGGCGATAACAAACGGCGCCCGAGCAGCCATATCAGCCTCTCCCCTTGGTGCGGGTTTTCCAGGGCTTCTGGTTCTTCTCGGTCCAGTTGATGATCATGCCGGCCACGTTCTTGCTGGTGGCATTTTCAATACCTTCCAGGCCCGGTGAGGAGTTCACTTCCATAACCAGGGGCCCACGGCTGGAACGCAGCAGGTCCACACCGGCCACGTTCAGGCCCATGGATTTTGCCGCCGTGATCGCCGTTTTGCGCTCTTCGGGGGTGATCCTCACCAGAGAGGCAGTACCGCCCCGGTGCAGGTTGGAACGGAACTCTCCTTCCCCACCCTGACGTTTCATCGCCGCAATCACCTTGTCACCAATCACGAAACAGCGGATATCAGCGCCACCGGCTTCCTTGATGAATTCCTGCACGAGGATGTCCGCTTTCAGGCCCATGAAAGCCTCAATGACACTTTCCGCCGCTTTGCGGGTTTCGGCCAGCACCACGCCAATGCCCTGGGTGCCCTGCAGCAGTTTAATAACGACGGGGGCACCGCCCACCATCTGCAGCAGTTCCGGCACGTTGTCCGGCTTGTTGGCGAAGCCGGTCACCGGCATGCCAACGCCCTTTCGGGCCAGCAACTGCAATGAACGCAGCTTGTCCCGAGAGCGGGTAATGGCCACGGACTCATTGACGGGGAAAACGCCCATCATCTCGAACTGCCGCAACACGGCCGTCCCGTAGAAGGTCACCGACGCGCCAATACGGGGGATCACCACATCGAAATCTTCCAGGACTTCCTCGTGGTAGTGAATGCGAGGGTCCGCGGACGTGATGTTCATGGAGCAGTGCAGGCAATCGATCACCTTCACTTCGTGGCCCCGATTGATCCCTTCCTCCACCAGACGACGTGTTGAGTAGAGATGACGGTTACGCGACAGAATCGCAATTTTCATGTTTTCGTCCTTAGGGCCGGCTCGCCGGCAAGATAGGAACATTCAGGAAGAACAATGGCGCGCCTGGCCATTGCCGTTCGACCAAGCAGCATACGGAAACGCATGGAGTCACGATTGGTCAATGTCATTTCGATGGGCCACTCGATGTTGCCGAGCACCAACCGGGTTTCGATCACCAGGCGCAGTTCTTTATGACCACCGGAGTCCGAGACGTTGCGCTCATCCAGAACCGCCGCATCGCACTCCACCACATGATGTAGATCGTTCTGAACCGGGTGCACCCAAAAGCGGACCCGGCGCTGACCGCTCTCTGTGTAGGGTTCGGTACGGAAGGTATGCAGACAAGAGGTGCGGGCACCGGTATCCACTTTCGCCTTGATCCGGGAAATGTCGAACTCCGGCAAGGCAACCCATTCGCGCCAGCCCAATGCCAGCTTTCCGTCTGTGTCCGGCACCGGGCCGGCTTTTGAGGCATCATCCATTCTGGTCGGCATCCGGGCCTCCCTTGTTGGTTGTGGTTTCCGGCCGAAGCAGCTCCACCCGGAAGGGCTCGGAATGGCTTCCGGCATAAATGCTCGTATGGGGGAAGGGTATTTCAACGCCCTCCTCATCAAGCGTTTTCTTGATGGCCACCATCATCTGGCTACGACCCTCCAACACTTTGTTGCTGGGCACCCAGAACGAGAACTGCAGGTCCACTGAGGATGGACCAAACCCGGTGACCAGTACAAATGCCTTCGGCTCTTCCAGACTCGCACTGTTCTGTCTCGCGAGCTCAAGAAGCAGTTTTTCAACCCGCTCCACATCCTCGGCGTAGGCAATGCCCACCGTCAGGTCCATACGACGGATGGGAAAGCGTGAGCGGTTGACCACGCGGGTCTTGATCAGGGTTTCATTGGGAATACGCACATACAGGTTGTCCGGCGTGCGCAACTTCACACTCAGCATATCAATGGAAACCACCTCGCCAATGGTGTTCTCCACTTCAATAAAGTTACCGATTTCAAAGGGTTTTTCCACCAGCAGGAACAGCCCGCTGATCATGTTGGAGGCGGACGTCTGGGAGGCAAAACCAATGGCAACCGTCAGTATACCGGCGGCACCGAGCACCACGTCGAGAGAGAAGCCGGCTTCACGCAAGGCGGCGACGAAGAATATGGCCAGCACGATGTAGAAAACCAGCCGCCTCAACATCACCGTGTGGTGCCGTGACGCACGGTCCTCCATGAAGCGGGTAACTCCACGGGCCGCAAATGAAGCCAGCACAATGCCAAGAATCAACAGGAACAGGGTGCTGATCCACTTGCCCCAGGCAATGGCACCAAAAAACTGCATCAGGCTGCTTTCAAACTGCTCAATCAAGGAGGTAACTCCGTTTACGGATTCGATGTCGACAATTGGCCGATGATATCAGCCAAATATACGGTCGTAGGCTCGTACCAACCCGCCACGGGAGGTTTGTTCCCGCGCCGGCGAAATAAGCTCGCACTGTCCGGCAGCAGCAATAAGCGACTGGTCAATCTTCAGGCGTGCTGAGTTCATATCGGTTTCGCAGGTCACCGTCACACGCGGTGTCCATAGCTGCCCCTTGTCATTGCGATGCAGGGACAGCAACGGGGTGGGCAGATTGAACCGCTCCAGCAGCAGCGGTTCCTGTCGTTCATTGACGATCCGCACCGGGGTAATCGCCCGCCAGGGACGTTTGGGCACAGCTTCGAGCACCAGGCGCGCAAACGTGGCGGCGGAGTAGCACAGTTCGCCTTCCATGGTGGTTCTTCCCACCCAGGTCAATGACGGATCTGCCAGCGGCAGTTCCATCAGGTGCGTGCCTTTGCTTCCAGCCTGGATTCGCATCCACAGGAGGGTGCCCACGTATATGGTGCACTCACTCTCGGCGGGGATGGTCAGCGGCTGATAGGGACGTATCACCGTAGCAAGGCTGGACATCGCTGGCAGGTAGCAAACCTGACTGCCATCATCCGGCCGTACGAACCGATGAACCTCCAGATCCGCATCGGGTAGCGTGTGGGTTACCCTTTGCTGCCAACGCTCCTGATTGTCGTCTTCGGGCATACGCTGGTAGCGGATCAGCCATTCCTGATCCAGCAGGGTTATCCAGATTCGGGTGTGGCTGAGTTCGTGGTATTGCGTCTGCCCGGGTTCCAATGTGTAAGGCGTTGCCCAGTGGCCATCCTGCATCGTTCGCTGTGTGTCCAGACTCGTCGTCATTCCGGCCCTTTGTCCATAAATTCTTCCATTAACTATAATCCAATCAGCACGTTCCAGCGAATATCCATCCGTAACTGTCGATCCGCCATCAAACTCAGGAAGCTCAATGACTCAGCTCGTATGGTTCCGAAACGACCTGCGCGTTGCCGACAACGCTGCCCTTACGGCAGCCTGCAAGCAACAGCAACCGGTGCAGGCCTGTTTTATCGTAACCCCGGCTCAGTGGCAGGAGCATGATTGGTCTCCGGCGCGGGTTCAATTTGTGCTGGACCACGCCAATGCGCTGTCGGAAGAACTGGCGAAATTAGGCATACCCCTATCATTCATGACCGCAACCACGTTCGCCGATAGCGTTGAAAAACTGGAAAAATTCTGCCGGCGCGAGAGTATCCGGCATGTGCATTTCAATGAGGAATACGGAGTTAACGAAAGGCGCCGCGACAAGGCCGTAAAACACACCCTTGATGATATTGGCGTAGCGGTGAATAAATACCGGGACCAGACGGTAGCGCCTGTTGGCACCATCCTTACTCAACAGGGTGAGCCCTATTCCGTGTTCACCCCGTTTTCCCGTCGGTGGCGAAGCTGGGTTGATGAGGCGCAGCCAACCCTCTTTCCCATTCCCAAGCCCGTCGGCGAGCCTGTTAAGCCGCTTTATTATGAAGGCCTGCCAAAATGCTTCGATAATCCACCACCCCGGCTTGTTGAAACCGGCGAGGACGCCGCCCACCGGCAACTGGAACAGTTCCTCGACGACCACGGCGGGGACTATAAGGACCTGCGCGACCTGCCTTCCGTAGATGGTACCAGCCTGCTCTCCCCTTACCTGGCCAACGGGGTGCTTTCCGGCAAACAGTGCCTGATTGCCGCCCGCCAGCAGCAAGGTATGGGAGGCAACCAGGAAGGCCTGGCCACCTGGACCAATGAAATTGCCTGGCGGGATTTCTACATCAATATCCTTTACCACTACCCCAGGATTAGTATGCACCGGGCGTTCAAACCGGAGACCGAGGCCCTGCAATGGAATACACCCGGCGAGAACTTCGAAGCCTGGAAATCGGGCAACACCGGCATCCCCATTGTCGACGCCGCCATGCGCCAACTGAACCAGACCGGCTGGATGCACAACCGCCTGCGCATGATCACGGCGATGTTTCTCACCAAAAACCTGTTCATCGACTGGCGACTGGGTGAGGCCTATTTCATGTCAAAACTGGTGGACGGCTTCCTGGCCTCCAATAACGGCGGCTGGCAGTGGAGCGCCTCCACCGGCACCGATGCGGCGCCGTATTTTCGGGTATTCAATCCGGCCACTCAGAGTGAGCGGTTTGATCCGGATGGCGAATTCATCCGCAAATACGTTCCCGAGATCGCAAAGCTGGACAATAAACGGATTCACCAACCCTGGGCCGGTGGTGTGATTCCCGGTGGGTATCCACGACCTATCGTTGACCTGAAAGAAAGCAGGAAAGAGGCAATTTCAAAGTTTCAGGCCCTGAAAAATTAAAGCGCCGGCTTCGTCGTTGGGAGGAAACGGCCGGCTGGGGGAAGGCTCTGCCAAAACACGCTGTGAATACGTCCATGTACGCTCGGCTCCGCCATCCATGGCTCCGCACGGTTTTGGCAGAGCCTTCCCCCAGCCCGCCTTATGCTGACTCTCTGCTTTTGCAGACTGGACATTCTGGGTCTCTGGCGAGTTTCATTTCCCGCCACTCCATTTGCCAGACGTCAAGAATGAGCAGGCGCCCAATCAACGGTTTGCCGACACCGGTGATGACTTTCACTGCTTCCATTGCCTGGGAAGCGCCGATCATGCCAACGAGGGGGCCGATAACACCAGCTTCGGAACAGGTCAGGTCTTCGTTGCCCTGTTCTGAGTAAAGACAGTGGTAACAGGGACTGATGTCATCGCGGACGTCATAAACCGACAGTTGCCCTTCCCCACGAATGGCTGCGCCAGATACCAGTGGGACGCGGGCAGCAACACACGCGCGGTTGAGGGCGAAGCGGGTATTGAAGTTGTCGGTGCAGTCGACCACCAGGGTCGCCGAGTTTACCTGCCGCTGAAGTTCATCGCCTTCCAGGCGTTCAGTAAGGGTTGTCACCGACACATCGGGGTTTATGCGCCTAACGCGGTCAGCCAGATGTTCGGCTTTGGATTCACCCAGGTCGGACTGTTCGAATGCGATCTGGCGCTGCAGATTGGCGATCTCGATCTGGTCGTCGTCGACCAGCGTCATGTGGCCAATCCCGGCGGCCCCGAGGTAGAGCGCTACTGGGCAACCCAAACCGCCAGCACCGACCACCAGCACTCTCGCGGACTTGAGCTTGGCCTGGCCTGCGATATCAAACCGGGGCATCAGGATCTGGCGACTGTAGCGCAGCAGTTCCTCATCGTTCAGCATCTTGTTTTCTCCCAAGGGTGAAGCGGTCACGCCGGCCGTAGTCCTGGCGGGTTTCCACACAGGTCAATCCCGCATCGGTAAAAAGCTGCCGCACAGCCGCTCCCTGTTCATAGCCATGCTCCAGTATCAACCAACCCCCAAGCGAGAGCCAAGCGGGGGCTTTGGCGGTTATCTGCCGGATATCGTCGAGGCCGTCATCGCCGGCTACCAGGGCCGATGCCGGCTCGAAGCGCACATCGCCCTCTCCCAGGTGGACATCATTCCCTGCGATGTACGGTGGATTGGAAACGATGAGATCAAAAGCAACTGATGGTAAATCCTCGAACCAGTTGCTTTGTCGCACCGTCACCGGCAGGCCCAACTGGTCGGCGTTGTCGGTCGCCAGGTCTACTGCTTCCCGGACGGCGTCGCAGGCGGAAACCCGCCAGCCGGGTTGCTCGCTGGCCAGAGCCAGTGCGATGGCACCCGTGCCGGTACCAAGATCCAGCACATTGGCATTTCTCGGTAAATCCAGCGCCAGCGCTGCCTCCACCAGGCATTCAGTATCCGGGCGGGGAATCAGTGTGGATGGATTGACCTTCAGCGGGAGTGACCAGAATTCCTGTTCGCCCAGCAGGTGTGCAATCGGGTGGCCTTCACAGCGTCGTTCCACAAGGGTTCTGAAGCGGTCGACCAGGGCCGCGTCCACCTCACGCTCGGGCCAGGCCCGGAAAGTGGTTCGGGACCAACCCGTCACATAACCCAGCAGTAGCTCAGCATCGAGGCGCGGAGAATCACCGCCAATAAGCCCGGCAGCTTCTGTCAGCAACGCCTCACAGGCCAGGGGTTTGTCAATCATCAGCCAGGGAGGCCAACAGGTCGGCCTGGTGTTCCTGCTGCAAAGGCATGATGACGGCATCAAGATCGCCGGAAATAACCTCATCCAGCTTGTACAGCGTCAGGTTGATGCGGTGGTCGGTCACCCGCCCCTGGGGGAAGTTATAGGTGCGAATTCGCTCTGAGCGGTCGCCACTGCCCACCAGGCTCTTTCGGGTTGCCGCCATGGTTTTCTGCTGGCGTTCAATTTCCTCATTCTGGAGGCGCGATGCCAGGAAACTCATCGCTTTGGCCCGATTCTTGTGCTGGGAGCGTTCTTCCTGACACTCCACCACAATGCCTGTGGGAATATGGGTAATACGAATCGCCGAATCAGTCTTGTTGACGTGCTGACCGCCGGCGCCAGAGGCTCGAAAGGTATCCACCCGCAGGTCGGACTTGTTGATTTCAACGGCCTCGGTTTCATCCGCCTCCGGCATCACCGCTACCGTGCAGGCGGAGGTGTGAATTCGGCCCTGGGATTCGGTCTCCGGCACCCGCTGTACCCGGTGGGCACCGGATTCAAACTTCAGTGCCCCATAGACCGCACTACCAGCAACGCGGGCAATGATTTCCTTGTAACCGCCGTGCTCACCATCGTTGGCGCTGATAACCTCAACCTGCCAGCGCTGGCGTTCGGCATAACGCATGTACATCTTGAACAGGTCACCGGCGAAAATCGCCGCCTCATCGCCCCCGGTGCCGGCACGAACCTCCAGGAATACGTTCTTGCCATCGTTGGGGTCCTTGGGCAGCATCAGGCGCTGGAGCTCTTCGTCCAGTTCCTCGCTCTTCTGTTCCGCCAGGCCCAACTCCTCTTCCGCCATGGCTCGCATGTCGGCGTCACCGTCGCGGGCCAGTTCAGTGGCTTCCTTAACATCGTCACGGGATTTCTGCCATGCCTGGAAGCAGTGAACAATGGGTTCAATCTCGGCAAATTCCCGGGACAGGTCGCGGAATTTATCCTGGTTGGCAATAGTACCCTGATCGCTCAGCAACGCGCTGACTTCCTCGAAGCGGTCAACAAGCTGCTCGAGGCGGGACTGAATCGATGACTTCATAGTTTTTCCGGGGTGATGGGCGCGTCGGCATCCAGCACATCAAGCTGATGCAGCTCTCTGAGCCATTGAGTGACTTCGGTTCTGCCCTCCGTGGTGGCCTTGCGGACCTGGATGGACGGCTCGTGCAGTAATTTGTTGGTCAACCCCCGGGCCATGCTTCGCATCACGGTTTCGGGGTCTGCGCCATTACGCAGGGCGCGAATGGCCTTTTCGGTCTCCCCGTCTCTCAGGGCTTCGGCCCGCTGACGGAACTGCTTGAGGGTGGAGACAGCATCCAGGGCCCGTAGCTGGCTCAGGAACTGCTGTACGCCATCAGCAACCATGTTCTCGGCTTCCCGCGCGGCGCCCTCTCGGGAACGAACGTTCTCCTCGATAACCTGCCGCAAGTCGTCAACGGTATAGAGATAGACATCAGCCAGGGAACCCACCTCGGGTTCGATATCCCTGGGAACGGCGATATCCACCATGAAATAGGGGCGATGCTTGCGCTTTTTAAGCGCACGCTCCACGGCGCCCTTGCCAAGGATAGGCAACGGGCTGGCAGTAGAGGAAATGATGATGTCCACGTTTGCCAGGTGTTCTGAAATGTCGGAGAGCATAATGCCCTGCCCGCCACGGGAGTCCGCCAGCGCCTGGGCACGTTCCAGGGTACGATTGGCGACCAGGAAGTTTTTCACACCAGCGTCGGCCAGATGCCTCGCGACCAGTTCAATGGTTTTGCCGGCGCCAATCAGCAAGGCTCGATTGCGGGACATATCCGCAAAGATGTGGTGCGCCATGCTGACTGCAGCGTAGGCCACCGACACCGGGTTTTCGCCAATAGCAGTCTGCGTGCGCACCCGCTTGGCAACGGAGAACGTATGTTCGAACAGACGGGACAGGAACGCACCGCTCGCTTCATGCTCGCGAGCGAGGGCATAGGCGTCCTTGAGCTGGCCGAGAATTTGCGGCTCTCCAAGCACCATGGAGTCCAGCCCCGACGCAACCCGCATGATGTGGCGCACGGCGTCTGAGTCCCGATGTACGTAGAGCACGTCTTCCAGGTCTGCCGCCTCCATGTCATGAAACCCCGCCAACCACCGCAATACCGCCGGGGCACAGTCGTCATCTCCGGCCAGATACAGTTCGGTGCGGTTGCAGGTAGACAGGATCGCCGCCTCGCTGGCGCCGGAAGTGGCACGCAGTTCGGCAAACGCCTCGGCCATACGCTCGGGCGTGAACGCGACGCGCTCACGCAACTCTACCGGTGCGGTGCGATGATTGATTCCGAGGGTGACCAGTGCCATATCGGGGTTAGACTGCCTTATCTTTGACGACGGTTCGATACCGCCATTTTAACGATCGGGAGCCAGTGTCGCCACCCATAACCATCGTGATATCGGCAACTGCTGACAGGTTGGGCAATATCAAGCGCTTGTGCCATCATAGAGCCTTGTCGCACTACGCCACATCTGAGACCGCCGCCAGACCCTTCTCCGGCCGATCAGGTGCATCGTACACAGATCATGGGATGTTGCATGCATAAGTCTGCATTACTGCTTGGTACCTGCCTGCTTGGGCTTTCCCTGTCCGGCTGCGCTTTTCTCCAGGACAACCAGGAATCGCAATCCACCTCGTCGCCTGATGACGCCACTGCATCACCCGCGGAACCGTCAGCGGACATCCGTTACGCCGATTTCGAACCGGAAGAACTGTACCTGCTGCTTTCCGGCGAGATAGCCGCCCAACGGGGCCGATTCGACGTCACCCTTGTCAATTACATGAAGGCGGCACAGCAATCCCGCGATCTGGGCGTGATTGAGCGGACCATGCGCATTGCCCAGTCACTGAACGCCGATAACGCGCAGCAGAAACTGGCGGCGCTGTGGCTGGAGGTAGCCCCGGACAACATGCAGGCACATCGTATCTCCGCCATCCAGGCCGTGAAGAAGAACGAACTGGAGACCGCCCTGGGCCACATGGAAAAGATCATGGATCTGGGCGGCGACGCGGATTTTGACAGCCTTGCCGCGATGGCCGGAAACCTGCCGCCGGAACAACAGCAGGAACTGCTCGACTTATACCAGCAACTGGAGCAGCGCCACCCTGACAACCCGGAACTGCAATACAGCATTGCCCTTCTACTGAAGGTGACGGGCGAGCCCCAGCAAGCCCTCGCCAAACTGGAACCCCTTCTGGACAGCAAGCCGGATTTCCAGCCAGCACTGATACTCAAGGGCGACCTGCTCTACCAGACCAACCAGAAACAGCAGGCCCTGGATCACCTGAGGGCGAATACACGACAATTCCCCGATAATCGCCAGATGGGAACCCTCTACGGCCGCATGCTGATCGGCGAAGGTGAGCTGCAAACCGCCCAGAACGAATTCCGCCGGCTGGTTAACCGCTTCCCCGACGTTCCCGGTCTGCGGCTCTCCTACGCCCTGGTCGCGCTTGAAAACGATCAGATCGCGCTGGCCGAGGAGGAACTGACACGCCTGATCGAACAAGGCCACCACAGTGATGAGGCTCACTACTACCTGGGCCGGATTGCCGACGAGGAAAACGAAAACGAGCAGGCCATCGGCTACTACAGGAATGTCGAGAAAGGTAATTACTTTTTCCCGGCCCTGGCCCGTGCCAGCGAACTGATGGCGGAACAGGGAGAGCTGGATGAGGCCCTGGCCGACATTCGCGAGATCCGCAAGAACAACCCCGACCAGGACGAGAATTTCCGCCTGCTGGAAATCAATCTCCTGCTGGATCGGGATCATGACGAGCGAGCCCTTCAGGCGGCCAATGAAGCCCTGGAATCCTTCCCTGGCAATGTCCGCATTCGCTACGCCCGTGCCATGCTGCTCGACTCCATGGATAAGCCAGAGCAGGCCGAAGCCGATCTGAGAACAATCATCGAGGAACAGCCCGACAACGCCGTGGCACTCAACGCGCTGGGTTATATCCTTACCACCCGCACGGACCGACTCGATGAAGCCAGGGACTATATTGAGAGAGCCCTGGCCATCGATCCGGAGAACCCTGCCATACTCGATAGCATGGGCTGGGTACTGTATCTGCAGGGCAACACCGACGAGTCACTGAGCTATCTGTCACGTGCCTGGGAGGCCTACGCTGACCCGGAAGTAGCCGCTCATTACGGCGAAGCGCTCTGGCAAACCGGCAATCAGGAACAGGCCCGCTCGATCTGGAGAGAAGGCTTCGAGCAGGACCCGGACCACCCGATACTGACTGAAACTGTTGAAAGGCTGACCGGGGAGCCGTCCCTGTGAAATTATCGGTTATCGCGCTGACGTTCGCCGCCCTGGTTCTGAGCGGCTGTAGCTCACTGACAGTTGAACCACTTCCTGAAGGCCTGACTGAACAGCCACCGGCCGACTGGAGCAAGACCAGTGCCCGACTTGACCAGCTTCAGCACTGGGAACTGACCGGCAAACTCGCCGTTCGCCAGCCCTCGGACAGCGGCACCGCCGTCATCAACTACTGGAAACAGGACCGGGAAACGTACGAACTGGCGCTGTCATCATCGTTCCTCGGTATGGGCCGCACTACCCTTGAAGGCGTCCCCGGGTTCATCGAACTCACACTTCCCAACGGCGAGCGCTACCAGTCCGGCGACCCGGAGTCCCTGGTCAACGCCGCCACCGGCTGGCTGCTCCCCATTGACAGCCTGGCCTGGTGGATACGGGGCCTGCCCGGCCCTGACGGGGACTTCCGGCTGTTCTTCGACGACAAGGGTCAACTGGCCGTCATACGCCAACTGGGCTGGGAGATCCGCTACGACCGCTGGCAAGCATTCATAGAGGGCTACCCTCATCTGCCCGCCCGTATCACGGCGGTCAAGGGCGAGAAGCGCGTGAGGGTGGTGGTTACCAGCTGGAACCAGACCGATGGAGACAGCCGGTGAACAGCCTGGTTCTGCCCTCCCCGGCAAAACTGAACCTCTTCCTGCATATTCTCGGGCGTCGACCGGATGGCTACCATGAACTGCAAACCCTGTTTCAGTTTCTGAATTATGGCGACACCCTGACCCTGACCGCACGCACCGATGGCAGAATCGTCCTTGAGCAACCCCTGCCCGGGGTGCCCGACGAGGAAAACCTGATTGTCCGTGCTGCGCGACAACTGGCGGCAACCGCAGGTCATACGACTCCCGGTGTCAGTATTGCAATCGACAAGCAGTTGCCCATGGGCGGTGGCCTGGGTGGTGGCAGCTCCAATGCCGCCACCACACTGGTGGGGCTGAACCGCCTGTGGGGCCTGAACCGCTCCCTGGACGAGTTGGCTGAACTGGGCCTGTCCCTGGGTGCCGATGTGCCCGTATTCGTTCGCGGACATGCAGCCTGGGGCGAAGGCGTGGGCGAACGACTCACCGACGCCAACCCACCAGAAGACTGGTTTCTGGTTATAAAACCACCTTGCGATATAAGCACCAAAGAGATTTTTTCCGAGCAAGGGTTGACAAGGGATACCCCCGGAATCAAAATAGCGCCCGCTTTTGAGGGAGACGCCTCGAGGTACCGAAACGACTGTGAGGATGTAGTTCGAAGACTGTATCCTGAGGTTCATCAAAGCCTGGAGTGGCTTGCACAATTCGGACCTGCAAGATTAACCGGAACCGGGGCTTGCATATTTGGACGTTTCCCGACAGAATCCGCAGCCCGGATTATCTGGGAAAGCAAACCCTCCGGCATCACGGGGTTCGTAGCTCAAGGGGTGAACATTTCACCACTTCACAAAAAGCTGACAGAGCTGAAATGATGCCAAAAAAGCACGATACTGGGGTGTCGCCAAGTGGTAAGGCAACGGGTTTTGATCCCGTCATGCGCAGGTTCGAATCCTGCCACCCCAGCCACCTTTCTCCCGCTTCTTCTGAATCAAACGCCGATACCGAGAAGGATGCCGTCGTGTCCAAACTGATGATTTTTACTGGCAACGCCAACCCGGAGCTTGCCAAGGCCATCGCCCAGAAACTTCACATTCCCATGGGCCAGGCCACCGTTGGAACCTTCAGCGATGGTGAAACCACCGTTGAAATCAACGAAAATGTTCGCGGGCATGATGTCTTCATCATTCAGCCCACCTGCAACCCCACCAACGATAACCTGATGGAACTGATCGTGATGGCCGACGCACTGCGCCGTGCATCCGCCACCCGGGTTACCGCGGTTATCCCCTACTATGGCTATGCCCGCCAGGATCGCCGTGTTCGCTCCACCCGTGTTGCCATTAGTGCCAAAGTGGTTGCAGATATGATTTCCAGCATCGGCGTTGACAGGGTCCTGACCGTTGACCTCCACGCCGACCAGATCCAGGGCTTCTTCGACATTCCGGTGGACAATATCTACGCCACCCCGGTCATGCTTGAGGATATCGAGAAGCAGCGCTTTGAGAACTTCGTAGTGGTATCTCCTGACGTTGGCGGCGTTGTTCGTGCCCGCGCCGTTGCCAAGCGACTGGACGATGCCGACCTCGCCATCATCGACAAGCGCCGTCCCAAGGCCAACGTGTCGCAGGTCATGCACATCATCGGTGATGTAAAGGACAAGACCTGCATCCTGGTGGACGACATCATCGACACCGCCGGCACGCTTTGCAAAGCCGCCAACGCTCTTAAGGAGCATGGTGCCGCCAGCGTGGTCGCCTACATCACCCACCCCGTCCTTTCAGGCCCGGCTGTTGACAACCTCAACGCCTCCGAATTGGACGAACTGGTTGTCTGCGACACCATCCCACTGGGTGACAAAGCGCGTAATTGTGATAAGATCCGCATCCTCACTATGGCTGGGCTGCTTGCGGAATCCATTCGTCGCGTCAGCAACGAAGAGTCCATCAGCGCGATGTTTGAGAACGCCTGATCAGCTAACCACCTGATTTAGTGAAAAGAATCCAGACCGGGAGCCCAGTGGGCTCCCGGTCTGTTTAGTCCGCCGGAAAACAGCCGGCATATCGAAAATATCACCGGTTCAGGACCTGGTCGCGGGCCGCTCTGGTGAAAATTGAGGTTATAACCATGTCTCAGGAATTTCTTATCGAAGCATTTCCTCGTGGCGATCAGGGGAGAGGTGCGAGCCGCCGCCTGCGTCGTGAGGAGCGTAAAATTCCGGCCATCATTTATGGCGGGAAGAAAGAAGCCGTTTCGATTTCCATCTGGCACAACGAGCTGAAAAAAGCTCTGGAAAACGAAGCCTTCTTCTCACACATTCTGACCATCGAACTGGAAGGCAAGAAAGAAAGCGTGATCCTGAAGGATCTGCAGCGTCACCCGTACAAGCCGCTGCTGACCCACGCTGACTTCCTGCGCGTTGACAAGGATCACGAAATCCACGTTAACGTACCGCTGCACTTCCTGAACGAAGAAACTGCACCGGCCATCAAGCTCCAGGGCGGCGTTGCCAACCACCAGATCAACGAAGTAGAAGTGATCTGTCTGCCGCAGAACCTGCCTGAGTTCCTCGAAGTCGACATGACTGCCGTGGAGATGGACCAGGTTGTTCACCTGAGCGACCTCAAACTGCCGAAAGGCGTTCGTATTGCGGCTCTGCTGCAGGGTGAAGACCACGACCTGCCAGTCGTTGCAATCCACAAGCCGCGCGCTGCCAAGACAGAAGATACTGACGAAGGCGAAGACGGCGAAGCGGGTGAAGAAGGCGAAGACAAGGAGTAATCGCTCCTGTACGAATGAGGGCAACGGCGGATGGCACAGGATATCCTCATGGTGGTGGGACTGGGTAACCCCGGCCCCGACTATGCGAATACCCGCCACAACGCCGGTGCCCTGTTCGTGGAAGCACTGGCCCGTGAAACGGGCCAGTCGCTCCGCCCCGAAAAGAAATACCACGGGCTCTACGCCCGAATTCAGCTTCAGGGTCTCGACCTGCACCTGCTGAACCCTTCCACGTATATGAACCGCAGTGGCCTCTCCATCAAGGCACTGGCGGACTTCTTCAAGATTCAGCCCCAACAGATTCTGGTTGCCCACGACGAGCTCGATCTGCCCCCGGGTACCGCCAAGCTAAAAAAAGGCGGCGGCCATGGCGGACACAACGGCCTGCGGGACACCATTGCTCACCTCGGCACCAACGACTTCCAGCGCCTGCGCATCGGCATCGGCCACCCCGGCGACAGCCGCCAGGTCACAGGCTATGTTCTCGGCCGCCTGGGCAAACGGGAAACCGAAGAACTCAACGCCCTGATCGACGAAATCATTCGCGTACTGCCGGACGCTGCCAGCGGCAAACTTCCCGCTGCGATGAATCGCTTGCACAGCTTCAAACCGGTATAATCCGCCCAAATTTTCCAGCACCAGCAGAGGCATTCCATGGGATTTAACTGCGGCATCGTCGGCCTTCCCAACGTCGGCAAATCCACCCTGTTCAACGCACTGACCAAATCCGGTATTGGCGCGGAAAACTTCCCCTTCTGCACCATTGAGCCTAACGCCGGCGTCGTGGCCATGCCCGACCCCCGCCTCAACAAGCTCGCTGACATCGTAAAGCCGGAAAAGGTGGTGGCAACCACGATGGAGTTCGTGGATATCGCCGGCCTGGTAGAAGGTGCCTCGAAAGGCGAAGGCCTGGGCAACCAGTTCCTGGCCAACATCCGTCAGACCGACGCCATTGCCCATGTGGTGCGTTGCTTCGAGGACGACAACGTCATTCACGTCGCCAACAAGATTGACCCGGCGTCGGATATCGAAATCATCAACACAGAACTGGCCCTGGCCGATCTGGAAACCGTCGAGAAAGCCATCAAACGGGTTCAGCGAGTCGCAAAGAGCGGCGACAAAGAGGCCAAAGCTCAGCTTGAAGTCTTCGACACCCTGCTTCCCGTGCTGAACGAAGGCAAACCGGTTCGCAGCATGAATCTCGACAAAGAGAAAATGGCACTGATCCGCGAACTCTGCCTGCTCACCGTAAAGCCAACCATGTACATCGCCAACGTCAGCGAAGACGGGTTCGAGAATAACCCTCACCTGGACACCGTGAAAAAGATTGCGGAATCCGAGAATGCAGTTGTGGTGCCTATCTGCAACAAGATAGAAGCCGAAATCTCCGAACTGGAAGACGACGAAAAATCCATGTTCCTGGAAGAAATGGGCATGGACGAACCTGGCCTGGACCGGGTCATTCGCGGCGGCTATGGCCTGCTGAACCTTCAGACCTACTTTACCGCAGGGGTGAAGGAAGTCCGCGCCTGGACGGTAAAAGTGGGCGCTACCGCACCACAGGCGGCAGGCGTGATCCATACCGACTTCGAACGCGGCTTCATCCGCGCCGAAGTGGTGAGCTACGATGACTTCGTCAAGTACAACGGTGAGGCCGGAGCCAAGGAAGCCGGCAAGTGGCGCCTTGAGGGCAAGGAATACATCGTCCAGGACGGCGACGTTGTCCACTTCCGGTTCAATGTCTGACCGCGCTGGAGCGTTCTGACGGTGAGCCTCCTGCCAGCATGCTGCAGTACCCCGGATGACCGGTGGCCCTGGCCGCAATCGTTGCCAGGGCTTGAGCTGATCAGCCTGGACTTTGACCCCGATAACCTCAAACCGGACGACTTTACGATCAGTGACATCGTCCCACCACCGTCGGTGGAAAGGGCTGTTGCCAAACGCCAGGCGGAATACCTGGCTGGCCGTTTCTGCGCCCGCGAAGGCTTGTTGCGCGCCACGGGGCAACCGGTGGTGCCAGCACTCGGCGATGACCGCGCCCCAGTATGGCCGACTGGGTGCGTGGGCTCGATCACCCACACCCGGGGTTGGGCTGCGGCGGTTATCGGCCAGCAACAGGATTACGCCGGAGTTGGCCTGGACGCGGAAGTCATCATGCCCGATGAACGCGCCCTGCCGCTTTGCCGGCAAATATTGACGCCTTCTGAGCAGGAACGATTCAGCGCCGAGCTAACCAGTCAGGCGGGTTTTTTTATTACCCTGGCATTCTGCCTCAAGGAAACGCTCTTCAAAGCACTCTACCCCCTTGTTCAACAGCGATTCTACTTTGAACACGCAGAAGTTCTGTCCTGGCGCCCCGACGGCAGCGCCCGATTGCGCCTGCTCAAAACACTGTCACAGGAATGGACATCGCACACTGAACTGGACGCATGGTTTATCCGGGAAGAGCATCGGCTTGTCAGCCTGATAGTGGTTCCGGCCTACGGACATTCTGCTTCCGGCGCGTAGCGTCAGACGCTATAAGCAAGACTTTCAGGCAGCTTTGCCCCTTTGGGTGGCCGATCAATATGGGGGCAATTCTCACACAGCTCCAACCCTGGCAAGCGGTACCGTATACAGCATTGTCGACGCTGCCGTAACGGAGAGGGGCCCACGTTACGGGGAATATACCGCACGGGACGGTACATCGGGTTTCGCTTTCCGTCTGGGCGGTACTCGGATTCTATAAGCCGCCTTCCATCTTCCAGGCAGGCCGACGGCACACCCATTTGTGTCAACGCCCCTACCAGCCATTCAATGTAATTCGCAGCATTATTCCAGAGCACCTTGCCAGACAGTTTAACCTGGCGACTCCACCCCACGACTAATGGCTCGAAATTCTCCTCCAGGAGCTCTCCAAAACGCTCAAACGGGCTCGCTGGCACCCGCTCAAAGGGGCGACCTTCATCGGGAATACGAAAAGCCTCAGGAAGACCATCGCAACCCATAATAATCTCAAGTGTGTCGAGCCCGACCGGCAATTCCCGATCCAACACGAGGTTGGCCGTTATCGTCGGAATAACGAGCTTTGCAAAATAGGTACGCGACCATTGGGAAAGCAGTGCGCGGTCATCGTCACCGGGTTGGGTACGACGATAACACTCCAGCAACCACGACAAGCCATCCTCCGTAACCAGGTCCCGCGCCGGTGTAGCGGGGCGCGTATCGTCGGGCAACACCAGGATCGTCCGGTAGTACTCAAAGTCACCAACAAACAGCGGCGCAAGTGCGGGAATGGTCATGGATAAAACAACGAAAGTGGTTAAATGGCCGGAATGGCCCGCTGATACGAGCGGACATATAATGATAATAATTATCATTATATGTTTTTTTGGTTCCCGAACAAGAGGCAACCATCGCAATCCAAGATATCCGAGCACACAAAACCTAAAAGAGGGTTGACAGTACCGGGTAAAATCCAGAAAATACGCGCCTCGTTTGGAGCTCATCCAGAACGAATTTGGCAAGGTAGCTCAGTTGGTTAGAGCACGGCACTCATAATGCCGGGGTCGGCGGTTCGACTCCGCCCCTTGCTACCAGAATTTAAAAGGTCGCGACTCACGTCGTGACCTTTTTTCGTTTCGGGGACGCCCCCGCCCTTCCCGGGAATTGAACGCGGGACGACCCGCCTCCATTGTTCCTGATTTTCCATGAGAACCACTAAAGACAGAATCCGTCAGGCCGTCTCGTTCGAGATCATCGGCCTGCTTATCGCCATCCCATTAGCCGCACTTGTGTTTGGCTTCGAGCTCGACAAAACCAGCGTCCTGGCTGCCATAGGTGCAACCATGGCAACCGGCTGGAACTACCTCTTCAATCTCATGTTCGATCACGGCCTGAAGCGGCTTACCGGCTCTACTCGTAAAACACTGAAGATGCGGTTATTTCATGCGCTCAGCTTTGAACTGGGCCTGATGATAACCTTCCTTCCGGTCATCGCCTGGTGGATGGGCATTGGGCTGGTTGAGGCACTGATCGTCGACATCGCCTTCGTGGTCTTTTATCTGGTGTATGCGTTCGTTTTCACCTGGTGCTACGACACGGTGTTTCCTGATGACGACGCCAGCCTCAGTTGAGATCGTTTCGATACCGGCACCATCGAATGGCCTTGCGCAGCTCTTCCGTCAACTGGCCATTCCCATGCTCATGGGAAACGTATAGGGAAAGGTCTACCCAGGCCGCCCTACGCACAAAATAATCGCCCTCATAATTGTCCATAAACTTGTCTACGAGCACCCAGGGAATGACCACAACATCTGCCCGGCCCAACTTGAGCAGGTAGACTGCCTGGCGCCATTCGGAGACGTGTAGAATCTTTGCGTTTTCGCCTTGAACCAATTGATCTCCGACGAACTTCCTGACGAACGCGTAGGTGAGGCCAGCCGTCTGGTTGAGGGGAGGCATCTCTTCCAGAAACAGGTAGACGTACTCTGTCTGGAAGAGTCGCCCACCGAAATCAGCGTAGCGGTCCCGTTCAGAGGTCTGGACCAGGGGAAGGCCTACCGCAACACCGCCCTTTCGCAGTTGGTAAAGCAGCTGGGCCAAAGGCATTTCAACGAACTGGAAATCGCCAGGGGCGCGCTCGAACACGCATCGGTAGAACGCGGAAAAACGCCCCTCCAACGCTCCCTCCGAAACCGTTATTTCCCGCTCTATCCCAGCAGCAATTCCGACGCGCACTGGTTCCTGCGCGTGCGAAAGATTCAAGGGCATAGCGATCGCGAGGAGGGCAATTAGTAGAGGCTGATAGCGCGCAGACTTCCTGTCCATAAGAGTGACTCGTCAACGGAGATCCATTCACACCGCAAGCTTAGTTCAATTTTTCATCGCGCTCCACGTAATGACAGGCCACCCAGCGCCCGGCCTGGTCTTGCCGTCAAGCACCGGCACTTCCCTGGCCTTCGTCATTGGCTCCGGGAATCGCTGTCGGGTCCATCCACATGGCTTCCCATACGTGCCCGTCCGGGTCGGCGAGATTTCTGTTATACATGAACCCCAGGTCCTGTAACGGGTTGATGTCTGCAACGCCGCCGTTGTCAGCGGCAGCGTTATTCATGGCGTCGACGGCTTCGCGGTTGCTGCAGGAGATGGCCAGCATCACCTCGCTGGAGGTGGTCGGCGGAATTGGGCGGTCAGTAAACGTGCGCCATTTGTCGTGGGTGAGCAACATGACGTGAATGGCCTCGCTCCAGACCATGCATGCGGCAGTATCGTCGGTGAACTGGGGGTTGTTCCTGAAACCAAGCGCCTCGTAGAAGGCCATGGAAGCATTGAGGTCTTTTACCGGCAGGTTTACAAAAATCATTGATGTCATGGTTCACGCTCTCCAGATTGTAGGTGGTAGAAACAGGTTGTTAGTGCCCTGTTACCTTCTTGTCGGTTCACCATTGCGAATTTCGACATCGTATCCACACTTTATTACGACTCCTGTCGTTCTACGTAGTGACAGGCCACCCAATGCCCTGCCCCGGTTTTGTCTTCCAGTACCGGCACTTCCCTACTGCAATAGTCCGTCGCCAGCGGGCATCGTGTGCGAAACACGCAGCCGCTGGGGGGATTCATCGGCGACGGCAGGTCGCCTTCCAGTTCCGCCGGGGGCTTGGCCCGTTCCCTCTCCGGGTCAGGGATCGGCACCGCGGCCATCAGGGCCTGAGTGTAAGGGTGCCGGGGGTTGGCGAACAGTTCAGCACGGGGGGCGTTTTCGGCCACATTGCCCAGGTACAGCACCATCACCCGGTCACTGATGTGTTTGACCACGCTCAGGTCGTGAGCAATGAAGATCAATGACAGGCCCATGTCCCGCTGCAGGTTTTTGAGCAGATTAATCACCTGAGCCTGTACCGACACATCGAGGGCGGAGACGGGCTCGTCGCAGATGATCAGTTTCGGCTCCAGTATCAACGCCCGGGCAATGCCCACCCGCTGGCACTGGCCACCGGAGAATTCATGGGGGTAACGGTTTTTCTGGTGAGGGTGCAGGCCAACGCGATCCATGATGGCATCCACTTTCTCCCTTAGCTCGGCGCCCTTGATATCCGGGTAGTGGGTACGCAGGGGCTCAGCAATGATGTCGCCGACGGTCATTCGTGGCGACAGAGAGGCAAGCGGATCCTGGAACACCATCTGCAGGCGTTGGCGACGCTTGCGCAGTTGTTTTAGGTTGAGCCCCCGCAGGTCCTCGCCCAACCACACCACCTTTCCCGCCTGGCTGGGCACCATGCCCATGATGGCCCTTGCCAGGGTGGACTTGCCGCAGCCGGACTCTCCCACGATGCCGAGGGTTTCGCCCTCGTTGAGGGTGAAGCTGACGTTGTTCACCGCTTTTAGTGGCTGCGGCAGGGTCCAGGGCCAGGCGTTGCGAGGCATAATGTCGAAGGTAACCCGCAGGTTTTCCACCGTCAGCAGGCGCTGTTGTTCGCTCATCGAATCGCCTCCCTTGGCAGGTTGCATACACGAATCCGCTCTGCCCCGAATCGCTCCGGTGGGTCGAGTTCGTGATAGCAGCGCGGCTCCGCCACGGGGCAACGGTCGCAGAATGGACAGCCCGGCGGCAGGTTCATCAGGTTGGGCGGGTTGCCGGGGATGGTGACCAGTTCATCCATCTGCTCATCAATACGCGGAATGGCGCCCATCAGGCCTTTGGTATAGGGATGGGAGGGATCCCGGAACAGGTCCCGGGTGGCAGCAAACTCCATCATCTGGCCGCCGTACATCACCAATGTCTGGTCGCAGCTGCCGGCCACTACGCCCAGGTCGTGGGTGATCAGGATAATCGCGGTATTGAATTCCTGTTGCAGCTCCTGCAACAGATCCATCACCTGAGCCTGTACCGTAACATCCAGGGCGGTGGTGGGTTCGTCCGCAATCAGCAGGCGCGGCCGGCACAACAGGGACATGGCGATCATGACCCGTTGACGCATGCCCCCGGAGAATTCATGGGGGTAACAATGAATACGGTTGCGGGCCTCGGGGATACGAACCGCTTCCAGCATCTGCAGGGATTCCTGAAGAGCCTGTTTGCGGCTGATGCCTTTGTGTTGCACCAGCACTTCGATGAGTTGGTCGCTGACTTTCATGAACGGGTTCAGGGACGTCATCGGGTCCTGGAAAATCATACCGATGCGGGCCGCACGGATCTGATTCATCCGCTTTTCCGGCAAGTTAAGCAGTGGCTCGCCTTCAAAGATCACCTCGCCATTGACCCGGGCGTTGTCCGGGAGCAGGCCCATCAGCGCAAATACCCCCTGGCTTTTACCCGCGCCGGACTCACCCACGATGCCCAGAGTCTGCCCAGCCTCCAACTGGTAGCTGAGCCCCCTCACTGCCTGCAAGGTGCCATCCGGTGTATCGAAGGCCACTTCGAGATTATTGACTTCCAGCATTGCCATAGATCGAGTTCCTGCCGGCTCAGCGGTCTTTAGGGTCAAGGGCATCCCGCAGCCCGTCGCCGAGAAAATTGAAACAGAACAGGGTGAGCACCAGCATCAGCATCGGGAAAATCAGGGTCCATGGCGCGGTCCACATGGCATCCGCTCCTTCGGAAATCAGCGCACCCCATGAGGTGTAGGGTTCCGACACCCCAAGCCCCAGGAACGAGATAAAGGATTCGAACAGGATCATCTCCGGCACCAGCAGGGTTGCATAAACAATCACCACGCCCAGCACATTGGGCACGATGTGGCGGAGCACGATCAGGAAGGGATGCACACCGACGGACATGGCGGCCTCAATGTACTCCTTGCGCTTCAGGCTCAGGGTCTGGCCCCGCACAATCCGGGCCATATTCAGCCAGCTCACCGCGCCAATGGCTACGAAAATGAGCAGTACATTGCGCCCGAACACCGCCATCAGAACGATCACCAGGAACATGAAGGGAAAGGCGCTGAGCACTTCGAGCGTCCGCATCATGATGGCGTCGGTACGGCCACCCACGTAACCGGAAATGGCCCCATAAAGCGTGCCGATGACCACCGCCGTCAGCGCTCCGAGAACGCCGACCATGAGGGAAATACGGCTGCCCTGCACAGTGCGTTGGTAGAGGTCCCGGCCGATGGGATCAAGACCGAAATAGTGCTGGCTCGCCAGGCTGGGCAAGCCATCTTCATCCAGGTTTGGCAAACTGGCCCAGTCGATGGACTCGTTATCCCAGGGTGACAGGTACTGGCCGAAGGCCGCGAACAACAGCAACAGTGCCAGCACGACCAGGCTAGCCACCGCCGCACGGTGGTTCATAAAACGCCGTCGCGCGTCACGCCACAGGCTGCGGCCTTCGGTGTAGGCGTCTTCCGCAAGGGTGTCCGCCAGTTCGCCCATGCCCGCATGTTTGTCGGAGAAAAACATCAGTAACGCACCCTCGGGTCCAGCCAGGTATAGAGAATATCCACCGCCGCGTTAAAGACGATGGTCAGTACGCCCACCAGAATGGTGACCCCGAGAATCAGTGAGTAGTCCCGGTTGATGGCACCGTTGACGAAGTGCTGGCCAATGCCGCCCGTGGAAAATACCTGATCAATGATCACCGAACCGGTGATGATGCCCACGAAAGCCGGCCCAAGGTACGACACCACCGGAATCAACGCGGGCTTGAGGGCATGACGCAATACGATCTTGTGGCGGGGAATGCCCTTGGCTCGGGCGGTGCGGATGAACGGACTGCGCAGGGTCTCTATCATGCTGCTACGGGTAATCCGCGCCACCTGCGCAATGTAGGACGTCGCCATGGCGATGATCGGCAGCACGATGTATTCCACCTGACCGCCTTCCCAGCCGCCGGCAGGCAACCAGCGCAACGTGACGGCAAACAGCAGCACCAGCAACGGCGCCATCACGAAATTGGGGAACACCACCCCGGTCATGGCGGCGGTCATCACCGTATAGTCCGGCCAACGGTTCTGTTTCAGGGCCGCAACCACACCCAGCCCCACCCCGAACACAACCACGAACAGGAAGGACCAGGCACCGATGTAGGCGGACCGGGGAAAGCTGGACTCGATCAGCTCATTGACCGTGAAGTCCTTATAACGAAACGAGGGCCCCAGGTCGCCCTGGGCGACGTTGCCCACGTAAATGAGGTACTGCTGCCACAGGGGCTTATCCAAGTTGTATTTGGCCTCGATGTTTTCCATCACCGCTTCCGGCACATTACGCTCGTTGGTAAACGGGCCGCCAGGTGCCGCGTGCATCAGCACGAACGAGACAGTGATCAACGCCAGAATGGTTGGTACCGCTACCGCCAGACGCCTGATGATAAAACTGAACATGGCTTCCCTCAGTCCGCAGTGATGTACATATCCTTGCTGTAAACAATGTTACGGGGATTCTTCTCCGGATAGCCCTTCAGGGACGGGCTCACCAGCGCCACCGTGGTGTTGAAGTACACCGGCACCACCGGAAACGCCTGCCACAGGATCTCCTCGGCCCTGACATAGTAGGGATTAGGGTCGTCGCTGGAACGGGCATCCAGCAGCAACTGGTCGTATGTTTCATTGCTCCAGCCGCCGTCGTTATTACCACTATCGCTGGTTAGCAGGGTCAGGAAGGTGGAGGCTTCGTTGTAATCCCCTTTCCAGCCAAACCGGGCGATACCATAGTTGCCAGCCTGCTTCTCGGAGAGGAAGGTTTTCCACTCCAGATTGCTGATGGTGACCTTTGCCCCCAGCTTCTCTTTCCACATCTGGCTGACCACGATGGCCAGCGCCTTGTGGCTCTCGTCGGTGTTGTAGAGCAGTTCGAATTCCAGTGGGTTGTCTTCATTGTAGCCGGCTTCCTCAAGGGCTTCGCGCGCCTCTTCGTCGCGGCGGGTCTGGGACCAGGTAGCGTACTCCGGCTGCCGGAAGTCGAAACCGCTGACGTAGGGCGGTGTCAGTGTGAATGCCGGCATCTGGTTGCCCCGGGTGATGTAGCTGACGATGATATTGCGGTCAATGGCGTAGGTCAGCGCCCGACGCACTCTCACGTCGTCAAAGGGCGGCCTGTTGACGTTGAAGGCATACATGTACGTGGCCATGCTGGGTACCATCACCAACTCTTTGGGCCGCTCTTTTTTCAACCGGGCCATCTGGGACACCGGCACCGTGGAGGTCATGTGCAGCTCGCCACTGGCGTAGCGCTGAAGCTCGGCGGACGAAGATTCGATCGGCAGGTAAACCACCCGGTCGATGATGGTGCTGTCATCCCCCCAGTAGCGGGGATTGCGAGCCGCCACCAGCTTCTCGCCGATATGCCAGGCGTTCAACGTATAGGCTCCGTTGGAAACCATCTTGCCAGGCCTAGTCCAGTCCTCGCCGTGGGCCTCGATGGCCTGGCGGGGGGCAGGAAACATCGTGTAGTGGACGGTCATATCCGGCAGGTAGGTGATCGGCTCGTCCAGGGTCACCTCGAAGGTGAAGTCGTCGACAGCGCGCACACCCAGCGTATCCGGTGTCTTTTCCCCTGCGATGATCTCGCCGGCATTGGCCACCCCGGCAGACTCGATGTAATACGCATAGTTTGAGCCTACCTCCGGGTCGACCGCCCGGCGCCACCCATACACGAAATCCTGGGCGGTAACGCGACTGCCATCGCTCCAGCGGCCGTCTTCACGGAGCTGGAATGTCCAGGTCAGGTTATTGTTCGATGAGGCCCAGGACGTCGCCATCGCCGGTTCGGTATCCCCTCTAGGGCCGCTGCGGGTCAACCCTTCGAACAGGTCAACCACGATGGCGCCACCCACGCTGTCCTGGACCAGCTGGGGGTCCAGGGAAGCAGGTTCACTGGCATTGCCACGAACAAGCACCTGCCTTTCGGCCAGTCTCTCACCGGTTTCCGGATGTTCCAGCAGACGGCTTTTCGGAGCGTTTACATCAGCGCCGGCTGGGGCCCGCCCACCATCATCTTCCGGATAATCATCACTGCAAGCGATCAGAAACAGGGAAAGCAGGACGGCCCAAGCGGCCCCCGTCTTGGAGCCAAGGGGGGGCGTTGTTGTCTGGCGGATGATGCCTGTTGTTATTTGCAGGTTTGTGGCTGTCATATCTGTTCGAACCTAGCGCGGAAACACGGAAGTCACAAGCCAATGAGGGTCAACATGAAACAATGCTCACGTTCCTGTGCCTGTGGCATACTCAATCGGGATGTTCGACCTCAACAACAACGCTTGATAAAAGGGATGCTCAACCATGAAACCGGAAACTCTCGCCCTTCACGCTGGCTTCAACGGCGATCCGACAACCAACGCCGCGACCACGCCCATCTACCAGACCACCTCCTACACGTTCGACGACACCCAACACGGTGCGGACCTGTTTGACCTGAAGGTACAGGGCAACATCTACACGCGCATCATGAACCCCACCAACGCCGTACTGGAGGAACGTATGGCGCAGCTTGAAGGTGGTGTGGGTGCGCTCGCAGTAGCCTCGGGCATGGCGGCCATCCTTTACTCGCTCCAGACCATCTGCAAAGTGGGGAATAACATTGTCAGCACCGGCCAGCTCTATGGCGGCACCTACAATCTGTTCGCCCACTCACTGCCGAACCAGGGCATCAACTGCCGCATGGTACGACACGATGATTTTGACGCGGTGGAGAAAGCCATTGATGACAATACCCGCGCCCTGTTCTGCGAATCCATTGGCAACCCGGCCGGTAATGTGGTTGATATCCAGCGCTGGGCGGACATTGCCCACAAACACGGCATTCCGCTGATCGTCGACAACACCGTGGCAACGCCTTTCCTGTGCCGGCCCTTCGAACACGGTGCAGACATCGTGGTGCACTCGCTGACCAAATACATCGGCGGCCACGGCACCACCGTAGCGGGTGTGGTGGTCGACTCCGGGAAGTTCGACTGGGCCGCCAACAAGGCGAAGTTCCCCATGCTCAACGAGCCGGACCCGTCCTACCACGGCGTGGTCTATACCGAAGCCCTTGGCGCAGCGGCTTTCATCGGGCGCTGCCGCGTGGTTCCCCTGCGCAATACCGGCGCCGCTCTGGCTCCGTTCAATGCCTTTTTGATCATGCAGGGCCTTGAAACACTCGGCCTGCGCATGGAAAGACACTGTGAAAACGCCGAAAAAGTGGCCAATTTCCTGCAAAACCATCCGTCGGTGGAATGGGTAAACTATGCCACCCTGGACGACAGCCCCTACAAAGCCACCTGCGACAAAATCTGCGGCGGCCGTGCGTCAGGCATTCTCAGTTTCGGCATCACCGGCGGGCTTGAGAATGGCGCGAAATTCATCGATGCCCTGCAACTGATCTACCGCCTGGTCAACATTGGTGATGCCAAATCCCTGGCCTGTCACCCCGCCACAACGACACACCGGCAGCTCAATCCGGAGGAACTGGCAAGTGCGGGCGTCAGTGAGGATCTGGTGCGCCTGTCCATTGGCATCGAACACGTGGATGACATCATTGCCGATATCAGCCAGGCGCTGGACAAAGCAACCGCCTGATGTGATTGCCGGGTACGACGAAAGTCGTGCCCGGAACCCCCGTGATTGTCCGTACCTGCCTTGTATCCTCCGCCGGCGCAGATTACCCTTTAGGGTCAGCCAAGCCTTTTATCCGCCGCCGAGAAGAGAGTCCCCCAGTAATGAGCGACAGTGCCAAATCACGCGTCACCAGTGGTTCAAAGTTCCGCAACGAACATGGATTCTCAGCGATCAAGGATGGCATCAAGCGCTCGGGCTCGGGCATCATCGACACCAAAACCCAGCGTAAACCGTCCTGGCTGCGTGCACGCATGCCCGGTGGCGAGCGCTATGAAGCGGTGCGCAAGAACGTCAGCGAACACCGGCTGAGCACGGTCTGCCAGGAATCCCATTGCCCGAACATCGGCGAATGCTGGGCCAACGGTACCGCCACCATTATGGTGATGGGCTCCGTGTGCACCCGCGCCTGCCGCTTCTGCGCCGTTGATACCGGCAACCCCAAAGGCTGGCTGGACCATGAGGAACCGGAAAATACCGCGAAGTCCGTTGAACTCATGGGCCTGCGCTATATCGTACTAACCTCCGTAGACCGGGACGATCTGGACGACGGCGGCGCCGCTCACTACGCAGCCTGCGTGTCCGCCATCAAGCAGCGCACTCCCCATGTCGCAGTGGAAGCCCTGACACCGGACTTTGACGCCGTCATGGCGCACGTTGAGAAGGTCGTGGACTCCGGCCTGGACGTTTTCGCACAGAACGTGGAAACCGTGAAGCGCCTGACCACCCGCGTGCGGGACCCCCGCGCCGGCTACGAGAAAACCCTCAGCGTACTGGCGCACGCCAAGCAATACCGTCCGGACGTGCTCACCAAGACCAGCCTGATGCTGGGCCTCGGTGAAACCGAAGAGGAAATCCTCGAAACCATGGACGACCTGCGGGCTATCGGCGTCGACATACTGACCCTGGGCCAGTATCTGCGCCCCACTCAGAACCACCTGCCGGTAGAACATTACGTAACCCCGGACGACTTTAATCGCTACCGCGAGATTGGCCTGGAAAAAGGTTTCATGGAAGTGCCGTCAGGCCCCATGGTGCGTTCCAGCTACCGTGCCGATCGTGTGTTCGAAAAGAATAACCTGGGCCTTGCGGTGCCAGACGTACCTGCTTCCTCCAACGCACAGCAGATTCCGGTCAAAGCGGTAGACTGAACCACTGATCAATTCCCTGGAATAGGCCTCAAACAGGGGCACCGTCGACGGACAGTTTGTGGCACACTCTGCACTCGCTTTCACTGTGTAGGGTAATTCTTACGATGTCCTGGCTTCGATCTTTCTATGACCGGCTGATTTTCCCCCGTCCTGTTCTGGTACTTCTGCTGTTTGGTGCCCTGCTGTTGATAGCCAGCCTGCGGCTGGACCAGTTCCGCCTGGATGCCTCGGCCGAGTCGCTGGTTCTTGAAGATGATCGCTCCCTGGAGCAGTACCGGGAAGTGAACCGCCGCTTCACTACCTCCGACGATTTTCTCGTTGTTACCTATACGCCCGACCAGGAATTGTTCAGCAACGAGGGCCTGGCGTTGCTGGCGTCATTGCGAGATGAGCTCGCAGCCCTGGAGAATGTCAGCTCCACCAACAGCATTCTCAACGTCCCCCTGCTCCACAGCCCAGACCTGACCCTGGACACCGTTAACTCAGAGATCAAGACCATTGACGAGGACGACGTTACTCCGGACACCGCCAAAAAAGCGCTGCTCAACAATCCACTGTACCCCAACCTGCTGATCAGTGAAGACGCGCGCACCACTGCGATACAGGTGAATCTGCCCACTCCCGAGCGCTATTTTGAACTGCTCCGGGAGCGCAACGAGCTGCGGGATAAAGTGCAGAGCGGCCAAGCCTCGGCAGAAGAACAGCAAAGACTGGAAACCGTCAGCCAGGCATTCATCGAGTTCACCGAGGCCCAGGGCGAGGAAAGGGACCGCACCATCAAACGGGTCAGGGGCATCCTCGACAGCTACCGTGACCGCGCCGAGATCTACCTGGGCGGCGTACCCATGATCGTTGCCGACATGATCCGTTTCATCCAGAACGACCTGTCCACCTTCGGTGTTGGTGTGCTGATCTTCCTGCTGTTGACCCTGGCAATCATTTTCCGCCAGTGGCGCTGGGTGCTGGTACCACTGTTGTGCTGCAGCTTTACGGTGTGGCTGGTGATTGGTTACCTGAGCTGGGCGCAATGGCCAGTCACGGTGATCTCATCCAATTTCGTGTCGTTGCTGCTGATCATGACCCTGTCGCTGACCATCCACCTGATCGTTCGCTATCGGGAGTTCCAGCACGACGACCCTGAAGCCGAATCACGGGATACGCTGCGGCACACCTTGCTGGCGATGATCAAACCCTGCTTCTACATGGCCATCACCACCATTGTTGCTTTCGGCTCGCTTACCTTCAGCGGTATCCGCCCGGTGATCGATTTTGGCTGGATGATGACCATCGGCCTGACCGTGGCCTTCCTCATCACATTTATCATCTTCCCGGCCCTGCTGGCACTGCTGCCACCGCCGGTGGACGACCGGGTTCGCTCCAACCGAATTCCCTTTACCGATTGGTTTGCGCGGTTTACCGAGCACTACGGCAAAACCGTACTAGTCGGCTCCGCCATCCTCGCGGTGCTCTGCGTCATCGGCCTAAACCGCCTGACGGTGGAAAACAGCTTCATCGACTACTTCAAGTCCAGCACCGAAATCCACCAGGGCATGATCACCATTGATGACCGTCTGGGAGGCACGACCCCACTGGATGTGGTAATCACAGACGAGAAACCACCCGAAAGCGAAGCCGGCGGCGACCCCTTTGCCAGTGATTGCGATCCGTTTGTGGAGGACTGCGAGGGTGCCGAGGAATACCGGGACACCTGGTTCACCTATCAGAAGATGGACCGCCTGGGTAAGGTTCACGACTACCTGGACAGCCTGCCAGAGACCGGCAAGGTCATGTCCATCGACACCACCCTGGACATCCTTGCCCAGGTTAACGGTGGCGAGCCCCTGAATGCCCTGGAACTGGCGTTCGTACCCTCGGCGGTGCCGGACGATCTGAAGGACATTCTTCTGACCCCCTACATCAGCGAAGAACACGACCAGGCCCGCTTCAGCATCCGCATCCTGGAGACCTCCCCGGACCTGCGCCGGCAGGCATTGCTGGACCGCATACGCACTCACCTCACTGAAGAAATGGGCTTTGAGGACGATCAGGTGAAGCTCACGGGCATGACGGTGATGTACAACAACATGCTGCAAAGCCTGTTCGATTCCCAGATCAAGACCATCGGCATTGTGTTCCTAGCCATCATGGTGATGTTCCTGATCCTGTTCCGGTCGATAAAGCTGGCGCTGATCGGCATGGCCCCGAACCTGATCGCGGCGGGTTCGGTGCTGGGTCTGATGGGCTGGCTGGGCATTCCGCTGGATATGATGACGATCACGGTGGCGGCCATCACGGTGGGGATCGCAGTGGACGATACCATTCACTACATCCACCGTTTCAAGACGGAATTTGAGAAAGACGGCGACTACCTCGCCACCATGCACCGCTGCCACCGCAGCATCGGGCAGGCGATGTTCTTTACCTCGCTGACGATTATTACCGGGTTTTCGATCCTGGTGCTGTCGAATTTCATCCCGACCATCTACTTCGGGTTGTTTACGGGCTTTGCCATGTTTATGGCTCTGGTGGGGGCGCTTACGTTGTTGCCTCGGCTTATTGTGCTGGTTAAGCCGTTCGGGGCTGAATTGTGAGCAACACTCTCCTAGCCTTCACAATTTGGTGATTGTCGCACCGATGTAGGCCCTTCCCGGAAACGCTACGAGCACATCCATGTGCGCTTGACTTCGGCCTTCCCTGGCCGAAGACATTCCGGGAAGGGCCTACACCGGCGCTCCTTGCAGACTCGGTGATATCGCGTGAGTAAGGCGATATTTTCCAGGTTGAACAAAGCGGCGGGGCGGGCCTTCAGAAACCGTGGAGCGCCAGGGATGGCGCGACCGAGCCCTACAGGGACGTATTCACGGGCGTGTTTCTGAAGGCCCGCCCCGCCGCGACCTGACTCCCAACCAGCAGGCTACAGTCACAAAAAAACCGCCCAAGCCAGAGGCAAAGGCGGTTTTTTTCGGGCTCCGGGGGTTAACCCGGAAAACAGATGTTTACTGCATACCCTGCTGCATCTGACGCTGCTGTTGCATCTGCTGCTGCATTTGCTGCATGCGCTTGTTCAACTCGTCACGCTGCTCCTGGGTGAACACCGCATCAACCTTCGCCTGCATCAGGGTAGACATGGCCGTCATCTCACCAGTTACATCACCCAGCTTCTCGGCGTTGTCACGAATCGCGTCTTCGTCGTAATCCGGCTTGATCTGAGCCTGGATCTGCTGCTGCAGTTGCTGGGCTTCGCCCTGAAGCTCCTGAATCTCAGCCTGCATCTCTTCGATGATGCCGCGAATTTCTTTCTGCTGGTCTTCACTCAAGCCAACCATCTGAGCCAGCTGATCAACCTGGTCCGGCTGCCCGCCAGATTGCTGCGCCATCGCCGGAGAAGACAGCCCGATAGCAATCAGGGCAATTCCGAACAGTTTCACGAGCTTCATAGAAATCTCCACTAATCGATTATTTAAGTCGCTTTTGGTTTTCGAGCCCTACACCCTAAATCAAAACAACCGGGTATTTCACCCCGAACCCCCTTCTTTTTGTACATACTTCACACCCTCACATGCCTCAGCTCCCACCATGGGCGGGTTGAGAGAAATGTGAAAATTTAGTCATTCCCGTCCATAATGGCGCCGTTCAGCCACTTCAGGAGTATCAACCATGGCCATTAACTGGTTTCCAGGGCACATGCACAAGGCCCGCAAGGAAATCAAAAAGGTAATGCCCCAGATGGATCTCATTATCGAGGTCGTGGACGCGCGCCTGCCGTTCAGCAGCGAAAATCCGCTGGTCCCTGCCCTGCGCGGCGATACGCCCGTCATCAAGGTGCTTAACAAGCGAGACCTGGCTGACCCGGCCATTACCGAACAATGGCTCGGCTGGCTGGAAAAGGAACGTGGCGTTCGGGCCATCACCATGACCCACAACCAGCGCGCGGAAGCCCTCGACATCCTGCGACTGGCCGGTGAAATGACGCCGGATCATGATCGCCAGAAACGGGCGCTGCGGGTGATGATCCTGGGCATCCCCAATGTCGGGAAGTCCACGCTGATCAATACCATGGCGGGCCGGCCGGCGGCCAAGACTGGAAATGAGCCCGCAGTGACCCGGGCGCAGCAGGCCATCAAACTGCCAGACAACGTTCTGCTCTATGACACACCGGGGTTTCTCTGGCCCAAGCTGTCTCCGGAAGCCTGCGGATACCGCCTGGCTATTAGTGGCGCCATTCGCAGTGCGGTGATTGAGTTTGAGGACGTGGCGTTATTCGAGGCGGATTACCTGCTGGACGCGTATCCCGAACTGGCAATGGCGCGCTACGGGTTTGAAGAAAGGCCCCGGGACGGCCTGGCACTGATGGACGGCATCGCGGAAAAACGACGGTTCCTGGGGAGAGGTGGGGTTCCGGACCTGCACAAGGTGTCGGAAATACTGCTTAACGAATTCCGCTCCGGGAAGCTCGGGCGAATTTCGCTGGAGACGCCCGCCATGGTCGAGCAGGAAGCCCGGGAAGAGGCTGAACGTCAACGCGAGAAATCCGACAAAGCCTGATCATCGAGACCACAACGGCATACGTTGAACCATCCCGCCGCCACATAGGCGGACGGCAGTGCGTCGAACATATCACGTGCCGTGCGAACCAGATGGGGCTGGTCGTAGAACCCGGCCTCTGTCGCCAACCGGGAGACGGATATACCCGGTTTCCAGAACGCCAATGCCCGGTTGATCTTCAGGTGCAGGAGAAAGCGGCGCAGCGGCACGCCCGTTTCCTGGCGAAACAGATGCGTCAGCCGTGACGAGGACAGCCCGACACTTTGAGCCAGAGAGTTCAGTTCCAGGCGTTCCGGCAGTTCTGCCCTCAGCTTCCCGCAAATGCCCGCTATACGGTCGTCCAGCGCAACGGGCGCGTGCCCGCTCTGAGAGATCACTCTTGCCAGCGCGCAAGCCATGGCCTCGCAGTCAGTCGCCCCGGGATCAGGCAGACCCACACCGGTCAACGAAAGATCCGTGGAGGCCATGCCTGCCGTAACGGATTTCAGGGACCGCCAGTAAACGCTGTCGGGGTCGAGCTGGACGCTCCAGATTCTGGCCTCCCCAGGCTCCAGTGCCTGGGGAACGTCAGGGGCTACGATGGCGGCGCGGGTTTCCCGCCATTCACCGTCCACAGCCAGCCGAAAGGGACTGTCGAGCCCGACCAGCAAGGAAGCGCTTATGTGGCGGTGTGAGCGGTTGGGCATCAACTGTCCGAGTACCTGCCAGTGATCCTGCCACAAAAACAAGGTGCCCTTGTGGCCCTGACCGCTCGTTGGCGTTTTGAAGGGCGGTGCCTGCATGGTGTCACTCAACTCTGCATTTCCCTGCAAGCATACCTCAAGCAGCCTTGGTTCAGTGACTCTGAGGCTGGCGCCCACCGTCATGGCCACCCTGGGCATAAGGTACCGGTATGCCCAGCTTCGCCGCAAACTCGATGCTAACGAAGATCGGCCCGATCAGCAGGAACACAAGGTCTTCCACGAACGACGGCTTCTTGCCTTCAATTTTATGGCCGACCACCTGGACCGCCCAGGCAACGATCCAGACCACAAGGCTGGTCCAGAACAGGGACAGACCGCTGGCCAGCACACTCTGTATGGCCCACAAAGACAGTACAAACCAGCCCGCCATCAATACGAACACCCAAAGCGACAAACGCAGATAGACGATACCCGACAAGCCCGCGAGAATCGTGGCGCCGTTGACCCAATAGGCCCCAGAGCCAGAAAGGCCAAGCCAACTGCCTACCGGTATCAGCCAGAACAATCCCAGTGTTGATATCAGGATTGCCGGAACGCAGGCAATATGGACCCACTGGTTGACGGTGTTCTGATGGCTGTCGCCGTAGTCATGCAGAAATTGAGACAGTGAACGCACGGTGAATCTCCCTCGGGTTATTGTTGATAAACGCCATCTTACCAACGTCCATGATCGCAGCCTTGTACGTAACGGCTATGCCAGCTCGCCTGGCCTCTTCTTGCACCTTACCAAGGTCAAATATCGCCGCAGCGCCAAAGCGCCTAGACTGATGGTTATAGTCAGAGACAGAGGGGACCGGCCCGGTTCGCGGTGCAGGCCCTGCTAAGGAGGAAAGTATGAGACGGGTTGTAGTTACCGGAATGGGCATTGTTTCCTGCCTCGGCAACTCCACGGATGCGGTGCTGGAAAGCCTCAAGGCCGGCAAATCGGGCATCCGGTTCAATGAAACCTATCGTGACATGGGCTTCCGCAGCCAGGTGGCAGGTTCTGTTGATGTGGATACGTCGGTCATCGACCGTAAAACCCGACGCTTCATGGGCCAGTCGGCGATGTACAGCTACCTCGCCATGGAGCAGGCCATTGCGTCCTCACGATTGACAGACGATCTGGTCTCCAATGACCGTACCGGCCTGATTGCCGGCTCCGGCGGCGCGTCCAGCGCCAGCCAGGTCGAGGCCGTCGACATCATGCGTGAAAAAGGTGTCAAACGCATCGGGCCCTACATGGTGCCACGGATCATGACCAGTACCGTCTCGGCCTGCCTGGCCACTGCCTTCAAAATTCGCGGCGTGAATTACTCCATGTCGTCCGCCTGCGCCACCAGCGCCCACTGTATTGGCCACGCCGCGGAGCAGATCCAGTCTGGCAAGCAGGACATTGTATTCGCTGGCGGTGGCGAGGAAGAGGACTGGAGCCTGACCATGCTGTTCGACGCCATGGGCGCCTTGTCCACCAAGTATAACGATGCCCCGGAAACCGCATCCAGACCCTTCGACGCCGGTCGTGATGGATTCGTTATCGCAGGGGGTGGCGGCATGGTGGTAATGGAAGAGCTTGAGCATGCCCTCAAGCGCGGTGCCCCCATTATTGCCGAGCTGACCGGTTATGGCGCCACGTCCGACGGACACGACATGGTCGCCCCCTCTGGCGAAGGCGCCATGCGTTGCATGCAACAGGCGCTGTCCACGGTTGAGACACCGGTGGATTACATCAATGCACACGGCACCAGCACGCCGGTGGGCGATGTGGCGGAGATGAAGGCGGTACGGAACGTCTTCGGTGATAAAGTGCCGCAGATTTCGTCCACAAAGTCGCTATCCGGCCACTCTTTGGGCGCATCGGGTGTTCATGAAGCGATCTATTCCCTGATCATGCTGCAGAACGGATTTATTGCGGGCACTAAAAACCTGACAAACCTGGATGACACCATTGCCGGAATGCCGGTTGTGGGGCCTGATTCCAAAGCGGCGCCACTGAATACAGTGATGTCCAACAGCTTCGGGTTCGGCGGCACCAATGCCTCGCTGGTATTCGGAAAAGCCTGACTTCCTGACGAGCCTAGCTTGTGGGCTCGTCCGTGAGTTCCTTGCCGCCGTTCAGGGACAGTAGCTCCAGCTCCTCGGCCAACCCCGAACGCCACGGGAGCTGCTTGACGCCAAAGGTGTTGCGGATCTTGGTGCAGATCATGGTGGCGTTCGCGGGCTCCAGGGTTGCCCATGCGGGCGTTTCATCCACCACCCGGATACCATCGGGAATACCCCTCAAACCGGTGATTGCAAGCCCCAGCTCATAGAGAGAGATATCTTCCGCACCGGCATACTGATAGGTGCCCCACACCTCCGCACCACAGTCTATCTGCTGCACAATCGCGGTAATCACCCGGGCAAGATCACTGACAGTCACAGGTTGGCCACGGCATTTACCGGGTAACTTGATGGTGTCGGACCCTGCGGCAACGGACTGCACCTTGCGAACAAAGCGCCCCAGGCTCCAGCCCGTCCTCAGAATGATATGCCGCGGCAACAACGTTCTCAGCGCCTGTTCGCATTCCCACTGCCAGTTACCCAGCTCGTTACAGGGCTGACCGGGATTGGAGGCAATATAGGCACTCTGCTTTCGGCCGTCGAACACGTATGAAGACGACAACTGCAACAACGCGATATTGTGCTCACAGGCGTGCTCAGCCAGTGCCACAGGCAACGAAAACGACGCCTTGTGGGCCAACTCGGGGTTCTTTTCCGCACTTTCAGGGTCCGCAAGCCAAAGCGCGTTCACGATCAGATCAGTGTCGTCGGGAACCCAGCCTTCCAGCGCCGAAAGATCCGCGGTTTCAAGCTCGCTGATCAGCAACGGGCTGACATGGAGCGAGGTATTCCTTAAACGCTCCAGCAATACCCGCCCCAATGGGCCATAATCATGAACTACAAGAACGTGCACGAGCGCTCATCGCCTCCGGTTTCTATCTTCGCAACGGGTAACAATACCGTTGCCACTTTATCGGTATGCTGCTGTAAGTCTTTACCACACTGTAATCGTTCCCACAGCTTGTTGGAACGCGTGCACGGGATATCACTGATATGACGGGCACCCGATACCGTTCGAGCCAATGGCACGCGATGTACACCCCATAGAATACGTGTCGGAGTACTGAGCAGACCTGACGAGCATACAACAACAGGATCCTACATGCTGAAACAACAAAGCCATATCGTTGCCCCCATCCCGGATGAGCTCCGCACCCGCGCACTTTATACCGTCAATGAGCTCCGGGAGCGGGGAAAGGCGGACAAGATAGCCATCGACAAACTGTTCGAACTGATTGTCGAGATGACCGACAACGGTCTGGATTTCTTTTTCCTGGAACCCCTGCGCCGGCTGAATGCCAGCAGCATGCTGATGGGTATGGCCAGAATGGGCATCGGCAGCATGCTCAAAGGCAGCAAGATGGTCGTCCACAAAGTCCTGAAGAAACTGGACGACCGCAGCCTGGCCGCGATTCTCGACTTCATCGAGGAAATCATCCACGAGCCGGAACCCGCTTCCTGATCACCTACCCTGCTGCGGTGTTGCCCGAATCCTCGTACAGCCTGGGCACCCGGGCTGTAATACCCGTTAGCAGTTCGTAGCCAATGGTACCGGCGTGTTGCGCCACTTCATCCACACTGACATGCCGCCCCCAGAGCTCCACAGGGTCGCCAGGACAGGCGTCAGGGGCGCCCGTCAGGTCCACGGCCAGCATGTCCATGGACACCCTGCCAATCAGGCGTATGCGGTTACCGCCGACCCACGCCGGAGTGCCCGTGCCGGCATGGCGAGGATAGCCATCACCATAGCCAATGGCCACAATCCCCATTCGTGTTTCCTGAGTCGCGGTCCAGCTGTAGCCATAGCCCACGGACTCTCCCGGTTGTAGCGTTCGCACGGCGGTTAAAGGGGCTTCCAGTGTCATTACCGCTTCCAGTCCCAGCTCCGGGCCAGTCTTGCCCAAGGTCGGGGAGGCGCCATAAAGCATGATGCCGGGACGGGTCCAGTCGAACGACGGCTGGGCAGGAAGAAAATGGGCGGCGGAATTGGACGCGCTTTTCTCAAGTTTTGGCCAGTCCACCACGGCTTCACTGAATATCCGCGTCTGCTGGTCCGTGTCATCGCCGGAGATATCATCCGCACAGGCAAAGTGCGTTACGAAACCCGCCACCTTCTCCGCCGCGGCAATGGTACCCAGTCGTGCCATAACATCGGCCAGTGCGCTCGGCGCGAAACCAAGCCGATTCATGCCGGTATTCACTTTTACCCAGACCGTCGGCGTCCCACCAGCCTGCTCCAGCCAGTCCAACTGATAATGACTGTGGACCACCACTTCAAAACCTTCGCGAACACACATCGCGACGTCCTCGGCACTGTGCATGCCCTGCAACAACACCACAGGATGGTCAACACCGGCCTCACGGATCGCCAGGGCTTCTTCCAGACAGGCAACGGCAAATTTGGGTGCATCGCTCGCCAGGGCCCGTGCGACTTCACGGATGCCATGGCCATAGCCATCGGCCTTGATAACGGCCATCGCCCGGGCCGGGCTGGCCAGCCGACAGGCGAGGCGATAGTTGTGGCGGAGTGCACGGGTATCAATACGGGCAAGGGTCTTCCGTGGCATTAATAATCCCCGCCGTAATCGCCGTGGGCCAGATCCTCGAACTTGGTGTACTTGCCGATGAAGGCCAGTCGCACAGTGCCAATGGGGCCGTTACGTTGCTTACCGATGATGATTTCGGCAATGCCCTTGTCGGAGGTGTCTTCGTTGTAGACCTCATCCCGATAGACAAACATGATGACGTCCGCGTCCTGCTCGATCGCACCGGATTCCCGCAGGTCCGAGTTGACCGGGCGCTTGTTCGGCCGCTGCTCCAGGCTCCGGTTCAGCTGCGAAAGCGCCACGACCGGGCAGCTGAGCTCCTTGGCGATCCCTTTCAGGGAACGGGAGATCTCGGAAATCTCGGCGGTCCGGCCCTCGGTGTTGCCGGGCACCCGCATCAACTGGAGGTAATCGACCATGATCAGGCCGAGCTTGCCTTCGTTCTCCCGGGCAATACGACGAGCCCGGGAACGCATTTCGGTTGGGCTCAGACCAGGCGTGTCGTCGATATAAAGCGGCTTGTCTTTCAGCAGACTCACCGCGGATGTCAGCCTGGGCCAGTCGTCCTCTTCAAGCTTACCGCTACGAATCCGGCTCTGATCAATACGCCCTAATGACGACAACATACGCATGACCAGCGCATCCGCCGGCATTTCCATACTGAACACCAGAATCGGCGCGCCGGTGCTTATCAAGGCGTTCTCGACGATGTTCATGGCAAAGGTGGTTTTACCCATGGACGGTCGCCCCGCCACGATCAACAGATCCGAGGGCTGCATCCCCGACGTCCACTCGTCCAGGTCCTTGAAGCCCGTAGTCAGACCCGTTGTAGTCTCGCCGGACTCGAACAGCTCCTCAATGCGACTGAGGGCCTTGGTGAGAATCGGGTTGATGGCCTGGGGGCCGGAGCCTTCCTTGACCCGCGATTCGGCGATCTGGAAGACGTTACGCTCGGCTTCATCCAGGATCTCGTTGCTGTTCCGGCCCTGGGGGTTAAACGCCGAATCGGATATCTCGCCGGACACCTGCACCAGTTGTCGCAGAATAGAGCGCTCCCGCACAATCTCGGCATAGGCGCGGATATTGGCGGCACCGGGTGTCTTCTCGGCCAGCTCTGCCAGGTAGGAAAGCCCACCCGCGTCTTCGATATCACCAGCACGCTCCAGGAATTCGGTCAGCGTGACAACATCAAGCGGTTCGCTTTCGCCCGCCAGTCGCTCGGCAGCACCAAAAATGAGGCGGTGATCCTGGCGGTAAAAGTCGCCAGCGGAAATGATCTCCGAGATTTCATCAAATCGGCGGTTGTCCAGCATCAGGCCACCAAGCACCGCCTGTTCGGCCTCCACGGAATGAGGTGGAACCTTGATTCGGCTGGTCTCAGGGTCGCTGTTTACCGGTTTGAAATTCGGGTTGGCCATGGAAACGTCTTCGTCTGGGCATCACATCCGTGACAGTTTACGGGGATTGTCGATGCGATGGGAGAGCTACGGAAAACACAAATCATACACCAGAAAGCAACAGGCCCGGAATCCACCTGAGTGGATTCCGGGCCTGTATGGCTGCACCGGGTAGTAACCCGATGTTCAGACTAAACCGTCAATTTACTCGGCCACAACAGCCAGGTTAATGTGAACGGTTACGTCAGAGTGCAGCTGAAGCTCGATTTCGTACTCGCCAACCACGCGGAGCGGGCCTTCGGGCAGACGAACTTCACTTTTCTCAACGTCGGTACCGGTGGCGGTAATCGCATCTGCGATGTCACGCACACCGATGGAGCCGAACAGCTTGCCTTCTTCACCAGCCTTGGAGGTAATGGTGACTGAGGCGCCTTCCAGAGCTTCGCCACGAGCCTGAGCTGCAGACAGCTTCTCAGCTGCCGCTTTTTCCAGCTCTGCACGGCGCTCTTCGAACGCTTTCAGGTTGTCAGCGGTTGCCGCAACAGCCTTGCCATAAGGCAGCAGAAAATTACGACCGTAACCGGCCTTTACCTTGACCTTGTCACCCAGTGAACCAAGGTTTGCTACTTTTTCGAGCAGAATAACATCCATCTCGTTAACCTCTTCGTGCTTTATTCAGCCGGGCCGGAGGGCTTCATTCGCCTCCGGATATCCAGCCAGCTATCCACAAAAGCCAGAACTACCAACAGAATCATCAGGCTTGGACCAAGCAGTACCAGCGCCAGGTAGAACAGCACCAACCACTGACCACTCAGATTCTTACGACCGACAACGCCATGAACCAGGGACAGACCCGCCACAAACAGCGGCAAACCTCCAACCCAGCCCAGCAACATGGAATTCAACCCGAGAACGGGCCCTGCCACCATGGTAATCACACAGATAACCGCGATTGCCGGTGACAGCCGGAGCGAGTGAAACTCGGTCCGGAATCCGCCGGGGTTGTACAACCCGGCCTGCCAGGATCTTGCCAGCATGGTCATGCACACCCCGATTACCAGGTAGGTGCCCGCCATGCTCGCATTCATGGTTTGCCGAATGACTGTTTCCAGCTCACTGCCAAGACTACTGGCAATTTCGGCGTTGTACTCTTCGTAAAATCTCACCCCGGCCTGCACCAGATCGTTCAACAGATCCGGGTACACCAAGGGCAACATCAAGCCCGTCACAATCCCCAGGAAACTGCCTGCGAGCAGCGCTTTCTCCCACGACAGGGTTATTCTCAGGATGGACGCCATCAACATTGCCTGAAGCAACACCACCAGTGCCGTCGGGTCCTGCCCGAACCAGCTCCAGCCGAGTGCCGGAAGCAATGCCCAGAGGCCGATACTGAGCCCCTGGCTGATACCCAGTCTGAGAATGACCAGGCCAATAACCGCCGCACCTATCCAGAACAACAAGGGTATTGCAGTGGTAACTGCTGCCACCCCGCCTGCCTGCAGAGGACCGCGCATTACAAACTGTGCCAGTGCACGCATGGTCCCGGGTCCTGTTTATTCTGTTACTTAGTTGTCGTGGCTGTCCGAATACGGCAGCAGTGCCAGGTAGCGGGCACGCTTGATAGCGGTAGCCAGCTGACGCTGATAGCGTGCCTTGGTGCCGGTAATACGGCTGGGCACGATCTTGCCGGTTTCAGTGATGTAACCTTTCAGGGTGTCCAGATCCTTGTAATCGATCTCTTTAACACCTTCTGCCGTGAAGCGGCAGAATTTACGACGTCTGAAAAAACGAGCCATAACTTAACTCCTCAACTCCGGTGATGGTTTTACTCTTCTTCGTCCTGGGTTTCAGCCTGCTGACGTGGCTCGTCAGATTCGGCTGAACGACGCGGACGATCATCGCCGCCACGACGGTCTTCACGGGACTCGGAAGCTTTCATCGGGGACAGTTCGATGTCGGCACCATCGCGGCGCAGGATCATGTCGCGGATGATGGCATCGTTGAAACGGAAGTTGTGAGTCAGCTCGTCCATCGCTGCCTGTGAACATTCAATGTTCATCAGAACGTAGTGAGCCTTGTGAATCTTGTTGATCGGGTAAGCCAAGTGACGACGGCCCCAATCTTCCAGGCGATGTACCTTGCCGCCATCTTCATTGATGACGCCGGTATAGCGCTCGATCATCGCGGGCACCTGCTCGCTCTGATCCGGGTGTACCATAAATACGATTTCGTAGTGACGCATGAGTTCTCCCTACGGTTTAAACAGCCTCCAGCACAGGCACCGGTTTTAACAAACAGGGCAAATGCAGAAAGCAAGGAGGTGGCAGGCAAAGCTGCCGGCTTCTTTTTGCTTTTATCAACAAGACATTACGTATAAAGCCTGCTCAAAAAGCCGATATTGATCACCAGGATTTCAGGCAATACAACACCGCCCCCTGAAAAGGGGGTCACGTATTCTAGGCGTGTGGCTGATACTATGCAAGCCGTTGACGCAAGGCTTCGTAAAGGCAGACACCGGTAGCCACCGACACATTGAGACTGTCCACGTGGCCAAGCATGGGGATATTGATCAACAGATCACAGTGTTCCCGGGTCAGGCGCCGCATACCTTTGCCCTCGGCACCCATTACCAGAGCGACCGGGCCGGTAAAATCCGCTTGATACAGGGTATTGTCCGCCTCGCCGGCGGTGCCAATGAGCCAGACGCCATCATCCCTGATCGTACGCATAAACCGCGCAAGATTGGTGACACGTACCAGAGGTACGGTTTCAGCCGCACCACAGGCCACTTTCCTGACGGTCGGCGACAACGACGCAGACTTATCCTTGGGCACGACCACAGCCTGGACACCCACGGCATCAGCGGTTCGCAGACAGGCGCCCAGGTTATGGGGATCGGTAACCCCATCCAGAATCAACAGAAACGGCGGCTTATCAGACCCTGACAGCATGGCCAGGAGATCGTCCTCACTCCATTCACGGCTTTCGGAAACCGCGGCCACAACACCCTGATGCACGCCGGCTACGCGCTGATCCAGCTCCTTGCGATGAACCACCTGCCAACGGACTCCAAGCTCATTCAGAGTTTCCGTTACCGTTTTGACACGGCGATCTTCGCGGCCAGTCTGGATCCACACCTGCTGCAAACGCTCCGGCTCACGTTTGAGGACGGCCTCAACCGCATGCCAGCCAAAAATGTACTCTTCAGACACGGCCTATTTTCCTGACTTGCGGGGCTTTCGTTTCTTGTCAGCGCCGGCGGTTTTAGCCGGCGACTTCTTGCTCTTGCTCTTACCCAGTGCAAGCTTGGCCGCTTCCGCCACCAGCTTGTCACGGGCCGACATTTCGCCATCATCATCGAACGTTGGCGTGACCGCGTCGGACGCCCCCGATTTGCCAGAGGGCTTTGAACCAGTCGCTTTCCTGCGGCGAGGTTTGGCGGCCGCATCACCAGCCTTCTCCCGGCCAGCTCCTGGGGCACGGCCAGCGGTGGTTTTGCCACCCTTACCTCGCCCCTTACCTTTGCCCTTGCCCTTATCCCGCGGCTCTCGCTTGGTGACTTCCAGCGCATCCCGGTCTGCTTGGCGATGCTGTGGCTCGCTCACCAGCTCCAGGTCCACCTTGCGGTCTTCCATGCCCACACGCATTACCTTCACACGGACCTCATCGCCCAACCGGAAGCTCATAGCGGTACGCTCGCCGATCAGGCGATGTTTGGCAGCATCGTGATGGAAGTAGTCACCACTGAGGGTAGACACGTGCACCAGGCCCTCAATGTAAACTCCGGAAAGTTCCACAAAGAAACCGAAAGGCACAACGGCTGCAATCACGCCGTCGTACTCCTCACCCACGTGATCCTTGAGGTATTCGCATTTGAGCCAGGCCATGACGTCCCGCGTTGCGTCGTCGGCGCGGCGCTCCGTCATCGAGCAGTGCTCACCCAGTTGATGCATTCTGGGCAGGTCATAAGGGTAATCCGCCAGTTCCGGGTCACGCTTGGGCGGCACCGATACGTCTTTGCTACCGTCCTCGCCGTGAATCACGGACTTGATACCGCGATGCACGATCAGATCCGGATAACGGCGAATCGGCGAGGTGAAGTGGGCATAACTGGCAAACCCCAGACCGAAATGGCCACCCTCATCCGGGCTGTAGACGGCTTGGCTGAGAGAGCGCAGCATCACCGTCTGAATGACATTCGCGTCGGAACGGTCTGCAATACTGGACAACAGCGCCTGATAATCAGCGGAGGTTGGCTTGTCTCCACCCCCCAGTTGCAGCCCCAGCTCGCCCAGGAAAAGCCGCACCGCATTGAGACGCTCCTCGGATGGGCCATCGTGCACCCGGTACAGTGATGGCACCTTGTGCTTCTTGAGGAATCGCGCCGTCGCCACGTTGGCGGCGAGCATACATTCCTCGACGATCTTGTGGGCGTCGTTGCGCTTGACCGGAACGATTTCCTCGATTTTGCGACTGGCGTCGAATATGACCCGGGTTTCCGTGGTTTCAAAATCGATGGCACCACGCTCAGTCCGGGCTTTGCGCAGCAATTTGTAGAGGTTGTAGAGGTTGTGCAGGTGCGGCAGCACATGCGCGTACTGCTCCGACAGCCTGTAACCCGGCTCGGAATCCGGCCGCTCAAGCATGTCACTGACCTTGTTGTAGGTCAGTCGCGCGTGGCTGTGCATCACCGCCTGATAGAAGGTATAGCCACTGACGCTGCCGTTGGCACTGATGGTCATGTCCGCCACCATGCACAGCCGATCCACACCCGGGTTCAGTGAACACAGGCCGTTGGACAGCTTTTCCGGCAGCATCGGCACCACGTGATCCGGAAAGTAGACGGAGTTGCCACGGTTAATCGCTTCTTCATCCAGCGGTGAGCCGGGACGCACGTAATGGGACACATCTGCGATCGCTACCAGCAGACGGTAGCCACCACGCGGGCGCGGCTCACAATAGATCGCGTCGTCAAAGTCCCGGGCGGTTTCGTCGTCGATGGTCACCAGGCGCAGGTTGCGGATATCCACCCGATTCTGCTTGTCCTTTTCGCTCACCTCATCGGCAATGCCGGCAATCTGCTCACCGACGGCCGGCGGCCAACTGTGAGGGATATCGTAGGAACGGATGGCCACATCGATTTCCATACCCGGTGCCATGTGCTCGCCAAGTACTTCCACCACCTTGCCCGTTGGCTGGGTACGCACCGTAGGCTGGCGCAGGATGTCGACCACGACGTATTGGCCGTGCCGTGCATCATTAATGTGCTCTGCCGGAATCAATACTTCGTGGTTGATGCGAGCGTTCTCCGGAACCACAAAGGAGATGCCGCTTTCCTGAAACAGACGACCAACGGTTTGATGGGTACGATACTCCAGCACCTCTACAATCACCCCTTCGCGACGACCACGATCGTCCACCCGGTCCACCCGGGCGGCAACGCGGTCACCGTGGAAAACCTGGCGCATCTGGCGGGCTGTGAGGAACAGATCCGACCCTCCATCATCCGGGATCAGAAAACCGAACCCGTCCTTGTGTCCCGTGACACGGCCTGTAACAAGATCCGCTTCTTCAATGGGCAGGTAGGCTCCCCGGCGATTACAGATCAGTTGTCCGTCCCGGCACATGGCAATCAGCCGGCGCCGAAGGGCTTCGATGCCCTCCTCGGACTGCTGCCCCAACTCGCTACACAGAGTCTCGTGAGTGGCCGGCGCTCCCCGCTCCTTCAGATGGTCGAGAATGAACTCCCGACTCTGAATTGGGTTGTCGTATTTGCTGGCTTCACGCTGCGCGTGTGGGTCTTTGTCGGTCTTCTTTCTGGAAACCATTCGTATCCTTAGTCTGACTTCCCTGCTGGAAATCAATCGTTATATTGCGTTTGCAAAAGAGTATAACGCCGCCAGCACCCGCCTGCCTAACCGACCGCCTAAAATAGACGTAAAAACCGGCCCCGGCGGGACAAAAAATATTTGACAGGCTTTTTCCGAATGATTAAAGTACGCGCCATCGGTTGACGGCAATGCCCGCAGCTGCGGCAGAAAGCCCGGAAATTCAACGAAGTAAAACGTTTGAATGCCCACCGGGAAGACTGCAAATCACCTGCCGAGGTGGTGAAATTGGTAGACACGCTAGCTTCAGGTGCTAGTGGGGGCAACCCCGTGGAGGTTCAAGTCCTCTCCTCGGCACCATCGCTTCCCTCAAGCGATGCGAATCAAGAACTTACCCTTTAATCAATAGCTTAAACGTTTCTCTGGTACACAAGACTGGTACACAGAGGTCTTATTGTGGGTTTAAGAATGTGCTCACCCTACCGTCCGTCGAATAGTGGTTTTTACTGGGTCCGCAAGAGAGTTCCCGATGATCTCCGCCACATTGTTGGCAAACGCGAGATTAAGCGATCCCTCAAGACCGCAGACCCAAGAGAAGCCAAACGCCGCGCACTGTCTGTCTGCGCTGAGATAGACCAACTTCTATTTAATGCAAAGCGTTCACTTACGATGGGTGCTGCAGAAATGGAGGCTATTCAGGGCGAGTATTACCGCTCTCGTGTTTCTGCCATAACCGCAGAAGCAAACACAGAGGGTTGGCTACCGGAACACTACGAGATAATGGCGGACCAACTGGCAGAAATCCCAGAGGCCAACCCGCCCGGCCGTTTTGACCCTGCTGGCTACGAAGAGCATCGCACAGCCGTTGCCTCTCAGTGGGGAATTAAGGCAGTACAGGGAACCCTGAAAGAACACGGCTTAACCCCGCCACCCGCGATACTCCAACTCATGGGAGAAAAAGCCTTCATGGCGGAACTGGCCGCATATCACGCTGCCAAGGCTTTGAAATATGGGGACCCAATGTGGAAGCCACCGGCATATGGCACTGCGGCCATCTCCAACTCCGAGACACTCCCAGAACTTTTCACACAATACGCCGCCAGTGTTCAGCTGCCCACTAGAACTGCCGGTACCTGGCGGAGCTACGTCGACCGCGCAAGCAAGTATTTTAGGGGAAAACCCGCATCTGCTATCACCAAGCATGAAGTTCGCGCGTTCGCTGAAGCCCTCCATCAAGGAGACAAAGACACATCGTCGAAAGGCAGAGCACTCAAAGCGAAGACGATCAACGACGGTTACATTGCTGCCTTGTCCGCAGTATATAAGTGGGCCATTGAGCGCGAAAAGCTGACAAATGATCCAACCAAGCGTGTCAGCGTTCTGGTAAGAGCCACAGAGACTGCTGGTATTGAGCAGTACACCCGCGAACAGGTTGCAACGATCCTCAGGGCAACCCGGCAACCACAACCCGCCAGAACCAAGCAGGAGACACGGAACGTCAGGCGCTGGGCTCCGTGGCTCGCCGCATTCACAGGCGCCCGCATCGGTGAGCTTCTTTGGCTCAGAAGGGCGGACGTACGCACGAGTGACGGGGTGTATTTCATCGCCATTCAACCGGATACGAAAGGCGGTGCCAGAGGTATAAAGAATCAGAGTTCAATTCGGTCTACCCCGTTACACCCCGCCATCATTGCGGAGGGCTTTCTTGACTACTGGCGGTCTCTCCCTGAGGGCACTGAATACTTGTTCCCCGGTGACTGGTCCGACAAAGACGGGGATCGCACCAAAGCCCCCGCCAACAAGCTAAGAGAGTGGATCAAGGAGCAGCTCCCTGACGCTGACTGGCAGCGCCTGAGTCCCAACCATAGCTTTCGACACTGGCTTGTTTCAGAGTGCAGAACCGCGAAGATAGACGGCGACCGCCAGCGCGTGATTACAGGGCACGGTCAAAAAGATGTTCATGGCCGTTATGGGGCTGCAGATGTGCGGACCCTCTACAACGACATTAAAACCATTCAGTCCCCGCTGCCACCCCCTGGTCACCCAGGCCCAATCCCATCGAGGGAAAACGACAGATAGACGGCCAGAAGGGGCTGGAGTTTGGCACCCCAGCGTCCTTCATAGCCCTCTTCTAGAACTCGGGGTTTTCCGCGTAATGAAGCGCCTCTACTTGCGCTGCCTCGTATGTCTCAGCACCTCCCAGCTCGCCGAAAGCCGCCATTAGTTCCAGAAAGCGAGTGCCAGAAAACTTGTGGACTCCACCCGCGAAGGTCTCCACAGCATGGTATTCAAGTTTCCCGAATATCTCCCGCAGCTTGCCGTGCACCCGCTCAACTTCCGCGTCAACGTTGAATTCCTGTAACTCCTCATCGCTGTTTAACATCGCCATTCGGGCGTGAATCCATGTCGGGTATGTTTCCGCTTCGAGCCCTTTTCCCACTAGCTCCTTCATGACCTGCCTCATGTAACCGACCATGCGCTGCGACACACCCGATTGCTGGGCGGTCTCTCGTTTGCTCAACTTGCGGCCGCTGGAGACATAAAACCAGGCAACATCGGCTCGCTCTGTCTGCGTGAGTGGCAATGAACGTTTACGATTAGTCTCAATAGCTTTGTCCAAAGCTTCCGCTGGGGTTCCATTGAAGGCGGCCACAGGGATTCCCCCCTTCCACTTGACCGCTTTATAGGCCTCCAGTCGAAGATAGCCGTCAGAGACAGCCCAACCCTGAGATGTCCAAACTATTCGGATGGGGTCTAACCGCTGACCATTTCGGAGGTCCCTTGCTAACTCTTCGACCACGGCCTTTTGCGTGTAGTCATTCTCGAGTTGCTGCCTAAAAGAGAAGACCTCAGGGGCAAGGTGGAGTTGTTCAAGCCGCAACCGCCTAGGCCTAGTCACGGGAACCAACGTTATTGGCTTCAGGGCCCTCAAGGCTTCACTACGCCGGAGGGGAAGGTCTTGATCGGCGCTGGAACGGCAATCGTGAAAATCAGAAGGGGCGCTTAAAATGTGCGTGTCTTGCATCGTTGTATACCGACATGTGAATTGGAGGGGTCCCACGCAAGGTGTGCAAATTGCACAACGTAGGGTTGCACACCGGTTTCCCTTGGCTGCCACTGCCGGTAAGCCGCGCCGATCAAGGGGGTCCGGTGCTTTATCTTAAGGTGGTCCCTTATCCGTTCTGTCTGTACTTGTAGAAAACCGCTCGACTAATCCCTGCAGCTTTCACCGCCTCTGTGACCGCCCACCCCTCATCCACGAGTCCCTCTGCGCGCTTGAGTTTCTGAGGGTCCACAGGGGCGCCGCCCTTATACTTCCCTGCCACCTTCGCTTTCGCTATCCCCTCCGCCTGTCGTTCAAGCATAAGCTCTCTCTCAAACTGGGCGATTGCTCCCAACATGGTAAGCATTAGCTTTCCCGTAGGTGTTTTGGTATCCAAGTTGATGTTGAGTACTTCAAGACCTGCACCCAGCTCTTCCAACTCCTCGGCGATCTTCAGCAAGTCAGTGGTAGACCGCGCGAGCCTGTCGAGCTTACAGACGACCAGAGTGTCTCCCTGCCCCAAGACATGCCGAAGCAATCCTTGAAGCTCTGTCCTAGCAGCCGTCTTGCCCGAAGCTTTTTCTGACTTGATACGATCACATCCCGCCGCTTTAAGCTGCTCAACCTGAGCCTCCAAGCTCTGGCCAGTCGTACTCACTCGCGCATAACCGTATTTCATAGGACACCTCTTAATGTCTATACAGGGTATGTCTACAGTATATTTGTCTACGAATCGTGAAGTAAACCCTGTGTAGACACAAAAGATGCCCTGATGGTCATATTATTCTGTCCACGTAGACCGTGGTCTAAATAGACACAATTAGATCCCAGCTCGGACTTACAACACTGGAAGAGGTGGAGGGCAAGGGGGGGGGTATCACAGGTTCGCGTGCACTGAGTTCGGTCTCGGAAATTTGCTCTAAATTATTTCGCCTATTGCTGTCCCATGTTCTGAACTGTACCCACCCAAATTGTACTCACACAAAATCGCTGCCTGAAAGACGAGAGCTGACAGCCAAGCACAACCTGCCCGCCAGCGCTGAAAATTGGCTCCCGAGAGAGCGATCGATCATTGCTGTCAGAATGCGCCCTCCATTGACACCGTGGGGGCGATCGGCTTAGGGCTGAGTCCGCCCCATTTACCAGGTCCACGATGCTGATCCAAACTTTACCTCGGCTTCAGCTCATCCGTGTCCAGTTCGAAATCGTCAAGGCCCAGCTTGTTCAGGATCGCGGGCAGCACTTGATGGATGACCCTCATTCCGACCAGCAACTCATTCATGTAGACATCTGGATGTATTTGGTCAGAGCTAAACCCCAATGATTCTCTTTCCGCCGCATTACCAATTTCATCGTTGTCTCCTCTGACAAGCTGCATTAACTCTATGCGAACAGGCACGCTCGCTTGCCAGGCCTCACTTTTTAGAACGTTAATCCAATGCTCATAATCTCGAAATGTTTGATACTGGAACTGCTTCGCCTCATTGGCAAAGGCTGGGTCTAAGTTCAATTTCGCAAAGGCAAGTTGCAACAGACAATGCCCGATGTTTTCCGCTTCAGTCCCCATAAGTGTGATTTTTTCATTGGTTTCTAATTCGGAGATGTATGCCGCATAAAACCCGTAAAGATCATTAAGGCCAAGAAAGGCCGCATAGATAGTAGATGAGTAAGCGTTCTCCCGGAGGACGGCTTCATATTCTTCCTCTGACTCGGGAGAATAATCGTCAAAGTCGAAATCGATTTCCGGTGGCAGTTTCTCAGGGATTCTTATTCCTAAAGAATTAAAGCACTCGAACACGCTAACAGTGAGTAGACCCAAATCGTCAATTAGCGGCACGGTGTCATAGCCCGTTTCTGCCGATTCTACGGCCAGCTGGGCAAGAAATTGAACCAGCCGGTCCCACTTTAGCGCTTGCTCTACAGAGCCCGCAGTAGCGACGACGCTAGGATCTAGGTCCCCAATTCCGGTAAGACTGCGAAACCTTTCCTCCATCTCTAAGGACATGGAGTCGCCTTTTTTCCACTTCGTAACCTGAGTCGGTGACACGCCCAGCTCTTTTGCGAGTTCTTTTTGGCTAGTTCCGAGCTTTTTTAACGCCAACTCGATGTAGAATTTGCTATTCATGTCAATTACCCTGTCAATATAAAAAATTTAGTAAATCAGTTGCCCGTAAGAATATGCGCCGCAACGCATAAAGTAAAGTAAATTATTATACGTTTTTAGTAAATTAACGGCGACGCAGTCAAAAACTAGAAGAAACGGTAACGCTATCCTTTGATTGACAATGAGATAGGTTGATGTGAAATCGACGACAAAGGAGTCTAAAGCCACCGCCACGGCCCAGCATTCGGTCAATAGCTAACCCCCAAACACGCCCCAAAGATCGTCGCGTGAGCCTCGAACCCCCGCAGACAGCATTCGTGACCTTTGCAATGCGCCCGCTCCAAAGGGCCGGACATTACGGAGACTGGTGAGTTGGTGCGCCCGCTGCCCGAGATACTGGCATCAAAAAATACCAACGCTCTGCGCGCTAGTTGCCATCGAAGGCTTCACTGTCATTTGGTATGAAATGGATAGCCAATACGCCCGAGTAACATCCTGTTGACGAGATTTAGAAAAGAAGTGGGTCTTCTGCAGAGTTCATCGCGTCCACTCCGTTTACGGCTCTGCCGCAAGGGTCTGTGAACGCGTACGCGTGCAAACTAAAGTGCACTCCAGGTGTAGGACTGGCTGTTCCGTGCCGTCCCCAAAGTAGCAGTTCCCATAGCCACTGGCTTTCTAAATTCAGATACCTTTAACCAAGCATCAACCGCTCAAAAGTTCCCGAATTGGGAATTTTTTCTTGCAGAGCATTAAGCAACATGCGAGTATAGTTCCCAATACGGGAACATTTGAGATGTATGGTTATGAGGTTAGTGGGTCGCGAAAGAGTGTCCAGCAGCAATATCGGTGACCCGAGCGCCCAAGCGTGGCTCAGCGTCTGGATGTCGGAGATAAGCGAGGCCCAATGGTCTTCTCCATGCGACTTACTGGATCACTACCCGTCAGCACAAGACCAAGGCAACGGAATGTTTTTATTCTCTATCGGTGACCGAGGGCTCTATTTAGAAGTTCTTATTTCATTTTCTCAAAAAATTGCCTGCATTCTTCATATTAGCGAAAGTAACGAATCATGATCGAACAAGCCAAGGTCATAAAAACGGAAAACCAGTACCAAAGCTATCTAAGCGAGGTTCAGGCCCTTTTGTTGGCCGATCCTGAGATAGGGAGCGCGGAGAGTGAACGCCTAGAGTTACTCACCGTTCTCCTTGAGAACTATGAGAATCAAAATTATCCGGTTGAGGCGCCAGACCCAATTGTCGCTATCAAGTTCCGTATGCAAGAAAAAGGTCTAAAACAGACCGACCTTGTCCCCTACTTCGGAACGCGTAGCAGAGTTTCAGAAGTACTATCAGGTAAGCGGCCACTTACTCTTCAGATGATTAGAGCTCTGTCTGTAGGTTTAGGCATATCCGCTGAAACACTGATTGGAGAACCTGAAACCAAGGGAAGAACAGACCAAGAGATTGACTGGTCACGATTCCCGGCAAAGGAAATGGTAGCTAGAGGATGGATTCAAAAGGCCACAGGTCAGGCTAAAAGGACCATAGAACAGCAGGTACAAGACTTTGTTGCTCAAATCGGATGGCAACTCGGTGACGCTGCGTTCAAGCGAAGCATATCAGGAGAAGCATTCTCCCCGACGACGAAATACGCACTCTATGCTTGGCTCTCTCGCGTTATCCAAAAGGCGCGGGAACGAAAGCCGAATATTGGAAAATATGCCGAGTCAGCTTTATCCACTCAGACATTGAGAGAGTTGGCGCAACTGAGCTGGTTTGAAGAAGGTCCCAAGCTGGCCGTTGAATACTTAGAAAAAATGGGGGTATGTGTAGTCCTTGAGCCTCATTTGAAGGGTACGATGCTTGATGGCGCTGCTCTTAAAGATATCGACGGTACACGAGTAATCGGTCTTACGATTCGCCATGACCGATTGGACAACTTCTGGTTCACCCTATTACATGAGGTCGTTCACATTTGGAAGCACGTTGGTGAGGATGACACGTTCATGGATGACCTTGATTCTTCCGCTTCTACGGACAAACGAGAAGCCGAAGCCAATCGTTTGGCGCGCGAGGCTCTAATTCCGCGTGTGGTCTGGAAAAGGAGCGATGCTCATTTATCACCCTCAAAGGAAGCGATCGACACTCTGTCGCGCGAGTTGAGAATTAATCCGGCAATAATCGCGGGACGCATTCGGCGAGAAAAAGGAAACTATCGCCTTTTCACTGAGCTTTTAGGTCATGGAGAAGTGAGCAGAGTTCTATCCTATCTTAGTCACGAGGGCCAGGCATGACACCCACATATATTCCTATACTCAAGGCCAAAAAAGGCGAGTTTGATGCACTCCAGACCGCGAGTACCGCTACAGCAGAGCGCATCCAGCCGATGTTTGAGATACCTGCCTTTAAAGGTAGCACCGCAAATGCCAAGCGCTTCGAGAATCTGGCCCAACCCACGGTCGCATATCTGAACGAAATCGTGGTTAAAATCGCGACTGTACGCCCCGGTATGCCATGTTTCTTGGATTCGAGGCATTGGGCACCAAATGCTACGCTTGAAAATGGTGAGCATGTCTTAAGCTATGCACTCTCTCGACTTTCAGCCCTAGGTGTCCACACAAACCCCGTAGTCAACTACGACGTTTGGGATGACCCAGAATATCAAGAGGTCTTTAAGAATGCAGGGGCAAGTGATGCAGGTACTTTATGTATTCGCCTTGAGTCCGATGCCTTTGACGATATGGACGACCCTGATTATTTTTCTGATCGCCTTAACTCCATAATTACCGCGACAGCCTTTCCAGAGGCTCAAATTTGTATATTGATCGATTTTAGGGATACGACTGCCCTGTCTGTGGTCGATATGCAAGCGGTAGCGGAAAAGTGCATAGATAATTTGAATTCGTGGCAATTTGCTTACATCGGCATTGCGGGAAGCTCAATTCCCATCATGATCAATGACGCAGTTGAAGAAGTAAACTCAACCGGGTACGTGACAAGGAAGGAAGTTCTGACGTGGAAAGCACTCAGGAAAGCCTATCCCAGGCTAAACTTGGTCTTCTCTGACTACGCAATCCGCAACCCGAATGCTATCGATGATGTTCCCGCACCCCATGCCAACGGAAAGATCAGATACACAATCTCCAACCAATTCTTCGTTGTGCGCGGGCACTCTCTCCAGTTTCATGACAAAGGGAAGCAGTACCACCGCCTTTCGGCTGAAGTGGTAAAAAGCCCACACTACATGGGTCCTGAGTTTAGCTATGGAGACGCGCACCTGCTCCAATGCTCAAAAGGTGAAGGAGGGTGCGGCAATTCCACAACTCGGATAACGCTCGATACTACGCATCACCTCGCTGCAGTTACTGTCGAGATCATCGAGTTTGTTACTGCCACGTCAACAGCTAGCATTCATCCTTAGAAGAAACCATAAACCGGCCCCATGGAGGGGGGCAGTTGAATGCTTTTCCTTTTGTCCTGCGCTAGTAGGAGGACGTCTCTAATGGCTTTTGCCTTCATCCAGTAGTCACGCTATATTCTTATCACCAATCAGGTCACACTTGACTGGTACACACGCGAACAGAGAGGCATTGCAAACTATTGTTTTAAAAGGGTTAAAATAGAGTGAGAACAAGTCCTCTCCTCGGCACCACTTCCTCCCTCAGGAAGTGTTAAGAATCCAACACCTTTATAAGCACATGTCGCAACAGATCTGCGCTCGAAAACGTATGACTCTCCGCACGTTCGCGAAGAGCCTGCCCGCAGCCCTGGCTTACTCTACCAGTCCCGACAAATATTCCGAGAGCCGTTGATAGGTGTAATTCACCCGGGCATAGGCCGCAGAAGGCGCTCTTTCGAACTCCCGCCCACAGGCCCGGCTGCCGCCATGGCGATTCAGGTAGGCGATGTTGATCAGGTTGGGCTGGTCTGCCACGAACTCGCTGGAATTGTCGAACGGGTAGTAGAACGCCCAGTCAAACCCTTCTGTATTGCTGACCCCAGGCGTGGAACTCATTTCTTCATCCAGGAAGCCAAACCGTAGCGGCCTGAAACGGTCATTGCGAGTATCGAACTCCAGCGCCGGCGAGGTGAACTCGTCCGGTAGCGTGATACTGCCGGTGACCGTGAAAGGCTGCTGGGCAGACACCACCTGCGCCGCATCAACGTCCTCCGGATCAATATCCCCTTCGCAGGATTGGACACTACTCGTGAGCGCCACAATCTCCTCGTTCACGCCATCGACGGAACGCGTGAAACCGAAAAAGGCATCGTTGGCGAACTGATAGTCGGGGCGCAGAACTTCCGTCTTGCTATCGGAAGTTGCCGTCAGGGAATCCACCCGGGCATCCGCCATGGTCCACCCGTAACGGATCGCCGGCGGGCCACCCAATGCCGAGGACGACGCAAGTCCAGGATGGCAGGTGGTGGTGGTTTCGAACGTCGCGGTACGGTCCTGCCAGTTGAATGTCAGCCGCTCATCGGCCCCTTCAGCCTCATGGTAGCTGGCACTCTCCTGGGACAGTGATATCGAAGGCATCCACTGCACATCGGTATCGGCGATTTTGCCACGGGCATTGATCAAGCGGGCCATCTCTCTCATTGACGGCATCATGCACCCGTTTGCCGTCACGGCCGTTAACCGGCCATCTTCCGAGTAGTCGAACTCCAGTTCAGCGGACACGCTGAGGTTGGACATTGTGGCCGGCAACTCGCTCCCCTCCCCCCTGGCGAGAACTGTCTGGCGCTCAAGGATAACCGGATCGTCCAGCTCAACCGGCACTTCCGGCAATTCCAGTTCATCAATGTTGATGTTCTCGTAATTGCCTTGGGAGGCAGCGGCATCAACCACCTGAACCACCTCCAGGGCATTGCGGGCAAAGGATACACCGAGAAGATAAACCGCCTCTTCACTCAGGTAGCGTTCACGTCCGTCACCATTGCGCAGGAGATTGGCGTACTCCGGCGGGAACTGGCTGGCCATGAAGCGTGCGAAGGCGCGGGCGTATGCGTGAGCACGGTGATCACCGGACCGGATATAGTTACTGACCAGGTTCACGTTGCCGAGAGCATCAGACAGATCGGTACTGATGACCGAAAGATCCTGCAACCCAATCAGGCGGCGCTGCCGCACCAGGTGGCTCAATGGCGTGACATTGCGCACGCCAGGTGGCGCACTAAGCAGGTAGGCGTCTTCCAGCACCACTTCCCCGATGCGGGTCTGCTCCATGGTCTGGCCAGGCAGCACCACGGCAAACAGCGGAAAGTCCCTGGGATCGATATCCGGGGATATGGACGGGTCCTGCACCAGTTCCGCAGTATCCAGCGAGAAGACGCCACCTTCTCCCGTTAACGCGGTAGGCTCTCCGTCCCGCAGGGTTATTTCCGTGCCGGCGCTGTTTTCAAAGGTCATCGGGCCCGGCGTGTATTGGCTGTCACCGTCCATGTCCAGCCACACCCTGGCATTGCGCAGGTAGCCGTCAATCACCCGGCCTGTATAGGGCTCGGGCTCGCTGTAATCCTCGGCGTCAAAGTCACGGCCATCGACCGGTGACTTGTCGGATTCCTCGCCGCAACCGGCAAGGGCCAGCGTGAACAGGGCAACTGTAAAGGAGAGCAGACTTTTCATCGCGGCAACCATTGTCCTTGTTAGAGGTTGTGCCGCTACTGTAGGGGATGTTGCCGGGGGGAACCTTGATAGGTTTGGCACTTTGTAAACTTAGGTAACGAAAACGCGCCGCGGGAGCTGTCCCGGCGGCGCGCTAACGGGCACAAGCGCCTACTAGAACGAGCGCGCAACAATCTCTTTCATGATCTCATTGGTGCCGGCGTAGATACGCTGTACCCGCGAGTCCGCCCAGGCGCGGGCGATGGGATACTCCCACATGTAGCCGTAGCCGCCGTGAAGCTGCACGCACTCGTCCATGACTTTGCACTGCAGGTCGGTGGTATGCTGTTTCAGCATGGCTGCCGTTGGAATATCCAGCTTCTTTTCCAGGTGCAGTTCCAGACAACGGTCACAGAAGACGCGGGCAGCGGTGATTTCCGCCTTCATCTCCGCCATTTTGAAGCGGGTATTCTGGAACGCTATCACCGGTTTGCCGAACGCCTTGCGCTCCTTCACGTAATCCAGCGTCCACTCCCACGCGGCTTCCGCAGCAGCGACGGCGGTCAGGCCCACCTGCAGGCGCTCCGCCGGCAACTCCGCCATCAGTTGGAAGAAGCCCTGGCCTTCCATTGATCCCAAAAGCTTATCCGCAGGCACCTGAACGTCCTGGAAGAACAGCTCGGAGGTGTCCTGCGCTTTCATCCCCACCTTATTCAGGTTCTGCCCTTTCTCGAACCCTTCCCAGGCGGTTTCCACCAACAACAGGCTGGTGCCCTTGGCGCCTTCTTTCGGATCGGTTTTGGCCACCACGATCACCAGGTCCGCCAGCTGGCCGTTGGTAATAAAGGTCTTGGAGCCATTGAGTACGTAATGGTCGCCAGAAGCGTTTTTCACCGCCGTGGTTTTCACCCCCTGCAAGTCGGAACCTGCGCCCGGCTCGGTCATGGCGATGGCACCGATCATTTCGCCGGTTGCCAGTTTCGGCAGGTAATACTGTTTCTGTTCTTCGGAGCCGTAATTGAGGATATAGGGGGCAACGATGTCGGAATGCAATGTCCAGCCGATGCCGGACAGGCCCGCCCTGGACACCTCCTCCATGATGACAGCGCTGTAGCGGAAGTCCGCGCCTACGCCGCCGTATTCTTCCGGCATGGTCGGGCAGAGGAAACCAAGTTCGCCGGCCTTCTTCCAGAGCTCCCGGCTGACCTGGCCATCTTTCTCCCACTGTTCATGGTAGGGCGCCGCTTCCTGTTGCAGAAACTTGCGGACGGAATCCCGGAAGCCGTCAAGGTCGGCGTCAAAGACTGTGCGTGGAATCATGGTGTACCTCGGTGAATGACTGTGTTGTGGTTGTCGTTCACCAAGTCTCGGGGGCGCGGCGTTTTCGCTCAATGATGAAAAGCATCAATCGGGCTGACCAAAACCATCGCCCATCGGTTCAGTCGGGCTGTTTCGCCTTCGCCCTCTCCTCGCCCCAGCGCGGCATCAGATCCTGGGGCAGGCCCAGGTGATCCAGAAGTCGGGCAACGATGAAATCCACCAGGTCACTCACGGAATTCGGCCTATGATAGAACCCCGGACTGGCCGGCATGATGACCGCCCCCATGCGGGTCAGGCGCAGCATGTTTTCCAGGTGCACTTCCGAAAAGGGCGCTTCCCGGGGCACCAGGATCAATTGCCGCCGCTCTTTAAGGGCGACATCTCCGGCGCGCTCGATCAGGTTGTTACTGGCGCCGGTGGCCAGGGCAGACAGGGTGCCGGTACTGCAGGGACAAATCACCAACGGGGCTTTTTCACCCGAACCAGAAGCCGGCGGGGCGAACCAGTCTTCACGGCCGAACACCAGCACCTGCCCCGGACGGGCGCTGGCATAGCTGGCAAGCGCTTCCTGCATGGCGGCGGTGTTGCCCGGTAATTTCAGATCGGTTTCCGTGGCGATCACTACCTGTGCCGCCTTGCTGACCATCACATGCACCCGGCAGTTCGCCGCCACCAGGCACTGCAACAAACGCAAGCCGTACTGGGCGCCAGAGGCACCGGTAAAGGCCAGATTGATCACCCGCTGTTTTTCGGACGCTGCCGTCATAACTGAAGTTTCCTGATTGGATAGCGGAGGCAGGATGCCCCGTCAGCCGGATTCGCGTTCCAGTTCGGCAATCAGCTTCTGGTGAATACCGCCAAAACCGCCGTTACTCATAATGACAATATGGCAGGGACCGGATACCTGATCCAGAACCTGGCCGATCAGTTCCTCAACGCTGGCCCCGACACGATGGCGATCCGGTGTTGCCGACTCGGGACTACGGCCCTCAACTAATGCTGGCAACCAGTCCATGCCATTGAGATTGGCCCAGAATACCTGATTCGCCGCTGCAGCACTGGGCAGCAGGCTCTCCTGGTGAAAACCTTGCTGCATGGTGTTGGAGCGTGGCTCGATCAGCGCAAGGATGGTCTCATCGCCCACCTTGTGGCGTAGGCCCTCCAGCGTGGTAGCGATGGCCGTCGGATGATGGGCAAAGTCGTCGTAGACACAGACACCACCAACATCCGCAAGCAGCTCCATCCTGCGTTTGACGCCCGAAAAGCGGCACAGCGCCGCCACGGCATGGTCCGGGGTAACACCCACATGGCGGGCTGCTGCGATGGCCGCGAGGGCGTTGCGCACGTTGTGCAGGCCGGTTTGAGACCAACTGACTGAAGCCACCGGCTGTTCGTGGTGCACCACCATGAATCGACTGCCATCCTCAGCCAACAGCTCCGCCCGCCAGTCGGCCATATAGGGCACTTCGCTGCCCACAGAGGTAGCCTGCACGCTGCTCCAGCAGCCAAGTTCCAACGCCCGATCAAGATGGGCATCCAGGGCCGGGCGCACAATCAACCCACGGGACGGCACCGTTCTGACCAGATGATGGAACTGACGCTCGATGGCTTCAACGTTGTCAAAAATATCCGCGTGATCAAACTCGAGATTGTTGAGGATTAGGGTATGGGGACGATAGTGGACAAACTTGGAGCGCTTATCGAAGAAGGCGCTGTCGTATTCATCGGCCTCAATAACGAAAAAGTCGCTACTCCCCAACCGTGCCGAAACCGGGAAATCATTGGGGACCCCACCTATCAGATAGCCCGGTTCCAACCCGGCCTGCTCCAGGATCCACAACAACATGGCGGTTGTGGTGGTTTTGCCGTGGGTCCCGGCAACCGCCAGCACCCAGCGGTGACGCAGAACCTCTCGCGCCAGCCATTCCGGGCCGGACATGTAATCAATATTCTGGTTAAGAACCGCTTCCACCTCCGGGTTGCCCCGGGACATGGCGTTACCAACCAGAACCAGGTCCGGCTGAGGCTTGAGGTTGTCAGGATCGTAACCTTCCATTAACCCGATTCCCTGGGCCTCCAACTGGGTACTCATGGGCGGGTAAACCCCCTGATCGGAGCCCGTCACGGTGTGCCCGAGCTCCCTCGCCAGTACGGCCAGACTGCCCATGAAGGTGCCACAGATTCCCAGGATATGGATGTGCATTCGGTTATCGACCTCTTAAATGAAACCTGCAAAGCGTCCCGTATAGAATGCGGGTCGTCAAGCGTTCCTTATGACGTTTGATGTCATGAAAAAAAAAAGCGATTGGCGTATCATCTGCCGCACTTGATGAAACTGCAGGAGGCACCAGCCGGAAATGGCCACCAGAAACGCATTCTATGCCCAATCAGGCGGTGTGACCGCCGTCATTAACGCCAGTGCCTGCGGGGTTATCCAGACCGCCCGCAAGCACCCCGATCAGATCGGTAAGTTGTACGCCGGGCGTAACGGAATCATCGGCGCGCTCAAAGAGGAACTGATTGATACCAGCCTCGAAAGCGATGAGGATATCCAGGCGCTGATCCACACTCCGGGCGGTGCGTTCGGGTCATGCCGCCATAAACTGAAGAACTTTTCCGAGAATAAACGCGAGTACGAGCGCCTGATCGAGGTGTTCCGCGCTCACGACATTGGCTATTTCTTCTACAACGGTGGCGGCGATTCCCAGGATACCGCGTACAAGGTGTCCCAACTTGCTGAAAAAATGGGCTACCCGATTACCTGCATCGGCGTACCCAAAACGGTGGATAACGACCTGCCCTTCACCGACTGCTGCCCCGGTTTCGGCTCAGTGGCCAAGTACATCGCCACCTCTACCCTGGAAGCCAGCCTGGACATTCGCTCCATGTGCGACACCTCCACCAAGGTGTTCATCCTGGAAGTGATGGGGCGCCACGCTGGCTGGATCGCGGCGTCTGGTGGCCTTGCCGGGAAAGGCGAAGGCGAGCCGCCTCACGTTATCCTGTTCCCGGAAGTGCCCTTCGAGCGTGAGCGCTTCCTTGAACGTGTGGATTTCTGCGTCAAGGAGTACGGCTACTGCGTGGTCGTCGCCTCGGAAGGCGCCCAGTATGAAGACGGCCGCTTCCTGGCCGACGCTGGCGCCAAGGATGCCTTCGGTCATACCCAGCTCGGCGGCGTCGCGCCAGCGCTGGCCAATATGGTGCGCCAGGCCCTGGGCCACAAGTACCATTGGGCCGTAGCCGATTACCTGCAGCGCAGCGCCCGCCACATTGCGTCCGCTACGGACGTGGAGCAGGCCTACTCCGTAGGCAAGGTGGCCGTGGAAATGGCGCTGGCAGGTAAACAGGCGCTGATGCCAACGATTGTGCGCGAACAGTCACGCCCCTATCGCTGGCACATTGGTGAGGCGCCGTTGAGCGAGGTCGCCAACCAGGAGAAGAAAATGCCGATCCATTACATCACGGATGACGGCTACGGCATCACGCAAGATTGCCGCGACTACCTGGAGCCACTGATTCACGGCGAGAGCTTCCCGCCGTTCGATGATGGTCTTCCGAGGGTCGCAAAGCTTAAGAATCAGCTGGTCGAGAAAAAACTGAAAGCCGACTTCCAGTTCTAAGCCGCTGACCTACAAAAAAGGCGCCACCGAATCACCGGCTGGCGCCTTTTTTTTTGCAGAACCGTTTATCCACCGGCAGCTTCAAACCTCTGCACGTACTGCGAGAAATGGTCGAACCCGCCAACGTGTTCTTCGCCCACAAAGATCTGGGGCACCGTATGTACGGGCTTACCAATGGTTTTTTCCAGATCCGCCTTGCTGATGCCTTCCTCGATCATGTCCACGTAGCGGTAGGGAATATCCCTGATCTCGCAAAGTTGCCGGGCGCGCATACAAAAACCGCAGGATGCACGACCGTAGATGGTGACATGATCCATAAACTCACTCCTGTTCGAAACAATGGGCGACCCTGCGTATCGTGTTGCAGTCGTCGACAAGCTGTACCGTATGGTGGCACGCCCAATGAAAAAATAAAATTAATGAACTGAATGGCGCCGATAGCCTGGACTGATGTATCCAGCGCTACCGGTGTTTCTCGGTGCAGCCTTACCTAACCGTGTGTTCAGGTTTTCAGGCGGCTCAACTCCGTCTCCAGCACTTTCACTTGCTCATCCAGTGTCTGCCCGCTGCCACTGACCCGTTGCGCCAATGCCCGAAGATCGTTGGCGGCGTCACCGATACGGGTGAGGTTGCGGTTGATCTCTTCACTGACAGAACTTTGCTCTTCCGCTGCCGTGGCCACATGGGTGACGTGTTCCACAATGGTTGCTATGCGCTCAACTACTGAGGCCAGAGAATGGTCCGCTTCACGGGTTCCCTCCACCGCTCTGGTGGCGCGATCAACGCCACCCTTGATCACGGTAACGGCTCCGCCCACGTCGCTTTGAAGGCCATCAATCATCTGACTGATCTCATCGGTGGACTCACGGGTACGGGACGCCAGTGTTCTGACCTCGTCTGCCACAACCGCAAAGCCACGCCCCTGCTCCCCCGCTCGCGCCGCTTCAATGGCGGCGTTCAGCGCCAGCAGGTTGGTCTGTTCCGCGATTCCCCGGATCACTTCGATAATACGGTTAATGTCCTCACTGCGAGTGGCAACCTGCCCTATCGCAGTGCTGGCCTCATCCATATCGCCCGCCAATGCACCCACGCCGTCCAGGGCAGACGTCAGCGTATCCTGGGTAAAACGGATGCCATCCTGGGCCATCTGCGCGTTTTCAGCTGCCTCACCCGCGAAACCTGCCACTTCACTGGCAGCGGCGGACATTTCGTTCATGGCGGTAACCACGCTTTCGATGTCCTGATGCTGGCTTTCGGTTTGCTCATCCGTTTCCTTGGCGATCACATCCACGTCTGCCGCCTGCTGGCTGACCTTGGCGTTGACATCTTTCAGGTCGTTGATCATTTCACGTAACCGGCCCAGGAACTGGTTGAATCCGCCGGCCAGCTCGATCAGCTCCGAGTGGGTATCAATGTTCAGCTCACTGGTCAGATCCCCTTCAGCACTGGCCAGGTTCTTCATCCGGTCACGGATTTCGTTCAAGGGTTTGGTTACCGAGCGAACCAGCACCACCAGAATCAGGATCGCCACTACCGACACCAGTACACCCACCATGGTCTGACGCCCGGCGGTGGTATCCACCTCGCTGGACAGCAGGCCGGTGATTTCGGCGACATCCGCCAGCGCGGTCTGACGTGGTAATTCGATCAACAGTGACCACTGGGCATCCGGCAGGTCAATCTCGATGGGGTAAGACACGGCCAGCGTGTCGCCATCGTCGTAGGTACCGCCGTCATTGTGCAGGGAAGCGTATGTTTCAGCCTGCTCAGGCAATGCTTCTGACAACGGCCGGCCTAGATGTTCACTGTAGTGGCTGGATGCAGCAATCAGCCCCTTACTGCTCAGCAGGGTCACCCTTGATGCGCCGTCATAGAGGTTATCGCTGACATTCTGGATCGCTTTCTGGAGCGTTGACAGGTTGAGGTCAACGCCGGCCACGCCCGCAAACTCGCTCCCGTTCATAATGGGCACGACCAGGCTGGTCATCAGTTCGGTATAGCCCTCTTCAATTTCGTATTCGTAAGGCTCCATGATGCAAGGGGACAGGGTATCCTTGGAACACAAGTACCATTCCGCCTCGCGAATACCGAACTCATTCCGGTTATCCAGATACTTGGTAGCCGGATCCTCAGTGCGACTGAAGACCACATCGCCGTCGGGAGAGCGGTAATAATAGATTTCCAGGGTGCCTTCATCGCTGCTGTGCTCTTCAACGCCACCGGTGAAGTAGCGGTCCTGGCCGTCGTAGGCATCCGGTTCGAACTGGGCATAGATCGAGCTCAGCCCATCCTGCTCTTCCAGTACCGCACCCACCGTTTCCTGAAGGGCAACGCGGCTGATGCGGCCGGAGCTGTCCGTCTGTATATTCCGGCTGATGACGTTGCGGACGACTTCCGGTGTCCGATACGCTGTGGCAAACATGCCGCTGACAACCTCACCGTATTTCCCGGCGGTTGCGCTCAACCGGTCGACGGCAAGGCTGCGCACCGTGTCACGGGTTTCGGAGGTGATTCGCTGCTCCATCTGTCCCAGGGAAAGCTGGGCGGTCACCACAATACTGATTCCCATAACCAGCAGCAGCGTAATAACCAGGGCATAGAGTTTGAAACGCAGTGACAGTTTTTTCATTGGTACAGCAACCTGTCTCAGATAGGGATTCATTATCAGCTTAGTGCCCTGAAGGCACGGCTGCCATTAGAGCCTGATCGGCATTCATCTCACCAGGAGCGTCCATTGGCCTATCTCACTTTGTTCATGACCGCACTGGCCGCAGCAACAATACTGCCGGCCTATTCGGAAATTCTCCTTGGCGGCATGGTGACTCAAGGCTATTCGCTCTGGTGGATATGGTTCTGGGCAACGGCGGGCAACACCGCAGGTTCGGTTATTAATGGGGTTATCGGCCGGCAGGTGGATCGCTTTAAGCACAAACGCTGGTTTCCGATCTCCGAATCCCAGCTCGAAAAGGCCCGCACCCGCTTCAACCGTTACGGGCAATGGTCACTGCTTCTGGGCTGGCTGCCACTGGGCGGCGACGCACTGACCCTGGTTGGCGGGATCATGCGCGTGCCCTGGCTCAACTTTGTGATCCTGGTGGCCATTGGCAAGGGATTGCGCTACGGCTTGGTCATCTGGTTGGTGCTGGAAGCATCGGGGGTGCCGGGATCACCGTAGAGGTATTCCCGGAGCAGATCCTCACCGTTGAATTCCGCATTCAGCACCGCGATGAACGTATAGACACCAATCAACTTTCGGTTCAGGAATACAAATTCCTTCGGCGGCACCTTGAAATAGCGGCTGATGGCTGATCGCGCGGCCTGGCGCGCCACCCGCGACGGCAAGTCACTCTGCTTCCAGCGGTACTGGCCGCGGTCGTTCACTGCCTCATCGGGCCAGTTGCTGCAATCCCTGGAGAGAGGTTCCAATACCGACATGCAAACCTTGCCGAACGTGTCCAGAACGTCCTCGGGCCAATCCTGGCTCATGAAACGTAACCGGATACCGCCATCAACCACCCCCGGCAGGTCGCCCTCATAGGAGGAGCGGATCATCTGGATGACCGGGTCCAGGAAGCTCGCGGAGTAGGCCTGTACCGCCCCGAAATCCAGTAGCACTATCTGGTCAGTTTCGCTGTTCGCGCCTTCCTCGCCAGCGATGCGGATCCGATAATTGCCGAAATTGGGATCGGTCTGGATTTCACCCCAGATGAACAGCTCACGGAAGAACAATTCCAGTGCGGCGCGGCCCAACTCGCTGCGACGATCAAGAGCAAGCTCCCGTACCGCCACTGAACTCACTGAGTGGCCCGGCTCGTAGGTGGAGGCGATGACATGGGCCGTGCAGTACTCGTCCAGAACACGGGGCACCACAAAACGAGGATCGTCCAGCAGCATCTGGCGGAACTTTTCGGTGGTACGGGCTTCAAGGCGGTAATCCACCTCCCGGTGCATCATGTCCCGCACTTCTTCCAGCCAGTCGTTGAACTCGGGGCCGAAGGAGACCAGGCGGGCTATCTTGAGCAGATGTGCAACTGCGTTAAGGTCACTGTCGACTGCTTCGTCAACGCCGGGGTACTGGACCTTGAGCACCAGTTCCAACCCGTCGCTACGCCGGCGCGCTCGATGAACCTGCCCCAGCGAAGCCGCACCAATCGGGTCGGGATCCACGTCCAGTTCCGCCAAACGGTCAGCACCCAGTTCAGCCTTAAGCACACGCTCGATCGACGGCCATTCCAGCCAGGTGGTCTGGTCTTCCAGGGTGTGCAGTGCTTCGGTTACTTCCTCAGGCAGGAAGTGCTCGCCATAGAGAGCCATCACCTGCCCGATCTTGACGACACTGCCCTTGAGCTTGCCCAACTCGTCCACCAGGAATTCCGCCTGGCTGGATAGCATGGCCCGGTGCCGGGCCTCCCGCTTGTCCTTGCTGCTGAACCAGTTGGTGGCCATATGGGAGGCCATCCGGGTGCCTGCGAAAAGCCCCGCCCTGGTGAGGGTAAGCCGACGCTCAAAGCTGCCGGTCTTGATACGTGCAACAGATGTGCTTTTGGGTCTGGATGCCATCAAAAACCTGCTCGGTTCTGTAAGTGTTGGCGCTATCAGCCTTTATAACCATTATACGGATACCCGGGCCCGCAAACCTAACCGGCGTGCCGTCGATTCATTGCCCTTGGGGCCAATGCAAACCGCCTCTTCTGTGTTTACTTCTGTGGTTGGCGAAAGGTTTTACGTTTTTACACAGACCCCACGTCCAAAGCGGTTTAGTATAAAAATGTGGTCGATGACCTGGCCACTGATGCCCAAAAACAACAAGACAGCAACAATGACTCAGACCACCAGCAGACCCTCCGACACCAAACTGTCACAGTTCCGGGTGAAGGGTGAAATTCCGGTTCCGATGTTGATCGGCTGGCTTACTCTGGCAGCGGTCCCCATCCTGCTGTTTTTCGCATGGCGATCCCTGGATCGCGGAATTCCCGGCTCCGCCACAGCCCTGATCGTCTTTGCCGTGCTGCTCAGTGTCAATGGTATTGTTTATCTGCTCAGTCGCAACAGTACTCTGCAACGCCGCGGCTTTATTACCGCGATCACGATCCTCTTCACCTATCTGGCAGTCAATGCGGTGGAGGACGGCTCTGCCATTATCTGGCTGTTTGCCTATCCACCCATCATCTTCTACATCAGCGAAGCGAAAGTGGGCGTGCTTGCCTGTTCCGGCGGACTTGCGGGGGTTGCCTTGCTATTCAGCCCACTCGGGGACCTGGTATTCGATTCGCCGTACAGCACCAGCTTCCGACTCACCATGCTTGCGGTACTGGGGTTTGAGATGTCCACCTGCTACGTCCTGGATCAGAGCCGGCGGCGCAGCAAACTGGGGCTGTTGAAACTGGCTGCCGAGTTTGAATATGCGGCTAAACACGATGCGTTAACGGGGCTCGCCAATCGACGTGAAGCCCACGAGCAACTGGAAGCTGAGTATCAGCGTTACTTACGCAATTCGCGCGGTTTCTCGGTGTTGTTGATGGACATTGATCTGTTCAAGTCTGTCAACGACAACCATGGTCATCAGGTGGGGGATGAAACCATTGTGATGGTAGCCAGGACCTTGCGGGAACACAGCCGCAAGGTCGATACGCTGGCGCGCTGGGGAGGAGAAGAATACCTGGTATTGCTGCCTGAGACCGATACCGTTGAGGCCGTCCAGACGGCCAATCGCATACGCCAGACCATTGCATCAACGCCTATAGAGACCCAGGGCGGGAGCATCAACACCACTATCAGTGTCGGAGTCGCCACTATCCACGGCGCAGAGTCTGTGGACCGACTGCTACAGCGCGCCGACGAAGCACTTTATCGAGCCAAGACCCTGGGGCGTAACAAGGTGTGTGATTTCGAGGGTATACACGGCTAGCAAGGCAACCGCCTCAATCGGTACTTGGGCTTCGCGTTACCAGCCCGTTACCCGTCGAACAGCGCCACCCGCCAGGCCATTAACCAATTCATCCGACAGAGCAGGAGCAAGACCGGCAACGGTTGCCCCGGGGACGAAGTCGCTGACCTGGCACATCGCCATGCCAGCATAGCCACAGGGGTTGATCCGGCGAAACGGCTCCATGTCCATGGCCACGTTCAGGGCCAGACCGTGGAACGAACATCCTCGCCTTACACGCAGCCCCAGCGACGCAATCTTCGCTTGTTCCACATAGACACCCGGCGCATCCGGACGCGGCGCTGCCGCCACACCCATCCCCGCAAGGGTCCGGACAATGGCCTGCTCAATGACATCAACCAGGGAGCGAATTCCCAGGCGATGGCGAGTCAGGTCTATCATCAGGTAAACCACAAGCTGGCCAGGGCCGTGATACGTCACCTGGCCACCGCGATCCACCAGTATCACCGGGATATCACCGGGGGCCAGTATGTGCTCGGCTTTGCCGGCCTGCCCCTGGGTGTAGACCCTTGGGTGTTCCAGCAGCCAGAGTTCATCGGGCGTGGAGGCGTCTCGCGAGGCCGTGAACGATTTCATCGCCTCCCAGGTTTCCAGGTAGGGCTGTTCACCCAGGTCACGAACGATCAGCTCGGCCATCAGGTTACAGCACCATATGAACCCGGCCGCTGGCCTTGAGTTCCTCGAACAGAGCTTTCAACTGCGGCTCGCCCGTGGCAACGATCTTGAGGTTTACCGAGGCAAACCGACCGCCGCGACTGTCTTTCACCGTAACGTCATCGTTCGAAATGCCAGGTGCATGCTGCTCCACGACGCCCACCACAAACTCCACAAAGTCTGGCGCGGCGTCCCCGATAACCTTGATCACGTAGTCACAGGGAAACTCGATTTTGGGTGCCTTTGGTTCGCTCATCCCGGTTTATCTCCTACAGGCCACTCGCGCCCTTACTCAAAGAGCTGAACAAAGAATAGTTTGATGGCGTCCCAGATCCGCTTGAAGAAACCACCTTCCGGGATATCGCTGAGTGCCAGCACCGGCTGATCCACGACCACATCATCGCCGAGCTTGACGGTCACCCGGCCCAATTCGTCGCCCATGGAAATGGGCGCCTTGATCACTGAGTCGAGTTCAACGGTGGATTCCAGGGAATCCCTTGAGCCTCGGGGAATGGTGACGTAAACATCTTCTGTCAGTCCTACGGACAGGCTATCGCTTGCCCCGCCCCATACGCGCGCTTCCAACAGTTCCTGGCCAGTGCGGAACAGGCGCTCGCTCTGGTAATAGCGGAAGCCGTAGTTCAGCATTTTCTGGACTTCCTGGGCGCGGGACGAGGTGCTGTCTGTTCCCATCACCACAGCAATCAGGCGGGTGTCGTTGCGCTTGGCTGACGCCACCAGGCAGTAACCGGCTTCCTCGGTATGGCCGGTCTTCAGCCCATCAACACTGTCGTCACGCCACAAAAGGCTGTTCCGGTTTGGCTGACGGATATTGTTGTAAGTGAAGTGTTTCTGGGCATACAGCGGGTAGTTTTCCGGATAGTCGTTGATAATCGCCTTTGCCAAAAGGGCCAGATCGTAGGCAGTGGAGAAATGATCCGGGGCAGGCAAGCCGGTAGCATTGGCAAAACTGGACTCGTTCATCCCCAGTATCTGCGCCTGCTGGTTCATGATGTCGACGAACGCCCCTTCACTGCCGGCAATATACTCGGCCAGCGCCACTGAGGCATCGTTCCCAGACTGAATGATGACGCCCTTTAGCAGGTTCTCGACCGACACTTCCGTCCCTTCTTTAACGAAGGTCCGTGAACCCTCGGTTCGCCAGGCGTTCACGCTGATGGGCACCATGTCGGACAGGGAAATCCGACCCTCGTCCAGCTCCCGTTCCACGATATAGGCCGTCATCATTTTGGTCAGGCTGGCCGGGGGCAGACGCTCATGGCTGTTCTCTTCCATGATAATCCGTCCGGAAAGCGGGTCCATCAGGATATAGGAACTCGCCGCGATCTGCGGTGATGACGGAATCAGAACAGCCTGGGCCGCAACCGGCATAGCCGGAAGCAGAATCAGGAGCAGAACAGCAGAGAAGGCTCGGAACGCTTTATTTAGTGCCATGGGTCCATTCAGTTTCAAGTAAGTGACTGGTTCAATGAGTGTCGGTCAGAAGTATTGACTGACCAAATCCGTGATTTTCAAGCAGGCTCTGGGCTCTCAGGGCTTCATCCTCGTCCCTGAACGGCCCGACCTGAACGCGGTGAAAGCGGCCAGAAGCCGTTTCCACTTCCCTCACCCGCATTGGGTTTGCGACTGCACGCCGCGCCCTGTCCAGAAGGGCCTCGGCCGGGTTACGCTGGCTGAACGACCCCAGTTGCACAAACAGGGCCTCGCTGCCCGGCCCGGGATCCTTCAGGCGTTCGGCATCCACCGGAGCTCCAGATTCCGGGAACGGCTTGCCGGCAAGCGTCATCGAGCCGTCACGATTCACCGTGATGGCAGCCACCTCAACCCTCGCCGTACCCCTGCCCTGATAACCCAGCTTTTTGGCCGCGGCATAGGAGAGGTCAATCAGGCGATCCCCGTGGAAGGGGCCACGGTCGTTGACCCTAACCACCACCGAGCGACCGTTATCGAGGTTGGTCACCCGGGCGTATCCCGGGATTCTCAGACTTTTGTGCGCCGCCGACATCTCGTACATGTCAAAAACCTCTCCATTCGAGGTTTTGTGTCCATGGAACTTCTCACCATACCAGCTCGCGGTGCCGCGCTGAACATAACCATCGTTAGTGCCCAGAACGTGATACTCCTTGCCCCAGACCTGATAAGGGGATTTGTTTCCAGCGCGGCGCGGCTCCTCAAATCGAGGCGTGGCATCGGCAAGCCCCGATGCATCAAAGTTGCCTGAAGGCGCACGGTCCTGGCTCAGGGTGTAGCGGGAGGAATGGTCAGGTTCGGGCGATGATGCGCACCCGACCAGCACCAGCACCCCGAAAACCAGCAGTAAAACATGGCGTTTCATCACGAGTTGTTACTATCCCCATTGTTTTCATTTGCCAGCGGCCGCATCCGCTCTTCGAGCGCACCTGCCAACTGGTGCACCGCCATGGCGTATAGATGACTGTGATTGTAGCGGGTTATCACGTAAAAGTTATGGTAGGTCAGCCATAGTTCAGAGCCCTCGTCCCCGACGAGACGGATCACTCTGGCTTTGGCGTCGCCGGGCACATCCATTTTCGGGACGATACCCGCCTGCCGATAGTCATTGACCGTCAACGTCGGCCGCAGTTCCCTGGTCAGCAATGGTGAGCTCTTTGGCAGACTGTCACTCACCCGTTCTGCCACAGGCTCACCCGTTTGCCAACGATGGGCGTGGAAATAATTGGCGACACTGCCGATGGCATCCACGGGATTGGTCAGGATGTCTGCAACGTCATCACCGTCAAAATCAAGCGCGTAATGCCGGTAGCTGCTGGAGATAAACTGACCGTACCCCATCGCCCCCGCATAGGAACCCGTCAACGCCATAGGGTCGAAGCCCTGTTCACGGGTCATCAGCAAATACTGGGCAAGCTCGCTGCGAAAAAAACGACTCCGGGGCGGATAGTCGAATGCCAGAGTGGCAAGGGCATCGAGCACCCGATACTTTCCTTTGTAGGTGCCATACCAGGTTTCGACGCCGATAATCGCCGCAACGATTGACGCCGGTACACCGTACTCACGTTCGGCGCGCTCAAAGGCTTCCTGATGTTTCCTGAGGAAACTGACGCCCTGCTCTATGCGTTCATCACGCATAAAGATCCGACGGTATTCGTGCCACTCAAGGGTTTTCTCAGCCGGTCGGCTGATGGCTTCCAATATCGAATCACGGCGCTGCGCGTTGGCCAGTATTGCAGACACACGTTCGGCCTCAAATCCGTAGCGTTCCGACATCTCACGAACAAATTCACGGCTTTCAGGTGTTTCATTGTAGGGACCGGCCTGTAAAGGGGAGGCAAAGCACACCATCACCCATCCGACACCTAACCAATACCTGACAGCTTTCATGAATCCCCTTGACTGGCTTCGACTCGAGAACCTTATCAATACAACGTCACCACAGCTGCGGCCCGTTATCGCGGCCAAGATTACCATGGCTGCGGACCCGGCAACCATTACTCCCTGTCCATGGTCGGTGCCCGGTCATCACGCACTGATCATCCGTCTATGGGTATGAACCGACATCAACACCCCAAACGCCGCCATCAGCGTTACCCCTGACGTTCCACCATAGCTGACCAACGGTAGCGGCACGCCCACCACCGGCAGAAGGCCACTGACCATACCCACATTGACGAAGACGTAGATAAAAAACGTCATCGTCAGCGCGCCCGCCAACAGCCGGCTGAAGGAATCCTGTGCCGTCGACGCAATGTACAGGCACCGCAGAACAATCAGGAGATAGAGCACCAGAAGAACCAGCATGCCCACAAAGCCAAATTCTTCCGCCAGCACCGCAACGATGAAGTCGGTATGGCTCTCAGGAAGAAACTCAAGATGGGACTGTGTGCCCTGGAGCCACCCCTTGCCATCCATGCCCCCCGAGCCAATAGCGGTCTTGGACTGGATAATGTTCCAGCCGGCGCCAAGCGGATCGCTCTGAGGATCCAGCAAAGTCAGTACGCGCTGCTTCTGATACTCGCGCATAACGAAGAACCACATCAGTGGCGCCGCCACTGACACCATGGCAAGAAAGGCGCCAATCAGGCGCCAGCCCATACCGGCAAAAAACACCACGAATATCCCTGCGGCGCCGACCAGTAACGAGGTCCCCAGGTCTGGCTGCAGGATGATCATTGCCATCGGCGCCAACACAATGAGCAACGCCACCGCAACATGGCGGAGTCTGGGAGGCAGGTAATGGCGCGAAAGGTACCAGGCGGCCATCATCGGCACCACCAGCTTCATCAGCTCCGAAGGCTGGAAACGGGGCAGCCCGGGAATGGCCAGCCAACGCTGCGCGCCCTTGGCACCAACGCCAACCAGCAATACCGCTGCCAGTCCTATCAGGCCGGCAGCAAACAACCAGGGCGACCAACGCCGGAACACAGCCGGGTCGAGCTGGGCGAACACGAACATTACCACAAGGGCCACGCCCATCCGGATGCCCTGTGCTTTCACAACCTCCAGGTTGCGGTCGGCCCCGCTGTACAAAACAAATAACCCGCCTGCAATAAGGATCAGCAACAGGAACAGTAGAATCGGGTCAATATGCAACGCCGACCAGATCCCCCTCGGGCTAGACAGGGGGTGACGCGCAGATTGGTTAAACAGGCTTCCCGCTGACATCAGTTACCCCTCTCCCCGGATGAACCCACAACGAGTTCATCGCCTTCTGCGGGGAAATCCAACAACCAGGCGTCAAACATCGCCCGAGCGACAGGCGCAGCCGTTCCACTACCACCTCCACCGTTTTCTACAATGACAGCAACGGCAATCTGGGGATTCTCTACCGGTGCAAAGCCAACAAACAAAGCATGATCCCGTAATCGCTCACGGATCTCCTCTTCGTCGTACTCTTCATCTTCCGCCAGGCTAAATACCTGGGAGGTACCAGTTTTTCCGGCCATTCGATACGTCGCGCCGCGGGCCGCCCCTCGGGCCGTCCCGCGGCTACCATGCATGACTTCAGCCATGGTCTCTACAACAAACTCCCAGTCGTCCGGGTTCTCAAGCTCAATCGATTGATGGGTGCCGGTGGGCAACACTTCCTCAACCGAATGGTCACCCTTTACATCTCTCAATAGCCTTGGCTCGGCCCAGTTCCCACGGTTCGCGATCACCGACGTGGCCGTTGCCAATTGCAGTGGCGTCGCCAGCATAAACCCCTGACCGATACCGAGGTTTACCGAGTCTCCCGGATACCAGGGCTCATTATGTATAGCGCGTTTCCAATCGCTGGACGGCAGCAAACCGCTCAGGGCCCCGGCAACGTCCAGGGTAGCATCCTCACCAAAGCCGAAATCGGACAAGTAGCGGTGCATGGTATCCACCCCCATATCGACTGCGACTTCGTAGAAGTAAATATCACAGGATTGAGCCACTGCTGACTTCAGGTCGACCCACCCATGACCACCCCGTTTCCAGTCCCGCCAGCGGCGCCCGCCGGGTTTCAACTGGTAATAACCCGGGTCCCATATCGTCCTGTCACGGGTGGTGGCATTGCTGTCGAGTGCTGCGATTGCCAGCATAGGTTTAAGCGTCGACGCCGGAGAGTACTGCCCACGCAAAGCCCGGTTGAACAGGGGCTTATCGGGACTCTGACTGAGTGATCGATAGGCCTCCACGCCGATGCCGGTCACAAATAGATTGGCGTCAAAGCCCGGAACGCTCGCCAGCGCCAGAATGCCTCCAGTGGAGGGCTCAATAGCAATAATGGCACCACGTCGGCCATCCAGCAGCTCATGGGCCAGCCGCTGGAGCCGCAGATCTAAATGTAGCTGTATATCCTCACCTGCTACCGGGTTTTCTCGCTCAAGCACACGCAGAGTTCGGCCCCGAGCATTGGTTTCTACATGCTGGTAGCCGACTTGCCCGTGCAGGAGCTCTTCGTAGAAACGCTCCACTCCGGATTTGCCAATATAGTTGGTGCCTGCGTAGTTCACCGGGTCAATTCGCTGAAGTTCCTGACGGTTGATACGCCCGACGTACCCCAAGGCATGGGCCGTCAGCTCACTATGGGGGTAGTACCGAACCAGTTCCGCGGATACCTCAACCCCCGGCAATTCGTGGCGGTGAACCGCCAGACGCGCGATTTCCTGTTCATCCAGATCGTAACGCAGGGGCAATTCCTGGAACGGACGGCGAGGCTCAAGCAGCCGACGCTGGAAGCGCTCCATATCCTCCTCGGAAATGCTCAGCATGCCCTGGAGTTTTGCGAGGGTTTGTTCCATGTCGCCGACACGCTCCGGTACCAGCGTCACACTGAAAACCGGGCGGTTCTCGGCCAGCAAGACATCGTTGCGGTCATAGACCAACCCGCGGGGAGGCGCCACGGACTGTACCTGAACACGGTTTTTGTCGGAAAGCGTGGTGTAGATGTCGTGTTCTACAACCTGCAGTTGATACATCCGGGCAATCAACACGCCCAGCAATACAAAGACCAGTAACAGCATGACGAATGCACGACGCTGGAACAGGCGCCGTTCGGCTGCGATGTCTTTGAACTCTCCCCAGGGCATATTGGCTTGGCTTCCTAGGCCCGGTGATAAGGATGGTTGCGAGTGACGGACCAGGCGCGGTAGAGCTGCTCGGCTAGAAGGATCCGCACCAATGGATGCGGCAGGGTCAAGGCAGACAGCGACCACAGCTGATCAGCCCTGTCCCGGCAGATGTCGGCGAGACCATCCGGCCCGCCGACAAGAAAGCTGACGTCGCGGCCATCCAACTGCCAGTTCTCAAGCTGACCGGCCAATTTTTCAGTGGACCAGTTGCGGCCGCCAACTTCCAGGGCAATCACCCGGTCACGAGGGCCCAACGCCGACAGGATTGCGTCCCCCTCACGCTGCATCAGCCTGGGAATATCCGGATTCTTGCCACGATGGGCCAGGGGAATTTCCACCAGATCAAGGGACAACTCCGGCGGCATCCGGCGGGCATACTCATTATACCCCTGGCTGACCCACTCGGGCATTTTCTGCCCTACACAGACCAGGCGTAACCGCATGATTATTCGCTACCCGCAACACCCAGATCGGGAGCATCACGCCAGAGGCGTTCGAGGTCATAGAACTCTCGGGTTGCCGGCATCATGACGTGAACCACCACGTCGCCGAGATCAACCAGAATCCAGTCACTCGCATTGGCGCCTTCCACATTGCTGGCACGAACCCCCTGCTCCTTCGCTTCGGACAACACCGAATCCGCCAGGGATTTCACATGCCGATTGGAGGTGCCACACGCAAGGACCATGTAGTCCGTTACGCTGGTTCTCCCCCTGACATCAATGATGCTTACGTCCTGCGCTTTGACGTCCTCAAGCGCACCCACGACCAGTTCTTTCAGTTGCTCTGCCTGCATAATCACCCTGTTGGACGGGCAGCGGCGAAGGCAGCCACCCGAAAAGTCATATTCAGACGGGATTGTAGCACTAAAAGTTCCCGTCCGGTCATGCGCCGTATAGTCTCTGGCGTTGAATTTCCCGCCACACCGGGTCGGGCAGCAGGTAACGGGGAGAATGGCCGGAAAGAATCCGATCGCGAATACCGGTCGCAGAGATATCAAGCAACGGTGGGTCGAGTTGCAAAATATGGCCACAAGGCGCGCGAAACAAGGCCTCTACCCGCTCGACTGACCGCTGGCTCAATAATTTCGCCGGCACACCGTCCGGTGCCAGACCTGGCCCCGGACGTTGCACGACGACAATGTGAGCCAGTTCGGGAATCCGCTCCCACTCCTGCCAGCGGTCGAAACCGGCGAAGGAATCCGTACCCAAAACCATGGCGAGCGGTTTGTCGGGGCCGATCTCCGCCCTCAGTTGCGTCAACGTCTCCGCGGTGTAAGACGCGCCTTCCCGCCCCAACTCGCGATCATCCAGAGTCAGCCCGGGCTCGCTGGCAATGGCCAGCTCCAGCAAAGCCAGACGCTGCGCACTCGTGGCACCCGGCACGTCACGGTGAGGAGGCACGTGGCAAGGCATCAAAGCCACTTCCGACACCCCCAACCGCTCCCTTAGTTCGACCGCGAGCCGCAGGTGGCCATGATGTATCGGGTCGAAGGTGCCGCCATAGATCACATGCATGCGCAATCAGGTCCGGATGTGGCCGTCGCCAAACACCACGTATTTCTGTGATGTCAGACCTTCAAGGCCAACCGGCCCACGGGCGTGAATCTTGTCTGTGGAGATGCCGATTTCCGCACCGAGACCATACTCAAAACCATCCGCAAAACGGGTCGACGCATTGACCATGACGGAGCTGGAATCCACTTCCGTCAGGAATCGACGGGCCCGAGTATAGTTTTCCGTGACGATGCTGTCTGTGTGCTGAGAGCTATAACGATTGATATGCTCAATGGCGCCATCAAGCCCGTCGATCACTTTTACCGCAAGCACCGGGGCCAGGTATTCCGTACCCCAGTCGTCCTCGGTGGCACGAACAACATCGGGGAGAATATCCATTGTCTGCGGGCAGCCCCTGAGCTCCACGCCTTTGTCCCGGAAGGCGTCCGCCAGCAAGGGCAGAATATCGGCCGCAATTTCCTGGTCCACCAGCAGTGTTTCCATGGTATTGCAGGTGCCGTACCGCTGGGTCTTGGAGTTCACCGCGATGTTTAGGGCTTTTTCGGGATCAGCATGACTGTCGATGTACACGTGACAGATACCATCAAGATGCTTGATTACAGGTACGCGCGCATCACGACTGATCCGCTCAATCAGTCCCTTACCACCTCTGGGGACTATCACATCCACAAACCGGGGCATGGTAATCAGTTCGCCGACAGCCGCCCTGTCGGTGGTTTTCACGACCTGTACGGCACTTTCTGGCAGTCCTGATTCCTTCAACCCCTTGGCCAGGCAGGCTGCGATGGCCTGATTGGAATGAATGGCCTCGGAGCCCCCGCGCAAAATGGTGGCGTTGCCGGACTTCAGGCACAGACTGGCAGCCTCTACAGTCACGTTGGGCCGGGATTCGTAGATAATACCGATAACACCCAACGGCACACGCATGCGACCAACCTGTATTCCGGAGGGTCGATACGTCATATCGGTAATTTCACCAATCGGATCCGGCAACGAGGCCACCTGGCGCAGCCCTTCAATCATTGCATCGATGCGCGCCGGGGTCAGCTCCAGCCGATCCAGCATCGCTGCTTCAAGACCGTTGGCACGGCCACCCTCCAGATCCCTGGCATTGGCTGTGGCAAGCTCATCGCGCGCAGCGTCCAGAGCCTCGGCTGTTGCCAGCAACGCCTGGTTGCGAACAGCCGTTGTGGAGCGGGCCACAGCCCTCGCGGCCTGCCGTGCCTGCTGTCCTACCTCCGCCATATAAGCTGCAATATCCATCCGATTACCTTTCAATGTTAATACCGATTGTGCGAATCAGGGCCTAACTTTACCTTTCCCGTTTCAAGTACGCATCCCAAGCGATTATTATACCGGCCTGAGACACTTTATTCCGCGGGTCATTGAACAAAACCTGCTGTATGCTTTAAACCACGGACGCCCGGGAGAGGACGGATACCATGGCCCAGATGGCCGAAAAATTCCTGTTAAGCCGCCTGTCGAGAACTGGATTCCTGATCCTGATCGCCATTGCCGCATTTTCAGTGATCCAACGGGAGACACTGACAGCAATCACCGCTATTGTCGCCGCAGCACTGGTCTTCAGCGGCAACACCTTCCACCCCGGACGCTCTCGACAACCCTGGCCGGCGATTCACCGACTCCTGTTTGTGGCGCTGTTGTCGCTTTTGGCCACCAGCCTATGGACAGGGCCCTGGAGCCTGACCCACTGGCTCTACGTCGCACCACTGGTCGGCTTTGCACTGCTGCCCGTCACCTGGGCAGCGGCGATTACCGCACTCTGCGCCGTTCTTGCGATGTCTGCCACCCATTGGTCTGCCGGCCTGCCCGAACGCCACCAGATGCTTAGCGCACTGCTGCTGACCGTTATGCTCTCAGGCCTGCTGGTTTTCCTGCGTGAGTACAAGTCGCGACAACTTGCGCCCCTGCGCCGGACCGACGAACTGACCCAGGCCGCAAGCCGCGAATACCTGACGGCTGATCTGCACAAGGAGATCCAGCGCAGTGAACGGGAAGGCACCGATATGTCGGTGATCATGATCGGCCTGGACACCCACCTGAGCGACAGCGACCCGGATGCCGACATACGCTCCATACTGCCACGGATCGGCCGTTATCTGCACTCCCAGCTACGGGATTTCGACACCTACTATCGGGTAGCAGATCTGCAATTCCTGGTCATCCTGCCAGGCATCCCCACGGCAGAAGCGGCATCACAGGCCGAGACGATCCGAAAGGGATTACGCACCCTGCTTGCCTCACACCAACTGCATCTGACGGTCAGTGCGGGAATCGCCGGCCTGAATATCGGCGATGACGCAGACAGTTTGCAGCAATCCGCTGCCAATGCGTTGCGGCGCGCCCAGCAACAAGGGGGCGACCGCGCCCAGTCCTACAGTACCTGGACACACACATCGCCCCCACCCAGAACGGAGGGGCCGGCGTTATGACTGAAACCCGCTTGAGAAGTTTTACCCATCTGGCCGGTTATGCGTTTGCCAGTCTTTTCATTGCAAGCCTGGCGTTCCAGAACCTTCGCTACGGATTCTATGACCTGTTCTTCCTGGCTGCCGGAATGGCGTTGCTGACGGTCGCAGGCGCTGGCTATACCTTCATATGTCGCCGCCGCCAGTTGTCGGCGCCGGGGCATCTCCTTATTCTTACAGCGCTGAACAGTGGGTTGGTGGCGGCCATGTTTGCCCTTGACCCTCCCGGCATCAGTCATTGGGTTATGCCCCTGGTTGTACTGAATCTGCTGATCCTTCCGCTACGACAGGGGCTGATCCTTTCCCTGTTATTGCTGGTCGCACTGGCACTCTTTCTACTCCTGTCATCGCCCCTGATGTACGCCATAACCATCAGTGCCGGGGTGTTTGCTCTGGTCGCGGTGGCCGCGCTGTATATCTGGCACTACGACCACATGGCACAATCGGCAGAGGATCTGGCCATTACCGACCCGGTGACCGGCGCCCACAATGCACGCTTCCTGGACGAAACCCTGCAAAAGGAAATTTCCCGGGCCATTGTCATGTCACACTCCCTGTCGGTGATTTCCCTGGCCATTGATTACGCCGAGGAAGCCGAAGATCTGCACGGCCAGGCCGGCATGCAGCGACTGCTCAGGGACCTCACCCAGCACCTGTTTGACGTTATCCGTGCTGGCGACACCCTTTACACGCTTGAAGACGGCGAGTTTTTCCTGATCCTGCCCTTCACACCGGAAGAAGGCGTACGCGTCATCGCCGAACGAATTCGGCGGACCATCGCGGAACAGAACTGGCCTCTGGCCGGAAAAGTGACTGTCAGCCTTGGCTGCACCACTCGCGCCAGTACCGACATCCGCACGGCGGACCTGCGAAAACGGGTTAGGCATGCATTGGAGGAAGCCCGTAAACGTGGTGCCGATTCGGTCTGGTACAGCCAGGGAGATGTTCGCCCATCATGATACCGGAGTGGCTACAGTCACTGACCGACTGGCTGGCAACCAACCCGGGCTGGCTGTCAGCGGCGCTGTTCCTCACAGCATTCCTCGAGTCCCTAGCCTTTGCGGGCATCCTGATCCCCGGGGTTGCCATCCTGTTCGCCGTGGCGGTGCTGGCTGGCCAGGTGGCCATACCGGTGGCCGAAGTCCTGCTGTGGGCCGGCGCCGGAGCCGTTGCTGGCGACGGCATCAGCTTCGCCCTCGGCAGACTGTTTCAGGGACGCCTGGACAGGCTTTGGCCACTGAATCGTTTCCCGGGATTTATCGGCAAAGGCGAGGCTTTCTTCCATCGTCACGGCGGTAAAAGCGTCGTTATCGGACGCTTTGTGGGCCCGATTCGACCAATCATTCCGCTCATCGCCGGCGCATTTCTGATGCCGTGGCGACGGTTCCTGGCCTTCAACCTGTCATCGGCAGTGGCCTGGGCACCAGTCTATGTATTGCCGGGGTATCTGGTTGGTAGCGCCCTGGCCAGCGAATTCGAACCACCCGCTCACTTTTACCCTGTGATCGCAATCAGTGCCGCAATACTGCTGGTGATTTACCTGTTGCTTTTCCGCTTCCAGTTAGGTCTTGGGCATGGCAGCCAGCTCTACCTGTGGTTGTCGCGCCTCACGGCCCGCTACGATTCGACCCACCGCTTCTGGCGCCTGTATACCAGCCAGCGACCCGCGCAGGCCGGCGAGTTCCCGCTACCCTCATTGTCGTTGGCACTGGGAGCCGGGGCTCTGTTTATGATTTGGGGCCAACTGGCCATCGCCACCCAACTGCTGGCGCCGTTTGATGAGCTGACCCTTCAGTGGTTTTCTCAGTTGCGGACCCCGCTTCTGGACCCGGTAATGATCCTGCTGACGCTTCTCGGGGACCCACCGGTACTGCTGGCAGCAGCGGCGTTGAGCGCTCTGGCCCTTTACTTTCGTGGTTACTACGCCGCCGCCATCCATGTGGCGGGAGCAGCACTGCTCACGACTGTGTTGGTCTGGGGCTTCAAATACCTGACCGCCATACCTCGGCCGGACGTTGTCTTCGGACCTCCGGATTCGGGCGCTTTCCCCAGCGGCCACGCCACCGGCGTCACCGTTCTTTCTACCCTGGCAGCAAGCTTTATCGCCAGGGAAAGTCGGAATATCAGACGCTGGCGCTACTACCTGCTTTTCAGTATTCCCATTATCCTTGGGGCGCTAAGCAGACTTTATCTGGGCGTTCACTGGTTTACCGATGTGGTGGCGGGGGTGTTTCTCGGGCTCTCGATCTGCGGGTTCGTAAGGGCCAGCTATAGCCGCTACGACAACGTCCCACTGGCAAGGGATGGAACGCTATTGATTGCGGGGTGGGGATGGCTCGCCTTCGTGGCCTGGTATGTAACGACACAATGGTCAAACGCGGTTGTGCTCTACAGTGTCACCGCTCCGTAGCAACCATTATTCAGCTTTCTTCCAGTGCTTCCAGCAACCCCAGCAGACGCTCCAGGCGCTCCAGGGGCGCCTGGAGCTCCACCAGCCGCTGCTTTTCCTGCTTGTCCAGCGGCAGTAATTCGGTCAACCGCCACCCCACATCCCTGGCGTCGTCGTAGTCTACGTCCATATCCAGTTCCCGGACGACCGGATGGCGAAACAACGCTTTCAACACCGAGGGGAGTTCCGCGAAACGCTCAGGAACAGGCGTTTGCTCCTCCGCCAGCAGGCATTCCACATCCCCGATATTCAGTCCGTCCGGCTGCTGCCAGGAACGTACCACCGTTACCTTATCCTTGCCTTCAACGGTAATACCCAGCAAACCGTTATCCATCTGCTGGAAATCAATAATGCGAACATAGGTGCCGATATCGTAGAAAGCCACCGACTTGCCCGTTTCCAGACCTTCCCGAAGCAGCACGACTACAAATCCCCGATCCTCCTTGAGGCAACGGGTGAGCATATCGATGTATCTGGGCTCGAACAGCTGCAGGGGAATCCGTCCACCGGGCAGCACTACAGAGTTCAGCGGGAAAAGGGGTACATTCATTGTTGGTATTGTCACCAGTAAACTAGCTCCGGAGGAATGACGACCCTGTCATATCCTCAATGAATTGAAAGCAGGCGATGGACTTCGTCCACCCTTGCACGGGCTTCCGTCAGTAGCTGCAGGCTTCGGGACGCGTTCAGCTCAAGCTCACCAAGACGGCGATAGGCAGGCACCTCGTCAAACGGTGGCAGAGACCCGTTCTGACTGGACCCAATCATCGCATGCAACTGGGCGACAATCACGATGTCCACCAGCTGGGGTGAGGATTCCCGGCACTCATACCCCCAGTCCTCCGCATGCCTTGTCGCCTCCAGAAAGCCATTAGGGAACGACCAGCTTTCCAGGATTGCGGTTCCCACATCGGCCCTGAGCTCGCCAATGGCATGCTCAAGATTGGCCTGATCGGCAAACAGATTGACGTGATGCTCCGCCTGCACCAGCACCGGCACGACTCCGATATCGTGCAACAGCCCTGCGAGCAACGCCTCTTCCGGGTTGATGGAGGTAGCACTATCCGCAAGCACCCAACACAGGGCGGCCATCTCACGGGAATGGCGCCAGAGTTTGTCCATTTCCTTTTGCAGCGATGCCTGTTTGGTTTTGAACACCTCGCGCATCGAAAACACCGTAACCAATTGGCGCGTGGTACGCATGCCCAACCGGATAACCGCCTCGCGAACGTTGCGAACATCACTGAATCCACGGTACAGGGGACTGTTGCAGGCTCGAACCAGTTTCGCAGCCATCGACGGGTCCGCCGAGATGGCACTGGCAACCTGATCCGCCGTGGAATCTTCCCGGTCTACGGTTCTGCGCACTTTCCAGGCCACATCCGGCACGCTTGGCAGGGTCAGTTGATTGGAGCGCAGCTCGGCATAAAACTCCATCAGCAGATGGTGCTCTTCGCTACCCTCGTCGCCAGCCCCGTCACCGGAATCCATTTCCACCTGGGGCACGGGTGCGGCCCGCAATAGCTGGTTGAGGATGTCCTGCTGAATAACCAGGAACTCGCTCGCCTTGATGGCGGTCACGTTGTACATCCGGGGTTGCAGCCGGGCAATGGGGTTAATGGCCTTGTCGGTATCGGCCTCGATGGTGGACTTGCGGCCGTCAATCGACTCCAGCTCTACACTGCCGTGGATCAGGAATATGTCCAGGCCATCCCGCACGCCGCGCTCTACCACTCGCTGGCCCGGGCCGTGGGTTCTTCTTTCCGCCCGACTTGCGAGCAAAACCAACTGGTCATCCGTCAACCGGTTCAAGGGTTGAAACTGCTTGAGACGACGCAGAGGCAGGCTTTCCTGGCCAGCCATAGGACTACTCCTCGATCAGTTATTCGTTCGTTCTGTTACACATTGTAAGCGCGGAATCCCAAAACAACCATGCGATCAAGGGGTAATCTGGTATCCTCTTGCGTTCCATTTTCCGACCCAGTTAAAGAAGAGAGACCAGACAACCATGCCCCAGTATCGTTCGCGGACATCTACCGCAGGCCGCAATATGGCTGGCGCACGTGCTCTTTGGCGCGCCACCGGCATGAAGAATGAAGACTTTGGCAAACCCATCATCGCCGTTGCCAATTCCTTTACTCAGTTCGTTCCCGGCCATGTACACCTCAAGGATCTGGGGCAGTTGGTCTGCCGGGAAATCGAGCAAGCCGGCGGCGTTGCCAAGGAATTCAACACCATTGCCGTGGACGACGGCATTGCGATGGGGCATGACGGGATGCTGTACTCCCTACCTTCCCGCGAGATCATCGCTGACTCCGTGGAATACATGGTCAACGCCCACTGCGCTGATGCCCTGGTCTGCATCTCTAACTGCGACAAGATCACCCCGGGCATGCTGATGGCCGCCATGCGCCTGAACATTCCCGCCATTTTCGTCTCCGGTGGCCCCATGGAAGCTGGCAAGACCAAACTCTCGGAGCACAAACTCGACCTGGTGGATGCCATGGTCATCGCTGCCGACCCGAATGCGGATGACGAAACCGTCGCAGAGTACGAACGCAGCGCCTGCCCCACCTGCGGCTCCTGTTCCGGCATGTTTACAGCCAACTCCATGAACTGCCTCACCGAAGCCATTGGCCTGGCTTTGCCCGGGAACGGCTCAATGCTCGCTACCCACTCGGACCGCGAAGCCCTGTTCCTGAAAGCCGGAAGACAGATTGTGGAGAATGCCCGCCGCTATTACGAGGATGACGACGCCAGCGTGCTGCCTCTGAGCATTGCCTCCATGGAAGCGTTCGAGAACGCCATGGTGATGGACATCGCCATGGGCGGCTCCACCAACACCATCCTGCATTTGCTGGCTGCGGCCCAGGAGGGCGGCGTGCCGTTCACCCTCAACGAAATTGACCTGTTGTCCCGCCGGGTACCCCAACTTTGCAAGGTGGCGCCGAATTCCCCCAAGTATCATATGGAGGACGTTCATCGCGCTGGCGGCATCATGGGCATCCTTGGCGAACTGGAACGGGGCGGACTGATCAACACCGACCTGCCAACCGTACACAGCAGAACCATGCGCGAGGCCCTGAAAACCTGGGACATCATGCAGGAGCCCACCCCTGAAGTGGTCGAATTCTACAAGGCCGGTCCTGCCGGCATTCCCACTCAGACCGCCTTCAGCCAAAGCACCCGCTGGCCCTCCCTTGATGGCGACCGCGAGGCAGGCTGTATTCGTTCCGTTGAAAATGCCTACTCATCTGAAGGCGGCCTGGCGGTTCTCTTCGGCAATATTGCCCTGGACGGCTGCGTGGTCAAGACGGCCGGCGTGGACGAAAGCATCTACGTCTTTGAAGGCAAGGCACGAGTATTCGAAAGCCAGGATACCGCGGTCGAAGGCATCCTCAACGACGAGGTCCAGCCTGGAGAGGTGGTCATTATTCGCTACGAAGGCCCTCAGGGCGGCCCCGGTATGCAGGAAATGCTCTATCCCACCAGTTACCTGAAGTCCAAGGGGCTGGGTAAAGAGTGTGCCCTGCTGACTGACGGCCGCTTCTCCGGTGGCACCTCAGGCCTTTCCATTGGCCATGCCTCCCCTGAAGCGGCTGCAGGTGGCGCCATTGGGTTGATCGAGAACGGTGACCTGATCCGTATCGACATTCCCAACCGGTCCATCAACGTGGAGATAGACCAGAACGAACTCGATCGGCGACGTGAGGAGCGGGATGAGAAAGGCTGGAAGCCCGAATTGTCGCGGCCGCGCAAAGTCTCGGCAGCGCTGAAGGCTTATGCGTTGCTGGCAACCAGCGCCGACAAGGGCGCGGTCAGAAACCTGGAAAAATTAGGCTAAACGCACGCGGGCCCGGGGTAGCGACTACCCCGGGCCCGAATTCAGGCAGGAAAAACGGTTATCAGGGCCTAGAAGAAGGACCAGCCACCGTCGTCATCTTCTTCTATATCATCCTCTTGCGCCTGCTCCGCCGACTTTTCTCTTTCCGGCTCGGCGGCCGCGCTGGAAGTGCCTGAATCCTGTGACGCTCCGGCGTTGCCGGACGACCCAGCCGCCGCGACCTGAACGTGAACCATACCCAGCGCTTTCTTGGTGGCGTCATCAAGTACACCAGAGGCGTTCAAACCCTGATCCTTTTGAAACGCGGTCAACGCCGAGCGAGTGGTGTCGTCCATTTGCGGACTGACATTGTTGATGTCATAACCCGCCGCATAAAGGGCATTCTTAAGCGCCACGGTATCGTTTGCTGACACAACGGGCGCCAACGCCAGAGCCATTGCCCCCACGAAGACAGCAGCCAATATACGGACGTGAGTGAATATCTGCCTAGCCATGATCTACTCCAGTTACCTGTCGTTTTTTATTGTGTTGCCAGTCCCTACAGGATGGACATTACGACGAAAGACTAACATATTCTAAGCACCGTCGGACCGGTCCGATTGTTGTGATTCTGTAGCGGGGACAGACACATTCACTGACGGGGCCTCATTCGATTCCCCAAACTCGCGTATGAAAATACCCCAGAACGCCATGAACAGAGCCGCGACCAATGGCCCCATCACAAATCCATTGATGCCGAACATCACTATCCCACCCAGGGTAGAGAGCAAAACGATGTAGTCTGGCAGTTTGGTATCCCGGCCAACGAAAACAGGCCGGAGCAGATTGTCCGCGAGCCCGATCACGACCACCCCGAACGCCGTTAGCACAATTGCCGACACCATCTCCCCTGTCGCGGCCAGGTAGAGAGCCGCAGGAACCCAGACCAACGCCGCGCCAACGGCGGGAAGCAGGGACACAATCGCCATCACCACCCCCCAGAGCAGCGCACCCTGAATACCCAGAAGCCAGAAAATACCGCCCCCAAGCGCGCCCTGGATAACGGCGATCAACAAGTTGCCCTTGACCGTGGCCCGCGTGACCTCTGCAAACTTGGCAAACAACAGACGCTCACGTTCGTCCCCCAGCGGCAGCGCACGAATCAACAGATCCACCAGTTTGCTGCCATCACGGAGAAGGAAAAACGCCAGGTAGATCATCAGCGCCAGCCCCAGAAAGAACTGAAACGTATTCTGCCCAAAACCGAGCGCCTGTTTCGCCAGAAACTGACTGCCCCCCACGAAGCCGCTGACCACGCGATCCCTCACCTCTGCGAAGTCCAAACCAAACTGGGCGAAAAACGACTCAATGGCCGGAAACGACTGGATAACCCTGTCGATGTAGTCGCCGGGGCGTAGTTGCCCTTCCTGGATTCGCTGATAGAGGGACAACCCCTCTGCCACCAGCGACGTCACCAACGCCAGCACCGGTATGACCACGATCACCATGCAGATCAGTAGCGTTAGCAGGGCAATGGTATTGGGACGGTCGCCCAACCGCCGGGCCAGGTACTCTCGAACCGGATGAAAGATCAGCGCAATGGCCACGGCCCAGAAAATAGGGCCAAAAAAAGGCTTCATCAGCAGAATGAACGCCAGGGAAACCCCAACCAGCATGGCCAGAAAGGTCCGTGTCTCGAGTTTTCCGTACATAGTGAAATTCCCTGAACCTGGGTGTCGTCGTCTCACAGTAGGTGGGCTGCGGATCTGAATGGGCCTAGACTACCACGCCATCGTGGCCAGTCTAGCGACTTTCAGGTTATAGTGGACGGTTATTGGTCATTCGTTAAACAGGTCGCGACATTGGATAACGAAGAGTTTGATATTGAAACGGCGCTGGATGCGGTCGCTGCTCTCAATCGTGTGCTGGCAGCCAGAACGCACCGCCGCAAAGTGATGGGCCAGGAAGTACTGATACCGGGCCAGTTGGGCGAAGCCCTGCAGTTGCCGCAGATCCTGCGGCGTTTGCAGAGTAAACAGGCACGCCAACGGGAGCAGGGACTGGAAGACTTTCAGGAGCTGTGGCCAACGCTGTCGCCTGCCACACGGGAAAAGGTCCTCGACAGAATCGGCTGGTACGACCCGAAATCCCTGGACTGGGAGGACAAACGCTCGAACCGTCGCCCGGTTGCCGACCCGGATCATTGAAACCGTCCTGATAATGAAGTCGTCCTGACAAATGAGCCCTTTCGGGCATTCTTTCGTAGTTCTTGCCCTATTTCTCGTTGAACTGACTTTGAATTGTCACAGTTCGCCCTTACGTTGGAGCTAATGGAGGTTTATTTATGCAACAAACAGAACATTACAACGCCATCGCTTCAGAGAGCAGTGCCGTACCCACTTTACTGTGCGGGCATTGTCGCTCCACCCTGTCCCGGAGCCGAATTTTCCGCAACGAAGAAATGCGGCCCCATAACGACCACTGTCAGACACTTGCCTTATGCTCGGCAGACGACTGTGGTGCTCTGAATTGCTGCGACGCAGCATTGGCGCGGCTTGACGACCCAGACGAACTCTTCAGCAAAGCATCCTGATTCAAACAGTCAACGCACTGTTACGTAAACCAAACACACAAAATTCCCATCTGATTTATCCTGATTCCTGAAGGCTGCAGTAACACCAGCCACGCAACCACTCAGTCAGGACAGTCGATGGCATGCGTATTCTGAGAACCGATGAAGCCCGCTTCGCAGGTCTTCCGGATTACCCTTTTTCCCCTCATTATCTGGACGTAGAGCCAGGCCTGAGAATGCACTATGTAGACGAAGGCCCGAGGGACGCATCGCCCGTGCTGATGCTGCACGGCGAGCCATCGTGGTCGTACCTTTATCGTCACATGATCCCACTGGTGGCAGAAGCGGGGCATCGGGTACTGGCTCCCGACCTGATCGGGTTCGGTAAATCCGATAAGCCAGCCAATGTAAGCGACTACAGTTACGAACGCCACATGGCGTGGCTGTCCGAGTGGCTTAAGGCTCAGGGCCTGAAGAACATCACTCTGGTCTGCCAGAACTGGGGGTCACTCCTGGGCCTGCGACTGGCGGCCGAACACCCTCAACTCTTCCGCCGGATCATTGTCGGCAACGGCATGCTGCCGACGGGGGACACCCCAGTGCCTGCCGTATTCACGCTGTGGAAAACCTTTGCCACCCACAGCCCGTGGTTTCCAGTCGGACGGATTGTTCAGCTTGGAACGGAAAGGGCCTTGAGCAAGGCCGAAATCGCAGCCTATGAAGCACCTTTCCCATCTGCAGAATTCAAGGCAGGTGCCCGTGCATTCCCGAAACTGGTCCCCGTTTCCGCCGAAGACCCCTCAAGCGATGCCAACAAGGCGGCCTGGCGCATTCTGGAAACCTGGAAAAAGCCGTTTATTACCTGCTTCAGTAGCGGCGACCCCATTACCCGGGGTGGAGACCGCTACATGCAACGCCGCATTCCCGGCGCCCATGGCCAGCCGCACATCACCTTACGCGGTGGCCACTTCCTGCAGGAAGACTCCCCGGACGACTTCGCCCGCATCATCATCGACGCCTGCAAGTCTGAAATGGCGGCCTGAAGCCGCCATGTCCTGATTGCTACCCGAACACCGTCACCGTCTGGCGGCTAGTCGCCATCAGCTCACCACGGCTTGTCCAGATACCGGCCTGAGTATGGCCGTACCCGGCACCGGCCTGATCAATGGTGGCGCGATACAGCAACCAGTCATCCGGCCCGATTTTTGGCCTCGGATGCATGATATCCAACGCCCAACTCAGGGAACTGGCTGGCGCCGGCGATTTCAGGTGTGGCAGCACGGCAGGCGGCCAGGCGTCAACGAGCGCCACAATATGAGCATCGGTAATGGCTTCTGGCGCCTCCCTGAACTGCATCCACCCGCCCATCTCGCGACCGCCGATACCGCTGAAAGGCATGCCTCCGAACGCCCAGCGCATTTCAATGTGCTGGGTAAACTCCGGGGTCACGCCCTTGATGTAGGGCAATGCCTGGCAATCCCCAACGGCCCTCGCCTCTGGAGCAACGAGTGGCTCAACCGCCACTGCCGACTCCCTATCGCCACCAAAGCTCGCCAGCGCCACCAGCTTCGGCTCTCCGCCCTGGACAATGCGCCCCATAACCTGGCTGACGGCCTTGCCTTCCCGCAGAATTTCAGCCTCGACTGTCGCTGGCTCATCCGGCGTTACCGGGCCCACAAAGGACACCTGCATTGAACGCATGGGGCGTCCCGGGGCTACCACCTGGGCCATCCGGTCAAATACCAGGGCGGCAATCAGGCCGCCAAAAGAAGCGCGCCCCTGAGCCCAGGTCGTCGGGATAGTAACGCTCCCACCGCTGGCGGTCTTTTCCATCAATTCGTCAAAATTCATCAGCCTGCCTCATTAGCATCCTATCCGAAACAACCGGGAGATTGCCGAAGTTCCCCCCGCAACGCAACCGTCATCGCCGGCAACTACCTACAGCACTAACAGCATTAGCCGTGTTAAAGACACAACAAACCAGTTATAATCCCCGCCATAACACGCATTGCATTGCAATGCCCTACCCTCCGAATTCTGAGTAAATTAATGTCTGAATTGTCTTTTGCCGACCTCGGCCTGGATCCCGCTGTCCTTGAAGCAGTTGCCGCCGTTGGCTATGAAAAGCCCTCTCCCATACAGGCCCAGACGATCCCTGCGCTGTTGGCTGGCAAACACTTACTGGGTGTTGCCCAAACGGGTACCGGTAAAACCGCCGCCTTTGCGCTGCCTTTGCTGAGCCGGATCGACGCGTCTGTTATGGAACCACAGATTCTGGTTCTGGCACCCACGCGGGAACTGGCCATCCAGGTGGCCGAGGCGTTTACCACCTATGCCAGCAAGTTCCGCAACTTTCATGTACTGCCTATCTATGGCGGCCAGGACTTTTTCCCTCAGATCAAGGGCCTGCGTCGCGGCGCCCAGGTGATTGTGGGCACCCCTGGCCGAATGCTGGATCACCTCCGCAAGGGCACACTGAAGCTGGACAGCCTCAAGGCGCTGGTACTGGACGAAGCCGACGAAATGCTGCGCATGGGTTTCATAGACGACGTGGAAGCGATCCTGGCAAAGACCCCGGACAACTGCCAACGCGCGTTGTTCTCGGCAACCATGCCGCCGCAGATCAAGAAGGTCGCCCAGACCTATTTGCGCGACGCCACGGAAGTGAAAATCGAGAGCGAGACCCGCACGGTTGAACGCATTTCGCAGTTTGTGCTGCCAGTGTATGCCGAACGCAAACTGGACGCATTGACCCGCATTCTGGAAGTGGAACCGCTCGACGCCGCCATTATTTTTGTGCGGACGAAAGCGGAAACCACGTTGCTGGCTGAAAAACTATCCGCACGCGGCCATGCCGTAGCGCCGCTGAACGGTGACCTGAACCAGCGCCAGCGTGAGCAGACAGTGGAAGACCTCAAGCGCGGCAAGAAAGACATCATCGTGGCAACCGATGTTGCGGCCCGCGGCCTTGATGTCCCCCGCATTACTCACGTAATCAACTACGACGTGCCTTACGACACCGAAGCCTACATTCACCGGGTTGGCCGCACCGGCCGTGCCGGTCGTGAAGGCAAGGCGATTCTGCTGGTCACGCCTCGTGAGCGTAGTTGGCTGCGCACGCTTGAGCGCGCCACCAATTCGCCGATGGAATCCTATGAACTGCCCTCGCCCAACGCTCTGAAGAAGATGCGCGAAGAGCAGTTTGAATCACAACTTCTGGGCTTTGCTGAAGATGGCAAGCTGGGCAAGGCGATGGCGTTGCTCGATGAAATTGCCGAACGCAACGACATGGACATTGCGATGGTTGCTGGTGCGCTGGCTTGCTATCTGGAGGCATCCCAGCCGGGCTCACTGCCCCTGGAACAGCCGGAAGCATTGCCGGTGGTTTCTGCCACCGCTCCGCCACGTCGTGACCGTAAAGGTGGCCGTCCGGGCGGTAAGCCAGGCGGGTTCAAGCCAGGATTCAAGAAGGGCCCCAAGGGCCGCGGTGGCCCAGGCCCGAAGGGCAAGCCTCCCGGCAAGGGTGGCAAGCCTTCTGGTAAACGCCCACCCCGTCAGGGCTGACCTGCTGACTTAGGCGCTCAAGGCTGACTTGGGCGCTGGTAGACGACGAAGCTGTAGTCGTAAGGGTTATTATCGGACGCGGAGAAATCCTCCCGTCCGAGCTCTTCCCACTCATCCCAGTTTACTTCCGGAAAGAAGGCGTCTCCCTCTACCTCGGCGTGCACCTGGGTGACGTAGATCCGATCCACCATCGGCAGCGCTTCGGCGTAGATCTGCCCACCGCCGATGATCATGACTTCATCTCCGCCTTCAATCTCGGCCTGTGCTTCGGCTTTGACCAATGCGTCTTCCAATGATTCTGCCGCAACCGTTCCGGCGGGTGCCTCCCATTCCGGATTCCGTGAAATCACCACGTTCATTCGCCCGGGCAAGGGTCTACCAATGGAATCCCAGGTTTTCCGGCCCATGATGATGGGTTTTCCCATGGTGGCTTGCTTGAAGTACCTGAGATCGCCCGGCAAGTACCACGGCAGCTTGTTGTTACGGCCGATGACCCGGTTGCGGGACATGGCTACTATTAGAGCTTTTCTCATTGTTTGTTTATCCTCTTGATTGGGAGCTCCGGATCCCGGGCCCTCGGGACTTGGGGGCTGCAATAGGGCGAGATAATCTGTCCAAAAAACGCCTCAAGGCATCCATGCGCGGCTTGGGCTCCGCCATCCATGGCTCCGCACATTTTTGGACAGATTATCCCGCCCTATTGCGATTCGGCCATACAGATGGTCGATCCACAATTACTTCAATGCAGAGCAGTAGCAAATCTCGAATCATCGCGAACACTCAACCTGACCAACCCTTTCAGATAATCGAACTCTGCTATTCGGTCGCAGGGCAGCGTGTGGGGACTTTCGAAAATGTGCGGAGCCATGGAAGGCGGAGCCCAAGCCGCACACGGACGTCTCGAGGCGTTTTTCGAAAGTCCCCACACGCTGTTCTGCAGGCACCAAAATAAAAGGGCCAGGCCCAGCTAGAGATCAAATAGCAATGGGTGCCTTAATCCCAGGATGCGGCTCATACCCGTCAAACTCGAAATCCTCCAGCTCGTACTCGAAGATCGATGAAGGCTTACGCTTGATCACCAGCTTTGGCAACGCCCGTGGCTCCCGCTTCAACTGCTCGAACACGATGTCGTCGGTCAGGTGGTTCTGGTACAGGTGGCAATCACCAAAGGTATGGACGAACTCCCCCACACCCAGATCGCACTGCTGGGCAATCATGTGAGTCAGTAACGCGTAGGACGCGATATTGAACGGAACACCCAGGAACAGGTCGGCACTGCGCTGATAGAGCTGACAGGAGAGCTTGCCGTCGGCGACGTAGAACTGGAACAGGCAGTGGCACGGAGCCAAGGCCATGCGACCCTGGCGGACGTTGTCCTGGGGGCCAATGGATTCATCCGGGAGCTCAGCCGGGTTCCACGCCGAGACAATCAACCGGCGTGAATTGGGCTTGTTGCGAATCTGGTCAATCACTTCGCTGATCTGGTCGATGGTGCTGCCATCCGGGCAATGCCAGCTTCGCCACTGTTTGCCGTAAATAGGACCGAGGTCTCCGTTCTCCAGGGCCCATTCATTCCAGATAGAAACGTTGCGCTCTTTCAGCCAGTTGTTGTCGGTGGAACCCTGCAGGAACCACAACAGCTCCTGGATAATGCTGCGCAGGTGGACTTTCTTGGTGGTCACCAGCGGGAAGCCGTCCTGCAGGTCAAAACGAATCTGGCGACCGAAGACCGAGCGGGTGCCGACGCCGGTGCGGTCACCGCGGTCCATACCGTTGTCCACCACGTCTTTCATCAGGTCGAGATAGGCTTTCATTCAGCGTTTCTCCGGTAAGCAATAACGATCAGAACGGCGCCCGCCAGGATCATCGGGAACGACAACACCTGCCCCATGGTCAGCCAGTCGAAGGCCAGGTAACCCAGCTGGGGATCGGGCTGGCGAACAAACTCCACCAGGAAGCGGAAGATACCGTAACACGCCAGGAACAGGCCTGAGACCGCCATGCGAGGTCTCGGCTTGGACGAAAACCACCACAGGACGATGAACAGCAGGACACCTTCCAGCGCAAACTGGTAAAGCTGGGACGGGTGCCGGGCCAGGCTGTCCGGCGCGGTACGGAAAACCATACCCCAGGCAACATCCGTGGGTTTGCCCCAGAGTTCGCCGTTGATGAAGTTGCCGATGCGACCAGCACCCAGGCCAACCGGCACCAGTGGTGCGACGAAATCCGCAATCTGCCAGAAGGTGCGATCCACCTTGCGACCGAACCACCACATGGCGAAGATCACACCTAGCAGGCCACCATGGAAAGACATCCCTCCTTCCCAGACGCGCAATAACATCAGCGGGTCAGCCGCGAAGGCACTGAAATTATAGAAGATCACATAGCCAAAGCGGCCGCCCAATATCACCCCAAGGGCAATGTAGAACAGCATGTCCCCCATCTGCACTTCGGTAATCGGCGACCAGGGCTTGCGGGCGCGAAGGCGGCCCAGCCACCAGCCCACAAGAAATCCGACCAGGTAGGTCAAGCCATACCAGTGTATTTTCAAAGGCCCGAAAGCAATGGCCACCGGATCGATTTGCGGATGCTGGAGCATCAATAACCCCTCAGGTCAGAACAGAAAACGGATACCTACGACAATCAGGAAGATGGCGAAGATTTTTTTCAACAGGGCTGCGTCCAGGCGATGAGCCAGGTTGGCTCCAACCCGGGCGAACAACACACTGGTCAGAACGATACCCACAAACGCAGGCAGATAGATAAACCCGACACTGAGCTCCGGCAGATCCGGGTTCTGCCATCCGGTGCCAATGTTTGCCAGCGCGCCGGCCACAGCGATGGGCAATCCACAGGCGGCGGAGGTGCCTACCGCTTGCTGCATCCGCACGTTGCACCAGCTCAGGAACGGAACAGTCAGCGTCCCCCCGCCAATGCCAAAAATAGCGGATGCCCAGCCAATACCGGCCCCGGCACTGCCCAGCCCAACGGAACCGGGCACATTGCGGCCAGGTTTGGGGTTGGCACCGAAAAGCATTTTCAAAGCCACCAGAATGACAAACACACCAATGAGCAGCTCCAGGACCTCACCACTGAGCATGGATGCGGTCCAGGCACCCACCACCGCACCGAGCACAATGCCCGCCGTCATGGGGCGGAATATCTCCCAGCGGACGGCGCCGTGGAGATGGTGGGACCGTATTGAACTGATGGAGGTGAAGACAATAGTGGCCAAAGAGGTGCCCACGGCAAGGTGCGCCGCAATGTCGCTACTCACACCCTGCAGGTCAAAACTGAAAATAAGCACCGGAACAATAACCAGCCCGCCACCAATGCCAAACAGGCCGGCCATGGTGCCCGCCAGGGCGCCCAGCACAAGGTACAGGCCAACAACAGCAAAAAGGGTCATACTCAGCCACACGCAGACAGCAAATCAGGCTGGTATGATACACACCGAATCCCTTTTGTTCACTCGCGACTGATGAGCCCGCCACCATGTGCCTGATTGTTTTTAGCGTAAAACAGCATCCTGCCTTTCCATTGGTCGTGGCAGCAAATCGCGATGAGTTCTTTCGCCGGCCCACGGCGGCCATGGACTGGTGGCACAGCGAAACCGCCGGGCGCGATGTTCTGGCGGGACGTGATTTGCAGTCAGGAGGCACCTGGCTCGCAGTCGATGAGGATGGAGCTGTTGCCGCCGTGACCAATGTGCGGGAAGGCTCGCAGGTGACCGGCGCCCACTCCCGTGGCGAACTGCCACTGATGGCGCTGGCAGACAACAGTGATGCGCTCGCAGCCCGGCTGCAGACACGAAAAAGCGATTACTCGGGATTCAATCTGGTCAGGCTGAATCGCCACTCAGGATGGTACTACAGCAACCGTGATGCTCACCCCGGGCGCCATGTTCATCGCGGCACCTACGGCTTGAGCAACCACCTTCTGCAGACCCCATGGCCCAAACTGCTGAGATTGAGAAACTCGGTGACCGATTTGCTTGAAGGTGCGTCGGCGGACCGCACTGATGACCTCCATCACGATCTTATCGAACGCCTGCAGGACACCACGCCGGCGCCCGACCATGAACTACCGGATACCGGTATTGGCAAGGACACCGAGCGCTTTCTGTCTTCGCCGTTCATTATCGGCAGTGACTACGGTACCCGCGCCACGACAGTGGTCACGGTCAGCGCCGTCGGTGAAGTCCGGGTAACGGAACAGTGCTGGGGACCGGAGGGAAAAAAGGAAGGCACAAGGCATTTCTGCTGGCAGCGGTCGGCCTGAAGCTTTGGTATAATCCGCCAAATTCCGCGAAGCAACCGGAGGCCCTTTATGGCCGGTGAGAAAAGCGCGGCGTCCATCGCCGACTTCGAAAAATCCCTGGATGAGCTGGAAAAACTGGTCCATGACCTGGAGCAGGGCGAACTCTCCCTGGAGCAGTCTCTTACTGCATTCGAGCGCGGCGTAAAGCTGACTCGCGAGTGCCAGCAAGCGCTCAAGACGGCGGAACAGCGGGTAGAACAACTGGTGGAAAACAGCGATGGCACACTGGAAACACGCCCTTTTAGCCCGGACGAACCTGCCTGATGCGAACTCCGAACACCCGCCTGGCGGCTTTCCTGGAGCAATGCCGCAATCAGATTGATGCCCAACTTGAGCGCCAGCTTTGTGCATCCGGCCACGGCTCTGAACGCCTGCAACAGGCCATGCGATACAGTGTTCTGGGCGGTGGCAAGCGCATCCGGCCGGCGCTTTGCCTGGCGGCAGCCACGGCGCTTGGCCAGCCTCAGGAAAGTGCGATCGTTCCCGCCTGTTCGCTGGAACTGATTCATGCCTATTCGTTGATTCACGATGACCTGCCCGCCATGGACAACGATGATCTGCGCCGGGGCCGCGCCACCACGCACATCGCCTTTGACGAAGCCACCGCCATATTGGCAGGCGATGCGCTGCAGACCCTTGCGTTCGGCTGGCTGGCCGAAGCGCCGGGACTGGATGATCAGGTGCGCCTTGCAATGATACGTGAATTGGCGACCGCCAGCGGCCACCAGGGCATGGCAGGTGGACAGGCGATAGACCTTGAGTCCGTAGGCAAGCAGCTGACCGTTGAGCAGCTGGAAAATATGCACCGCCACAAAACCGGTGCACTCATTGCGGCCAGTGTCCGGATGGGTGCCCTCACCGCAACCGAGGTGAACGAAGACCAGTTGGCGGCCCTCACGGTTTATTCGCAAACCCTCGGCCTCGCCTTCCAGGTGCAGGATGACTTGCTGGATATCGAGGGCGATACGACTGTGATCGGCAAACCCCAGGGCTCGGATCTGGCCCGATCCAAGCCAACCTATCCCTCGCTGATGGGCGCTGACGGCGCCCGAAACTACCTGTCACAGCTGCTTGAGTCCGCACTGGCCAGCATCGAGATGTTTGGCGAGGAAGGCGACCTGCTCCGGGACATGGCCGGTTACGTAGTGGCACGCACCCATTGATCATCAACGGCTCAGGCATGCACACTGACTTATGAAGGACTGGAGGGGCCCGGCTGGCCCAATCAGTATGAAACCGGGTGCCTTCATCCCCTATAATAGAACCCACATTTTGAATCACCCGGAAAAGACCCGAGCAGATGCAGGATACATATACTTTTAAGGAAATCCCGTCCCAACGGCCCAACACGCCGCTGCTGGACAGGATTGACACTCCCGGGCAACTGCGCGAACTGGCAGCAGAGCAACTGACCCAGCTCGCCAGGGAGCTACGTGCCTTCCTGCTATGGTCGGTGGGACAAACAGGCGGCCACTTCGGCGCCGGCCTGGGTGTCCTGGAACTGACCGTTGCCCTGCATTACGTCTTCAATACCCCGGAAGACCGCCTGGTCTGGGACGTCGGCCACCAGGCCTATCCCCACAAAATCCTGACCGGGCGCCGGGAACGCATGAACAGCATCCGTCGAAAGGATGGCCTGGCCGGCTTCCCGAAACGGGCGGAGAGCGAATACGATACCTTCGGCGTTGGTCACTCCAGCACTTCCATCAGCGCTGCCCTGGGTATGGCCATCGCCTCCCGCATGCAGGGCACTGGTCGCAAGAGCATTGCCGTCATCGGGGATGGTGCCATGACGGCCGGCATGGCGTTCGAAGCCCTGAACCACGCCGGGCATCTGGACGCCAACATGCTGGTGATCCTCAACGACAATGACATGTCTATTTCCCGCAATGTGGGCGGGTTGTCGAACTATTTTGCCAAGCTGTTGGCGAGCCGGACCTACAATCAGGTCCGCGACAGCGGAAAACGGGTGCTTCAGGGCACGCCACAGTTGATGGCGCTGGCCCGCAAGACCGAGGAACACTTCAAGGGCATGATTTCCCCGGGCACGCTGTTTGAGGAGCTAGGGTTCAACTACATCGGCCCAATCGACGGCCACGACCTGCCTCTGCTGCTGGAGACTCTGGAGAACATCCGCGAACTGGACGGACCGCAATTCCTCCACGTGGTCACCACCAAGGGCAAGGGTTTCGCCCCGGCCGAAGCCGATCCAATCGGCTACCATGCCATCAACAAGATCGAACCGGTGCCGCCCAGCAAGCCAGAACCGGTTGCTCCGAAGCCGTCGAAGCTGAAATACGCCAACGTGTTTGGCCAATGGCTCTGCGACGCCGCAGAAGCCGACGACCGCATTGTGGGCATCACCCCCGCCATGTGTGAAGGCTCCGATCTTCTGGCGTTCTCCCAACGCTTCCCGGACCGGTATTTCGACGTCGCCATTGCCGAACAGCATTCCGTCACCCTGGCGGCGGGCCTTGCCTGTGACGGCGCCAAACCAGTGGTGGCGATCTATTCGACGTTCCTGCAGCGTGCCTACGATCAGCTGATCCATGACGTGGCCATACAGAACCTGGACGTCCTGTTCGCGATTGACCGCGCCGGGCTGGTCGGCGAAGACGGCCCCACTCATGCAGGCGCGTTTGACATCAGCTACTTGCGCTGTGTCCCGAACATGATCGTGATGACTCCCTCTGACGAAAACGAAACCCGGCAACTGCTGCACACAGGTATGCTGTTTGAGGGGCCGGCGGCAGTGCGCTACCCGCGGGGCACAGGCCCGGGTGCAGAGATGGTCCGCGAGCTGGCTCCGCTACCGATCGGCAAGGGTCGGCTTGTGAAAGAAGGCTCAGGGGTTGCCATACTCAACTTCGGCACCCTGCTTACGCCTGCACTGGAGGCTGCCAAGTCTCTGGGCGCCACTGTCGCCGACATGCGCTTTGTAAAACCGTTGGATGAAGAGCTCATCCTGGCATTGGCGGAAAAGCATGACCTGCTGGTTACGATTGAAGAGAACGCCATTGCCGGCGGAGCGGGCAGCGCGGTGACGGAATTCCTGAACAGCCGGGATGTCAGCCAGCCTGTGCTTCAGATCGGCCTGCCAGACACCTTCATAGATCACGGTAAGCACGGCGAGTTGCTGTCTTCCTGTGGACTGGATGCCGAAGGTATCAGGCACACTATTGAAACCCGCCTGGAGCGAATGAAGTACAACCAGTCGCTAAAGGCGGTTCAATAAACACGCGAAGAGATCACATCAGACGGCGGGATCGTCGTCCTGGTGGGTCTCGAACCAGTGTCCGAGCTTGCTCTGCTTGGTATTGAGGTAATGCTCATTGTGGGGGTTGCGCCCTACGTGCAGAGGGACGCGCTCCGCTATTTCTATACCCAGATCGGTCAAAGCATCTACCTTACGGGGGTTATTGGTCATCAGCCTCAGGCTACGAATGCCCAGGTGTGCCAACATATCCCGGCACATGCTGTAGTCCCGCAAGTCAGCCGCAAAACCGAGTTGTTCGTTGGCTTCCACCGTATCCGCACCCTGATCCTGCAGGTTGTAGGCACGAATCTTGTTCAGGAGCCCAATACCCCGGCCTTCCTGGCGCAGGTACATAAGAATGCCCCGGCCTTCGCGGGCAATACTGCGCAAGGCTTCTTCCAACTGATAACCACAGTCACAGCGCATGCTGTACAGGGCATCACCGGTCAGGCACTCGGAGTGGGTCCGCGCCAGCATCGGCTCCGGACTGTTGAGGTCACCCAGCGTAAGCGCCACGTGCTCCTTTCCGGTGTCCGGCTCTTCAAAGCCGTGCATGTCGAAAACGCCGAAAGGGGTTGGCAGCCGGCAAGTCTGGATGTAACGAACAGCCACAGTGTTTCCTCGTGGTTCAGTCAATCGAGCGGCGCATTCTATCACGAGGCCAGCGCCCTGGCGTAGTCTCTGTATGATGGATCCTACGAACCGGAGTCAGAAGCAGACCAGTGGCCACTACGCCCACCCTTCTTCTCCAACAGGCGGACATTGTCCACAACCATCCCGCGATCAACGGCCTTGCACATATCGTAGAGGGTCAGTGCCGCCACGCTGGCGGCTGTCAGGGCCTCCATCTCAACACCGGTCTGGCCGGAGAGCTTGCAGCGAGTGGCGATGTGAATCGAAGCGCCGTCCTTGCCCGGCGTCAGCTCTACCTTTACCGAGGTCAGGTTCAGCGCGTGGCAAAGCGGAATCAGCTCGTGGGTTTTCTTGGCCGCCATGATACCGGCAACCCGCGCCACCGCCAGCACATCTCCCTTGGGATGCTGCCCTTCCACAATCATTGCCAGGGTGTCCGGCGCCATCCGAATCAGCGCCTCGGCCCTGGCCTCACGCTCGGTAACAGCCTTGGACGTAACGTCTACCATGCGCGCGGCGCCAGTATCGTCAAGATGCGTCAGTTTGCTCACGGTGTCTCCCAAAATCGTTGATAAAAGCGGCCTTCACGGATCTATCATACCAGAGCGTACAGAACTGGCGGCGGGATCAGTATCCGTTCCCTGACCACCAGAAACCAATACCCGCAATGCCCTGAGCGCCAGCCTGCCGTGCTGCGAGGATATCATCAGGGACAAGCCCGCCAAGGGCATAAACAGGAATCGCGGCGCCTGCGACCAGCTCCTGGAAACGCTCCCACCCAATTCCCGGCGCGCCAGGATGGGAAGAGGTAGGCTTTACCGGTCCCAGGGTAATGAAGTCTGCCTGGAGCTGTTCTGCATGGGCAATTTCCTCTTCATCGTGACAGGAGATTGCCAGCAGGTAGCCCTCGGGTATCGGCCGGGAGGAAAACTGCCGGGCCTCCCGCCACGGCAGGTGCAAACCGGTGGCCTGGGGCAGGCACTCAAGCAGCGGCGGGGCACCGTGAAGCATCAGCAGCGAATCGCTGGCGCGACACGCCTCCAGTGACCAGCCCGCCAACCGCTCGTAGACCTCATCGCTTAGTCCCGGTGCCCTGAACAGGCACACCTGTGGGCGCGTTTCGAGCAAGCGCTGACGAAGTTGTTCAGGGAATGCCGAGGGATCGCCAGCAGAACCGGTAATGGCATAGCGACGAGGCAGCTTCAGGGCGCGGATAATCGGACGGTTTGCAGCGGGGAAATCAACATCCGCCAGGTCCTGGACATCGAGCCATTGTATCGCCTGCCCTTCACGGCCCTCGGGGTCGCCTTCAGCGGAAGAGGTTTCCCAGACGTCAAGAAACACCCGCTTGTCGCCATAATCGTGGCGAACTCCAATCACCGGCTCAAGCAGGTCCGGATTTATCCGCAACCCGGTCTCTTCCCGAATCTCCCTGACCAGGGCCTGTTGGACCGTTTCACCGGTCTCAACCTTGCCACCCGGAAACTCAAGCAAACCACCCTGGTGAACATGGTCCGGCCGACGGGCGATCAATACCTTCCCATCACGAAAGACAACACCCACCGCAACGTGTATTTCCTGAACCGGCGTCATAATCAGGTGCGATACTCAGCATTGATGGTGACGTAGTCATGGGAAAAGTCGCAGGTCCACACCCGTTCACTGACATTCCCCCGCCCGAGATCAATGTGGATGGTAATTTCCTCACCGTCCATCACGGCCTGCCCGCGGGACTCGCTGTAATCCGCAGCACGGCCACCATTGCGGACCAGGCACACATCTCCCAGCCAGATCTCGAGGGCGTTCAGGTCCAGCCCGGCGACACCAGCACGCCCCACGGCAGCCAGTATCCGCCCCCAGTTGGGATCGGATGCAAACAGTGCGGTTTTGACCAGTGGTGAGTGAGCGACCGTATAGGCAACGTCCAGCGCCTCCTGTACCGATGTCGCGCGGCTCACTTCAATAGTGACAAACTTGGTGGCACCTTCGCCGTCGCGAACAATCGCGTGCGCCAGCTCGAGGAACACCTCTCGTAGCGCATCCCTGAGCTTTGGCAGGGACGGGCTATCGGCCGCGATTTCAGGGCCGCCGGACTGACCGCTGGCAATGAGCATGCAGGCATCGTTGGTGGACGTGTCACCGTCGATGGTAATCCGATTGAACGACGCCTCTCCTAATTCTGACGCAAGGCTCGCCAACACATCCGGTGCGATATTCGCATCGGTGGCAATAAAGCCCAGCATGGTAGCCATATTGGGGCGGATCATGCCCGCCCCCTTACTGATACCGGATATGGATACCGCTTGGCCATCCAGATCAATCTGGCGCGAGGCACCCTTGGGACGAGTGTCGGTGGTCATGATCCCAGACGCCGCTTCAGCCCAGTGGGACTCCGAGACATCCGCCAGTGCTTGCGGCAACGCGCTGACAATTTTACCAACCGGCAGTGGCTCCCCGATAACCCCTGTCGAAAACGGCAGCACGCTACCAGCGGGGACACCGGCGTGATCCGCCAAAGCCTGACAACAGGCCTGGGCATCCTTCATACCTTGTTCGCCGGTGCCGGCATTGGCATTGCCTGTGTTGATCAGCAGGTAGCGCGGTGCATCGCTTGCCAGATGGCTTCGCGTGACGTGAACAGGGGCCGCGCAAAACTGATTACGGGTGAAAATACCGGCCACTCTGCTACCCGGCGCCAACTCTATAACCACCAGATCCTTCTTGCCGGGTTTCTTGATACCGGCACTGCCGATACCCAGCCTGACACCGGCCACCGGGAAAAACGTCGGCAAGGTTCCTGGACCAACTGCCATTTTTACTCTCCTTTCGTCATGATCGGCTTCTACCCGGCGACCCGGCCGGAACACCGGTTACCAATCGAGTAGGAGGGGGAGTTACCTCCCCCGTCCTCTCACACCACCGGGCATACGGTTCCGTACCACGGCGGTTCATGGTCGGCTCTGAAGCCGAGTCATCGTATCCAGCAAGCTTACCAGAGACAGA